>Ga0316204_10000568_pt1 | contig 131953 bp, 120 predicted proteins | sample 6monrhotite_MG_2_FD_205661 | JGI IMG/M metagenome (GOLD analysis project Ga0316204, IMG submission 205661) | Microbial mat bacterial communities from mineral coupon in-situ incubated in ocean water Damariscotta River, Maine, United States -... | ecosystem: Environmental > Aquatic > Marine >...
TTTTAGGGATATCACTACTTGACAAAACTCCTGTAAATGAGCTGTTTACAAAGGTAGATTACAAAGACATCAAAGAACTAAACCATAACCAACTGTCTATCAGCTTGTTTTAGGTGGACACTAGTGAAGAAATATAATGAAAGAAGCTACCATACGATTTGCCGAAAAAGCAGATTTAGATGACTTGATCCAGCTGTGTCAACTGCACGCCATTTTTGAAAAATGCGACTATGACACTACCGATAAAAAGCAAAAGTTGAGCAACCATTTATTTTCTGTAGTCCCCACTTTGTACTGTTTGGTCGTGGAGCATCTTGACACGATTGTTGGCTATGCCACCTACATGAAACAGTTCTCCACCTGGGATGCCGACTTTTACATTTACATGGACTGTCTATTTATGACCGAAGCATCGAGAGGATTGGGAATTGGAGAACAATTAGTGAACCGAATAAAACAGGAGGGACACCTACTCCGCTGCTCGCACATCCAATGGCAAACACCCGATTTTAACGAACGAGCCATGAAATTTTATGCGCGCATCGGTGCAAAATCGAAGAGCAAAGAAAGATACTTCTTAGATATTTGAGCGTCAGGATAGTCGCTAAAAACCACTCGAAATGGAAATAAATACTGTCAACATCAATTCGAAATTAGAAACAGTCAACGCCTACTGGACACCCAAAATCGTTGGAGAGCTCAACAATCAAATGGTCAAAATTGCCAAGTTGAAAGGAGAGTTTGTCATGCACAAACATGAAAAAGAAGACGAGCTATTCTATGTTATGCAAGGTCAATTGTTCATTGAGCTATTGGACAAAACGTTGGAGTTAAATCCGGGTGAATTTGTCATTATTCCAAAAGGAGTTGAGCACAAACCCTACGCACCCGAAGAAGTGAGCATCATGCTATTTGAGCCCGCATCAACCCTAAACACTGGAAACATCACGAACAATTTGACCGTGACTGACTTAGATAAAATTTGATTTGCCACCATGAGATTTGCCCACGTAAACATTGTCAGTACGAATTGGAAAGAGCTGGCCGATTTCTACATCAAAACCTTTGATTGCAAAATTGTTCCACCGGTCAGAAAACAGTCAGGAGCATGGCTGGATAGAGGAACCGGCTTAAAGAATGCTCAATTGGAAGGTGCGCACCTGTTGCTCCCTGGCTATGAAAAAAACGGACCAACCCTCGAAATATATCAATACGAGCAGGTGGAAAATCAAGATGCTATACCGCCCAATAAAAGAGGTTTTGGACACATCGCTTTTGAAGTGGACCATGTGGAAATGGTCCTCAACAAGTTGGAAAAGAATGGCGGGAAAGCCTTTGGAGAAATGACAAAAAGAGAAGTGTCCGGTGTGGGTGAAATCACCTTCATCTACGCAAGAGACCCAGAAGGAAATTTAATTGAGCTGCAACAATGGAAATGACAAAAGAAATTAGGGACAGTATTGACAAAAGTGTGCTGTGTTGGCTGGCCACAGTATCTGCCGAAAACATTCCGAATGTGTCTCCAAAAGAAATATTCACTTATTACCAGACGGATAAAATAGTCGTTGCGAACATTGCTTCGCCACAGACCGCGAAAAATATTGGACAGAACAGAAATGTCTGTGTAATCTTTATCGACATCTTAGTATAGAAAGGATTTCAACTGAAAGGCAAGGCCGAAATCATTGAAAAATCCGACTTAAAATTCGCTGAAATGGAAACACTATTGACCGAAATGACGGAAGGAAAATTTCCATTCAGCACCATTACAAAAATCAACATCGAACAAGCGAAACCCATTGTTGCACCCAAGTATGTTGTATACCCGGAAACAATGGAAAAAGAACAAATTGAAAGTGCAAGAAGAACCTATGGAATTTAAAAAGTAAAAAAATGAAGCATTTAGTCGTCATCCTCTTTGGGATGCTCATACCCTATTTAGGATTTAGTCAGAACGCCACGGCAGAAACACTCAACAACCTGGCGGTGTACCTGGACACGAAGCCGAAGAAAAAGGACATCCCTCTTATTGAAAAGTCGTTGAATTCCGCGGACAAATTGGAAAGAGCCATTGCGGCAAGCATACTTTTCAAGTATTCTAAAAAAGATTACGAAGAGCAAATGATAGAAGCTTTTGCCATTCATGATTACGTGCACAGAAAGAACGGCACACTCACCTACTACACCAAAAGTGAATTGGGAGAATTGATGGGAAAATTAACAAAAGAATTCGATGCTAAATATGGAGCCGCTAGTTTCGATAAACGCGTCATGATATTGGCCTCTTTTCTGGACTACCAAAATTTAAATGTTTGGGCAAAAAACAAAACAGAAGGAGAAGTCGACATCTCACTAGCTCGAATATACCGAGGTGTTTATTTGGAATTGTTGCTGAACCCGACAAAAATTGATTCGCTTGATTTGGCCAATAAAATTGACAGGCAAACCCAACAAGAAGATTTAAAAAATTAACCGTTACCCACAATGAGTAAAACGGGTTTTACCCGCTGCTATGAAACCCCTTAAATCGATGAAACTGGTATTTTTATTCTTCGGGATACTCCTCTCCACGAGCCTTGTTCGCCAGGATAAAACAGAAAGTCAAGGATGCTCTATTTCCTATAGCTATGCTGGACTAGGTTCTGCTCTTAATTCGATGCAACCCGTTTTTCGAGTGAACGGAACAAACTGCATGTACACACTCGAAGAAAATAGTTCCTGGACCGGAAATCCCCCTCCAGAACCGGAGACATTATACATTGGAAAATTCAGAAAATCTTCTATCGACTCCATCCTGGCATTGGTTTCAACTATAGATGACACGTTGATTTACAGGACAAATCCTGGAATAATGAGTGGCGAAATACATACGATTGCCGTCCAGAATGAAAAAACCAACCTGACTTTTTGCCTGCACAATGCTACCGACCCAATCGCAGAAAACATTGTATCCATACTGAACAGCAACATCCCAAATGACCAACAAAAACTCTGGTTGCTTAACTTACCTGAAAGTGAATGACCCAGGCGCAATTTTGCGGAAAACGTCAGCGATAATTGAATAACAAAATGTACCTGAGATGCTCCAACTGCAACACTGAAATAAAGTCTGAGAACATTAATATTGCCACAGACCTGGCCCAATGCCAAAATTGTGGTGCTGTTTTAAAAGTCAGTGCACTGGCCCATTCAATTGATAAAATTGAAACTAGTCCACCGAGCGGATCCAGCATTTTAATGACCAAAGGAATGAATGGTCTATTGGAGTTAACCTTACCTAAAAAGGGCTTCACCTTTTCAGTAATTCCTAAGCTCCTATTCTCGATTTTCTGGCTTGGCTTCCTTTCTTTTTGGACTTGGGGAGCATCTCAAGCCAGTGTGTTGTTCGCGCTGTTTTCAATCCCGTTTTGGCTGGTTGGCTTAAGAATGATTGTGGGAGTGATTAATTCAGCGAATGAGGTTCAAAAAATATCCTTGAATAAGAGCACACTCAGCATTGAACGCATTCGCCCCATCAGGCCTCAATCATTTAAAACGGAATTGAATGACATTCAAGCCATCAAAATGAAACAAGTAAAAATGAACCCTTTTGCCGTGTTGGGAGACTTCCGAACTATGATGAGAATGCAAGGTTCATTTGGTTCACCAGTTGAAACCCCTGCAATCATTACAGGAATGAAAACGGAACATTTTTTTGAAGACGCCAATGACGCAGAACAAGAGTGGGTTACTCAACTGCTGCAAAGCTTGGTCAAGCAAATAAAGAAATAGAAACGATTGCGGCAATTGAAATGACTGGAAGAATTAAAATAGTTGCAATCATACCAATCATGAAAAGCTGACTTACCGCAAAGGCGAAAATGAAACTGATTTTGACCATATTGACCCTAAGCTTATTGAGTTACATTCAACCTGCTAATGCAGCAATTTTGTTGAATGGTGATCCCATTTACCTTGACAAAACAACCGCATTAAAAAGCGCAAACACCGCCAGTGACACATTACCAGTTGTGACTGATCAAGAAATCCTTGATTTCATTCACTTTCTAATAAGCTCAGGAGAACTACAAACTGAAAAATATTTATCGTCAAATCCAGAACCATTCTTTCCTTGCTCAGAAGACGAAATACTCCAGGAACTTCTAATCAAAACAACTGCAAAAGACACCCTGCCGTTGAAACAAAGAATTTTTACCATTACTTCCTCACACAAGGTGCTGACAGAGAAAGACATTGAGTTCATAGAAGTGCAACATCAACGATTTGAAAATTTTCAATGGGATACAAAATCGTTGGGATTTAATCAGGAGACAACTGACTACTGGAACAAACTTTCCCTCCCCTACTTCTCAGTGGACAAACAAAAAGTTCTCATACAAATGAGAGGACTCTGTTCGGGACTTTGTGGCGGTGGGGAAATACTATTGTTTGAAAAAAAAGATAACCAGTGGAAAAAAGCTACATTGACAATTTGGTATCACTGAAAACAAAGGATGACCTTGGGCAACAAGAGCTAGACCATTCTCTATTGAAATAGTATGATTTAATGCCCACCTTATGATAACAACCGATCTAAACCTCGCCAAACAAGCATTAAGCGGTAATGAAATCATTGCGATCCCCACTGAAACGGTGTATGGATTGGCAGGAAATGCCTACAGCGAGGAGGCAATAGAAAAAATATTCGCGCTAAAGAAAAGGCCATTTTACAACCCCCTCATTGTACACATTAAGTCTGCGGAGTTTTTAACGCAAATTGCCCGCGAAATTCCAGACATCGCCCACAAATTAGCCCATGAATTTTGGCCAGGTCCTTTGACTTTGGTCTTGAAAAAGCAACCCACTATTCCAGATTTAGTGACCTCAGGAAAAGATACGGTGGCCATCCGAGTGCCCAACCATCCATTAACGTTGAATCTTTTAGAGCAACTTGAATTTCCTTTGGCTGCCCCAAGTGCCAATCCTTTTGGCTCCATAAGTCCTACAACAGCGCCCCATGTTTTCAATTATTTTGAAGACAATCTGGACATTATCTTAGACGGTGGTGCCTGTAAAAAAGGCATTGAATCCACCATCATAGGCTTTGAAAACGATCACCCCATCGTCTACCGGTTGGGGTCCTTGTCCATTGAAAATATTGAAAGCAAAATTGGAAACGTGCTCACCAAAACACACGATGATACCGCACCATCAGCACCGGGAATGCTGTCTCGCCATTATGCTCCATCAACCGACACCTACCTCACAAATGACATCGAAAAGCTCATTCAAGCTCATCCAAACAAAAAAATAGGACTGCTGCTTTTTCAAAACCCCATAAACGATACACTTGCTGAGCACCAGGAAATTCTTTCGACATCGGGAGATTTACAAGAAGCAGCAAAAAACTTATATGCAGCCATGCACCGCCTCGACAAGCGCAACTTTGATCTGATTATTGCCGAGAGAATGCCCGAAACCGGACTTGGAAAAACAATGAACGATAAATTGCAAAGAGCAACAAAAAAACAATTCTAAGAAACCAGCTACATTTATAAGTGCCAACATTGCCAATTTCAAAAAGAAGAAATGTTCCCACACGAAAAGAAAACGGAAAACTTAACTTAAACGAATTTGAACCGGATGCTAACCTTCAAATAGCATCATTTCTGCTGCATCGACATGTGACGATTCAACAGCAATCGAAGGAGAGAATCAACTTAATAGCCGCAAAAGATATTTACGATAGTCGATTCGATTCCTTTCAATTCACAAAAATCAATTAAGCCGCACATCAAGAATTTGCCATTAAAACAGTTCCAACCTATGGCCACGATAGTAAAGAACAATGCCCTTCCTTATTCCCCATATTAACCAACCATTTGAGGTCTAACATGAATCGGATGCTCGATTCTATTCAATCAAATTGTATTTATTATCTTGATTTCCCTAATTGACCCATTTGAACCACCATTGAGAAAAAATCCCGTAAAAACCGAGTAGGTTGAAGCATCCTGATCAGAATACCTGCCCACTGCTTACTGCTGATCATGCAGGATTTTGTTTGTATCTCATAGCCTAAGAAATAACCCAAAAAGACCCTCTAAAATGACCCGAGAAGAACACTTAACATTTTGTCAAATCTGCACGAATCAAAAGTTTGACCTCAGTCGAGGCATTGTTTGTGGATTGACGGACGCCATTGCCGACTTTGATCCAACCTGTGATTTTTTCAATGAAGACACAGAAAAAAAAGCACAAATTGAAGCGACCTTAGCAGAAAATGAAATTTTAAGTGAACAAGCGAGTCAGGGTAAGAGGTTGGCCAACTACTTGCTTGACTTCATCTTCTACTTGATATTCAGTTTCGTCTTTGGAATATTTCTGGGAATTTTATCGCTACTGGGAATGCCTGAATTACTTAGTACATTGGAAGAAGGCAACAAGTTCATCGAATACGGCTTGGGCTTTCTCCTTAGCATATTTTACTATACATCACTGGAATATACCTCGGGAAAAACCATTGCCAAATACATCACGGGAACAAAGGTGGTTAACCTGGATGGAAGCAAACCAACCTTTGGCACCATCCTGATTCGTTCGTTGTGCCGATTCATCCCTTTTGAGCCATTTTCGTTTCTATTTTCTGGAAATTCCGGTTGGCATGATCAGATTTCCAAAACCAAGGTGATTAATGCGAAATAAAACTGGAGGGCTAAACCGTCAAGCTCTGGACCTGGATTAAAAAACATCCCATCCTTGCCAGCATAGCAGGGATTGCGCTGATCGTTGTCATTGGTTACGTCTCCCTTGTTTTAAGTGTTATACGCCCCATCAACATGCTCAACGGCCGGATGGACAGCTACGACAAAAGTTGGGAAGAAATCGAAAGCAACATTTCAAAAGTCCACCCTGGCATCACACCAGGAGGTGCTGAATATACTGGGCGAACCAGATATACAATTGACCTCAACCAATAGCAGCATTGTTTTGAGTTACCAGCAGTACGGTAGTTTTGCCCCCCACCTCATCCACGATATTCGAATCAAAAACGACACGGTGATGAAGATTGAATCTTACGAGTGGTAAGGCGCAGGAAGCAAACCAATTTGTTCCGACTCATGCAACGAATTCCCACAGTTCCACTGCCCGCATTTTGAGGAACTATTCGCCCATCCACCTTCGCAAGTGTCCTCCCATCGATTCTGCCTATGCAATCATCGATAATATCAATAATTACTAATCATTTTTATAGATAATTTCGAACAAAAAAATACTAGCTTGTATATTACAAAAATGTATGGAAATGAAAAAATCACTCATAGTATCAAGTGCTCTGTTGCTCTTAGCAGGATGCCACAGCAGCCCTGAAGAAAAAGGAGCAGACGGCACCGCCTCCAAGGGGGAATGTCCTTTTGGATTTGGCTCTGAAGGTGAATCAGGTGGACTCAACGTTACCAGCGATGGCAAAACCAACAGAGATTGGTGGCCCAACCAACTCGATTTAAGCGTATTGCGACAGCATTCTGACTTGTCCAATCCCATGGGAGAAGACTTCAACTATGCCGAGCAATTCAACAGCCTCGATTACGAAGCACTCAAAAGCGACCTGCGCGTTTTGATGACCGATTCGAAAGAGTGGTGGCCTGCTGATTACGGGCACTATGGACCTTTTTTCATTCGCATGGCCTGGCACAGTGCAGGCACCTACAGAACCGGAGATGGTCGCGGTGGCTCACGCGAAGGACAACAACGTTTTGCCCCGCTCAACAGCTGGCCCGACAACGGCAACCTCGACAAAGCAAGAAGACTCTTGTGGCCCATCAAACAAAAATATGGCAGCAAAATCTCCTGGGCCGACTTAATGATACTCACTGGAAATGTGGCGTTTGAATCAATGGGATTTCAAACCATTGGTTTTGCCGGAGGAAGAGAAGATGTGTGGGAACCCTCCAGCAATGTGTATTGGGGCCCGGAAGGAGAAATGCTCGAAGACAAACGTTATTCTGGCGATCGCGAATTGGAAAAGCCTTTGGCCGCTGTTCAAATGGGACTCATCTACGTCAACCCTGAAGGTCCAAATGGCAATCCCGACCCAGTGCTTGCCGCACATGATATCCGCGAAACTTTCGGCCGTATGGGCATGAACGATGAAGAAACTGTAGCCCTCATCGCAGGTGGACACACCTTGGGCAAAACACACGGTGCCGCCAGCGGAGACCATTTAGGAGCAGCGCCCGAGGGGGCCAGCATTGAAGAGCAAGGTTTCGGTTGGAAAAGCGATTACAAATCCGGCAAAGGAGAAGATGCCATCACCTCAGGCCTGGAAGTAATTTGGACTGCGACTCCCACCGAATGGAGCCAGGGATTCTTTCAAAGTTTATTCGGAAACGAATGGGAATTGACCAAAAGTCCTGGTGGAGCCAACCAATGGGTGGCAAAAGATTCAGAAGAAGTTTTTCCCGATGCCTACAAGGATGGAAAGAAACACCGACCAACCATGCTCACGACTGACCTCTCGTTGCGGTTTGACCCAGCGTATGAGAAAATCTCCAGAAATTTCCTTGAAAATCCAGAGGAGTTCAATGCAGCCTTTGCACGGGCCTGGTTCAAGTTGACCCACCGAGACATGGGCCCCAAAAGCACCTACCTCGGTCCGGAAATCCCAACACAGGACTTTACCTGGCAAGACCCGATTCCCGCTGCAAACCAACCAACGGTGAGCGCAAAAGAGATTGCCGCGTTAAAATCAACCGTCCTGGCCTCTGGCCTAACCACCAGCGAATTGGTAGCAACCAGTTGGGCTTCTGCCTCCACCTTCCGCTATTCTGACAGGCGCGGTGGCGCCAATGGAGCGCGCATCCAATTAGAGCCTCAAAGAAGCTGGGAGGTAAACAATCCTGAGCAACTGAATAAGGTGTTGACACAACTCGAAGCCATCCAAAGCGACTTCAACGCCCAATCAAACAACGCCAAAGTATCCATGGCCGACCTGATTGTGCTGGGAGGCTGTGCCGCTGTGGAAGCAGCCGCCAAAAAAGCTGGCTACACGGTCGAAGTGCCCTTTACTCCTGGCCGTATGGATGCTACTCAAGAACAAACCGATGTGAACTCAATGGCGGTTTTGGAACCAATGGCAGACGGATTTCGCAATTACCTCAAAACAAAGTACACCCTTACAACAGAGGAATTGCTCATCGACAAAGCCCAGTTGCTCTCTCTTACGGCTCCAGAGATGACAGCTCTGGTAGGCGGTATGCGCGTTTTGAATGCCAACTACAACGGTTCGAAAGAGGGCATTTTAACAAATAACCCAGGAGCGCTGACCAACGACTACTTTGTCAACTTGCTGGACATGAGCACAGCATGGCAAGCCACTTCTGACACAAAAGAGTCCTACGTAGGCCGCGACCGACAAACCGATGCACTCAAATGGACTGCTACACGGGCTGACCTCATTTTTGGTTCCAACTCCGAATTACGTGCCATAGCCGAAGTCTACGCAAGCAACGACTACAAAGAGAAATTTGTGCTGGACTTTGTTGCCGCCTGGAACAAGGTGATGAACCTCGATCGCTTCGACCTGCAATAACCAGCTTGCACCTCCAAACGCAAACTGTGATTGGCTCAGTCAATTACCGACAATGTTTAAATTGCAATAGCTCCATTCCGGGGCTATTGCAGTTTTAAAAACATTGACACGAATTCAACAGATGAAACACCTGCTATATGCCCGCAGGTGATGACAACCTCAACTCATGGAGCCATCAGAAGTTTGTAATTTGCTGCTTTGAACAAGACCCATTTTCAGAAATTCATGCCTTGCCTCAAACAAGCCATCCTCACCATTGGCATTTTGGTTTCACTCTTTGCCACCAGAATTATGTTTAACGATTGTGTGTCCAGCCATTCTTCGGTAAAACCAATGGCCCCATACAAATGACCAAAGAATACAAATACCGACCACCTTACACCTACTTATTAACCGGACTCGGTGGCTTGCTGATGGCCTTTATTTTCGGAAGTGCGATTGTCCACGATAAATTTTGGTTCTCCATCGTAGTGGGATTTTTTGGTCTGTTAACCCTGATAATAGGAGTTATTTTTCTCACTATATTCCTGGGAAACATCACCATTAAAAATGTGGTTATTGGTCCTGATTTTATTGAAATTCCCATTGATAAAAATAAGCGAATCCGATTGCCATTCAGCGAAATTGAGAATTGGGGAGAATTGGACTCTTTTCACCACATAATCGCTTTACAATTCCAGGCAGAAACATATGTAATTGAAAGGCAATGGATGAAGAAAAGTGATTTTGAAAAACTACGCCTGGAATTGAAAAATAAGAACGTTGCAAATGAATAATAACTTTCAAATACGGGACATATCCGCAGATGATGCCCCGCAGGTTGCGAAACTTTCCCGTGAACTGGGCTATTCGGTTGATGGTGATCTGATTGCTAAACAGTTAACATCCATTTGTGCTGATAGCAACCACTTTGCGTTTGTAGCCATTTCTGAAAGCGAGATAATTGGATACATCCACGGGTTTCTGGCCATTCGGCTAACGACCTCTCCGTTTGCAGAAATTGGAGCATTGGTTGTTAGCGAAAACCACAGAAGTAAAGGAATCGGCACCATGCTGGTTCGCCATCTGGAGGAGCAAATGAGCCACTGCGAAAGTATCCGGGTACGGTGCAATGTCAAAAGGGAATTGGCCCACCGATTTTATGAAAAGTTGAGCTTCAACGAGCTGAAAGAACAAAAGGTGTTTGAACGAAAACTCAATCCCCGCCAGGCAAACCATCCTTCTAACTAAAATGACTGCCACACGATTTTTTATCGAGCTCAAAAACGCCTTACCTGCCAGCACTGTAGCTGATAGAAAAGCTTGGGCTGCTAAAATAATCGCAGCAGACATTCCCCTGAAAAACCTCTTCATTTTGTTGCAGGGCAGCCAACCGGTTGCCAGACGATTTTCCTGGTTGTTGACTGAAATCGGAGAAGCCGACCCCAACCGGCTATTTCAGCAATTGCCGTATTTATTGGAATTAAGTGATCAAATACACCAGTTCGACTTTAGAGCTTCTTTTGCTACCTACTGGCGTGTTGCGGGCATTCCACCAGAAAATGAAGCACAGGCAATTGACTGGCTGTTCGGCTGGATATACTCCGCAAAAACCAACGTCACCACCAAATCAAGGGCTCTTTTTGTGCTGTTTGATTTGACCAAAAAATACCCCGATTTAAAAAACGAATTAAAGCTCTATTTGGAGGACCATCAGGCCAAGAACAGCGAAGACTTTCGAAAACGAGCGCAAACGATTCTAAATAAACTGGAAGTCTGACCTGCAATCGAACCAGGGGAAAAAATGGGGAAACACAGACTACATTCCCTCCAACTTTTGACAGGAAAGCGTATTTTGCAATTCCCCTTGAAATTATCCATCAAATGCATCGAATCTCCCTGGTACTTCTAATTTTTATAGCCACCTCTTGCGGCAATCAGACAAAAGACATTCCTGAAACAAGCAGGAAAGGCACCCACGTCATTCCAAACGGACAAGGCTGTTTTGTCACCAATGAGATTACACTAAACGACAAAAAAGTCGGATATATGTATCGGGAAACGGCTGACTTTGAACAAGACAGTGGTTGGAGGATTTTTGCAGGAACTGAAACACAAGCCTATATTGACAATCCCGAAAATACCCGAATCTTTGACCTGGACGTTATTGTGGCAGCCGATCCTGCGATTGCCCCCTACCTGGAGCTTCCTGCTGGAACGGCATTGGCACGAATCGAGGGAACGGATCAGTTTCAGAAAGTGGAATAATAAGAAGCTCATTGTAACAAAAAAGACAAAATGAAAATGGCACAACTAATGGGAATCACATTGTTGTTCATCAGCATCACTGCCAATGGACAAACCTCCACGGATGAATGGCAGCAACACAGCAACGACAAGTTTGAAATAAAGTACCCCGGAGATTGGGAACTCAATGAAAGCGGTCAAATGGGAACAACCTTCTTTATATTCAGTGCTGTAACCAGCGAAGAGGATCTATTCAAGGAAAATGTCAATTTGCTGGTGCAAGACCTATCAGCGTATGATTTGACGCTGGAACAGTATGCCGAAATATCGGAAGAACAAATCAAGTGACTGATTGCCGAAGGGGCAACCGTTGAAAGTGAAGCAAAAAATGCACACGGTCGTGAATTTCAAAAAGTCATTTATCCCATGACACAAGGAAGGTATGAATTGAAGGTGGAACAATATTACTGGGTAGTCAATAAGGAGGCATATGTTCTGACCTTCACCAGCGAGACCTCTGAATATGATAACTACCAGCAAGTGGGAGAATCCATCTTAAACAGCTTTAAAATCAAGTAGGAACAATGATAAAAGGGCTCTGTTTCCTGATTCTCTCCTGGCTTGCGGCTGCAACCGCAACTGCTCAGGTGCCTGCTAGTCAGGAATTTCTGATAGAAACCTATTCGATTCATATTGTTCAAACCGACTCGGGTTCTACCGTCACAGCTCGCAAAGATGACGGCCTTGTTTTTTTCTTGCACAGTACGGATGGTTTTATGGACGCAATAGAACGGGTCGAATTAAATTCAGACGGTCTGCCCGACTTTTTTGTAAAGGAAAAATTTTGCGACCAAACCGGCTTGATAGCCATTGTTTCGCGCACCGCATACACGTTTGACAAATATTACATTGCGGACATACACGAGGCCGATTACTGCCTAGATTTTCAGGACAAAAACCGAAAAGACATGGAATTGGAAGACCTCAACGATGACGGCTACATGGAAATTCTATTCAACCACCTGCTCCAGGAGGGCAAAAGGATTGCGGTTGAGTGTTCAGACACCGTGGATTTCAAATTGACCGAAACATTTCAGTAGTGAAAACCGCTAAAAAAATTACCTTGATGCCATGAAAGAAAAAAGGCCTCCATTTCGCAGCGTGCTCCTGGGCACGCTCATAGCCTGGACTTTCATTTTATTCATTTTGGGCGGCATCTTGATTTCCGAACAAAACAAATCCTCCCAGGCTCAATCGGAGTTCCGCGACAAACAAATTGAGCAACAGGAAGAATTGATAGAAGCCATCCGAATCAATGGACTGATGCGCTTGTCTGCCAATGTTTTAAACAAGGTGGATGACGAATTAAAAGAGACCCCGGAACACACCTTAAGTGATGCCACCATTGCGCGCATTGCTGCGATAAGTCATGGTTTTCGACCAACAGCGTATGTAGAAGATGACAGCTTGTCGAAACAAATCTTTAGTCTCGGGCGTGGCCAATTGTTGTTGGCTTTGTGCCAAATGGAAATGGATTCTACCTCGTTCGACAAAATCAAACGAACAGTCCCGTTCTACGAAGCTGACCTGGGTGGGGCCAGGTTAAGCGGAACAGATTTGAGTCATGTAGATTTACGCGGAGCCAACCTGACCGATGCCGATCTATCCAACGCCAACCTGGCCTTTGCCAACCTGAAAGGAGCCCGCTTTTGGGGGGCCAAATTGAGGCAAGCCCGATTTACCAAAGCCAAAATGCACCGTACCAACCTGCAGTGGGCCGATTTGACGGAAGCGAACCTCAACTCAGCAAACCTGGACGGAGCCATACTGACCAGTGCCATCTTTAAAAAGGCAGTTCTACAAGATGCCAGCCTTAAATGGGCAGATGGCAGTGAATCCTTCTTCAACGAGGCCGATTTGACCGGGGCAGTTTTGTATGGGACCATGATGCAAAAAACCAACCTGGAGAAGGCCAATTTGACAGGAGTCAATTTTAGAAAAATGGATTTGACGGAGGCTAACTTAAAAGGAGCCACACTAAACGAGGCCGAAGTCGAAAAGCAAAACTGGTTGGAGCAATTGACCCAATGGAAAGTAGCAGGTGCGGCAGAAATTAAGGAGGGTTACATCATTTTTGATGATACAACCGACAAGTCTCCTTACTTCAACTTAAAGAAAAAAGAAAATTAAAACACGGTTTGTCTTCAATCAACTGCGCTTAGCGTCTAACTCCAATTCATCGACCGCTCCCATAACACGGTTAATTTTACTTGCAAACCGCACGACCTCCACATCAGTCTCCCGAAAAGGTTCAAATCCAATTTGAAATGCCCAACTGTAGTACCGTTGAATATCGTTGAGATAATTCGCCAATAGTTCCGGTGTCCAATTGGTATTTCGGTCAATGCCGTATTTTTCTTTGAGCTTTTTGCCCAGCTCTTGTCCAAATTCATTGTTGATCATATCAACATAGTTGTCCAATGGCCCATTCTCTAAATCAGCCAACTGGGCTGCCGTGAATTTCCCTGTCGGCAATTCAGGAATATTCTTGAGTTCATGAGCACCTGCAACAAACTCAGCAAACCGCTCAGAAAAAAGAGTCGTTAAAAAAGCTTGTCCAACGAGGTGATTAAAAGTATTGATATGCCCCTTTTCAGAGCGTTCCTGCTCACTCATCAAAGCCCGGTCGTCTGCACGCACATTACCCATCATCGACAAGGCAAAGTCGAAAAAGGCCATGTCTCCTTCTCCAAAATTCTCTCCTTTTCTTCTGGCTAAGAAAAATGCCCGTTTGATGTCTGATTTACGCATCACGGCAAACGGAGAATTCGTCAACAACCACAACCGCTCCCAAAAGCCACCTTGCTGGGCATGTATCAGGTCCACCTGGCTCACACCGGATTTTAACGAGCTGCTCATTGGCACCCCGTTGCCTAGATAGGTCAAACGAACCTCATACGATCTTAACGTGTCATGAATAGGGCTCAGCGCCTGGCTGAAATATTCTATGCGAACCACTTCCTGCAATTCAGCCATGGAGTTCAAACTTGTTCCAAGCAATGCCCCTTTGATGTCTGCATTTCCTGGCTCCAAAGGCTTCAGGGCATTTTCCTGTGGCTGGCGAGTACAACCGACTTGCAGCAACAGAAAGAGCACCGTAAAAAACCAAAGAATCCTTGTTCTCATAACAAAAGGGAATACCCAACTTCAAGTGGGCCTGGCAAAATTGGCATGTAGCTGTTCGTTTTAGCCTGAATTTGTTCCGCGATTGAAGAAACACATAATTCTGACGAACTCAAAAAATAATGTTAAAAACGGTATCGGGAGTCTGCACACTCATTTACTTCAAGAGAAGGTAGCGCACTCTCCCAAACAAATAAAATGAGTAGTTTTAAATACTCAAGCAACCCAATTCCCCATACCCAACTCTTTAATTGCAGTGCTCGATTGCCTGCTTTTCAAACAGACCGATAGGCACATGAAACGAATAAAGTTATCCTTGCTTCTGCTGTCGTTAACATCTTGCATCGGTGCCCCACCAGATAAGCCTGTAAAATGGGAAAGTGACTACCACAACTTAGAGGTGGAATACGGCACGCCATGGGGACGGATAAAACCCAGCATAGATACAAAAAACAAAACATTGTTCGTTTTAATCGACAAAAGAAATGGCTCGTCATACATCGTAAAAATCGCCAACGATGTTTCATTTAATGAACTCTCAAATGAAGCGTATTACCAAGCCTTTAGTGACGAAATGCTCGCTGAGAATGAGAAGAACAGGTTATTGGAGGAAAAGACATTGACTTCCATGGAGAGGTATTTCATCAACAAATTTTCCTGATGTACACCGATCGTTGGGGGCTGCTTAAACACTATGCTTATATATTGAGAACAGGCGATAAAATGTATGGCATACAAATGTCTTTTCCTGTCGAAGAGCAAGATGCAGAGACTGCTGCTTTGCCAACAGAACTAGTCGAGCTGAATAAAAAAGTAAAAATTAAGGACCAATAAATGGATTGTTTTTGACCCGACTACAATGAAAAAAATAATCCCCTTCCTTTTTTTCCTCTTTGCACTACAAGGTGTTGAAGCCCAATCTCCCGACTCCTGGGTAAAAGAAATTCGATCGCATTACAACACCATTCGCCAAGACCTACATACCTACGACACCACCATGATCGAGATTTGGGACGAGTCGACCGAGGGAGGGCAAGCCACGGCTTTCTACGAGGGATCCAACCTGAAACTCATTGAAGTCGTTTGGTTGGGCGAAACCGTAAAACACAGCATCGGGTATTATTTTGACAACGACCAACTCATCTTCGCTTTTGACCAGCACTTCAAATACAACCGCCCCATCTATTGGGATAAAAAGAAGGCAGCTGAAATGGGAGACGATGAAGTTTTTGATTACGAAAAGACCACCATCACCGAAGAGCGGTATTACTTCAAAGAAGAACAACTCTTTCGATGGTTAGACAACGACAAAAAAGAAGTGGACCTGTCTACTGACACTAATACCTTTGCCGGCCAGGGACTCATCACCCATTGCCACCAAATGAAAGACCAACTAAAAAAGTGAACCATTTAAGCGGTATCTGCCCAAAAAACTAGTCACAAAGCATTGACAAACGCACAGAACAAATGAATTTTTTCACTTTTTGGCAGAAGCTGGTATTTGAACCCAGAAAATTTTTCAAGGAGGATTTTGATGGCCGATCCTCTCCATTTTTATTCGCAACAATCGCCATCTACGGAATTGCCAAGGCGATGGATAGGGTAGAAAAACAGCTTACCAAGGCTGATCTGAAAGGCACTTTAGCTGAACACGAATGGATCAACAACTGGTCCACCTATTGGATAGTTGTACTGATCTCAGGAGCCATCAGCGGAATTATATTTTACCTGCTTGGCGGTTGGTTCTACAACGTTAGAATTAAATGGAGCAAAGGAACCTCCGACAAGGAAAAAGCGAGATTCCTGTTCTTATATCCAGAATTTGTTCCCTCCCTAATCGTAGTTGTCAACACGCTGATTTTTATGTTGGGAAGTCCTGTACCTTATGATTCCAATGCAGATCTGACTCCAAGTGAAATCATCGGAATGGTCCTGGTGGTGGTGGCCCTCTATTATTCCGTGTATATAAGCTACATAGGAGTAACAACGGTCACAGACGTGTCCATCAAAAGAGCAAAGATCTGGTTTCTCATCCTTCCCATAGTTGTCTACTCTTTGGGGATGATTGCAATTCTCGGAGCAATAATGGCGTTGGTAAGCTACCAATAAAGTAAACCCCAAAACCTGATAGGATGAAACAACGTCTGCTCATTGCACTGCTTTTGCCTTTGTTAGTTGCCTGCTCAACTCCAACAACCAGCGACCCATTGGAGGCACAGGAAGCAATTGCAGCGCCAATCGAACAGCCGGTGCCCGGGCCAACCGTGGTGGAGGTTGTGGTGCCAGCCGAGATTGAATTGGAGGAAGAAGAAGAAACGTATGCAACTTCCCAAAACGCTCTCCGACTAAATTTCGATGACTTTGAACTGTTCATCGACAGCCTTGAGGTGTGGGAAGAAGAAGAAAAGTTGGAGGGCCAACAAACCGACACCGTGCTGGTTTATGTTGAGTTAGGAGATACCCCTGAAGGCGCAACCATCATTGTCAACCAGCGCAGAGAAGGAACGCTCAACATCTTTCAAAGTTTCGAAAACAGTGTCACCGTAATGGCAGAAGGTCCGCATTGCGACTTGTCTGAATGGAAACATTACAACACGGAATGGGAGCAACTGACCAACAACAACGGCCGATTTTTAATGAACACCTTGACCGATGAAGACACGGAAAAATTCATTGAAACAGACATGCTGGAATTGGGCGAAGCGGTTCGAAATCAGTGCGGTGATGAGTGGGCCAAACATGCACTCACGGCAGAATCTCCCAACGACTACCCCTGTGGAGTAGGTACCAGCAGAATATTCCTGAAATTGGAATTTACGGCCAAAGGAACAGACAAACCGGTGGAACAAATGGTGTCATTTGAATTACCCATGGGATGCTAAAACGAAACAATACACTATCTGTAAAAACAACGCTGATATCGTGTATGCTCCTCCTCGGCCTGGTAAACAGGCCTCAAGCGCAGTCTCAGCCAGATTCTTTGGTTATGGACCTGAAGTTTACAGAGATTTCAGCAAACGATTTTATGAAAAGCCAACTGGCCTATTTCGAGGCACGTCAAAATCCCGAGGTGACCTTTGAATCATTGGGACTCACTGTTACCAGCGACTGCGATGAAATTTGCGAGGCATACCTGGTAGAAAAGGCCACTGGCGAAAAAATGTGGCTGCCCTCCAATTTCGATGCGGGCGTTGCCGACCTGCTCTTTTCCCCTCTGGGCAAGCACCTGATTGTCTTTTCTTCCTACGATGGCCCAGATTATGGGAACTTTTACGACTATCGGTCCGAATTTTATGTGTATGCTGTGGGCAAAGAAAAGGGACTGAAAGCTCTGCAATTAACAGGAGAATACACATCAAAAGATTGGTCCATGGAAGCAATCGTCTGGATGAACAATCAAACAATTGTGCTAAAAGTATACGAAGGACCAAGAAGCGGAAGCAGCGCGGTTGGCGGGTATAAATACCTTAAATCTGTCCTGGAATAAAGCGCCAACCATGAAGCAGAAACACTGATTGAAACAAAAGAAAACAGTTGAACATGCAACCCATCATCGACCACATACAGATAACTGTAAAAGATCTAAGCGTTGCCGAGCCCTTCTACGATAAGTTGCTGCCCCACCTGGGATTTGACCTCAGTAAAAAATCAACTGGCACAGTGGCCGCGCACGAATTTGACGTGGTAGAATACAGCCACCCGCTCCTGATTTTCGCCATCAACTCTCCCCGAACAGCATTCAAGGACGATGCGATTCACCGCAGAAAACCAGGCGCACTGCACCACCTGGCATTCAAGGCCGAATCGCGGGCCGAGGTGGATCGGCTCTACCCACTCATCAAAGCAACCGGAGCCAACATCGTTGACCCGCCCAAATTCTATCCCCAGCACGGCCAAAGTTACTACGCCCTCTTCTTCAAAGACCTCGAAGGAATCAAGTACGAAATTGTTTTTGAGGAGCGCTAGCAGGTAAACTAGCATCCCCTACTCCACTAGATTTATGGACTATAATTTGCGTAACCGAATGATTACATTTACATTCGTAACCAATCAGTTACAAAAAACATGAGAAGAGACGTTTTTCAGGCAATAGCCGACCCCGTTCGCAGAGACATCATCGGACTGCTGGCCAACGAGTCACTCACCGTCAACACGGTAGCCGACAACTTTGCCATCAGCCGCCCAGCAGTGTCGAAGCACCTCAAAATTCTCACGGAATGTGGCATTGTCACCATCCACCAAAAAGGCCGGGAACGGTACTGTGAAATACAACCCAAAAACTTGATGCCAGTCGCGGCATGGGTGGAGCAATACCGCAAACTATGGGAAGAAAAATTCGATTCTTTTGAAAGCTATTTAATCAAACTACAATCTAAAAACCAGGACAATGAGTAACGATGCAAGCAACAGAACTATCACGATGAAAAGAACTTTCAGCGCACCCCTCAAATTAGTATGGGAAGCTTGGACACAACCAGAGCACATCGCTGCTTGGTGGGGACCAAAAGGCATGGACGTCAAAGTAGTTGAGCACGACTTCAAAGTGGGCGGACAGTGGAAATACACCATGCTCATGCCCGATGGAAACGAGTTCATTACGGAGGGTGTTTATTCCGTCATTGAAGAGATGGAGAAAATATTTTCCTCCGCCAATTTCAAACCGATGACCGAAGGAGTTGAGATTCAAGCATTGTTTGAAGACAATGGAAACACCACCAATTTCACGTTCAACGTGGTGCATCCAACGGAAGAGTATTGCAAGCAACAAGAGCAAATGGGCATTCTCAATGGCTGGGGCTCTGTTTTCGACCGACTGGAAGAGCTGGTCAGCGCGGCAAGCAATTAACAACAGCAGCTTTTTCGGGCGTTTGGAATTCTACCAAACGCCCGTTGTTGCGTTAAAATGGTAACTTTAGGTTCGGATAAAAAAACATACATGATAGAAGTAGTATTCGGCCTGGTGGCGGAAGTTATCGTTTACATTTTTCTTGAAATTCTTTTCAGGCAGATCATTCTCCCCATGTTGAAATTTATAGGCACTAGTGTCCGCTGGATAGTACGTGGAGGGAAAGATACATTCGCAGAAATCTGGAAGAAAGAAGACAGCACAGGCATGGGTCTTATTGTGGTCGTTTTGATCGTGGCAACACTGGTCATGACTGTTGTGCAAATCAATTCTTAGATCTCCCACCGCATTGACTAATTTCGGTGCATGGAAATCATCTCCCTTCCGCAATACCTGAACCTGGACGTCTCAGCTCCGCTGCACCTTTACGATTACCAAATTTCCACCGCCCAGCTAAAAAATAAAATCAACCTGACCCACAACACCTTCAGTTTTTTGGTGGAGGGCACCAAGGAAGTGCTGACGGATCACCAACCGGTTTCTATCGAAAACTCCGATTTCCTGCTGATGAAATCAGGGCATTGCCTGATGACGGAACAACTGTCTTCACACAACAAACAGTACCGCAGCATTTTGTTTTTCTTTTCCAATGAGACGTTGTTTGAATTCATTCGCAAACACGGAATCACCAGCAAAATGGCGCATGCTGCCAACCCCATTCAAGTCTGTGCCTACGATGAATACATCCGCTCCTTTGTCAAAAGTCTGGCCGATATTCAAAAGCTCTCCCCCACCCTGCAACAGAAATTGCTCGAGGTAAAATTCGAAGAAATCATGTTGTACCTGGCAGAAACCTGCGGAAATGATTTTTTACAGTTTTTAGCTGCCAACACCGACAATTCCACCAGCAACCTGATCCGCGTTGTAGAAAACAACCAGCTCAACAAGCTCACCCTCAAGGAACTTTCGTTTCTATCCAACATGAGCATTTCCACCTTCAAGCGCGAGTTTGAAAAGCAATTCCAAACCTCTCCCAGCCGTTGGTTTCAAGATAAGCGACTGGAGCATTCTGCCCATTTGTTGCGCAACGAATCGAAGCGTCCCACTGAAATATTTGAAGCAATCGGGTACGAAACCCTCTCAACCTACATTCAGGCATTCAAAGCCAAATATGGCATGACTCCCAAACAGTACCAACTCCAAGAATGAACTTTTAGCCACACTTTTTGAGCTAAACGAAACACCGGTAACGCTGACCTCTCCGGTAGCTTTGTAGTCATAATCAAAAACAAAAGATGATGACAAAATCAAACCTGATTTTACTGGTACTGCTTACCTTTTCGAGCACATTATTTGGACAAAACACCTTTACCCTATCCAGTAAAACGCTGGGCGGACAAGCCACTATCACCGAAGAATTTGGCGGATTCGGTTGCACCGGAGAAAACCAATCACCCCAATTATCCTGGGCCAAAGCCCCCGAAGGCACCAAGAGTTTTGCCGTAACCATGTACGACCCAGACGCACCCACAGGCAGCGGATGGTGGCATTGGTTGGTATTTGACATTCCTGCCAACATCAACGAACTGGTCACAGGTGCGGGCAACATTGACCTCAACACCGCTCCCAAAGGAGCCATTCAGAGCATCACCGATTACGGCATCAAAGGATATGGCGGCCCATGCCCTCCAGAAGGACACGGAATACACCAATATGTCATCACCGTTTATGCTTTAAAAACAGACAAGCTCGAACTGAACGAATCGACCAACCCAGCGGTGGTGGGTTTCCATTTGTGGAACAACACCCTCGCCAAGTCAAGCATCGTGACTTACTACCAACGCGAAAAAAAGTAATTCAAACACCACGGCATACTGAACTGTATGCGACACCAATGCATTTATAAAAGGGGCCTGTGTCAATGATTCAGGCCCCTTTTTAATAATTGCCACCTACAAAAAAAACCTGCTTCTTCACAGTTCTTTCCCAACATGGTTTACTTTCGTTTGACAAGCCCATCAACTATGAAGAGAATACCTGTTTTACTAGCCATTATTTTTTTAACAGCATGTGACTCGGGAGAGCAACCAGCTCCTGCCGAAGCCAACTCAACCAACACTCCGAATAAGGAACAAGCGGACACTGCTCCTGAAGAAGCAGAAAAGATCCTTACCTCCACCGATCCGAACGTATTTGTTCCTGAGCACTACGCTATTTTAGACAGTGTGTCAGGCGATTTGAATCTGGACGGATACCCTGACTTGATCCTTGTTTTAAAGCACATGGACGAAGAAGAAACTTCTGATGTAAACGGAGACGAGGTTCCACGGCCCCTGCTGATTTTAACCGGGCAAGCCGACCAATCTTTTCAACTGGCCAAAAGAAACGACAACACCGTTTACTGTTTTGATTGCGGAGGAATGATGGGTGACCCTTATGCCGGAATAACGATCAAAGATGCCTACTTCTCGGTGGAACATTATGGCGGGAGTGGTTCACGTTGGGTTCGAATCATTACTTACAAATATTCAAAAGCAGACAACGAATGGTACTTGCACAAAGATGGTCGTGAGAGTTACAGCACGATGGACCCCAACAAAGTAGAAAGCAACTCCCTGACCACCAAAGACTTTGGGCAGGTGAAATTCGAAGATTTTAACATCTCGGACGAGAACGAGTGATTGCTCCAATGATACTCGCATCATAGAAAAGCAGTGTTGGAAGATTGACACTTGATTCCGATAGAGGAAACTTCCATTCTGGATATCTAGCCAATTGAACCAAAACCACTCCACTCAACCATCGTCCTCTTTTTTACGTCTTTGATACAATGCCAAGAATCAAAATCATTCTAATTGGTTGTGGTTTCCTGCTTTGCAGCGGACAAAATCATTGAGGCACAGATAGACTCGACACAAACAGAAATAAAGCAGCAAGATTTACTCAAAGAAGCGGTAAAGAATACCTTGGAAATGAAGTTTGCCCCGAGCAAACACACAACGACTTCCAAGGGCACACTAACCCTCTGCTTTCGGTTAGAAAAAGAAGCTGAATAACTTTATCTGCTTATGGAATTTCATCGGCTCCCCTGCCAACTTGGAATGAAATGTGATTGAATAAGTTCCCCCTGAGAATCTTATTGAAAAAAAAGCGCACAAGAATGGACTACCAACTCTCTACCGATATCATTACCAGGGTAAAAACAGAATTTTCAAGTACCAGCGATCAGGAGTTTATTCTGGGCGCTTTGACACAATTAGGCCAAAAATGGGAATTTTCCTCCCCCAGAGTTCCCCGCTGCATCTTGTTTCTTTCCAAAGGAAATTTGGAGCAATTTAAAGTGAACCTACAGTCCGCAGCCGATGATTGGCGCGACATCATTTTATGGGCCGAATACGATAAACAAAGCAACCGAATTTACAACTTCAACGACACATTTGCCGCGAATGGCGTTTGAAAGCCCCCCTGCTCCCTCCGGGCAAAAGCCTGTAATCTAAACTGCCCAAAAACGGGTAACGACCCAGGTAGAGTCGCCCGAGAATTGGCTCGAACTGCCAAACTTTGATGCAATGAAAAATCGATTGATTACGAGAAAACTGCTCATCCTGGTCTTACTCATAGTCGTGTTGGGAGTTCCGGCCATTCATAAAATACTGGGTGATTTCCCACCAGCGTGGTTCAACCAAAAGTTTTCGGGCAGCCTCATCGGCAAGGTGCCTTTTGGCATCTCCCTTTCCTACGGCATTATCATTCTGCTTGAGCTACTGGGGCCACTCTTTTTTTTGGCAGGAATTGCCAAAAAAGAGTTCACCACCGCAGGAAAGAACCAATTCATCGGACTAGGGTTTCTCACCTGCTACGTGCTTTTTCTCATTTTGACCTTCGGCAGTTTTCTGGTAGAAGACTACTCCAACGGGTTCAATGATTTTGGCTATTTCGTTGGTATTGCAGCATTGGAGTACTTGTTTTTTCGGGAACCAATTACATGAAAAAATACAAGCAACAACGGTTGACTCCATTTCTGTTCATACCGCTCCCATGAAGCGATATCAGATAGTTCTACTGAATTGCTGCAACTTTAATTTTTAACAGAAATTTCGAAACAATGCCGGGCCCGTTTTGGATATAGTTTGATTCGATAACAAAAGGCCAGAAGTAAATTAGTCTTAAATTGTCCCTCAGCTTTGCCAAAGCTTTTACACCACCAATCAAACACCAATGGCTTTAAAGACCCCCAACCGACCTGCAGCAGCGGACAAAAACCCGAAGCTGGCCATTCGATACACCTGCTTTGAAAACCTGATTGCTGAACTACAGGGCAAAGATCTTCCGGAAGCCATTGTTGCCAAAATCAACACCGACATTGAAAAAATCAGCGGGGTCACAGGCGGCCACAAAGAACTGTCGAAGCAACTGCGCAAGTCGCAACGCATCATATTGCAACTGTTGGCCAAAGAATTGAAGTTGGTGTCAAAAGGGCATTACCGCAACCAATGGATGGCCGTTGGCATGGGGGCTTTTGGCGTGCCACTTGGAGTAGCCTTTGGGGTAGCAATGGACAACCTTGGACTGTTGGGAATCGGAATCCCCATCGGAATGGCGATCGGAATAGGGGTTGGCACCAGAATGGATACCAAGGCAAAAGAAGCAGGCCTCCAGTTAGAGGTAGAACTAAAAGGTTAACCCACTGATGAAAATAGGCGCTGCACAAATTCAACCCGTAAAGGGTGATATCGAGCAAAACATCCTTCAGCATAAAAAATGGATAGAACTGGCTGCTTCACTGGAAGTGGACCTCATCATTTTTCCAGAACTTTCCCTCACCGGATATGAGCCCAGCCTCGCCAGTAAACTGGCGATTGAATCAACTGACAACCGATTGGATGAATTGCAAAATTTGAGCGACCAGCACCAGATGGTGATTGGTGTCGGAGCTCCCACTAAAACGAAGTTTGCACCACGAATAAGTATGTTGGTGTTTCAACCACAACAAGCGCAACAGACCTACTCCAAGCAGTATTTGCATGCAGATGAACGTGCATTCTTTTCGGAAGGTGGCCAACAACTCATTCTCAACATAGATGGCCTGAAGTTGGCCCCAGCCATTTGTTACGAAGCACTGATGGAAGAGCATGCTGAAAATGCGGTCATCTTCGGAGCCCGACTGTATCTGACAAGCGCGGCCAAGTCGGCCAATGGTGTAGCACGCGCCCAGGAACATTTTCCGGCCATTGCCGGCCAGTATTTAATGCCTGTGATAATGGCCAATAGCGTTGGGCCAAGCGACAATTTTATCAGTGCTGGAACATCTGCCGTATGGAACCTTGATGGAGAGCTGCTGGCACAATTGAATGACACGGAAGAAAGCTTGTTGATCGTAGATACCAGGACCGAAGAAATTGTCAAAAAAGGCCTGTAGGTAAAAACAGGATTCCCGGAATGAAGTCCAGCTTTAACATCCTTCTCACAATCACATTGGCCTTGTTTTCTGTCCAATCTGCATATGCTCAGATAGAAGAACTCCAATCATGGTTGGCCACTCCACCATTGAAAAGAACACCTTTGGAAAGCACCGACTTTTCCCATCAAGCACTCACCAAAGAACAAGCCGCTTCAGCCACCCAGCTCCTGTTGGCAGACCAACAAGCAACCTTGCTCAGCACCTACGAAAAGCAGTGGAACAACCGTGAATTGACCTGGAACGAACTAAAAATGCCTTTTTACTACCAGGCTTTTGGAGAAATGCCACAGGATGGCTGCAGCCTCTTTATTTCGCTGCATGGTGGAGGTGGTGCTCCCGCAGAATTAAACGACCAGCAGTACAAAAACCAGCAACACCTCTACGATGCTACCATGCAGGGTTTGGAAGGCATCTACCTGGCTCCAAGAGCTCCTGCCAACACCTGGGACTTGTGGCACAAGGAGCACATCGATGCCTTTTTAAACACAATCATCCAGCTGGCGGTGATCAAAGAAAACGTGAACCCCAACAAAGTCTACATCATGGGCTATTCCGCTGGTGGCGATGGGCTTTACCAATTGGCACCAAGAATGGCTGACCGATGGGCGGCTGCGGCAATGATGGCAGGCCACCCCGGAGATGCTTCGGCATTGAGCCTGAGAAATACTCCTTTCACCATTCATGTGGGCACTCGGGATAATGCTTACAACCGCAATGGCGAGGCAAAAAAATGGGGGCTCTTGCTCGACAGTTTGGAAAAAGAGGACCCGCAAGGATATGTTCACTCGGTGCACCTTGACACGGGTGGCCATTGGATGCACCTGCAAGATGCAGTGGCCCTGCCCTGGATGCATCAACACACGCGCAATCCCATTCCTCAAAAAATTGTTTGGGTGCAAGACAACCGCCATCACCGCCAATTCTACTGGCTTGGAACTCCACAAAAACACATCAAAAACAAAGGAAAAATCGCTGCTGAATACGATCGCGCCACCAACGAAATAAGAATCCTTGATAATTATAGTGCCGCGTTGGAGTTATATATAAGTGATGACATGCTCAACCTCGATGCACCCATCACAGTTTTATCCGAAGGAAAAGAACTATTTAAAGGGGTTGTGCAGCGATCCATTCACACCATTTACAAAACACTAAACACCAAAGGAGACGCCCGCCTGACTTTTCCTGGAGTGATAACCATCACGAACAACGACCGCATTGAAGAAAAGAACAACTAGGTTCAGTATACCCGTCACCGTTCAATTAATCGCAGCCATCGCACTGTGCCTATTGATACTGCCAGCAACGAGTCTCGCGCAGAAGAAAACCAGCCCCAGAAAGGAACGCAAGGCTGCCACTCGTCAGCAAATTGCGCAATTGCACCAGGGTGCTTTGCTCGTTCGTTTACAAACCAAAAGCAATTCGATTGCTGCGTTGAGACGAATTGGAAAAGTAAGTGCTGCAGACAAAATAGAAGCCAATCAATTGGAGTTGAACAAAGAAATTGTTCAGGCCTTCAGCGCAAATTTAGATTTTTGTCCCACCTACTTTTTCTTCAGCGACCAATCGGAAAAAGTGTACAACAAGCAACTGGAAGAAATCGTTTTTTTGGATAAAAACCTGCAACCCGATTCGACCATTCAACTGAAGACGACCAATTTTCTAACGGCTGAATTTGGCCAGGTCACCCAGGACACGCTTAAAAAATTCGACACCTACTACGATACGGAGGGTAAAAATGGGCCAACTAAAGAGGCCCGTTATCAAGGCTCGTCCAGCATGGGGTTTGGCGCTTTGGTGATCAAAAGCGAACAGTTTGTGCAACTCCGCAAGCCCTTCCCTTTCTACGTTAAAACCTATGACTCAGTATCTCCGTTCAAACGGCCTTCTTCGACAACGGTAGCTCTCATGAACACCAAACTGCACAAGTATTACAAGAAAGCGCAAAAGCGCAACCGCTAAGCCCCCAAAACACTCTTTTTCAAAAAAAGGAGTTGCCACACCAACGCTTTCAACCTCCGGGTACGTATTGAAGGAAACAATAGCGAACTGAATACCAGCATGTTGTAATCTGGTTTCGTACACAGTCCTGTTGTTTAAACCCTTTCGACAACCCTGCTGTGAAGAAAAAAAACATCGATTTCATCTACTGGTTTGCCTATTACAACCTCGATTCTCCGAGTGTGCGCTACCGGGCAAAATACCCGCTTGACTATTTCAAATCACGGTTTAATGTCGAGTCCGTATTGGTGATGCCCAGCTACTCATTATCCGGCATTTTTAATTTTTTCAAAGCTTATTTTTCAGCCCTGTACTTTCGAAAGGCCAATTCGCTGATTGTCATCCAACGGGTGCAATCCAGCTTTATTTATGCCACCCTCTTAAAACTGTTGGTCCTGCTCAGAAAAGAAAACACCATCTACGATTTGGACGATGCCGACTACCTCGAACACGACCCCAAAACCATTTACTTCTTTGCCAACAACTGCGAAAAAATCTCGGCCGGAAGCCCGGAAATTGCCAAACATCTGCAACAATTCAACGAGAATACCCGACACACGACTTCGCCCATAGTCGACCTGGGCATATGCAAAAAACAACGCAACTCCTTGTTCACCATCGGTTGGATCGGTGGCTTCGAATGGGGACACCGAGATAGCATGGTCGAATTTGTCTTTCCTGCCCTGGCCCAATTGCCTTTTCCATTTAAACTGGTTTTGATTGGAGTCGTACAACCGGTGGATCGGCAATTGATTCGGACTTTTTTCCGTGGAAATAACAACATCACCATCGACATGCCCGAAAACATCGACTGGAACAACGAGCGGGGAATTCAACATCAAATTGTGCAGTTCGACATTGGCATCGCCACCTTGATCAACACACCGGTGCACATTGCCAAATCTGGTATTAAAGCCAAACAATACATGAACAATGGTGTGCCAGTACTGAGTACCAACCTACCCGAAAACAACTCAGTTGTGGTCCACGGCAAAAACGGGTACTTCTGTGCAAACCCTGAAGAGTTCAAAACAAGGATTCATGAGTTCCATGCCATGGATGATACTATGTACTCCAGCTTTTCTGAGCATGCCAGGGCTTCCATTAAAAACTTCGACCATCACCAGTACTTTCACGATTTTCGATTAATTTAGGGGAACCCTTAAAATTTGAACCCGTGAAGGCTTTCGTTTTTTCTCTTGTTTTTGTGCTGGCTGGCCAAATTTGCTTCAGTCAAGCCTGTGGGCAGTACCGCCTGAAATACGCTGGCACCGTGCAAACAGGATCGTTACAAGTAGAAAATATTCAGGTACCCGGCACCTTTTTTTTACACAGCCGTAAAGGAAAAATTGGCGGAGAAGAATTTGTTGAGGCGGCTCTAACCGATCACCAAATTGAATTGCAAATTGGCTCACACACCACCTCGCTTCTGACAGATGATCCCCAATTAGTTCTGAAACACTATCAAAGAAGAAGCGCCACATTGCCTGTTGTTTTCACCATCACAAAAAAAGACCATCAGCGAAAAATGGTCGTTGAAATTCCATGGGACGACATCGCGATCACGCTTCTGGAAGATGATGGCCGTGGCCACTTATTTCAAATTGATTTGGGTAGCATCAAACTCTAATATTCTCAGTCATGCAAAAAACGCTCATCCTACTACTCGCTTTGCTCTGCAGTCCTTTCATGCAGGCACAGAATTTAAAAATTGAAGGTGTTCAGAAAGACTGTGAGGAAAACAGAATTGAATATTCTGATTCTTATGACATTCGAGTCAACCGAGATGGTGTGGTACTGCCAATAGAAGTAGAACTAACAGATGGCAAATTTTCGCTTACCAACCTGGAGGAAGGAAGTTATGCGATTGAATACGATAATATTTTTGAACAGCGGGTGCAACAAAATGTGGTGTTTGATGCTCAGACTGCGGAGGTGGAACTCTGTGTAGATGCTTTCAAAGAGACCAACGAAAAAACATTTATTGAAGCACTGGAAGAAAAAGATGGCATCACACTGAAATTTGCCAGCACAGGATGTTTCCACCACAAGGAAGAATCCATGACGTTTTTGTTTGCGGGCGGAAGAAAAGTAGCCTCTTTTCATGTTGACGGAAAAAAAGAACAACTCAAGTACCTCACGGACGGAGACCTGCAATACCTCATTTCTTTTGAACGGCAATTGCGGGTGATGGCAGACTTGGAGGGTGGCTGCACAACTACGGATTATTACGGCCTGTATTTTGTCAGCATCAAAGGCAACCAAGAATTATCTATTTCTGATGGCACCTGTGATTGGAACGGCTTTTACCATGTGAAAAAAGCGATATTTGGGTTGTAGAACCTTGTCCACCTAATTTTTTCATCTTCCCATGGTAGCCATAATCGTCATAGCCGTTATTGTTGGCGTCTTACTGTTTCTTGTTTTTGGCAAAAAGAATTATTTCCAAACCAGCAACTTCAAAAAAGTTGATACCACTTTCCCTACCGAATGGCGAACCATCCTCATTCAGAAGGTCACTTTTTATCACGCCCTCTCGCCAGTAGACAAAGGCCGATTTGAAAAGGAAGTGCATTATTTTATCGCCAACTACCGCATCACGGGCATTAACACCACGGTTGAAACAGTGGACAAAATCCTGGTCGCTGCCAGTGCCGTCATTCCGATTTTCGGGTTCGACAATTGGCACTACACCCACCTTTACGAAGTGCTGCTGTACCCATCCGCGTTCAACGAAAAATTCGAAACAGCAGGTGCAGGCCGGTCTATTTTAGGCATGGTGGGGACAGGTTATATGGAGGGAAAGATGATTCTTTCCAAACAAGCTTTGCACCACGGATTTAGCAATGAAACTGACAAAAAGAACACTGCCATTCACGAGTTTGTACACCTCATCGACAAGGCGGACGGCACTATCGATGGTATCCCTGAAGCCTTGCTCGAAAAACAATACGCCATTCCCTGGCTCGATCTCATCAACAAAAAGATGGACGAGATTTATGCGGATACCTCTGACATCAATCCCTACGGGGGTACTAACCGAGAAGAATTTTTTGCCGTAACAAGCGAGTACTTTTTCGAACGACCCAAAATGCTTTCTCAAAAACATCCAGAGCTTTACGGGCTGCTGAAGCAGGTTTTCGATCAAGACATGGCCGCGCATGGATTGAACCGAAAAAAGCACAGTATCGGCCGCAACAGCCCCTGCCCCTGCAACAGTGGAAAGAAGTTTAAAAATTGCTGTGGGTCTTTGCATTATAATTAAATTTGGTTGCAACTACCTTAACAGCAATACCCTGACACCCGACTAAGCTCAAACCCTTCACCCATGACCCGCGCTGAACACATCGTTTTCTGCGAAAAATGCATCCACCGAAAAATGGACTTTAAACAAGGTCTCCTTTGTGGATTAACGGATAAAATGGCCGATTTTACGGACACCTGTCCCACTTACGAACCAGACGAACAACTGGAACAAAAAGCCACTGAACATGTGGATGAAATTCGTGACAACTCGGAACGGGCCAAAATGGCCCAACGTCTAATTTGGTTTCTGATGTTTATGTCTGTGCTAAGTATCTGTTCTTCTTTTCTGCACTATAATCTTCTTGCACGAAGACAAGATATCGTACCCGTTTCAGCGGAACTGATTGAAGTAAATGACCAGCGGGAAGCAATGGTCAACCTAGTCATCTTTGTTGCACTTGTGGTAGCTGCCACTGTCTACATCCGTTGGTTCAGAAGAGCTTATTACAACCTGGCTATTCGAACCGAAGTGGACCATGATGAGTCCTGGACTGTTTGGGGTTGGATCATACCCATCATTTCGCTGTTTCGCCCTTTGCAACTCATGAAAGAAATGTGGTCAAAAACGACCGCGCTCGTACAGGCCCATTTACCCAATTACCAGGAAGTGGGCAGCACACTGGTTGTCTCCTGGTGGGTACTATGGATCATCGTCAAAATAGGATCCAACATTTCCACGAGACTTTCGATAAAAGCGATAACGTTTCAGGATCAAATGGATGCTACATCCTTTGATATTTTGCTGGCTATTGTGAGTATTCCACTGGCGCTGTTGGCTATCCGGGTGGTAAAGGAATATACCAACCTCGAGCAGACGCTTTACGATTTAGAAATAGCCCAGAAACAAGAGCAACTTGACCGCAACGCCCAGTAAGCAATGTTCCAGCAAAAAAAAATAGGTTAACCTGCCGGGTCGAAAGACCTCGGCAGGCATAAGTTAAAATAACTGCAAGCTCCAATCTATCTAACCAAAAACAGTAAACTGCAACGTGCAGAAAACTAAAGATGCCTGCTGGGTCTTTCGACCCGGCAGGTTACAAATCGATAACGTTTCAGGATCAAATGGATGCTACATCCCTGGATATTCTGCTGACCATTGTGAGCATTCCATTGGCGCTAGTAGCCATCCGCGTTGTGAAGGAATATACCAACCTCGAGCAGACGCTTTACGATTTAGAAATGGCAAAAAAACAAGAGCAACTTGACCGCAACGCCCAGTAAGCAATGTTCCAGCAAAAAAAAATTAGGTTAACCTGCCGGGTCGAAAGACCTCGGCAGGCATAAGTTAAAATAACTGCAAGCTCCAATCTATCTAACCAAAAACAGTAAACTGCAACATGCAGAAAACTAAAGATGCCTGCTGGGTCTTTCGACCCGGCAGGTTACAATGCTATTAGAGGTAATACTGCACCAAACACACCGAGAAAGCAATCCCGAGTAATCGGGAATCCACTGAGCAGTGTGACCAAAAATTAGCACGAAGTATTCCAAGCAATCTGACTAAGTACACATGGAATCCGCCATACCTGACACCGACCGACTGACCTTTAAAAAGATCACTCCCGAAATATATGACGCCCTGTTTAAGAACAGTTCCAATGAAGAGATCAAAGCCTTTTTCGGGTTCGAAACAGATGCCGCTTTGGAAGCGGAAAAAGCGAAGTATGCGGTAGGCATCCGCACCTTCAACAAGACTTTCCTGTACTTTCAGTTGCTGGACAAAAATACACAGTCCATCATTGGTTGGTGCGGCTACCATACCTGGTACCTCGACCATGCCCGGGCCGAGATCGGTTATGGTTTGTTTGGAGAGGAGCACAAAAACAAGGGCTTAATGACAGAAGCGATGCGCCCCATCCTGGATTATGGATTTGACCAAATGAAGCTGAACCGGGTGGAAGCTTTTGTGGGGCTCAACAATGTTCCCTCATTACGTCTGCTGAAGCGGTTCAACTTCACCCAGGAGGGTCATGTTCGGGAGCATTACAACAATACAGGAACTCCAGAGGATTCTCTTATTTTCTCCTTGCTCCTGTCAGAAAGAGATCAGTAGTTTTATGCTTGAATTTTGTGTGTAAGGATGTTCTAACAGAATTATTAATACGCCCAAGATGCCCTATGAAGCATTCCCGTCTGCCTGACGTCAGGCAGGAGTAGGAAAAATCCACTAAGCAGAGTGATCAAAATCAAACTACCATAAATTGATCCTCACGGCATTTCTGAAGTTCCCCGCGCAACAATTTTCAGAAGAGTGAAGTGGAAAGTAAGTAGCTGGTTTCGAAAAAAAAGATGCCTAAATCCGGCTCTGATACGTGTACAAATCGTGGTACCGTCCTTTTTTAGCAATGAGTTCATCGTGCTGTCCACGCTCCACAATGTTGCCTTCTTCAATCACCAAAATTTGATTCGCCTGCCGAATGGTACTCAACCGATGCGCAATAACAAACGTGGTGCGGTCCTGCATCAGGGCGTTTAAACTTTCCTGAATATACGATTCGCTCTCCGTGTCGAGGTTGGAAGTAGCTTCATCCAAAATGATGATTTTAGGGTTGGCCAGTAGCGCACGGGCAATAGAAATGCGTTGGCGTTGGCCGCCAGAAAGCTTCACGCCTCGCTCCCCTATCACGGTATCCAGTCCTTCTTCAAATCGACTGGTAAATTCGTCTACGTAAGCTCCTTTTACAGCCGCCACCAATTCTTCTTCTGTAGCATTGGGCCGTGGAAACAAAATGTTCTCGCGGATGGTACCTTCATACAGAAAATCATCCTGTAAAACCACTCCCAGGTATTGCCTGAAACTGTTGAGGTTTACTTTGGCCAAATCCTGACCATCCAAGGTCACCTTACCCGATACCGGATTCAAAAAGGTGGCGGCCAATCCAGCAATGGTTGATTTACCCGAACCTGAAGAACCAACCAAAGCAGTGACACTTCCGGCAGGAGCCTCAAAAGAAATGTTGTGCAGCACCTCTTTGCTCTCTTCGTAGCTAAAGGAGACATCATTAAAGACAATGTCTCCGTGGATTTTTTCCAGGACCACTTTGCGCACTTCCGGGTCGTCTTCTTCGGGCATGTTCATCAGCTCTTGTGTTCGATCCAAACCTGCCATGGCTTCCGTGAGCTGGCTGCCAATGTTGCTCATTTGCACAATAGGTGCAATTAAGAAACCGAGGAAAAGCGTGAAGGAAATAAATTCGCCAAATGACATGGATTCTTGCATCATAAAATACCCGCCAATGCCCATAATACCGGCAGAGGTTAACCCGAGTAAAAACGCAGAAGAACTGGTAATTAAAGCCGTTGCTGTGAGGCTCTTCTTCACATTCAAAAACAACCGCTCTACCCCTTTTTCGAACGACTTATTCTCCTGTTCTTCTGCATTAAATCCTTTGATGACTCTTACTCCATTTAAAGTTTCTGTCAAACGCCCAGTTACCTCCGCATTGATTTTTCCCCGATCGCGAAAAATGGGCCGGATATAACCAAATGCCTTCATGGCCACTACCGCAAAAATGGCGATGGGTATTAACACAGAAAAAGTCATGGTAGCATTGATTTGAATCAACAGAACCAGCGATAAAATGGAGGTCAGCGATCCACCGATCAGTTGCACCAAGCCAGTTCCAACCAGGTTTCGAACCCCTTCCACATCGGTCATTACTCGTGACACCAATGCTCCGGATTTGTTGTTGTCGAAAAATCCGATGGGCAAAGTCAACAACTTTCGTTGCACTTTCGCCCTCAAAATAGAAATCAGGTGTTGTGCTTCCACACTCAACAACCGGGTCAACGCAAACGAGCTGACCGCCTGCACCAAAATGGCCGTGCAAACACCCACGAGCAACCAGGTCAACATCTCCATATCCTTGTCAGGAACGATGTCATCAATCAAGGTTTTACTCGCAAATGGCAACACCAATCCTGCCACACTGCGCACAATGATCAGCAGCAACCCTCCTAAAACAATTTTTTTTCGCGGCCAGATAAACTCTTGAAATGCCCACGCAAACGAAACTTTACTTTTACTCATAGACCCTTATAGACGATTGGAAAGCAGAATTGTTTTAAATGTATGGAAACGACCTGAAAGCCGAGCCTTTATTTCAAATTATGAAGGGGCAAGCATGCACGAGAAAAAGGTAACTTTGGGAAACCATGTCCAATAAGATCAGTCATTCGCTGGGAACGTCCTTCCCGTTCCAAGTCGTTTTCTTTGGCTATCTAACCTTTCTGGCCAGTTTGCCCATGCTCTACTACGCCTGGCCCATTGGAGTTGTTTTATTGATAACTGGCGTATTATTTGGGTTTACCCGCACCGGCATAGAAATAGATATTTCCAACAAAAAGCACCGGGATTACACCAGTTTTATAGGCTACAAAACCGGTAAATGGAAGAGCATCAAAAATTACCCACATCTCGCCATTTTGCGCAGAAGATTTACCGGCAGGTTGGAAGGTCGTACGGGTATCTCCATGTCTACCGGCACCAATTATATGTACGATATTTTTCTACTCTCTAAAAATCACCGGCATCGGTTGCTGGTTCAAAGGCTCAAAGACGCCCAATCTGCGTCAACTAGCGCCAAGAATTTGGCCCAATTGCTAGATGTTGAAATGGTAACGTTCGATCCCGAAATTAGCGCAGCAACGCGTGCCAAACGATACGGAAATAGCAAGCAATAAATTTTGTTAATTTGACGGAATGTAAATTTTCCCAAACGGCTGATTTTCGGTCTAGTCACCAACCAGAATAAGCGATCAATGAAGAAAATTATTGGATTCATTTTACTGGTATCGTTGTTGTTCTCGTGCAGTAAAACAAACAATGACGGTATCTCTTTTTACCATTGGAAAGCGAAAGCTGTAGGTTCTGACTTGACCAAGCAAACATTGGAGCAAACTGGTACTTCCACCATTTATCTGCATTACTTTGACGTCACTCCAAAGAAAAAAAGGAGCTATTGGGACGATGGCATCTACCCTGATTACGTGCTCAAAGAGGTGGACCCTTTGTACAAAGACTACGACATCGTTCCGGTCGTTTTTATTGCCAACGATATTCTGAAAGATGAGCCGAACATTGAAAAACTGACTTCCAAAATTGCTGGCCTCATCGACCAAATCAGCCAGCACCATTTCAACACAACCCATTCTGAGATTCAGCTGGATTGTGATTGGAACCAAAGTACCCGCGCTGCTTTCTTTCAACTCATTGAATCGCTAAAGGAGCGGTATACTGTCACCGCAACCATTCGACTGCACCAAATAAAATATCCAGAAAAGACCGGAGTTCCTCCAATCGACAAAGGAGTGCTCATGCTCTACAACGTGGGCGACTTGAAAAACTTCGAACAAAATTCCATTCTTGAATCCTCCATTGTGAGCGCTTATGTCAGCAGTCAAACGGATTATCCCATCGAACTGGATCTTGCCCTGCCATTGTTTTCGCAAACCGTTCTAAAAAACAAGGAGAACAAGGAGAACAAGGTCAAACTCATCAAAGGAACCGACCGAGAACTGCTGGAGTCGGACGCACATTTTCAAAAAACAGGTCCCCTCACTTTTGAGGTGGTCAACGATACTTTGTACAATGGTTTCTACCTTTCCAATGGTTACCAGCTCAAGCTGGAAGAAGTAACGGAGCAGGAGATCATTGCGGCTTACCAGCTGATAAAAGCAAGCCAACTCAACATTTCAAACATTCTATTTTACCACCTCGATGACCCTACGCTACAGGCCATCGATTTGGACAAAATAATTGAACAACTATGAGGTTTCTTACGACCATACTATTGATTTTTTTCACTCCATCGGCCTTTGCTTGCGCAAGCGGTGACTGGGAAGATCATTATTTCTTCTACTCCATTTTTCACCAGTCCAACATCGCCTCTACCGACTACTGCTCTTTTCTGCGGGTAGACAATAGTCTTTTCTCTGATTGTGAAGATGACCCCTCCTATTCTTGGCAGCCAGCCAATTGCCAACTGTGGACAGAAATACTGCCAACATGGACGGTTCAGGAAATTGACCAAATTTTAACCATTGGATCAAACGAATCATTTGAACAGCTTTGGGACGGAAAAAACTCAGGCCTGGAACCGCAAGCCAAAAGGTACATGCAGTATGCTCGAAAATGCAGCGATGCTTTTCAATACCGCAGCAATTATTCGTGGGACTACGATCAAATTCTCCAAAACAGTGCTCCTGATGTGACTCCTTTGTTGTCAGAAGGCATCCCCCTGTTTCAGGCAGCGAAAGACCCACAGATCAAGGTTCGCTATGCCTATCAAATCGTTCGGACATTCCACTACTCCAAACAATACCAGGAAGCCATCGACTTTTTTGAGAACAACTCCCTGGCCAAGGAAAACAAAGACGAAATCTATTACTACCTCATCGATCAGCTGGCCGGCTGTTACTATTCATTGGAGCAATATGAACAAGCAGCGCTTCGATTCATTCGGGTCTTTTCCAACAGCAGAGATCGCAAAGAATCGGCTTACCTCAGCTATCGATTTTGTAAGCAAGTAGATTTGGATTTCCTGGAATATTTAGAAACACCAGCCGACAAAATCGGGTACACCACCATCAACAGCCTGAGTGAATTTGAGGATAAGGATGACGTTCAACCCATCCGCGACATCGCGGCTATCGATGCCAATGATGAAACGGTGGAGCTCCTTTTTGCCCGGGCCTTAAATGACCTGGAACGGGAGGCGCTGCCAACTGAAATCGGGATGCAGGACATCCAAGATATTTTGGCATGGAGCACTAAAAATTCGGGGATTCGGGATATGACCGTATTAGCGGATGAATTGAAAAACAACCCCATTGTCAAAAACAAAGAATACTGGCAATTGGCCAGTTCTTACCTCTCCTTTTTAAATAACGATTTGCCCCTGGCCAAAGAGAAACTGGCCGCCATCCAAACCACCAATTTAAAGGAGCAAAAGAAAATTCTGAACTATATCTATGAAGTCTTTGGTTGGGACAAAATCACGCCCAACAATGAACTTTTTCTGGCGGCTATTTTGGACGACATTATCAAACCAAACGGGGATGATTACAGCGATTTTTTACCTCCTTGGAAACATTTTATTCTCGACAGAGCAGGACATCTCTACTACAAAAATGGCGAGCTGGCCAAGGCCTTTATGGCGCACAATTCGCTTTCCGCAATTTTGCGTATCTCCTCACTTCCACTGATTGACGAGCTGTTGGCGTTTGTAGATCAACCTGAAAAAAATAAAATGGAGCGCATCCTACTACGTAGAATTGAAAACCAGGGCACTTATACAAAAGACTACTTGCGATACATAAAAGGACTCCATTATCTGGAACATGCTCAGCCCAAGGAAGCCTTGAAGTACCTGACCAATTCCCCCCTTATGCAAACCAGTACTGAGAGTTACGGTTTAGGGACTCCGACCACCGCCCGCATTTTTAGTAACAATACGGTAGAATGCTTCGGCTGTCCAAAAGAGGACATCATGAACGACTCGGTGTACCTGGCCCCTTTATTTTCTTTTATCAAACCTTCGTTTAACACTGCTGAATTAACGACATACCTGATACAATTGGATTCCATCACCAAGGACCCCAAGGAATGGAAGCGAAAATTGGCGCACTATTTACTGGGCAACTACTACTTCAATGTGAGCAACACGGGATATTACCGTGGTGCCCTTTACGGTTGGTCCAACTGTTGTAGTTATAATTACCACCGTTCTTCTGGCTACAGTGTAGCCCAAAAGTTGGAAGACAAGCATGGTTATAACTTATATGGTATCTCCGAACATTACTCGTCCTTTAACAACTTCCAGCTCCACGCCATGATGAATTATAAACAAACATTGGAATATTCAACCGACAAGGAACTGAACGCCCGAACATTGTATATGATGGCCAAATGTGAACTCAACAAGGGATACAACTCGAAACCAAAAAGGAACCAGAAATACTTCTTAGGAGATGGCGGCTTTTCCAGTGAAACCAACGAGTACAAAGACAGCTTTCGGCAATTGAAAGACAATTACCAGGATACTGAATTCTACAATCAAATTCTTCAGGAATGTAGCTTCTTCCGATACTATTGCTCATTTTAGAGGTCAGTTGCAACACCTTATTTGTCCATTTTGATTCCGCGATAAATGCGTTACTTACTCTTCTTCCTTATCCCCACAATCGTGCTTTTGACAGCCTCTCAAAGACTCGATTTTGGCAAGAAAAAGAGCGGGCATGATTGGCAAGTGATCGGAGATTCGGCAGTGGGAGGTTTTTCAAAAGGAGAATTGACCCTTGGTAAAAATACCCTGGTTTTTAAAGGGACCATCTCAACCGAAGGAAGTGGCGGATTTTGTTCCGTCAGAAGCGATTACAAGCAACTGGACCTCACCAATTATGAGAAATTGGTGATTCGATTTCGTGCTACAGGACCATCTTTCGCCCTGATGCTGGAACCGAGCAAATCCTTTTACAGCCCCTATTTTAAACACACGCTGGTGAGCACTTCCAAGGATTGGCAGGTGCTGGAATTGAACCTTGCCGACTTCACCGGCCATCAGATGGGAAAACCCATGGGACGTGGTTTGAAAAAACAGGAATTGGAAACAATGATGCGCATTGGGTTCATCAATGCCAGGAAAGATGCCGGGCCGTTTAAGCTGGAAGTGGATTACCTGGAATTTCGTTAAAACTGCTGACCAGCGGGGGTGTAATATAAACCTGCCGGGTCGAAAGACCTACGGTATATACATATGTTCATCAAATTAATGCCTGACGCGGTCTTTCGACCCGGCAGGTAAGATGCACAAAAAGCAAAATGCCCCTTCGCAAAAGCAACTTTAATCAATAACTTTACCATTCAATGATCGGGCGACTTATGCGTCTGTCAATTATAGAAGGTTCAAAATTCAAAACGATATACTGATGGAAAAAAAGGGAAGACTGCAAGACGCGATTGATGCGAAGATTTTAGAGGAAAGAAAAGTATTTATGTGGGGACAAGTGGACGACAAGTCTGCTAAGCATGTCATTGATCGTTTGATGTACCTTGAACTGATGGACCCAGGAAAAGAAATTCAACTCATCATCAACAGTCCTGGTGGATACGTGACTGCTGGAATGGCGATTTACGATACCATCAAGTCTTTGAAATCACCTGTTTCAACTGTTTGCACAGGCCTCGCAGCGTCAATGGGCTCTATTCTACTTTCCGCTGGCACAAAAGGACGCAGGTTCATTTTGCCACACGCACGGGTGATGATTCACCAACCTAGTGGTGGTGCCGGTGGTCAGGCTTCTGACATCGAGATTCAAATGGAGGAGATTATCAAGACCAAAAACATTGGTGCTCAAATCCTGGCTGACAACTGTGGACAACCTTTCGACAAGGTTATGGCCGACTTTAACCGCGATTACTGGATGGATGCAGACGAGTCTCTTGCCTACGGTATCGTAGACGGCCTGTTGGAAGGAGTGGTGTAATTCACCACTTTTCTCTCTTATACTTATTGAAAATCAGGAACTAGTCGAGCAAGGACAAGGCCATGTCGATGGTGGTATTGAGCTTGTTGCGGTCGGACTCCACTTTGGCCACAACCTGCATACCATTGTGCACGGTGTAGATGAGTGAGACAATCGCTTCCAAGTCTTTGTCCGCATCTATTTGTCCGTCATCCACTCCGGTTTGGAGGTAGTCCAAAAAGAGCTGCTGCATCACATTCTTATTCTCTTCCAGCACCGCTCTGATCTCGTCATCTCCGGGAATAAGTTCTGTGGTGGTGTTGACCACCAAACAGCCTTTGCGATCGGCATCCTGAAGGGTATTTCGAATCGAAAGGCACATAAAATCCCGCAGCCCCTTGCGCACATCCGGATGTGCAGCAAAGAATTTTCTGACCTTCACGGCATTGCCCATCCGGTAGGCAGCAAATGCTTTGATAAAAAGAGAACGCTTGCCACCGAAAGTATCGTACAGGCTCGCTCGATTAATGCCCAAATGGTCCACCATATCCTGAATGGAAGTAGCAGTATAACCGTTTTTCCAAAAAAGCTCTGTTGCTTTTTCGAGAACCGCATCTTCATCAAACAATTTAACTCGGGGCATCTCTAAACAGTTTAGGGGGCAGCATCAATACCACCCCCTAAATTACAATCATCTATTGACTCTAATCGCTTTAAGAGCGAAATTTTTACGCCATCAGTGGATTGACGTTTATCCCTCCGTCAATGTTGTATTCCCCTCCAGTGATGAAAGAAGCATCATCTGAGGCAAGGAATGTCACCAATTTGGCAATGTCTTCAGGTTGTCCAAAACGTTTCAATGGAACACTTTCCTGCATGGCAGAAGCCATTCCATTGAGTTGCTCTTCAGACATGCCCGTCTTTGAAAAAATCGGGGTGGCGACAGGACCAGGATTCACCGAGTTGACGCGGATTTTTCTTGGTGCCAATTCCCGGGCAGCGGTGCGGGTGTACGAATTTAATGCGGCTTTAGATGCAGAATAAACTGCTCCATTGGCCATACCTGCATAAGCAACAACCGATGACAAGTTGATGATTGATGCTCCATCGTTTAGGATGGGTAAAAACTTCTCAACGGTGAAAACTGCACCTTTAAAATTGATGCCCATTTGTTGATCAAACATAGCTTCCGAGGTCTCTCCGACAGGGCCAGGAATAAAAATACCCGCATTCACAAAGAGGACATCGACATTCCCCACCGTCTCCTTCACTTGTTTTGCCAAAGCGTCCAGCTGATCAACGCTGCTCACATCTGCTATTAAACCAGTTACTCCCAACTCCTCTGCGGCAGCATTGACTCTTTCTGCTGAACGTCCTGCAATAATTACTTTAGCCCCCCTTGCTTTGAACTCTTTGGCTGTTGCATAGCCAATCCCACTATTTCCTCCGGTTACTACCGCTACTTTTCCTGTTAAATCACTCATCTTCTTAAAATTTTTCTTTGTTTTTATTCTGGAACGTTCGTTCCGACTGCAAACCTACAAATAACAGAACAATCATTCCAAATAAAATTTGTTATTTTTTTCACGTGCCTGTGGAATTCATTGGAGTGCCCATTAGACGGGCATTTATCTTAATTTTGACTCTATTAAAAAAAGTAGGAGAAACGTCACATGATTGAGACCATTAACAAAAATTGGGGCTGGACCGGAGCCATGGCGGATGAGGTAATTGTGATCAATGAATTTGGCAATATTATTTTCCGGTCAGGTGATGGCTGCTACTGGCGCATTTGCCCTGAAGAGTTGTCCTGTAAGGTCATCGCCAACAATACGGCCGAGTATGAAAAACTGTGGCAAGACGAAGAATTCCTGCACGATTGGGAAATGAAAAAGTTAGTTGACATGGCCAAAGCAGACCTGGGGGAATTGGAACCAGGGGAAAAATATTGCCTGAAACTTCCAGCAGTAATTGGAGGACTTTACGAAGTACACAACTTTGGAAAAGTGGAGCAACTAGAACAAATTTCTTTTAGCGGGGACTTCGGCCGACAAATTCAGGGAATGTCTGATGGGGCGGGGATCAAAATCAATCTTGAGCCATAAATGGTCGATTAGGTTTGCGTAAAAAATGAAAAGACTATGGCCTCGAAAAGGATGTGGATGAATTTCTACACACCGAAAACTTTGTCCTGGTGGATAAACACCGACACATCCGTGGCATCTACAGCGGGCTCAACAAAACGGCCATTGCGCAGCTAATCGCTGACATTGAAACGCTCAAAAAGGAAAGCTGATCTTTTGCGAAATAGGATGGAAGTGATGCACACTACTGGTGGCATGTCTCCAATAAATTTTAAGAAACGGGTAGCTTCTTAGAACCAAAAAAGAAAAGGAACCGATTAGTGATCCTCTGAAGGAGAACTCGATCCAACTATAATCACAGTCAGAATAGCCGCCACAAACGCTACAAAAGCACCAAGCGTTTTCATGGGGTTTTCCATGTCGATATCCAATAAGGCAGGATAAAGCACAGCTATAAGAACAACGACTGCAACTGCTGCTATGATTTTATTCTTTTTCATCTTGGGTCAGTTCATTCAGAATGCAAAGTAAACATCTGCTGATAGTTAGCAGCTTTACAACTTCAAAATTAGCAATTCTCTCAGACATGCCCAATGTCCCGGTCTCAATTTTATTCACAGGAGTACCAAATAAATGCTCCATTTTTTCGTAACATTACGGCCCAACGGTATTGAATAAAAAGCGAATGATTCCCCCCCGGTTTTTCTGGTTAATTGCGTGCTTGCTGCTGCCAATGGCTGCCCTTGCACAAATAGATCAAAGTGAATTTGAAGTCCCTTGTTTGCCCCCGGCAGTCAGCGATACCGTCAACGGCTTCCTGACTCTTACCAACAGCGAAGGAGGCATCGATAGTGAAGGCCACTATGTGGATGGTTATCCTGACGGATTATTTAAGTTTTACCATCAAAATGGTAAAAAGAAGGCGGAAGGCCATTTTTCCAAAGGAAGCAAAAATGGTTTTTGGAAAGATTTCCATCAGTCTACCGGAAAACAACACTCTGAAGGTCGGTATGTCAACTGTCTTCAAGAAGGTTCCTGGAAATATTACCACACCAATGGTCGTATAAAAATGGAAGTACGCTACCGAAAAGGCGAAGAAACCGGGAAACGAAAGTTGTACGATAAACGCGGCAAACTCATTTCCTTTTAACCCACCTGCTCATTGAATCATTCGGCCGTGATGCGCACTTCCGTTCTGCGGTTAAGTTGCCTTCCTGCCGCAGTGCGATTGTCAGCTACCGGCTGAGAAGCTCCATACCCAACAGCGACAATGCGGGCTGGTTCGATGCCTTTTTTTATGAGGTAACCCCGCACCGTTTTTGCCCGGGCTGACGACAATTTTTGATTGGTCTCCTCAGTCCCTGTGTTATCAGTATGTCCGGCCAGTTCAATCACCAGGGTTGGCTTTCGTTGCATTATTTCAAACAAATCATTCAAGACGGTGAACGATGGACGCAGAAGAGTGGCTTCATTGGTATTAAACTGCACCCCCTCCAGTGTAAAAACGGTTTCGGAAAAATCTATTTGAACAGACAGCTCCCCCAACTGCTCACCTTCAGCACGCGGCACTTCAAATTGCCCGTATTTCTTATCTGACCCAATGCTTTTGATTTGAATCCGGTAAGTTTCCCCCTCGGGCAGCAGCACTTCGAATTTTCCGAGGGCATCAGACACTCCCGAAATGGGTTGGCCCCCACTTGCTGCCAAAAACAAAATTTGCTCACCACCCCGTGGTTCATTTTGAGCATTTATGACTTGCACCTGAAACAACGCCTTGTCATCAGAAGCTTGCAGCTTTTGCGCTTGCACAGCATTGCCGAAGAAAAAGATTGCGGGAATAAAAAGGAATACGGAATTTTTCATTGGTTGGTGTTTAATAGTAGAATGCAGCAGGCAGAAAAAGGAACGGTTTGGATCAAAAATTGCTCAATCCCCGCACAGGATGTTATATTTGACCAAGCATTCGAATGACCTTGCTTCGAAAAACGCATATCCGGCAGCTGACTGACAAAGAATTGGTCGAGCGTTACCGTGAAACAGACCAACAGGATTACCTGGGAGAGCTCTATTCACGCTATATCCCCATGGTATTGGGGGTGTCGATGAAGTACCTCAAAAATCAATCGGACAGTCAGGATGCGGTGATGGATGTTTTTGAAACGCTGCGCACTGATTTACACAAATACGAGGTGCAGTATTTCAAATCGTGGCTGTACATGGTGTGCAAAAACTACTGCCTGATGCGGTTGGGAAAAGAAAACACGCAGCGCAAACGTCAGCATGCTTTTCAGGAAGATACACGTAGTTTTATGGAATCGGACAGTGCCATCCACCTCACTCAGGAGGAAGCAAAGGAACAGCAGCTGCAACAGTTGGAAAAATGCATTGAAACACTTCGCGAGGAGCAACAGGCCTGTGTTCGCTTGTTTTTTCTCAACGAGAAATGTTATCAGGAAGTAGCCGAAAAAACCGGGTATGCCTTGAAAAAAGTAAAAAGCTATATTCAAAACGGGAAACGCAACTTAAAAATCTGCCTGGAGGCACACAGTGAACAATTGGCATAACATATACCATTCCGGAGAATGTCCTTCGCAAGCTGAACTCGTGGCCTATGCCAACGGGCAACTCGATCGTGCCAATCAACACCGCATTGAACGGCACACGCTCGATTGCGATGCTTGTGCAGATACCATCGAAGGCCTGGTGATGCTTGCTGAGCAAGGCACTGATGTGGCGGGCGTTATCACCATACTGCAAGACAAGGTAAACGCACCCGAAGAATCGAATAAAAGAGGCGGCTTTTTCTGGTGGGGCATTGCTGCCTCCGTGGTCGTGCTGCTTTCCATCGGTGGATTTTGGATGACGCAATCGTTGAATGATGATGCGCTGGCAGAAAACAAACCTCAACACACGGAAGAAGCCGAAGAAACACCATCGGAAGATGAATCTCTTGTAGAACAACCACCAACTGCAACTGAAGACGCTGATTCGGAGGATATCAATCAACAAGAAGAGGAGGTTAACAAACCTCCTTCCCCTGCTCTCGAAGAAAAAAGGTACAAAGCCGCCTCGGAGCCAGAGCCTATGCCGGTTGCTGTAGAAACTCCAACTGAAGCGGAAGTAACCCCCGATGAATATTTCTTCAGTCACGACCTTTCCGATGCAGAAGAACCGCTCGAAGAAGTAGCGGATGCCGATTTTGATAGGAGACAACAAGGGCGTGACAAGGAAACTGCAACGGTTGACGACCGCCTTGAAAAAGCGCTAAAAGACAACAAGAACGAACTAAATGAAGGCTCTAAATATGCAGACAACCGCCTTGGTGAGGCTAGAAAAATCAAAGAAACTGAAATGGAATTAGCGCTTGAAAGCGATGAAACTAACTCGGTTGAGAAACTGGAAGAAGTAACAATAACGGCCTACAAAGAAAGCCTGCAATTGATAGAACCTAATTTCAAGGCAAACTCTGCTACCGGAGACGGAGGAACCATCCTCAAAGCTGATTCAGTCGGAAGGTACAGCAATTTGGCATTCTCAAACGCGGAACCACAAACGGTTGCCCCGATCATTCCCAAAAGCATTGCATTGCTCCCTCCACCTCAACAGTTGGAAGAAGAGTCCGCTCCGGCCCCTACCAATTCAGGGGGTATTGCTAATTCACCCACCGCTGCTACGGAGGGTAATGATGAAATTTCAGTCGTAACGATTTCTGAAACAAAAAGCCGAACACTCAACTCTGTTGCAGTCTCCAGTAGATCAAATGCTGCCGGAAAACTGAAGCAGGAAGCACTGCCCCGGAACTTCACCCAACGAGAAAAGGCCGATTTGCATTTTGAGCAACTGGAGTATGCCGAAGCACTCAAACTTTACGAGAAGGTCCTGTCCAAAAAGAACAAGACCCCGGATCATTCACGTGCGATGCTCAATGCTGCTATTTGTTATTATTCGCTCAACCGCCATGAGCAGGCCATTGATTTGTTGGATCAGTTAACACTCTACGATAATTTCGTCCCCTTCCCATTGGTCAAAAAGCAAGAGGACAAATCAGGGAGTCTGCAAGACCCAGCTCCTATCGTTAACCGTCACCCCTATTGGGAGGAAATTGGCTATTACAAGGCAAAATCTCTGATTGGCCTTGGTCAAAAAGAATCGGCCAAAACTATCTTAAAAGGAATCGAGGCCAACGGCACCAAATTTAGCTTGCTGGCCAAATCCCTGTTGTCTACGCTGGAGTAATTCTGAGGCGTTTTTACGGAAAGATTTCCATCTGCCTCCCCTTTCATTTCTCGATTAATCTTTGTAATTTGAATCCGTAATTCATCGCTAAAATATGCACCATGCGAGCTTCTTCCTATCAATCTGATTTACATCCATCTCAACGTTCCAATGGCGACCACGTCAGCACGCTGAATCAGCCTGTTCAAGCCATGCTGAACGAGGATGAGACCAAGCAAAAAATGGCTATTCCTGGGATAGAGAACAAAGAGGAAGGACCTGCTTCGCAGACCAAGATGGTGCAGTTTGCTTTGAACGAAGAGGAAGAACCACCGGCCTCACAGACCAAGATGGCGCAGTTTGCTTTGAACGAAGACGAGATGAAGCCCCCTTCACAGGGAAAGTTCATTACTCAAACTGCACGTGACGACAGTTCGGTAGCTCCGTATACAGCAACGGTGCAACGCGCATCGGACGGCAAAGTGCCTGGCAACGTGATGAGCAAAATGGAAACTTCCATCGGTGCCGATTTTTCAGATGTAAACATTCATGAAGGCAGCCAAGCTTCGTCTATTGGGGCGCTGGCCTACACGCAAGGATCAGACATTCACTTTGCTCAGGGTAAATTTGACACGGGCAGCACTTCTGGCCAGGAATTGTTAGGACATGAACTCACGCATGTCAAACAGCAGAAAGAAGGCCGTGTTACTCCTACGACCTCTGTTCAGGGAATGCCTGTAAACGATAGTCCAGCATTGGAGGGAGAGGCTGATCGCATGGGAGCCGCTGCTGCCCGAGCACCTGAACCGAGCCAACTCAAAACGGCTCAAAAAAAAAAGTAGGTAAGGAATGCTCCAACTGTGGGCAGACCAAAATGGCCATTCAACGTTTCCCCATTCAAATGATGTGCAAGAAAGAGGGGGATGCCCCAGATGGACCAGCACAAAAACTACCTCCTATTGAAGGCACCTTCAAAGTAGCTGATCCCCTGCAACGTAAAAGCGCCTGATCCCTATCCCGTTTTACCTTCTTTGCGGTGCTCCTTGCGAATGCCGTGCAACAAGTCGTGGTTGGTAATCACATTGCTGTTGCGCCTCAAAGCCATGAGGGAACAAAATCGAATAATGTTGATGATGGCGCCCCCCGTGAGCTTGTGATCGCGTGCAATCTTCTCCAAATCAACCCGCTCTTCCAACTCCGTTTGTTTTGAGAAAGCAGCCTGCCACAGGTGCAATCTTTGCTCAAACCCAGGCACCGGAAAATAGATCATCGATTGAAACCTTCGGGCAAAGGCTTCATCAATGTTGGCTTTTAGGTTACTGGCCAATATCACCACACCGGGAAAATCTTCAATGCGCTGTAGCAAATAAGAAACCTCCTGGTTGGAGTGCCGATCGTTGGAACTACTCATCTGCGTGCGCTTGCCAAAAAGGGCATCAGCTTCATCAAAAAACAAGATCCATTTTTTGTTTTCGGCCTGGTCAAAAACATTGGCGAGGTTCTTTTCCGTTTCCCCGATGTATTTGGAAATGACCATGGATAGATCCACGCGGTAAACGTCCAGGCCCGTTGTTTTGCCCAAAAGGCATGCGGTCATCGTTTTCCCGGTTCCCGGTGGGCCGTAAAACAAGGTTCGGTATCCTGGCTTGATGCTTTTTTCCAACCCCCAATCGTTCATCAGTGTATCACCGTGATCGAGCCATGCTTTGATTTCTCCGATCTCTTCCATCACGTACTCTTCGAGTACCAAATCTTCCCATTCCAACTTCGTAGTAATGAGCTTTGCCGGGAAGTTGGCATTGAAATCGGGCTTGTGGTGAATACCCGTGGTGAAATACGACAAGTACTCGTGCGACAATTGCAATGAGCCGCTCAAAAAGGGTTCATCGCTGCTCATCGATTGCAGTTTCAAGATGCTGTGCCGGGCAAAGAAGTGATCGTTGTCAAACAGAAAATGCAGCGACAGCCGCTGTTTGGTATCTCCTCCAGCAAGCAAAAAGATCGCGGTTTCGGCAGTGGGTAAGAAACCAGAATGTTGCTGTCCACGAACTCCTCCAAATTCAGTAAACCCTCTGTCGTAATTGCTGTTTTTCGTAAAAAACACATCGAGCAATTCGGGCTTAACATGCGGGATCAAAGACAGCTGCAGCACACACCGTTCTGCAAAACTCATCTGGTAATGGTTCACGATACTGGCATAAATCGATGGGTCGTTGCTGAGATCGGGGGGGGTGATTTCTCCAATATTTTGCACCGGAGACTCCTGCCCAAAATATAGTTTTAGCCGCACGTCCAACACCATGGCAAACCATTCCATTTCTTTTGCTAAAGACGTTCCATTCGTTTCTATGGCCGACACTTGTTGTTTTTCAGTTACCTCCATGTGACATGTATTGGTTTTTCCATCCAGGAAAGTCGAATGATGCCGATGCCCCATGGCAAATGATCCATGAGCACATCATAGCCTTTCTGTTCGACCCTTAGTTCCCAACTTTCTTCGTTGTTTATCAATCGCCCCTCACGAATCAAAAACGATCCTCTTAACCCGGAGATGCTGGTCTTTCCTAATTTTTCCCAACGCTCAATGACTGCGTTGAGCAAACTCTCTGACAGTTCCCTTTCCACATCGGTGAATTCGATTTTGGCATCGATGGGTTTGGGTGTTTTAATGCCGCACAATATTTTGTTGAGCACCATTTCATATTCCTGCGCCTCTTCCATTCCTGTGACCAGATACTGCAACAGGTGCACCCCACGCTGAGCTGCCTCAGGAGACTTAAACTTCCCATTTTCTGTTAAGTTCAACTGGCCAAAATAGTGCGATATAAATGGCCAGAGCAAAACCAGTCCGGCATTCTCAATAAAAATGGCATCATCCGTTTCTTCGAATTCTTCTTCCTCTTCTTCCTCTTCTTCCTCTTCTTCCCTTTCCTCTTTTTCCCCTCCTTCTGTCAAATCTTTTGATTCGATTTGTTCTATTGCATCTTCTGCATCTGTCAACTTATCCGTTTTTTCATTTTCCAAAACCTCCTTCAGTTTGCGGGCTTCCAGATCAGCATCTTTTTCCAGCGCGTCCGTTGCTGCTGCCTCATCCATTGCCTTCTTTTTTCGTGCAGCTTCTGCTTCCCGGGCTTTTCGGGCCGACTCCTCCTTTTGCGCGGCCAGTTTTTGTTGCTTGATTGTCTGTTCAGTCGCGTGATTGGTATTTGACGGACTCACCTCCCTTTTTAAACGCACCAATTGAATCGGCAAATCCGATGTTAATTCAACGGCAATGAGTTGCAACCGGGAAGCCAACCGGATGATCAAGTCTTCATAAGTCACATTTATTCGGGCTGCCAGTTGCCCCAGGAAGTAAGCCAGGAATGATTTTGAATTCGTTAGCCCTGGTGCGGGTGCAGTCACCCAAATCAGTGCATGTATTACATAAAAACGTTCAAAATCTTCCACCGACATTTGCAACCATCCCGAAGTTTGAATCAGCAGCACAAGGTCTTTTCGGTAGCGAGGAATGAAACTGTGCTGGCTCTTAGTCACGACCTTCAAGGTGCGCTCTTGCCAGGAATTGGCAGTACTGCCAAAAGCACGTTCATGTCCAATGCGCGCTACGGCCATTTTTTGAATGAGCAGGGGCAAATGTTCGGGCAACTGTTTTTCGATGAGTTCAATCAATGCCATGGTGTTGCCTTCGCGGATGCTCTTCGCCTGCTCTTTCGTCATTTCTGAAGTCCAGGTTGCAGGCCACTTAGCAGGTAGGGTTCCTTTCTCTAAAAAGGCATCCAGCAATTCAATCAACGGGTGTTTCACCCCTAAGAACGTATTATTGCCAGTGGGAATCAGCTCTTCTGAGGCAGCTGTCAAAGCGCGTTTCAGTCCGTCCTGTTGCTCTGTGCGAACTCCAGTTGTTTGTTTTCGACTGGATTCCGTTTCAAGCAAATCGGTAATCAATTTCGCCAGGGGCAAATAAGCTGCCTGCTTGCGTTGTCCCAGTTGCTCAAAATAAGCGTGCAGCTCGGTAAGCATTTCCAAAAAGCTCCATTTATAAAGTACCGCCAACTGCCGGGCTGTCACTTTTACAAACGTTTCCAATTCAAAGCTGCGCCCCTTTTCCAACAAAAGCTGTTTTATCAGCACTTGCCATTTGATAGCAATCATGCCCCGACCTCTCCTTTTCAATTTCGAAGAGGCTGTTTCCAACTCACCCAACGCTTTGGCCCAGTTGGTCAGGATAACGTGGTGTGCTGGTTGTAACACTCGAATGATTTTTCTCATCCGGGCCACTCCAGCCAATTTTACCAGTCGGGGCACCACCTGCTCCCTGGCAGAAATTCGCAACAGCAGTGACTCCAGCGCTTCGGGACTTTCCTCCAACAACCTCGAGAGTTGCCTGGGCAAATCCGCTGGTTTAAAAACGCCTTTGGCCCACCAGGGGAAACTGCCGTGAATCAAATAAAACTCCAGGAGATCCAACAAACTAGCATGATTGTCCACAACAACTTCTGTCGTATCTGACTCCGTTAATGCTGCCAGTTCAGTACTGTGATCGCTCGCAATCTCTTGCAGCAAAGAGGGCAACATGGCACTGGTTTCTTGTGACAAAGCAATGCTCGTTGTGGCATCTACCAAATGTTGGAGGAGCACCAAAAAAGTAAGGTTAAAATGAGCCGCCATCTGCCGAATGGTGCTGACAATAAACGATTTGGTATTGAACCTTGATCCTCGCTCTACCAGCAGATAGCGCAATATAAACTCCCACTTCAATGTGCTGAATTCAGCGCTGGTCACGTTGGCCAACGGAGCTGTCTCGTGCTCCTTTTGCAGGTCTTTGGCATAAGCAATGATGACGGGTGCTTCGTCCGGTTCAAGCACCTGCACTACGGCAATTACCGTGGTTTCAGAAAACTGCCGCACGAGGCGCTTTCTTACAGCTTCCCTCTTGCCCACTTTCCGAATGAGTCTGCGCACTTTACCGGGATCTGTTTTTATCAGTTCCAGCAACTGAGCTTCCAAATCCTTCGGCAAACGTGTTGCCCATGCAGGCAAGCTGCCATGCACTAAAAAGTATTCTATGATTTCAAGCTTCATCGCCACCTGCGAACGCTCACTTTTTTTGTCTTTTTTGCCGCTGCGTTTTCCAAACAACTGCTGCTCTGAGCCCGATTCGCGCAAATACTCCTCTTTGAGGGTAAGTATCAGACCTGGCAACGTGCTGCGAAATGAAAAATCCTGCACCAATTCTTCCACGGCTTCCGCGAGCATGGCCAACAAGGTGGCATAGGCTATGCTGTAGCGTTTGGCCATTCGAGCCAGGGTGCTCTGAGCAAAAGATTTCTTGTTGAATTCTGATCCACGTTCGCTCAGCAGGTAGGCCAAAACAAACTCCCAGATACTTCTTTTTAGTTGAGTCGCTGAGGTGTTCACCACCGGTTTCTTTTGGTGCACTTCTATCAAATCTGCTACGTAGTCCAGAATGAACGGAGCCTGGGCAGGCTCCAGCAACCGCACCAATCGCACCACCACCTGCTCATCAAATTGATAGACGATGCGCCTCCTTACCCTTGCGTTACGACCAATGTTCATGATCAACGCGCGTACCTCGCGGGCATCCTTGCGCATCAGATCGAGAAAGATGGATTGCATCGACAAGCCTGCCCGGGATGCTGCCCACCAGGGAAGAGAGCCGTGCAAGAGGTAATATTCCAGCAGTTCCATGTCCGACCGCCAGAGTGGCACCTCCATTTCTGATTCGGAAGGTTGGCTCCGTGCCAGCGCTATTCTATCACCAAGCATAGCGGATAGCTTGTCTGTTACCCGCTCAATTAAATCGTCCTCCAATGTATGGCGGTAAATGGTTCCAATGTCCAATTCTATCGTGCCCAAACGGGTTAGGTGTTCGGGATCAGATACCTTTTCCAACACATCGTTTATGGCAGCTGCCAGGCGGTTTCGCCCGATGCGACTTATCTCTGTTTGCAATTCATAGGCGCCTTCGCGTGAACCATAACTTATATCAAATACTTGTCGAAATATATTATGATTTGGGGCCGCCATTGGGATTTATTGCCTTCGAAATTTTATCGTTCAAAAAGGAGTTGATTGCAAAGAAGTTGGTTTTAAATTTTAGCTCATTCAGACTCTGTTCATCAACCGAATTCTTCAACAATTCCATGAGTAACTCCAGCGAAAGTTTGTTGCGAACGTCAGGATTTTCCTGGTCTGCACGAAGGACACCCAGCCATTGGTCGTACTTTTTCTCAAAACTTTTCATTTGATGAAAGCCCATCCAATAAAAATCTATAGACACATGGGCTGGAGCAGATTGGCGGCACCAATTTTCAACCAATGTGCGAAAACCAGAAGATTGAAAGCGTGCTGGCCAGGAGGGCAAAATGATGCTGGTCCGAAAAGAATACTGTTTTGCATCAATCTCCAATCCGTCATAGTATCGCATATAAAGTTTCACCTTCCGATCGGAATCGGTGTCGAGATCAGAGAATTTTTTGAAATAGTTGATCAGTCGCTTTTTCTCGCGTTCCGCTTCTTCCAGATCACCAAGATTCTTGCCCGCTTTGGCACGGGTGATTTTTAACACCTGCCCAGGAGCAGCCGGTGCCTGAAATAATATTTCATAATCTCCTCCACTCTTTTTCTGAATCTCCAAACTTCCCGATTTTGCCGACTCAATCAATTGGTCCAATCCCTCCTGAATTTTATCCCAGGTAAATAGCTCGGTGCTTTTGAGGTCGATGTTGGCTGCCTGATCGTAAAAATGCAGTCCATACATTTTGTTGTCCCGGATGGGCCGTAACAAGGTATGTTCCAATACGTGCAGGCCTTCACTTTCTATGTTGAGGCGAGCGATGTATTGGACCAACCTGCGAGCGCCATCCTCGGCTTCTTCTATGGAACAATATTGACTAACCTTCAACCAGGGTCTCGTTTTATCGCAACAATAAACCAGCAAAAAGGTCTCTCCTTTGTCATGGGGATTGGGACCTACCAGAAAATGGCGAATGTCAAATCCTCCCGTCAGGAGGTACTCGTCAATTTTTACATTCAGTGATTTGCAGTCGTCCTCTTCTCCTTTTCCCTCCTCTTCAACGACCGGAGGAATACTGCGAAAGTCTTGGTTGATGTAGGTATTACTAATTTCCGGATAATAGGGGGCATCCCGAGCTGCGTCTTCGTCCGATTGGGACGGATCGCGAAAATAAATGCCCGTATCTTCCACCACCTCTGCCAACCTTGAATTACTGAGGTTTAACCCTAAAACTGTTTTGATACGCCACTCCAACCCGCTCATGTTGCCGTTGGCCCAAAACTCCTGCAATTTGTCATATCCCTTTCCACGGTTGCTGCTGATGAAAGGGTAATTTTTGAGGTAGTCGATCTTTTGGTTCAACAACCGTAAATCGTACACCTGAGCACTGTAGTACACATTGAACCGCGATTGCAAAAACCGTGTAAACTGTTCGCCAAAACGCGCCAACAAATGATTCAGGAAACGGTGTCTTCGTTCGTTGAACGTGTCTAACCGGGTGACAATTCTTTCGAGTTTTTTGCGGTATTTTTCTTCATTCCCTTCGGCTTCCATTCCTTCCAACAACACCCCCAAGTCGGGTACATCTGTCATCGTTTGAAAATAGTAGGTGCGATCAATCGACTTGTCAAGGGAAAACAAATTGGTTGCATGGGTCAACTGGGCCAACTCATTTGCCATCACTTGTTCAAAGAACAGCAGGTATGCCTTTAGCTGAAAGGCCTGCCCTTTTCTTCTGTCGCTGCTGGAAGAAGGTAACTGACCTTTTCCGATTGCATAGGTGCGCGGGAAGCTGTTCTGAATAGACTGATAGGACAACAAGTCCATGGATTCCCCTTTGGGAATAGGCAAGTCGTTGGTGGTGCCCAGGGTGCCACTGTATTCGCGGGAATTGCTCAAGTGGATCTCCCGAAGTTTTTGTTCAACGGCCTCTGAGGCAATGCTAAACTCTACGTTTTGTTTGAAGTAGGTAATAAACCGAGCTGAATCAGGCCCTTCGATCATTTCCTTAGACAGTTTGGGAATCTCGTTCAGGTGGAAAACAAACCCATCCAAATCAGGAGTTGAAGGTTCCGTGCTGAGTTTTCGCACGCTTTCCACACCAGGGATTTCCATGATGATCTTGATCAACTGGGAGTTATAAACCACCTTGGCTCTGGGATACAAATCAGCTTCGTCTACGAAACCGCTCTGCAAGCGTGGACCTTGAAAAATATCATTGATTTTCTGGCCTTCTGATTGCACTTCGTGCAAGCTGCGAAACCGAATGGGGTGAGAAAGGAAGTCCTCAATTGCGGCCAAAACTGCTGCATGAACCGAATCAATATTCGCATTCTGCTCCACCTCGATAGTCGCGGCAACGGAAATTTCCCGATACTTCATGATGAAAATATCTTCCATATCCTCACACAGGTTGCGGTTAGAGGACAAAACTTCCCTGGTATCTTCTAAAATGCGTTCTTCCTGCCCCACATATTCGTCTGGCACTTCCAGCAATACCACGTACAAACCACCGATTTCATCTTCGGATCGCGTTAGATTGAGCGGTTCGATCCAAGCATTGCGCACTCCGTTCACCTTATCGACCAACTGCTTTCGATAATCAAGGATGGTCACTGGAGCGCAATGCAAAATTTCAGCCGCTGAAAAGAAAGTATTGTCGACACCATCGTTGCCTGGATTGGCTGAACTTGCCAGTATGTCTTTGATGTCAAAATTAATTCGGTAGGAAATGTCCGTCAAAGCAAAGCACAGCTGTTCCAATACTGTCACTCCTGGATCGTGAATGTTGTAATCTGTCCAGGCGGCACCCGACAGTTTTTGCAAATGTTCCAACCCCACTCCTTTGAGGTAAGCATAGTCCAATGCTTCCTTTAATTTCTCCTCTTTCAATATGGTTGTAGAACCGCTCATGCCCTTCCTTTACTAGTTGTCGGATTGGGGTATATGGATTGCACCTTCTGCTCCAAGTTGGTCATTGGCTTGTTGATTCAACTTACCGACTAACTCATAAACTTCCTGAAAAGGCAGCTGGCTCAGCGCTCTCAATATCAAGTTGGCCTCGTCAAGCGTCACTGTAAATTTTAAATTTTTTGTTTCTGTCATTATCCTGTTGTTTTTCCGCTTGTTTCACTTTCCGGATTTTCCGGGTCATCCTTTGCTACTGCTGATTGCTCTTTGTAGTTATAGCCCAACTCTTCGTCTCCCCACAATCGGGTGATGAAAAATTTGACCGCAACCCCTTTCCCGAAGTTGTGGGTCGATTTCATCTTAAGTCCGTAATCGAACGTAGTGCCTTCCCATTTCAACTTGATTTTGCAGGGTCGCCAAAAGCTGTAATGCGCATGGTTGTGTTGAACACGGTGCTCTGAACTTCCATAAGTGCTGAGGGCAATTGCCTGTAACATGGCATGTCGGCCGGACCCTTTTTCTCCTACCCGCGCAATCACCTCAAAAGCGTGGCTGTGGTTCAACCCAGAAACGATCGAATACCATTTGCCATCGGCAGGTATTTCGCTGGCATAAGCAGTTCCCACCCGCCCTTTCATCGCCACCATACCATTCACATCCAGTCGTTGTTGCGGAGCAGTTGTTCCAATGCCTACATTTCCTCCATTCTCAAGAAACAGGCGACTTTCGTTCACATCCTTTCCTTCTGAGATGCTGAGGCCTTTGGCAGTTTCATCCGTTTTCAATTCTATGTGCCAAGCGGGGCTTTTTTGAGCAATGTTCTCATAAAAGCTGAGTAGTTTTTGCGAACTCCCTTCCGGAGAAAGCATCAGTCCATGTTCCTGATCCTTGGAAAAACCATCGTCCACCTTGTTCACTGTCGAATCAATTAGGTTCCCAAAGGCACCTTCGGTAGGCATGCTGCCATTCCTGAAAAAATTCTTTAGTGTGTCCCGATTTAAAAGTCCCATAATTCGGTCGATTTTTCTTTAAGCGTTAGATCGTTCAGGAGTTCCATTTTTAGTTTCATCTTCAACGATAAAATCCATCCCCAGCTTCATGTTGCCAATTGCTCTGGGTTCGGCTTGCTCGTATTTATTTTCGTCAATCACCTCAATGCTATGTTCATCAGCTGATGTCAGTAGCGACCAAGGTTTTTCCGTTTTTATTTCATAGCCAATCTTGTGCTTCGTTAAGGTGTCGGACGCTGAATCGGTCAACTTAAATTCTTCAAATGCTCCTTCCGTTTTCACCACAGAAAAGCGGGTAACGAATTGGACGTAATCCTGGTTTTCAATGAATCCGAGAATATCCGATTTAAACATGCTACTGCCCAATTCCTCCTCTGCTTCAGGATTGATGGTCCAAGGGGCCAGGAATGTTGTAATGGCCCCATTGAGCTTGCGCACATATTCTCCTGTACTGGCTTTGCTATCAAATCGAACCGCACACACCACCCGAATCCGCTCATAGAAGGGGTTAGCCACTTCCATTTGCACAAAAGGCGAGGCATATTGCTGAATGTAATCCCGCACTTCCAACAACTGGCTCATGGATACTTTGGGTCTTAACGGGTTGACCACCTGAATGCTACGAATATCGGGCGTTACGACAATGAGCACCTTTCCTGGGGCTATCTCCGATTTACCAGAGGCGTAGTTCGATTGAAAGCACCGCACCTTTCGAATATGCGGAAAGCGGTCCAAAATCAACCGTTCATAATCCCAGGCAACGATGGCTCTTTGTTTGTGGCGCAAACGCTCACTCACCCTGACGGTAAATTCATCTTCTTTTTCTTCATCATCCCCATCAATAGAAGGAACGGGCTGCACCACTTCGGCAATGGCAGGAATGGGTATTTCAAAGGATGAAATGACACCTGCGGGCAACGGCTTTTGAAGGTGGCTTTTATCGTTTTCCCGATCTTCCCATTTCACCGGAGCTGCGTTTAGATGCAATCCAATCGTTTTACTCGCCAACTCCGCATGCCTGGGCATAGAAGCTTTGATCCAATAATTTCCCGCTGGCATCAAAGGGTTTGATGTCGACAAATCAGCGGGTAACTCCAAGGTTATTATGCCCGTACGAACAAAGCCTGAAGTACCATCTGACAGCACCTTTTTAGGGTTTAAATCTTCCCATCCGTTCTCTGTGAGGTAAGCCCATTTTATTTGGGGAACTGAGCGAATCTTGTCGTTTATAGTTCCTTCGGAGAGGTGAAAAAACAGTGAGATGGGTCCAGGCAATACCATGTCTTTGATTTCCAAATACAAATATCCTCCGTCCTCGTAATTGGGCAACAACGTGTTTTCAATCTTGGCCGAGTTGCTGCGCAGTTTCACTGTTCCGAATGGGTGGAGGTGAAACAGGCTGCACCTGCTTTTAGTCTCCTCCCGCTTATTTTTATCGGGCGGATAGAGGTAGTCTACAGCACCATAGTTCAACAGAAATGAATTGGCTTCCGGAACAAAAGGCGGTTTGGGTTCTGGAATTGGCACAAACCCTTGTCCTTTAGTTCGAATGGCCTCTGCTGCATTTTTGAGGTTGACCTGTGTTAATTTTTCACCGTACACACTTTGCCCAAATCCAATTTCCGGAGCGACCAATTCCATTTTAAAGAACCCTTCCTGGGTCAACTTGGTGTATTCAAGTGCCTCGGGAACCTCACTGGTGGGCTGAAGCTGGAAGCGCTCCAATTCAAGTGTATCAAAATCGGTGGTGGCCAATAGTTTTTCATTGCTGTCGAGGGCATCCGGCTGGTGCCAGTCAAACAGGTTAAATGTTTGCCGCTTTTCCTCTGCCGGTGACCACAGCCCATCTTTTAAGGCGGACAATTGGACTTTGAAAGAGCTATTACTGAGGCCCTCATCATACCCCTTAAAATAATCAGCGAAACCCATGGCAGATTTGGGAAGATTGGCCCATCCCAATTGAAATGAAAGTTGCGTCAACTCTTTCACCAATAACTCCTTGTAACCTATCAAGAAATAGTCTCCAGGACCGGGTAGCACACCCAGGGGCATAAAAGGTCCATCTGGAGGCAGGGGGCCAAATTTGTTGAAAAGGACAGCACTTTTTATGCCCTCTACTGATGCATTGACTGCCGCATTTTTCAACTCCATTTCTTTCAAAAAGGAATAGGCGTGAATGGCTCCCTCCTTTTTCAACATAAACTGAAGCAATGGCCATTCAGTGTCAAAATCACCACCGTGCACATCTGTCAGGTAGGGCGTGATGGCTGGGTCTTTTGTGGACAAATTGAACAGCAGGGAAACGCGTTCATTTTCCTCATCCAGCAACGGTGCATAACGTATATTTTCCAGCCAGCCCTCAGCCGTGGTCAACGACAGCTGAAATGCCCCCGCAAAAACCTGAAAAAACACACTGGCCCGATTCGATTTTCTCTTTGTGGCCGTATCATCCAACTGTTGCAACAACCTGTGAAATGCGGATTGGGTGAGTTCAAAGTCCAGGGTGATGTGCCGCCTCCCTTCTGATAAAAGCAGTACTGGAGAGGCCAAAGCGAACCCCATGCGGGCATCGGCCATCGTCCTTTGATTATCGCCCTTGTAAAACTGATCCTCGCCAAAAGTGGCCCATCGCTTAGAGCCATCTATGGGTGGTTCTGCGGTGAACAATCCGGAAACCATCTCCACACCTTCGGGAACCGAGAATTTATCTTTGCGCAAGAAGAAGGTCCGTATGCCAGCCAACTTAGCTCCGGTAACCAGCACTCCGCTGGTAGTTTCGTAAAACAATGGTTTGCCCAGTGCATCTTTTCCTGCAGTGAGCGAAACTCCCTTTTTTACATAATAGGGCAATTGCTCCTTGGCGAGTGAAAAATACACGTAGGTAATATCGGGTCGCTCAGGGGCTTTTGTTTGTCCCAGCACTTCTTTGTAATAATAATCGCGGTGCTTTTTGGTGATGGAGTTGAGCAAATCCTTTGGGTATTGCATCAACCTCAAAAAGGTGATTATCAGAGCAATGTTCGGTCGTGAATTTTGACTGTGCTCCAGCGCATTGTGCAGGTACTCTTCCGACAGGTTTCGGAGGTAAAGAAACGTCTCGTTGAAAGTGTAAAAAACCTCCTTCATCTCAGATATCAGCACCTTCAAATCCTCCTCTGATACGCGGCTCTCAGACGCCCTGCCTGAGGGAAACACCAATTTCCAGCGGTCGCTTAAACTTCGTAAGGATTGTGACTTTCCCACCACGGGCAAAGTGCCAGGCGGTTCATTCCAAAAGGAACTGGCCAGCACCTTGTTAAAGCCCTGGCTCAATGATCCGGCAATGGAATTGCTGATATAGGGAACTAAATCTTTGGGGTCATAAGTTAGAGTCAATCGCTTGTACCAAAAGTCCAAAGAAATGGCAATTTCAGTCAGCAATGTCATCAATTTCTGCGCCTTTTGCCGTTTGCCTTCTACCCCGGAAACAGTAATCTGATCATCAGTAATGGCAGCATATTTCAGCTGGGTCTGCTCCATTTTGATATTGGCCATGGCGGTCAATAAGATGATCTCGTCTTGCAGGAAAAACTCTTGCCAATGACCCTCTTTTTGATTTTTGGTGTTGTAATAGGTCACCTCCTTGGCAAAGCTGATCAGAAACCCGATGTGCTCCACGATGGAACGCTCATCCAATTGGGCATAGTCCGCCCGCAGCGCAACGGGATAACGCTGTGCCTGGGATGATCCGGAGGACTGTGTCCGCCCTATGTTTGTTGGTATGTCCATGGATTATTCCAAACGGATATTACTGCCTTCATTAATGTAAAACGGATACACCATATTGGCCCGGCTGTTGGTCGTGCGAATGGTGTAATTGAGTTGAATGTACAGGATACCGTCCAACGCACTTTCCACGTTCACCAGGACACTGTTCAAGGTGATCCTCGGTTCATATTTTAAAACGGCCTTGCGAATCAATTCACGGGTGTAGGTCACCATGGATTCGTCCATGGTTTCAAATACAATTTCGTGAATGCCACAACCATAATTGGGATGCATGGTACGTTCCCCAGGCGCGGTGGACAAAAGAATGCGCAAGCTTTCCTCTATATCCTGCTCCTTCGAGACCATCTGAACGGTATGGTCCAGCTTGTTAAACTCGGGAGGAAATCCCCACCCTATTCCTAAAAACGATTGATCTTCTGCCATCTTAACCTCCTATCATTACCGTTGGACACCCCAATACAATTGAACCACCATGTGCACAGGTATCTCCCATTCGGGCAGCAGGTGTGCTTCCAATCATGACGGTGGCCGAACCTTTCACAATGGAATCTGGCGGGCCTACACACACGCAGGAATCTCCCATTACTGAAGCGGGCATCTTCCCTATCAGTACCGTTGGTTTACCGGGCCCAACAATTGGCCCTCCCACATGCGGTATGGGCGGCACTCCTGGTGTAACCATTGGGCAAACATGCATATCTGTTAATCTTGCTGCTGGTGGCATTTTTCCTGTTTTAATTGGCTCGTTTCGACTCCGTTCAACGTGCCTATATCCTATTTTCAAGGCCACTTCGACTCCGCTCAGTGGTCCTGTATTTTTTAATTAATCATCACCATGGCTCCTTTCACCGTGGTTTGTCCTGAGGCGGATAACTCCGCTGTGGCATTTCCCTTTAAAGTTGCTCCTACGTTAGCAGTGGCCGTTACATTTAGTCCATCAATGGTGGCATCCTGCGTAGCTTTGATGGCTACTTTTCCAGTAGCTGTAACATTCACATCTGCCGTAGAAGATTTGATGGTGGTAGCATCTTTCGATTCAAACGAGCTTGCTCCTCCTGCTTTAATGGTAATATCTCCATCTGCTTCCAGGCTCATATCAGAAGCACTTTTAATCACAATGCCGCTGTCGTTCATGGTAATGGAATTACCGTTTTGGTCCGTTGCCGTGATGCCTTTGTCTTCATCACTGATGACAATGCTGTTTCCTCCAGGTGTTTGAGCTGTTATTACTTTGTTTTCATCGTCAAAAATGATTTGCAATTGCGCCTTGGTCACAAAAGCTTTGGTGTAGTTATCAGCTGTCGGATCATATGGCGGTGCATTTTTGCTGCTGTACATGCTGCCCAAAATAATGGCATAGCGTGGATCTCCATTGAGGAATCCAATCACCACCTCATCGCCTATCTCTGGAATAAAAAAGCACCCAGCTGTATTGGTGGCATAAAAGGTTGTGAGCCGCGCCCAGATGCCGTTCGCATCGTCTTGCATCATAGGGAAAGTCACCAGAATTCGCGTCTCTCCATCAGGGTCCTCGTCCAGTTGCTTGACAACGGCAATTTGCAAACCAGGGATGCCTGGCAAAATGCCTCCTGCTGGGGGTGCCATGATGTTTGGCATCTCATAAAACCACTTGTGTGAAAGGCCAAACTCAACATTGGTAACCCAGTTACCTCCATTTATTTCATGCCGTATCGTTCGGATAAAGACATCTCCATTGAACCGTGTACCTACTCCAGCTACCTCAATGATGGTTCCAGGTTTTACCGTGGCATTGCCTTGAAATTTGGCACTGCCGCTGATGCGCGACAGCCACGATTTTTGCATTTGCGCGTCTGCCCAGGCCTGCATGTCGGCTTCCTGAACCTGACCCGAAGATTGCAGGTTGTAGGTCGTCACGCCCAACACATCGGCCAGTGTAGAAGAGTCAATGTCCCCAACAGAATTGATGGTGGGGTCGGCTCCATCCACTTGCACAATGGCTTGTTGTGACATATCCCAGGTCGTACCCTTAGTTGCTGACAATTGGGTACGTGCGTCCATCTCGGCATGAAACTCAATGATGTCTTTACCAAAAGTGAGAGAGATAACGGCAGTGCCCGAAACGTCTGGTGCCTGCACCGTTACTGTGCCATCATCTACCAAGGCAATCATGCCGTTTGCCTCTGCCCGTGACAGCATAAAATCCCAATCAGTGCAGTAGTATTGCACCAGGTTTTTGTGCTCTAAACTCGTTGGCTTGGGCACCGAGGCGGTGGCTCCTGAATTACCAATGAGCGTACTGATTATGTCGCTGTCTTTCTTCTTGGCGTAATAGGCATTGTTGCGGCCTACCGTCATTTTTACTGCTTTGTCTTTGCATTCCACCACCAACTCCGAGCCTTTGCTACCGCCAATGCGGATGCCGTGCTTCGTAATAACTCCTTCAAAAATCGTTGCGTTGGTGGACTGGTAGCCTGCCTCTATTTTAACGGCAACTCCAGGTTTAAAATCATCTTTGTCGCTGATCACAAAATCCTGCAAGGAAGGACTGCCATCGATGATTGTAAAACGGGCCGTGGCAATGCGGTTCACCTCTTTGTACACTTCAATGTTGCGGACTTGATAGGACTCATCGATAGGGGACCCAGCCAAAGAAATGGCAAAGGTGACCAGGGTCGTTTTCGAGGTAACAGGAGAATTGGCCATGTATCACTATACTATTGGAGGGAAAAAAAGCTGTTGTCCCGGTGTCAAATTGCGAAAATGAGTCAATTCATTAGCCTTGGCTACCTTCAGGTACAGGGAGCTGTCCTTGTAAACCTTGTGACACAGCATCGGAAGCGTATCTCCATCCTTGACCGTGATGAGGTGGGTCAAATCAGGTGAGTTATTGTTCGCTTCTTCTGACAGTGTTTGAGGGTCTGTAAAACTTTGGAACTCCGCAGTCACTTTTGCCCGAAGTGGTGTGCCTGTTGGTTTGAACAAAGTGTAGTTGATGTCAATTTTTTTCAACCGGCATTCGAACAGCAAGGTTCCCCAAATCAGTTGTAGGTATTTTGGTTCGTGCGTAGTGCCATCGTATTCATAGACCGTGTCCATGAGTGCAGTTATCTGCTTGCTTAGGTCGGTATCGATGAGATTCACTACACCAGTGGCATCATAAACCAATTCGAACGTCATGCTTTCTCCACTGACCCGTTGAAATTTTGGAGAGGCACCATTTACTCCTATCGCATCACAATCGTTGTATTCGATGGAATACGTTTGGCTGTATTTGTTGGGGTTTATTAATACGCTAACGGCCTCTCCGGATTTGGTTCCGAATCCCGGATCGGAGTAGGCTTGTATTTGCATCTTCTTTAAGATGCCCAGACTAATTCCTGCCATTATCGTTCGTTTTTATCGGCCATCAATTCATGCATCCTTTCCATACAGGCTTGCACCACCTCTTCTTTGATGGCTTTCAAATCTGTTGGAGTCACATTCGATTTTTGAGGGCCATCCTCCACGCGTGTTTTGATGATCAATTCTCTTATTTCCAGGGGCATAGTTGTTGACTTACAATATTCTATTGGAGTAGTTATAGGCCAATTCAATGGTTTCTATAGCTACTTCATTTTTTAATGAATCGAAAGTGTCTACTGTCCACTTTACCGGGTAAGCGTTGGCAAAACTCCAAATGCGCATAGGCGAACCCGTTTCACTCATCAGCTGCACCAACAAAGGTTGGGGCACGATGGGCAAAGCAAAGTCGCCTTCCAGCACTGTTTTGCACCAGATCACCAAAGGCGAGGTCAATGCGGCCACGCCTCTTTTTAAAACCAGATTGGGATGTTTCACTGAAGTGGGGAGCCGATGTGTGTATCGGTTCTCCCCTCCTTCAATGATTTCTTCCACATTGACTTCCGATTCTATACCGGAAACCTCTTTAAAACTAGTATCTAACATCCCCAGGGTCAAAGCAAAAGATACTTTGAAATAAAAGCCCGCTGGAGGATACCCTCCCAGTTTTAAAGCAGAAGGTATGGATACCATAAACGCTAATTTATTAGCCGTTGGCTATCACCAATCCTTCATGTGCAATCTCAATGGTTTCAATGGCCACTTCATTGCCATCGGATTTCAGATCTGTTCCAGTTATCTTGGTTGGCCAGGCATTGGTCAATGTCCACACCATGGTGGGAGCACCTGATTCATCCAATAAACTGATGGTCACCGTAATCCTTGCAATGGTGTTCATCTTAATTTGAGAATACCAATCCCAGAACTTGTTGTCGCTGACAAAAATGCCCTTCTTCATGGTGATATTGCCAAACTTGGCGATACCAGGCATTTTGATTGCCGAGAAAACAGGATTGTCCCCGTGTCGGTATTCGATAATTTGTGTTTCAGTGTCTAGTCCAGAAACTTCCTGGAAAGACATTTGCTCAGAGCCCCATTTTACATTGAAGTGAAACTTCGGTAGGGGCCATATGGTTTGCGATTGTGCAGAGCCATCATCAGCCATAATTCAGATATTTTATAAGGTTAATGTTATGATTGTCTAGTGTCAGTTAATTACGATTTCTGCATTTGCTGCTGGAACGTGATTTCAATGAATTCAGCAGGCCGTGAAATGGCCACCAGCACTGTGATGCGCATGATGCCGTCCAGGATGTCGTTGCTGGTCATCGTTGATCCCAGTCCGACCTGAACACTAAATGCATCCGTTGGAACAGCTCCTACCAAAGCTCCTTGCTTCCACTGACCTGTCAGAAAGTTGTTGAGCATGCTTTGAATGGATACCCATGTGTTGGCATCGTTTGGCTCAAATACATATGCTTTAGCCGCAATTTTGATGGATTGCTCCAGCATAATCATCGTACGTCTAACACTGATGTAACGCCAATCCTGGCTGTTGCCATCGAGTGTACGAGCGCCCCAAACTAGTGTACCTTCACCAACAAATGAACGAATGGCATTCACTGCTTTTCCTTGCAGTGGCATGTTCAAATCTTCCTGATCATCGTGGGTAATGTTTACCGCTGGTGACACAACAGAAGCTACTGCCGTATTCGCTGGTGCTTTCCAAACTCCTCTGGAGTTGTCCACTTTGGTGTAGATACCAGCCATCGCAGCACTTGGTGCCATCAGGTTGATGTTCTTGCGGATCTCTGACAGAATCTGGTTAAACTCGGGACTCAGCACAGTCAATGTTTTATTCAATGTACTGGCAGCAGCCACCTCAGCACTATCCGGGTCTACCGAAGCCAAGGCATCTGCCGCAGCTCCAGGAATTTTGTTGATTTCGGCAATTACTGCTGCTGTTTTAGGTGTGGTATAATCAGCAGCGGCATCAGCAACTCCTAATTCTATGCGTAAAACATCTTGCAGCAAGTCCAAATTGGAAATGTTGAGAAAACTCAACTCACTTCCCTGAACGATAGTCGTATTGACCCATGGGTAATAAGCCGAACCAAAGGCCAAATAGTCACTTGCCACTTTGTCTCTGAAAAACTCTACGACATCACCATCTGGGTCCTGACGATCTTTGTAACCGTCATAAATATCAAGGATTCCAACACGGCTTTGCATTTTTCCGCCACAGTGCATCAATACAGCTTGGTACAGGGAGTAGCAATCGTCAATATCCGGAATCAATACAGCATCTGGAATGACAATCATTGTTGGCTCCGACTCCTTCACCAACAACTCAACACCTGCGGCCAATTTGGCTTTTTCGATGTCTTGCGAGTAGTTTCCAACTGAAATAATATAGCAAGGGCCTCCACCATTTTGGTAGAACAACCGCATGTTGTTGTAGAGGTTGTAGTTGCCTTTGGTTTGGTTCAACACATACTCAACACCGTTGGAACTAAAGTCACTTTCAGGCATCCAGGGAATATCGTTGTCCGTTGTATCCGATGCTTCTTTGGCTGTTTTAAAATCGCCTTGCGCGGCCTCCAATGCGGTCTGAGTGGCCGTTACCGCAGCCGTAGCAGCTGCATCATCGGGATTAGCTGTGGCGGCAGCAACTGCCTCTTTGTTAGCAATGGTTGCTTTGGTCAAGGCTGCAGCTGCGACATCCGTGGCCAATGCGTTGGTCAAGGCAGTTATTGCAGCATCAACCTTGGGGTCCTTCGCCTCCTCTTTGTCCAGGGCTACCTGGTATGCTGGCGTCATTTCGAACAGCGCCTCAGGACCTCCTCCAAAGTATTTGACATATTCCGCAAAAGACGTGATGCGGAAGGGTTTGTTGGACAGGGATTTCCCCCCGTTCTTCGCATAGTCCGTGTATCCGATAAATGCAGGAACAGCCGTAGCTACCTCCACTACCGAATTCGGAAAGGCGTCCTTCTCGAGGATATAAACGCCAGGTGTTTTCATTTGTGCCATAATTTTTAGACTGGTTTTAGTGATTATAGATATACATAGATTTCGGAAAATACTCGGTTGGTTGGGGTATCAGGAATAATGCGAACGGGGTCCGCAACGGGTAATCTTGCAATTAACTTGCTGCCTGAACCAGCGGTGCCATCATAGCCTCGCCTGAGCTCAAACTTGTAATCGGACCGGGCTTTCAATGCAAGTGCTCCGGTGGAAACAAAAACCTCTGCTTCATCTCCTGTAGGTAAAGTGCTGTTGGAAGGGCCTTCAAAAACAGCTTCTTTGCTGCCATTGACTATGGCCAGATCCTCTGCCAGCGCAGCGCCTTTTTTGATGATATAATATTTCCAGTGGGTAGACCGGGCTGGAAAGTTCAGTTGAAATGTGCGTGGTGTCATAGTCCCTGCATCATCTACCAACTTGGTTTCCGGAAATATCTGCGCGTCATTGGCGATGGTGACAATCCCCAAAAAGTGATCACCAATCACCGTATCGAGTGCAAAAAATTCATGCACCACTTCATTGTTCACGATGATCTCAAAAATTCCCTCTTCGTAGGGACTCACGTCAATATTGAGGTATGGCAACGGTTGATCAGCCTGCACTTCTATGGCTGAAATAACTTCTCCCTTGCTGTTATTTAAAGTCACCGTTCCCTCCTCCACCGGTTTTTGGAAGGTAAACTGGAATTTTTTTGGTGCAATGCCAACTCCGTCAGTTTCCCGCACCTTGTAGCCATTTTCCGTGGCAATGATAGTTGGTTGCTTTTGGCGGCTGTCGTTGGTCCAGTAGTAAGCTTTGCTACCGCTTAAAGACAAGGGCAATTGCGTGTAATTCAAAAATGTCGGGTCTTTTGCACTGACCAGGAAGGAAAATCGAAATTTGGACTCTACCGTATCTTTTAACTTGGTTGGAGTTTCAGAATCTGTAGGAACCAGAATAGAGATGCCCCTGGTATCGGCTACCACCATCAGCTGTGCTTTTTTTAGCTCCAGATTGGTTTCGACTGTCGGCCGCACCATAAATTGATTGCCCGCCCAACCGTCAAAATAGTCGTGGTAAAAATCTAACTGAACCAATTTTTGATACTTCTCCATTAAACTGGTTCATTTTTATGTGCGTTGGATGCATCTCCGTGCACTGCCGGACGTTGTTCCGTGACCCGTCCCTGGTCGAATGTGAGCATACGCACTTTGTAGATGACCGAAGGCAGCTGCTTTGCACCAACCATCCCCCACAGGTGACTGAGCTCCTGAAAGCTTGTTTTGTACATTTCCACCAGCAGTTTGTCGATGCTCTCGGGTAAAGCCGGTGTGTTTTGACGGTTAAAAGAATACTTCCCCTGAAAGAAGGCAAGTACATCTGACAGATACTTCAAAGCCTCTCCGTAGTTGCTGCTGGCGAAAAAAGCAGAAAAAAGCACGTAAATATTGGTATGTATGGGAGGATTGGCATAAACCGATTGTCCATCCACCTGCCGGCTATGCACCCCAGACTTTAAGACAGATTCCTCCTCAACATGCAGCAGGGTAATGGTGATTTTATTTTCACCTTCTACTGCTGTTTTCCCTTCAATATCCACCAACCCCGTAACCAAAGCTTTCTCTTCGGTTAGGTCATGCTTCAAACGCAGGTACTCGTTTAACTCCGAAGCAAGGCTATTCAGTGCATCTTCAATCATTGTCAAGAATGGCATTTATAATTCCAGGTTGGGGGGCTGATCAGCACTGGAATTTACCCCAAAGGGGGCATGCATAAATTTTAAAAATCAGTGAAGGGGGTTCACCGAGAAAACCAAATTAAGTATTAATCAATGATAATTGGAATGGAAATGCAATGAATTTTATCATTTCAATTATTAGGCAATAAATACGCACATCAACCATGGTATTTATACTTATTTATATACGTATAAATACGGTATTTTAATTAAAATTAGCTACAATTAGTCTCCTCCCTCGAGGGGGAATTTCGAAAAAAAAGAAGGTACTTTTAAAGAATTAGGAATCAGTTTTCATGAATGTCGTTTTGAGCATTCCCAAAACAATTCGTGAACCGTAAATGAGCACCAGAGCAACCACACACATGGCCAGGTAAATTTGCCATGCAGCGACCATTTCTTTTTCCTGAATCTCAATCATAGCATCAGGAAAATACCGACTTAAGCTCCAGAGCAAGAGCAGACCTAGCGGAAAGGAGGCCGCAATAAAAACGATTGATAGTAGGCCTTCTTTAGAGATGGTTGCTATCAACCAGTTGTAAACTGCTGTTAATATATCCGTTAAACTCATGTTACGGCAATGCCCTCTTTTTAAAGATGAGATCAATGACCAACTTGGCCACAAACAATCCGGCTGAAAGCACTAACAATACCCAAAACTGATCAGGTGTAATAATTTTCATACCCCGCAAAAACAGCAATATGAGTGTCATCAAAAGTGCCACATAAGCAAAGCGGCTCATGAAAGAGCTGTTTATCAACGCCCGAAGATCTTTGTCCAGCAATGCTACCAGCAACAGAATGCAAACAAACAAAATGATGACCGAACCCAGCGCCCCAGCAATTTGCTCGAAACTGGCTGTACTTTGAATGATGGGTAAAATTTCCTGAATCTTCGCTATAACCGTGCTCAGAAGTGTGGCCGTATCAGCTGCTACAGCCGCTGCCGAATCTGGATCTCCCAAAGCCGCAGCATGCGCCATATCTCCACCAAATTTTTGCTCCAACACGCCCCACAATTCGGTGGTACCGTTATCAAAGCCCAAAGCCCATATGCCCACACCTCCTAATTTGTTTTTGATTACCCAATCGTATTTCGCACCCAAACTTTTGGCATCATCGAACCAGTATTGATTGTTTTGTGAATTGCTGGCCCGAAAGGCATAATAACCGGTAGCGGCCACCGAGTCGTACTGAGCCAACTTGCGGTAGGTGGAATCAATCGATCGGTACATCAATGTTTTAATGAACCCTTTTGAATCGGATGGCACCTTTAAGCTGGCGGTTTTCCAGGCACGCCCGTAATAAGGCAAGCCCAGCAACAGCTTCGATCGATCCGCTCCTGCATTCAGGTAATTATTGACCGATGTGCTCAGGTCACTCCACCATTGCTCTCCTCGGTGAAGAGGAGAAACCGGACCGGCCACCGTACTTGCCGAAGTATAAAAATCATACCCCATGATAACAAACATGTCTACGTACCCGTTCAGCTTTTTTACATCAAACACGTCATTACCATCCAGCGCTGGCAAGGCCAGCGTCAATATATAATCCTGATCGGCTCCTTTTAAACCATTGTGCAAATCGATGATAAACTCAGTAAACTTTTGTTCATACCCTTTTGGAACACCTTCAAAGTCAATGGTAATTCCCGCTGCTCCATCCGCCTTGCGCGCGTCCAGAGTTTTGACCAAATCCCGAATCAACGCATTTTGAACGTTGACATTGTTGAGCAGGGTTTTGTTGTTGGTTGCGCCAAAATTGGTCACAGACAAAAGCACTTTACAACCTGTTTTACCGGCATAATCAAACAAGTCAGTGGTCATCCAATTGTGTATTGACTTGGCGGTACCATTGCTTGGATCTACTTCATAGGAAAAGTAGGAAACATGAGACAACAGGGAATAATTGTATGATTTGTAAGCGCTCCCCATCCAGTAAGGATGCCAGCCAAATACCGCAACCCCTGGATTTAGTGAATCCTTGTGCACGTAAATTGCTGTGGCCGTTGTATCCAAAGCATGGTGCAACGTCCATCCATTTTCATCCTTGTTATCAGCTGCATACTTCTTGTGTTGATTGTGCCGAACAGAACTTTGCTCGTAAACCCGCTCATTCTTTGCCGCTTTTGTGCGGTGGTTGTTGGCCACGGAATGAATGAATCCTTTCAATTTCTTTTCGACAGCTCCAGCCTCTTTAAAGACCTTGCCCAGCGCTTTCGTCTTCTTTTCTGCTTTGCCCGCTTCTTTTGTTGCTTTTGCTTCGTCAGCAGATGCTTTGGCATCAGCAGTTCCCGTCAAAGAGGTAGAATCTTCCGCTCCTCCGCTGGTTTGCCCCAAAACAGTGCAATAGGGTGACATTCCCATTTGTCCAATAAAACAGACAAACATGGTAAGTATCAGTAAAACGGAAGTGATTCGGGAAAGCATATTTTTCACCACGTTAAGTGACCAAATTATAAAATAAGCAACAGATACCGCAGGGTACTTCACAAATTCTTTTTAACCCGTATAAATACGGTATCTATTTGCGGACTAATACCTGCAAAAAATTAGCACCAATTTGTCTCATAGCCGACAGCTATAGTTGGCCATTTCCCTTTACCTTTGCACCCACAAGCATGTAACTATGGGACTTTTAGACTTTTTCTCGAGCGAATCAAAGCAAACCAACTGGAACCAACTGGAAAACTCTGAGCAGCTGGATCAAATCATCGCTTCTTCTTCGGAAAAGCCAGTGGTCATCTTCAAGCACAGCACCCGATGCAGTATCAGCTCGATGGCAAAAAGCCGGCTTACCCGCGACAACGAGCTGTTAGAAGAGATTACCGATTTTTGGTACCTTGACTTGATTGCTTACCGTCACATCTCCAATGAGATTGCAAGCCGTCTCGGTGTTCCACACGAGTCTCCACAAGTGCTGTTGCTAAAGGATGGTCAGGTGACCTACAATTCTTCGCACCACATGATCAATGCAACCGAGTTGCACAAAGAGGCACAAGCCTGACCCTTACGGTAATACCCCCCTTTTTCATTTCCAATTTTGTAACGCTGCACCGATCAGGAACGATCACCGCAGATGCGCGTCATTCATGGATTCTAGGGTTCGAGCTACCTTTGTAGCACAATGAATCCAACAAAACTATCCAACAATTTTTGGGATCACGAATTTATCCCACCCGAGGTTTATAATTCGGCCCGTTTACAAAACAATTGGTTTATTCGACCGGAAGTGGTTGCACTGGCTCAATTGGTGCGCGATCACTTCGGAGTTGCTTGCACTATCAACAACTGGTATGGTGGTGGGCGATTTAAAGAGTCTGGGTTTCGGTTACCAAATACCAAAACTGGCGGTTTCTTGTCTCAGCACAAAGCTTACAATGCAATCGACCTCAAATTGTCGGGGGTGACTGCTGACGAAGCACGAACGGAAATACTAAAAAACGAGTCGAAGTTTATGGCTGCGGGGTTAACCACGTTGGAAAGTGGAAGATTTGCACCAACCTGGGTGCACATGGATCTAAGAAACACAGGCAAAAACAACATTTTAATTGTAGGAGCATGAAAAATCTAGGAAATATAATCCCTGGTCTGGTGAACACCGGACTGAGCTTGTTGCGTGACAAAAAAGGCACTGCGGATACGACATTTGTGGGTAACTCCAGCGATAAAGGAATCTCTCTAAGTGCAAAACGCGTTTTTGGTTATGGCGGTGGAGCCACCCTTATCACCTATGGAGTCAGTGCTGGCGACAATACCATCATTATGATTGGTGCCGCTTTAACACTCGGCATGGGGGTATTGTCCTACCTAACTGAAAAGAAGTAAGCCTGGCCTGTGAATGAAATTGTGACGCCTGACGTCATCGCCAACCAAGCCGATCTTGTGCAGATAATCATCTGGATTGGCTGCATTGTTGTCAGCTCGATGGCATTAGCGATTGGAGTGTTGTGGAGGGCAAAAGAGGCGAGAGACAAGTACATACGAGAACAAGACAAAGCTAACCTGATGCTACTTTCTGAAATAGCGAATAATTATAAAATTTTAGGTGTTGATGTATCCAAACTTGAAGCTGCTACCAGCAAAGAGGTCCTACCCAAGTTGGAGGAAACACGAGCCAACGTATTAAGGTTGATTTCTTCCCGCAAATTATGACCAAGTTTTTAAGTCGGATGCGCGCCAATTTGAATTTTTTATTGGCCACAAAAGGAGCCAAACCTTCTTTTGTGGCTCTTCCTGAGATACCAAAAAAATGGGAAGTTTTTCCGGGCAGTAAAGATGAGTGGATCAACATCGAATTTCCAACATCAGAAAACTCCTCCGGTTGCCTCTATTCAGCAAAGGCAGGCTCCTTCTTCCCTCCCCACTTTCACGATGTATTTGAACAGGGCTGTATCCTTAGCGAGGGTGGAAAAATGAAACTATATACAAATACCCGGACCGAAATCATCGAATTTCCAAACGGTGTATACATTCTGCCCAAAGAGGTTCATGCGGTAGAATTTTTGGTCGACATGAAAGTACTTTGGATTTGGCATCCAAAATTTGAAGATGGCTGGAATGCAGGGTTTATTGAGTGAGATTAGGAAAACCCATCAGCCACAAGCCTTGAACCTCTATGTCCTTTAGTTAAGTTGATTCTGTTATATTTGAAAAAAACCAATGATGGAAGAATCACAGCAATCAGAACCAAGCGTTCCAACAGAAGAACAGAATGAAAGGGAATTTCCCGGCATACTGGAACGGGTTAAAGCCATATTTACTGACTATTTAATCATAGCCCTGCTGATGCTGGGTTTTACCGAAATTTTTTCCAGGTTTGACCACCTTCCCAACGCGGTGCGAATTTCAGCATTCGTTTTTATCTTCCTGTTTTATGCCCCACTTTCCGTGTCATTTCTAGGGGGAACTCCAGGTCATTTGGCCATGAAACTAAGGGTACGCCAAGACAAGCATGAGCACAAAAAGATTGCCCTTCACAATGCATTTCTCCGATTTATCGTAAAATCCAGTCTTGGGTGGATTTCGCTGTTGACTATTTCAGGTAATGCAAAGAAAAGAGCCCTCCACGATTTCGCAGGGGGCTCCGTAGTACTTTATAAAAGGGTAAACTAACCTTCCTTCTTCAACAAGCTCGTATTCCAGGTCAGGCCTACCTGCAAATGGTTTTTGCTAAAAGCATTGACTGCCTGCCGCATATACCCTACCTGAATATTTCCATTTGGTGAAAATTGATACCCGGCAGCGACATACAATCGATTGCGGTCAAAGTAAGTCTGCTCAGTATTGACAAAAATCTCATCGTAAGCCGCCAAAAAGACAGTTTTAGGCCCCATCTTCTTGTTATTCAAAGGCAAGGCTGCAAAAAGGCGGTAGCGCAAGCGATTGGCATAATCACCTTCCACCCATCGCTGCTCGACCCGATAACGGTGCTCGATCTGAAACCGGGCTACTTCATCTCTCATGATGAGTTGTTGCCAAACGCGGTGTTCCGTTTTTTCAGGACCTGTCTGCTCACTTTCGTAGACGTAATTGGTGATGCGCCCATACCCGGCCGTAAGCATAGACTGCGGAGCAAAATGCCAGTTAATTCCCGTGCGCAACAGCAGCTGTTCGATGGAGGGACCTACCTCATGATTTCGATATTGTACTTCAGTGTGCAAGCTAAGTTTGGGATGAAACTTGTGCGCGCCAAAATACATATACCAGGCGCCCAACTCGTCTTCTTGCGCAAACGCCTTGTTGCCCTCTGCCACTGTCATTAGCAGCAGAGAACCCAAGACAATCCAATTCAATAAATTCTTCATAGTTATTGCACCACCACTTTGTGAAACCGCTTCAACGGGTCTAAATGCTCTTTGTCCTCAAAACCAATTAATTCAAGTTCGATGCACCGCAGTTTAGCGTTGGCCTGAAAATCCATGATTATTTCATACACATCCAAATCCATTTTCACCGTCTTGCTGGCATCAATGATTACTTTGCTATCGTCAGGCATGTGATCCAAAGTATTGAGGATGCTGGCCTTGTTGAGAAACGAAACATTCTCAGTTAGTTCAATGCGAACAGGGTGTCCTGCCTCATATTCCTCTTCGTAAAAGTAGTAGGGCTTTTTATAGTTGTTATATAGGATATAGAAAATTCCGAAGGCCAATCCCAATCCTATTCCGATGAGCAGGTCAGTAAAAACAATGCCCAAAATCGTTACGATGAAAGGTAAAAATTGTGGCCAACCATACTTATACATTGTTTTAAACAACGCAGGCTTGGCCAATTTATACCCCACTAAAAAGAGAATGGACGCCAGACAAGCCAAGGGCACCATGTTGAGCACACTTGGAATGGCCATTACGGAGGCCAACAATAAAAAGCCATGCAAAATAGCCGACAACTTGGTTCGGCCACCGGACTGAATGTTGGCAGAACTGCGCACAATTACTTGCGTTACTGGAAGACCACCTATCAAACCCGACAACATATTGGCAACTCCCTGTGCTTTAAGCTCGCGGTTGGTTGGAGTTACCCGTTTCCAAGGATCTAGCTTATCTGTCGCTTCCACACAAAGCAAGGTTTCCAGACTCGCTACCACAGCTATTGTGATAGCAATTATGTAAACTTCTTTGTTGGCCAACTGCGTAAAATCGGGGAATGTAAACTGGTCAAAGAATCCCATAAAGGAATCCGCTACAGGAATAGCTACCAGGTGATCAGGAGTCAACCCTAAGGTTTCATGACCTTCGAAAAGCATGGTCAAACCGATTCCTGAAGCAACGGCCACCAAGGGGCCTTGAATGATTTGAAAAATTTTGATCTTCTTCATAAACTCCTGCTCCCAAAGAACGAGAACGCCCAGAGCAGCAAGCGTAATAACTATTGCTCCCCAATGCGGGTCCTGCAAAGCGGTCCAAATGGCGGTAAACGTATTTTCACCATCTGGTTGGATAAACCCCAATTCACCCTCTGCATCTTTGTCATATCCCAATCCATGTGGTATTTGCTTGAGAATAATGATGATTCCGATACCGGACAACATCCCTTTAATAACAGAAGAAGGAAAATAATATGCGATGATTCCGGCCTTGGCGAAGCCTAAAATCAGCTGTATGGCACCACCAAGCACCAAGGCCAATAAAAACACTTCAAAGCTACCAAGGCTTTTGATGGCCGACAAAACAATTACAGCAAGACCTGCAGCTGGGCCGCTAACACCCAAAGGAGACCCACTGAGGGCACCAGCAACTATGCCTCCCACGATACCGGCAATAATTCCAGAGAAAAGAGGTGCATCAGATGCCAAGGCAATTCCCAAACACAGCGGAACTGCGACTAAAAAGACAATCAACCCTGCGGGCAAATCGTGCTTTAATTCGCCAAATAAACTAAAATCATGTGAAGATTTCATTTGAATACAATGTATATAGTGCGATTAGCCAAACACAATGACCAATCAAAATGGTTAGTTTGAAAAATAATAAGCGTGCAAACGAAAGGACTAAGCCAGTGGTTCAGGCGGAGGGGAAACAATGGCTGACTCAAATTGGCAACTCGGTAATTGGACGTAATCGGTTCGGCTGACAAAGAGTAAGTTTCCTCCGTTACTAAACGGAGAAACACTTAAGAAATCATCGTCATCACCTTCTTTGTCTTTTTTTTCAGCCTCTTTTTCGGTTTCACATTCATTCTCTCCGGTAGCATTATCAACAAATGTGACTTCTTCTATCTGGAACAAATCGTTCAGATAATAACTAAGGGTCGAATTGGTCAGAAAAGCGGCCAACACAAAACACACTATTGTCACCCCAAATACCGCTTGGCTCTGCAAACAGGGGAGTAAACTATATGTTCTATGGTATGTCAAGAAGGTGATTTGAAGTACAAATTTACAACTTAAATGTATCCAAAAAATTACAGAATTCCGCCTATGAATTATACGGCATAAACAAATCATTGTTAAAATTGTTTCGATTGGTGTACAATCGACTGCAAAAAAAAAGACGAAGTTTGTTTTGTTTATTTTTACAGAGTATTCTCCAATCGGAAACCTTTTAACAAACAGGAACAACCCTAATGGCAACAACTATTTCAGAAGTAAAAAAAGACCAATTGGGTCAGCTTTCATTTTTCAGCAAAGACGCACTGACTACGAACCGGGATAAGATTAAAAGACAAGTACAATTGGACAAGTCTTTAAGTGCAGGAACTTCTTACAACCCAAGTAAGTCACGTATCATTTTTGAGTCCAAAAGCGGTATCAAAAAAGTTTTGGGAATTGTCATTGCCGTTTCTGGTGAAAAGGTAACGTTGGAAGGAATGAACCGACTGCCTTTGAAATGCATCATTAGTATGTCGGTAATTGAAGTCGCTCCACCAGAAGAAGATCAGCCCTAAAGAGGCTTCCAAATTCCCCTGATAACACTTCAGACAATCGCTTCTATTTTTCCTTGTGAAAAAACATTTCGAATCGTAGCTCAGAAGAAAAAAATCATTATTTTTGTCGCTCGCTGAACGGTCCGGTAGTTCAGTTGGTTAGAATACCTGCCTGTCACGCAGGGGGTCGCGAGTTCGAGTCTCGTCCGGACCGCAAAACGATAAGCCTCAGATATCCTCTGAGGCTTTTTTTATGGAATACTTTTACGTCTACATACTTCAAAGTGAAATAGATAACTCCTACTATTTGGGGTATACTGGCAATCTTGAAAAACGGTTAAAGCAGCACAACACGGCTCGAAGTGATCACACTGCAACCAAAAAGCCCTGGAAACTTGTTTACAAGGAGAGATTTGAATCAAAGTCCGAAGCTATTAAAAGGGAGCGATTTCTTAAAAGCAAAAGAACCGCGAATTCTACCAGAGGTTGATTAAAGGTTGAATACCTGTCCCGAAACTTCGAGAGGGTCACGAGCCTGCCTTGCAGGCAGGTTCGAATCTCGTCCGGTCCACTTGTGGTTCAAATTGAATCAAACAACACCAAAACCCTTTAGAAATCAGACTCTAAAGGGTTTTTTATTTTTCAGAACTAGCCAATTTATTCAAGAATTCGCAAATTATATGGGACCTATTCGGTGACCTGTTTTAAAAATCCCAACAGGTCACCGTATAAGAATTCATTTACTGAAATTAGTATTTTACAACCCGGTCAACATTGCTTTTTCCCGTATCCATCAGTGTCTGGACAAAATATATTCCCGATTTTAATGGGGATAAGTCTATTGTCATTTCAATCTTGCCTGTCGAAAAATCTTGTTGGAACATTTCTTTTCCCAGCATATCAACCAGCTTAACTGACTGAATCGATCCATTTCCATCATCCATTTTCAGCGATACGATACCTTCAGTTGGGTTGGGATAAACCTGAAGAAGATTATTTTCTTCAAGTTCTTCAATTGCTACAGGAAACACCTGAGTAAATTTTGCTGTGTAAAAATCTCCATTGCCGTTTGAGCTCAACTTGGTTTCGCCCACCCCCCAATCAAAATCGAGTTCACCGTTAAAGTTTCCTGTCACAAAAATATTCCCTTGATCATCCAAAGCAACATGCCGCACCTGTTCGAAGTTCAAGTCACCTATTGACTCAACCCAAATCAAATTCCCCGATGCATCCAGTTTTTGGATAAAAATATCTATCCCGCCATTCGACTCCAACTCATAAGTATCAATACCAGGATCAAAATCAACTGTCTCTGAAAGATCTCCGACCACATATATATTGCCAAAAATATCCGTATCTAAAGACCATGCGTTATCGTAATCAGAAGGCCCACCATATGATTTGGTCCATATCATGCTCCCGTTTTCATCAAGCTTCTGGATAAAAATGTCTTTTGAATGAAAAGAATTGCCATCAAGACTTGATGTTAGATTAAAGACTCCAGGGCCTGGATCAAAATCTACCACTCCAAAAAAGAAACCGGCCACAACAACGTTTCCATGTGAATCGATTGTTAATTCATGTCCTCTGTTATAAGATTTTGATCCAATAGTATTTGCCCAACAAAACCCTCCCAAGCTATCCAATTTCATCACAAAAGCATCTTCAGACGATTCTATCCCTAGCTCTCGAATATCGACATTAGGTCCAGGATCAAAATCCATTGTTCCCAGAAACATTCCTGTCACATAAACATTCTGAGAAACATCTACCGCTATTGACAATCCTCTGTCAATCGAAGCACTGCCAATGGCCTTGGCCCAAACAAGATGTCCTAACGAGTTCAGTTTCGTAATGAAAATATCATCCTGTCCCATCGAGGAAAGATTCATTACTCCCAGCCGAGGGTCAAAATCAACATTTCCCCAAAATGCTCCTGTTAAATAGATATTACCATTGTTATCTAACGCTATTGAATTTACTTCGTCCCATCCCGAGCCTCCTATTTTCTGCACCCACATAAATTTTCCAGAAGCATCCAGTTTAAGCAAAAAGCCTGCTGAACCAAAAGCGGTAAGATTATGGACGCTTGACCCAGGGTCGAAATCTGCAGTCTGTGTAAATCTCCCAACAACATATACATTGCCTTCGTCATCAACTGTGATCGAATGAGGTGCAGACACCCCTTCTCCTACAATAGAAATTGCCCAAACAAAATTCCCAAAGGGGTCTAGCTTTTGAATAAATGCATCTCCAAAGGCATCAAAAGCGCTTAGTTCACGCTCTCCAAAACCAGGGTCAAAATCAACAGTATTGCGAAAACATCCAGCTGTGTAAACATTTCCTAGTTGATCAGTTGTAATGTTAGATCCGTAATCGAGATCATCGGAACCTCCAGACACCACCCACTCCAATGGCGGAGCCTGAGCAAGAACAAACGAGGAAATGACTGTCATTGCCAAAATGATAACGATTTGCTGTGTTTTTTTCATAAGTCAAGCTTAGTTTTTAAACACCTTTTGGACGATACTTTTACCATTTGCTGTCTGCACATAGATGAAATAGACCCCTACAGTTTGCCCCAATGGTAAGACTGTTCTTTCCAAAGATTTAAAACTATGGGTTGAGATAATTTGCCCCAGTAGGTTTCTAACTTGAATAGCCACATTTGCATGGGACTGACCCAAATCTATTGTCACATTATTTTCTGTAGGGTTTGGGTAAAGGCTAAGGTCCGAACCAAAAATAGGTTCAACTGTTCCAACATTTATAATAGTTTGGCAGAAGGAAGTGTCTGCACAACCATCAAAATTAATTGCGACAGCATAACTACCATTCGATGTTGGATAATAAGACTGATTTGTTGCTCCCAAAATAGGTAATAAACCATCATTGCAATCTAGCCACTGGTAAAAGGCCCCATTCATATTAGCAATAAGGATGTCCTCGACCAATGAAACAGAATTATCAATAATAGAACTCAAATGTACTGTAACTATACTATCACAGCCCATTGTATTGCTTATTGTATCGGTATATGTCCCAGAAGATGTCCAGATATAATTTCCACTTGGAGAAATATAATTACCGCAGGTTGTGGCACTAATAATTCCCGAACTGCTATTTTCTATAGTCAGATTGATCACAACAACACTGCCGCAGTCAACCAAGCTTGGAATAGTATCCGTATAGATTCCGGGAGAATTCCACACATAATTGCCACTTGGTGATGTATAGCTACCTCCGTCACAAATGGTCGCACTAACAGTAGGGCCAACATTCTCTTCAATCGTCAAAATTATTACGAGCGCACTATCACACCCTGCAGCGGATGGAATGGTATCGAAGTAAGTACCACTGCTAGTCCAATTATAATTTCCGCTGGGAGAAACATAAGAATAACATGCTGTGTCGAAAACGACTTCGATCGAATTGTTGTCTATTATCAATTGGATGGTAACCAGACTGTCGCACCCCTCATAGTTTGGAATCGTATCCTGATATGTACCACTTACGGTGTATGTTTCATCACCACTTGGAACCGTATAGCTGTTACAAGCGACTACTTGGATAGTTGCCGAACTATTGTTGCAGAGCCTCAGCTTCATGGTAAAAATTTCATCCCCATTACTGGGGTATAATGTATCGACTCCTAGGCCAGGATCAAAATCAACATCTCCCCAAAAAGAACCAGTTACATAGATATTACCATACGCATCACTAACAACCCCTCTTGCCATGTCCTCCACCACGTCACCGATAGAACCAGACCAAATATAATTTCCCGAAGCATCTAGTTTTAAAATAAAAATATCTTCTTCTCCAACCGATACGAGGGTATCAGAAGCAGGGCTTGGGTCAAAATCAACTGTATCACGGTAACTTCCCACAATTGTGACATCTCCAAATGCGTCAACAGCAACAGATTCCGCGAGATCATTACCATTTCCACCAACCGATCTTGCCCAGAGAAAATCACCCGAGCTGTTTAGCTTCAACACAAACATATCTAACAAACCATTTGCTGTTAAAGGTACCAAACCCGATCCTGGGTCAAAATCTACCACACCTCCAAAATAGCCGACTAACAATATATTTCCCGCTCCATCCAATTTTATATCCTCGCCCACATCCGCATTGACCCCTCCTAAAGATTTAGCCCAAACAAAATTTCCTTGCGAATCCAATTTCAAAATAAACAAATCACTTGCTCCATTTGGCGTTAGATTATTAATTCCCGGACCAGGATCAAAATCTACCGTTCCACTATAATAACCAGTTAGTAGGACAGAACTTCCACCATCAACAGCCAGGGAGTGTCCTTGATCAAAGGAAGACGATCCCATAGCAACGGCCCACTCAAAATTTCCTAATGAACTAAGTTTTAGCAAAAAGGTGGATTCAACATTTCCTCCTTGTAAGTTATTTACGGATGGTCCTGGGTCGAAATCAACCGTCCCCCTAAAGCTTCCCGTGACATAGACATTCCCAAATCCATCTTCATTAATATCCAACCCCATATCAAACGATGTGCCCCCAAATTTGTGTACCCAAACAAAATTACCTTGAGGATCTAATTTCAGAATAAAAATATCACTTGCCCCACTTGAAGACAGATTGTAAACGCCAGGCCCAGGATCAAAATCAGCTATATTCTCAAAGCTGCCCGATATATATACATTTCCAGCCCCATCCACTGCAATTGAGCGACCATAATCAAAGGAATTGCCTCCAACACTTTTGGCCCAAATAAAATTTCCCAGTGAATCCAATTTTCGAATATAAATGTCCCTGCTCCCATTGGAAAATAAAGGGCTATATCCAGTTCCTGGATCAAAGTCTACACCGTTAATAAAATAGCCCGTTTCATATATATTTCCGGCATTATCAACGGTAATGGCCAAGCCTACATCCCCATAAAGGTTGCCTGTAGAATGTGACCAGTCATAAACTAATGCCTGTGCGAATGCCAGATGGGAATAGCCAATTAATAAAATTGCAATTATTGCTGGTATCAGTATTTTCTTCATCGGCAAAATGGGGTCAGTCTTTAACAATTTTAATCGTCACTGGCGCACTGGTTTCTTTAACTATATCCACAAAGTAAACGCCTGCGGATCCTTTCAATTCAATTATCGTCTTGTCTATCAAATCATAATTTATGGTTGATACTACTTGCCCAAGCACGTTTCTTATGGTGATAGTAACGTTTTGATATTCATGCCCCAAATCAACAGTAACACCTCCTTTAGTCGGGTTCGGATAAACTGCAAACTCAGTTCCAAAACCATTTTCTGCGATGCCCACATTCAACACAGAATAACAGGCTGAGGTATCGGTACAGCCATTTTCAGTAACCTCAACTGAATAATCGCCATTTGATACGGGGAAAAAGGATTGGTTAGTTGCTCCGATTATGGGAGAATGACCGTTGCTACAATCGAGCCATTGGTATATTGCCGCGGTTGCATCCGCACCCAAGCCGTTGCCAAAAGGCAAGATGTCAGCATCCGTATTCACTGGACACGGTTCCAATTTTAACAGGAATGACCTTCCTTCGAATAAAAAGCCGTGATTGATAGTATCTGGTCCTGGATCGAAATCCACAATACCAGAAAAAGTACCGGCAACAAAAACATTGCCTTTGTGATCAACAATCAACTTACGACCGAAATCATTTTCATCTGCACCAAATGACTGAGCCCAAAGGAAATCCCCAAATGCATCTAACTTGAGTGTATAAATATCCGCCATACCTTTCGGGATAAGCTCAGACAAACCTGGGCCAGGATCAAAGTCTATAGTCCAATGAAAAGAGCCTGTTGCATAAACATCGCCAACATTGTCAATAGCCATGTCAGACAACGAATTATTACCTGAACCAATTGCTTTTGCCCAAATTAGATGACCCTCTTTATCAATCTTCTGAATAAATGCAGTGAAATTCCCAGATGTATAAATTAAGATGCCTGGTCCTGGATCAAAATCAACTGTTTCACCAAATGTTCCTCCAATCAGAATGTCACCCTGGTTATCGATAGAAATTGATTTTCCGCGATCCTGAACAGAGCCACCATTGCCGATGACCCAATCAAGCTGCCCTGCTGAATCTAGTTTCAACGTAAAAATGTCTGAGTTTCCATTGCTAATGAGCTCATTACCCCCTGAACCTGGATCAAAATCCACTGTATCGGAAAAATTGCCTGTTACAAAAATGTTCCCATCACTATCCGCCACTAATGAATTTCCTGAGTCTCCACTCCCCACTCCTCCAATAGATTTTCCCCAGACCAGCTCCCCAGATGGTGAAAGCTTTAAGATAAATAGGTCTCTTCCAAATACTGGACTAAGTTCGAAAATACCAATACCTGGGTCAAAATCGACTGTTTCCCAATAGGAACCTGTTAGCAGGACATTATCTGTATGGTCAAATACGATAGAGTTGCAAATAATTTCATGCTCCCCTTCTATTACTGCTGCCCACATAAGATTGCCATCAGAATCAAGTTTGGCCACAAAAAGGTTTGAATTCCCATTTCCAACTAGGTATTGTACTCCAGGCCCTGGGTCTATATCCACCGTATCAGAAATGTTTCCAGCAATAAGCATGTTGCCTTCATCATCTACATCCATCGCCAAGATACTTGCCCCCCCCTGGCCATGGATAGATTTGACCCAAATTATCTTGCCAAATGGATCTACTTTTTGAATGAACGAACCACCGCTTGAGGTAAGGACATGTTCAAAAGGGCCATCGCCAAAATCAGTCCATCCCGAGTAAGTTCCAGACGAGAGTGTATTCCCCTTACTGTCCACCACCAAAGCTCTAATATCTGCTTTTACTGTTCTTGCCCAATCAAAGGATGGTTCTTGAGCCAAGATTTCACAACTATAAACCGCCAACAGAATTGTAAGTAATCGAACTACCATAATTGTGCTTAAACTCATCGTTTTAAAACTTTAACTGTCTTGACTTCTTGGGTTTTCTTTTGAACATCAATAAAATAAATCCCAGGTGTTCCTTCCAACTCCAAAGTTGTTTTCTCCACCCATCCAAAATGCTTGGTCGAAACAACTTTCCCCAATACATTTCGAACTATGATGTTCACGTTTTCATACTCCTGTCCTAAATCAATTATAAAATTGCCCGTTGTTGGATTTGGGTAAACCATCAGTTGACTGCCAAAACGTTGTTCTTCAAGGCCCACATTGGTGACTAAGAAACAGGAAGATGTGTCCGTGCATCCATTTGCCATAACTTCAACCGCAAACGTTCCATTGGATTTAGGCGTAAACGATTGCCCAGTAGCTCCTGTAATAGCCACATAACCACTATCACATTCAATCCATTGGTAGGCAACTCCAACTGCGTTGGACATTAATGTAGCCCCAGATTGCATTACTGAATTATCTACAGAGTTAACTGTCAAATTAATGGTAATGACGCTATCGCAGCCAATTGCATTTGGAATAGTATCCGTATAGGCACCACTGGAAGTCCAATTATAGTTGCCGCTTGGCGAGGCATAGCTTTGGCATGCTATTTCATTAATTATGGCACTCGAATTTGAGTTAACAATTGTCACGTGGATAGTCATGACACTGTCGCAACCTCCAACGTTTGTTATAGTGTCCATGTAAGTTCCACTTTGGGTATAAACCTCATCTCCGCTTGGTACCGTATAGTTCAAACAAGCGGTGACAGAAAAACTAGAACTGTTATCAAAGCACTCGCCCCAACTAAGTACGAATGCATCCCATTGGCCACTAGAGGGAAGGTTAACCACACCAACTCCTGGATCGAAATCTCCAATTCCTTGAAAATGTCCTGCTACAAGTACTTTTGAGCCAGATGGAGATAAAGCTATACCATGTCCTGTGGTAGCTCCTCCCTCCACATTTTTCGCCCACTTGAATTCGCCCATCGAATCTAACTTTTGAACAAAGACTGAACTGGAGTTATTTGTTCCTATGAGGTGTACACCAGGCCCGGGATCAAAATCAACGATATCAGTAAAGAAGCCCGTTATATAAGAGCTTCCCACAGCATCGACAGCTATAGAATTGGAAATATCGTTATCCAACCCACCCGTAGATTTCGCCCATAAAAGATTCCCACCTAAATCTAACTTTTGAATGAAGATGTCACCAGCACCAGCTCCGATCAGATTGAACACGCCCACCCCAGGATCAAAATCCATAACACCTGCAAAATTACCTGTCACATAAACATTCCCGAAATTGTCAACTGTGATAGATGTAGCCTCCTCACTATTAGGGCCTTCAATGACACTTGTCCACACCAAGTTCCCTAAAAAACTGAATTTCTGAATAAAAATATCGGTAAATCCTGCTGAGGTATAAAAGGTTGTACCTGGGCCAGGATCAAGATCAGCTGAATCCCGAAAAGTTCCTGTTAGTAGTACATTACCTTGCGCATCGGTTGAAATAGATTTGCCATTGTCATTGGAGGGGCCTCCCATTGATTTTGCCCACCAAAAGCTTCCAAATTGATCCAACTTTAGCACAAAAATGTCTCGAGCGCCAAAGGAGACCAAATTGGTCACACCAATTCCAGGATCAACATCCATCGTTAACTCAAAGAAGCCCGTTAAAAGTATATTGCCGATCTCATCAATATGGAGAGATTCCGAAAGGTCCGTGCCAGTTGACCCAATCGACTCGACCCAAACCAGATCGCCTTGTTGATCTAATTTCAATACAAATATATCTGAACTCCCCAGTGAGGTATGATATTCAGATCCAGGGCCAGGGTCAAAATCTACTGTTTCCGTAAAACTTCCTGTTACATAGATGTTTCCAGATGAATCAGTGTCAACTGAAATCCCTCGATCATCTCCCAATGATCCAACCGATTTTGCCCATACTAAATTTCCTGTAGAACCGACCTTTAGAATGAAAACATCGTACCCTCCCTCTGAGATTACGGCTGTGCTTCCTGGACCTGGATCAAAATCAATATTGTCTTCAAAAGATCCTACCACCAAAGTATTGCCCTGTTCATCAACAGCCACTGATTCCGCGTACCGAAATGAAGGTGCGACAGAAGTGCTGCCATGTGCCCAATCAAAGACTACATTTTGCGCAATGCAAGAAAAGGTCACCCCGACAAAGAAAAAAATGTTGCAAAAGACTATTCTACAAAAATTCATTCGATAGATTTATACAAATTCAACATACCACCAACCCAATTCCCATTTAAAATGAGACAAATAATTGCCTAAAATTATTTCTTAACAAGGTTTCAAATAGGTTAGCCGTGAGGAACACCAAATCTAGTGAACGGAGCATAAGGTACAAGGCTAAAATACATTGGGTTAATTAATAGAATAAAAATAATACTTTTTGTGTCATCAGAATCATGTAAACCTATGACTGCACTAACTGACACCATGATTGACGCACCTCAGTGCATAAGTTGCAAGTTTGTTACCAGAAGCTTTAGCCAGTCGACCTTTGAAAAGGTAATATCTTCTATTAAAAAAGACTAGTCTGAACAAATCCAACAACATCATAATTTGTAGGGACTTATCCGGTGACCACTTTTCATATAACAACAATAACACTTTAAAAATGAGAAGGTTAACAAGCAAGGTTCTGTACCCTCCGCCTCCACAGGAAAAACGCCTCGCAGTTTCTGCGGGGCGTTTGGTGATTCGATAGGCCACATCAGTTGCCGCGATATTCCAACAATTCCATCACCTCGCTCGCTATTTCTTTTTCTTTTTAATCATATCATATTGCTGTTGACCATAAACTTCGCCAACCTGAGACGCCTTGGGCATTCCTGCACCTCCAGTATAGACATACTCAACTTGCACATAATAGGAATCTCCAAATCGCGCATCAATCCAGATCGAAGACTTAGCTAACATATTCTTGCATACAATTTCCGTTGGTCCTTTTTTTGACAACTTAACTGCTGCCCTACTGTTATTACGGCAACGCCAAACCTTCTGATCATCCACAAAAACATTGAATCCAGTAGTCATTCCAACTACAGCGCCAGGTCTGTATAGATACAACATAGCAAACTGCTCTTCCGAGACATTATCCGAAAGTGTGTGTTTGCCTCGCTCCCCCTTCTCCTGTATCAGGAATGTAGCCGTAATTATGATAAGGAAAACTCTTAAAAGCATAGACCTGAAGTTGATCGTTCTACAGCTACTTCCTGAAAAAAACAAGCGCCTGCAAAGTCAAAAATAACCTATTTCTTGTTTATAATTGTGATTAACAATTGTAATCTCCGACTCCAACACTCTCGATATGTACATCCGATTTTTCTTCTTTTTATTCTTGTTAATGTGGGCTCCAACGGTTTTCGGTCAAGAGCCTGATACGTTATACTTCAGCAAAGATTGGGCTGCTGCAACGAAATCAAAGCACGCTTTTATGCAGGTGGTTGATCAGCCATTTGACAGTTTATTTCTGGTGAAAAGCTACTATGCGGGAGGGCAACTAAAATTCTCTAGACAATATATGACCCCTGACTTAAAAATCAGGACTGGATGGTTTGTGGACATGTATGAGAATGGAACTATCGTCAGGGAAATAAAGTATGACAGGAACAAAGTTGTGCACACTGCCCAATTGGACAATAGCATAGAAATAGAGTTGATGACAAATGGAGCAACTGCTCCAAACTTCCCCGGGGGTATAGATTCGCTTTATCATTTTCTCGGCCAACAGACGGTGTTTCCCTCAGTAGCGTTACAATCCAATCAAAATGGCACTATTTACGTGAGCTTCTGGGTAGAAACGGATGGTTCGTTGACCGAATTGGAGGCAATGAATGGAGTTGGCCCGTTGGTATATGAAGCCTTGCGTGTAGTAAAGGCCATGCCTAAATGGACTCCAGGCTCTGAAAGAATGCAGCTCAATATCCCCATCAACTTTGAATTTTCTGGTACGCGGAGAGACTGGGTTATGTTTTTCAACAACAGGAAAAGATACGCTTCGGAGGTCAGTCATGGTTATGGTCAAAAAAATTACTGGGTCAATTTGGACAAGGAGCGCATGATTAGTAAGGAGATAGCATTTTTCAGTGAAAATGGCCGGTTGTATTCGAACGCTATGCATCTTAATAATACGTCAAAAGCACAATTTGTAGAAAGCGTCCTGTTTGGCCAGATAACTATGTATGAGATAATGCTATCACCCCATATTGCCAACCAACCCGTAATGGGAAATTACGGTTCGGGAGCCACGATCAATGTGGTAGCATTGGGAGCCAGATTGACCAAAACACCATTGTATTATTCCAAGGATTTACGTAGCCTAAAAAAAACTTCCATCGAAAGTCTCAAGGCGGACATGTCGGAATGTCCAACTTGCTTGGATATTCTCTCTCAAAAAGGAAGCAAGTCTACAAGAATCAAGGCAGCAGTGCAGGAATTTAATCACCGTTGAGAGAATGAGAATGAATTTTATGACAAATACAATGAGCAACTACCCGCTGATTTGCCGGGGCCATTGCACGGAAACATGGCAAAAATCGATTCCTTATAAGCAATTAACTGACAATCAATCAGATAATTTGCAAGAAGAATGAAAGCCCCGAATCGTAAGGCTGCCTGATAATCAAGCTCTGTCACCAAGGGAAAATTCTGGCAGGATGCTTTAATACCTTTTTGATTTGATCATTCTTCTTGTCTTCGACACTTTCTGCCATTCTCTCTTGTCTTTCCATCTTCACAAAATTTAATTATTAATAGATTAAGCCCTTTTACACTAAGGCTCCGAGGCTTTTTATCAGTTGAACATCTTGGATTAAAAAAGTTCGAAATTTTGACCATAGCCTTTACCGAAACTATTGAATGAGGAGTCACCTCTAATTCATAACACCCTCATTTCCAGAAGAAAACTCAAGAAAGCGGTTCCAACTGCGTCCGGTATGGTCCACAGGCAAAAGCCTTCACAAATTTTGTGAAGGCTTTTTTGGTTTCATGATGCGAATGAAGCTGCGCTTCAATGAGTATCAGGGAATCAAAAAACAGACTTTTCGATAGAAAAAGCTTTTGCCTGTTAACGCCCCCCAAAAGGATCATCGACTGGAGCTTTGCGTAGGGAGATAATCCAGTATAGCCCACAGGCAAGATGGTTTTGAGAAAGTACAGTTGGACGCCATTGTTCAGTTTGAGGCACATCGCAACTACACCTTCGTTTTCTTTGCAGAGGGCAAAAAACGACTGATGTCCAATCTGTTGCGGCATTATGAAGGTCTGTTGGAGGGGCAGCTTTTCATTCGGTGTCCCCGTTCACACTTGGTAAATATAGCCTTCATCGAAAAAATTAGCAAAAGGAAGCAATGGAGCATTCTCCTTTCCAACAACGAATCTATTCCGATTGCCCATCGGAAAAAGAGTTCCATCATGGCGCTCTTGAAAAAGTAACCTATCCTTTTCACCAACTGTTCTACATGCGGCTGTACCGTCATTCCCATTAACCAAGACATTGCTCTTGGAACAGATTCTCTGTGCTTACTTGATGCGTTGTTGAAGGGAATATAAATGCTTTTTTTGCCCGGAACACCGCAATAAATCACCATTCTGAACATACATCCTTACGCTTGAAAAGTAATTCGGCACGCTTGCAAGGATTGCCAAGGATTGCGAGTACAGCTAGTGATATAAGTTGTTTATTAGGGTTGAACAAAGATTGGCGCCCAAAATGAACATGTTTCACACTGTTGGTTTCGAATGCTTCAATGAGATCATTTGAAGAGGGCACACATCATGTCATTATATAATCATCCTTATACTATCACCAATAAAACTTAGATATGCATCGGTTTCTACAATTCAAGTTACACACGTAAACGTCCGGCAAAGTGCCTATTGGGTTGTACCCAGAGATTAATGAATAATCTCAGTGAAGGATTTCGGATCACATTGGCCTTTCTCTCCACCTCGATTTCTTCGCTCTCTGGATGCAAAACAAATTGCACACGCAAACTCATCCACTGCAAAAACGATTCTTCGAAAAACCGGCCGGAGGTTTCCCTTTGATTTCCATTTTTGACCCGTTTCATTGGTCACTTTTCAAGGGGTGAAGAAGTTTTTTTGCTCTTTTTTTTACTCAACCAAAACTCGTTTTACACATGAAAAACTCACTCTTTTCCCTGATTGTCGGCCTGTTTTTTTGCACTACGTTGAATGCTCAGAGCGTTGCACCCTCATCAAATGGTGACGCCTCCCGAATCGTTCCGGCTGCAAATATGCCCCTAAACACCGGTTTGTCCATCGCTCCAGGCAGCGACATCCACGCATCCGTATACGACTCGTTCAATTCCTACATCCTAGAGATTTATGACCGTTTCGGCAACACGCTTGACTTTCATAGCTACGATGGCTCTAACCCTGATGTGGCCTTTGACCGAGACCAGAAACGAGTGTTTGTCACCTACCAACTGAATGGCAATATTTGGCTGGATACTTATGATGATCAAGGTACGCCCAATAGCTATTCGCTTGTATCTAGCCAATCCATTGCCCCAGGCAAAAGCCCCAACATCGACATCAACAGCTATGGATATGGTACCATTACCTGGGAACACGCTCAATCGGTGTGGGCGTGTGCGATTACTGCTACTCCTCTAGCCATCTACCCAGCAACCTTGGTGCACACAGATGCTGCGCAACCGGACGTGGCCGTGATTGACTATCCCTATCCGATCAACACACCTCCCAGTGAAACCTGGCTCACTTGTGTAAACTATGACGGCCAATTGGTCATTATGGACCTCAGCTATCCGCTGCTGCAAAATGGTCAATTGGCTAGCAATCAATTCCAAGGCTTTGTCTGGTATTTCACACCGACCACCGCCAGATACGAGCACCCGCGCATTGCCAGCCAGCACCAAAAAAACTACAATTCGATGGGCGGCCACAAAAATTGGACGGTGGTTGCTCAAGATTGCTTTGGCGGAGGATCTGCCGTAAAGGGCGTCTTCTTTTACTACGATTTCAACAACTTTAATTGGGTGATGACGAACCCCACCGACATCAACCCAGACTTCAACCAATGCATTAGCGATCCACGGCCCGTTGTGGCTTACGACCGGGATGAGGTGCACATTGCTTGGTCTCAACGCTACTTTTCTAGTTGTGCTCCCCAAGTCAATTACAACGGACTTGGCGAAGATGTGCTCATGATCAATTATACCCACGGGGGAATAGCCTTGGGAGCCGATTATTTTGAGATCAACGAACAGCAGTCCAACTTTAACCAGTCTCGCACTTCGATTGCTACCAAATACGATGGCAACTTCCCGGTGAACAACAGCAGTTACATCGAGGGGATGTTTTACCACAACTCTGTAGAGGCCTTTTCCAAGTCAGTTTTTGCCACCAATCCGGCTTACAAAACCGGAGCAACAACCACGCTCTCAGAAACAAGCAGTTTGAGGCTCTTAACGAATCCAACTTCGCAGGCAATCACGGTGGTAACAGACGGTGGGCAACAATACAACTTCACACTTTTTGATCTACTTGGAAAAAGCCATCCGATTAATCGAGTTTCCAGCAATGGTACACAACAAACGATTGATGTGCGGAATCTAACAGACGGCTTATACATTCTTCACTATAGTTCTGACCAAGAGTCTGGTTCCTTGCAGGTGATGGTCAAAAATTGATCGTATACCATCCACTTAAAGAGCGCGTGTCCTGATTTATTGGGGCCGCGCCTTAATCCTGCCTGGCAAGAGATTACCTTGCAAAGCAGTTGTTCTGCAAATAACATCGCCTGTTCCACGGCTCTGTCGCATCTGATCAACAAGAATCTAAAAATACGAGTTTTCCCAACTTTATGCAGCCAAAGCGCAGAAGGACTTGAACGTATTCTGATCTTGAGTAGCCAGCTAATTCTTCCTTATCATTCTTACAATTTCGATCCCTGCTAATGTTCTTCGGGCGGATTCAAACTCCTTAAAACCTAATCCTTTGATTTCCCATCCTAACAAAATTTAAGTCTTAATAAATGAAGCCCTTTTATATCAAGGCTCCGAGGCTCATAATTAGTTGAATATCTTGGATTAGAAAAGTTCGAAATTTCGACCATAGGGTCCCACAACTCCTCAAAGCCCCGTTTTACGGGGCTTTTCGTTTTAGACCTAACTGGATCAAAACTTACGATTTCAGCCTCAATGTCAGAGCTGGTAAGCCTTTTCTGTTGGTTCGAACTTTCTGGCTCTTTTTAGTACATTTGAAATACCCCCCTAAAAAGAAGCTGGCTTGTCAATTTGAGGATTAGAACATTCGTAGTGGCGATTCATTCCCCCTCTATCATCATAAATTCAATGCTGTTGAGGCATTAATTTAAGCTAACTATTTGTGTTACAAGTCTCCAGCCTATCAATCGCCTTCGGTTGAATAAATTGGATGTTGTTTTATTCAGTAGTTAGCTGCCATTTGAAAATGAAGGAATTCAAAAAGAAATACATTAAAACAATAAGGCTTAATTCGTTCAGACCACTTTGCATGACTGAAATCGGATTAAAGGCAATTGATGACTACAAATTACCTCCTTTTATAGACGGTTCATGCAGACGGGAACCTGACTTTGAAAATGAATTTCCGTCAATTACATCCCTTTGTAGACAAGGAAAATTTGCCCCGCACCTCTGCCCCAACGACATAGTGGTGTACATCACAGTTCAAGGAAAGTGGTTTGAAGATTTCGACCATTACCGACTAATCGCAATTTTGGTGGTTAAGGACAAAAAAGACAATCATTCTCAGGCTGCTTCTTGGTATCAAAGAAATAACAACTTAATTCCCTCAAACTGCATGGTTCCAGACAATCCGCCTTTTGCCTTTGACATGACAATGGGAAATTTTCCGTCTAAAAAGGAAATTGAAAATTTTCTTAAACATGTAAAAGAAAAACAGAAAAGAATTGGACAAAGGAGAATTGATTTATGGAATGATGAATATTTAAAAAAGTCTAAAAAATGGGGCGACTTTGTAATTACAAAAACCATTTTCAAAAACGTACATACTCCTCCCCTTCTGACGTTAGATGAAATGAGTAGAATATTTGGAAAAACACCGAATACACGAAACCCGAATAAGATTTCAAAAGAACAATTTAGAGAGCTTGCAAAACATGCAGACATTGACTTTATAACCGAATAGAAAAGAACAAAACGGCCGATAGCAATCTACTAAGAAGATATGCCCTTCGGGACACGTTTCTTTGAGGGAACCGTTGTAGTCCATTCAAAAAAGACAAAAATGAAACTCGATATACAGGCATTAAACTATCATTTATGGGAACCTTGTAATATGAGTTGTAAATTTTGTTTTGCGACTTTCCAAGATGTTAAAAAGACAATACTGCCTAAAGGACATCTGAATAAAGCAGATAGTTCAAAAATCATTGAAGAAATAATCGGTGCAGGATTCAACAAAATAACTTTTGCTGGTGGAGAGCCTACACTTTGCCCATGGTTGGACTTATTGATTGAGAAAGCCCATTCTGCTGGAATGACAACTATGATAGTCACAAATGGTTCTCGAATTAATAACAACTGGTTAGATAAAGTTAAGTCATCTCTGGATTGGATTGCATTGAGCATTGATAGCATCAAGCCAGAAACACTTTTAAATATTGGTAGAGTAGAGAGGAAAGGGCCAATTACTTCGAACTCCTACCTCAACCTAATGGAGGAGATCTCCACAAGAAAAATAAGATTGAAATTAAATACCGTTGTGAATTCTGTGAACTGGACTGAAGACTTAACGGACTTTATCAAAAAAACCAGACCCGAACGCTGGAAAATTATGCAGGTGCTGCCAATTCAAGGACAGAATGACAAACATATTGAGGATTTTTTGATTAGTGATTCTCAGTTTAACGAATTTATAAAAAGGCATTCTTCATTGGAAGAATTAGGAATCAAGATTGTTATTGAGAATAATGAGAAAATGAGAGGTTCCTACGTAATGATTGACCCAGCTGGTAGATTCTTTGACAATGTTGATGAGCATTATACATATAGCGACCCAATTTTGAGCATTGGAATTGAAAAAGCTTTAGAACAAATACGAACTGACAAAACGAAATTTATTGCAAGAGGTGGTCTTTATGCCTGGAAAGGAAACGAGAAGAACGGGCTACAAAATGTATAGGTAATTGCTGCTCTGGAGACAGCAACGCCTCATACATAAAATATCCTGAGAGCGCCTACTAAAGTAAAAAAACCTCCTCCTTCACTCGCTGAATCATCATAACGTCCTCCCTCCAAAAAGTTCGAAATTTCGACCATAGGGTCCACAGGCAAAAGGGGCCGTCTCGGTTATGAGACAGCCCTTTTTTTTGGTTTCATGATGCGAATGGCGACCATAATTTGACCCTATCCTGGCGGCTGAAACTGAGTCCGCATAACAAACACACCTACCGTAAACGTATCATCAAAATGATGGAGTTCTGTGACATGCAGGGACTGATGCGTGTGGGTTGATGAGAATGGTCAGGTGCAATCAAAAAATGCCGACCCAACATAATTTAGATCGGCATTTAATTAGAATTCAAGCAACCGTCAGGCAGTCCCAGGTAATAACAGAACTATCATGGAAAGTTAGGAAGTACAGAAATAATTGCTGGAAGTGGTACATTCTGTATTTGAGATGGATCTACTTGATTATCCAAAAAGCATGCATAGCAACCAACTATAGGAATTCCTGGACATAGGAAGGGCGCACAGGATACAAAGCAATCACCACAAGTGCCAGCAGGAGCTGCAGTAACGCCAATACCGCCCTGGGTCAATGTTCCTGTAACCTGTAAATAGATTGAGGATTGTTCGTAGCCCAAGGCCATTCCAGTCACATCGCTAAATTCCGTGAAGTATGACTCATAAGGCTCAAATTCACTTTCCGAATAGACTTTAATAATGGTCAAGTTTGGAGGAGGAGATGGGCAATTAAGATCCTTCGCTTCTTCCCGCTCCGTGGTAAACGCAAAGCTCATGATCCCCCCAAGAAGGGCCGCAATAAAAAGTATTTTTTTCATAAGTGATAATTTTTTGCCTTGTCCATTATTGGGAAGGCAGGTTAATAATATATGAGGGGACTAGAGTGATGACTATGTAACCAATTAGAGAATATATTTATTTCATGGACCAACTACTAGGCATACCTTTTCAGGTTGTAGAACTGCACTTTAAAGTGTGGTTAAAGTGTGGTTAACCAGCCTAGCTTCCTGTCCACTCAATAGTTTAATTATCAATGCCCTAAGCCCATTGGGCTATGCACAGCCAGGAGTATTCCAGGTTAATCCTGCAATGACTGAACAATCAGCATTGTTGTAATAAAACTTGTTCTTAGGCGGCCTCAGCAAAAACAACTCCTAAGAGAAACAGGAATGCAAACTTCATTTTCTTCTTAATAAATTAGGATTATTTGTTATCCATGAAGTAAATAAACCTCTTTTTGTTTTCGGGTCAAATTGATATTTCATAATGGTGACTTTTCATTTCATAGTTGTGACTTTTCAATTCATATCCGCAAATGGCCCCTTTGTAAATGGTACAGATTTTTTACTAAAAATCCCGTTGTAATGGGTTCAAGGAAAAAGCGGAAAAACTCTTTTTTCACTCTCTAAATCAATCTAACATCCTCCCTCCAAAAAGTTCGAAATTGCGACCATAGGGTCCACAACTCCTCAAAGCATTCATCATGGTGGTCAACCTCTGTTTATCGGCATAAAACTGCGTTGCTGAAATAACTACAATTTTAGATAATACAACCTTCCGGCTCTGTCGCATCTGGTCAAAACAGCTTCATTTTTAGTAGATAATCACAATTCAAGAACCCGTAAACCGCTGATAATTAATAATGATTTTTTTGAATCATTGACTTAATTCAGCACAAACTTGACAGATGCGACAGGGCCCGTATTTACAACACTTTCGTGAAATGGCCGAGCGACAAAACCGTTAGTCGATACCGTTAATACATTGGTTGTGACCGATGCTACATTCTTTCGGGAACTGAAGCATGAATTTGCTATTCTTGGTGTAAATGCAAACCGAACAATCGGAAAATTTTGATCTCAAATACTTTTGTTATGGTGACAAGAAGGTTTGATAACCCAGGATCGTGATAATTGTCCAGTTTGGTATTCATCAATACTATTATAACCTCTAATCTTTCTAAAGATGCAACGAATAAGATATTTCAACAGGAAGTTATCGAGCGCGATATTCCTGTTATTCTTGGCTCTCGGATACTCCGGTATTTTGCTTGGGCAAGACATAGACAAAGTAAAAATTGTGGAATCGTCACCTGGTATGCTGTACTTAGGGTATGGTCCCTCTGCTTACGCTACGGAATCCAACATTCTAGGATTATTTTCCGATGAAACCGAAGACCCAACCCCTTTTGGTTTCGAGTTTGAGAATGCGACTAAGACGGTCTCGGAAACAATAAAGGCAAAGGCAAGGATTCATTCAACTACTGGTGATGTCCGTGTTGTGCTGTACAAAGAATCGAATAATCAAGTGCTAGCAAATATGCACTACTATAGCACAGGAGTTACCGATGAATATGTACTGGACGTAGGTATGGAAAATCCAGAAATAATCAATGTCGGAGGCTATGGAGATGGCGTGTTGAAGCTATTGACTTTCAATGCCTATGTCTCTGCTGTGCAGGGATATAACATGATGGAGTTACCCAACTGTTCTGAATGTATAAAACACGATATGTTTTGTAGTATTCCTATCTTTGGATTTGACGAAGTCCCAACATACCTGACTCTGTGGCTTGGATGTGCTTTCGAAACAGTAAATATTACTTCCTGCTGTGAAGATCATGATATTAACTTATGGTGTGCCACCAATATTGCAAGTCAATACCTCGCAGACGACATATTAGCCGGCTGCATTATGGGTAAATTATTAGACGCGGTATCTGGAGAGAACCCATGGTGGTGTGGAGGTGATCTGGTCGCCTATACATTGGCTTTGCCGCAGATTGTCGTGTACGCTGAAATCTTCCTCACTGCCGTGAATCTAGGAACGGATTGGGCTTTCATTGAAAGTATAGGGACTGGATTTACAGAATCTCGTGGTGCAGGTTACCTCAAAAACAGTTGTCTCTGTCCGGGGGGAGCAAAAAAAACTGTAAAGTGTGACGATGAGGGAAACATCGATTACGTTATGTGTGAGGGAGAACCTGATCCACTTCTATGCGAAACCCTGTACGCAAATGCCAAGCACGGCTGGGGTTGTGGATCTTGGGATAAGGGAAAGATTGATTTAAATGTTGGTGGCGGCTGTGAACCCTATCAATACAGTTGGTCAAACAGTTCGACCACGGAGGATCAATCAGACCTTGATGCAGGAACGTACACTGTGACAATTACAGATGACAATGGCTGTACTTTGGTTCGAACTTATACTATCGTCCAAACGAAACGGAAATTAGCTGTTCAGGGTAATTCAGGATATGACTGTGATGACCCTGATAACACTGGTAGAATCGATATCATGCCTACCGGAGGAAATCAGCCTTATACCTACTCATGGTCACACGGCCCAAATGAGACATCTGCCAATTTGGACAACCTCACATCCGGAACCTACACGGTTACGGTAACAGATGCAGCAGGATGTTCAGAAGTACGAACATTTGAACTCGGAGGTCAATTAGATATCTCTTTAGAAATTTCCTGTTGTCAGCGTTTAGACTGGATTAATCAAACACAGAAAGCATTAGTATGGAAAGCCTGTGTGTGTGCAACTGGATCAGGTGGAAAAAAGCTATCCTATATCAATGGCAATGGAGAAAAAATAGAAGGATATAAATACTCTTGGACTAATGGGTTGAATTCAGGCAGCACTGACACCAGGAGTTGTACATATTTTAGCTTTTCATCCAATCAGAAATGGGTTGATGTCATTGATGAGCAAGGATGTACATATAGAAAGTATTTCAGTGTGGACAATTCATTGGGGCAAATATGTCCACAAGGACCACAGTTACCTGATTTGGATGTTAGCGTATTTCCTAATCCAACAACAGGTTTGTTCACTGCTTCGATTGATGTAAATGAGCCAGTTGGTAGTAACGTGGAAGTCATGATTTACGATCTGTACAACCAACAAGTGTATTTTGATGATTTAGGGTTTAAACCACAAGGGTCGTTTACAGAGTCTATTGATATAACTGGAAACAACCCTGGAATTTATGTGATATACCTGAATAATGGAGTAGCATATAAAAGCTTCGTACTAAACTAATTGGACATAGAAGTTTGTTTTCGAAAGTGTGTTGTCCTAAAATAGGTTGACAGAATTTAGATAATTAATTGAGGCCTGGAAGAATTTTCTTCCGGGCCTTGTTGTGTATAAAGTTTGGTGGGGAGACGCGACACAACCGTAATCCTGACGCGTACCCCCCCGGAAGCAAAGACAGGATTTGTATCATTAATTTTAAGCCTTCGATTATGTTCTGTGAACACGCCCTAGTAAAAAAACCAATACTTTCGTGAAACGGCCGAGGCAAGGAAATATCGATCATCAGTCTCAAATTTGCATTCGTAACTGAACAGAAGTGCCCGACAGATTGCCTGCTCTTTCAGATAAATCTTCAATTTTAATATCGAGGCTACCTTCCTGAAGTAAGAGCCTTTCTTTGATGAGTTGTATGGCAATACTGTTGTGACCTGATTTTCCCTTTTTCCGGGCATTGATTCCAACCCCGTTATCGACAATGGTCACATGAAGTATGTTTTTGGAAATCATGGAAAATTCAACGCGAATGATTCCTTTTCGAGCGATGGAAAAAATTCCGTGGAGAATAGCATTTTCTACAAAAGGTTGAAGCATGAGCGGAGGAATCTCAATATCGTCCAAATCGAGATTTTCAGTGTTTATCACCTTTAATTCGAAGGGGTGATCGAAACGCAATTTCTCCAACGAACAGTATAGATTAAGCCGTTCGATTTCTTCGGAAATTGGCACCTTGTCGTATTGAGCTTGCTCCAGATTTAGTCGGATTAGTTGGGCGAACTTTTCCAGATAATTGCCAGACTTTCCTTGTTCGTTCTGATTGACATAGTGCTGGATTGAGTTGAGTGCATTGAAGATAAAATGTGGATTCATCATAGCGTTCAAAGCCTTTTGTTTCAGACTCACAATCTGGAGTAATTGCTTTCTTTTTTTCGACTGAATATGATGGAAGATTAAACTGCCAACCTTATAGGATAAAAATCCAAATGCAAGGAAGAAAAGGATTCCTAACAATACTCCCCAAGAGCTCTGCCACCAGTATTTTTGAATGGTAAAACGCAAGGTAGCTCCAGCCGATGGCTGATCCATTAAGTCGATCGAGAGCACATAATCTCCTGGCTCCATTTGATGAAAAAAAAGCACGTTTGATACGTCTTTTTCTTCTGTGTAGTTGGAACTGTTTCTGCTCAACTTATATTGATACCGAAAGTCGGTATGCTCGTTTAAATCAATGGCTTTAAAACGGATAACCATGTTTTTTTTCCCCTTACCCAATATTGGATTATCAGGATTTACTATTTCGTTATCAACCTTTAGTTCTTCTATTTTGATTTTGGCAGGATAAACCGACTCATCAGTTTTGTTGACATTTATTTGGGCTAGATAGTCCAGCGATCCAAGCAGAATGAAATTAGAGTCTAACTCGGACAAAGAGTAAATGGTATTGCTGTTGTTTTTTCCATAAAAGGGGAATCGCTCTAGTCGATTTCCCTGCTCCAAGGTGAACAATCCATCGTCTGTTCCAACCCAGATGGTTCCATTTTGGGCTTGCAGGATGCAGTTACCCGAAACCTTTTCTCCAAATCTTGTTTCACAAGAATTCCAAATTCCATGGTGGTAACTGTACAGCCCGACCGAGGATGCTACCAACAATCGGTCTTTGTCCACCATTTGCAAGCTCTGGATTTCAGCATTTTGCAAGGGTTGGAGCTGCTGCCATTTAGCAAGATCGATTCCTTTAAGTGTCCAAATTCCGCAAAACGATCCCAGTAAAAGCAAGGTGTCCGTTGGAAGAAGCGCGGTAATTGTATTTTGGAGGCATTCCTGAGGTAGCGTAACAATCCGTTGATTTTTTTCGTTTTTGGCCCCTCTGAAATCGGCATATAAGCCCTCGCCTTCAGGAGTCTGTGCGTAGTCTAACACTGCACTGGTAGGGGATTCTTTCAACTCATCGCAGGAATAAACATAACTACTGACAGAAGTCCCAATGAACAAACCTCCATCTTGCTGCCGATGAAAATGTGTAACCAGACCCTGAATATTTTGCTTGTCGGGAAAGGTCACGATCGAATCGTTTTCCAGCTTCGCAAGGTGATCCATTGAACCAATCCAAACTGTTCCGTCCGCATCTTTATAAAGCGCATTAAAAACATACCTGCTTTTTTTGCGACTGGAAATGAACTGCACCATCGGGTCTTCTCTTACCGCGTAAACCCCCGATTTGTATGTAGCCCACCAAATATTTCCGGTAAAGTCTTGGGCTATATGATTAACTTGAATTCCATGAAGCCCAAGTTCCTTAGAAACATGAGTCAATTTGTGGTTTTTGTAATTGAAAACGCCATCTGCCGTTGCAATCCACAGCCCATCATTTCGGTCTTTAAAAAGCGTGCGAAATCCATTCAATTTTAAAACGGGAATCAATTGTTCGTTTTCCCATTTTAGAATTTGGGTTCTTGTGCAAATCCAAAGCTTGTTGTTGTCTGCCAAAACCTGAAAAACATCTAGCGAATCTAGAATGGAATAAGGAGGCTTTTGATTTAGCTCAAACACTAAAATGCCTGATTTATGCGGCACAAATACCTTTCCATCAAATTCGGCAATAGCAGAAGGCCCGCCTGCAAAAGTAAGTGGCTCCCGTCTCCAGGAGTCTATTAGATTATGGTGTTCGCCCCATTGAAAAAAACCCTGTCGGGTATCGATTACCCATACACCAGCCTCGCTATCGGTGAAATATGATACGATTTCATTTAAGTTCGCTTGCGAATGCCTGTGAACAGGTTTCGGGATGAGTTCTCCATTTTTCAGGACAAACCAGTTTTCTTTATGAATCCCAAACTGAATGCTGTCGTAGTTGATTGGTACCATGCAAAGCACAGGGCTTTTATTGGCTTTTCCGGGAAGAGCAAAATTGTCCCAGTTTGTTCCATCAAATCTGGATACCCCCCGATCGGTTCCAAACCAAATGCAGAGGCTATCCGGGCTTGGTGCAACCCTAAATACAGTCGAATGCGCTAATCCATCAGACGCATCAAAATGCCTGAATTGCCAGTTTTGAGCGGTTGCAAAAACGGAAAATAGTAAGCAAAGCAGAAATGGAAAAGAAGTGTACCGATTAGATAACAATATTTCTGGTTTTTATGTGCTCAAGCAGGCTTTGTTTTTTTCTTCTCGATACTTCGCGTTGCACTCCATTGCTAAGTAGAGCATAGCCCTTGTCCTTGAATACATACTCTTGAAAATGATCTACATTGATGATGGTTGATTTGTGAATTCGCGAAAATTTATCGGCATCCAATAATTTTTCGAAACTTCGTAGGCCTCGACAAGCGGTAAACCGTTCGTTCCCCACTTGGTGAATAATGGTGTAACTGCCCGATGCCTCCAAATAAATAATGTTTTCAAACCGAATGATTTTCATGCCTTTGCTGTGCATAATAACCAGTTGTTCCGGAGGAGTTTCATCCCTAAGTTGCTCAAAAACTTCTTTTCTATTTTGCAGATATTCTTCAGAAGATCCTGTTGTAATGCGAAACACGTTCTGAAACCAAGAGATCTTCTGATTTAGCAGTTGCAACTGTTTTTGTTGAATGGGTTTTAGGAGATAATCCAATGCATTTAACTCAAATGCCCGAATGGCAAAAATGTTGAATGCAGTAACAAAAATGACTTGAAATGTTCTATTGGGAATGCGTTCCAACAAATCAAAACCAGTTCCGTCCTGGAGCTGAATATCTAGAAAAACCAGATCGGGATCTATGGTTTGCAAGAGCTTCCATGCCGCTTCAATTGAGGCTGCTTCGCCTATAATTTTTAGCACGGGGCAAGAGCTTGATAATTTCATTTTCAGATTATCCCGACAGACTTTTTCATCATCTATAATAACGCATGTTAGTTCCATATTTTTTTCTCTACTTATCCAAAGATAGTTTGGATGCATATTGTACGTAGATCCAGTTCATTCCTATTCCTTATGGTTAGCGCGATCCATTGTGGGCCATTTTATGCCCAATAAAAAACACTCGCATCTTTTGCATGAAAGGCATTAAAAGGTAGTACATTCTATGGCTCTAATCAATGTTCTGTGATCTAAAAATAGCTCTATTAAAGTAAGCCCCCGGGCAAGTACCCCCATTAATAATGTAGTTCCGAACAGAATACCCTATTAATGAAAAGAGGAGAAATTTTCCATTGCCCGTAGGGTTCTTTGATTTCTGTCACTGCAATAGTTTTTGGTTGACCCTAACAACTGCCCTATTGTAAGTATTGCCCTCATATTCCCATTGTACTTTGTGGCCTTTTTTAAATGCGCATCAATGAGGAAGATTTCGTAGGCTTTCAAAAGATTGCCCGGTTCCTCGGTGGAATGGACAGCAAATAGCCATTTTTCACCCCAGTCCAACAAGTATATAATTGCCCTTTAATAATAGTCTGCCTTGTGGCGTAATCTCCACATCTTCAGAAATGAAGAAAACCGGAATGAGGTTTCCTGATACGCTTACCTCCTTTTTTCCACCGGTTTTTAATCGAATTTCGCAGGAAAGGTTCAGGTTGTGTGGCACTTCTTCCGATGAGTAAATGATTTCAAGATCCTGCACCTTTCCTTTTTTGAAGAGTTTTTCAATGGCTTGCGCCTCCTGCGCGTAGCCTTGTATCATACTCAATAAAAGGGTGCTCAACAATACGAACCCCATCAAACATCTGTGCATTCTTTTTATCATCGGTAAAAACTATTAATAATTACTGGAATCCATAATCCTCTGCAAATTATATTTCTTTAATGGTGTTTTTCGAAAATTGTCACCTGGCATTCTTCTGCCCGTAGCTAACTATATTTCAATTGATTACAACTTCCAACGAAACATAGAAACTACCAATTCAAGCAGCACTTCCTACCATTAACACAAGAATTGAGGCCAATCATAGCTCCTACAAATCAAGAATTAGTTACATTTGGTTTGACTCGCTAGATTCCAAAAATATGCACTTGGTAAATAGCGTGGCAACACGATAGCCGTTTCCGGAAGCGGTTTGTAAACAACCTTATCTATTTACCTTTTTAACTCATTTCTTTATGAAACGTTATGTACTCGCGCTGGCCCTTATTTTTAGTGGCTTCGCAGGATTTTCACAGTTTAACAACAACTATTATTTCAGTCCAAACACCCACCCCAACTACTCCGATCTGACTACGGTAAAAGCCACCGCACTCGTTAATTCGGATGAAATCATGACCGTTGGTTATGCACGAGAAGCTGGTTCTAACTTCAGGCACGACATCATCATCATGAAAACAAAGTCCAGCAACGGCAGTGTTATTTGGGCAAAAAGTTATGGCCTGGAAGACCTTGATGAAAAAGGGTATGGCCTGACCGTTTCTTACGACAAGCGACACATCATCGTAGCGGGCACTGCTCAAGACAAAGACAACCCAACTGATTGGAATGCTTTGGCCATGAAAATTAACATTAGCACGGGCAATGTTGTTTGGTCTACTCAACTCGGTAAAGTAGGTGAATACCAGGAATTCAGAATGGTAGAGCGCACTTACCCCGGACCATTTTTGCCGCTATTGACAACTTACACTTTGGTCGGGTTTTCCTCACTGGAAAATCAAGTAAAAGCAGTTATTTATGCAGCTGCAGTTTCTGATTTTAACGGTGCTCAAATATGGGCCAACCTCTACCTGGAAGCCAATACTTTTCCTAAGGTGACTGATTTGTCTTTCAACATGGTGCGCAACCCTGAGAACAACTTCATCATCAGTGGCACCCGCTATGTGGACCAAAAACCATCCGACATCTTCACGGTAGGTATCAACCCTTTTACAGGCGCTTTATCGGATAAATACATCCGCTACGATGTAGAAGAAAAAGACCATTACGAAGGCTCTATTTGTACTGTCAAAATCGATGACTTCAACGGTTATGGACTTGCTTTTACAACCCGCGACCCCAATGTTGATTTGGGCGTTGGTGAAGCCATTACGGTGATGTTGCTGGATAAAGAACGGACGCCAATAAACACCAACCACTATTGGCAACCTGGGCACAGCGTCAACCGTGGATTGTCCATTTACCAAAGCACGGTACAGATCAAAACGTTTGACGTTTACACCAACACAGTGCGCACGACCAACAATCCTGGATTCTTGAATGTAGATGTGGATGGTCCTGAAAATTACTTCTTGAAATACAACAAGCAAGAGGTGGCAAACAACAAATATCCAACAGCGATGGTTCAGGCCAAATTTGGGTACACCGCCAAAGCGTTGCACCGCAATGGTGAAAATGGCTTTTTGCTGGCACGGCTCAACCCTGATGGAAAGACCGAATGCGCCAAAGAAGAAGACATCAAACGCGACAAACGTGAAGCCAAGTTCGAAACACGCGACTACAGTGATTTCGACTATGGTGATGATAAAAAACGTGACATCAAGGTAAAAGAAGTGCATGGAAAAATGGAAAAATGTGACGGCACTGGAGGAACTTCCTTTAAGTATGCTGTAGCTGAAGCTGCTGAGGAAACGGAAGCAACTTCGTTTGAAGTGTATCCAAACCCAGTTAGCGCTAATGAAACTAACTTTACATTAAACTACCAGGTGGCGGCATCCCAGGCGGTAGAAATTGAAGTTTACAACACATTGGGACAACGCATATACGTCTCTAAAACGACCTTGACAGGTGGCGCCAATCAATTGCTCATTGACGCTAACAATTTGTCAGTTGGCATCAACCTCGTTATCATTTCCAACGAAGGTGGTGTGCTGCACCAGGCAAAAGTGATGAAGCAATAATCACTGCTTAAAAAAAAAGCGGGTGTCCTTCCGGAAGGGCACCCGCTTTTTTGATCCTGTCATTTCTATTAAAATACCATTGTATTGGTAACCTGACCCAACCAAATAAGCAAAGAGCATATTAAGCCGATGAAGAAGACGCGGTAACTGTAACGAATGTACTTGTATTTAGTCTCTTTTATGGCAACACCCATCTGGTACAAATCTCTAACCATGGCTTCATACACCGATTCATTTTTGCTCATGATAGCTGCCATTTCATCGGCAAAATCCAGATAATCGTAGTTGGAAAAAGTACCAAAAAAGAGCCAATTGTGGCTGGTCTTGTCAGTAGAATTGGTCAATCCTTTCTGCGAGGATGGATACACTGCAAGAATGGCAAACAACAGTGCAAAAAAGGAAAAAAAGCTCAAGGACACCAACGCCCAAATAGGTTCCTTAAAATCAAAACTACCAATGGTTAAGGTAATAAGGAGCGTGTTGGCTGCCACCATAATGTTGGCTTTTTGATCAGCCATAACACTCAGTTGCGCATGGTGCTGCTGCGCAGTTCTAAGCATATAATCAATGGAGCCGTTCCTTTTAATCTCGCTAAAAGAGGACTGTTTACTCATCGCATGAGGTAATTTGAAAGTTGGTAAGAGAATTACCGCGCGATAATAATCAAATTCCGTCAATCGAGGTGCTGGTAATTTTGAGGCCGCAAAATAATCTATTGATCCCCAGCGTTGTAGATCAAAAGGAGGCTCCATGAAACTTAAAAAAATCTTCATCCTACTGCTGGGATCTATTCTCATCTCATTTGCTCCAGCATTCAAATCCAAAACCATTTCATTGGAACAAGCGATTGCCGATGGTAAAATTTCTGCCGAGGTCGTTTCTCTGGGCGGTCATTCCGGAACCTGCGCCAAATTGATTGTGACCAACCTCAAAGGCAAATCCATGAACATTGAGGTGCCTGCAGGCACACTGCTCGAGCCGGAAGATGCTGCCGATCAAACGTTGATCGTTACCGAAACCCGCATGTTGGCACTAAAACAAAGCAGGAAGAGCTATTTTAAACTCGATGGTTTTTGTACCGAAGCGAGCGACAGTTCTCCAAGCGAAGGTTCGATGTTTGCCCTAAATGCGACAAAGGATGAAAAGCTGGTGAAGCTCATGGACTATTTGCAAACAAAACCCGAACTCCTAAAAAACGAAGATTTGATACAACATACCGTTTGGGCCATTACCAATGACAATAGCGGAGTGAGTAGTATTCACGATAGGGAGCACGCAGAGGAGACTGCCAGGTTGCGTGAATTGGTATGCGAAATGACCGGAAAAGAAAATGTGTGGTACAACACCAGCACCAAAATCAGTCAGGACGAGGCCAGAATGATTGTCTTAGATCCCATTGCCATCAGTGGGGAACTGAACATTGTGCTCGATGCTCCAAAAACCATGAAAGGTGAAGTAGTAAACGAGCAGAATGAAGTTGTTTTTAAGCAATCCAATGACGCCAAATTACCCGCTGGAAACGTTTCTTTCTGGTTTAAGTTGGAAGTGCGCGGCTGGGAACCTGGTAAATATGCAGTCGTATACACCTCAGGCTCCGAAACCATGCTGCGTCAGGAGTTTGAGATTTGATGCCGGCCAATCAGAATAACCAACAGGAAAGAAAGAATACGCATCTTTTACTCCAGGAAAATACGATGATGAGGCTGGTAATTATTCAGAATCGAAGTTTTTATAGGTGGTAGTCAAGTGACGTTGATACATTTTTGGCCGTCCAGGGAACGACAACTCGTAACTAACGGCCTCGAATAAAACAATCCTAAATGTGCTACCTTAGATCCTTATTCCCAAGCGATCTTTCATGAAAAAAATTCACTTCTTCCTAGCTGCGTTTTTAACCCTTACTTCGGTCAGCGTTAATGCGCAACAATTGGTATCCAGTACATTACTGGGTGCTTTTAACCCCACTCAGGTAGACTCCATTTATCAATCGATTGGCTTACCGGTTTTCCTCGCACCAATCACCTACGGCATTGAAGTTCACAAGCTTGTTTTTGAAACAAGCGATGCACAAGGCAACACCATCATCGGTTCAGGAGCCATCTTTTTTCCGGTGGATCCAACTGGCACCGTTTGCTTTCCCCGCATGAGTTACCAACATGGAACAGTGCTTCGCAAAACCGATGTACCTTCCAATTTAGATGATGGTTCATTGCTATCGGGAGTTTCCTCGGCTACTTCGGGGTATGTGGTAACAGCCCCTGATTTTCATGGCTTGGGCGATGGTCCTGGATTTCCGACATACGTGCACGCCAAAACAGAAGCTTTTGCAGTGATTGACCTGCTGCGTGCCGGGGAAGAATTTTGTGCCACCAAAGGAGTCAATATCAACGACCAATTATTTCTGGTTGGCTACTCTCATGGTGGACATGCTACCATGGCTGCCCATCGGGAAATTGCCGAATTTCATTCGAATGAATTTACGGTAACAGCCTCTGCCCCTCTGTCCGGCCCTTATGATATTTCCGGAGTAATGGCCGATGTTATGACGGGTCCTGCAACGTACAACCAGCCGGGATATGCTCCTTATGTTGTATTGGGTTATCAAGAGGCGTATGGCAACATTTTCAACAACCTTTCAGACGTTTTTGCAGCACCCTACGATTCTATTGTTGGAGTAATGTACGATGGCACCAACTCACTGGGCGCTATCAATCCGCTGCTGCCTTCTGTGCCACGAGATATGTTTGACAGCACCTGGCTGGACGGTTTTATCAACGACCCTCAAAATCCCCTGCGTATTGCCGTAGAAGACAATGACCTTTACAACTGGAAACCCGAAGATCCCATGCGCATCCTTTACTGCCTGGCAGATGAGTTGGTGCCGGCACAAAATTCGTTGGTGGCTTACAATGCTTTTATTGCTGCTGGCTCTACAACGGTTTCGGCATTTGATGTCAACTCAAATGGCACCCACAGTAGTTGTGCATTACCGGCTATACTTGGCGCGAAGGCCTGGTTCGACTCTTTGGCAGTTGACACCTGCCCACCTGTTGCACCTGTCGGTATTCGCGAAAACATTGCACCTCAGTTCGCCTTGTTTCCCAACCCTGCAAAAGAACAGGTGACAGTGGAATTTGCCAACCCCGACCATGCGAAATATCAAGTATCAATTCTGGATATTTCAGGCCGCGTCAGAAAGCAGGCCGCAACGACTACTGATGCCTTTCTACTGGACATTGAGCTGCTACCGCCTGGAATGTATCTCCTAAAAGTAGATGGACCTACCAGCTACCTGAAACGGTTGGTGATTCAATAATTCTCTTCATTTTTTTGGCGTTCCAACACACTCGATTCGACCATAGCCCGACATGAGCAAGGAAGCCAAAGTCAAACAGATTCTCAAAGATTCTTTTTATGAAAACGGGTCTATTGCCTATGTCATCGGTAACGACTCCAAAAAGGATCAACGGCTGGATGTGCTGCTGGACTTCTCCTATAAAATGGGGCTTCAATTTGGGAAGATTTACCTGACGGAAGACGAAAAGGCCTGCGCCATCATCTTGTATTCTGACCAACTGAAAACCACCCTGCAAACGTTATTTTGGGAAGCCAAACTGCTCTTCCGGTGCATCGGATTTGGCAATGTTATTAACGTACTAAAAAGAGAAGCACGTTTAAAACAACACCACCCAAAAGCTGCTTTTATTCATCTGTGGTACATCGGAGTCGCGAGCAATCACCAAGGCCAGGGTGCTGGCGGAGAGCTCTTGCAACAAATTCTTGCTGAGTTCACCGAACTGCCTGTTTACCTCGAGGCTTCCAGTCCACTCAACTTTCAATTTTACGAAAAACACGGGTTCCGGCAAATTGCGTTGCTGGATGAGTTGGGGTATGAATTGCGGGTTTACAGAAAGGGGTAAATCCTTGGTTGGGTAAACTAATGAGCCTATTGACAAACTCACCATACCTTAAAAGCATTCCCGCACAGGCGGGAATCCACAGAACAATGCAAAAAAAGAAACACGAATTCCTTACCCTTTCCAAATATGTCTCCTACAAGACAATCTAATCGAACCGGGTTGCACATATTTGCTTTTCAGTAAATTGCCATTGCTTTGAACAGTCAAACTGCCATATTGATTTTTACCCGCACGGGAAAGGAAGAGGCACGCGCCAAACACTTTCACGACACAGCGGGACATTCAGGCAACAGAGCCATTGCGCAACGTTTGATTGAACAGGCTGTCAACACGGCCAACCAATCCGGGATGCCAGTGTTTACCTGTTACAGCACTGAGCAACGAGGCCACTCATTTGGCGAACGACTGGCCAACGCCATGGAGACGGTTTATGCCAGGGGTTTTGAACATGTGATTGCTATTGGCAATGACTGTCCGAGCCTGACTCCGGAGTTGTTGGTCGAAACCCGCAATCGTCTTGAACGCAATGAATCCGTGCTGGGGCCATCCACAGATGGGGGTGTTTACCTCATTGGGTTGTCCAAAAACAATTACCAGCGTTCTGGTTTTATCGAATTGCCTTGGGAGTCTGCTCAATTGCAAAATGCATGGACCAGTTACACTGAAGCGCTCACGTGGTTGGAGCAACATGGCGACATTGACCACGCTACTGACCTGCAGGCTTTTTTGCATTTATTTCCTTTTTGGGACCAACTGCATCGATTGTTGGTCAGCATCATTGCTTCTTTCAATCAGCAGCTCTCCTTCCACATTACCCGTGCCTACCTACCCATTCATACACGAACCAGGCATCTGCGCGGACCTCCTCGCTAGTTTCATTCCTTTCATTTCAGCATAGCTGACTCACCCAAGATCACTGAGACTTCCTCGCGTTTTGTGGTGCGGATTTTCAATTTTTCTTTTTTGCTCATTCCTCACTTATCATTCGGTAATGAATCGAATTCTACTCATCTTTTTTGTGCTCATCGCACCTGCCGCGATTGCACAACAAACAGTGACCGGCACCATCCAAAATGAAAAATCCGGAGAGACGGTCCCCGGAGTAACGGTAGTTGAAAAAGGAACCAACAATGGCACCACAACGAACAAGGAGGGTGTTTTTAATCTGACGGTAAAAAGCGATTCCTCCATTATAGAAATACGCTCCATTGGCTTTGACTCAAAAGAGATGGTTGTTGGTCAGCAAAGTTCCCTTAAAATTCTTTTGCCTGAGAGCGCGATTCAACTGCAAGAAGTAGTCGTCACTGCTTTGGGGGCAGTGCGTTCCAAGCAAGAGTTGGGTTACGCGGTTCAACGCCTGGACGCCAAACAAATTTCGGATGTCAAATCGGTCAATTTTGTGGACAATCTGGCTGGCAAACTGGCCGGAGTCACCGTCAGCCAGGGAGCTACAGGTGTTGGTTCAACGTCTAAAATTACCATTCGTGGCGAGGCCTCTTTTACCAACAATAACCCGCTGTTTGTGGTCGATGGTATTCCCATCAACAACAACACAGTCGTGCCATTCACAACCGATGCAGCAGCCGGTTTTCAAGAAATCGATTTTGGCAATGGCGCCATGGAAGTCAATCCCGATGACATTGCTTCTGTCTCTGTATTAAAAGGACCAAGTGCCGCTGCATTGTATGGCACACGTGCTTCGAATGGAGTCATTCTCATCAACACCAAAGATGGCTCGGAAAGTCAGGAATTGGGCATCAGCTTTAACTCCTCTACTTATTTTGAACGCGCCTTTCGACTGCCCCAATTCCAAAACGATTTTGGTCAGGGTAATTCAGGTGAATTTGAATTTGTTGACGGACTGGGCGGTGGCATCAACGACAACATCACGTATAGCTACGGTCCCCGATTGGATGCCGGAATACTGGTTTCACAATTTGACAGCCCCGTAACTTTAGCCAATGGCACCACGGTGCGTGGAGGTGATGTAGCCGTGCATGGCGGTGCTCCTATCAGCGCTACGGAATTCAAATCCAATCCGGATAACCTGAAAGATTTTTATGAAACGGGCATTACCACCATCAACAACATCGCAGTTTCTTCGGGCTACAATAAGGGCCATTACCGACTTTCTTTTACCGATCTGCGCAGCGAGTCCATCATTCCGGGTGTAAACCTCGACCGAAAAACAGCAGCAGCGCGCTTGACATTCAAACCGCTGACGGGCTTAAAAATTGGTACGTCCATCAACTATGTCAATTCACAAAGTGACAACCGACCGGCCAATGGCTATGGCTCTGAAAACGTCAATTACTCGCTCGTTGCCTGGGGACCGCGTTCATTGGATGTTTCTCAACTCAAAGATTACTGGCAACCCGGATTAGACGGCCTACAGCAATACTCTTATAACTATACTTTCTTCGACAACCCTTATTTGATTTTACTCGAAAATCGCAATTCGTTTAACCGCGACCGGGTCTTTGGCCAAATCAATGCATCGTATCAATTCAACGACCACCTCAGCCTGAGCGTCCGCAGTGGAATGGACTATTCCAATGAACTGCGTGAGTTCCGCAGGGCTTTCAGCACCAACCGGTTTCAAAGTGGTGCCTATGCTGAACACACGGTATTCTTTCGCGAAAACAACACCGACTTTCTGTTAAATTACAAACGGTTCTTTGGTGATGTCAGCACGGACTTTTCTGTGGGTGCCAACCGCATGGATCAGGAGGCGCGCACAGTGCAAACGCAGGCCACTTCATTGGCGCAGCCAGGAATTTTTCAATTATCAAATGCAGCATCTCCGCTGGAAGTATTTTCGGGCGAGTCCCGCAAACGCATCAACAGCTTCTACGGCATTGCCAAATTTGGATACAAACGTTACCTATTTTTAGACATTACCGGCCGCAACGATTGGTCGAGCGCTTTGGCCACGCCAACCTCCACCTCCAACACGGCCTTTTTCTACCCGTCTGTTTCAAGTGCTTTCATCTTGTCACGCGTTGTTCCGCTTCCAAGGGTCTTTTCCTTTGCCAAAGTGCGGGCCAGCTGGGCACAGGTGGGCAATGACACCGACCCTTACCAAACAGTGGGGGTATTCAATGCACAAACTCCTGTTGGTGGCCTGCCCACATTCAGCGATCAATCCACGATTGCCAACGCCAACCTGCTGCCCGAAACAACAACTTCTATCGAGTTCGGCACCGATGTGCGGTTCTTTAATGACCGCCTTCGTTTTGATGTGACTTATTACAACGCCCTGACCGAAAATCAAATCATTTCATTGCCGGTTGCGGTGTCTTCCGGATACACCCAACAAGTGGTAAACAGTGGTGCGGTGCGCTCAAAAGGAATCGAGATAACTGCTGGTATTACCCCCATCAAAAGGGGCAATTTCAAGTGGAACACGGATCTGAATTTTAGCCGCAATGTTGCCACGGTAGAAACCTTGCCAGAAGGAGCGGGTACTTTGACGCTGGCCTACTCCCGCGTGTATGACAACGTCAATCAAACCGTTTGGTTTCAGGTAGAAGAAGGTGGCCGCATTGGAGACATCTACGGAACAGGATACCTTAAAAATGAAGACGGTGACTTTGTGCTGGACACAGAGGGCCGTTACATCGTAGACAATACCTTGAAGAAATTGGGCAATTACAATCCTGACTTCATCCTCGGCTTCAACAACCAGTTTTCCTACAAAAATTTCAACCTCGGATTTCTCATTGACTGGCGACAGGGCGGCATCATCGTTTCAAGAACACTGTCGCTTGGCGGAGTGGCTGGCCAGTTGGAAGAAACAGCAGACCGACCTTCCGAAGGCATCATTGCTGACGGTGTTGTGAATGTTGGAACAGCGGACAATCCGCAATACGTAGAGAACACCACAGCCGTTTCTGCGGAAAGTTATTACCGTCAATTTTACGACCGCAACCACGAAGAAAACAATGTGTACAATGCCACTTATGTGAAGCTCAGAGAATTCACCGTGGGTTATACGTTCCGTCCAAAAGCTGACCAGGGATTCTGGAAAAATGTAAAGAGCTTACGGGTCTCGCTGATTGGCAGAAACCTGCTGGCCTTCAGCGAAATTCCACACTTCGACCCTGAACAGTTGGCAGTGCAAGGTTCTCAATTTGTGAGTGGTGTGGAAGATATGTCTTACGCCACCACCCGCAGCTTCGGTGTTAAAATTGGCCTCAACTTTTAAGCATACTCAGATGAAAAAGCTATCCAGTCTTCTCGCAATATTTATCCTCACCTTCAGCATTGCTTGCAAAAAGGATTTTGAGGAATTCAATACGAACCCCAACGCCCCCATTGATGTGCAACCTGAATTGTTGTTGCGTCAGATCATCTACAACTACGGGGAAGAGATGTCTTACGAAGGATTTGTTGCCGGCAACTTGCTGGGGCAATACTTCACTGCCATTGACTTCAACTTGTTTGATCGCCACAGCCTCACCGAGCCGCAGTTTGGCGGCAATCCCTGGCCGGTGCTGTATACCAACCTGCGCGACAACGAAAACCTGCTCAGTAGATCACGCTCCAACACAACCGATGCCGTGTATGAAGGACCCGCACTGATTCTGAAAGCGTATATGGCAGCAGCACTCACGGACATTTATGGCGATGTTCCTTACCGGGATGCATTGCAAGGCAAGTCGGGCAATGTCACGTCCACCTACGACACCCAGGAAAGTATCTACATGGGACCAGACGGTATTTTAGACAACCTGGACAAAGGCATTGCCGCGCTGCAAAATTACGATGGTACCATCGGATTGGAGGGTGACATTCTTTTCAACGGTGACCTGACCGCCTGGATAACCTTTGCGCGTTCACTCCAATTCAAATACCTGATGCGCATTTCCAATGTGACGGATGTTTCTACTCGGTTACAAGCGCTGTATGATGCGAACGACTTCATCGCTGCCAACGGCCAAAATGCCGCGTTTGATTTTACCGATGGTCAGCCCAACAATTTCAGAATGGCCACCTTGCGTACCGGTGATTTTAACCTGTTTGTGATGTCGGAAACGATGCAGGCAGTTTTGGATACTTTGGCCGACCCCAGAAAAGCCGTTTTTTACCGACCTGCCGAAAACAGTGACTTTTCTTTTATTGGTTTGCTCAATGGGCCGGATGCTTCACAAACCTCCATCACGGTAGCTGATTACTCCTTGACAGGAACCATTTTCAGAGAACACACGGGCGATTTGGATGCTAATTTTTTGACCGGTTGGGAGACGCATTTTTTGATTGCTGAAGCGGCTGAGCGCGGATTAATTTCGGCCAATGCACAAGCTCACTACGAAACCGGTGTGCGACTGGCTTTTGACTACTGGCAAACGGAATTACCAGCAGACTACCTCATCAGCGGCAACGCAGCTTATGGTACCACGGGGACCAATCCAATAGAACAAATTATTACGCAAAAGTGGATCGCCAATACGATCAACGGTTACGAAGGATGGATCGAATACCGCAGAACGGGATTCCCCAACCTCAGAACCATTGCTGCCAGTTTAAATGGCGACCTCATCCCCGTGCGCATGCCCTACCCTACTGACGAAGCTGCGCTCAATGCCGCCAACTTTGGCAGTGCTGCCGGCACCACAGGTGGCAACAGTGTCAACAGTTCTGTTTGGTGGGATGTGAACTAAATGGAAGCACTGCAAAACATAGCTTATTGGCAATGGGGACTGGTCATCGTGTCCAGCGTTTTGCTTTTCCTTGTTGCGCCCTGGGCAAAAACGGTGGGCGACTTTTTTAAGGCTGCTTCCGAAAAAAGCAAACTTCCCAATGCCTGGTTGCTAACGAGCAGCCTGGTAATTTCGTGGGTTTTCGCCAAATCCATTACCAATGCTGCTAACCTGGGACTTTCTTTTGGGATGGTGGGTGGTGTTGCTTATGGGATGTATTACTTCTCATTTGTCATTGCGGGCGTAGTCATTTACCAATTGCGAACGAAGGGTGGCTTTTCCAGTATCCACGAATTCCTCCGCACGAAGTATGGCCGAGGTGCCGTGGCACTTTTTTCAGTGTTAATCGGTTTCCGACTGTTCAATGAAGTTTGGTCCAACACCATGGTGATTGGCACTTACTTTGGAGAGCATGGAGACATTTCCTACTATGCTTCGATACTGGTCTTCACAGCCCTCACACTTGCGTATGTACTAAAGGGTGGACTCAAAAGTTCCCTCCTGACTGACCTCATTCAAATGGTACTTTTTGGGGCCTTGTTGTTTGTAATACTGGGCATACTACTTCCAAAACAAGACGGTGGTATTGCTGCGTTTGTGCAATCTGGCGAATGGCAAATGGAACAGGGTGTCAATCTCTTGTTGGTCGCATTGTTACAATCGTTGAGTTACCCTTTTCACGATCCGGTCATGACCGATCGGGGATTTATTGCTGCACCCAAAACGACTTTGACCAGCTATCTGTGGGCCGGCCTCATCGGATTTATTTGCATCGTACTGTTTAGTTTCGTGGGCATTTTTGCGCAGTTGCAAGGCATGGAAGGACAAGCTGCTGTAAAAGTCAGCCAATCGCTTGGGGTCGTCATGATGCTCGGCATGAATTTCATCATGATTACCTCCGCTGCATCTACCTTGGATTCAACCTTTACCGCTTCTTCCAAATTGGCGGTTATTGACTTGGGGAACCCTCAAAAGGCTACGATCAAAAAAGGCCGACTCGCCATGGTGATTGCCGCGATTGCAGGCACTGTACCTGTCTTTTTAAGTCCCGAAATTTTATCGGCCACAACGGTCAGCGGCACCATGGTGATTGGATTGGCTCCCGTTTTTCTATTTTGGAAAAGCGATGCTCCACCGTTGGCTTTTTACGCGTCTGTAGGAACAGGAATTGTAGCTGGCATATTGCTAACCTCCGGACAAATCCCAACGTCCTGGCTTATTTTCAGTGGTAAATATGGCGACCTTTTATCCATTAATTTAATCGGCACCTTTGCCTGTTTTTTACTATTTTTCATGGTGAAATGGATGGCAAAAATGACGACAAAAAATGCGTAACAAAAACCTTGACAATATTGGATTAATGACGGGCCCACTTCTGGTTTTTGGAGGGGTATATAGCAACCTACAGTCATTGTTGGCACTTCAGAAAAAATCCCTCGAACTGGGCATTCCTCCTTCCAACATCATTTGTACAGGCGATGTTGTTGGATACTGTGCTCAGCCAGAAGAAGCCGTTACCGCCATTCGGGAATGGGGGATTCATTGCATTGCCGGAAACGTTGAGTTGCAGCTCAGTGATGGCGAAGAAGATTGTGGTTGCAATTTTGAAGATGGCTCCCGATGCGCTGGTTTTTCAAAATTGTGGTACCCCTACGCCCAGACGCAACTGAGTCCTGATTCACTGGCCTGGATGGAAGCACTCCCCTTGCACGTGACCTTTCAATATGGCGGAAAACAAGTTTATGTGTTGCACGGCTCAGTAACAGAACCTGCTGGTTATGTTTTTCGCTCTACAACCTGGGAAGAAAAACAGGAACAATTTAATGCCACTCAGGCTGACATCATTTTAGCCGGGCATTGTGGACTGCCTTTCCACCAAACGGTCAATACAAAACAATGGCTCAACCCAGGAGTGATTGGCATGCCTGCAAACGATGGTACCCCTCGGGTTTGGTACATGACGTTAAACGATGCGAACAATCCAGTCAACTTTGAGCACCATAGCTACGACTACGATCATGAAACGGCTGCCCGACTCATGCGCGAGAAGCAACTTCCAGACGAATATGCTTCGACCTTGTCAACTGGACTGTGGGACAACTGCGAAATTTTGCCAGGGGAAGAAACAGCGTTACAGGGTGTGGAAATTGAGTTTTAAGTAGCCACCCATGTTTGCACTGGCAGAATGCTTAATTACCTCACACCAATATCAAGACTAACAAGTGGGTAAAATCGGACCGGGACTGCTAATACATCCGTGCCCGCTTGGTCAGGTAGGAGCGCATCACATGTTCAAATCCTTCGTTGATGTCGGCTTCGACAAAATCGATGCGGTATTGAGCACATTTGAGTTGCAGCGCCTTTTCGTAGGCTTTCATCTGCTTGATGTAAGTTTCTTTTACTGCATTGGGATGCAGTTTCACCTCTTCGCCTGTTTCCATATCCACAAAGGTGTATGGCCGGTTCTCGAAGTCAAAATCGAGTTCTTTGCTTTTATCCACTACATGAAAAAGAATCACCTCGTGTTTGTTGTGCTTGAGGTGCTGCAAGGCGGCAAAAAATTCATCTTCTCCTGTGCCTGAGTTATCCATCATATCGCTGAAGACAGCCACTAAGGATCGCCTGTGCATTTTTTCTGCAATCTCATGGAGCGCATCGATGACCATGGTTTTCTTCTGGTCTTTTACCGGTTCGAGCAACCGCTCCATTTCAGAGTAGAGGTATTTGTGGTGCGCCAAACTGGAGCGAGCAGGCGTGTGCATTTCAACAGTATCGGAAAAGACACTGAGGCCAACAGCATCCCTTTGTCTTCGCAAGAGGTGAATCAAAGCTGCTGCTGCATGCACGGAAAAAGTAATTTTGTCCGTTTGCCCTTCTTTTCTTCCGTCAGCCTTCGGAAAATACATGGACGAGGAACGATCAATCACAATCTGACAACGCAGGTTGGTTTCTTCTTCGTAGCGCTTGATGAATAATTTTTCAGTTCGAGCGGCTAATTTCCAATCAATGTGCCGGGTAGACTCCCCGGAGTTGTATAGGCGGTGCTCGGCAAATTCGACCGAAAATCCGTGAAAAGGACTCTTGTGCAAGCCAGTAATAAATCCTTCTACAGCCTGCCGGGCCAGTAGCTCTAAGCTACCCAACTGTTCAATGCGCTGACGGTCGATGTTACGTTCCATGCTTTATCTAACGGCAAGTGGTTGGATTCATTGTTACAAAGAAACGCAAAAAAGCGCTGGGTCTATGCTGCTACATCCGCAGTAATTCCAGTAAAAAAGAGCGACAACAGAGGATGGCATCGACAGCCACTAAAAGGCATAAAAAAACGAAAGCCCTAAATCACGCAAAATAGGGCTTTCGTTGAGGTAAAAGCAGTGGGGTTTTACTGAATGTTCAACTTGCTCACTTTTACTTGATCATCAAGGGTCATTCGAATGATGTAAACGCCTTTGGCCAATCCATCTAACTGAATGTCTTTTCTAAATTCGCCACTGACCATGCCGAAGTCACTGCTATAAACAGTTCGGCCCTGGAGGTCAACGATATCCATAACTGCGTTGTTATAGTTCGCATTTTCCATCATCAGTGTAAAGCGACCATCGTTCGGGTTAGGATAAAAAGCAAACCCGAATTCATCCAGTTGCTCATCAATCCCAACAGAAATACTAATCACCTCATCGTGCGTACTTGTGCCACATTGGTTAGTAACAGTTAAGGTAACGGTATATACCTGTGGTTGACTTGTCCAGGGAAATACATGAACCGGGTTCTGCAAAGGTGAATTCACGTTACCCATGTAGCCAAAGTCCCAGTTATAGGTATCATTTCCACCTGTAGTTGGAGTGTTATTTTGGAAAGTACCCGTCAGGTAATTCAGGTAGTTGTTGAAAGCGGCAACCGGCTCCAAAATTTCCGTATGAAAAACAGAATCAATGGAAACACATCCAAATGCATCCGTTACAGTCACGGAGTAATCTCCGGTAGTTGCAACCGTGTTAACAGGACCACTAAAAGCTGGTGTCCAGGTATAGACCAAACCATCTTGAATGGTCGCATTTAAATCAACAGTATTCCCTTCACACGCCTCTGTGTTTGCTGGCAATACAACTGCTTGAGATTGTGTAATTACAACTTCATCCACGTTGACACATATGTCGTTGGTCACAGTTACCGTGTAAATTCCAGCGGTGGTAATAATGGTTGGAGTAGTATCTCCATTCGACCACAAGTACGCAGGGCTGCCTGCAACCGTAGCATCCAGGTTGACGTTCTGATTGGCACAAATATGTTGGTCAGGACCGAGGTCGATGGAATCCAACACGGTTACTGAAACCGTATCTACTGCAGGACCGCAATCCGTTAATATACTAACCGTGTAGTTATTGGATTGTGTCACGATAATAGAATTGGAAGTTTGTCCGGTAGACCAAATGGCCGAGTTGACAGGACCTGCATCCAATACACCTGAACCATCACAAAAGGTTGGATCATTGCCAAGGCTGAAGCTGGTTACTCCTGTAAATTCAGAGGCACCAATATCAGGGTTGGTGACACTTCTTGGGTTGCCGATATAATCATCTGTCGCCAAAGAAGTAATCTGAGCAGCTCCATCCAATGTATCGTTGCAATGTCCGCAAAGTGAATCGGTCAACCAGGTTGGACCGGCAGAAACACCGTTTAGGTCAAAGTTGGAGCCAGTTTGCCAGGCACCCAAATCAGCATAGTTAACTCCTGCTTGCTGCGCGTAGTTATTAAATGCCGGGTCGGCATACAGGTTGTTGTTTTCCGCGTTGATCACCGTGTAATTGTCTATCAGACGAACGGCATACCCCTGACCAAACATAGACATGCTGTTGTTGAGCATGGTGTTCGCGCCACCAGCCGTTGAGTAAAATGCTGTTGCATTCCCCCCACCGCCTTGAACGTCAAACGAGTTGTTGATGATATCCTGGAATCCATTTTGAGAGCCAAAAAAGCCGTAGAATGTAGTACCGGTATTAGCTGATTCTCCTACTCTTACACAGTTGTTGGCAATGAGGCCATGATTTCCAGAAGTGTTGTCGTTGAAGCGCACCTCAAATCCAAAAATTGGAAAACGATTGCCCGATGGCATCACCCTGTTGTTGGTTATCTCAACGATGTTGTCACAATACCACATCCGGAAGGCATAGGAGTTGTTGAGGTAGGTAGAACCAGACCGTACTTCGTTGTTGTGAACGGTAACACCATCCTGATAATACAGGTAAACACTGTTAAAGTACTGATCCTGAAACAAGTTGTCTTCAATGACGGTGTTACTTTCCAGAGTAGTCTGACCAACTCCCCACCAGTAGATCGCATAGCTACCACCGTCAAAAGTGTTGTTACTGAATGTCCAGTCATCATCGATGCTATTGTTGGAAAAAACCAACGCTGAAAATGTAGAGGTAGTGGTGAGGTTGTTGTTGCGCACGATGGCATCTTCGATGCTGTTGTTATCCGAACTGCCTGTAACATTCACCACACGTCCGTAGAGCGTGTTGGTGCTTTCAAGCGTCAACTCTTTAATGGTTACCCAGTCAGCACCATCCATGTTTAGTGTCCAATTGGTTGTGTTGCCTTGTGTACCAAAAGTCCATGTGGTTTGAGTTGCATCACCCGTAATCGAACGGAACGTAGCCGTATTGTTGACATCGGCTCCGGGAAATTCGTTGATGGTAATTTGCTCGTTAAAGGCAGTAGCATCCAGATTAAATACGACATGGCCACATACGCCCAATAGGTGCAAATCATCTACAGCATCCTGAATGGTCACATAATCGTTACCGATAGTTGGCCCGACCGTGTAAGTGCCAACAAGGCCTGTTTCAATTTGAATGTCGGATTGATCATTGCTCGTTCCGAGATCCACTACACCGTTTGGCATTTCCGTCCACACTTCAAGCAATTGACCGAAAGTAAAGGCAGAAGAAGTATCCACGATAATAGTGTCTTTTCCTCCTGAAGGAATGGCAGGACTGAACGTTAAATTCTGCACAACCTGTGGGGTACCACCAAGCGCGTGGTGCAATTCTGCAGTGGCCAATGGCAATGTTCCAAAATTGGTTACTTCCACAATGATGTCACCATCTAAGTTACAGGTGGGTGAACCCGGCTTTAAAATTTGGGAAACACCGCAATCATTTGGAATTAACTCCACGGCAGAAAAACCGTCTAAAGCAAGGTCACCCCAGAAACCCGTATTTCCAAAATACCGAAAACGGAGTTTGAGTGGAGAACCTGCATAAGGCACCAGACTAATAGTCTCTGGAATCCAGAAATCACCCGAAGGGCCTGAGAGGCTTGGACCAATATTCATGATCCAAGTGCTACCATTATCCGTGGTAACATCTATTTCAAGCGTACCAATATCGGCCCCATACATGTGTCTTAAGAAAGAAAACTCCAGCCCGTTGGGAGAATCAAATTCGGGCGTTACCAGGTTAGCAGATGTGTTATTATTACACGGAGAAGTTGTCTCCACATAGATATATTTTCCGCCAGATATGCCGGGGTCACCATCAGCTCCGCCATTCGCTGTTGGGCCGGTTGGACTGGAAGTAGTGCCGTTGATATCTACTGACCAATCGGTGCCATCTCCAGCTTCATTTACCCAGCCGTTGGGCAAGCTAACTGTGGCACCACAAGAAACACTGGTAGTGTTCCAACTCTCGAGGTTTTCATTATAGGGAAAGATTGTCACAGCCTGAGAAAAGCCCCAAGCTGAAACACCAGTCGCTAATAAAAGTGTAAACAGTTTTTTCATGGTTTCTAATTTTACGTTGAAAAATTGGCCACTATTGAATGTTGGGAACACCTCGTATGTCCACGGATTTTCACCCACCAACAGACAATAGATGGCCATTCGGTACAGCGATGCTGACCGTTAAATTTTACTTTTCCCAATCAAATAAAGCATAGGAACCTTAGTTCCTAAAGGCGACAAATGCCTCAGGATTGCTTTTAATGGGATAGAAATTTTAGTGATTTAAAAAGCTCGTCCGTTTTCTGCAGCTTCAGGATGACCTTTTCGAGAATTCATGTTAGCCGAATACCCGTATGCAAAATGGTCGTTTCATACGCGCTGAGTAAATTACGATATGCCTGGGGGCATAGATGAGTTAATAGGGACTTTCGAGGTATTCTAATAAGGTTAACGCGAGAAGGTTTCGATCTGTTTGGACAAATTCGAAAAAAACTTCAGCAAATGGCAATTCACCAAAGCTAAGTAACGCTACAAGGCAAGGCTGGTGGGAATCTCAGGAGAAAAATATTTTTTACTCTCAAAAAAACAGGATGAGACAAAACAAAGCCGCTCCGAGTTCTCGGGGCGGCTTTGTTAAATTCTGTTGGAAGTCAGCGGTTGTTAAGCCAATTGACCTTCCAATTTTTGAGTCAATGCTGCCTTAGGAACAGCACCTACTTGCTTGTCTACTACTTCACCATTTTTGATAAAAAGGATAGTAGGGATGTTACGCACCCCATACTTAGCTGAGATACTTGGGTGTTGGTCAACATTTACTTTGCCAATTACCGCTTTTCCTTCGTACTCGTTTGACAACTCTTCAACAATAGGTCCTACCATTCGGCAAGGACCACACCATTCTGCCCAAAAATCAACCATTACTGGCTTATCCGAGTTCAAGGCCAATTCTTCGAAGTTTGCATCTGTGAATTCTACAGCCATAACATTTCTTTTGATGTCCGCATCCACGGACTAGTTAACATTTATATTAATTGATTGTTGTTCTTTTTCTACTGCAAAGATAGGGATCAATTTTGCTGCCATTGTCTGTTTAGCGACAATTTGTCACTCACGTGTGCAGTTTGTAAGTGATGTCTGCAAATCTGTCCAATTTGTCTATAAATTCATTGTCCAAAGAGACAGTCAACGTTTTCGACATCATGTCTACGGCCAGTCGCTCTTCCTTATGATAGACATTAAACTTTAGCTTACAGCCTCCTTTATGATTGCTGACCAGCTCATAAATTTCTTCAATTACCTTATCATCTATTCGGCTTAACTCCATGTTGATGTCAATTCCGCTAGCAAGCTTGTCTCTCAGTTCGGTCAGTAATTCAACTTTGCCGATTTTAAACTCTAACCGGGTATCATCCCATTTGTTCTTGACAAACCTTCCTTGCAGGAATAAGAACCATCCATCCACCAGGTATTGCTTGAATTTCAGGTAGTCATCAGAGAACAAAAAGAACATGTACGAGTCCGTGTAGTCTTCCAATTGCAGGGTGCCAAATGGCTTGCCTTTCTTGGTCATCCTATGAGCGGCTGCAGTGACCATTCCAGCAAGCTTGACTTCTTTGCCCACAATCGCTTCAGGATTGTTGAGCACGCTGACGGTCGTGTTGCAAAAATGATCCATTTCCAATTTGAAGTCGTCTAACGGGTGGCCGGAAATGTAAATACCTACAACGTCTTTCTCGCGCGACAATTTCTCCAACGTCCCCCACTCTTCTGCCATGGGCACATCGGGCTCGGGAATCTCTACCGAAGAAGCCTCTCCAAAAAGAGAAACTTGGGAAGAACGTTGACTTTCCTGATAGCTCGCTCCAAAACGGATGGCTTTTTCAAGAAATACAGAACCTGAAAGGTCTTCTGCAAAATACTGCGCACGGTGCACCCCTTCAAACGAATCAAAGGCACCACCCAGGGCCATGCTCTCCAACGTCTTTTTGTTGGCGGCCTTCATGTCGATGCGTTTGGTGACATCAAAAATCGAACGATAGGGGCCGTTTTCTGCCCGTTCATTCACGATGGCATCTACAGCACCTTCTCCAACTCCTTTTAGCGCTCCCAGCCCAAATCGAATTTCGCCTTTTTGGTTGACCACAAACTTGAACGCACTTTCATTGACATCCGGCCCAAACACTTTGAGCTCCATGCGCCTGCATTCTTCCATGAAGAAGGTGACCTTTTTGATGTCGCTCATGTTGTTGGTGAGCACCGAAGCCATGTATTCCGCTGGATAGTTTGCCTTGAGGTATCCTGTTTGGAAAGCCACAACGGAGTATGCCGCGGAGTGAGAACGGTTGAAGCCGTACTCGGCAAACTTCATCATGATGTTAAAAATATCCTTGGCCTGCTTTTGAGGAATGTCGTGCAATTTGTTGGCACCAGCCACAAAGATTTCGCTCTGCTGCTGCATCACATCCATCTTCTTCTTTCCCATCGCCCTACGCAGTAAATCTGCTTCTCCAAGCGAATAGCCTGCCAGTACCTGAGCCGTTTGCATAATCTGCTCCTGGTAGACCATGATGCCATAAGTGTCCTTTAGAAGGCCTTCTAAGAGCTCGTGGCCATACTCCACCTCCTCGCGTCCATGCTTTCTGGCAATGAAGGTTTCAATGTATTGCATCGGCCCCGGTCGGTAAAGGGCGTTCATGGCAATGAGGTCTTCTATGTTGTTGGGCTTGAGTTCACGCAAGTGCTTCTGCATCCCTCCGGACTCAAACTGGAAAGTACCGTTGGTCTCTCCGCGTTGGTATAGGCCATAAGTGGTTTCATCGTCCAATGGAATTGTGTCTGGATCGATTTCAACACCGTGGCGATTTTTGATGATCTTGATGGCATCCTTGATGATCGTCAGCGTTTTTAAGCCGAGGAAGTCCATCTTTAACATGCCTGCATCTTCAACAACCTTGTTGTCGAATTGCGTAATCAGTAAATCTGAATCTTTGGAGGTACAAACCGGAATGTACTTCGTAATGTCATCGGGAGTGATAATGATACCGCAAGCATGCATGCCTGTATTTCGAACAGAACCTTCCAGCTTTCTAGCTTGCACCAAAGTTTGGGCAGCTAAGTCATCTCCAGCGGCAATTTTTCGGAGCTCCTTCACTTGCTCCATTCCTTCCGCACCAACCTTTTTGGAAAGTTCGTCCATATCAGCACCAAACACTTTCCCCAAGGAGATATCTGGAACCATTTTCGAGAGACGATCGGTATCCGAAAGCGGCAGGTCCAGCACGCGGCCAACATCACGGATGGACGACTTGGCAGCCATTGAACCGTAGGTGATAATTTGTGCTACCTGATTTTTCCCGTACTTCTCCACGACATAGTCGATGATTTTGGAACGTCCTTCATCATCAAAGTCAATATCGATATCGGGCATGGACACACGCTCCGGGTTGAGAAACCGTTCAAAGAGCAACTTGTATTTGATGGGGTCGATGTTCGTAATACCCACACAATAGGCTACCGCAGAACCCGCAGCCGACCCACGACCGGGACCAACAGACACTCCCAATCGAACTGCCTCGCTGGTAAAATCCTGTACAATGAGAAAATACCCTGGGAAGCCCATCTCCTTGATGATCTTCAATTCGTAATCCAACCGCTCAGTTATCTCAGATGTTATTTCCCCGTACCGTTTCATGGCGCCTTCATACGTCAGGTGGCGGAGGTAATCATCTTGTGTCTTGAACCCTTCAGGTAAAACGTAGTTGGGCAGCAGGATGTCGCGTTTCAACTCTGGAGGGGTAATACGGTCAATTATCAGGTTGGTGTTGTCCAACGCCTCGGGAATGTCGTGAAACAACGCGTTCATTTCCGCCTGCGTCTTGAAGTAGAATTCGCTGTTTGGAAATCCGAAGCGGTATCCCTTACCGTACCCTTTTGGTGTTGACTGTTTGTCTCCTGTATTTACACAGAGGAGAATATCGTGTGCATTCCAATCATCCTCTTCTACGTAGTGAGAGTCGTTGGTGGCAATAACCGGGACATTGTATTTCCTGGACCACTTGAGCAGGATTTGATTGATGTCTTCCTGACTCAGGCCTGAACCATCGATATTTTGTAAGCCATGACGCTGTAGTTCGATGAAATAATCATCACCAAACATATCCCACCATTCCTTGAATACCTTCTCTCCTGCCTCTTCGCCTGCCTTCAATATAGTTTGTGGCACCGAGGCTCCTATACAACACGTTGTGGCAATAAGGCCTTCTTTGTACTGCATTATCAATTCCTTGTCGACTCTCGGGTATTTGCTATAAAGCCCTTCCATGTAGCCAAGTGAACACAGCTTAGAAAGATTGTGGTATCCGGTTTGATTTTTGGCCAGCAGCAATTGATGAAAACGCACATCGCGGGTTCCTCCTCCAAATGATCTTTTGTGGCGATCCTCTACCACATAAAACTCACAACCCACCACCGGAATGACCCCTACCTTGTCTGCTTCAGCAACAAACTGAAACGCTCCAAACATGTTACCGTGGTCAGTAAGTGCCACTGCCCGCATACCATCTTGCTTCGCCTTTTCCATCATGACGCGAATGTTCGCGGCACCATCGAGTAAGGAATATTGGGAATGGACGTGTAAGTGCGAAAATGAAGGCATAGTCTGTGGGTGCTAAAAAGAGATCTGAAAGGATAAAATTAACCAATTAAAAAAGTGATTCCGATTGGTGTTAATAAGTATTGAAAAATAGCTCTATCAAAAAGAGGGTTCCCGCCTTCCAGGAATGCTTTTCTACACAGCAGCCACAAAAAAGGGCAGACTGAATAAACAGCCTGCCCTTGAATTCAAATTCTACTAAGACCTATTGAACACTCAATCGTGTCACGTAAGAATCTTTCGCTGTAACTACTCTTACGAAGTAGATACCTTGTGATTGGTCTGACAAGTCAATTTGTTTTTTGAATTGTGCTGGCAACTGACCAACATTTTCAGTGTGAACGACTTGACCCTGGGTGTTCAATACAGAAATCTGAATGTCTTCACCTTGAAGTCCATCAATCTCCATGTTGACCAAACCGTCTGTTGGATTCGGGTAGTAGCGGATGTCAACATTCGCTTCAACACCTTCAATTCCCTGACAAATATCAAACACTACGTTTACAGTATCACTTCCAGCACAGCCATTGATATCGGTCACTATAGCGGTGTAAATCCCTGTAGCTGTTGCGGTCAGCGTTTGGCTTGTTGAACCATCAGACCAGAGGTAAGTGGTCCAACCTGGGCCAGCGTCCATTTCGTAGGAGTCCTGTCCAAAGTTGATACACAATGCAGTATCAGGTCCAAGGTCAACAACTGGCGCTGGAATAACTGCCAATGTTCGCTCATCAGAGTTGCTACAAGTATTAATATCTGTAACAGTCACTGTGTAAGTTCCTGCAGCATTAACAGCCAATGTTTGATTCGTTGTGGTATTATTCCACAAGTAAGAAACAAACCCTGCTCCTGCATTCAGGTTGATGGTCGAACCTTCACAGAATGCTGTATCAAATCCAAGATTCACAACAGGCAGCGCGTTCAACGCATCAATGTCTACAGACTCAACTGTCAAACAACCACTAACATCACTCACCACAACAAAGTAGGTTCCTTCTCCAAGGTTGATAGCTGTTTCTGTAATTTGAGCAGCTGGGTCATCCCACAAGTAAAAGAATGGTCCTACACCTGTGGCAGTTACCGTAGCTGAACCATTGGTATCTCCTTCACAAGTAACGTCTGTCGTATTGAAGACCAATGCCGGCCCACCAATGTTGCTCACACCAGCAGATTCTACTGTTGTACATCCTGAACCATCAGTGATGGTTACGTTGTACAGACCTGCAAACAAGTTAGAAGCAGTTGCTGTCGTTTGAGCACTGGCATCGTCCCACAAGTAAGTGTAAGGACCACCATCACCACCAGAGGATACAACTGTTGCCGAACCATCGTTCACGGCACAGTTAGCCAAGACAGTTGATACCGTGCCAATAATCTCAGCAGGTTCTCCAATAACTGCTTTTTCGACTACCGCACATCCACCAGCATCGCTTACAGTAACTGTATAGATTCCTGCGGTCAGACCACTAATTGTTGTTGTGGTTCCACCAGTCGTCCATTGGTAGCTGTAAGGTGGTGTTCCAACTGTTGCAGTTACGGTAGCAGAACCATCGGCCAATCCGAAGCAACTAACATCCGTAGAAGCCATCGACAACACCGGAGCATCAGAATTGATTACTGTGATGGAATCTTCACCGAAACAACCATTAGTATCGGTTACTGTCAGGTAGTAAGTACCAGCTAATAAGCTGGTAATAGTAGCTGTTGTGTCGCCAGTAGACCAGTTGTAGTTGAATCCACCTCCACCAGAAGCAGTAACTGCTATCGCTCCGTCAGTATTTCCACAAGTAGCGTCCGTTACCGTTGCAACGATTCCAACTGCTGGGTGAATGACCACATTGATAGAATCAAAGTTGGAACAAGTATTGGCATCTACTACTGTTACAGCATAAACTCCCGTTGTGGTTGTTGTCAACGTCTGCGTCACAGCAGTTGTGGACCAGAGGTAAGATGCAAATCCTGCTCCTGCATCCAAGACCAGAGAATCACCACAGATGGTGGTATCATTTCCAAGGTCAACGACAGGCAGTGCGTTCAATGCTCCAATAGTTACGTTACCCACAGTAATACAACCATTGTCATCGGTCACAACAACGAAGTAAGGACCTTCCACAAGTGAAGTGGCGTTAGTCGTAGTTTGTGTAGCGGCATCATTCCACAAGTAAGTGAATGGGCCTGTTCCCGTAGCAGTCGCTGTACCAACGCCATCGTTTCCTCCGGCACATGTTACGTCAATTCCGGTCATCACCACGGTAGGACCTCCATTATCACTCACACCAATCGAACCAACTACAGTACAACCTGTACCATCAGTAACGGTCACATTGTACAAGCCAGCAGCGATGTTAGTTGCTGTGGCTGTGGTTTGAGCACTTGGGTCATCCCAAATAAATGTGTAGGGACCAACACCACCTGTAGGAGTCGATGTGGCAGAGCCATCAGGGTTTCCACAAGAAGAATTGACAGAAGTCAGAGTTGGCATAATCATAGTAGGCTCAGTGATGGTAACGCTGGCAGAAGCCAAACATCCGTTAGCATCGGTAACAGTTACATCGTAAGTGCCTGGTCCAAGATTCGTGATGGTATCGTTACTGCTTGCATTGTTCCATAGATAAGAGAATGGAGCAACTCCACCAGTAACGCTGGCAATGGCTGAACCATCTGCCGCTCCGTTACAGCTAACATCGAAACCAGTGATTGCGACAGTTTGAGCACCAGCATTGTTCACGTTAGTGGTAGCAACAACAGTACATCCATTGGCGTCTGTTACTGTTACATCATAAGTTCCAAAGCCAAGGTTAAAGGCTACTGCCGATACCTGGCCATCAGACCAGAGGTATGTGAATCCACCACCTCCACCAGAAGCAATAACCGTTGCAGAACCATCAGCCAATCCACAAGTTGCATCCACTGCTGTCGCAAGAACTGAGATAACAGGATGAACCAGTACATTGATGGTGTCTGAATTGGTACAACCATTGGCATCAGTAATAACCACACTGTACGAACCAGTAGCATTTGCCACAATCGTTTGAGTCGTCTCAGTCGTTGACCAGAGGTAAGAAGTAAAACCTGCTCCTGCATCCAACGTCACAGAATCACCATTACACACGGCAGTATCGTTTCCGAGCGCCAATGCTGGTTGTGGGTTGGTAGCACCAATTGTTACAGTAGTCGTTCCGGTACAGCCGTTAGCATCGGTTACAGTTACTGAATGGATACCTTGTGTAAGACCAGTTTCCAATGTATCGTTACCACCAGTTGACCAGTTGTAAGTATATCCTGGCACACCTCCTGAACCAGCTACAACTGCTGAACCATCGTTACCGCCTCCACAGAACACATTCGTAGAAGATGTGATGGTCGCAACAACTGCGGTTGCAGGCTCTGTAATCGTAACACTGGATGAGTCAGTACAGCCGTTCGCATCTGTTACAGTTACTGAATAGGTTCCTGCGGTAAGAGATGTTGCATTTGCAACGACCTGACCATTTGACCACAAGTAAGTGAAAGGAGAAGTTCCTCCACTACCAGCTGCTGTTGCTGTTCCTGTCGTATCTCCGAAGCACAAGACATTGGAACTTCCAGTAATAGAAGAAACCATGAGTATTGGCTCAGTTACCGTGAATGTTTCATCGTCAGTACAACCGTTGGCATCGGTAACTGTTACCGTGTATGTTCCAGCCACCAAGTTGGCAGCAGTTGCATTGGTAACTCCGTTTGACCATAGGAAGCTGTAAGCCGTTGTTCCGCCAGTAGCAGAAGCTGTCAAGCTCGCATCGTTACCTCCGAAACAACTCACGTTGCTATCCAGAGCAATTGCTGCTACGAGTACAACAGGCTCTGTAATAATAACTGAAGAAGAGTCTGTACAACCATTGGCGTCAGTTACTGTGACAGTGTAAGTTCCAGCCATCACTCCAGTAATCGAAGCGGTAGTTGCAGCATTAGACCATGCGAAGGTATATCCTGGGGTACCACCTGTAGCAGATGCAGATGCTCCACCGTCAGATAATCCATTACAAGATATTGTACTGTCAATCACTGCTGTTGAAACCAACAAGGCAGGCTCGGTAATGACAACGCTTGTGGTATCAAAACAACCATTGAAATCGGTTACTGTTACAGTATAGGTTCCAGCACCAACTCCTGTAATCGAAGCAGTTGTTGCAGCGTTAGACCATACATAAGAATATCCTGGGGTACCACCTGTAGCAGAAGCTGTTGCTCCTCCATCCAGAGCTCCATTACAAGAAGCATTGCTATCAACTACAGCTGTCAGCACCACAGGAGCTGGTTCCGTAATCGTAACACTTGCAGAATCTGTACAACCATTTAGGTCAGTCACAGTTACGCTGTAAGTACCGGCAGTTAAGGAAGTTGCTGCTGCCGTAGTTTGGCCATCAGACCATAGGTAGCTATAACCAAATCCTCCGATTGTTCCACCAGTAGCAGAAGCGGTCGCATGACCTGAAATTCCACCGTTACAAAGAACATTCGTATCAACAACAGCCGAGGCTATCAGAACAAATGGTTCGGTGATGATAACACTGGAAGAATCTGTACAACCATTAGCGTCTGTAATGGTCACTGAGTAAGTTCCAGCTACAACACCGGTAATAGAAGCCGTTGTCACGGAATTGGACCACAAGAAAGTGTAACCTGGAGTTCCTCCGGTAGCAGAAGCTGTTGCTCCACCATCGGACAATCCGTTACAGCTAACGTTGCTATCAACCACTGTAGCAGCAACAACTGCTGTTGGTTCTGTTATCGTGACTGATTCATCATCAGTACAGCCATTTGCGTCTGTCACAGTTACTGTGTAGGTACCTGCCGTCAATCCTGAAATCGAAGCCGTTGTAGCAGTATTGGACCATTGGAAAGTATATCCTGGCGTGCCACCTGTAGCAGAAGCACTTGCACCACCGTCAGCAAAACCGTTACAACTAACATTACTATCAACCACTGTGGCGGCAACCAGTATTGTTGGCTCTGTAATAATTACTGAAGAAGTATCAGTACAGCCATTTGCGTCTGTTACTGTTACTACATATGAACCTGCACCTACTCCAGTAATTGAAGCAGTCGTGGCTCCATTGGACCATGAGAAGGTATATCCTGGTGTACCACCTGTAGCAGAAGCTGTTGCTCCTCCATCAAGGACTCCATTACAACTTACATTGTTATCAACTACGGTAGCGGCAACAACTGGTGTTGGCTCTGTGATAGTAACTCCATCGGTATCGGTACATCCGTTTGCATCCGTCACTGTTACGGTGTAAGTTCCAGCAGCCAGACCAGTTGCGGTAGCTGTTGTTTGAGCATCTGACCACAAGAAGCTATAGGGTGTTGTTCCACCTGAACCGGAAGCGGTAGCCGAACCATCGTTTCCTGCGTTACAACTTACATTGTTGTCAACCACGGCTGAAGCAACTATTGGAGCTGGTTCGGTAATGGTTACTGTTTCGGTATCGGTACAACCATTGGCGTCTGTTGTTGTCACAGTATAAGTACCTGCAACAACACCGGTAATAGAAGCTGTTGTCGCGGAATTGGACCACAAGAAAGTGTAACCTGGAGTTCCTCCGGTAGCAGATGCTGTTGCTCCACCATCAGACAAACCATTGCAACTTACATTACTGTCCACTGCAGTAGCAGCCACCAGAGGTGTTGGTTCAGAAATAATCATGAAGATATCGTCTGTACATCCATTGGCATCTGTTACGGTAACAAAATAAGTTCCTGCAGTCAACATAGTAATACTAGCAGTAGTAGCACCATTACTCCAAACGAAGGAATAAGGTGATGTTCCACCGATCCCAACTACGGAAGCAGCGCCATCATTACCACCATTACAGCTCACGTTTCCATCGTTTGATGTTCCACCAACCAATATTGTTGGCTCGGTAATAGTCACTGAAGAAACATCGGTACAACCGTTAGCATCACTTACCGTTACTGTATAAGTTCCTGCACCTACTCCAGTGATGGAAGCGGTTGTTGCAGCATTGGACCATAAGAAAGTATATCCTGGTGTGCCACCGGTTGCAGAAGCTGTTGCTCCTCCGTCTAGAACTCCGTTACAACTCACATTGCTATCAACTACAGAAGCAGCAACAACTGGTGTTGGTTCGGTAATAGTAACTCCATCCGTATCGGTACAGCCGTTTGCGTCTGTTACCGTTACAGTGTAAGTTCCAGCAGCAAGACCCGTTGCAGTCGCTGTTGTTTGAGCATCTGACCACAAGAAGCTGTAGGGCGTTGTTCCACCTGAACCAGAAGCGGTAGCTGAACCATCGTTTCCTGCGTTACAACTTACATTGTTGTCAACTACTGCTGAAGCAACTATTGGAGCTGGTTCGGTAATGGTTACTGTTTCGGTATCGG
>Ga0316204_10000569_pt1 | contig 131915 bp, 133 predicted proteins | sample 6monrhotite_MG_2_FD_205661 | JGI IMG/M metagenome (GOLD analysis project Ga0316204, IMG submission 205661) | Microbial mat bacterial communities from mineral coupon in-situ incubated in ocean water Damariscotta River, Maine, United States -... | ecosystem: Environmental > Aquatic > Marine >...
TCAGCTACCAATGGACACAAACTAGCGGTACGCCGGTAACCTTGATCAGTGCCAATCTTGCGTCTGCGACTTTTACCGCACCCGATACTACCGATACCTTAACCTTTAGTATCACTGTTATTGACAACGAAGGAGCAAATGCCTTCGATACAATCTCTGTATCAGTACAAACACCTCCGCCCGCCCCCGCAGCTAACCTAATTCCCACGGTATTGACAGGATCCGATATTACTGCACCTGCCTCATCCTCTATCACGCTTTCTGCCATGGCCAATGACGCTGATGGAAGCATTGTCAGCTACCAATGGACACAAACTAGCGGTACGCCGGTAACCTTGATCAGTGCCAATCTTGCGTCTGCGACTTTTACCGCACCCGATACTACCGATACCTTAACCTTTAGTATCACTGTTATTGACAATAGAGGAGCTATTGCTACCGATTCTATTTCAGTTACCCTGGAACTGCTTTTTTTAAACAAGCCGCCTGTGGTGGTAGCTGAGAATGAGTTGCATGCAAAATCCGGCGATTTGGTTGAACTGAAAGCAAACGCATTAGATGAAGACGGATTCGTTGCTAAATATCATTGGATAGAAATAACTTCTTCAAACGCATTGATTTATGATACAGATCAGTCCACAGCAAGTTTTATAGCTCCAGATGTCGAAACAAATTTGATATTCGTAATAACTGCAACTGATAATAACGGTGCTTCCAGTAAAGCAACAGTAGAAGTAATTGTGTCTAACGATGACTCCAATAGTGAAAATGATATTCACCAAAGCCAGACAATTGACACATTTACCGAACCCAACGGTACTACAGAAAATTCTTATGGAGGGGGGCTAAACTGGTTTGTATTCATTTTAAGTATAATATTATTCTTGAATCAGAGAAAATAATCATAAGCATTCCTAAATACAATCAAAACTAAGTCATCCTAAGAATCCATTCAGGCATAAACTGTGTTCGAAGTGCGATATAAATAAGTCATGGAATAAAACTGACCAAATCGAACTTGTGATTGAATTTATATTGGAAGTCCACATGTTAGCATTGTGCATATTTTGAATCTATTGAGCGACTATATGAAGCTATGAAATTAGGACTTATTAGTCCCAATTATCCCCCTAAAATGAAATGCCGAATTTAGACGTTGAAAAATACCTCACTTGTGTAGAATCGAAAATTACTGAACTGCTATCTTTCCTCTTGCTTACTCAATCAAATTCGCCAGATTATTGACCACAAACACCCTTTCAAACCAATCCCGGCTTACCCTCAAAGACGTACAATCCTCAAGTACTTGGTGTAGCTTACCGACTCGGTTAAAATGCCTTTTTTCCAACAAATAGATGAATCAACCAAATATGAACATCCGACTACTTATTCTAGCTCCTCTTTTACTCGCATTAGCCGCATGTACCGGAGATGCCTATACGGAATTACAACTCGCATCCTCCAGAGGACAAGCAGATATGGTTGCGGTTATGTTAGAAAAAGGGGCTGATGTCAATGAAGCAAATAAGCATGGCAAAACTCCTCTAATGTTGGCAGCCGGAAATGGAAGAGTTGAAGCAACTAAAATATTACTCAAACATAATGCCGCCATTGATGCTCAAGATATCGACGGCATGACTGCATTGATGATGGCTGCTTCAGATGGGCAGACCGAAACTGTGAAAATACTGATTGAAAATGGGGCTAACGTAAACGCGCAAAATAAATACGGTGCCACTGCGATCACCAATGCAGCGTTCTTTAATCATATCGACGCATTAAAAGCATTATTTGCGAGTAAAACTGAAATTGATCAAGCAACAAACGAGAATGCATTACTGATCTCTGCAGGATTAGGAAACAACGATATTCTCAAGCTAATTCTTGATTATGGCGTCGATGTAAATGCTCGTGGTAAAAAAGGTCGCACAACACTAATGGCGGCAGTGGAATTTGAGCACCCGGCAACAGTGAGATTACTTCTAGAGAACGGTGCTGATCCTAAAGCAAGAGACAGTGAAGGCAACTCAGTACTTGCAATTGCTGAGGATGAAGGAAATTCAACGATTACCGAAATGATTCGAGAAGCAGTCTCTAAATAAATTATTCAAATCTTAAAAAATTATCAGTGTAACTCCCCGATAAATCGGGGAGTTACACTCGCTAATCAACTCTTCAATAACTCTCACCAAATAGTGGCAAGCCCTGTTCACTGATTTGTTGCTTTAAGTGTTCATTAAACCAAAAAACTGGCACTTCTAAATCAACTGTCTTACTGTGTAATGCCATTACTTCCAAAGCTTGATCGCGGTTGTATTTAGCTCGCGTTTTAAATTTTCCACCGCAATCTGTGACATGCCATTTATCTTTATCTCTTACAAGTGTTAACCAAGGATCTTTCGTTGCAATCTTTGTTTGAGATACCTGACAGCTGAAAGACTTACCCAACTTATTTAAGATCTTTGGTATTTCCCTATCGTAACGCTGTTTAATAGAATGCAATGTGCGGGCATAACGGGTCTCCTGGATCTCACCACTCGGCCAGGCGATACCATCAAAACCATTACGACTGGCACGAACTAACATTAGCTTTAACGCCAGCGCCACCCACTCATTTTTGAAAGGAGCATTAGCAACGCTACCCCAGGGGCTAGAGTCATAACCCAATCGCTGGCCAGACTGATGCCAATCACTTTGCAACTCTTCAATAAACATTAACCTGTGACCATCATTACTGGTGCGTGTTGTGGTCCGCACGTGCAACAACACATTGTGATCGAAATAGTGGCTACCAAAAAACGTGCGCTGAAAATCGGGCAAGCTTAACAACCACTCACGATAATCTTGCCCACCATGCAGGGTTAAATAGCCATATGGAGCGTGAAAGCTCGCACCATTTTTTAAACCTAATGTATCACTAGCGTGTACATTGGCAGCCGCCATTGCATCTTCACTACTGCTAAAAAAAAGTGGCTGATTACCATATTTATTCGTTATTGGATTATCGTAATAATCTAATGCAAACCAATATTTATTCAGTGCCATATAGTGGCCATACGTCAGCGTCTTAATAACTCCGACGCGATAATTACACAAGTCATCCACATATCGAAGCACAAAAACACAACTCGCATCCAGATTGAAGCGATAACGCATAGTTGATTGATTATTCATGCATTGGCCGGTCTCACGAAAACAGAGACCGCCGCCTTCACCCCAGATACGCTGACTAGTCAATTCCAAATGGGTAGTTTTAAAGTTAACGGCCTGCAGAATCAATTTTTTCTCAAGCACCTCATCATCGGGGAATTTTTTTAAAAAATTTAAAACACCAGACCACTGTAACTCTTCATCGCGCACACCTGATTTTTTAAGATTAAATAAGGTCGCTCGCCATTGGCTTACTGTGGCACGTGTCAAATTCAAGGTTTCAATACGCTCAAGAAGAACACTATAAAGATAATCAGGAGAAGAATTATGTTTAACAGACAGCGATTCGACTCCTTCCAGCCGACGCCGTGCCGTTTCAATGCGACGTATTTGATTCGGTTCAGCCACCCATTGCAGCAAGGCTACTTTATCTGCTTCTGGCCAATCTTTTAATAAAGGAATTTGAGCTAGAATATAGCCTGAATAAGTGTAATCAAACTCCGTCCAACCCAGGCAGGGTTCACCAGATTCGTCTAAGTTACGAAAGACTACATCGACTAAAGCATGAAGTTGATCATGACTCGCTCCTTGCCCCAAACCTCGACAGCGCAGAGCATGGTGACGTGCGCGATCGATAGCAATATCCACCACCCGCCCTGAAGGTAACCGCAGCATATTGGCCTCCCGTCATAAGATTGAAGTACTTGACTAACTTACTAGGGTTTAGACAGCTTTGCAACTTTATGAGGTAGGAAAATATCTTAAAAACAGAGGGTTAAGGTTTTTATATAAACATGCACTTAGTGTTTTTATTGGTATCATAAACATTGATTTATGCCAATTAACAAGATACTGACCGAGAAAACGACTAGAATAAGTACGACAAACAACAGACTAAGAATATTTTTGCGCACTAATAAAATTTACAATTTCTTCCATGATATTTTGATTTCTTAATATACGCGTGTGTCCCAATCCCGAAGTCTTTAACAGATGAGCGGAACTCGCTTTAGCAATGATGTCCGCATGATAATCCGGGACTTCCTTATCGTGGCTATCATGAATGATCAGAGCATTTGCCTTAAGATCAGGACCTGTGAGTTCAAAGTCACATCGTTGCCAGACATCTGGACCATATTTATCTTCCAACAATCCTGCGAGTTTTCGCTTCGCGCTTGGACCCAAGTGTAAAAATTCCGCATATATATCCAAAAGCCATTCAAGCTTGGATGGCGAGCCTATCGTCACCACCGCTTTAGCTTGTAGTCCCTCACTGACAGCTAACAGACTGACAGCGCCACCAAAGCTATGGCCGACGAGCGCGTGAATTGGACCCAGAAATTGCTCCACATCACTTAATGCCTGAGCACTAAGCGGTAGACTACTGGTATTACCATATGACCCTCCATGCCCCGGTAAATCAATCGCGACTACTTCAAAACCTGCTTCACACAATGGTTTGGCAAAGGCGCCCATTTGGCTCGCACGACCGTTCCAACCATGAACTAATACAACCTTTGGACCAGTGCCAGACCAAACTAGTGCATTGAGTTGACCTTGCTCGCTGGGAATACTGATTTGTTTTGCAGTGGATGCCCAAGTGATTTCGCGTTTAGGTACATTATAACGGTGAGTTTTAAACCACTGTCGAAATGCCAAGCGAGCACAAAAACTGGGAGCAAGGTAAGAAGCCACCGCAATAGTCGATTGCATTACTTTTAAGGCTGATTGATTCATACCAAACTTCCTGACTAATTAGTTAGCATATACGATAAATAAGACACAGTTTTATTCAAAATGCCGTTTATATTAATCCTCTCCCTGAATAGTAACCGTAACTCTACGTGACCCACCATGATTCCGATGCTCACCCAAATAAATCCCTTGCCATGTGCCTAAATCCAATCGACCATTACGCACGGGAATTGTTAATTCATTGCCAATCAACGACGCTTTTAGATGGGCTGGCATATCATCACTACCTTCGCAGATGTGTTGATAGTACGGCTCATCTTCACGCACTACCCGGCTGTAATAGTTTTCCATATCAACACGAACTGTTGGATCCGCATTTTCATTTAGGCAAAGGCTTGCTGAGGTGTGTTTTAGGAAAAAATGCGCTAAGCCAATTTTGAATTTTGAAAGCTCAGCTAATTGCCGAACAACTTCATCCGTCACCAAATGAAAGCCTCTCGATTTAGCTTCTAAAATGACTTCGGTTTGATTCCACATGTAGCTCTCCTTAAACCTAGAAAAATCTGTTATACAAAAAAGGCAGCGTAAGCTGCCTTTTTACATTACCTAAAAAATATTCCAATCAATTAACGACTCGCCTGATATTCATCTTTCAAACGCTCCAACTCATCTTCGGTTGCAGGGAGTGGAATACCATCATCTTCCCACCATTTTTCTGGAGAGCCCTCATGAGGAACACTGTGGCAACGCTCACATGTCCAAAGTGGAAATGCAACTTTATCATGACAACGGCCACAATATTTTCCTGCGATAATAGCATCCATTCCAATTCCCGGATTACCACCTTTTTGAGGAATAAAAATAGCGGGATGACAGTTTGAACAATCTAACCAGCGCGTATGAACCAGATGTGGAAAACGCACCCAGGGCATATTACCTGTGCGTTTAAATAGAATATCCATATCCATGATATTCATATTTTCTTCGCCAGTTTTGCTTTGCCGTGGGTTTATTGTTCCATCATCAATCGCTTTGGCCCAATTTATTGCCCCACGACGATCAATGGGAAAATCATGCATGGATTCTGCAGGTTCTTGAAGCGCAGAAAGCGCATCATTATTTAAATCATGCAGGCCATCTTCGCGTAATCCTTCCAACTTTGGTTTATTAACAAATACGCGTGTGTCTCTTTCTTCATAAACACTGGAGCCTCCAATAACTGTATAATCCGCACCTTGACGCGCAGTACATGACGACACAATTATATAAACACCTACAATACAACCCAGCCAACTACACAACTTCCAAAATTTCATTGCACCCCTCCCGTGCGGCGAAGTTTAGCCAATTTATGGCCTAGCACCAGCTGCTTGTAATACTGCTAACGCATCATTATTGTTTTCAGCGACTGAAATCATAAATGCTGTTCTGCCATCTTTGCTCTTGAGATCAAGATTCGGTTTGTATTCCAACAGCACTTTCATCGTATCGATTTCTTCTTGCAGGGTTGCCCACATCAACGCAGACCAACCTTTTTCTGTTTGTGCATTTATATCAGCACCTTTATCAAGCAATAATCTGACAGTATCTGGATGTCCTTTTTGTGCTGCCCGAATTAACGCTGTCCATCCTGCAGTGTCTCTTACATTTATATCTGCACCATTTTCCAACAAAAATTTAATGGTATCATTTTGGCCAGCACGCGCAGCATGCATTATGGAAGTCCACCCATAATTATTTGTTTCATTAACATCAATGCCCGACTCCAGCATAGTTTTTATGCTGTCCGTATTCCCTTCCTGACTGGCTTTCATTAATGGTGTATTTCCATCACATCCGATTAATAAAAAAGGCAAAACAATCAAACTCAACCAGCGCATAACTATAAACACCCTCTAAAACGGAATATGACTCAACATTCTAATACAGTATGACTAAAGCGCAAAAAATCAGTCTAAATCAACAGTAATTGACTTGTCGCTCCCCTAGAGGAAGTGATTTTTTGTTTAATAATTGTACCAGATTAAATATTACAGCAAGTATTGCTCATTAATTCTTCATAATTCTGGTGAATTTACTAGGCTTCTAGCATAGGCAGTTAAAGTCTAAACATCAACAGATAAGGGAGGGAGTTCTTACATTTTACTCATTTAGCTTTGCATCATATATTCATACCAACGATCAAAACGACCACGTATTAATTGTTTTTCTCTTGGAAGAAAATTCGCTTTTTTAAATTCAATCTTCGCCTCTTTCCCACTCATCAAATACTGCACACCTTTCGCTGTGGCTTCACTTTGCTCATCACGCTCAATAGTAAAACCGGATAAATCAGCAAGTTTTTGACAAAGTGCGTTGCTCTTCGCTACACCACCAGCGATCGAAATCAAATTAATATTTGTTCTTTGAAGAATCATTGCTTTTATATTTACGAATATTAGAAACACGATACTTTCAAGTACCGCCACAAATTTTTCCCCGCTTGAAACATCATCGACAAATCGACTTTCAAAATCGGCTTTCCAAAATGGTGAACCCACGCCGGATATTCCATTCAAAAACAAAGTTGGATCATTGTATTGTTCACACCATTTATCGATATGCGCTTCATAATTTTCCACATTCAATTCATCCGCTAGCCATTGCAATGCTCGCCCTGCACCATTCACTGTTCCTTCTAGGGCATAAGTTTTATTTGTGTTAGTGGTAAACACTATACTTGAGAGTAACTTGCTGTTTGCTATTTTGGGAATATCATCACTTATGTTTTGTACAAATGCGCCTGTACCAACATTTACATAAACTCTATTGACCTGTGGCTTACCCGCTGCATATATGGCTGCTGATTGGTCTCCGGTGCAAAGTGTCATTGGAATCTTATGATCTTGCCATTGAAAAATTCCAAAATTAGATTGTGATGGTTTTATCTCTGGCAACAGTTCTCGTGATATAGCAAACAATTTACAAAGTGTTTCATCCCACTGCAGAGATTTGTAGTTCATCAATAAAGTACGTGATGCATTAGCGGGATCAGAAACAAATGGCTTGTCTATTAACAGATGAAATAGAACAAAACTGGAAAGGGGGCCAATACACAAACGATTCTCTATTTTTGCCTGTTTTGCTGAATCGATATTATCCAAACACCAACGCATTTTGCTAGCACCATAATGTGGATTGAGATATAGCCCTGTTTTTTGATGAATTTCATTCTGATGCGATTGATATTTATCTAACTCATTGACGGTTCTTCTATCTTGCCAGCTGATAACAGGTGCTAGTGCCTCTCCAGTGAATTTATCCCAGCAGACAAAGCTACTGCGTTGAGTTGCCATACCAACATTTTCAATATTCTTGAAATCATCACCTAACGTTGAATACACTTGTTCCATAATCTTGTGGAAGGAAGCTATCAACTCTTGTGCATCATGCTCCACAACTAAATCACCTGACTGAAGTGTGGCAATGGGACATTCAAAATGATTAATAATATTTGAATCGTTATCAAATAGAATGGCGCGTGTTGCATGCCCACCTTGATCAAGTACCAGGTTTAATTTTTCGTTTAGCATTTAGTAGTGTTATCCTAATACTTGGTGACAGAATGCGTTTGGGAATAGTATGTTTGATTCAATATTACATAGCAGTGTTATCGTCCGTGATACTGACGCTGCGCTACATTTTTACCACACGATCCTAGGCCTTGAAATTGATCATAGTCGTCCTGATCTTGGGTACCCTGGTGCTTGGTTAAACATTGGCGAACAACAAATACATTTGCTAGAAGTTCCTAATCCTGACCCAACGACTAACCGCCCCCAACATGGAGGACGAGATCGACATACTGCCATAAGCACCCGTCAATTTGATGAGTTACTTGCTATACTTGAAAAAAATAGCATCGAATACACACTCAGTAAATCGGGACGTAAAGCGCTTTTTTGTAGAGATGTAGATGGCAATACTTTGGAGTTTATTAGCTCCATTTAGTCATCATCCGCTGATAATAAATCGCGATTCCCGCCGACTGCGGCGGTATTAGTCGTGACAGTTTTTTCGACGCAAAATCTTTGCAAATAGTTTGGCCCGCCAGCTTTGGGACCTGTACCTGAATAACCTTCACCACCAAAAGGTTGCACACCAACGACCGCGCCAATCATATTTCGATTGATGTAAATATTGCCCACGTTTGCATGTTCAGTAATGTAATTAATGGTTTCATTGATACGACTATGAACGCCAAGTGTCAATCCATAACGCATGGCATTTATGTCTGTTAATAATTGATCAAGCTTGCTTCCTTCAAACGACATCACATGTAACAAGGGGCCAAACTGCTCACCTTTTAACTCTTTCAGGTTTTCAATCTCATAGACTGCTGGAGAGACATAGCTTCCCTGATTATTTAGCTCATCCGGCAAAGGTATTTCAAATATCTCTTTGCCAGTACTTTTCATCTCCGCCTTGTAATTATCAAGTTTCTGTTTTGCCTTAGCATCTATAACAGGAGGAATGTCGATAGCAAGCATTTTTGGATTACCGATATACAACTCTTTCATGGCGGCTACCAACAACTCAATCGTGTGATCGAAAACATCTTCTTGCAATAAAAGAACACGCAACGCAGAACAACGCTGGCCTGCGCTGAAAAAGGCTGAGTTGATGATATCCTTCACTACCTGTTCAGCAAGCGACGAGCTATCAACGATCATGACATTCAGGCCACCAGTTTCTGCAATCAACGGCGACAAGGGGGCATTTCGAGCGGCGAGTATTTTATTAATTGTATGCGCGGCGTTGAACGAACCAGTAAACGCAACACCTTCAACAATATGACTGATCAACAGCTCTTCGCTAGCGAGCTTGGCTGAACAAGGAACAAAAGAAATAACATCTTTGGGCATTCCTGATTCTAACAACAATGAAATGATTTTCGCTGCAATTAGTGGCGTATTACTTGACGGCTTTGAAACAACACAATTACCCGAAAGAAGCGCTGCAACTATTTGACCTGTAAATATCGCCAATGGGAAATTCCAGGGACTAATGCAAACAAATACACCTCGCGCATGAAATGAAAGAGAATTGCTTTCCCCGGTTGGTCCTGGCAACTGCAGATCATTTGTAAAGAGTTTTACTGCCTGAGCTACATAGTAGTGACAAAAATCGATTGCTTCTCTCAATTCAGACACTGAATCTGCTAGTGTTTTTCCCGCTTCATATACACACAACGCGTAGAGTTCATGCTTATTTTTTTCCAGCAAGTCTGAAAAACGATTTATGATTTCAATACGTTCTTTAACTGATGTGAGACACCAATGCCTCTTTGCATCATACGCAGTCTTCAAGCTTTTATGCAATAGAACTCTGTCAGCATTCGTGACATAGCCAACAATATGATTTTTATCCGCCGGATTTATAATATCACTTTGTTTGCCGTCAAAATATTCACCACATATTACCGGAGATGACTTCCAGTGCTTGTTCTCAAAGCCAGCTATGGCATCAGCAAGATCTAACAATTCTCGCTCACTGTATAAGTTAACTCCCACGGAGTTCTCCCGATTCTCACCAAATATATTTTTGGGCAAGGGGATATTTGGATTGGGATGATGTTTGTTTATTCGGACTTTATCCACAGGATTAACTGCCACCAATTCAACAGGGATGGACTCATCTTCAATTCGATTTACGAAAGAGGTGTTTGCTCCATTCTCTAATAATCTGCGCACTAGATAGGGTAACAAATCTTTATAACCACCCACCGGCGCATAAACTCGACACCGAATATCATCGATCACTTCATCGTAAAGACTATCTCCCATACCATGGAGTCGTTGAAATTCAAACTTGGATACATCGTCCGCCATTTGTTTTACTGCGACCAGAGTAAAGGCATTATGCGTTGCAAACTGCGGATAAAAATGATCTGTTCTCTTTAGCATGAACTGAGCACAAACCAGGTAGGATAGATCTGTATTAATTTTTCGGGTGAAAACAGGATATGATTTTAAGCCTTGTTCCTGAGCACGTTTTATTTCAGTATCCCAATAAGCACCTTTCACTAAGCGTACAGGGATTTTAACATCGAATGTAATGGCTAGCGCCTCAAGCAAGCGCAATACATGTGGTGCTCTTTTTTGATAAGCCTGGACCGCCAAGCCAAATCCTCCCCAACCCACAATCTCCTCATGCGACAAAATTGATTGGAAAATTTCAAGGGAGAGCTCTAATCTATCAGCTTCTTCTGCATCAAGAGTAACAGCAACATTCAAACTTTTAGCCAGTAACACTAATGTTTTTAATTTTGGCAGAAGCTCATCCAACACTCGCTCTTTTTTAGATATTTCATAACGCGGATGCAGTGCGGAAAGTTTTATAGAAATGCTTGAATCATGAAATAGCGAAAGCAATGGCTGCCGATGCGCACCCAACACTTCGATTGCATTCTTATAGGCGTTAAAATAATGCTCTGCATCCTGGGATGATAACGCCGCTTCGCCCAGCATATCGTATGAAAAGCTGTAGTTTTTATGAAACTCTTTTCGACTTCGTTGAATTGCGTCCTCAATCGTTGTTCCCATCACATACTGAGAACCCATCAGTTTCATTGCCTGTCGCAAAGCTGTCCGAATAACCGGCTCTCCTACACGAGCAATTGTTTTAGAAAAAATGTCGATAGATAAACGTTTAGGATTGATTATTTTCCCAGTGAGCATCAACCCCCATGTTGAGGCATTAACAAACGTGGAATAACTATGACCGATATGTTTCCCCCACTGAGCAGGGGCGATTTTGTCGCGAATAAGTTTATCTGCGGTTTCATCATCAGGTATTCGCAGCAGAGCTTCTGCCAAACACATGAGCACCACACCTTCTTCACTCGACAGATCATACTCATGGATAAAAGCTTCAATTGAGCTTTGATTCTGTTGCTTATCTCTTACTCGGTTGACAAGCTGATGAGCGAGATTTTCCGTTGAACTTTGAGAAAACGCATTTTCATCCAGTTTTAGCAATAATTTTTTGATACATTGATTTTCATCAGCCAAATAATTTTGAGATAATTCTGATTTTAATTGCTCAATAAGCTGGCTATTTTCAAAGCTCATATTCATGACTATCACCAAAAATTAAATGAAAAATCTCCACGAAACTCAAACTTCAACAGACCCTAGGCAAGCGTTTTGCTTCTCATCTATTATTACTAGTAAATGAAACAAACAATTGTGAAGCTTGCAAATAAAATATCCGTTATTGGTGCCGCATCCTGCTATGGAGCAAAAGATATGCGATGTGCTGATGCTCCAATCGTATTTCAAAAACTTGCCGATGCCCCTTTATTCAAGCATAGCGGAAATATCACTTGGCTTAAAAATATCTACCCGGATCATATCCCAACTTCTTACAGTGACAAAATTTCCGTAATATCAGAGGTGTGCAAACAATTAGCCAAACACACACAGAATGCAATAATTAACCAGGAGTCTTTTGTTGTGATTGGCGGTGATCACTCTTGCGCCATAGGCACCTGGAGTGGCGCTTACGCTGCTCTACAAAAGCAAGGAGATATTGGTTTAATCTGGATTGATGCACATATGGATAGTCATACGATGGCAACTTCTCCAACTGGTGCTATACATGGCATGCCACTCGCTTGTCTACTCGGATTTGGCGATGAGCAATTAACTGGAATAGAAGCGCCGGCTAACAAACTAAAACCATCAAATGTCTGTTTGATCGGTATTCGTAGCTATGAAAAAGAAGAAAAGGCATTTCTCGAAAAGCTGGGAGTGAAAATTTTCTATATCGAAGATGTGGAAAAACTCGGCATTAACTCTGTTCTGACGCAAGCAAAAATACTTGTCAGTCAAAATACAGTCGCGTACGGCATATCAATCGACCTTGACGCAATCGATCCTAATGATGCCCCTGGGGTTGGCTCCCCTGAAAAAAATGGGTTAAATGCTAAAGAGCTAATTGATGCGTTAAAAAAACTAGACTTTGATGATGAATTTATCGGGCTCGAAATCGCGGAGCTAAATTCTGAGCAAGACCTTGACGATAAGACAGCAAAGCTAGCGATAAAACTAATTAACACTATTTTTCAAGTGAGAAAGCATGAGTATTATTGAACAGGAAAACCAGTTCTGCGCGCACAATTACCATCCAATACCTGTCGTATTAACACGAGCAAGAGGGATTTACGCATGGGATATTGCGGGTTTACGTTATATGGATATGATGAGCGCTTATTCAGCTGTCAGTCACGGCCATTTACATCCTCGCCTGGTTAGCGCATTAAATACTCAACTCACACAACTCACCATTGTTTCGCGTGCCTTTTATACAGATAAACTCGCACCTTTTCTTGAAAAAGCGTGTGAACTCAGCGGTCAAGATGTCGCCCTCCCTATGAATACCGGTGCTGAGGCTGTAGAAACAGCCATTAAAGCGGCACGCAAGTGGGCGTATACAATTAAAGGTGTTGAAAAAGATAAAGCAGAAATCATTACTTGCGAAGGAAATTTCCACGGCAGAACTGTTACTATTGTAGGCTTTTCTACCGAAGAGCAGTACAAGGATGGCTTTGGTCCGTTTGCTCCCGGTTTTAAAAATATCCCTTTCGGCGATGCCGATGCGCTTGAAAAAGCGATAACACCCAATACCGCCGCATTTCTTGTAGAACCCATTCAAGGTGAAAACGGAATTATCATTCCACCGGAAGGTTATTTGAAAAAATGCGCCGAAATTTGTGCGAAGAATAACGTGCTTTTGATTTGCGATGAAATTCAAACAGGTTTAGGCCGCACAGGTAAATTGTTCGCCTGTGATCACGACGAAGTAAAACCTGATGGATTAATTCTAGGCAAAGCGCTAGGCGGTGGTTTGCTACCAGTATCTATGTTTCTCGCAAAAAAAGAAGTCATGGATGTTTTCACACCCGGCGATCATGGAAGTACGTTTGGCGGAAATCCTTTAGCGGCTGCAGTCGGTCTCGAAGCATTAAAGCTGACTGTCGAAAAACAAATGCCCGAACATTCTGCAAAAATGGGTGAACATTTTAAAAATGAGTTAATCAATTTGGGAAGCCCTATTATCAAAGAAGTTCGTGGAAAAGGACTCTTCATTGGTGTTGAAATAGACGAAAAATACACATCAGCTAGAAAGGTATGTGAAGTACTCATGAGCAAAGGTATTCTCACCAAAGAAACCCATGAAACCGTTGTTCGTTTCGCACCGCCACTTATCATCACCAAGGCTGAGTTGGACAAAGCGATTGAAATTATAAAATCGACATTAAGTGAAATTCTTGATGGGCATGCAGCAGCATAAATATTTATGCCGCTGCAGTCTTAGTTTTAGTCTTTCCTTCGGGGCGACCGATATGAAACCCCTGAGCAAAATCGACACGATACTCTTGAAGTATTTTCAATGTTGCTTCATCTTCAACAAATTCTGCAATTGTCTGTTTTCCAAACTCTCGAGCAATATCCGCCAGTGCTTTAACCAATATTTGATCATTCCTGTTCTCAGGAAGTTTTTGAATAAATGACCCATCGATCTTAACAAAATCGACCGGCAACTCTCTGAGATAGTAGAATGATGAAAAGCCAACGCCAAAGTCATCTAACGCAAAACGGCAACCCAATTCTCGTATTTTACTAATTAATCGCGCAGCACCACCGAGATCTGCTAATGCGGCAGTTTCTGTAATTTCAAATATTATTTGAGATGAATCTATTTTTGTAAGATCTATCAACCCGCTTAACAGCGAAAGCAATTCCGGGTCGGAAAAAGAGTGGGCAGATAAATTAATTGCCAATACCATTCTATTATTGAGGTCGTTTTGTTTTTTTAGTTCAGCAATAGATTTACGTAACACCATGTGATCTATATCATGTATCAATCCTGCTTTCTCTGCGACCTCGATAAAAGGAGTAGGCAGTATTAAATCCCCTTCTTTATCACGCATTCGTAAAAGCACTTCATAATGGGAAATACTTCCCTCACTAATATTGAGTATTGGCTGAAAATGCAATTCAAATTTATCTTCAGCCAAAGCATTCACAATTTTATGCCGCCAGAAAAGTTGCGTCTCCATACGCTCTTTAATATTATCGGATTTAGCATACATATGCCAACAACCACGCCCTCGTGCTTTGGCTTGGTACATTGCCAAGTCAGCATTTGAGAGTAGATCCTTTGCATTTGTCGCATGATCTGGATACATAGCAATACCAATACTCGCTGTCGCTCGATGATTTGAATCCACCATCGGCAAGCGTAATGAAGAGAGATGTTTATTAATTTTTGTTGCAACATCGATCGCATGTTCTTCTGTCACAATAGGTAGGATAATTGCAAATTCATCACCGCCCAAACGACAAATATGATCGGATTCTCGCAAGATTAATTGCAAACAATCCGCAACAGATTTAATGAGCAAATCTCCCGTTTGGTGTCCTAGTGTATCGTTAACATGTTTAAAATTGTCCAAGTCCAAAAATAACAACCCAACCTGGTGTTTATAACGACTTGCTACGGTTAATGAGCTTTTTAGTATTTCATTAAACCGACGGCGATTATGCAGCCCGGTCAAAGAATCATGATCAGCTAACCAGCTTATCTCTTTTTCATAGGCTTTACGCTCACTAATATCCAGACCCACAGACAATACAGCCGCTTCATCTTCCGTTTTCACATCCAGATGAGAATGTAGCCATGCGATAGTTCTTAACTCGCCATTCTTGCAACACAGAGTAGATTCATTTTTATGTGTTAAGATTTTTCCTTCTGCCACTTGACTAACATTATAATTCAACTGAATATTACCAGGGGAATCCTCCGCTAAATCAAGAAACCTCTTCTCCAATAATTGATGAGCAGAATAACCGGTTACAATTGTTGCCTGCTTATTGGTAAGAATAATTTTCCCTTGCACATTATGTGTGATAATAATGACCTGTGCAGTGTTTAAAAGCCGATTAATGAAATCTCGCTCACTGGTTAATTCGTGAATTTTAGTCGCCAAAGCATTTGAACGTGCTTCTACATTATTTTCTAATGCTTCCAATTGGCTTGAAAGCTCAATAATTGCCTCATCAAGAATATCAATCTCATCTTTAAATAAAGTGTCTTGATGAGTTTTTTTAACTTGTGCTCTCGCTTTAGAAAACTCACTAGCGGCAAGAAGTGGTATCAATTCTGATGTTTTACGCAAGTTTGATAAAGGAACCCATAAAATAAGCAGTAGAGCTAATTCTGAAAAAATCGCACTCAACAGCCCCGTAATAGCAACTTCTTTATTCTCTTCATCAATTAGTGCAAACAATTCAGTAATGTCTTCGATGAATACAACATAGACACCGGTGTTATCACCCAGGTTTTTCATTTTTACTTCGTATATTCTATTATCAATATGAATATTGCTACCTTGTGCTAACACCTCAAATAGCGGAGCAACAGCTTGTAGCTGAAGTAAAACCGGATACATATCATTAACACGCGAAAGAGCCATCAAACGGGCATTCCAGTTTGCCAGCTGTTTTATTGAAGAAGATTGCTCAACCTCAGCCATAACATTGCTATCAAGAATCCCAATATCTACATTTAAAGTACGACTGAAATTTATTATAGGGTCAGCTAACGAACGACCAAGAATAATCCCTCCCCAAGTTGCGCCATTAGATAACACAGGTACAAATGCATATTGACGGCAAATATTGTCACAGATCACTTCAAAGACCGGGCTAAGTTGAGCAAACATTTTCTGTAAGGTATTTTCAACTTTACTCAGCATTTGAGGCTGCAATAAGGTCTGATCTCCCCAAGAATTTATCAGCTCACTATTTGCACTGTAAAAAATAGCGGTATCAATGTCGGTCTGTATCTGTAAACTTGCCCAATGGGCATCAAATCCTTTAATCAGATTTGCGTTATCATTATTCCGTAACGCTCCATCTACACCATACATGGACGGAATTATTTCCCCTAACTGCTCAAGATAATTTTTGGACTGCTCAATGAGACTTTGGATTTGCGATCCATTTCGAGCGAGGACGAGTTGACGTTCTGATTCAAAATCATCCACTAAAGATGCACTATGATAAAAATAGAAAAAAGAGTTCACCATAAGCAAAACTAAACTTAATGAAAGTAATGCACTCCATTTAAGGCTTAGAAAAACAGATTTCTTCGATTGATTTTTTTCCACGTTGTACATCTTTCCCGATGACGTCATTAATCCATTAATTTTGTGCTAAATTAGCATTCAATTTAGACGAAAAACTACTTGATTATCTCCCCCAGGGTGTACATATGCAAGACTATGCTAGAAACGATAAGAAATTGAAAACATGCCAGCATGCCAGAATTTTTTTGTTTCACTCAGGTTTTCATTATCGTTTAGCGAAAGCCAGGCAACTCCCTCGACTTCGTGCAGCTCAGCTCGCACCATCCATTTACTGCTGATATTCCACTGCACTCCAACTAAATAATCTTTTGCGTAGCGGGAATAAGCGACACCAGTTCCATTACGCGCAGCGACATTGTCAACATAGCTTCTCCCGTATCGATCATCTTTATCTTGAAACAATATATCGTAACGCGTATATATTCTCCAATTCTGATTCAATAAGTATGTGAGCTGCAAATAGTAACTCTCTCCTGTTGTATTTGCTAAAAATGAAGGTACATACGCTTCCGACATTCCAGAAAATATAAAACTTCGTCTCGCATACTCTGCAGTAAGGATTAAATTGCTATACTTTAATTGAGCTGACAGAATTCTCAGTTTAAATAATACATCGGCATCATTACCTTCAAAATCTTCTTCATCATCCGTCGGCTTGTATCTAAAATTTAATTGTACTTCACTATAGGAGAGAATCAGCTTGTCGTTGAATGTATTTAGCGATACTCTTCCTAGGAATGTTAAATCCCCAGCAAATCTTCCTGGCTTATTACCTCCGAGTAAAATCACTTCAGAATTCCTATCTTCAACTCTTGGCTTGCTTACAACAAATTGAAAATTGATAAATCCATTTTCTTGGTTAAGCTGCGAATAAAACTCTACACCATCAGATGACATTGACAGATCTCGGGTTCTTTCAAAATAAATCGACTGCGGAAGTAAAATATTTTGACGAGTATATGCCATATCTCGAGTATCATTGAATAATCCATAGGGATTTTTTATTCGACCAAGACGAAATCCATAGTTATATGCCATTTTATCGGCGATCCTATAGTCAAATATTGCGAAGTCTAAGTCAATCTCACCGTCATTTGATTTCCCTGCTGTTCGAGAAAGTAATTGAGCAGAAAGATAAGTAGCTTTTGAGGGTTTGACAGATCCAACAAGACCTATTTCACGAAAATCGAAACTCCCGTATCCAGTGCTCTTACCAAAGAGATTATTATTATCCGTTTTTATATACCCCTGCGTTGCAAATCCATGTACCTGAAATTGTTTCCGCTCACCTAAATTATTCCACCCCGATTGCGCTAGATTGGAATTAACCAGAAGATATAATGTGAATGTAATGGTTGATAAATTGAATCTACGTTGTTGAGAGTTCGATTTCCAGACTTTAGGGGCTGTAATTAGGCTTTTAGATGCGTTAGCTTTAAAACACCAGTGAATTGCAGGTGCATAATCAACCAAGGAATTTAAAAACTTAATATATCGAAATTGGTACGACATTCTCAGCCTCCCTAATATCCGATACATAACCAATAGCCCCTCTTACCTGGCCAATTTTTTGCTTCATCTCATTTTCACTGGATAACTCGATCGGAGACTGTCCCATACCAGAAAATACTAATACATCCCATGTACGCTGAATCTGGTAAGGCAAAACACCGAGTTTAGATAAACAAAATTTACGATGGATTTCGCTATCTGAGTTTTGAACGAAAACGGTAATGGGAGTGCCGTCGGGCCATGTGCGAAGCCGCATACTAAAAATTGCTTTCAATGTATTTTTTGATATCGACGTTGTTTTATTATTTGAATGAACAATTATGTGTTGCGAATACACGTGCAAAGGAATAAATACCAGCAATAACACGATGACGAATTTTAAAGAGATACGCCCCATTTGACCGCCGCATAATTGAATAAATAACGAGTTTACATAAGGAGAAACATACAAAACCATAGGTTTTGTGATTTAAAGCTTGTGTCTAAATTTTTCAAATTAGAAGATTACGCATAGCCTCTGAATGCTTGCTCTGTCAACTTCAAGCATTAACATCTCCTAATAATAGACCATAAAAACAATCAAGCGAAGACATTATATTCGAAATAGAATTTTTTTGAATGGAGAAAAATGATGAACTACATATCTACCTCTTATGAACGGCAGTTTGAAGAACAGTTTGAGTTAGTGGAAGCAAAAACTGACGATTTAATCAACATGTGTAAAAAGCTTCGTTACCAGATATATTGTGAGGAACGAGGACATCTAAACACAGATAGTTTAGTTAAAATGGAAGAAGATCACTATGATGAACATTCCATACAATCTCTACTTCGGGATAAGGTTTCAGGTGAATATATTGCTACTGTGCGATTGATACTTTCTCATAAAAGCGAGAAACGATTTAACTACCCCCTTGAAGAACATATAGACGATCAGAATCATGACGCCATTAACATGATTAATAGCGTACCAAAAGACCAAACCGCCGAGATATCTCGCTTTTCAATATCGAAACAATTCAGAAAACGCTACAAGGGTTTAACTAGTGTAATAGATAAAGGACATACACCCGCAAATATCCAAAACATTGACACCCTCATTACAGTTGGACTAATTAAAGCCGTAATAAAAATGAGCCTGGAAAATAATGTAACGAACTGGTTAGCATTTATGGAGCCGAGTTTACTCAGATTACTCTCTCGATTAGGAATTCATTTTGATACTCATGGGTCGTTAGTTAATTATTGCGGGAAGCGCTATGCCTGTAGAAGCACTGTTGAAGATGTATTAAACGGTATAAAACAAGTCAAACCTGAAGCGTGGCGCTTAATTACCGATAACGGAAAAGTTGCCATACATTAACACCCAATTACAATCAGTAAAATTTTTACAATCGAATATTAATGACAGATCTATTTTGTGCTGCTCAGCAAAAAACATCCGTATGTGCAGCACGTTTATTCGCCAACTTAAACAAAGTATTAAACCATGCTTGAAAAGCACTTACTTTATTTGGCGCATATTATTTTTTCAAATTTCATTCAATTCCGCCAAATAAATTTCATATGAACTAGCAAGTAAAAACATACGAACCTTCTTTTTTTCAAGTAAAAAATTCACAATTCTTTACATTTTCTTTTATTGACTTGCAATATACTTTTAACATCCAGAGGATTTATCCCTAACCGCGAGTTCATCCTGATTTTTCTGATGGAAATAGATGTTATCAGCCATTCTCACTTCACCATCAAGAACCACATCTAACACAAGAGCCTGTCGGACTCCTCCTAGTTTACTAAATTCAAATTTGTCAGAAATACAAGGAGAGCAGCAATTATGGAAAATTACTTTTGTCATTGCTGCTACGAGGAAGAGAAGGATTACTAGAGTCGAAAAAAGATCGATAATGAATCAAATAACTTACGCATCTCTGCTTGCTCTGTAATAAAAATAAAAAGCATTCTTTGTTAATCCAGTGAGCACCAAATTAACATTTATCGGGAAAGCGTATATTTTCAAACAGAGACACGTAAAATAGTATAGCGACCCTACATCCATGTAGGTAGTGCAGCAAACACACTCAGACTGATATCCCTAAGCCTATCGGAACATTGTTCAATTATAATTGTTTTAGGCTTTTAGAGGGGGCACCAAGAAAACCAAATTATTGATCTTAATTCTCAGCAAGCTCCTATAATAACTATAAGGGATTCATATTATTTTCGCTAACACATGGCAGCCAATTCCTTGCTAGATTGTGTCATCGTTTAAAGAAAATTGTTTTTTACTAACGATACTAACAATTCAATATAACTAGCTCACTAATTCGCCGTACAAATCATGATCATCAGCATTAGTGATTTTCACATCAACAAAATCGCCAACTTCCAGCTCTGCCTCGGTTTGCACCATCACTACACCATCTATTTCCGGTGCATCGGAGTAAGTCCGACCAATAAAACCATCTTCAGCCAGCTCATCAATAATCACCACTTCTTGCCGGCCAATGCGACCTTGAAGTTTATCCGCACTTATCGTTGCCTGAGTTTCCATGAAAATTTCCAAACGCTCTTGTTTGATATGCTCGGGAATTTGGTCTGGTAATTCGTTCGCTGCCGCGCCTTCCACAGGCGAATAAGTGAAGCAGCCCACTCGATCAAGTTTCGCTTCTTTTAAAAATTCGAGTAGCTCTTCAAAGTCTTTGTCAGTCTCACCAGGGTAACCCGCTATAAATGTACTGCGAATTGCCAGGTCAGGACACTGTGATCGCCAGCTTTCAATACGCTTCAGATTATTCTCACTGTTTGCCGGCCTACGCATAGATTTTAAAATTTTCGGGCTGGCATGCTGGAAAGGAATATCCAGATAAGGCAAAAGAAATCCATCAGCCATTAAAGGAATCACGTCATCCACATGAGGGTAGGGGTAAACATAATGCAGACGAATCCATACACCAAGCAAACTGAGTTGTTTAGCCAGATCATAGAAACGCGTTTTAATTGGCTTACCACCCCAGAAATCCAATTTATATTTTGTATCAACCCCGTAGGCGGAAGTATCTTGAGAAATGACCAGCAATTCAGAAACACCGGCGTTCACTAAATTTTCAGCCTCTCTCATCACATCTCCAATCGGCCGACTGACTAAATCACCGCGCAGTGAAGGAATAATGCAGAAACGACAACGGTGGTTACAACCCTCCGAAATTTTTAGATAGGCATAGTGTTGAGGTGTCAATTTAATGCCTTGGGGTGGAACCAAACTCGTGAAAGGATCATGCTCTGGTGGAATATGTTGATGCACAGCAGTCATCACTTCTTGCAGCGCATTGGGGCCTGTCACCGCTAAAACTTCAGGATAAGTTTCCTGAACAATTTTGCCTTTCGCGCCCAGACATCCCGTGACAATGACCTTTCCATTTTCATTGATTGCATCACCGATGGCTTCTAACGACTCATCGATAGCATCATCAACAAAACCACAGGTATTAATCACCACCAAGTCTGAATCTTCATAATCTGGTGAAATTTCGTAACCTTCAGACCTAAGCTGAGTAATAATTTGTTCGGAATCCACAAGGGCTTTAGGACATCCTAAACTAACAAATCCAATTTTTGAGGGTTTCTGACTCATCGATTTCCTATATTTTTGATTAATTCACAACCTATTATAACGTTTAGATATAAACTTATCTCTTCATACTCCACAATTTTACAAATCTCATGTAGGATCTATGACCATAAATCTATACGGAAACTCTAGTTTGCATTTACGTCGTTCAATCTTTCTCATTTCAGCACTTTTTGCCTTACTGCTATCCGCTTGTGGTGGCCCAAGTGATGGCGGCAGTGGAGCGGTATCTTCAAAATCAATTGAAGAACAACTGCCCACTCGAATTAAAGGTGCAGAAAAAGCAATTGATCATTTAAAGAGCGCAATAAACCAGGGGCTTGTTCGCAACACTGTCATCCTTAACGAATACACTCGCACGCTGAAAGCACAAAAACCGGAACTCAACTCGCTCATCGGCAACCTCGGTAATGATGCAACAACCGACGGCGCAATGTTTAAAAACCTTCAACAACGCTTGAATGTGCTAAAAAACGATCCCGAACTATTTGAAACACCGGCAATTCGATATGAAGAAGCCAATGCTATCATTGAGGCATCAAAAACTAATAATTTTAATCGCTCGCTTGTTGATGTTGTCAATGTTGTTGCTGACATGTCAGATGGATCATTGCCGCGTATTGAAGCGCTGCAAAAAGAAGAGAGCCTGCGTGAAAATAAGGCACAAGATCTTGGCGCTGGCAGTCAATTAATTGGCAACCCAGCATACGGCCAATGGTCCAACAACAGTGGAATGTCTGTTTGGGAATGGTATGGGGCATATGCGCTGTTTCGTGACCTCGTCGGTGGTCGAAGTTTTGGTCGCGGCTATTGGGACCGTAACCGTGATTGGAGCTATCATTCCGATGTTGGTCGAAACAGTCATGGAAACTATCGCACTAGAAACACGAACGCGCCAAAATCTAATAAATACAGCTCCTCACGCAGTTACGGTAGTGACAAAAAAAGCTATGGCAATAGCAGCCGCGAGAGAAATAAAAGTACATTTAGCAAATCATCTCAATCAAAAAAATCTAGCTCGTCTTCCAAAAAATCATCAGGGGTTGGCGGTAGCTTTCGCAACAAAAGCACCTTCTCACGCAGTTCGTTTGGTGGAAAATAAGGTAAAAGCACAGGAATCAAATAATGGATAACTCGTCATCAATCATCAACTGGTACCCCGATCTATTGGCAATTCTCGCCATCGACCTGGTACTTGCGGTTATTCTACTCACTGCATTTCGTAAACTAGCCGGATTAGTCAGCAATGTGAGTTCCACCGAAGAGTTATCAGGAAAGGACAATTTTGCCTTTGGACTCGCCTTCGCAGGCGGCGTATTCTCCTTAGCAATTATTCTCACCGGTGTTGTATCCGGTGATGCGGGCTTCAGCATTCTGGAAGAAATTATTTTAGTGCTTAGCTACGGAGCACTGGGCATTGTCTTGATGATGCTATCGAGAAAAGTTCTGGATAATTTTTCATTGCCGGAAATTAATATTCACGATCAAATCATGAAAGGCAATCTTGCTGCTGCAATTGTTGATGTTGGCAATCTGCTTGCGACAGCTATTATCGTTCGTGCAGTCATGATGTGGATTGATGATACAAACTTGTTTGGGCTTATTTCCGTGGTAGCAGGTTTCATAGTTTCCCAGCTGGTACTCATTCTCGTTACCCAATATCGAAGCAAAGTCTATGCATCTCGCCATAACGGAAAGAGTTTACAAGCAGCATTTGAAGCAGGAAACAAAGCCTTGGCGCTACGTTATTGTGGCCATAAAATTGGAGTCGCGCTCGCGGTTACTGCTGCCTCCGGTTTCGTTCCTTATAATGAAGAAAATCTCTTAATGGTTTGTTTGGTTTGGGGATTAATTTCAATTGCTCTGACGATTGCGCTTTCTCTCATTGCTATTGGCGCGCGCCATATTATTCTGGCTAAAATTAATGTTGTTGAAGAAGTCGACCATCAAGAAAATATAGGCATTGGATTCATTGAAGCAACAATCTACATCTCTATCGGTCTTTTATTTGCAGCACTGATTGCCTAACAGGAAATGCCAAAAACCAACCAGGAAAGCGGAAAACCCAGCAAAAAACTTCTCTTAGACGACGCTTTTATTATCTGCATCATGGCCATACTTGCTGGCTGTGGCCTCATATACGAATATTTATTATCTCATTACGCAGCCCGTGTGCTCGGTGTTGTTGAGTCCACTATTTTTGCAATGATTGGATTAATGATCGTTGCCATGGGGCTCGGTTCTTTTGCTGCAAAAAAACTAAAAGACGCTTACACCGCATTTGCCTGGCTGGAACTCTGTATCGCATTTATTGGCATGAGCAGTGTGCTGGTTATTGCCGCCGCTTTTGCATTTTCCAACACCTTCCCTCAGCTTATTGCAGAGATCTATGGGCTACCACCAGACTTGCAACCAACCGGTGGTTTCATTAGCGCTATCGAAAAGTTTGCTCGATGGCTGCCTTATATCATCGGTTTTATTCTTGGTTTTTTAGTGGGTATAGAAATTCCACTGATTGCACGTATTCGCGAAGATATTTATCAACAAAGTCTTACTCACAATGCAGGTACTATTTATGGCGCAGATTATATTGGTGCCGGGATCGGGGCAGCTATCTGGGTGCTGTTTATGTTATCGATGGATATCAGCACTGCGGCAGCCGCAACAGCATCCGCAAACTTTATCGCTGGCGTGGCCTTTTATTTACGCTATCACAGAAAAATCAAATACAGCCAACTCTATCTAATTGGAAATTTAGTATTATGTGCTTTTTTACTCAGCATGTTTCAAAAAGGGGAAGATTGGGAGCGCTCACTGGAAAACACGCTATATAAAGATGAAGTCATATACAGCGCACATTCCAAATATCAACATATCACAATTACCAAGCGCATCATGGATCCGCAGCACCAGCCAGTGTATTCACTGTTTATTAATGGCCGAACACAGTTTACCAGCGCAGACGAAGTCATTTATCACGAGATGCTGGTTCATCCCGCTATGGCGGCATCTGCTCGGCACGAAGATATTCTTGTTGTTGGTGGCGGCGACGGCCTTGCGGTTAGAGAAGCATTAAAATGGCAACCTAAACAAATCACACTACTAGAACTGGATAAAGAAATCGTCAATTTTTTTAAGGACGAAATATTCGATGATGAAAAAGGTAGGATAATAAACGCACCGTTAATTGCGTTAAATCAAAAAGCTCTTTCCGACCCAAGAGTGAACATTATTTTCGACGATGCGTTTAATAGTGTTGATAACCTGCTCAAACAAGAAAAAAAATACGATACGATTATTGTTGATCTTCCGGACCCCAGCCATCCTGACCTTAACAAACTTTATAGCGATCGTTTTTATCAAAAACTCTATCATCTGCTTCAAGGGGATGGCGCTATCGTTATCCAATCCACATCACCGTATCATGCTAAACCCGCTTTTCTATCAATTGGAAAAACAGTGAAAAGTGCTGGTTTTCTACACGTAGAGCAATTTCATCAGAATGTTCCTAGTTTTGGCGAGTGGGGCTGGACAATTGCGACTAAAAACGGGGCTTCTCCACTTTCCAGACTAAAAAATTTAGCTGCTTTAAACATTAAAACAGACTGGTTAACACTCAACCTAACACTTTCCGCATTCAATTTCCCGATCGATTATTATAGCGATGTAAATAATATCCTGGTCAATAAGCTTGGCAGTCATACTGTTTATCAATATCACCAGGAGGCCTGGAAGGATGAGCAAGGTATATTTGCTACAACTCTGGAAGACAATATTTTTAATCAGTGATCAATATTAGAACAACCACATATTTAGCAACAGCTACTATTCGACTCAAAACCGCGTAGAATCAACAGTGTTGACAGATCAAATGTAATGAATGTATACCAATATAAAAAATATCGACTTATCCTTTGTAACATTACTCAGTAAAATAATTCTCTATAAGCATTGAATTCTCAATACCGAGAACCCAACTAATTCCATTAAGAAGCAAAACAATTTAAAATATTGACATAATATGTCTTGACATAACATGTCCGATATTGGATCATACAAGACATAATATGTCTGAGGGAAGAAATGGACATTAAAAAAATTGCCGAGAATCTTGATCGTCTCGATGTTGATACTAGAGATGGTTATGATTTCGACCACCAGATTATCCCTGGTGAGGAAGAAGTATTACAAATAAGCCTTCGGGGACGTGAAGAAATTCCCGTTTATTTGACTCTAACAGATACCCAAATATTATGTATTTCATATCTTTGGGACGAGAGTGAAATAATCGAAGAAACAAAAAGCGAAATGATGGAAATGATGCTGGACATGAATATACCCATGCCACTGTCTTCATTCTCTAGAATTGGAAGCAAGTACTCAGTATTCGGTGCACTATCGTTGAATTCAACAACCGAAGATATCGCACATGAAATAGTCACATTGAGTGATAATGCACTGGATGCTATTGAAGTAATGTCTGACTTTTTGAAGTAGAAGGAAAAAGAATGAGCTTGTTGAAAAAAATATTTACAGCGATTCGCGGTGGAGCGACAGAAGCTGGTGAAGCAATTGTTGACGCAAATAGTATCCGAATTTTAGAACAAGAAATTCGAGATGCGGAAAATCACATCAACAAAGCAAAACAAGACCTAACTTCGGTTATGGCAAAAGAAATGCAATCAGAAAGAGAAATCGAAGGCTTTAAAAAACAAGCAACTGATTATGAAGGTTTTGCAATTGAAGCTTTAAATAAAGGTGATGAAACTTTAGCAACTGAAATTGCAGAAAAAATCGCCGGTATTGAAGCCGAGCTGGCACTCCACGAAGAAACTAAAACCAGTTTTTCAGCACACGCTAATCGTTTACGTGAGCTTGTGAAGAAAACTGAACGACAATTGGCCGAATACAAACGCCAGTTAACCATGGTAAAGACGACTGATAGTGTTCAAAAGGCAACATCAGCAATTAGTGATAGTTTTAGTAATAGCAACTCAAAGATGATGAGTGCGACAGAATCACTAGAACGTATTAAAAAGAAGCAACGAGATTTTGACGATAAGTTAAAAGCAGCAGAAACCCTAGAAAACGAAAACTCTGATACCTCTTTGGAAGCAAAGATGAAGAGTGCTGGAATCGGCCCCCAGAATGCCAGCGCTTCAAGTGTATTAGATCGTATAAGAGCAAAAAAAGGAGCGTAAAGTCTGGTATCCCCCTCCCTTTACCAGGCTTTAATCAACGCTCCGTCCTCCCGATCGCCACGGCAATGTACCCTTGCCGTGGCTTTTTTTTATTCCGCTTTTTAAATGATAATCCTAAAAAAAAGTTGAATCACCAATCAGGTGATCGCAAATATTTTTATTCGACAATTGCTCCTGCATTGTTCTAGCTTCGCCCGACCATGGGCTCGCACGTCAATCAAACCAATTGTTTGCACTCTAATCTCGCGTCCAACTGCTTTTTCTAGGATAATCCCCTATATAAATCTCACACACAGGGTTGCCTTATGAGCGTAACAGTATTTTTTAAATCATTCTTCGAACCGAAAAAAGAGGTTCGCATACTCAATCATCCAAGAGATCTTCAAATCGGCGATATTTTGAAATTTCGTTTCACTCCTCAAACTGAAATCAGCAATAAACGCTTTCGTGTAAATCAAATCAACACATATGACTACGAAGATAGAAAATTAACCGAATTTCACCTGGAAAGTGATAGTGAAGAACCTTTATTTATTACGGTGGATGAAACAGATGATGTGCCTTTTTTGTCAATAACGCGTAAAATCCAGCGCGGAATGGTTGACGTCTTATTTGATCTTGAGGAATTTGCCAATGTTTTTGATGACGAAGGTCATACTCAATTAAACAGAAAGACCGAACCTGAACAATTAGCAAATTGGACAGCAGCAAAATACACCCAGGAAATTTATGCCGAAACAGGCTATTTCCATAAAGGTGACTATCGAAATCGAGCAGTTCCTGTGAGCGAATCCGAAGGTGAGTGTTTCGAAAATTACCTACTCATCGACGATACACGCCAGTTTGTGATCGAAGCAGAGGTGTATGAAGGCGGTGAAACTGAAGTTTTAGTCTCCATACGCAGACCTTTAACTGATATAGAAGAAATGTGGCCAGCAGAGGCATGACCGATAAAAGAAAAGAACTCCCCGAAAAGTGGCAAGCATCAAGCAAAGCAATGCGCGCGGTACAAGTTGCATTCTATGTTGACGAAAAAGTGCAGAATAAAATAAGACAAGATGCTTGCCTTCAAGGCATGAGCCCTTCAGATATGATACGGCAAATCGCAAATTTACCGGTATCCTCCCCCCCAAAAAGACCAAGATTGACTGCATCACTGAATCCTGAAGACTATCGATTACTTGCAGAACGATATGAACTGAATTCGGAAGACACCTTGGAAATAAAACGACGTGTGATGGAGGAATTAATTGATTATGCGACCGCTGAAGACAATAATTGTACAGATAAAAAACATCTAACTAATCCGGACTAAAGAGAGAGACGCGCCATTTTCTTCAAGAATTTTCTCAAGCGCAAACGGACTCGCCAATTACAACGTTTATTGGATGTAAACATCCGAAGACGAGCGTCTCTGCTTGTGGGTTACTTTTTCCTCATGGTGATATTGCATATTATCGCTATGTTGTATTTTGAAGGTCTATCCTTAAGCGATTCACTCTGGATCACATTAACCACGGTAACAACTGTGGGTTATGGAGATTTATCCGCACAAACCGGCTTGGGAAGATCCGCTACCGTCATTTTGCTTTACTTTGGCGGCATATTTATTTTGGCAAAAATAGCCGGTGACTATTTTGATTTTCGACTGGCACGTCGTCAGAGAATGCTTAACGGACTATGGAGATGGAAAATGAAAGATCACATCGTCATCATAAACACACCGAAACATAATGCGGAACAATATTTCGAACGCTTGATTAATCAATTCCGTGCTATCACAGATTATACCGAGATTCCCATTCAACTTCTTACTCCGGCTTACCCCGATGGTCTTCATCCTTCGTTACAAAAGCTAGGCGTCATTCACTATTCGGGAAATGCTAATAACGAGGATAACTTATCCGCTGTCAATATCAACGATGCCGCTCAAGTGATAATCCTTGCCCATAATGAAACAGACATGATGTCAGACAGTTACACCTTTGATATTTTACATCGCCTGAAGGAAATGAAAATCAAAGGAAATTTATTAGTTGAATGTGTTGATGATAAAAATCGTAAACGCTTCTTGGATGCAGGGGCAAATTCCGTTATTCGCCCAATTCGGGCCTATCCCGAATTGATTGTCAGAGCAATAGTTGCCCCTGGATGTGAAAAAGTACTGGAAAATTTATTCACCCATGGAGGTAATCACACTCGCCGCTATGATGTAATAATAGAAAATGTGGTGTGGTCAAAAATTGTTTGCGCACTAATTAATAATGAGATAGGAACTGCATTGGCCTACCTGGATCAAAACGGAAATGTTATCACCGATCCCTCTCCGTCTAATAAAGTACACGCTTCTGGATTGATATTGCTTATTAGAGAGCAACATATTCCAAGTAATGAAGAAGTTATAACAGCTGTTAGAAACTGCGAGGAAGTCTAATGTCAAATTGGTATATGCTCACTATTGTTGGCGCTGATAAACCAGGGATTGTCGCCAATATTACACAAACACTTTACGAGGCGGGTTGTAATTTGGGTGAAGCCTCAATGAATCGACTCGGCGGAAACTTCACAGTGATGGTGATGATTAATACAGAACTTAGTGAAAATGCAGTTAAGGAAAAACTCGCATCACCTTGCAAAGAACAGGAATTACACTTCCACATAGATAAGATAGAAGGCAAACTACATAATCATCACGTTCCAGATGTCTCAATCATGATTAGTGGTGCCGATCACGCTGGCATTGTCGCCCAGGCAACCAACGCACTCTATAAAGCCGGACTAGACATTTTAGATCTCAATTCTGATGTGGCAGGCTCTGAAGATAAACCAATCTATATTTGCCAAATTGATGGCCAAGCAAAAAATGGAATTGAAACGCTGGAAGCCGCAATTATTCCACTCAGGAAAAAAGGTGTCGATATTTCACTCAGAGAAATTGAGACTATGGTGGGATGAAATACTCATCACTAACAGGTTTCCACCTAAAGTGCACGTCCTCCTTGCCCTGTGGCTGTGTTAGGATTCCTCGCAATAGAATCGCTATTACTCGTCATCCTGCCTTGCCACAGGGCAAGGATAACGCACCCTTTTTCGTGGAAATCTGTTAGTGATGAGTATAAAAGAAATTCTAACCTATCCCGATTCCCGATTAAAACAAGAATCATCAGAAGTAGAAAAGTTTGACGATTTACTTCAAAGTATAATTCAAGACCTCGAAGATACAATGGGAGAAGGTCCTGGTGCAGTTGGTATAGCCGCTCCTCAAATTGGGTATCCCATTCGTGCTGTCATTGTTGACGTTTCCAGTCGTAAAAAAATAAAACATCATGGCCACCTCGTTTTAATAAATCCTGAGATCACTGAATGGGACGGATTGAAAACCGGCCGCGAAGGTTGTTTATCAGTGCCAGACTTTACTGGGAACGTAGTAAGAGCAGAAAAAATAAAACTGAACGCGTATAACCAATTTGGAGAATCTTTGGATTTTGAAATGGAAGGTTACGAAGCGCGTGCAGTACAACATGAAATAGACCATCTCGATGGTTTGTTATTTCTCGATAGGCTAGTAAGTCGTAAAAACGACTTATTTAAGCGAAAAACTATAAGTAAGAAAATCTAAAATGAACAAAAACGATTTATGCCCTTGCGGCACAAACAAAAACTATGCAGACTGCTGCGAGCCTTACATCACAGGGGTAAGTTTCCCTCCGACTGCAGAAGCACTCATGCGCTCACGTTACAGCGCTTATGTTAAGCAAGCCTATAATTATGTCTATGATTCATATCATACAGAGACTAAAAAACACTTTACGCTTGATGCAATCGAAGAACAGTCTGAGCAAATCCAATGGCTTGGCTTAAAAATATCAGATACAAGCAAGGGCAAAGCAGCAGATCAGAAAGGCATTGTCGATTTTACCGCTAGCTATAAAATGGATGATGGACAAACACGCTACTTAACTGAACGAAGCTACTTTGTAAAAGAAAGTGGAAAGTGGTACTACGTTAATGGTGAAACCAGATTTACAACAACAGCCGCAACTTCTAACAAAGTTGGAAGGAATGATCCTTGTACTTGTGGAAGCGGCAAGAAATATAAAAAATGTTGTGGGAAAGCAGTGTGATTTAACCTAAACGAAAAAGCGTTATCAACTTAAGGAACTTAAGGGGTCAGACCCCTTATTATGATTTTTGCCGAGAAGCATCAAACGAAGCCCACAGTTTAAATAGTTTTTTAGGCACCTGCATAGGAGGAGGAATAACTTCCTTAACTGAAAAACGTGCAATGAGAGGGAAGTCTGAATAAAACCGCGTAATATTCTCTCCAACTTTGGTAATCACCGGTTTTTTAGATTCCCCACTGTTGTTTATTACCACACCTATTCCGCCATCTTTTAATAAAACAAAAGTACCTGGAGGAATAGCGCCTAATCGATTAATCCCTTTACTCATAATTTTTTTATCAAATACTTTTAAGTTCTTTTTAAATAATTTCGCCAGTGCTTGAGGCGGTGATATTGCCTGCAGCATCATATGTTTTGGCAAAATTAAATTAACATATGCATCAGCTATCCCCAGTATCCTAGCACCAACGGGAATAGCCTCATCTTTAAGTCCTCGAGGAAATCCTGAACCATTAAGTAATTCGTGATGCATATAAACGGTATCTAGCCACACTGAATCACGCACTCCGGCACGTGTTAATAGCATTACAGAATTTTCAGGATGACCACGATATTCCAGTTTTTGTTCAGCACTCATTGCCACCTTTTGAGAACATAAATTATCTATTAGCTTAACCATACTGGCATTTGATGTTAATGCTGCTGCGGCTAATTTTCTTTGATATTTTTCTTTTACATTTATCGATTTACATATTATTACAGTCATTATGCAATTGTAGATTGCATTTAAGATAATGAATTTACCTTCTCGAAACATATGCATAGTCCCAATTGCTTCGTCTTCATGGTTTTTACATATATCAATGACAACATCCACTACTGCATCAATTTGAGGTGTTAAGTTACGTTTTTCCTTAAAAAAAGTATCTGTTTTAAAAACATCCATAATGTAATTTACAGGTAGCAGTATTTCTAAAATCGCATCAACTACCGTATTGTAGATATACGTTCGCTTAGTAGGATCAGCCCCACTACCATTTGCTGCTTTTGGAGATCGTCTAACGGGAATCCATTCTTGCAGCTCAGTACGGAATCCCTCTTCTGCTAGTTTTTCCGCTTGGCCAACATTTTTTATGATAGAACCAGCGACCCATAACAGCACACCATCCTTGTTGTAAATATCACAAGGTAATTCCATTCCAACTTTGACTTGAGACGCAAATATTTTTTTCAAACTGAATCCAAAATTTCTTTTTAATCTTTATCCAACAGAAAACGAATAAAAACAATATCAAACACTTCTAGGAAATAGCCCACACAAACATGCACTTAGAACAGATCAGTATTAATCTCGCAATCGCTGCCTCTTCTAACATCATGATTTATCGGGTTAACCTCCAAAAAGTATCGGTAGCTAATTTGGTAAGATTGAGGAATTTCGGAAATATTCCTAGAAATTAAAATTTAGTGTGGGAATAGGACGTAGAATGTTGTTTTGAATAATGTTTGACTGCATGAACGCAAAAAGTGCGCTTTCAGGAAAATGAACGATAGAGAACATTTGATCGAGTCTAATATAATATGAAATGAGGTATTCAGTACCTTAAGTTTTTATAGAGAACATCGACTATAATATAAAATGTTAGTTGACAACATAGAGGTAAAACATGATGAAAAATAACCTCAAGGTTTTTAGTAGAGTGAGCCTTACAGCTGCTGTACTTTTGTCCATTTACATACCATCCGCACACTCAGCGGCTTGCACGTATGATGAAGGAATTTTGGCATACCAGCAAAAAAATCTGATTCGAGCAAAAGTGTTACTAGAAATGGCTAAACGTGATGGTGATAACCGTGCTGAGTTGTTTTTGTTAAAGCACTTTGATGTGAAAGTAAAAGCGCTGCAAGTGGCGTCAAAATAACCAAACTATTTTTTTACCACTAAATGAAATGTAAATTTCTCACCCAACTCTGTCGTCAGGTGAATTGGTACTTCAAGATTTTCAGTGATAGCTCTATTAGGTTTTATCAGCATAAAGTGCATTCCACCTGGCGCAAACTTAAATACCACACCAGGATCTAATTGCATATTTTCTATATGCTGCATTTTCATCATTCCACCAACAAAGCTTGTTTTATGCGCTTCTACTCTTTTAAAAAATGGACTAGTCATGGAAACAATCGAAATAGATTGTGACGAACCATTGCGCAACTCGCCATAACCAGCAAGAGTTTTTGCCATTGGTGGAGCAGCACGTACCCAACCATTTTCTAAAACCAGTTGATTTTCAGATGCCGCGGAAAAACTGACAAATATTAATATTGTTAGAATGAAGAATCGCATAACTTATTTATAGTGTTGATAAATCAGTTTATATGCTTCGCCGACTTGAGCCAAACTGTGCGGGGGTAAGATATACGCACGCTGATTTCCCGTAGGATCCATGATGTAAATCGCTGCAAAGTGAGTCACATTATATTCATCTGAGGAAGTATCGCCTTCAAAACCGTAAATTACGCCAAGTGGCTCTTCGAATTTTTTAAGCTCTGCTGCTGTGCCTGTTGCACCGATAAAACTCTCATTAAAAAAGCTGACAAATTCTTTTAGTTTTTCAGGTTTATCGCGTTTTGAATCAACTGATACAAAAATATATTGTGTATCTTTAGGTATCCCTTCAAGCTTACTCACTTTGTTCAGCACCGACATAGAAACTGGACAAACATCGGGGCAATTGGTAAAACCAAAAAACACTAGGCTCCACTTTCCTCTAAGATTATTTTTAGTAAACGGCTTATTGTCGTGATCGGTTAAAGTAAACTCAGGAATGGGCATTGGCGGTGAGTCTATAAAAACCCCTTTTAAAGAATCAGGTAACTGAAGTTTCTCCGGCTCACTACTCATAAAAAAGGTTGGCAGAATAACAGCCAAGCCAATTACAACGAAAAGTACAGGTAAGTATTTTTTCATGATTTTTATTTATTGATATTTTGCGTTAATTTTAGCCAAATGACTTGAGTCGATTTTATGAGCCAATACCCTTAAAGGTTCTTCCGTATTAATTTTCTGAATGAAAGTCACCATCTCTTTAGTAAAACCATTCTCATGCTTAATCGAAAATTGATACATATAAAACTGCCCTGTTAAACGGCTATCCACATGTTTACGTGTTTGTTTAACTGAAATTACCGGCCCCATGTGTTCTGCAATCTCTTTATAATACTCCTTCCATTGCTCCTTTGCTCGGTAAGAGTAAAAATCATCAGTGACTAATGCAAATGCTGCGTCATAATCCCCTGAGTTTACTGATTGAATGAACAATTCTGCCATTTTATTTGCTTCTTCTTCTGGTGCAAATGTTTGAGAGGTACACCCCAGTAGAACAATACTCAAAACCAAAGTAAACATTAGTTTAATTTTTGAAAACATAATTTATCCTTTCACCTTAATTCGTAAAGACGATATTTTGTTTTGCTTTAATATAGATTCTATTTCATCGACCTGGGTTAGGCTACTGTATGGGCCAACTCTTACTCGATAAAATGTTTTATCATTAGACTCAACAGCATGTATTTTTGACATCACCCCAATCAATGCTAAATTTGCTTTGCGTCTGTCTGCATCTTGAAATCGTGCAAATGACCCTGCTTGCAACTCATATTGATAAGAACTTTTATCAGCATCGTTTGCTTTTGGCGTTTCCTTCGACGATTCTTTCACAATGGATTCAGAATCTACCGGTGCAGGTACAGACACCTCTCGTTTGGGCAATATTGAATAAAATTCAAAGCGATCTTCTTTAGCTTCTTCTTTATTGCTGGGGGATTCCTTTTGTTTAGGTTTTTGCTCCACCTGCAGCGTCTTTTCCACGACAATATTTTCAGCATCAGGAACTTGCATTTTCAGAAAAACCAGAAACGAAACAAAGCCACCAATGATCAGGCCCGATAACATCCATAACCAGGGAGGAAGACTTTTATTAGCAGCAACTTTTGCTGTCTTTTTAGTCCTCTTAGATGATGGCCTTGAACGAGATTCGGAAATATTTTTATAATCTCGTGTCACTTACATCGCCTCTGGCGCACTCACACCTATTAATGCTAATCCGTTACGCAATATTTGACGTACGCCACAGATCAGATGCAATCGTGCATTACGTAATGACTCATCTTCCACGATAAATTTATGCGCGTTATAGTACGTGTGGAAGTTATTTGCCAATTCTCTTAAATAATGCGGTACTTGATGCGGCTCATAGTTAAGTGCCGCAGATTCAACGATTTCAGGAAACCGAGACATAACACCAAGCAGTGTTTGTTCATGCTCATTGCTGAGTTTATCCAAACTTTTTTCAGCAATAGCCACATCATAAGAAAAGCCTTTTTCTTCCAGCTCTCTCAGCACACTGCAAATACGAGCATGTGCATATTGAATATAATAAACAGGATTTTCGTTGGACTTGGACTTGGCCAGATCCAGGTCAAAATCAAGATGCTGCTCACATTTGCGCATGACATAAAAAAATCTAGCCGCATCGTTTCCAACATCTTCCCGCAGCTCTCGCAAAGTAACAAACTCGCCGCTACGTGTGGACATCTGCATTTTTTGACCATCTTTATAAAGTACAGCAAATTGCACTAACAAAACATCCAATGCATCTGGGTCTTTACCCATAGCTTTAATTGAGCCTTTAACACGTGACACATAGCCGTGATGATCAGCACCCCAGATATCGAGACATTTCTCAAAGCCGCGCTCGAATTTATTCAAATGATAAGCAATATCTGAGGCGAAATAAGTTGTTTGGCCATTGTCGCGCATGACAACACGGTCTTTTTCATCGCCAAAATCTGTCGAGCGAAACCATTGCGCACCATCTTTTTCATAAAGGTAATTATTATCTGTCAGCTTTTCCATGGCCTTCGTAACATCATTGCTCTCCATTAAGCTACGCTCTGAAAACCATTCATCGAAGACCACACCAAATTCTGCGAGGTCTTCACGAATATCAGTAAGAATACTATTTAAACCAGCACCGAACACCGAACGATAATGCGCATGACCTAATAATGACTTCGCTTTATCGATCAAACCGTCAATATGTGCCTCTTTATCGCCACCATCTACACCTTCATCAGCTGGTACATCAGCAATCACTTCGGCCCATGATTTTTGAAATTCATTACTGTGCTGCACAAATAGCGTATTCGCTATATCAACAATATAAGCGCCTTTATAGCCGTTGCTCGGGAAGACGATGGTTTCTCCACATAAAACCAAATACCTTAACCATACACTGGCAGCAAGAATATCCATCTGACGCCCGGCATCATTCACGTAATATTCTTTGCTAACGTCATAACCAACGGCTTTTAATAAATTGGCGACAACAGCACCATATGCGGCACCACGACCATGCCCCACGTGGAGTGGGCCAGTCGGGTTTGCTGAGACAAATTCGATTTGAACTTTTTTCTGCTGACCATAATCGCTTTTACCATAAGCCTCTCCCGCACTCAGGATATCTGCAATTAAACGTTGGTAGGCTGTTTGAGTGACCGCAAAGTTGATGAAACCCGGGCCAGCGATTTCAACGCTATCAATTAGATGAGACTCGGGGAGATGTTCAACAATTTTCTCTGCAAGATCTCTCGGTTTAGATTTTGCTGCTTTTGCTAAACGCATGGCAATATTACACGCAAAATCCCCACGACCTTTATCACGTGCGCGCTCTATAATGATTTCTGCTGATACGTCATCCGCCAAAATATTTGCGCTTTTTAAATTATTTAATGCATCTGAAACTAATTGTTTAATTTGTGCTTTCAATGGTACTTCCTAACACTCATGTGGTTTAATCTAACTTAATCTTCTTTCGTTATTTTATCTTCTTTTCCACTCAACAAGTCTCGAATATTGCTTTTATGTCGGACAACAAGCAGAGCAGAAAGTATAACTGACATATAAATAAACACCGACTCTTCCAGCAAGAAAGAGATATACACTGGTGCGAGACAAGCCGCTGCTAAAGCAGACAGCGATGAAATTTTGGTAATGTACGCAACAAAAAACCATGTGCCCAACAACATCAACCCTAGTGGTAAAGATAATCCAAGAAATATCCCCAAAGCAGTTGCGACACCTTTCCCCCCTTTAAAACCAAAAAACACAGGGAATAAGTGACCTAAAAATGCAGCTACCGCGACTAGCGCTAATACGGTCGCTTCTACATTCAAAGCACTTGCTATTAAAACCGGGATCAAGCCTTTCAAAGCATCACCGAAAAGTGTCAAACCAGCTGCTTTTTTGGAGCCAGTGCGTAAAACATTTGTCGCACCAGGATTCCCTGAGCCTATTGTTCTTGGATCTGGTAACCCCATTATGCGAGAAACAATGATTGCCGTTGAAATGGAGCCGAGCAAATATGCTGAAATGATGAGCAACACAGTTAAAATCATAAAAATTCTTTGATGTTTTAATTACAGATTGGGGATTATAATGGACGCTTTTCGCCAAGTCGCCTAGAACATGGATATTATCTACTTATCTGATCTCAAAATCGAAACAATCATTGGAATTTATGATTGGGAACGTGAAACCAAACAGACTATTGCGATAGATCTGGAAATGGCAACTGACATCCGCAAAGCTGCGGCGCATGACCATATAGATTTTACGTTAAATTATAAAGATGTTGCAAAAAGATTGATCAACTATGTGGAAACAAGTGAGTTTCAACTAGTGGAAACACTCTCAGAAAAAATAGCAGAAATCGTTCTCAACGAATTTGAAGTCAATTGGTTGCGCTTGAAACTCTCCAAACCTGGAGCGATACGTGGTGCCAAGGATGTTGGAATCATCATTGAGCGTCGAAAAGCAGCTTAGTATTATGGCAACCGTTTACATCTCCGTTGGTAGTAATATCGAACGCGAAAAGTATATACGAGCAGGCATAAAAGCTCTGACCTCACATTATGGCACTATCACTTGCTCGCCGATTTACGAAAGCATCGCCGTGGGATTTGAAGGTGATAACTTTTACAATTTAGTGGTTGCTTTTGAGACCGATGAAAGCTGCGAAACTGTGGATACACATTTATCCAAAATTGAAGATCTAAACGGGCGAGACCGCAGCTCTGCTAAATTTAGTGCAAGAACTCTCGATTTAGACTTACTACTTTATGACGATTTAGTGCTCAACAGCAAAGAGCTGACGCTTCCGAGACCAGAAATCTATGAAAACGCTTTTGTTTTACAACCTTTGGCTGATATTGCACATGATCTAGTTGATCCTAAAACGCATCGCCCTTTCGGTGAACTTTGGGCGGAATTCGACAAATTAAAACAAAAACTTTGGGTTGTGGATTTAGAGGTTTAACCTATAAAGATCAGTTGAACACAAGATTAGAGTGCAAGCATTTGGTTTGATTAGCGTAATGAAAAATTTTGCGATCACCTGGTTGGTGATTCAAATTTTTTCATATAGCTAAGTAAATCAAAGGATTGTGCTCTAGCTTGTGGGCCAACTGATTTTTATAGGTTTAACGAGCGCCCGCCATCCACTGCCAATATCTGCCCGGTCATATAGTGCGCATCTCGAAGTAAAAATAGAATCGTGGTTGCAATATCTTCTGGGCTACCAGATTTTTTCAATGCGGTTCGTGAAAGAATCTCTTCTTTTACTACTTGCTCCATTCCTTCTGGCCATAAAATCGCACCTGGCGCGACGGCGTTCACTCGTACTTTTGGCCCCAGTTCTTTTGCTAGCGATTTTGTCATCATCACTAAGCCTGCTTTTGCCATGCAATAAACCGAGTGACCCTTCAACGGTTTATCCGCATGAATATCAACAATATTAATAACGCAGCCCTGTGTTAGTTGAAGATAAGGATTGGCTGCCTGGGAAAGAAAAAAAGGCGCTTTTAAATTACTCGCCATGAGATCATCCCATTGTTCAAGCTTCACTTCACCGATTTCAGTCGGATAAAAACTCGAAGCATTATTAATTAACGCGTCAATTTTTCCAAAATGTGATACTACATTCTGAATTAAATTTTCATATACATTATCATCACTTAAATCACCTGAAACGAGATAAACAGAATCTGGGCGCTCTTTATTCAAACCATCGGCAATATTTTGTGCCGCTTCTAAAGAATGCCGATAATGTAGAGCGATTTTCGCTCCATTTTTATGCAACTTTTGAACGACACTTGCACCTACTCGGTGAGCAGCCCCAGTGACAACAACTACTTTATCTTTCATAAAACTTATAAAACACCTATTATAAACAGCTAGTTAACATGCTTTTTGGATAAAAAATGGATAAACCAGAACTCAACAGATCAGGCCTATAAATTCAAATTGTCTGTTCTAAACCATACACTTAAAGTTAATCAATTCAAATGTCGAAAGTAATCTTATATGAGACTAAATAATCCGCCCAGACCGTTACCTTTGCCCAGCAAAGAGGAACTTGATAGCAGCCAGCCGCTAGTTAATCTGGTATGCCATGATATTGAAAACAGCGGTGGCAAACTGTCATTCTCAGAATTTATGGAAAAAACACTCTATGCGCCAGGTATAGGTTATTACAATTCGGATAAACAGATTTTTGGTGATAAAGGTGATTTTATCACGGCGCCAGAAATGACTCCTCTGTTCTCGCGTTGCATAGCCAGGCAAGTTCAACAAGTTCTCACAGAATTAGATGGCAATGCAGATATCATCGAGTTTGGTGCCGGTGCAGGAACGATGGCCTGCGATATCCTCATTGAATTAGAGAGTCAAAATTCACTTCCCCAGCATTATTATATAGGTGAAATAAGCAGCACCTTAAAAGAGCGTCAAGCAACAAATATTAAGCATCGAATACCCCATCTATTAGATCGTATCATTTGGGTTAACGACATTCCTGAAAATTTTCGAGGAATTGTATTGGGGAACGAAGTTCTTGATGCTATGCCCGTTCACCGGGTGCGTATTAATCAAAACAAACAACATGAAGAGTTATTCGTCACCTTTCATGATAACCGTTTGGAGTGGGTGAGCGGTGAACCTAGCTGCCAGTTATTAAAGACGATATTAGATGAAATCTTTGAGAGATTCGGAGGCAATCTACCTGATCACTATGAAACGGAAGTCAATCTCGCCGCAAATAAATGGATTAAAGATATTGCGAAAAAATTTGAGCAGGGGCTGGTTCTGCTTATCGATTACGGATTTAGTGAAAGCGAATTTTTCCGTCCTGAACGTCAAGAAGGCACACTCATGTGCCACTATCGACATTGCGCACATAGTGATGCTCTTACGCACATTGGTTTGCAAGATATTACCTCTCACGTTAATTTTACAGCAATTGCAGAAGCAGCACATGAATCTGGATTAACAGTCTACGGCTTCACCAATCAAACATATTTTTTAATCAGTTGCGGACTGGAGTCGTTTTTGAGTGAAATCGATATAAACGACACTAAGCTTTTTATCAAAGAGACTCAACCCGTTAAACAATTAATATTACCTGATGAAATGGGCGATCTATTTAAAGTCATTGCCTTTACCAGGAATATCAATCAACCACTCATCGGCTTTGCCGCTAACAATGCTTTAGAGCGACTATAGAAACAATGCTAGGAAAGAAATACGTCCACTTATCCAAATCAGTAATCAATGCTGAGCAACCTTTATTGTTTTCCGTATATAACAAGAGGGGCACCTTGTTAATTGAAAAAGGCAAGCTGCTTACTGACGAACAAGTCAAAAAAATCATGGCACTTGACGAAATATATACAGTTAATCGTGCTATGGACACTGCGATGTACGATAGGAAAAGCGACTTAGACAAAGCTAAAGATACCAATGCCGCTTTTCGCCTACCTCCACCATTTGAACGCATTGAGGCTATAGAAAAGATACTAAAGGAAATATATAAAGCACCAAACCATCCCTTAACACTTTCAAAAATATTGACAATGGTCAATCGACTACAGACCATCTGTGAAAAATCACCAGATGCAGTATTAGCCAAAATCATCTTGGATAGCAATGATAACTATGCGATCAAACATTCAATACACACAGCTATTTTATGCGAACTAACTGCCAAATATCTTGAGTGGGATGTTGAAAAAAACCGCTCATTAGTAGCGGCAGCACTCACAATGAATATTTCTTTAGGCCTTATGCAAAACCAGCTGGTTAATCAGGCAGAACCCTTATCAATAGAACAAAAACAGATTATCCATGATCATCCAACAGAAAGTGTTTTACTACTAAAATCCGTTGGTGTGCAAAACACAGATTGGCTAAATTTTATCGCTGCTCATCATGAGGCTGCAGATGGCAACGGCTATCCAAAAGGAATGTCAGAGGGAGAGATCCCGCTAGGGGCATCACTTATCAGCTTGTCAGATGTATATTGCGCAAAAGTTTCTGGTCGAAATTATCGCAAACCAGTTTATGCAAATGTAGCTGCAAGAGATATTTTTCTCGATAAAGATCAATATGCAACAGAAACCCTAATTGAAGTATTTGTAAAAATATTGGGGCTCTACCCACCAGGTTGTATTGTAAAACTTGAAAGTAATGAACTTGGCTTAGTCGTAAAACGAGGAGAGCGTGTTGATGCTCCAACGGTACAAGTACTTAGCAAAAACAAACATGGGCAAATACATTTATTGAATGTAAAAAGACAAACAAGCCAAAAAAATTATGCCATTAAATCAATAATTCCACTTGATTCAACAGAGGCGCTATTTAATCCTTCTGATGTCTGGCAAAATTAATATGCCAAACCCGGATAATTCATAAAATATCCGAGTTAAGATTTAGTGCCTCATTACTATTTTAATTTTCGTCCGGTCATTTTTTGCATCTTCAAATGCTTCATGTAATTCTTCTATATCTCTCACTTCAGATATAAACATTTTACAAAACTCTTCAAAATACAGCGCATTTTCAGACATGATTTTTAGCGCATGATTAAAACTACCGCAGCGACTGGTATGAAGCTGAATTTCACGAACAAATAAAGCCTCTTCCAATTCCCCATTTACACCAACTGCCTTTTCTTGGTTGAATAAGAAAATTTTTGATTTAGCACGCACAAGCATTTTACCTTTGCCATTTCGAACAACACAATTAAGTTGATGCAAGTTAGAAACAATCGCCAAATCATACTGCTTATCATAACTTAGTAAATCATCAAGTAAATTTACTCTGGAAAATATTTTTTCCGAAAAACGCTTTGTTAAATCCTCTAACAGAACTTGTGATATAGATTCATCTACTACGATCTCACTCACATTATCGTTTTCAATAGATTTATATAAAATGTTTCTTTTACTATCCGTAACGGCTGCAAGAGAAATTTCATCTATCACCATTTCAGTAAGTCGTGTTAGTCCTGCAACGGGCTTTCCATTCGTTGATTTAACGTGAAGAATCTTTTTTGCAACTTTTAAAGATTGTAAAAAACCTGATTCAGAACCCGTTGTATCAAACACCACATCGTATTTCTGATCGGTAATTTCCGAAACATTGAGGACATCATCTGCACCAGCTCTCATGCATAAATCTTTCAAAGCTTCATTTCGGATAACAGCAGTAATGGCGAAATCGATGTTCCATTTTTTGCGATATAACTTCAGCGCTAGAAGCAATAGAGAGCCCAGTCGACGTGGACCTACAACTGCCACGGATCTGTGTTCCTTTGTTACAGAAGTTGTAACCGCATGGTAAGCGGCAGCAAATGGCTCTGTAATACTGGCATTAATAGCAGAAATATTTGAAGGAATTGTTATCAGTGAGTTTCGTGGCGCCAAAACATAGGGACTGAAACCACCAGGTAATCTATCTATGCCCAGGGTTAATCTCTCTTGGCAATGGATGTCCATATCATTGTTGCAATACAAACATGCAGCATCCTTCACGCCTCGCGCTTTATGTGATGCATTTATTTCTACCACATATAAATTTTTATCTAGGCAAGCGACAAGTTCATGACCAGTTATTTGTGGTAGCTTGAAAGGTAAGTTTGCTCGTGCAACATCAGTTGAGCAAATACCACAATAACGAGTTTTTAGTAAAAGATAACCTTCACCTAATGTCTCAACAAGCTGACCTTCACGAAAAATTTTCCAGCCGCTTGATTCGTCACCCTGATATTTGTATTGAGTAAGATGAAATTTTTCATCTTCACGAAATTCATGTGCGGAAAATTCTATTTCCATGAAGCCAAAGAATTCACGGAGTGATTATTCATTTTCGGAAAATCCAAAACAGAATCGTTAAAACAATGCTTATGACAATAGATGTGACAATTGGGAAGTAAAACTTGAGATTTTCTTTTTCGACTATAATATCACCAGGTAGGCGGCCCAGATTCATTTTCTGAATCCAGGGCCATAAAATACCGATAACAACTAATAATATGCCGATGATTATTAGCGCACGCGACATCTTATTTCAACGTTTTAACACCATCAGGACTACCCATTAACACAACATCTGCCCCGCGATGAGCAAACAAGCCGTTGGTCACAACACCGACGATTTGATTCAATTCAGTCTCCAGCTTTGGTGGGTCAATAATCTGCAGGTTATGAACATCAAGAATCTGGTTGCCGTTATCTGTAACAAAACCTTCTCGGTAAACAGGCTGGCCACCCATTTTAACCAGCTCACGAGCTACATAACTTCTTGCCATTGGAATAACTTCAATCGGCAGTGGAAACTCCCCCATGACATCAACCAATTTAGTATCATCAACGATACAAACAAATTTTTTGGCCACTGCAGCAACAATTTTTTCACGCGTTAACGCACCGCCGCCACCTTTAATCATATCCATGTGCTTGGTTACTTCATCGGCGCCATCGACATAAACAGAAAGCTCACTTACATCATTCAAATTATAGACAGGGATGCCATGAGATTTCAGACGTTCAGATGACGCTTCAGAGCTCGAAACCGCACCTTCAATTCGGCCTTTAATGGTGGCCAGTGCATCGATAAAAAAATTGACTGTGGAACCTGTTCCCACACCAACCACATCACCTGCTTTTATATATTCCAACGCAGCTTCGGCAGCTGCCTTCTTCATTTCGTTTTGAGACATAACTCTCCCCCAATTAAATTAGTTGACGCAAATTTATTGATAAAACATGCGTTTAGTCAAGAGCTTTTTATAACTTTGCAAACAATTCCAATACGCTCAAATCATGCATTGAAGCAGGTAATTAAACAGATATTGGGAAATTCTTAAAGGTTTGTTGGCTTGACTAAATAATTAGCATGAAAAGATAAATCATTGATTTGTCTTAATTCACTATATTTTAACGAATCCATACGATAAAATTGATAACTTTTTGGGCTATTTTCAAAATATAAAACAATTTTGGGACTAAATAGCGCTACACAGCTACTTTAACAGGTTCAAACATAATAAACGAATATGGAAAATTACCCCTACCTCGAAAAAATAATATCTGCCCGAGTTTATGACGTTGCTGAAGAGACACCACTTGAAATTGCGCCAACGCTCTCAGAAAAACTCGGCAATACAGTTTTATTAAAGCGCGAAGATCTGCAACCCGTATTTTCTTTCAAACTTAGAGGGGCATATAACAAAATGTCTCAATTAAGTGAAGAACAAAAAACAGCCGGCGTTATTGCTGCCTCTGCAGGAAATCATGCGCAAGGGGTAGCACTTTCCGCACAACGCATGAAGATAAAATCAATTATCGTTATGCCTAAAACCACACCGCAAATCAAGATCAGTTCGGTTAGACGTTATGGTAGCGAGGTAGTCCTTCATGGAAGCGCTTATGACGAAGCGTATCTGCACGCCAAAATACTCGCCGAAAAAAATGGTATGACTTTCATCCATCCTTATGACGATCCTGAAGTTATCGCTGGCCAAGGCACTGTTGCAATGGAAATACTAAAACAACATCCTGGTCATATCGACGCCATATTTGTACCTGTTGGTGGTGGTGGTTTAATCGCCGGGATAACCGCATTCGTCAAACGTATCAGACCGCAAACGAAAATCATCGGTGTCGAACCAGACGATGCCGGGTGTTTGTATGAAGCACTGAAAGCAAATTCCCGGGTAACTTTAGATCAAGTCGGCATATTTGCCGATGGAGTTGCTGTCCGGCAAATTGGTGAAGAACCTTTTCGTATCATCAAAGACCAAATCGAGGAAGTAATACTCACTTCCACTGATGAAATATGTGCGGCAATAAAAGATATTTTCGATGACACTCGTGCCATTTGTGAACCCGCCGGGGCGCTAGCAGTAGCCGGACTTAAAAAATATGTCGCAGCAAATAAGCTATCAGGTAAAACCTTGATCGCCATCGATAGTGGCGCAAATATGAACTTTGATCGTCTGCGCTACGTATCAGAAAGGGCTGAGCTGGGAGAAAATAAAGAAACTTTATTAGCAGTCACCATCCCAGAAAAACCTGGAAGTTTTCGCAAGTTTTGCCATGCAATCGGCCAACGTAGCGTCACTGAATTTAACTATCGTTATTCAGATGATAAAATAGCGCATGTATTTGCAGGGATTCAGCTAAAAAATTCAGACCTGGGAGATGATGGATTATTAAAACGATTAGAAAATCAAAATTATCAAGTATTAAATCTGACCAATAATGAAATGGCAAAATCACACATTCGTTATATGGTGGGCGGACATGCAAATAATAAAGTTGAAAACGAACTTATCTTTCGTTTTATCTTTCCTGAACGGCCAGGAGCACTATTGAGATTCTTAACGCACATGAATTTACGCTGGAATATTAGCCTTTTCCATTATCGTAATCACGGTTCAGCTTTTGGAAGAATTTTAGTCGGCATACAGGTCGCCCCAGAAGAGCGCCAGGAATTTGAAACATTTCTTGAAGAGCTTGAATATCCTTACTGGAATGAAACAAACAACCCAGCATATAGCCTTTTTCTCGGTTAAGAAGCAGCTGAATGCCTTTTTGCAAAAAAACTGTCCTGTTTATTTGTTAAATTCATTTCTAACGCCCCGCTATCTCCATCTAACCACTGGAGCAGCGGTGCCCACTCCTGTTTATCACGATCAACCATCGGATGATCCAATTCCAGTAAACTCACTCCCCGCTCAGCAGCTCTTATATAATTCTCATTCTGTGAGAGGGTGGCTATAAATGCTAAATCAAGATTATTTAATAACTTAACTAAGGAACGATATGCGCTTGAGTTTATATCTGATCGGTTTGCAACAATGCCAACCTCAGCTTTACACGGATTGAGCTTCAGCTGATTTTTAAGCGCATGAACAAACATGACTGTCGCACGCACATCGATAGATGAAGGAGAGACAGGGATTATTATGCGATCAACTGTTCTAACGATACTCATAAACCGGGGTAATTCAACACCCGCTGGTGTATCAATTATTAAACGCTCAGTATGAGTCGGTAAACGCATTTGCCACGACCGGGTTACATGCATTGATGAGGATTTAAACGCTGGTAAATTAACTATTTTAGGCAGAGCATACGGACGTTGTTTCAACCACTCAGAACTAGATCCTTGGGGATCATAATCTTTAAGTACGACATTTGTGTTTACTGAGGCATAGTGCCCGGCAAGATTCGTCGCTATTGTGGTTTTACCACTGCCGCCCTTTGAATTCATCACCATGATCGTACGCATTTATATTTTTCCTCCGTAACACTTTTATGTAAGATCAACCCTTTTTTCAGAGGGAGAATCTCTACATTAATCTTCACTGATATTAGAAATTCAAAGCGGTGGATTTCGTCATTTAAAATGACCAATATCTAGATCATTCTAATACTATTGACTGAACAGAGATTACAAAGCAATTATTGTGACTGTTTTTCCAAAACCACCAGGAATAACAGATAAAAGTTGAATTTGATTAGAACGGGATTTAATAAAAGGAAATAACACGGAGAAAGCAGGCTAGGGCATAAAAAATACCCTAACCATCTAATATTTTATAATGCAGTTTTTTGAGAATAATTCATGGGGAAAGTAAACACTGTTTCTCTATCCTCTTTAATCTCAGGATCCTTTTCTTTGAGATGGACATACAGCACATCTGTCTCAGGGTCATTAACTCTCAACGCTCGTCGATAAACACCCGTATGGCCATCTTGCATTGCTTGCACCCACTTGCCTTCAGGTCCCATGCGGAAATAAACGATCAAATTATGAGCTCTTCCTCTCACTTTATAATTCGCTAAGAGAAGTAACTCGTTCATTCCTTTAACAACTATAGGAGGGCGGGATTCTATGTGCACTGTATAATCTTTCCATTGTTTCTCTTCAGAGGTGGGAATCTCACCGGTGCATCCACTCAGCATTAGAGCAACAAACAAAATAACAAAAATATTTTTCATTTTATCCTGCAGCATTTTCTTGTAAGTAGTTAATTAGTTCTTTCTTCTCATCATTAGAAAGAGGCAGATATGCGTTTTTAACTCGATGAGTTTGCATTCGCTCAATAACGTTCGGCCACTCGTCGGCTTTATGCACAGTAGGTGATGGCAGCCCATGACATGAACTGCAAAATTTTTTAAATACCTTACCTCCCACACTATCTAAATTAGGAATGTCATCTAATACCTGCGCTGGGTGATCATTGTTACTTTCACAACCCGAGATCAAAAAGCTACCAAACAACAACGTAAAAGCAATTATTAATTTATTTCTCATTTTCAATCTTGTCATCTGCTTCTTTTTCTTTGAGCTTCTTTTCTTTTTTCTCAGCTAGCTGATGCCGCAAATCGACAAAATAATAAATAATAAAACTCATCACCACTACCCAGGCAACTCCCATTGGAATACCCCAGTCAAACCAAGGTCTTTCATATCCAGGCCGGTTACCCCAAAAAGGAAATGTCAAACCAATTGCGACTAGCAGTAATACAAAAAATATCGCTATAAACCAATAGGGAATACCAACCTTAGACTCAGCCATAGACGAGAGCATTTCCCAGTCTTCCAGACCACGCTTCTCTTTGCGCTCGTCATCATTCTCATAGCCAAAATTATTGTCAGAACTTTCCCCCCAGCCAGGTTCTTTGACCGATCCAGGAATGTTTTTTGAGTCGTCTTCTTTATTCATTATTTCTATCCACGTTTAACAAAGTGTTTCATACGAATACGCTTTTCCCACTGCCTCTCTTTAGAAGATGCAACTACAATAAAACTATGAAGACCTGGTTCAAGCGTATCTTTTATTGTGATGAAAGAATCAAATCGGCCAACATCATCAAATGAATGACCACGACTTGTTATATCATATGCCCCTTCATCTAGGCCAAGAACTTCAATTTCTACACTTCCAGGTTCATAGAGCTTATTGGCAATATTTATTTGATATTCGTTGATTTGATCGCCTTGATGCTTTTCTGATTTATAGACCGCCATATGAAAAGGCTCATACTGAATATGCCCCCAAACATACATGCCTAAACCTAAAAGCATCACGGGAATAACTACCCGAGCCCTCTGCGCAAAACTCGATAATGATCGTTGCCCAAGCACTTCTTTGTTTCTACGCTTACCAAATTTGAATTTCAAAAGTCCAGGTTGATTTTGTTTTTGATGAATCTGATTACATGCCGTGATGCAAGCGCCACAATTTGTGCAACTATCAAAGGTCTGGGTTTTTGTAGGATCGATATCAACCATGCAGACTGTCTCGCAATAATTGCACTTTTCACAATCTGCTTTACGAGATTCATCATAATCAATATGAAGGGTATCCGAGGTTTTAAATAAAAACTGCCACATGCGATACACACACATATAGCGACAAAAATAGTGTCTCACCACACCCAAATTAACAGCCGTAATAAATACAAAGACAGCATAAATCCAATACAGGGAATTGGAGATGGTTTCATGCTCCTGGAACGTTAAAAATGCCCAAATAGCACCGGGAGAAATAAAATAAATTAGTGGCAATAAGGCCACAATCATTGATAGAAGAATAATCTGTACAATCAATAGCATCCAATTCAGGGCTTTGTTTTTTTTATTCGCAATTTTGGAACTCTTATTTTCCCAATCGATAACCGCTCGTTTACCCAAAAGTTTTTTGGTTATTGAATCCATTAAATTAGAGAATGTATTCTGAGGGCAAACCCAGCCACAAAATGCGGTGCCCACTGTTGAATAGAACATGATAGCCGTGCACGCCAGCGCTAGCCAAAACCCAAATACGATAAAAAAATCTGAAAACCAGATCTGTTTATCCAAAATAACAAAGCCCGAAGAAACATCAATTCGGAAAATGCCAAGAATCGGAATCAGAAGAAGAACAACAATGACTGATACTTTAGATATGTGACGTTTAATATCCAAATTTCCAGACTTTGGTTTTCCCTCGGCAACTACAGGTATTTTAGAAAGTGATTGATTTATTTTCATGGTGAAATCTTACCAGATCGGAGAATAAAACTCACTGAAAAGACTTGTGTTAGTATAAATGTTTAGATATAGTCAATGCTACGTTTTTCTGGGAATAAGGTGTTGCTAGGTTATATGCTTGGTAACGATGTTATAAGTAAATCGAGGGGGATTTTTCATGGTAACAGAATTAGGAATAAACATGTTGGTGCCAATCATCACGTTTGGCTTTATTATTGTTGGTGCTTACATGATGGCAAATGCAGCGTTTACAGACGTTGTTGAGCGCAGAAACAAAGGCGAGTAATTTTTACCACGCTTAGTTTGAAAAAAAGCCCATAGCGGGCTTTTTTTTTGCCCGAAATTCGATCACATCTAGATAAACTCTTTATCAAGCGGGGATAGCTGTCTTAACTTAGCTTTTAAAGTGTTTGATTGCTCAACAAATCCTTTATCTACGCTTATCCTAAGTAACTCTTTCAATGCCCCTATATGATCTGGCCTAATAGAAAGAATTCGTTTAAGCGCTGTTAATTCGTCAATACCACTTACCTTTGCCTGAGAAAGTGATGCATACATAGAATCCGCTATACCAAATCCCACCCATTGATCATTTTTATTAAGCTCATACGCTTTCATAAGTTGACGCTCGCTCTGCAGGTCTTTACCTGAAAAATAAGATATCCAGCTTGCGTAATAAAAAACACTGCTTTCGTATGCGTTACTGAATTGTTCAACATCTCCGCTTTCAACCCGCAACTCTTTAAGTGCTAGCTGAATATCCGGCCTTTTCTCTGAAAGAAACAGCAACAAGGCCTTTAAATCAATCTGACGATTAAACTTTGCCTTTGGTAATTGAAATTCAATCACAGGAGACCATTCATCCTGGGGTCGCTCACCAACATCACCAATTTTCCCCCAATAGCGAGAAGCCCATGACATCAAACCTTCTTTGCCGGTAATCTCTTCAGAACTTATTGCATTTAATGTTGAAAGATTGTTTTTCATAGCCTGGACGCCAGAAAATTGACCGTTTACACCAACCATCGCCAGTCGGAAACCATCTAGATACATCACAGAATCGGGGAAAGCTTTGCTAAAAGTCGCTAACACAACCTTAAGTGTCGACAAATCAAATTGATTAAGCGCTATCCATTGCACAAAAACACCATCTTCGTTCAAGCGATTTTTTGCTCTTTCAAATTGCTGCAGAGAAAGCAATGCGCTTCTTCCAACCAAGTCTGGATGAAAAAGATCGCCAATGATCACGTCATAACTAGTATGCGTACTTTTTAAAAATCGGCGCGCATCATCTTGGACTATCTTCAGTTTTTCATTAATTGATAGGTTGATAGGAGCAAACCACTCTGCAGACGCATTAATGGCTCCTTGAGATAGCTCAACCGCTGTGCGATCTAATTCAGCATAGGGAAGAGATCCTGCAGCAGTTATTCCCGTTCCTAAACCTAAAAATAATACGGACGAGGGGTTTGGATGCAATAATAGTGGAAGCCTTGCTTGATTTTTTTGCACAATAACAGCGGTAGGCTCGGTGGAAGCATCCATCCTCTGTAAATCTGCCAACAATAATCGTTGGCCATTTTTATCTTCAATTACATGGGTTAATGATACTGCATCTTCATAAAAACTAAGATCCTTTGAATCTTGCTGAGATGCCGGGAGTAATTGATTAACGGGTGGAAACGCAAAAACAGGAATAAATAGTATTGAAAAAGCAATCGGTAAAAGTTTTAAATATTTATTCTTCAACCAGAATAAGGTTGCCACTAAAACCAACAAGGTTGCTAAGAATACAACCACCGTTGATCCAAACAAAGGTAGTATAATAAAACCAGAAACTAGTCCACCTATTGCCGCACCGATCGCATTAAACCCATATATTTTTGCGCCCGCATTTTGAGAGTCAGAAAACTGAGCAGTTATTACTGGCAACCAAGCACCAAAGGCTAAAGTTGCCGGCAAAGTAAACATACATATCACCAAACCCTGCAAAATCATTGAAGCCGTTAATGACGAATAATGCGCAGTTTCAGCCCACGCGGAAATATCCGGAAGAAAATAAACACTCGCTAACGAGCTCACTGCAACAGCAAGTGCTAAATAAAACACAATATTCAGAGATCGAAATTTAGCCGCTAAAACGCTGCCAAATCCAATCCCCATCAAAAATGACGCAAGAATGATTGCCATGACATATTCGGTACGTAACAACACCATTCCAAATAATCGAGTCCAGGCGATTTGAAGCATAATGGATCCTGCGCCTACAGCAGCATACGCTAATAAAAACTTCAAATTTGGATGACTTTTATTGCAGTCGCTTTGGCGCTCAAGCAAAGATTCAGTTTTCTGCGTAAACACAAGTATCAAAGAAATTACGGAAATAGATATACCTAAAAAAACGAATATTCGTGAAGAGTCGGTCCATCCTAGCGAGGGAAGAAGCGCCAACGGAATCAAGCAGCCTAGGACACCACCAAGCGTATTAATTCCATAGATGACGCCAATATTAATAGTTGAGTTTCTCAATATATTAAGGATCATCGGAAACCCCACGCCTAGCAGCAATGCAGGAATAAACATGACAACAAAAGTAATAATAGATTGAATGACTAGCCAACTCGTGTAGCTGGAGTCACTAGAAAAATCTTGAATTAATACATCAATATTTGAAAAAATGAATGGCAGGTTAAACGCAAAAATAGCAACTGACAGTTCTAAAAAGGCAAAAACCAATAGAGGTGTTTTAATATTTTGAATTAATTTGGAGCCGAGTAGACTACCTGCTCCCAGCCCGGCCATAAATGCAGCGACGGTAATAACAACACCAAAAATGCTAACACCAAATATATTGGATAGCATCTTAGCCCATAGAACTTCATAACCTAAAGCAGTAGCACCTGAAACAAAATAAACTACACAGACAATCCAATGCCAGAATTCTGAACTCTTCCCAGTAGCTACGGACATTTTATAATCGAAAAATATTAATTATTTGAAGGGGAAAAACCAAACTATTGCAACCACTGCATGTGCTACCGCTAAAAACACAGTGACACCAGCACAAATCATATGCTGCACAAACACTTCTTTGCCTTTTAATACCATTGCGATACCAAAACCAGCTGTAAGAAATACAAAGAGCAGCAGTATTGTGCCCATGTAAAACATAACTTCATGTTGAAATTTTTGTTCATCATAAGATTCAATGAGTTCGCCACGCTCAGAACCGTGGAACGACTTTAGAACATCCGCTCGCTCATTCGCATAAACTCCTGACGAAAGAACAAGGCACAACGGTATAAACAAATAGAGACTCCATCGATACAAATGTCTTAAAGCAAACACAAATTATAGCTCCTAAAATTAGTCAGATTTCACTTCAATAGATTTCTTTTTACCAGAAAATTTCCAGTACAAAATTGCCATAAGTATCGCTGGTGCCAACACCATAGGTAATAAAAACACAAAAATAGCCCAAGGAGTATCGATTGTCACATGCAACCAACGATAACTATCCGTCGCAGCGAAAGCGTTTCCAGAAAGTAATAAGAAAAAGAAACTCGAAAGTATTTTAACTATCAATTGATTCATTGCTTGCGACCTCCGCTTTATTTGGCTCTACATCTGCATCTTTAACACATCGAAACCCGTAAAAATCCGACGTCAAATTAGGCCAAGAATAACTACGATGATACGAAGAAGTTGAGAAAGGGTCACCTTTCCACGAACCTCCACGCATAACTTTATATTTTAAATCAGTATCTACGATATCTGCTACTTTCTTGTTTCTATCTTCTTTACTTGCAGCAACAACCTGCTTTTTAGCTTTAAATACCGTTGATGGGGCATCCGTTTTATTATAAGGATCAAAATCATCTTCAATCCATTCGGATACATTACCTGCCATATCTAAAACACCGTAAGGGCTTGCGCCATCTAAATAGGAGCCAACAGGAGTAGTAGACCCAACGTTATAATACGTATTGAGTAATTTTGTATCCATGATAGGTCCCCACGGCCAGCGACGCTCGTCAGTTCCCCGAGCAGCTTTTTCCCACTCAGCTTCAGACGGCAAGCGTTTATTGGCCCAAGTGCAATATGCTTTTGCATCAAACCACGATACCATGGTTACAGGGTGAAAAGTTCTCTCTGGAACAAAACGCCCGTCAGACCAATTCAAAGGTACACGGTAACCCGTTCCAGCGACAAATCTAGCGTATTGTGCGTGTGTCACCGGGTATTTATCAATGTAATATGTGGGCAATGTTACATTATGAGCAGGACGGTTTTGTGCGTCAGTTTTTAAATTGTTAGTCCCCATGATGAACTGCCCTTCGGGAATTTCTACCATGGTTTCTAGTCGTTGCCATTCAATAACAGGAAGCAAGCCATGAACTTCTTCTACTGTGTAAGAAATAGTGTGCGAAACACCTCGTTCGTGAAGTACATTTCTGAATAAATCTTCCCCTGCTGCTCGTATTTTTTTGTCTTCGTCTTTTAAGTCGTAACCTGCTTGAGCCCTCATCTCTTGCATACGATTTGCACCGAGCTGCACAACGTGGACAGAGCCAAATACCAAAGCAACCACGATACATGTTACAAATGTCGCACCGATATAGCGTCGTCTAACAGACAATTCTTCTTGGGATAATGGCGCTTTTTTACTTACATATTTAGTCATAATCAAAATCTAATCTGTGTTTTCAGCATTTTTTAAATGATAACGCTTATGTATTAAATGTTTTGGGCGTCGGCCGTAGGTTTTTTTAATAACAAATTCGCCAATTAAACCACCTGCTGCAGCTGCTTCCACTGATACTATGACAATTAGAATCCAGTAACCTATTGGCAACAATGTCACACCATCCGGAAATAAAGCCGTATCTATACTGTAGTAAGCAAAAACACGAACAAACAAGGGTGCCAAATGAGCCAACATCTTACCGCCAAGCCCATAAATCAAGGATACAAAAAACCCGGCTACTAACGGTACAAAAATCAAATCAAGAACCCAGATTGGGCTAAACGTTGAAATACCGAAATATACTTCAAGACTAACATTTAATAAACGATCACCGAAGTAGACGATTGCCGAGCCCACAGACACCGCCATTGCTCCCCATAAAACATCTAGTGTGATAGCTTTATATTCACGTCTTTTATGAGTCTTTATCATTGTTTTTTGCCTGTTAGTTTTTCTTGACGCGCTTTATTTGTTTCCTCAAGATACCAATCCTCAACCTTCAAACTTGCAATATATGCAGCCAAATCACGTCTTTCTTGCTCACTTAAGTAAGAATAAGAGGGCATCCTATACTGAGGCTTAAGGCGTGTACTTAGCATATCCTGAGGCACCTTAGCTGAAAAATAGTTATATAACCATTCTTCGTCTCTAAACATCCCCATACCATCAAGAGCCGGGGCTGGAACAGCAATGGTCATATCCTTAGTCGCCCAAAGACTATGACATTCTTTGCACTTATTATCCCTCATCAATTGAGAAGCTGTTGAAGTCAATTCCGGAGAAGCTGTGGAATAAAATGGAATACCAGGATCTACGCCTTCTTCATGCTTTGATACTTTAACAGCTATTAGAATTGCGACTGAAGCAACCATTAACCCAATTATCAGCTTCTCACCTTTGCGCATTATTAATTACTTCTTTCCTGTTTATCTTTTAAAAACTTCTTTCTTGATTCCGTTTGGTCTTTCATCACTTCTTGATATTTTTTAAACTCTTCTGATTCCATCTTATCCTGGTCATCATTATCAAAGATAACATATTTAATGTCTTCGTCGAATTGATCATTTTTTGCCGCCCAACGCAACATAAAACCAGCCGCAATTAAGATAAACGCCGCAACTACCAACCAAAGATAGATAGTCCATCCATCGGGTAAATTTTCTACAAATTCAATCATTACAACACCTCGTTTAAAGAAGATAACCTTCAATTAACTGAATATACCCAATAATTACCGCCAATATAACGCCAAAAATTAACGCACCAAACATGATTTTTTCACCGGTTTTTAATAGGGCCAGTTTTTTGGGTAAATAAAGATAGATAATAAAACAAAAGAGAATTAACGATAAAATTAAAAATATAAATATATAAATGCTAAATTCTCTCGCACGCAAACTTTCAATACTCATATCAATACCAAAAACGGTACTGCTTTGAGTAGCTGCACTCACACTTACATTGTCCAGGCTAAACATTGGTAAAACCGAGAGCAATAAATCCAATATAATTTCCAACATCTTATCCCCAGAAAAGCCTTATTTTATCTGTGTGTTCGCAAAAAGATAATACAACAAAGGTAATTCAATATTCCCGACTAGTCTACTACAAAATAAAAAGCCGCTCTATAAAAGAGCGGCTTTTAGCACAAGAACTACTAACTTAACGTTTAGTTAAATACGTCATCGCTATCTTCTTCTTGCTGGTGCTTTCTCCAGTGAGCATCCACGAAGAACAAACCATAGATCAGCGGACAAATAACTACCACCGCAATCCACAACATGAATACACCTGGACCATAATCTAAATCAATCATGACAACTCCTTATGATTTACTCATATCTGGTTTACGTGAATAATGTGGCAACCTTTTAATCAAAAGAACCATAACAATCACGAAGTAAGAAACGTAAAACACATCAATGGTATAACCAAGATCCCACCAAGGTTGCTTACGCTCCATAACACCATTAACGGTATTGCCTTCGAAGTTGGCGAGCGCGATTCTATCACCTAAAACATTGTAGTTATCTAGGGGATATTTTCCGCCACCAGCTTGAAGTTCTTTAATGCCAGGAGCAATGTTTAGAAGATCATCCCAAGCTAATGGATGACGCTCCAAATCACCTTTCAAGCGCGTATCAGCAGTAGCCATAGCTTGTTGGAAAAGATAATTTATTTTCTCTTCTCCAGTAGCCAAGCGCTGAACTTCAGCTGAATCCATATTGGCGACAATCCCTTCATAGATAGCAGCATTTGGGCGCTGCCCCCAGATAGGCATAGTTACCATGAATGCAGTCAAAATAATTAACGCAATCAAATAAGTCATCGGAAGCGGTAAACGATTGTTAGCTGTCCAAAGACCGCCATGCTTCTCTTTTTCCCAAAGCTCAAGCGTCTCTTTCTGCTCTTGCTCATCCGACAGACAGTATAGCGGTTGGTCAAATTTCCAAGCCATTTAATCTTCCTCCCTTATCGCAAGCTTGTTAATACCCAATCCATAAGAGCTCTAACTTCAGAATCTCTTGCTGGCTCAGGTACTTCAGGTGGGTAAATAGACTCGCCATTTACATATGCAGTGTATTCTTTACGCCATTTTGAATAATCTATAGTGTTACCGTTAATATCGGTTTTACCCCAGAGATAATCGAAACGCGGCATAATTGAATTAGGCTGCACCAATCTTGGATTAAAAAAGTGCATAGTCATCCATTCTCTAGATGAGTTACGCGACGCCACATGCAACAAGTCTGGAGCCTTACGGTCCGAACCAAAAGCAGTAGGCATCTCACCGTTCATATCACCTAAGAATGGAGGCGCTCCGAAGAACTGCCAATCTTGAGTTTGCTCAGGTAACAATGTATGACACCACCAGCAACCTTCTGTGATAAAGATAGTTTTACCTTTACCCACATACCGATGATTTTCATCACCAGCAGCTTTTAGCACTTCACCCGGCTGCCAACCACTGACAGCGGTTTGATTAACGATATAATCTACTTCTTCACCGTTAAACTCACCTTGAGCAATAGTAAATACTGCCCCATTACCCATATCAGCCTGACCGATCTTACCAGTGTTCAAACTTAGTTCCATGACACCAGGGCCAAGAAGTTCATTATGATTTACACCAGGTGAAAATTTAATACCAGGCTCATACACATATGCACGAATTGGTGGATCATAAGTCGCACCTGTTTTTGGATCTTTATCCAAAATAACAGTTACTGGCTTACCATCACCAATTACCAAAGGATCTTCGTAACTGAAACCAATTACACGACCCAGAGACAATTGCTTATCCAATCCAACCCAAGTTGAAACACCTGAACGAAAATCATTCGATGGACCAAGCAAAGTAATACACATTGAGAAGCCAAACATTAAGCCGATGCTCGCAGCACCGAATCTATATTGTTGAAAGCCCACTTGTAATCTCCTCCCTAACTTTTCTGAACCTCTCCGAGGCCATAACTAATCTAACCTCGGAGAAGAGCGGATAGCTTACAATCGATTATTAACGTTCGTAAGCCAACTCATGTGCGTAACGTCCAGCAGGAACAATAGTACCTTCACGAGCAGTCATCCACATGTTGTATAGCCAAATAACATTACCAGTAAATACCATTGTACCGCCAGCCCATCGTGCAATCATATACGGATGCTCCGCAACAACTACATCAATGTAAGGTACTTCGTAGATTTTACCTGCACCTTGGATAAGACCAGCAATAGTCATTGAAATCCAGTAAATACAGAAACCGATTATGAAGAACCAATAATGCAAGTTAGCCAAAGTTAGTGAGTAAAGCTTTCTACGAAGTACTGATTGCAGACCGAAGTAAACAGCTGCAGCTTCCAAGAAGCTAGACATACCTAACAATGCCAAGTGAGCATGAGCTACGATCCAACCTGTACCATGAACGTACCAGTTGATAGCTCGAGTTTGCTGGAAACCACCTTGCATATTTAGCGGAATTGCTAGAAGAACACCAGTGATAGAGAATTTAGTTTCGATATTCTCTACAAACATGCTCCACTTGCCTTTCATAGTTAACAAAATGTTAGCAACGAAAGCTACCGCAGGGATAAGAATCAATACACCTTCTACAGATGCGAAAGATTTCAACCACTCAGGTAGAGGCGCTGACATCAAGTGATGAGAAGCTGGAGTTGAGTAGAACGCAATGATCGCCCAGAAATGCAGATGACCAATACGATGAGAATATAGTGGGTTACCAGTTAGCTTAGGAATTGTGTAGTAAGCAATTGCTGCTGCAACTGGCGTAATCCACAAACCCAATACGTTATGAGCAAACCAGAACGTCAAGTAAGCTTCTGTCAATCCTGTTAAGTTGAACAGCTCTGGAGAGTTACCTACCAAGAACACGATCATTAACATGAAGATACAAGCACCGAAGAACCAGTTAGTGATGTAGATACCTTGCGTTCTACGATGAGCAATTGTCATCCAAACGTTTATACCAAGCGGCAACAATACACCAAAAATAACAACTAAATCGATCGGCCAGATCAAGTCAGAATACTCACGACCTGCTGTAATACCCATCCACAATAGAATTAAACCTAGGCTTAGACCAACGTTCCACAAGAACACTGTCCAAAGACCAAGTTTTTCAGACCAGAGCTTGGTATTACCAAGTGCTGGAGTCATATACATCATAGTCATACCAAACGCCATAGAAATCCAACCAAGGATTACTGCAAGTACGTGTACTTGACGCATGTGACCAAAAGCAAATAACTCAGTACCGGTTACCCAGTCTGGAAATGCAAGTTTTGCAGCATTAAAGGACCCTAAACCTGTCCCTACAACAAACCAAAAAATCGATGAAAAGCCAAAAAAGATCGTTGCCGAACCCGCAGGAATTTCGTCATTTTTGGCGAAGAGATATTTCATCAGCATGAAAATTCACCTCCCAGTTTAAATTTAACCCCAGAAAAAGATTTAAAAATCATTCTTTCATCTTATTCATTATGTACCAAGAAAACCACATACTCGAGAAAGCTAACAGTATCCCGCATGCCCCTGCAAATGTAGCCATAATTATCCCCCTTTACATACTAAATGCTTTACCAACCAGTATTGTCGCCTCGAGATTCGATTTCGCCATGTTTAGTCATGGCTAGACCAGTAATGATTGCGAAGGCTAAACCAAACACAAGCATCATCCAATCAATGAATCCAGCGAAAGTTGATGGATTATAAGCTTCTGCTCCCCAACCACCCCAATTGTCGTAGGGGCCTCTACCAACAGCACACATAACTGCAGCGCCAAAAACGCTACCATTTCCCATTCCAGTTGTAAATGCCGCCACAAGCAGAACGAAAAACGTTTTACCTAACGTTAATTTATTTTTCATATTTCCCTCCAAAGCGAGTTAAAACTCACAACCCGAAATTCCATTTAGAACAAAATACTTTTGTTTCAAATGGAACTTTCAGAAACCCTGAAATCCTGACATACACACCCCACTAGGTCAAGATAAATGTAAAAAAAGTTACAAGGCTTTTGCATGAAACATAAATGCAATAATTAATTTTAGGAAAAAGAAAGAAAAGCAAAAAACTTATGATTAGTTTTTAACCTGGAAGCCATTTTCTTATTTACACAAAACACTTTTTTTCAAAAAAAAATTTCATTAAGATATAAAACTAAGCGAATAAGAAGCGAGACAAATGAAAAGAGAAGTATTTATATATTTACTTATTGCGACAAGCTCTCTTCTGATGATTTCATATGTGCCTCATATGTTCCTGGACGGACTTGTAAGCGACGAATTAAAATTTAACATTACGGTGGGAATTACTATATGCTGGGCAATGGGGCTTGTTGCATTAGGCGTGGATATCGTTAAAAAACGAAAAGGGCTTAAATGAATTAAGCCCTGCGAAAAAGAAATGACGTCTTACTTGAAAATTCTAAGCTGAGCTTTTGAGCTGTCAAATTCAGAGTCACTTGCAAATTGACCTTTATGAAATACGTACTGCTGTTTATTACCGCTCAAATCAATACCAGCTAAACCAAAGCTCTTACCTGCAAAGTCAGTAAAAAATCGTATATCCTTAACTAGGTCGATTTGACTGCCACTGCGATGGGTAACACTCACACCCTTCTTAGATACCGAAAAAGAAATCGGCGCAGAAGGCAGCAACATTAATCGAGTCTTTGCTATACGATTAAACGCAATAAAAAATACAAATGTAATAAGAAACACTAGCAAATAGACAATACCCTCATCACCATTAAACCAAAGCTTTGAGGCAACAATCGACAACGCGATTAATGTTGGGATGTATAAAACCAAATCCCATATTACACCTTTTTTATCTTTTATTAATTCATATTCAGATTTCTGAGCCATTAAAACCTAACCCTTTCCCTGCTCAACAATTCGCCCGAGATGGTGATCCAGCTCTCCATAAAGAATCCGGCCTGACTGTTTCCATTGCACCATGCCTTCCTTGTCAACTATAAAAGTCCAAGGGTCGCCTCTCACTTGAAATGCAATAAAAGCCTGCGGATTCTTGTATTGATCCATATGCAGGAACACCACATCTTCATCATACTTTGAAAGCATGGCTTTGAGCATTTGCAACTGCTTATCGCAGACCGTGCAATGACCAGGCGTAGCAAACTCAACTAATACTGTCTTATTCAACGCTAAGGCTTCATCAATAGAATATTGATACATTCTTTCGTCTGGATAACGATAGGTGGTAAGCCGCGACATATCACCATCTACATCTTTCAATGTAGAAGTTTTAACCGAAGGAGCTGCCTCCCCAACCTGCAACTTCCCTTCTGGCGGCTCCATACCGCAGCCACCGAAGAATAGAGCAGTAAACGCTGCCAAAGCAGCCAGTACAGCAATAACAGAAGATAAACTATTTCTCATAACCCTTCTCCCAGCCTTTGCAGGTATGAAATAAATTATATGCCCAAATACAGTTCGCTAACAGAACTAATGTGCCAAATATACCCATAGTTGCAAGTAACGGCTTTACAATCAATTCTACCTCAGCAGGTGATGAATGAACACTTGCCATCCCCCCCATAACACCAGCCATGACAAAAAACACCACCATGCCTATCAAGCCTATATTGTGTATCCAGAAATGAACGATAACTAAACGCAAGCTATAAATTGGACGATTAACCAGGCGGGGAATAATGTAGTAAACGGCACCAAATATTGCCATTTCCACCCAGCCCAATAGATTTATATGGGTATGGCCACGTACAATCAAATCTCCGTGAAGACGATGATCAACAAAATGCCTAAGCTCAGAAATGCCACCCATCAGCGCACCCCAGGAAAAACCAATTAGACTATAAATAATGCAAGCATAAATAAACCATAAAGTATATTTTCGATAAACAAGTTCTTTTTCATGACACCATGCCTCATTCAAGTTAGCGCTCATTACTTCCCTACCTCTTGCTCATCAGAAACTTGCTCTTCTTCGGGCTTAACTCTATCGCGAATATCGGTATATTTTTCCGACCACTCTTTCGGCGCCCACGCTTTCACCATCCCATCAATAAATACAGAATGCTCAGGAGGGGGGACATGTGCTACAGATGAACCAGGATCAGCTCGTAGCTCAGACAAAAATATTGCAATAAGCCTTCTATCTTCTTTAGACATCCTCATGGTATACGAAGCCTCCTTCGGAGGAAGACCATGATCAAGTGTTTCGTGACCATAAGTCGCTTCAGGATTAACTAAAAATGCCTCAATCCATTCCAACGATCTTTTAGAACCTATACCATCTAAAATTAACCCCATGCTTGTACCCATGCGTAACGCTCTATGACACGAGTTACATCTTGCTTTTTGATAGATTGAAGATCCTTTTTTCCCATCTTCACTAAAATCAAAATGAGTTGTTTGCTTGAACATAGGTTCATCAGCATTTAGACGAACTGTCTCTAATATTGCATACGCAACCATAGCCAGCAAAAAGAAAACTCCAAAGATAATAAGTAAAATCTTTTCACCCGGCTTAAGCTGTTGAGATCTTTTCATGCATCACCAAACCTTTAAAAAAACTGAGATTTGATTATACATAATAATAATTTATTAAAAAGATGGGGAATAAAAAAAGGCGGATATAAATCCGCCTTTTCTATTTTACTTCACTTAACAACCAAATGATTAGTGGTCGTATGGAGTGTAGTAGTTACTGTCTGAGTAATCAGAAGCAGTTGTCAAATATGCTGCAGCATTCTTGATGTCTTCATCAGACATGTTGCGAGCAATAATTTGCATTTGACTCATTGGATCATTGGTACGAGTACCATCTCTCCAAGCTTTCAATTGATTAACCAGGTAAACATAACGCTGACCGCCGATACGAGGATAAATAGGTGGTGCACCACGGCCATTATAACCATGACAAGAACGACATGCTGCAACAGGTTTTGCTCTGTTACCTTGCCCCCACTCTACCAAGCTCTTACCTTTATGAGTTAAGCCAACTTCAACACCGTTAGCCGCCAACTCCTTTAGATCAGAACCAGCAAATGCCATTTTACCTTTTGAGCCAGGCTTAATTGATTCAAGATAAGTAGAAACGTCAGTACGATCCTGTGCACTTAAACCTTTAGCATTATCATTCATAACAAACATAGTTGAATCTTTACGTTTGTCGGTCGCATAGTCTTCAAGCTGTTTTCTCAAGAATACAGCGAACTGACCCGCGATACGAGGGGTGCCCATATTGTCGTCGCCCATACCGTCACTCCCGTGACATGAACCACACGCAGGAACAGACCCCTTACCATTTTCATAAATGGCTTTACCGTTGGCAATATTGCCTTTACCTTTTGGATACATCGCGCTTGAAAAAGCAATTGACGGTACAACCACGCCAATCACTAAAGCAGCCGTAGATACGGCAGAAATAAAACGTCGCATATTAAGAAGCCCTCCCAGTTATAGCCTCCCAGACCCCGATCACCCTGACAACTAAATCTTGTTAATGCTTTAAGTAAGGCAAGAACAATTAGCCAGAGCACTCATTTGATAAAATATCAAGAATTAAGCTTAAGCATCATCCACGCAAGAACGAACGTGGCAACAAACCAGATAACATATATTAACGCTACTGATGAAGTTTCTAACACGGCCATCTCCCTCTTTGTTGTTTAAAAAAGCCGACGAAAAAAGCAGGTGATTTACATCCACCACTTAACTAGTCATTCAACCATTAATAAAAAAAACTGTCAACTTGTAATCAAGTTTTTCGTAATTAATTCTAACCAACTGTTCACGAGATTGGAATAGCAACTTTGCAATAAATGCCACTCATTTATAAAATATCAAACCATTGTAAAATTGAAACCAACTAAAAGTTGTTCAAAAATAACTCATCTCGCATTTTTTTAAATCAAAGCTTGAAATAAACACGTTAGATATACAGAATCTACCACTCTAAAAAATACGCAGAATAGATACTTAAATTATGAATCAAATAAAAGAGCTATTGGAAAAATACTGGGGCTATCTCGCGTTACTGATTTGGATTGGCGTTGCTGTTGCGATTGACTTAGTTAGATTAACGCCTTTCGCTTTGGATGAGGAAGCGGCTAAAGGCTTGCTCCTCACCTGGACAGTTTCCGACAATATTGTGAACCCTGTTGTAATCTTTGGACTACCCGACTTCCGAGCTTTGCTCTATGCGCCTATAGGTACTTATTGGCCCGGTAATTTATTAGCCGCAAAAATTATGAGCCTTGCAATTGCATTTGTTGCAGTCACCCTGTTATATCGCTGGGCTAGAAAAAGCTCAGACTCTGAAACCGCATTGATCGCTTCTGCTCTTTTGCTCGTTTCTCCTGCCCTCATTACACAAGTAGATTCACTAAGTGCGGGCCCTTATATTTTATTAGGATTTGCTTTGGGCGTGTGGTTAGACAAAGCATATCGAAAAAACGACAATTATTTTGGCGGTTGGTATTTTTCTCAAATGCTATGGGTCGCCATCTTATCAACCCTTCACCCAATTGCCTTAGCATATCCGCTCGTCATTGCGTGGAATTGGTACAAACATCCACATGCGACTAAATCATCACGCCACATGTATGTTGGGTTAGCAATTGCGATAACACTGTCTTTGTTAATGAGGGGCGGCTGGCACGATTTTGCCATTTTCCAAAATCCAATTGAATATCTGGCTGTTTCACTGCAAGGCGCCATAGTATGGAGTGCCGCTGATATTCAATGGTGGCCGGGAATTATTGCAGCTATATTGCTAATCCTCGTTATCATTAGTGACGTTAAGAACATCGGCAAAGATACTCTCAGCCAAATAATTATTGTCTGTATAGCATTAGGCGTGGTGATGCCAGACTCAAACTGGGCATTTATCGGTATAACTTTTTTGATCTATCGCGGCACGCATCATCTCATTCGATTTAATAATTCAAGAGGTAAGCAGGGGGCAACAGGGCAAAGAGGAATTGTGTTTGTCGTAGCACTTATCATTTGCTCATTTTTCATGCTCCAAGATAAAAATCACGTTCTAACTATTAAACACGCCATCCTAGCGCCAGAGGATGAATTAATACAAAGTGTCATGGCTATCGCTGAAGATGAGAGCAAAGCTTTTCGCATAGCAAGCCAATGGCCAGGCCGCACCATGCTAGCAACAAAACGCGATGTTCTACCTTTACCACCTGCACTAGATGATAAAGATGAAATGCTCAATGCCATTAAAAGTATTACTCATATCGTGTTTGATCCATACGACCCCAAAAATAAAGCACTATCTAATGCAATATCAAACCTGGGTGGCGAAACAGAGACGCTTGGACTATTTAAAGCAGGCACAATAGTAAAAATCAGAAACCATGAAGTTAGGCTCTCCTCACAACAACGCATTGATCAACAAGACACAGAAAATAAATCTGAGAATGAGTTAGACGAACCGCATTAACCACCGATATTTATTTGCGACATTCATATTTTCCGCGTTTACGCGGAAAATATGAATAAACGTCCTCTCTTTAATTAATAAATTCCTGATCTTGACTCGACATAACCCAGCCTATAAGTTAAAAAGAGTCACGGGAGGGTGTTCCAGAGCACCTATTGTCTGGGCCATGGCAGGAAACTTGAGAGTTCGAGTTCCCAGAATTGGTGTATGGTTTTAGTAAAGGGTTTTCGAATCAGTAAAACTACTTTAATATTGCCTGGTATTTTAATACTAGCCCGATCAATCTTCATGGCTAGTTTGTGTGCGCATCCTCCCTCACACTCAAAATCCACCTGCTTCACGAAACGCTGTCTTAATATCAGGAAAATGATATATGAATAAAGCCTATCACACCTTTGTTATGTGGCTAATCTGGGGGGCTGCCGCCACAACCATCTATCTTGGGCTCTATCTTGATACAGACATACTTGAGTTCCTTAGTAATGACGAAAGTAAAATAACTTGGATTATTACGATGCTATTTGTTGTGGGAGTAATCGCCAGCTTCTTTCTCACGGTAGCAATTACTGGTGAATATATTGAAGCTACCGAACAACAGCGACTAGCCGCAGAACAAGGATTAATGGGCCTGGAAAAAACAGGTAAAAAACCTAAAACAGTTAATCACTTCTATGAATCACTTAAAGTTGTTGCCTCGAATAACGAATCACCAAACATAGAAACACTACTCGAGATGGAGTATGCGAGCCTATCTCGACGAAGTCATGTGATAGAGATAATGGGCAACCTGCTAATAACACTCGGCTTAATTGGTACAGTCATGGGTTTGACTTTAACATTGACTGGCTTAACAACATCTCTCGACGCGTTGGGACAGGATCAGGATTTGCTCCTAGCTGGCCTAAGAAAAGCCATGGGAGGCATGGGAACCGCCTTTTATACAACACTTCTAGGCGCAGTGTTAGGGGGTGTACTACTCAGAATATTCGCGCTAATAACCGAAAATGGTATAGGCAGCCTGCATGATTTCATCACCAAAACCTGTATGGTTCACCTCTCGGCGGATTTTAAGCCCACAGTTGAGCGTGACGTTCGTTTCTTAAATGTAGAATTAGATGCGTTAGGCAGCAAAGTAAACAACCTTAAAGCAGCCTTCAGCGACTCAAAAGAGTCAATAAATGAATTTCACGAAGCAGTTAAAAAATTACACGCAACAACTGATGATGACAGTGGTGTTTATACGCTCAGAGAAACATTGCGCATGCAGAAATATTATCGTGTACTAATTCGCCAAGAATTAACATTAATGAATCAACTCAATCGTTCTTGGTGGGGTAGATTCAAAAATCACCTAGATACCAAAGACGACAATAAAGAATAAAAATGACCAGAAAGCGTCGTCACGTTTACACAAACATCTACGAGAGTTTCTCTGATGTCTCTTTATTAATGCTCGCCACTTTTATCTTCTTGATGGTGACCATTCTTATCACATCCCGAATGGCGCAGGAATATGAAGTTCCTCGTTTAAAGGCCGAAATCCAGGAATTAAGAAATCAACTTGCCGCGGCAGAATTTGATGCACAACGATTGGAAAATAATCTGGGTGAAATGTCAGTCATATCTGAGGGTGGAAGCCCGATGGCACGCATTATTGAAGCAGCAACATTTGGCCGCAAAGATTTCGATCTCTTTATCAAAGGGTTGAAAGATCTTCCTGGCAAGGATCTGCACTTAATGATCGATGCCTCTGGATCCATGCATGGCTTAACTTCATTTCTCGTTCCAGTATTGAGAACAATTGTTATTCGTTCAGGAAAGCAACTATCAGCAATAACCTGGTACTCTGATAACGAAGCAGAGACCTATACTGGAACAATGGGTTCTATGTTTGATAGTTTATTGTCTGGCGCCCCCTTTGGCGGAAATTTGGAAACAATGGGTAAAGCATTTCGTGTAGCAGCTAGAAATGCGCCAGCGCCAGGTGCTTATGTGCTTGTTGGTGATGAGCCATCTGACGATAAAATAAATTATTCAGAAATACCCAGCCCTGTATTTACATTACCATTAGGCCGCTCAGACCCTGAAACTACAGCGGAATATCAAAAAATTGCGGACAAAACTCTGGGCAAAATGCTCCATCTTGATTTTAAATAATCCATAAAATCAAGGCGATTAAGGCTACAGCATAAAAATCATGTCAATAATATTAGCCAAATAAACAGCAAATAAAATCTGACTCTATCGCAAAGTCCTCTAAGTTTGGCTCGTTTTTGCATATAATACGTACTATGCTAGAAAAAGAATAAAAGTAAAACTTTTCTTTCAAAATAAGAACAAAACTATTTCTACTCTGACATCAGAGCACGATTAAACAAATTATAAAGGCACAGCCATGTTGACAATTTCATACAATACAACAATAACAGGCGACATCCGTAGCCCCGGACCAATTCAAGTCTCTGGTAATGTCAAAGGTAATGGTACATTTGACGATCTGCTCATTGTTTCGTCAACCTGTGTGTGGGATGGTGATATTGTTGCTGACAGCATTATTGTTGAGGGAATAATAACAGGTAATATTATTGGACGAAAAAAGATTCAAATCGATTCCAAAGCCCAGATTATCGGAGATATCACAACACCAAAACTGACGATTGCGCAGGGCGCGAAAATCGAAAGTTTAGTCAATATGCGACCGATGCCAAAACCAATCGAATTAAACGACAAAAAGAACAAAAAACAAGTAGGACAGAAAAAAGACGAATCTAAAATAAAAAAAGAAGAACAAGTTAAGCAGCTAGCCTAAACTATCTACTAAAAAAAGTATTCCAACGATAAATGCGGCAAGACTAATCATCAGTACTGCCGCCGCTGATACATCTTTCACTTTTTTGATCGCTTCATGATATTCCGGCTGCACATAATCACAGATTATCTCAAGTGCTGTGTTAAATAACTCAGCGGCTAAAACCAACGCAATCATCATAATAACAATTGCCCACCAAAAAAGCGGTGGTTGCAATACTATCAATACCAAAAAAGCTGAAATAGCAACGATCATTTGAAAGCGTAAACTTTTCTCGGATGAGAACGCCACTTTCAAGCCGTTGAAGGCAAAACCCAAACGAATAAAAAGATGCTTATTTTTCATCATTCTTTTTTTCACTCAATAAATAAACGTCTTGTTTGCTCAGACGCTTCATTTGTTTAATATTCCAAGCTTGATCGAGTGGTTGAAACAATTCAGTTTGAATTGAATCATCGATAAATATTTGTGGATAGCGGATCCATTTTTCATTGATAGAAAGTGTACGATGTGTCAATGCTCCAAGCCAAAGCGTGCTATTTGAATCTATCAAACGGAAAGAACTCTTCCAAAGTTGAAGTACGTACCTTTGATTTTCATTTTCACCACGCTTGTACAAAACCAATGATTCACGTTTGCCGTTGTGAGATTGGGGAATCAAGGGCAATTCATCAAACGTAGGCTCAGGTTTTAAATAATACATTATTGCTTGAGTCGATAAGTCTACCGGTTTTTCCCATCCCATTTCTCGAAGGCTCTTCTCAATGTCTTGCAACCGACCGAGCCACTGTATATTTAATGCCTGCTTCTTTTCGCTAAAAATATCTATACGATTAGAGGATAATTGTTCCCAGCCACTAGTCTGCCATTTATTGAAAGTAGTTGGAATATTAACCTCTTTTCTTTCAGCAGCGTCACTGGAAAAAGGCTCATAAAGATTTACTTGAATAATCCCAGCCACTAATAATGCCAATAAGGAGAGCATTCCAAATATTTTCTGCCGATTAAACAATAGTAGCTCGCGATGATAAATTAGACTTACAAATCCCACCCACACCAGGCTTGTCGCAATTACCATCAAAACTGTTGAAGGCTGTAGTTGAGCAAAATAGAAAAGACTTAAAATCGGAAACAACAGTACCAGGATGAAAAAAGTATAAGCAATCCAGCGGATCGTAAAATTAAATTTAGAAAAGATGATAATCGTTAAACAAGCAGCAAAACTAACTAAAACAACAAGATAAAGCGCGGTTGCAAGCTGATCAGTATGAGTTGCAGTTGCAAGTAAAAGGATAATCCCGGCTACAACGCTGGCAGTGATGGAAAAGAGCAAATACCGAAGAACGGAATACTCTTTTACGATAAATAAGCTAAAAGCGCTGACAAATAATAGTAAGCCGATAACAGGCAAAGAAAACAATGTATTAAATGGAAAAAAATAGCCGTTTAGGGTGGGTGACTGAATTAGGTGAGCAAAATTTTGCGCAAATTCATCAATCCCTAATTGACTCGGGTGGAATAACTGAAGAACAAGTAAATAAACAGCAAACAGAGTTAGTATTATTAATAAACCAGATACAACCAACGCTCTTCGCATAGTTATGTGCGACCCAAAAACAAATGAAGCGATTTGCCCCCATTGAGGATGGTTAACTGCCCACTGAAACCCGATCGTGAAAACTGATTCGGCCCTTGGAAGCGCAATCAATACGAGCTTTCTTGTTAACCAAACCGCTAAAACAAGCATAACGATAGCGGCCAACAAAATTACCATCAAACGACCACCTACCACTTCCGCCAATGCAATGGATTTTCCGAAAACAATACCAGGTATCAAATAGAAAGGAGCCCACAAGCTTGCAGACAAAACATTCATGGCAAGAAAATAACGAGGAGACATACCCATCATTCCAGCAATCGCTGGAATAACCGGGCGCACAGGGCCGACAAAACGACCGAAAAAAATACTCTTTCCACCATGCTTAGTGAAAAACGAACGACCCAGCTCCAGGTAATCAGGTCGTTTATTAAGAGGCCAAAGCCGAGCTAGCTGTTCGTGGTAATTCTTCCCCACCCAAAAGCTAATGCTATCGCCTAAAACTGCGCCGATAAAAGCAAGAAGGATCGTCTCTTTAAAACCAAGAACACCAGTACCCACCAAAGTCCCCACACCAAACATCAACACCGCGCCCGGTACAATCAACCCGACAATAACGAGTGATTCAGTGAGCGCAATGATAAGCACAGCCAGGCCTGCCCAGGCAGGGTTTTCAGATAACCAGGTAAAGAATGGTTGGACAGATTGCCAGTCCATAGAATTGCTTCAGTTATAAATTGGAAACACCGGGCGATGATAATTCACCCGGTGCGTATATGCATTACAGTGTAGCAAATATTTCTTTCGCTGCTTGAATTGTCGCATCGATATCGGCATCAGTATGCATGGAAGAGACAAATCCCGCTTCATAGGCAGACGGCGCAAGGTACACACCTTTTTCTAGCATTGCATGATAGAAGGTCTTGAATCTTTCAATATCGCATTCAGCAACCTGTGAAAAGCGTGAAACTTTCTCTGCATCAGTAAAGAAGAATCCAAACATCCCACCTACTTGATTAGTTGTTAATGGAATATTATGTTCCGCCGCCACAGATTTAAGCCCATCACACAAACGTTTTGCTTTTTCAGCTAAACCGTCATGAAAACCCGCTTGCTCGGCGATTTTTAATGTGGCAAGACCTGCTGACATCGAAACGGGGTTTCCAGACAATGTTCCCGCTTGATAAACCGGACCAAGCGGTGCGATTTTTTCCATGATCTCTTTTTTGCCACCAAAAGCACCAACCGGCATACCACCACCAATGACTTTGCCTAAAGTTGTCAAATCAGGTTTTACACCGTAATAAGCTTGCGCACCACCGAGTGCGACACGAAAACCTGTCATCACCTCATCAAACAACAACACTGATCCATATTGATCACAAACTTCACGCAAACCTTCTAGAAAACCTGGCTCGGGTGGAATGCAATTCATATTACCCGCGACTGGTTCAACAATAATACAAGCGACTTGTTCACCAATCTCAGCAAAGGCCTCTTTCACTTGATCAATATCGTTAAACGTTAAGGTAATGGTGTGATCAGCTAATGCGGCTGGCACACCAGGAGAAGTTGGAACACCAAGTGTTAACGCACCAGAGCCCGCTTTAACCAGCAAAGAATCTGAATGACCGTGATAACAGCCTTCAAATTTCACAATTTTGTCACGACCAGTATAACCACGCGCCAGGCGAATTGCTGACATGGTTGCTTCGGTACCGGAGCTAACCATGCGCACCATATCAATAGAAGGTACTAACTCACAAACCTTATCTGCCATGACGGTTTCTATGCGAGTCGGCGCACCAAAACCTAAACTTTTAGCAACTGTCTCTTGCACGGCTGCAATAACTTCCGCATTTGCATGACCAGCAATCATCGGCCCCCAGGAAGCCACATAGTCGATATATTTGTTACCATCTTCATCCCACAAATAGGCGCCTTCACCCTTTTCAAAAAATACCGGGTCGCCACCTACACCGTTGAATGCACGAACTGGCGAGTTAACTCCGCCTGGAATATGTTTTTTAGCCTCTTCAAATAGGTCATGAGAACGGGTCATTTATTATCCTTTAAACATTTCTGAAAAATTTCTTGCTGCCACTTCAACATCATCTTGCTGAAATAAGCCATGAATTACGGCAATTGAATCAGCACCAGCTTTGATCAATGAGTCCGCATTATTCATGGTAATACCGCCAATCGCAACTATTGGAATCGTTAAATGCTGTTTTGCTTTCACCAACAAATCTATTTCCGCCTGCACGGCTGATGGTTTTGTCAACGAAGGGAAAAATCGACCAAATGCGACGTAATCCGCACCTTGCTTCTCTGCATTCAAAGCCAGTTCGAGCTGATTATAACAAGAAACACCAATAGTCTTGTCGGGCAGCTTTGCTCTCACTTTTTCTAGCGAATCATCATGCCGACCAACATGCACACCACCAGCATCGATTTTTTTCGCAAGCGCAATATCATCATTAATGATGAAAAGTGCATCAAACTGATCACAGCTTCGTTTTAATTTTTCTGCTAATCGAAGACTATGTGCATCTGGCAAGGTTTTGTTTCGATACTGGATGATCTGGCAACCACCTTTTAGTGCAGACAAAACCTTTGCTTCGGTTAACGGATCAGCATCGACAGTTATGCCGTACAAACCACGCACAACTCTCATTTATTCAGCATTACCTTCTGCGTCTTCACGGCCCTCAACTTCATCAGCATCCTCAACCGATTGCGCCCAAAAAAAACGATCGGGTAAAAATTGCCCCATACCTGCGCGGTAACCTGCTTCTAAAGATTTCCAGGTAAATTCCTGAGCTTCATGAACTGCTGAGAGTGGATCAAGACCTTGAGCCAGCAACCCTGCAATCGCAGATGCTAGCGTGCAGCCTGAACCATGATATTGATTCGGCAAACGATCCCATGAGAAGGTATCGAGAATACGATTGTTGCCAAAAAAAATGTTATCGACTTTTTCAGTCTGTTCATGGCTACCGGTCACCAACACATACTCCGCTCCCATATCCATTAGCTCTTGAGCGCAAGCATCCAGCGTATCTGCTTCTTTAGCCAAGGCTCTGGCTTCATTACTATTAGGAACAAGAACTGTTGATTTAGGAATCAACAACGAACACATTGCATTCGCCATTTCGTCATCCGCTAACGGTGTACCACCTCCCGCAACAAGAATCGGATCGAAAACCACAGGAACATTAGGATAATCCTGAAGAATGGTACTAACAGCCTCAACACCTTCAACACTACCAAGCATACCGATTTTAATGGCAGCGATTGGCATATCTTCCAACACAGATCGCGCTTGCTCAACAATCATGGACAAATCCATCGGATAGTAACCTGTCACATTTTGCGTATCTTGCACGGTGATTGCGGTAATAGCGGGTGCGGCATGACAACCCATACTCGCCAATGTCTCAATATCTGCTTGCATACCGGCACCACCTGTTGGGTCGTTCCCGGCAAATACTAAAACAATCGGTAATTTTTGGTTTTCGCTCACTTTTTATACTCTCAAACGGGTTGCTTCAGAAACTGAATGGATTGACGCCAAAGCAAGATGATTAAAATGATAAGTTTAAATTTACAAGGATTGGATTAAACGAAAGGTCACTCTCTGCAAATTCTCAGAAATGAAATTACCCATATTATAACGCATTTAAATTTAATTGCTCAGCAGCCTCAGTAGTTCCCACAAATGGCTCCATGAAGAGGAGTTGGGAGTGACTTGGGCTAAGAATGCACTCGGAACGGAAAAAACAATCCCAACTCCCTTTCTAGCGGGAATTTCCGCAGCAGCCAACGACAGCCAAACTCCAGGCATGGTAAATAAGTGAAGAATAATCTATTCTCAAGCATCACGAATAGAGATGCAGCATCACTGGACAATAAATGAAACAGAACGACCTGAACATTGATTGGAAACTAATCGATACCGTATTGCTCGACATGGACGGCACATTACTCGACCTTCATTACGATGACTACTTTTGGCAAGAATATCTCCCAAAACGCTATGGCGAAGTTAACCATCTAAAAACCGAAGATGCCAAACGTGTTTTAGAACCAAAGTTCAAAGCAATGGAAGGCACACTTGAATGGTATTGTCTGGATTTTTGGAGCAAAGAGTTGCAGATGAATATTCCCGAACTCAAGGCAGAAGTGTCTCATTTGATAGCAATCCATGATGGCGTCATTCACTTTCTTGAATCACTGCATAAGAGTAATAAAAAAGTTTTTCTGGTGACTAATGCGCACGAAAAAGTGTTGGAACTAAAAATGGAAACCACAAAACTCGCCCATATGTTCGATCAGATTATCAGCTCACACCAGTTCAACCTTCCAAAAGAGAATCCTGAATTCTGGCACAAACTGGTTGATAAGCATTTTTTCGATCCCGAAAAAACACTCTTCATTGATGATAATCTTGATGTGCTTAGATCCGCGAAAAAGTTCGGGATCAAATATCTGGTGACGATTAAAAAACCTTCCAGTCATAAACCAGCAAGAAATATTACTGAGTTTCCTGCGTTGGGGTCATTTTTTGGGATTGAGGTTTAATAATTAGTTTAGGGCAGGGTATTCTAAAAAGAATGGCTAAACCTACTTAAGGAATAAATTAGAGAAATCGAAACTCGTTACACCCAATCACCAAAGTCTTTTAAAATTTAAAATGTGCCACCGAAGCTTGTAATGCTGTAGCGTAGTTTGCTAGCTCTTCACTACTTACTGCAATTTGTTCACTAGCACTTGTCGATTGATCAGTAAGATCGTTAATAGCTACAACATTCTTGCCTATCTCTTCAGAAACGGTGCTCTGCTCTTCGGCCGCACTTGCTATTTGATCGTTCATAGTAACGATAGACGCTACAGATGAAATAATCGTTTGCAAAGCTTTTTCAGCATCGGCGGCGCGCTCTACACTTTTATTAGCGCCTTCATGCCCTTTTTGAATGACTTGAACGGCGTCTTTCGTGCCAGTTTGCAGTCGTTCAATTATATCCCGAATCTCTATCGTAGAGTCTTGCGTACGCTGGGCTAGAGAGCGGACTTCGTCCGCAACAACAGCAAATCCACGACCTTGCTCACCAGCACGCGCAGCCTCAATTGCTGCATTTAACGCTAACAAATTGGTTTGCTCCGCAATCCCGCGAATAACCTGCAACACAGTGCTAACATCATTGCTATCAGATTCAACACGTTGTATTACTTCACCAGCTTGATTTACTTCATCAACAAGATTCTGAATGGATGTAATCGTACTTCCAATGACATTTTGACCTTCCAATGCAATATTATCTGCTTGATTTGCGGATTCCGCCGCACTAACTGCACTTTTAGTGACTTCAGCCACAGTTGCAGACATTTGCGTGATTGTAGAAGCTACACTACTGGTTTCATTTTGTTGTTTTAACGACGCTTGTCTTGCATTTTTTGTAAAAACTGACAATTCTTCTGATGATGTAGCAACATTTCCTGCATTTGATCTGATGACATTCATCTGCTCACGCAATTTCAATATAAGCTCCGAAAGCGCTGTTGCTAATGCATAGAATTCGCGCAACCCTTTTCTCTTCACTTGAATACCAAAATCCCCATTAGCACAAGAGTTCATATCCTCAATTAACTTGTTCAAAGGTGTAAAAAGATAACGATTAAAAACAAACAGACTTATTCCAATACCAACAAATACTAATAACAAAAAACCAGAAATAATTAGCAGTTGGATTTTCTGTTGCTCTTCATAGAAAGGTGTTATATCTTCCAGCATTTGTAATTCTAATATTGGGTCACCATTTATTGACTGCAAAACATAACTGATAGGTAAACTATTTTCGTTTTTCAATTTATCCCATTGTTCGCTGCGAAAATCGACTTCTTTTTCTGTGTTTAAAATTGTGAGCGGTAATTTTGTAATATTCGCAACGTCCATCAAATGATGAGTTGGATTTGCAACAACTTCAAGATAACCCGCCAAGCGTAAACCACCAATTGGTACCAATATTGAGTACAAGCTATTTTTTTCAGAATTCTATAATCCACTAATAGCTTTCAATCTATCAGGACCTTTTCGATCTTTAGCTTGTTGAAAAAGAACCGATGTCATATTATCTGGCAAGCCTGAAACACCTTCTTTACTTTGTGCAACCAAAGCAAATTTTTTGTTATACACTCGTAATTTTTTAACATCAATCATTCCTGCAGTAACATAACGTTGATGAAATTGATCATCAAGTGTAGCAACTATAAGTGCCTTCGCTTCTAAATCCTTTGAGGAGCGCCCCACTTTTTTCAATGGAGCACTTAGATCTGTTTGAGCAGCCACACCCATTTCGGTTGCAAGCTGCCGCAATTTATCCAAAGATTCTTTTGCGGATATATCAACAATTCTTGATAAAGTTGTCTTTTGAGATTCTAAAGCGGCGTTACGAAAATAGGTGGCACTTAGTATAGATAGCCCTATTGCAGCAATACTCAATATTAGGAGTGTTGATACAAACAGCCCCTTAATAGATACCTTTTCAATTTTCATCACGCAAACCAATCTAATTAAACGACACCACATCCAAACATCATTTGAAGCCTTTATTAAGGTTGTATAGTGGGTGGCCGCCACCCATTTCCAGCCTTATGCTTACAAGAGAATTCACTATCTACTTTGTGATTGGAAATCCTTTATTAATCCATTCATCCCAGCCGCCACGAAACCAAAAAATATTTGAATAACCGCTTTCAACTGCAATCTTAGCTGCTTTAACACTTCGAGCACACTTCACTCCGTTACAATAAAACACAACGGGAGTATGTTTATCATTTATAATTGCAGCAAGCGATTCTGAATTCGTATCAGTATCAGGAAGACTAATAGACCCCTCAATAAATCCTTTCAAGTGATCAGAGTTTTTCCGAGCATCAACAATCACAAGATCATCGTGTTCTCCAAAAAGCTCGATAAGCTGCTCCGCATCTATTTTATTAGTACCAGAAATTTTATCAGGTACATCTTCTTTTGCAAAAATCTGAGCTGACCCAAATATAAGAAATATATAGAAAAAATGCGCTAGTTTTAACTGCTGTCATAATATTACCTAGTATATTTTTGTTGAGGACGATAGTTAAAGTTATCGTCATAAACTAGCTGTGCTTAACCGCAGGTAGGAATAACAGAAGTTACTGCTAAATTCATAGGCAGAGTTACGAAATTAGTCAAATTATTCGTGTTGAAATACATAAATATTGGTTATAAATTTGTAGCTAACACGTTGTGATTTAACAATCATTAACCGCAATTATTTTACGTATTGAATTAAACTCTTTTCTCAGCATTTACTTATAAATACTATTTTTTCTGCGCTAATATCACCGTGTAGGTATTCATCAACGGTGTGTTTCAACAATGCTTATACGCAACATTTAGCTCTGTATTTTGTTGATATTGCAATTGTGGATTGCTCAGATGGCCCAGCAACAGGATGTATCTATGGTGTCGAGTTAGCCAATAGAAATGAAGGCGTGACGAAAACTACTTCTTCACCCACACGCTCTTTTGCGTTGTGATATATAGATTCTCAACTTTCTTTCTTGCCCAATCGGTTTTTCTAAGAAATTTCAGGCTGGATTTCACTGATGGATCACTGTTGAAACATTTAATATTGATGCGTTTGCCTAACTCCTCCCAACCATAATGCTCTACCAGGCTGGTAACGATCTGCTCCAGTGTCACTCCGTGCAGTGGATTATTTGCATTCTGTTTATTCATTAAGCAATGTGATCCTTCTTGTCATTACGCAGAGAACAAATGTTCTCAATACGGCCTTTGTAAAATATCACGTTCACCTGTTTTTATCCTGCTTTGTTAAAGCGCCTTATCCACAACTACATGTTTATTACTTCCTCACACATGAAAAATTATTTACTCATTTTCAAATACAGTACACATTTTGCAGTGCATTTAAGTGAAAATAACCAGAGAAAATAACCATGCCTAAACTTTTCACCGAAGCAAAAAAAAGACTCCGCGAAGCAGCCATTCATATGAAATTTGATCCGGATGTTTTAGAGATGCTGAAATATCCTAAAGAAACCCTGGCTGCCAGTTTGTTGATACGAATGGATGATGGATCACGGCGCTCCTTTAAGGCTTGGCGTTGTCGCTATAACGATACTCGCGGACCAACAAAAGGTGGAATTCGCTTTTATCCGGCGGTGAATCTTGATGAAGTAATGACACTTGCTTTCTGGATGACATTTAAGTGTGCAGTGGTCAATATTCCTTATGGCGGAGCAAAGGGTGGGGTGGCAGTTAATGCCAACGAACTTTCGAAAGCTGAATTAGAGAGGTTGTCTCGTGCTTATGTTAAAGCGTTTGCCAGCTTCATTGGTCCTGATCGGGATATTCCGGCGCCCGATATGTATACCAACGACATGGTCATGGGTTGGATGGCAGATGAATATAGCGCGATCGTAAATCAACCAAGCCCTGCAGTAATTACCGGCAAGCCTCTGTCACTTGGTGGCTCACTGGGCAGAACCGATGCTACCGGGCGCGGTGGTTATCTGGTTATTAAACATCTGGAGCGAGACCTAAAACTTGAACCAGAGAAAACTCGTGTCGTTATTCAAGGTTTTGGAAACGTGGGCTTTCATTGTGCCTGTTTGCTTCATGCTGATGGTTATAAAATATGCGGCCTCTCTGACTCGAAAATGGCGATTTACGATCCTGCCGGAATGGATCCTCACGCAGTTCATGAACACAAATCAAACACAAGATCACTCTCTGGCGCTCCCACTAATGGTCAAGCAAAAGAGATAACGAATGCTGAATTATTAGAATCCGATTGCGATCTACTCATTCCTGCCGCGTTGGAAAATCAAATCACCCACGAAAATGCTGCTAATATTCAGGCGCACGTCATTTGCGAATTAGCTAACGGACCAATTACCCCTGCTGGGGATAGAATTTTAAATCAATCGGGAAAAATAGTTATCCCTGATATACTCGCAAATGCAGGTGGAGTTATTGTATCTTACTTCGAGTGGGTACAAAATAAAGCAGGCTATTATTGGACTCTGGAAGATATTCACTCACGCTTGAAAGAACGCATCGAGCCAGAAACAAGAACCGTTTGGAATATTAGTTTAGAAAAAAATATAGACATGCGAACTGCTGCTTATATACACTCGTTAGAAAGAATATGTGCTGCTGTTACTGCGCATGGAACAAAAACTTTCTTTTCATCCTAAATAAGCTGGAAGACTATAATTTTCCGGCGTTAGAACTAGATAATCTCAAATGACAAAAAAAATCACCTTAATTTTAGCCGGAATATTCCTATCAGTTATTGTATTAGGATTAACACTACCTTCAAGTTATGAGATCAGTCGCTCGGTCACCATCGACAGTCCTGTTGATGATGTACACGCCTATTTGAATAATATTGAACAGTGGCCCAGATGGGCACCATGGCACAATACTGAAAACGAGGTAAGCATCAGACGTGGTAAAATTTCGACAGGTGTTGGCGCTTCTCAAACATGGTCTGGAGAGGGCGGTACAGGGTCACTTGAAATCACCCAATCGTCACTCCAATCGGGAATCGAGTATGTACTCCATTTTGGCAAAGAAGAACAAGATACAGTAGGCAACTTTAAATACCAGCCAAATGGCGAACAAACAATTGTCACCTGGACGATGACGGGTGAAATGTCGATGCCGATAATTGGTCCTTATGCGGTACTGATCATGGATTCAATGGCGGGACCAACATTATTAACGGGACTGGATAAACTAAAAGCTGCTGTGGAATGGAAGCCTGAAAAGAAAGTGACAGCTGAATAAGCTACCATTTTTTGGCTAATAAGAGGGGGCTAAGCCCCCTGAATCAACCCCATAAAACTCGCCAGCATCATGGTTAAAAATAATCCTGCGATGAAAAAGAGTCCAACGGCTAGCGATTCATAGCCAGCTTTTTTGGCTTTATATCCAGCAAATCCAAGTGCAGAAATTATCAGCAAACTTATGACGACTACTCTGGCCATGTTGATCCTTTAATAGAAAGCGCCCAATAATATATTCATATTAAACGGCTAACACAGCCTCTCACAAGTATTTTAAAAATTGAATGAGTATTTTATGGATTCACCCTCAATATTGCCAAAGTAATATTAGGCGAGGCAGAAATGAAAGCTCTTTAATAGATAACCAGACTCGTAGCATTTCTGAATGCGTAGCCTGGCTCTGTACAAGCTCTTAGTTATTTCCGCTTACCTTAAAAAACAGCATAAGATCAGCCAGCGATCTTGACTCTTCGTCCATCGATTCGCTAGCCGCTGCGGCTTCTTCAACCAATGCGGCATTTTGTTGTGTCGCCTCGTCCATTTGTGTGATCGCTTTATTCACCTCTTGAATACCTGTTGCCTGCTCGTTGGACGCCGATGCGATGTTTGCGATTATTGTGTTTACTGTTTTTATCGATGCAACGATCTCCGAGAGAGTTTCACCTGAGTCATTAACCAGCCTAGAACCTTCTTCGACTTTCTGCACGCTGTCTTTGATAAGCGTTTTGATTTCTTTTGCAGCCGATGCGCTGCGTTGAGCGAGATTACGCACTTCGCTTGCCACCACTGCAAATCCTCGCCCTTGTTCACCGGCACGGGCTGCTTCTACGGCTGCATTCAATGCAAGTAAGTTAGTTTGGAATGCAATTTCGTCGATAACACCAATAATATCGGCAATTTTTTTACTCGAAGTGTTAATGCCTTCCATTGCACTGATAGCATTATTAACAACTGCACCGCCTTTTTCTGCGGATTCACTGGCAGTTGCCGACAATTGATTCGCTTGCTGGGCGTTATCTGCATTTTGTTTCACTGTGCCAGTTAACTCGTCTATCGATGCAGCTGTTTGCTCTATCGATGCTGCCTGCTCCTCAGTACGACTGCTGAGATCCTCATTCCCCTTGGCGATTTCGCTTGCAGAGTTCCGCAACGACGTAGCACCTGTGACGATTTGATTAACCATATTGAGAAGGTTTGTAATGCAAGTATTAACTGCATCGCGTAGCACTGCGAATTCACCTTGGAATTCACCTTGCATCTGCTCGGTTAAATTCCCGTCGGCCAGTTCTTGCATGACGCGTGAACTCTCACGTAGCGGCACGGCTACCGCATCCAGCATCTTATTAATACCATCGGTGAGACTCCGTACGAATCCCTCATAACGCTGCGAGTCGATTTGCTGACTTAAATCGCCCTCAGTCGCAGCATCAATAAGCTGCTGAATTTGAAGAAGTGCATCCTTTTGTGCCGTAATATCAACAGCATATTTAACCACTTTAAATGGCTTACCGTTGAGATCCTGGATGGGATTATAAGAGGCTTGAATCCAGATCTCTTTACCGTTGTTACCAATGCGCTTGTATTCACCGGTGTCGTATTCTCCGCGGTTTAACTTTTGCCAAAATTGTTTATATTCAGCACTGTTCGCGTAACCGGATTCAGCAAACATACTGTGATGTTTGCCTTGCACATCTTTCAGGGTGTACCCCATTACGCTGAGAAAATTGTCATTTGCGGTAAGAATGGAACCATCCATGTTGAACTCAATTACCGCCTGAGATTTGCTGATAGCGTTAATTTGACCTTGGAAATCGGCACTCTGTAGTTTCTGAGCAGTGACGTCGGTAGCATATTTAACCACTTTAAACGGTTTACCATTGAGATCCAGGATGGGATTATAAGAAGCTTGAATCCAGACCTCTTTACCATTGTTACCAATGCGCTTGTATTCACCGGTGTCGTATTCTCCGCGGTTTAACTTTTCCCAAAATTGTTTATATTCAGCACTGTTAGCATATCCGGATTCAGCAAACATACTGTGCTGCTTGCCTTTAACCTCGTCAAGGGTATAGCCCATTGCACTTAGGAAGTTTTCGTTGGCCATGATAATAGTACCGTCCATATTGAACTCAATCACAGCCTGTGATCGACTAATGGCTTCTATTTGACCATGAAAATCAGCGTTTTGCGCATCAAGAATACGCTGCTCTGTGACATCATACCATTCCAGTGTGTTACCAATATATTCCCCACTATCATCAATTTGTGAGGTAACATTTATATTAAAAGTGAGTGGGCCAACCTGAATATCAACCGAGTGAGGTAAATTAGCCGGATTGGACAATAGCTTACGCTGATGTGCTGGATTCTTATGAAAAACGTCAATGTTTGTACCGATTATCTCGGTCGCAACAAACTCAGGACACAATGTTCGCAATGCATCTTGGTGTTTTTGTAATAAGTCTTCAGTCGCTTTGTTGACATAAGTAACCTTGAGGTCTCGATCTATCATCATTATTGCGGTCATAGTTCCGGCGACTGCAGAGCGGAGCCGAGATAGCTCATGTAATTGCTCAGCGTTAAGGCTTGTTGAGTCTTGTGGTGTGTTCAACGCTTAATCTCCCTCAGAGTTTATGGATATCCAAACTTAATGAACTCGATTTTTCCTTGCGCTCCGCAGGGTGTTTGTATCGACAGTTCTATCGAAAATAGCGGATGTATGTCACATTTTCTTAAACCTAAAAAAGCAGTTAGGTTTATCAATAAGTGAATTGTTTGTATTGGGAAAATTCAGGATGGATTACTAACATGAGTGACTTTTATCACTAGTGACATTTGCGTTAAGCCGTAAGTGATTTTCTGGCCTTTGGCCAGCGCATTAAGCTTAAAGCGCTGGCCAAAGGCCAGAAAACAGCTTAACGCACTTGCTGGCATTAAATAGACAGAATCAGTCAATTTGGCCTTTTTACGTTTATAAAATGAGAATTTACTTCTTCTCTTCTTCAGTCTTTTTTTGTACAAGGTCATTCATATTTTTTAACACCCCTTCAGCTTTAAAGCTCGGGAGTTGATAAACCCAAAGCGCAAAAGCATTATTTAGCTCTTGAGCTTCAGCCGAACTTTCTTTGTTGGTAGATTTCGCATCAAACCAGATGTAGTCTTTATCATCTTTTTTTGCGAGTTTTGCGCTAATCAACAAATCATCGAAAGTTTTGAAATCGACTTTACTTATAGTTTTTTCATCGACATCAAATTTTCCACGCACTACCACATCATCAAATGTCAAATTCTTCAAACTGTTTGCGATATTATTCAGCGCAGCTGTTGACTTAACAACGGTAGTTTTGGGTTGATCTTCAATAGTGTAGTTCGTGTCGGTGCTTTCATTTTTTGAAATACTGAGACTTGTGTTATCGGCATGTTTAATAACAACAGATTGAACACGTGATTTATCGATGTTAATCACAGCTTTATTTAACCAATCCACCAGAGAGCTTGGCAATCGAACAGAACCCGTTACTAACCAGCTGGTTTCATCATTTTCCTTTCGAACATAAACTGCAGATTTACCACCTGGGCCATTCGCGCGTTTCTCTTTTCCGATAACAATGGAATAGAGGACGTTATCCGCTTTATCCAAAAGTTTGATCTGTTTCGATTGCTCATCCCCTGGCTGACCAATACCCTGTACACCAAGGCGACCATAACTTTCTGGTCGAGATGTTTTGGATTCTATTGTTTCCATATCGGCAAGCGATACGAGCAATGTTTTAACTTTGGAAAAATCAGCCGGATAGCCGGATTTTTCTTCTACCACCCAGTCAGATTCTTTTTTGAGCAAAGTCACTGTTAATGCGTCGTCCTGAATAACAACACGATTCACATCGTTTATCTTTCCAGATAATCCGGATAAATATTCTTGACCAAACTCCTGGTCAACAACTTCTTTCTTTTGTTCATTAAACAGATAAACAGCACCACCACCAATCAAAATCGTCAGTAGCAATATGAGGATTAATTTATTCGCTTTCATTTTACTTCCTTACGCAGCTGCTCTTTTCAAACGTTTTGCTCGCATTGCAGCGATTGCAATAGCAAGCAGAATAATCACCAGTGGCATTAAACCGATATTGATCACTTTTAGTGTTGTGCCTAAGCTTTCAACGCTCTTGATCAACTCGTGCTGAACGTTCCGCAACTCTTTACGGGTTTGTACCTTCTCCTCACGGAACTTGGCAATTTCCCGACGTTGCTCGGCAGTTAGAATAGTGCTGCTATTTCCATCTTGTTTACGCTGCAGTTCTGCAATTTTTCGCTCAGTTTCACGAAGTTTGTCTTGCAGCTCTTTTTCTTTATCTTGAAAACGTTTTTCTGCATCACGTTTTAACTCCTGGATTTTCTCAAAGGGTCGCGCTGACTTACTGCGGCTACGCAAACTGATTAGATCATTGCTACCACTAAGATTCTCTATAGAGTTCAAGATAAAGACATCATTATTGGATAAAGGCATTGCAATGCGATTTCCAAAAAAGTTTTGCACTTGTACCCAGAACTTATCCTGGAGCATATCTGTATCAGCAATTAAGATAATATTTGCCGCTTGCTCAGCTTCTTTGATGCCATCTTTTGTGGTATCACCATCTTTCAATCCACCAGGGAAGGCTGATTTGATGTTACCGCTCACTCGCGCTGCAAGTACCAGTTTTTCACCACCTGCTTTATAGTTACGCAGTAGATTCATGGGGTTTGCTCCAAATTGAAATTGTGAACTGGCAATCTCCATGGCTTCTACACTAGTTTCAATCAGTGGCGTTACTTCCACATCAAATCCATCCAGCTTTTTGATATGACCCGCTGTGGCGAAGTTCATTTTCTCCAGATCTCGGGTGATGAAATCATTTGCATTGAAGTTTTCTTTCTCCATTGCTAACCATGCGACATAATCGACCGGCTGGGCACGGCGTCCCATTTGTGCCTGCACACGTTGAGCATGTAAACGATCACCTGCAATTTTTCCATCAACCACTTCAACACCCCAGGCACTAAGCAACTTGCTCAAGTCAGAATTACGCGGTGCTTGCATAGCTGCCATGGGATTTTGTGGATCTTGCGCCGGTTCATCGGCTTCAGAAAATGGATCAACAAATGCGATCAAACGACCACCACGCATCACAAACTGATCAATAGCGAAGAGTGTTTTCTCAGATAAACCTTTTGGATGAGCCAGCATTAACACATCAACATCGCTGGGAATATCTTCAATTATGGTCTCAAGGTTTTTTAGTTCAAACGACTGACGTAGTTGATTCAAAATATACCAATCTTGTGGCCCACCTTGAGTCTGCATAAAAGGATTTGCCGCAGCAGCTTCCATGGGCAATCCACTAATCAACCCAATAACACGTTGTTTTGGATTCGCCAGTTTGTAAACCAGACGCGTGATATCGTATTCTAATGACTCTTCTTTATCCGGTTGGATAAAAGCAATCACTTCTTCATCATCTGTTGAGTTAGTACCAACCAACCCAAAATATGCCTGATTGCCTGAGTTATCAATGGGCACCCCTTGCAAACCATATTGCACAGCCTGATCTTCGATTTCAGAAAATGGCTCTGGATCGGCAACAATGAGTTTTAAATTTCCATTTGAAAGTGAGACATATTCATCTAATAAATCACGAACACGTTGGCCGTAGTTTTTCACTGCAGGTACGTTATTAAAAAATTTCTCGGAAAAGAAAAAACGCAAGGTCACAGACTCGTCTAAATTACCCAGTATATTTTCTGTTCCGCTCGATAGTGTATAGAGTTGATTGTCTGTCATATCTATACGGCTTGATTTAAACACCAAACTCGCTGCCATATTGATGACTATCAATAACGCAGCAGCTGTCACTAATCCTGTTGTCGATAATAATTTTCTATTCATGTTAGTCAGCCTTTTTCATCTCAACCAAAATCACATTGGCTAATAACCAACAACCAATAAATGAGACAAAGTAAATAATATCTCGCAGATCGATTACGCCTTTCACAATGGCGTTAAAATGTGTCAGAAAACTCATTGAGCTAATGGCATCAATTAATATCTGCGGCGCCCAACCTTCGAAAAAATCAAGCACGAGTGGGAAACCGCTCAAAATAAACAAAAAGCTAATAACCACTGAAATAACGAATGCAATAACTTGATTACGAGTAATCGCAGAGATACATGAACCGATTGCCAAGTAGGCACCTGCCATTAAAAATGCAGCAAGATAGCCGGAAAATATAACAGGATTATCAGGCGAGCCTAAATAGTTCACTGTTATCCATAACGGAAATGTCAGTAGCAGCGCTAAACCGACAAATAGCCAGGAGGCGATAAATTTTCCCAACACCGCTTGAGTTACTGAGATAGGGAGAGTCATCAACAATTCAATCGAACCGGATTTCCTCTCTTCTGCCCATAAGCGCATAGATAACGCAGGAATTAAAAATAGATATAACCAGGGAAGATAAGCGAAGAAGGGCTGTAAGTCTGCTTGTCCGCGCTCAAATAATCCACCTAGGTAAAAAGTGAATACTCCGGTTAACATTAAAAATATGACAATAAACACGTACGCAACAGGCGTCGCAAAATAGCCATTAATCTCTCTTTTATAGATTGCCAGTATATTGCTCATCGTTGCTTATCCTTCAACCTCTTGTTCTGTTGTTAGCTGGCGAAACACATCATCAAGATGTCCTTTTTCCATAGCTATCTCATCAATAACCCACTGCTCTTTCTGGGCAAGGCGACTAACTTCTTTGAGTAAATCTTTTTCGCCACCATAAATACGATAGGTTGTGCGTTCATCTCTACTATCAACATGTTCTACTTTTTTCACCGCTGGTAATTTTTTCAACAGATTTTCTGCATTAAGTGAAGGGTAACCATCGAGTCGCAAACGGACAGCATTGTGATATTCCGATAGAGACTCTAATTCTTCCGGTGTACCATCAAATTTGACGCTGCCTTGTGCGATGATAATTGCGCGATCGCAGATCGCATCAACTTCCTCAAGAATATGAGTGGAGATAATAATGGCTTTATCTTTCGCCATTTCTTTGATCAACAAACGAACTTCGTGTTTTTGATTAGGATCAAGGCCATCTGTCGGTTCATCCATCACCAAGACCGGGGGATCATGCAGAATAGATTGCGCTAAACCAACCCGACGTTTAAATCCTTTGGATAATGTTTCAATGGTTTTATGTACCACGCTTTCCAAGTTAGCTTTTTGAATCGCGATATCAATGCGCTTCATTTTCTCGGCACCGCTGAAACCACGAATCTCAGCAATAAATTTGAGAAAATTTAGAACCGTCATGTCACCATACGCTGGAGCACCTTCCGGCAGATAACCAATACTTTTCTTTACCGCAATGGGTGATTTAATAACATCAGATCCACAAACTTTCACGGTTCCACTGTTCGGGGCCAAAAAGCCGGTGATCATTTTCATGGTGGTTGATTTTCCAGCGCCATTCGGCCCAAGGAAACCCAACACTTCACCCTTGTTAACGGTAAATGAGATATCACTCACTGCGTTAAAAGCGCCAAATTGCTTGCTTAAATTTTGAACCTCAATCATATTAAATTCACTTATTCTTCATGAGTTACAGACTAAACATTCTCCGACCTAAAAAAGTCCAGAGAATTCCTTGTAATTTTCATTTTGATGAATATTCAACCATCAACAGGTTGATGCTCTATCATCTTAAACTTTGATAGATAGGGATTGTTATTTAAATTTCAAGTTTTGAAATCGAAAACAAAACATAGGTAAATAATTCACCATAGATATTGAAACTACACCAATGGGGGATCGCTAAGCAAAAGTGGAACATTAACGCTTAACCTGTCACTAATACGCGTCCCCATCGAATGTATTAATTATGTAATCACCCACGAGCTATGCCACTTAGTTCATCATGACCATAGTCCACGGTTTTACGAGCTACGTGAAAAGGTGATGCCGGACTGGGAAAAGCGTAAGCATGATTTGAAGTTAGCGCTAATATAAAAATTTAATACCGAATATATTCAAATTTCAAACGCCACTGGTATATTTCCCCTGCAATCCCCCGGTATGAATTGCGGCGATGGTGGAGCCCTTGGGGAAATAGTCTTTTTTAACTAAATCACACAGACCATAAAACATCTTGCCTGTATAAATTGGCTCTACTGGAATTTCAAATACATCCTCAAACTCTTGGCAAAAAAGCATCAATTCTTGGCTTTTTTTAGCATAACCACCAAAATGATAGTCGAGCATTATCTGCCAATTGTTATTGCTCTCTGGAGGAAGAAGATTTTTCACATCTTCATTTAAAAAATCCGCACCCTTCAATACTGCAAAACCTAACATTTTTTGTTGCGCGGCAGCGGAAATTAAACCAGCTAATGTTCCACCACTTCCACATGCGGTACAGACATAATCATACTTTGTCACTAATTGCCCATTTAATTCAGCAATCACTTCCGCCACACCCGGTAAGGCTAGTTGATTGCTCCCGCCTTCGGGGATTGAGTAAAAATCACCAAATTTTTCTTTTAAGATATTCAGCAATTCAGGATTGTTTTTTGTTCTATATGTTTGCCTATCCATATATTCAATGTGCATTCCCTGTTCTTTCGCAAACGAAAGCGTTGGGTTGAGCGGCTCGTGAAGCTCACCACGAATAATCCCGATGGTATTAAATCCGAATAATTTTCCGGCTGCGGCTGTTGCATGTATGTGATTGGAATAGGCTCCGCCAAAAGTCAGTAGCGTATTCTTATTTTTTTTGCGAGCTTCAAGAAGATTATATTTTAGCTTACGCCACTTGTTACCAGAGAGATGAGGGTGAATCAAATCATCCCGTTTTACAAAGAGTTTAATCTGCTTTTCTTCCAGCAACCGCGATGATAGCTGTTGAACGGGGGAGGGTAGGTTTAATTGAACAGAATCAACTAACTTGCTGGACAACTTAGTGCTTTTTAAAATCAAGTGATACAGAATTAATACAATATCTCAAACCAGTTGGCTGTGGCCCATCGGTAAACACATGGCCTAAGTGGGCATCGCACTTTTTACACAACACTTCTGTTCTTCTCATACCGTGGCTTTCGTCAAATTCTGTTTTAACATTTTCACTATTCGCCACATCCCAAAAACTTGGCCAACCACTACCGGAATCATATTTTTCGGCGGAGGAAAATAATAAAGCATCACAACACTTGCAATGATAACTTCCATCTTCCTTACATTCATAGAGTTCGCCACTAAAAGGGGCTTCCGTCCCTTTTTCACGAGTAACGTAATACTCGTCTTCAGTCAGTTTTTCTTTCCAATTACTCATTCGTTAATACTCTACCGCAAAATAAGCTAACCAGGATTCCTGCTGATCAATTTCTGTCACAGCTCGATAGTTACCACTACCTTCGAGATAGTCATCATTCGGGTCATCACTTTCGACAAACTCTTCCCAATAGACATGAACTTTTGAAAACCCTGCTTCTAATAGTAGTTCTTTGATTTCAGGAATCGACCACAATCGCCAGGCGTAAGAAAATGCTTTTTCTATACGCGAACCATCTTCAAAATCAAAATGTATATAACATTGCATGTGATTATCGATCGGATTAAACGTTGCTTGCTCCCAAACATAGCTTACTTGCTGGTCGCCAATTTCAATCTCTTTCTCTTCTTCTGTCACATCAATGGTTGATGTTCCGCCTAACAAATCCAGAAAAAGTAACCCGTCTTCTTTTAAACCTTTACGAGCATTAACAAAATATTCTCGGAGAAGATCACGTGTTTCAAAGATACAATAACTGAAATTCATTGCACAAAGAATATCCGCCTTTTCAGATACAACTGTCAAAACATTATCATTCAATAAAGTGATTCGATTCTCAACTGATGGACCTGCAGGTTTTATGTTGTTTTCCAGCCCCCACTTGAGTGTATCGGAACAGAGATCAACACCAATTGCTCGACGCTTTGCATTGGATTTACACCAATCTGTGGCTAGCAATGCCGTGCCACAAAAATCTTCACGCAATAACAATGGCTTTTTACGCTTACCTCGAATCTCACGATAGCGATCCTCATAAAACTCGATTTCAAAATCAGTTGCTTGTACTGATTTTTGATAAAGTACATGCCGATCTGCCAAGTCGGCTAATGTTTGTTCGTTTTTCTTTTTACGCTTTGCCATTAACGTGAAAGTCTCTCATCTGTTTTTTTCGTGCCGCAAGTATAACCCTAAAAGATCGGTAAAGAGGAGGATTAAACCTGCTACACTTCACAGGGATTAACTGATTCCAATTAGACATTATGATTTTAGTAGCAAATTTAAAAAAAGAACTCGAAACCCTTTTAAAGCACTACAATATTAAATTGATTTGGATAGATGATAATCAAGCCATACCAGGAAGTTACTGGGGTGAACCAGAAGCAGGAATTATCAAAAATCAACTTTACATCCGCAACGATACCCCACTGCACTCGGCGCTTCATGAATCATGTCACTATATCTGTATGGATGATGAGCGAAGAGCCACGCTAGATACCAACACCGGTGGCGATTATGATGAAGAAAACGCCGTCTGCTTTTTACAGATTATTCTTTCACGACAACTCCAGGGCGTTGGTGATTTTTCACTCTGCGATGACATGGATGAATGGGGTTATACCTTTCGATTGGGATCGGCAAAACGATGGTTTGAAGAAGACGCCAGTGATGCGCTTGCCTGGCTGAATAAATATAAAATTTTGGATGAACATCTATCACCCACCTGGAAGATTAGACATTAATGGATTTTTATATCACGTCATTTATAAAAATGCTGTTGCTGCCACCTGGCTGTTTTGTATTTTTCTTTATCCTTGGGCTTGTTTTACTTAAACGAAATGAAAAAATCGCCAAATTCATTCTATGGAGTAACACAGTAATATTTACATTACTGACGTTACCCATCGTTGTATCCACACTAATGAGTGGATTGGAACCTTATCCGGCACTCAATCTGGAAAGTCTTTCCAATTCGAATGCTCAAGCTATCGTCGTGCTTGGTAGCGGTAGAAAATCAAATGTTGCAGAATACGACGGGGCTGACACTGTTCATCCTCGCACTCTAAATCGTTTGCGTTATGGTTCAGTACTTCACACAAAAACCGGGCTTCCCATTCTAGTAACGGGAGGACGCTTCCGTGAGGATGATGAACCCGAAGGTATTCTGATGGCGAGAAGTCTAAAGGAAGATTTTAAGCTGGAAACGCAATGGATCGAGGAAAAGAGCAGGAATACCGCTGAAAATGCAATGTTTTCATGGGACATACTGAAAAAAGAAGAGATCAAATCTATATATCTCGTCACTCATGCCTGGCATATGCCTCGCGCTAAACGCATTTTTGAGAGCCAAGGTTTTAATGTAATTCCAGCTCCCACCCGTTTTGAAGGTTTAAAAAGTGGAAAAATCAGGTTTAGCGATTTCGTTCCAAACAGTGATGCATTGCGCGTCAGTTATTATGTCATTCACGAAACAATTGGTTTAATTTGGTATAGCATTAGGTACTAATATTTACTGGTTGGATGCCTTTTTCACATCCTCTTGCTTTTTACGTTGTTGTACTTGAAGAGCGCGCTTAATATTCTGGATAACATTTTTAACATTAAATGGTTTAACAATATATCCTGCTGCGCCACGTTCCACGGCAGTTTTAACATCTTCAGCTGATGCAGAACCACTAATCATGACAACTTCTGTCTCAGGATATTCAGCATGTATATCGTTTAACACATCAAGACCACTACTACCTGGCATGTTAATATCCAAAAGCACTATTCCGGGGTCAAGTTTTCTAATCATCTCCATTGCTTTCATGCCATCGTGTGCTTCACCGACCACCTCAAATTCAGCATCACGTAATAATATTCGTAAGGCTTGTCTAATCATTGAATCATCATCAACAATTAGAATACTGTTCTTGATTTGGGACATGAATTAGCGCTCCGGCATTTTAATCAGGGTAATAACTCGACTTTATAAGCAGGAGTATCGGCATTATGAATAACTAATTTAACTGAAAAAAATAAGCGTAAATTAGCACATTCAAACACCTTACATCAGCAACAATTTTCATTACTGATATCTACCAAACCCTAATAAAAATAACTAGCTATGGGCGCCGTTAGCCTTTGCCCGCTCCATAGTTTTAGCCAGATCGGCATTGACTGTTTCCGTATCCCACTCACCAATCCCCAGCCACCCTTGAGCATTTTTTGTCACCAAGTTAGCAATAACATCAATGTGTTCTGGCGAATCATTTAAGCAGGGAATATATCGATATTGGCCACCACCTGCTTCCTGAAATACTGCCTTATTTTCTACAGCCATCTCTTCCAGTGTTTCCAAACAATCCGCTGAAAAACCTGGGCAAACAACATCCACACTTTTCAACTTCTGCTCGCCAAGCTGCTTGAGCGTTTCATTAGCATATGGTCTTAACCACTCTTCCTTACCGAATAAAGATTGGAAAGCAATTATCCATTCATCATCAGCCAAGCCAAGTTTTTCACTAATCAGCCGCGCTGTTTTTTTACACTGACAATAATAAGGATCGCCAGCAGTTAATGTGCGTTTTGGCATTCCATGAAATGAATAAAACAGTTTTTCAGGCTTGCCATGTTCATCCCAATATTTTTGAATACTATTTGCAACAGCTGATAGATAACCTTCATCATCGTGATAATGTGAGATAAATCGCAACTGAGGAACATATCGCCACTCTTTCATTGTTTTACAAACAGCATCTAATGTAGAAGCTCCGGTAGCCGCGGAATATTGAGGATACAAGGGCAGGACGACAATTCTTTGTGCATTTGCATCTTTTAGTTTTGATAACGCAGATTCGATGGATGGATTTCCATATCGCATACCAAGTGCAACTTTTACTGGACCCTTAAATTGAGATTCCAGTGCTTTTTGCAGTGCTTCTGTTTGCCGTTTGGAATAAACCAATAATGGCGATCCCTCTGGCATCCACACAGATTTGTATGCTTCAGCAGATTTTTTGGGGCGCGTGTTTAATATGATTCCATTCAGGATAAGCCACCAAATAGGGCGCGGAATTTCAACTACACGAGGATCCCAAAGAAATTCACCAAGATATTTCTTTAGTGCGGTTGGTGTTGGCTCATCCGGTGTACCGAGGTTCGTAATCAACACACCAGTAACCGGGATAGAATTGTGAGAATAATCTGCAGGCTTATTAATCATATCAATTAGGTTCTGTTGAATTTTCAATCGAATAAGAAGAAGCCCAAGATTATATATTTTTGTGAAGACTATTTATACTTGGATGGATAAATTGAATCACGAAGATTCAAAACAATTATGCTGTCACAGGGTGAGGGAGTTTAGCTTGATAGTGTTTTAAACGCATACACCACTCCAATTAATAATGGTTGGTGAACGATATATATAACAAGGCTGTGTCTACTTAACGGATGGAGAAATCGAAGATGTTTAAAAACCGGAGAATGAAGTTTGTGTAATCCCGCATGAAATCCTGCAATTCCGAAAAAAACAATGGCGACCCAGGGAATGAACGGTATGTAGTCCTTACTGCTATGTTCCATTTTTGGCCAGAAGTCGATTATCCCCGCAGCAAATAAACCCAGCAATGCAATGCCAAGCGCTACTGCGAAAAGTGGTCTATTAACAAACGGTAAAGCGGCTATGGAGCACAAAGCGATGCAATGCAATATGCCCATATAAATCCAATGTTTTGGGAATATGATGTATGTAGCAACGCTAATTCCCACTGATAATACGACTAAAATTATTAGTCGTTTCCCAAAACTACTCCACTTTATTCCTTTGCTATGAACAAAACAGAGTGAAAAACCAACACATAGTAGAAAGAGGAAAACAATAAAACGCGGTAGCCAATACCAAAATAGATCTTTGCTGAAATTGATATCTACATAACCAAACATATCGAGATCGTAAGTGAAATGAAAAATGATCATCAAAAGTACTGCGAAGCCTCTTAATAAATCGATCAATTCATAACGTGGACGTGTTTCAATCGTTTGTTGATTCAACCTAACTTAACTCTCTATTGCTATTGGTAGTAGCGACTCAGTTTAGCAAAAAACTAACTCATAGTGCTATTCAACCCCAGACAGGAAGAATCGAGACCAAAAAGTTACATCACAAAATGTTTTTGTGACCTAACAGATATTTTTAATTACTACCTAAACGCACTCTATTAAATGCCCTACAAACTAGTCGATACCCAGCTCTTGAAAGAATTACATTATTTCTGGAGTAAGATTAGATATGAGTAGATTAAAGCTTTTAATAATGGTGATTGCCGTCACCTTTTCCATAACAGCATGCCAGCAGGAAGATTTGGATAAAGCGCAAAGTCTCTTTGGCGAAATTGCAGGAGATGATATTTCAGCAGGTGATGACGTTGCACCTATTGCAGAAGAAAAATTCGAAGAACAATCATCTCCCGTTGAGGTTACAGAAAATGATGCGCATAACAACGCTCACCAAAGCTTAAAGACTGGACTCATACCAGCGATTAAGAAAATGGTGGATCACCTTGATGCTGTTGACGGATTCCTTGAGGATGAATCATCAAGCGAGTCAGACGTGACAAATTCAAATCCAACAATGAAAGCACAAGGGGAGGCCATTCATTCATTGTCAAAAACACTTTCTAAAATCACCAGCCGCTCCACTGATGACAATAATTCAACTGACACATCAATTGACGAGGATTTAACAGAAATCGTTGATGATTTTTTCCTGGATCTATTGACATTCCATCGTAAAGACGGAAACGTAATTGTTTACACAGTTAGCTCCCAAGTGTGTGAAGATGAAACTGATAATAGCATCGACCTTGGTTGTGTTAAGTTGATCAATAAAATCAGAGTTATCCAAAAGTTGAACTCAACAAATTCAGGACTCATTGCTTTAAAATATGAAGAGTTCAAACCAATTGCTGTTGGATATAGCCCAGATGAGTGGTTTATTCAAACCAATCTCGCAGAAGTAAAAGGTGTTGTTGATGCAATTACTAACGCCGCATCAATCCCAGAAGATGAACAACTATCTCTTCCTTCTACCTTTAAAGGTGTCATCCGTGTAACACTTAAAAATATCGATTCTAATAGTATGAGTGCGGCACTTGGCGTATTGGAACCAGTCCGAGTTATTGAACCCGGAGAAGTCGATGTTAAAGTCGGAAAAGGCAGACTTGTTAAAATAAGTGTTGATGAAACTGCTCAAACATTTAACGCTAAAGTTTCGTCTGGTGCGTTGGAAGCTATGTTTATAGAAACAGATGACGACACTAATCTCGAAACAAAAATGGCCTTTGCGATTTCTTCAATTACCGGTGAATTAGTTATTGATGGTACTGCAGATACGATTTCAGTTAACGGATTACAATTGGGCACCGGCGGTTTTGTTGCAAAAGCCAACGGACAAGAGATGATGCGTGTTACAGCCTCTGAAGTGAATGCAATGGTTACATTAGGTGATGAAGTAGAAGAAACAAATGACACAATTGAAGTTACTACAGCATTGGATGTGAAACTTGTTCATAATCTAGTGATAGGTGTTAACGATGATGAGTTTGCAACAGGCTTTGATTCAAACTCACTCCATGTCACTGCACCGGCAGCAACAGAAGTGGAAATAACAGAAATAGAAATACCAGAGGAAGGTACGAGTAATATCGACACTCATGAAGTTATGAAAGTTATTGCGGGTGGTCCTGTTAATTTGGTAGTCACCGGGGAAGATGCAGCAAATATTAACCTCGAACTCGACACTTGTTATGACATGGATGTGGATGGTCCACCTGAAGTGGTGACTTGTCCTTAAGGTTAGCCCCAGTAAAACAACTAAACAAAAGGCCGGTAAAACATCACCGGCCTTTTGTTTATTCTATATGGCAATTACTAATCACTGAGATCAGCAAACAGAGCCTGCGCTTTTTCTCGCTCAGGAAAGTCTTTTTTGTCTTTCAATATCCAACTCAATTCATTCCGAGCAGTTTCTTTTTTACCGTGTTTCACCAAAGCGGTCGCCAGATGATATTTAATCGTCAACATATCCGGCCGGATGGATGCCGCCTTCTGTAACACAGTTACTGCACGTTCCGTTTTTCCTTGTTCAAGCAGAATCACTCCTAAGGTATCCATAATCCCAGCATCTTTTGGATTAAGTTGTTGTGCTTTCTCAGCATACATCAAAGCTTTTTCCGAATCGCTTTCACGGAGCAGCCATGCCAGGTTGTTGAGTGCCACCACATTATTGGGAGTCAACTCAATTACTTTGGTAAATGCTTTTTTAGCATCATCATTTTGCTCAAGCTGAAGGTAAGCATTAGCCAGCATGAATTGCGCTGCAACATCATTTGGGTGACTCTTTAACCAGCTTGAAAGTGTTTTGAAATGTCCCTTCCGATTACCTACCAGCCATTGGGCTTGAGCTAGTTTTAGCACCAATGCACCCTCATCAGGAAAACGTTTTTGTAGATCTTTGTAGATTGCCAACGCCTCTTTAGGCTTGCTCTGCTTCAAAGCCAACTGGGCTTTAAGATCAAGAACACGTTTATGCTCCGGCTCTACATTGGCTAACTCAGCAACACGCTTAGCAGATTCTTCCAAATTAGCTGCCGAAGACACGTAAAGTGCCATCACACGGCCAGCTTGTGGATGGTTTGATTGTAACTTCAAGCCGCTGAATAATGCTTCTTTCAGGCCAGCTTGATCGTTGTTCGCCGAATACGCAAATGCAAGTTTATAGTGAGCTTCAGCTAAATTAGGGCGAACATTAACTAACTTCTGAAACGTTTTCACTGCGGATGCTGCCTGTCCATCCGCCATTTGTGACTCACCCTGCAATACAATAAACGCGGGATTATTTTTGTATTTATCTTCAACCTGTCTTAGTGATGCCAAGGCATTAGTTGCCTTTCCTTTCCCAAGTTCAACACGCGCTAGCATAAGCCTTGGTTGAAGTGCATCTGGATTTGTTTTGATTGCTTCGTCCAACCAGAAACGAGCTTTTACTTCATTACCTAATTGCGACTCCAATTGGGCGAGTTTCAATAATGTTTTAAGATGATCTGGATAATGCTCAATTACTTGCTGATAATAGCCTCGAGCTTTATCTGCATGCCCTAGGCTTAACTCTAAGACAGCCAAATTACCAGCAGCAGAGGGTTCACCGGGCTGTTTTTTCAATGCTTGGGTAAATGCTATGCGTGCTTTTTCAAGATCCTCTTTACCGGCATATGCCATTCCCTTTAAAGTTAGGGGAGCGGAACTGTCAGGCCATTTGGCAGCCAAACGATCAGATGCTGCCAGGGCTTTATCAAATTCGCCATTCTGCAGATAGGTCTGGATCACCAACATATCCGCTTGACGCAAATTAGGATTTAATTCGATAGCAGTTTCTAATTCATTTATCCCTGACTCATCCTCACCCATATTCAGCAAGCTAATTGCAAGGTCAACACGATCACTGGCAGAATCCGGTTGCAAGGAGACTGCTTTGCTTAAATACTCATTGCCTTCCTTATTTTTTCCTTGCGCGACTAAAGCCTTACCCAAAGTATTCAATACAATTGGATCATTTTTTCGAATAGCGAGCACAGGCCTCAATACCTTTTCAACACCTTCGAAATCACCAGTTTGTAAACGAGTTAAGCCCAATAATATACTAGCCTTAATTGACTTGGGACGAGTGGAGGTAAAACGTTGCAAATAGTTTTCTGCCTGTGCCATATTGCCCAAAGCGTAATTCGAAACACCGAGATAAAAAATCGCCATCATATTACGCGGCTGCTGATTCAACACTCGCTCAAATGCAGCCTGTGCCTTCGCGGCATCTTTTTGTCTGAAGCTCAATAAGCCTTCGGCGAAATTCACTCCGGGATTATTTACTATAAGTTTTTTCAGTGCAGTGATATCTGAAGCAGCACCTGCATAATCTTTCAACTCAATGCGGACCAAAGCGCGTTTTAATTGCACTGCACTGTGTTCATAACTATATTGCATAGCTTTGCTATAAGCTTCTTCGGCCTTGGTGTAATCACCTCGTATTTGTTGCAGATCACCTGATAAACTCCATCCTAAAACACTATCAGGTTTATCGCTCAACACTTGTTCTAATTTGTCGCGAGCAAGATCTAAATTTCGGTTGATCATGGCGAGACGAACTTGTACCAATAGGGCACGATTCAATTTTGGTTTAAATTTCAAGGATTGTTTTAATGCGCTATCCGCTTTATCCAGATTACCTTCGGCCAAAAATGCTTCACCACGCAATGCATATATTTCGGCTTTTAAGCTGTCAGCAAAGTTATCCGATATGGTCACTTGTTCAAATAGTTCAGAAACTTTTCCCTGCTTCAATAAAGCTTCACCTAATGGGATTATAACAGGTGACTTATCCAATATTAGCTTGCGAGCACGACGTAATTCTTTTTCTGCCTCAGGGTATTTTCCCATTTGCAGGTATGTTTGCCCTAACAATAATCGAGCTTCAGCATTGTTCGGATTTTTCTGTAAGGCATTTTTGAATTCGATAACGGCTGACGGCAACTTGCCAGAATCGCGATATCCCTTAGCCTTTTGAGTATCCTCCCATCCGGGTGGATTCATTGTTGCCACTGCTTGTCCAGGCTGTATGGCAATGAAAAGAAAGAATGCATAAAGCGCTGATACTGCACCTGTCGATAAAACTTTCATAAAATCCCCTTGCTCTGTCTCGCGCATATTTCTGTACTTAAACACAACACAATTTATGTGTCATCTAACTATCAACAGGCCTGTTTAAAGCTGAAATATTTATTATAAATAAAATGGGGCCTTTCGGCCCCATAATAAATTATTGCTATAAGAACCAACTTTCTTTAAGCAGTAGTTGCTTTACGACGACGCATATAGGCCATTCCAATCAACCCACCACCGATCAACAACATGCTAGCAGGTTCAGGCACTGTTCCTTGTGTTGATACCCTTTCCTCCATTGAGATAGCGACATTATAAGTACCCGCTGCTAAATTAACGAAGTTAGAATAATTTCCCGCGCCAGAATGAGTGAGCAATTCACCAGCGTGAGCTGTGATTGTTTCATTGAGACTTGCACCGGTTTCCACATCATTGCCAGTACCGTCATTACCAGAGATTCCGTCTGGATTCCAATCAAATACCGTTATGTTACCGTTTTGATCTTCCAAAGAAATATTGAAGGCCAGTACACCAGTCGCATTCCCGCCAACCTGATCTGCCGTAACCTCAACTTCCATGTATGGAGTGGCGTCGAAGCTGAAAGCAACCGTACCACCATTTGGCCCAACGATGATTTCACTGGTTAGAGTGTTAGCACCAAAGCCTGTACCCAAGCCACCATCCTGATCAAAGCTCTCGGCGATGTTGATTGCCGAACCATTACCGTTTAATACATCGACGTTACTGATTAAGGCATCCCCACGAGCATAATCGCCAACTCGACCTTGCTGCGTGAAATCGTTTTGTCCAGGGAATGGGCCGACACTAGCAGTAGCCTGAAGCGTATCTATCGAATCAGAGGTCGCAGGGCCAACGCCATTATGTGTTGCTGAGGCCTCTGACACAGTATTCAAACCAATGAGAGGATTAACGCTTGCATCCCCTGTTAATGTCATTGCAAAATTAGTCACATCATCAATCGCAACCGCATAAGCATTCGCATGAGCATTGCCCGCTACCCCCAAACCCAAAGCCGCAGACAGCGCAACCCCTAATAATTTTTTGTTTAACGTGTCCATCTTCTCAATCCTCCAAGATTAAATTATTTTTTTGGATTAACTGCATCCAACAAATATAAATTAGGCAATCAAAGGGCCACAATATTGCCACTTAATCAAACGACAAATGTAATGCCGGAGTATCCGAATATTTTTATTTAAATTTGGATTCAAACTCTATTTGATAAGGCGGTAGCGTAGATTTGAGCCTTATTGGTAACTGGAAAAAATCTGAAAGGAAAATAATAATACTCGCGATTAATTTGCATTGGATAAGAACGCAGGAAGAGGTACAACTTATATTGCTGGGCACGAGAATTACTGCTCATTCACCATCTTACAGCTAAATCATTTTCACGTAGTCAATTTGGCATTGCAACAAAACAAGTAGCATAATCCGCTTTATTTTTTTTCTAACATATCAGTATTATAAATTACAATTCGAGCGATCAAGAAAGACAAGAGAAAGTGTTTGCATACCTGCTATTTCCGCCAAAGGATGAGCACACTTATGTCGTTTGTTAATCTGGATTTTTGAGCTAAACTCTTACTTTCAAGCGAAGTGTAAAATCTACCGACAAACCAAGCTAGATTTTCTGTTATGAAAATCCCGTTTCCTTTTATTTGATTTTCGTGAGAAAGAAATTCAGAGCCCACATTGAGTAGAACTCTGCAACTTTGCGGTTCCTTCCCCGCGGCATTCAAAAGAAGAAAATAAAACTACTCCGTTTGAAAATTACACATGTAAATCTGTTTAATCTAAAACCAACGCAAACAATCCGTTGGCTACGACACATCCTGAAGAAAATCAGCAATAGTTGCCATTTTACATCATAATGCCAATCATCAAACCCGGCGTATAAAATCGAAAACTATTTCCCAGAGGATTAACCATATTGTTTTCTCAGCTACCAATCCATCGACTGCTAATTAAAGCCCTCAGTGATGTTAATTTCACTCATCCCACGGCAGTTCAAGCCGAGACCATTCCTTTGGCTCTGGATGGCTGTGATATCAAAGTTAACGCAGAAACAGGCAGTGGCAAAACCCTAGCGTATTTGTTACCGACACTCAATCGCCTATTAACCACACAACGTAACAGTGAAGGCGTAAGAGCACTTGTTTTGCTGCCTACACGTGAATTAGCCTTGCAGGTTTTTTCTCAGTGCGAAATATTAATCAAGCATACTAATTTAACCGCGTGCTTGGTGAGTGGCGGGGAAGACATTGAACAACAAGCCGCCTTGCTTCTGAACGACCCCAATGTGGTAATTGCCACAACAGGGCGACTGCTAGAGCATATGAAAATGGGGACGGTGGATTTGAGCCCACTGGATATTTTAGTGCTTGATGAAGCTGACAGAATGCTCGACATGGGATTTTCTGATGACGTTTTAGCAATCGCTGAAGCCTGTAATAACGATCGACAAACCATGTTGTTTTCCGCAACCTTAAACAGCAAATGGCTGCCAAGTATCGTTAAAAAAGTAATGAACGAGCCAGACGAGCTTAACATTACTGCCGAACGAGCTGCGCCGAGCAATATCCATGAGCAAGTAATTTTGTCAGATGATGACAAACATAAACTCAAACTTGTTCTATGGCTACTCGCCAATGAAGACTATGAAAAAGCGATCCTGTTTACCAATAGTCGAGATCAAGCAGACTTGCTCTGCAGTTCCTTGACTAGCAATAATCAACGAGCCGCCGTACTGCACGGAGAGATAGAGTCTTTAAAACGCAAACGTGTCATGACGTTAATGCGAGAGGGACACGTGAAAGTATTAGTCGCCACAGATGTCGCCTCGCGAGGTTTAGATATTTCCGGCGTAGACTTAGTCATAAATTTTGACATGCCAAAACGTGGCGATATTTACACTCACCGAATAGGTCGATCAGGCCGCGAGGAACGTGAAGGTTTAGCGATCACATTGGTAGGCCCAATGGAATGGAATCTCAAAGCCAGTGTTGAACGTTATCTTAAACGTAAGTTTGAGCCGCGAACAATTGCTGAATTAAAAGCAAATTACACCGGCCCTAAAAACCTAAAAGCCTCTGGACAAGCTGTTGGCAAAAAGAAGAATAAAAAAACGAAAGATAAAACGAAAAAAGGCTTAGCAAAGAAAAAGAATACACGTAACAAGCGCTGATGTTACCATCCGTTGAAAGAGCTATATTATCTGGATAACACCTAATGAATGAAATGGTTAAATACATCGCAATTATTTTAGTCTTGACTATAACCGCCTATATTTTTTTAAAACCAATAGTGACCCATGAAAACGAGTACAAGGTTGTTATTGTCAATATCAGCAATCATGATATTAGCAAAGTTAAAATTACTGGTCCTGGTACTAATTCCTATGAAATGGGGACTATACGTGAAGGCCATATACAAGATTATATATTTGCTCCTGCGCAAGATGGTGAATTGGAATATCTGATTACACAAAATGATCAATCATTACGCGGAGCAATAAACAGTAACCTGAAAAAAGGTGACAAAGGCGACATATATGTCGTGGTAGGTGAGAGGTATAACGTTAAAATTTATGATGAGTTTGATATTTAGAAATATTCAACCCTCGATAGATGATCAATTGTATAAATATATTATTGATTCAACCTTAAAAGGGATCTGACCCCTTTGAAATAATCCATTTGGTATTTTATAGGGGAAGAGACTTTGGCGGGGTTTGAGAAGATGAATCTTGCATTGAAGGAAAGAGTTGAATCAAAGTCAGATGTAAGTCTGTAAACGAGTATACACCAAGCATCTATAATCGCTTGGTGTATACATTTTGTTTTAGCTCCGCATTAAAATACAGGTGAATTACCAAAATTATCATCCCAGCCAAATGGATTTATTCCAAGGGGATAAGAAATAGGAACTAAATCTGATGGCAATGTCCCTTCGGAAAATTTTAAATATACCTCTTCGCCACTAGCACCTGTTGAGTTGTTATGGATACGTTGATATGCAAAGCCAACTGGACTAGGCGTGGGGATTACTGGTTCATCGTTCGCATTTTTTGTACATGTGGAATATTCGGGAGGACATGCCTCTCCAGGTAAGCCAATGACAGTTTTACTGTTAGAATATTCCGCAAGTTCAGTGCTTGCAATCCACGTGACGCGTACATCACTTCCGCTTAACCACGAAACATTGCTTCCGTCGGAATTATTGGGGAACCTCTCTACAGTCATGTTTCCAGCTACTGTTAAGTTTTCAGAATATAAGTAGTCCCTCTCTGGGTTTGCTGAAGGAAAGGCGAATCCTGTTCCTTTTAATCCATTTGTTTGCTTGTAGACAAAAGCTTGCCGTTTGGTTGCATTTGGATCGGTTGGTGTTGCGTTGTCTCCCAGTATAACTGTTTGAGCCACACTCAATTCTTGCCCAAGAATAGCATTAGAATCAGGGTTGCGAGAAACCTGATTTGTTTCGTAGGCTGTGTAATTGGTGTAGTCAAAACTTGATACAATTCCCGTTACGTCATTCTTGAATGATTGATGAAGCTTTGTTGTGAAACGTTCGTCAGCAGGGGTTGCCGGTGAATTTGGGTGCAGTTCTGGTATCGGTCCATTTGGATCGTCGGTGAGATTATGAAAATAAAAATTAGGATCTAATCTCAGCATACCTTTTTGGATTTCTGATACGTCTAAAAATTCATCTTGTGAATCTCTCACGACTTGTTTTACAGCGACCCCTTGATCAAACGATTCCGGACCAGCAATAGCAAAAGGTATAAAACTTTCAGAACTAAAAGTAATATTAGAAGGGTTAAAGTCACCCGTTAAGTTTGCGTCGTCCACAACAATCGTTCTCAAGTATGTCTTTACAACACCAGTTAACGGCGCAGAAAATTTTAATTCCTCATATAGGAAACCATCATCTTGAACGAGTACTTTACAAGTGATATTAACATCATCACACGAAAAGCCATTTGTTGGTGATGTGTTTGGTGTAATGTATGTTGGTATGCCATTTGGCACTGCTTCTGGGCTTGCGGCTCCTGACCCGGTTGCGCCAAGCCATAGGTCATCTTTCTTTCCTGAATATATAACCCCTTCTTCTATCACCCAATTATCATAGGGCGTCGGTGCCCCGGCCATTATATTTCCTGAACATATTGGTATCGCAGCAAGAGCTGCAGCTATTTTCTTCACCCACATTTTGCTCTCCTTCAAGAACTAATTCTTTTTTAAAATGGGGGTATTTAACTCAAAGGATATCGCTGCAAATTTTTTGCTTAGCGCTACAATTTTAAATGCAAAATAAAGACTGGATATTATTTGCAAGAGAAAATTATAGAAACTTTATAACTAGCCAATCGAATATTGGGCCTTAAACTAAGTTTGATATATTAGCGAAAGCTAATATCGGCATTTAGTATGGGCATTAGTATTCGAGGTGTTATCAAATCAGCTATTTTGATTTGAGCAGGAACTCCCCAATTCCTTTATTATTTTGTATAGTTATTATGCTAAAAGTCTACCACGCACAAAGTTTAATCGTCTACTAATAAATGAATAAATATTCATCTTTATAACATCTCTATAATCAATCAATTTTATATCGTCAACGGGGTATGCACCCCGCTGACGACCAAGGGGAGAGCTCCGCTTCTCCCCTTTGGAAACCCCATAGGCTTTGTGCCCGCCGCAAGCGGCGGGGAATTAAGATTAAATTATAAAGTACTGATGTATAGAATATGATTGTCAGCGGAATTATTGGAGCACGTAAATATTTTTAGTGCATATAGCGATGCAAATTCTTCTCTGCCTTTGACTGTTGTTGGAAATTTTGTATGAGGTTGCTTTTATCTGTCACAAAGGGATCTGACCCCTTATTATACTCATCCCAAAAAACTATTTGGTCAAACTAAAGGTGTAGAAGCTTCTATTTGGCGCGTGGACCCCGCTTCTGGGAGGAAAAGGGGTCAGTACCTAATACTGCTTCTTTAAGCGAACCCCCCTTTATTTATAGCTTCACAAGCCTCAGATCGCGGCTTTGTTAATAATGGATAAGATTTCGGGCGACGTTTTATTGCACGAGGTTGATTTTTCCTTTTTTGTTTCCCGGTGACTATTGAGGCCATACTATCGAGAGAGCTTTTTACAATATGGTTTAAAATATTTCCCGACTGCAATATGAGTTGTATTTTAATTTCATTGAATAACTGAACCGCCGTCATGAAGCTGTTTTGTCGAGGTGTTTTTTGGTTCATTACAGCTGATCTTGCCATATTTGCACGTATCAAGTTGTAAGATAAAAAATGAACGGCTATTTCTTTTTTCACCCTATCCGCTGATTTACAACGCAGCATCTCCATTCTCATATTTGTTTTTATACTGCGAAAATCCAATTCAATTAACCATCGCTCTTTGTGCAGTGCTGCAAGTTCTCTTTTAGGGTATCTTTTGACATCCAGTAGTGTTGTCACATAAACGATCCCACCCAGTGAAAACTCCCTTATAACAATTTCTTCAGGTAATGATTGATAATCTTCATCAGCCATCCATACCGGTTGTTTTTTCGGTTTTTTCCAACTAACAATATGATCTTTTGCACCTAATTTTTTACCTTCTGAAAAGTTAGGTTTTCGTTGAGCATGATTTTGAACAAGGAAATGAGAATTTTGTTTCAGTATCAAGGCGAAGATAGTCCAAGTGCAATAGTAGCGATCAGCCAGCAATAAATCATTGTCGCTGATATCTTCAAAAAGCACTGACAACAATGACGTTTCACCACTTCCTTTGCCTTGATACGGGCCTTTAGCATATGAACCAATTGAACCCGTAGACAGTGATATTAATCCTACAATACGTGCAATAGGAAAACCTAGCCCGTGCTTTTGAGCGCTTTGTTGAGGGAAAGCTTGTTGATTATTGGCGGTATCAGCCATTCACACAGTTGTTCCATCAACGATAAGCGTGTTATGTCCTTTCCAATACCAAGAGGGATGAGCTTGATGGTGCAGTGATTTTCCTGTTTCTTTTACGGCTTGTATTAATGGCTCAAGTGGTAAATCATTTCTCGCTTTGCAATATGAACTGGTGCCAATCGAATTTGCTTTCTCACCTTGATTCACGCGTTCTGAAAACACCTGACTAACGGCCTGTCTGCAAGAACCATCAGCGCTTAATACCTGTGAGATAAACGCTTTCAAGGTGACTAGCGGCGTAAAAATTCGATTTCTTTTGCGAGGTGATGAGTCAATGATTTTCTGCAAGCATTCAGTGGATAAAATATCTGGGAAAGGTAGATGAGTAAATTGCATTACGGCTTCTTGGAAATGTTTTATTTGTTGCCGAACAGATAGTTTTATAACATGGGGCATGGTTAGGCTCTTGGTTCAGATTTGATTTTATGTCGAAATTTAATTCTATCTGATTATATCCAAGAGCTTAACCTTTTATTATCTCTATCTCATTGATTTGAAAGATATTAGATCTTTAAAGAAGCAGTATTAGGGTCAGTACCCTTAGAGAGATTGTTAAGCGTCAACTGCATAACAGCGCATCCAAAATTAACATATACACCAATGAATGTATTTAAATCGACGTATTTCCACACAATATTACAATCCATCAAATTCTATCCACAAAAAAAGGCCAGTACTTTGTTACTGGCCTTTTAGTGCTCACAAGTTTTATATATCAACTTTCGTGATAAATCTCCGATCCCTTATCCATAAACTGCACTGACTTTTCTTCCATACCTTTTTTCATCGCATCGTCAACGCCAATACCCATCTTATCCGCATAATCACGAACATCTTGTGTGATTTTCATTGAGCAAAAGTTAGGACCACACATAGAACAAAAATGAGCAACTTTGTGCGCATCTTTAGGCATGGTTTCATCATGATATTCACGGGCACGATCAGGATCTAAGCCAATATTGAATTGATCTTCCCAACGAAATTCAAAACGTGCTTTAGACATGGCATTATCACGAATTTGCGCACCAGGGTGACCTTTGGCTAAATCTGCTGCATGTGCTGCAATCTTATAAGTGATGATGCCTTCTTTCACATCATCACGATTTGGTAAACCTAAATGCTCTTTGGGTGTGACGTAACAAAGCATGGCGCAACCAAACCAGCCGATCATTGCGGCGCCGATGCCTGATGTGATGTGATCATAACCCGGAGCGATATCCGTGGTTAATGGACCAAGCGTGTAGAAGGGTGCTTCATCACAACATTCTAATTGTTTATCCATGTTCTCTTTGATCATGTGCATGGGAACATGGCCTGGACCTTCGATCATGGTTTGCACATCATGCTTCCAGGCGATTTTTGTGAGTTCACCTAACGCTTCCAATTCACCAAACTGCGCTTCGTCATTAGCATCAGCAATTGAGCCGGGGCGTAAACCATCGCCTAGTGAAAATGAAACGTCGTAGGCTTTCATGATTTCGCAGATGTCTTCGAAGTGGGTGTAGAGAAAATTTTCCTTATGATGCGCTAAACACCATTTCGCCATGATAGAACCACCACGTGAAACAATGCCGGTTACTCGTTTAGCAGTCAAAGGAACATGACGAAGTAGTACGCCAGCATGGATGGTAAAGTAATCAACCCCTTGCTCTGCTTGTTCAATCAACGTGTCTTTGAAAATTTCCCAGGTTAAATCTTCGGCTTTACCGTTAACTTTTTCTAACGCCTGGTAAATAGGAACTGTGCCGATGGGCACTGGTGAGTTGCGAATAATCCATTCACGGGTTTCATGGATATTTTTACCGGTGGATAAATCCATAATGGTATCGGAACCCCAACGAATCCCCCAGGTCATTTTGTCAACTTCTTCTTCAATAGAAGAGGTGACGGCTGAGTTACCAAGGTTGCCATTTATTTTTACCAGGAAGTTTCGACCAATAATCATTGGCTCTAATTCGGTGTGATTAATATTTGCAGGTATAATTGCACGACCACGCGCGATCTCTTCTCGAACAAACTCGGCGGTGATTTGATCAGGTAAGTTTGCTCCCCAGCTATTACCTGGATGCTGGGTTTTCATCGCTTCTTTGTATTCTTCTAAACGCAAATTTTCTCGAATGGCGACATATTCCATTTCCGGGGTGATGATGCCTTGCTTCGCATAATACATTTGCGAAACGTTTTTCCCTGCTTTGGCTTTACGTGGCTGGCGAATATGATCAAATCGTAATTGCGCTAAACTCGGATCATCGGCGCGTTGCTGGCCATATTCTGAGCTAAGTTCTGTTAATTCTTCAGTATCATCTCGATCAAGAATCCACTGTTTTCTAACTTCGGCTAATCCTTGACGAATATCGATTTGTACATTCGGATCAGTATATGGGCCAGATGTATCGTAGATAGTGAGTGGCGCGTTTTTTTCAAATCCGTCTTTGACCGGCGTATCTGAAAGAGTGATTTCCCGCATCGGTACACGGATATCATCTCGACTTCCGATGACGTAGATTTTTTTGGAATTAGGTAGTGATTGAATTGAAGCGTCGTTAATCTTCGCGTTTTTACTGAGGAAATCTTCTGGTACTGCGCTCATAGTTTCTGGTCCTTAAGTCACGAAAGGACAATGACGCAGAATCGCAATTTTAGAAGCTTGCCCGAGAATGAAAGTCGTCATGGCAGACTTTTCATTCTCGGGCAAGCTTCCTGTGCTTCCCTACGTCGGAATTGCCCGAATCAGGTTCGAAGGGTATTTCTCAGCCTGCCTATATACATAGAGGCACCCCCGCAAGGATTAAAAATTAACACAATTAGAGGCCACGGAACAGCAAAAGAAAACATTGAATTTGTCATGGGAGGCATAACAAGACAAGAAAGACTTAGTGATTTGGTTACAATTAATCAAAATGCTGTTAGTATTTCCTGCTCTCAAATCGAATTTACCCATGAATTAAATATCAATTCAACGTAAATAAAAAAATAACAGACACTACTGTTAGAGAAAAAATAGCTATTTGCAGGATTAAAGAATGAACGAAATGAATTTTGCTCAAGCTCGCCACAATATGGTTGAGCAACAAATACGCACTTGGACAGTACTTGATAAAACGGTACTCGATACAATTGAAGATTTTATACGCGAAGACTTTGTGCCTGAAGCTTATAAACGAATGGCATACACAGATACCGCTATTCCTCTTGATCATGGTCAAGAGATGATGCATCCAAAAATCGAAGCTCATCTTTTGCAAGCGTTGGATATTCAACCAACAGATGATGTGTTGGAAATTGGTACTGGTTCTGGTTCCGTGACTGCACTAATTGCCAAATTAGCTGCTTCTGTTGATAGTGTTGATATTTTCCCCGACTTCCAAAAAACCGCCAGTAGTAAACTTGCGGCAAAAGGTCTCACCAATGTTCGAATGATCGAAGGTGATGGCTCTAAAGGTTGGGGTGAAGAACTGCAGTATGATGCGATTGCAATCACTGGCGCTCTACCTGAGTTACCTGAGCAATATAAACATGCTCTGAAAGTTGGTGGCAGACTATTTTGTATTATTGGCAGTGGTAATACCATGCAAGCAATGTCCATTTGCCGAACACACGGTAACCAATGGACGGAAAAAAGCCTGTTCGAAACTCATTTATCTTATTTAGTTAATGCTGAAAAACCAGCGGAGTTCGAATTTTAAGCAACTCTGACTATAAACATTTTAAACAACGCAGTGACATCGCTGCGTTGCTCTCATCGACAAATTCTAAAGCATGAAACACTTCGATCCGAAACAACTGTCTGAACATATTGAAAATCCACAGGCAAATACTCTTCTTCTTGATGTTCGTGAACCTTGGGAATTTGATATCTGCCATATCGAGAATTCGGTTTCAATCCCTATGGGCACTATTCCGGATAAGCTCGATGAATTGGATAAGACTCAAGAAATAGTAGTGATATGTCATCACGGTGTTAGAAGCCGACAAACCGCTATGTTTCTCGAACATAATGGATTTTCAAATATCATCAATTTAACGGGTGGCGTTGATGCCTGGGCTCAGGAAATTGATAAAAATATGAGCAAATACTGACGATGGAGTAGAGTCTATGAAAAAGGTGCCACTAGAACTTCTGGCGCTTTTCATTCTGATTTTTTCTACCTCAGCGCATGCAACCAATCTTCTCGATCTTTTCTATTCTGCCGTCGAAAATGATCCAACCTTAAAAGCCGCTCAATCTTCTAAAAAAGCAGGCGGCGAAGCAAAACCAAAAGCACTTTCAAAACTATTACCAAAAATTTCTGTTTCTGGCCATGCGGGGAAAGCTTCGCACGACATAAAACACGCTATTCCTGAAATCGAGAAAGAAAGGCAAATTAGTAATGAAATTGCTATTTCACTGGTTTTATCACAACCAATTTTCAACTTATCAACATTTAGAGAACAAAAACACGCAGAGATCCATCAAACACAATCCGAACTGCGTTACCGAATCGCGCAACAGGATCTCATCTACCGCGTTGCTCATACTTACTTCACAACACTTTCCTATAAAGACAGACTCGGCTTTGCTCGTTCAGAACGAAATAAGATCGCCAAGCTTGTTAAAATTGCTGAGAAACGTTTTGAAAATGGAAATGCAGAAGCTTTTGAAGTTTTAGAAGCCCAAGCTAAACATGATATGGCTCTGGCGCGTGAAATAAAACTTGAAAGTCAGCTACTCACTCAGCGTGATGAACTGATACGCATTACCGGCACAAGCCAAGATAAGCTGATGGCTGTTAAACCAGATGCACCGCTAATCCCCCCTTCGCCGAGTAACATGCAGGATTGGGCAGATACTGCCCGCGAGCAAAACCTCCTTATCGCCATTAAAGAAATTGAAGCGAGTCTTATCAGACAAGAGTTGGCCATAATTCGCGCAAAACGATACCCAACCGTCGACTTAAATGCCAGCTATGGAAGGAACGACTATGGCGGTGCTTATCCGCAAAACAGCCTGGATGCGGCAATCACACTTAACTTAAATATGACACTTTATGATGGCAACCATCTGAGCACACACTTACGTGAGAAAAAGCATATATTTGAACGTATCATGCATGAAATTGAAGCTAAAGAACGCGAAGTGACATTAAATACTCGCAGTTCCTATCTGGGTGTTATTACCGGGATTAGTTATGTTAAAGCATTAAAGAAAGCGATAGATTCGGGTGAGCAGTCGCTAAGATCGGTTCACAAAGGTTTTGAAAAAGGCGAAAAATCGACTATTGATGTACTCAATGTGCAGCAAGAACTTTTCAAAAACAAGCAGGAATATGCCAATTCACGCTATCAATATATTCTCAGCATGCTGAGCCTGAAACAAAATATTGGTACGCTTTCTATCGACGATCTTGAACAGGTCAACAACTGGTTATATTAATTTTTAAACGGCTCGAATGCTTCACAAATATAATGAAGAATAAAAATGTGGGCTTCCTGAATGCGTGATGTTCTCTTGCCGGGAACAATAATGGAAACATCTGCCAGCTCTTTCAAACTGCCACCATCTCTTCCGGTTAATGCGATCACTTTAATATTTTGCTGTTTGGCCTGCTTAACTGCTTCAATCAAGTTTTCTGAATTGCCTGACGTACTTATCACCATCAATACATCTTCTGCATGACCAACTGATTCAACTTGCCGAGCAAACACTCGATTGAATCCATAATCATTGCCAATGGCTGTTAACGCTGCTGTGTCAGTAGTGAGTGAAAAAGCAGCATAACCTTGTCGATCTTTTTCAAATCTTCCTGTGAGTTCAGAGGCGAAATGTTGAGCATCTGAAGCAGATCCACCATTACCACAAACCATCACTTTATTAGTACCCGATAAGGCTTGCTTGATTAATCCCGTTGCAGACTCAATATCTTCACTTAAGAATTGAACACTGTTGATAGTTTCCAAGTGTTCATTAACAGCATTAATCAAACTCTGAGTCATTATGTTACCTGTTACGATTTCAGTCGGTTAGTCAGTTCGGTATAATAACATACACATAAATTCTTAAAGAAAATACATAGTCTCTTGAACACTAAATACTACACACCTAAATATTGGCCGATATGGTTCGCATTTTTTTCACTTAAAACTATTATCCTACTACCACATGCTCAACGCATGTGGGTTGGTCGAGTCATCGGCAAACTACTATATAAGATCAGCCCAAAGCGTCGCGCGATAGCAGATATTAATCTAAAACACTGCTTCCCTGAATTCAGCAGCGAAGAGAGAGCCGAAGTTATCAGAAAACATTTTCTCTCATTAGGTATGGCCGTCATTAGCACTGCTGTCACCTGGTGGAAATCCGATGATGCTATTCGACACCTTGGAAACATCAGCGGGATTGAAAATCTCGATAATGCGGTAAAAAAAGGTAACGGTGTTATTTTACTTTCCGCTCACTTTACCCATCTGGAAATCGGATTACGCCTGCTTAGAACACAAGTACCCTATCCACTACTTGCAGTTTATCAACCTAATTCAAATCCATTAATTGATAAAATCATTCAAGACGGCCGAACTCAACAAGCCAAAGACCTCATTTCGTTCAAAGACATTAAAAAGATGATTCGTTACCTCAGAAATAACGAAATAATCTGGTATGCACCCGACCAAGGCTATATGGGTAAATATGGGGAAATGGTTCCTTTTTTTGGAATCCCCGCTGCAAGTAATACAGCAACTTCACGTCTGGCAAAATTCAATAATTCAGCCGTAGTGCCTTTTTTTTGCCGACTATCTGCTGATGGAATGTCGTACGATTTAACATTATTACCGGCTTTGGATAACTTTCCATCAGATGATGTGGTTAAAGATACCGAAAGATACCATCACTTGATTGAAGAAGAGGCTAAAAAATCACCCGAACAATATTTATGGATACATCGAAGATTCAAGAAAAGACCAGCGCAATATCCTGATTTATACAAAGACATTGCGCTGAGAAAGTAATGCTTTTTTGGTCGACTCTTGTATGATTACTCAGCAATATTTGTAAATTAGGAACGTGCATGAAATAACTTGGATATCTGACGCTCATATTTAGTCTGTATTGGCATGTTATGATTGAGCAAAAGTGTAGGAATAGTCATTCTATTTCGAGCTTTTGTGATTGAAGAACGTGCCAAGACGGGCTGAAGATGAGATGTAAGATCGGTAAGTTGTTTAAGGCACGTTCCTTAGTGTCTGGATTAAGCGTTTGGTGCTATATAGGTTTCAGAAACCGTTGTCCGCAAGGATGCGGACATCGAGCTTCCATGGATGGATTCACAGCGTATTTCTGAAACCTATATAGTGCCAAACGCGAGTCGCCACAATAAGACTGAATTGTTACGACTCTTTTTCGATCAAATAATTGATGATCTTAATCGATTCAGCAGTACCACCAGGCACTCGATATTTTCCATTAACAATAACCGCTGGAACTCCACGGACACCATAACGGCTTCCCATCGTTTTCGCTCGTTTCATTCGAGTTTCAACAGCAAACGATTTAAACGTCTTGATGAACTCGTTTTTATCAACATCAGCATGCTCAGCGAAAAAATCCCTTAAAGACTCCATAGTATCTACTGATTTCTTCTTAACATGAATAGCGTCAAAAAGCGGCTCATGAATTTTATCAAACACGCCCAATAATTGAGCGGTATAAAATGCACGCGCATGATTTTCCCACGATGCACGAAATACCCCGGGCATTCTTACAAACTGTACATTATCTGGTTTCTTTTTAAGCCAACGATTAATATAAGGCTCAAAACGAAAACAGTGCGGACAGCCGTACCAAAACAGCTCCAATACTTCTACTTTGCCCACAGTGCTCGTCGGTTGTGCTGGAACAACACGCTCATAATGCACGCCTTCTTCATAATCATCAGCAAATGAAACAGATACCGCAACGAAGCTAAGAACAGCAATTGCGGTAATTTTACGAAACAATTTGATCATCTAGCACCTCCTAATGCTGGGAAGAGATTAGCGAAATTCATATAACATGACAATTAAAGTTTGTTATTATCCTTACATAAGAAATAAACACAGACAATTAATTCTTTATCCCTTGCGTTGGTGAGTAAACTCCACAAGGATATTGAGCCTATAATTATTGGGAGTTTTTAACTAATGACCTCAGAGCAACTCAATCTCGTCGATTTTATCAATCAACAACAGTTATCTGAATCTTTAACTGTCAAAGAAGTTCAAACGTTTTTAGATTACACCGAAGTTGTCACTTTTAATAAAGATGAAGTAATCGCGGAAATAGGAACTGTTGGAGAAGCCATCTATTTCGTCATTGACGGCGCTACTGCGCTAACTCAGGATGAAGGTGGTGACAAAACAGAAGTGGGAAAGGGCACAACTGGCGAGCTAATGGGTGAAATGTCTTTCTTTGATCGACAACCGAGATCTGTTCGTTTAACCGCAACGGAAAATAATACTCGATTATTAAAACTTTCACGCAAAATGTATAGCAGACTGCGTATTGAACATCCATACATCGCTGTTAACCTATTAGAACATGCAATTATTAGCCTAGATCACCTTTTCAGAAGAGTGAGCTCAGACGTCGCAACGTTCTCTCACTATTTATACGGTAAGGGCAAACATTGAACCCTGCCTATCGAAAAGCTTCTTTTTTACTCGCTGTTCAAAACCTGGAACAACTGCCAGATATTCAATACGAAGTAGGATTTGCCGGTCGCTCCAATGCCGGTAAATCGAGTGCAATTAATACCATCACGGGTATTCATTCGCTTGCGCGTACCAGCAAGACTCCTGGTCGAACACAGCAAATCGTCTATTTTACGCTGGATGATGAGCACGCTATTGTCGACTTACCAGGATACGGTTTTGCAAAAGTACCAGATCGTGTAAAGCGCCATTGGCGGAACTTGATGGAAGATTATTTCCAAACTCGAAAAGTGCTGAAAGGCCTGGTTTTAGTCATGGACATCAGGCATCCCATGAGGGAGTTTGACGAACAAATGCTGTACTGGTGTCAACATACTGACACACCTGTACACATTTTGTTAACTAAAGCAGATAAACTGAGTAAAGGTGCGGCAAGCAGCGTTTTACATAAAATCAAAAATACGCTGAAAGTTGAAGGATTCGAAAATGTCACACTGCAAACATTTTCATCACTGAAACGCACTGGCTCTGAGACGGTTATGGAAAAACTTGACGAGTGGTTAGGCTACAAATAACAAACCGGAAATAAAAAGCCCCAGCTAAAAGCCGGGGCGAAATATCCGGCTCTGGGAAACCGGAAGGGTTGTGCAATTTTCGTTACTCTAGGGAGGGGAGTAAGAAAATAAGCGGCTACTTAAACCGCTCACATAATATGACTCAGCTATTTTTAAAAAGTTCATCTGCCAACTATTAAAGCTGACCCTGAAGATTTTTTTCCTCAATTTAATGTGCTTCATCCCAATTATTTCCCACACCCACATCAACAAGTAGCGGCACATCCAACTCAACCGCATTCTCCATACATTCTCTTATACTCGATTTAGCAATTTCCAAAACGTCGTTAGATAGTTCAAAAACAAGTTCGTCATGCACCTGCATTATCATCTTAATGTCGATGCCACTCTGCACAATCCATTGATCTGTTTTTATCATTGCCAGTTTAATAATATCAGCTGCACTTCCCTGCATGGGTGCATTAATCGCTGTACGCTCGGCGTATTGTCTACGCATTGCATTTGATGCATTAATTTCTGGCAGATACAGCCTGCGACCAAAAATCGTTTCTACATAACCTTGTTCACGTGCAATCTCACGTGTTTCTTCCATATATTTTTTGACGCCAGGGTAACGCAAAAAATATTCATCCATATATTGCTGTGCTTTACCGCGTTCAATCCCCAATTGTTTTGACAAACCAAATGCGGACATGCCATAGATCAATCCAAAATTAATAGCTTTTGCACTTCGACGCTGATCATTCGTTACTTCATCAAGTGGCGCATCGAAAATTTCCGCAGCTGTTGAGCGGTGAATATCTTTACCGTCTTTAAATGCAGTTAATAGTCCTTCATCCTTCGACAAATGTGCCATAATCCGCAACTCGATTTGAGAGTAATCTGCGGCAATCAAACAATAATTTTCTCCAGCAATAAATGCCTGACGAATTCTTCGGCCTTCGGCACTGCGGATAGGGATATTTTGAAGATTTGGATTAGATGATGATAGACGTCCAGTCGCTGCAACAGCCTGATGATAAGAGGTATGAACACGTCCTGTTGTTGGGTTTATTTGTTCAGGTAACTTATCAGTGTACGTTGATTTAAGTTTTGCTAATCCTCGATGATCCAAAATCAGTTTAGGTAACTCGTAATCTTCTGCCAATTCTTGTAATACAGCTTCTGCTGTCGATGGCTGACCTTTCGGGGTTTTTTTAATAACCGGCAATTCCAGTTTTTCAAAAAATATTTGTTGGATCTGTTTTGGTGAATTTAAATTAAATTCCTCACCTGCAACATCAAAAGCCTGTTGTTCGATCTCTGCAATACGTTTTTCAATTTCGTCACTCTGTTTCAACAACAGATCTGCATCAACTAAAACGCCATTTCGTTCAACTTTGGAAAGTACTGGCATTAAAGGCATTTCGATCTCTCGAAATACTTTACACTGTCTTTCAACCTCGTTTAACTTCGCCCACAAGGTTTCATGAAGCTGTAATGTAATATCCGCATCTTCAGCCGCATATGGACCAGCAACATCTAATTCAATTTCATTAAATGTTTTTTGCCTTACACCCTTACCAGCAACATCTTCAAAATGAATGGTATTTTTTCCAAGATATTTTAACGCGAGAGAATCCATATCGTGTCGTGATGCAACACTATCGAGGACATAAGATTCCAACATGGTATCGTATTCAATCCCTTTCATCTCGATATCATATCGCATTAGAACACTCATATCGTATTTGAGATTTTGCCCAACTTTCGGCTTTTTCTCATCTTCAAGGATTGGCTTTAATTTTGCTAAAACCGTCTCGCGCTTCAGTTGCGAGGGCGCACCTTCATAATCATGAGCGACAGGAACATAAGCCGCTTCGTTTTTGCATACAGCAAACGATACACCGATAATTTCTGCATTGATGTAATCAAGGCTATTCGTTTCAGTATCAAAAGAAATAAGTTCAGCGCTGTTAAGCTTTTCCAACCATGCGTCAAAGTGATCTTCATCCAGCACAATTTCATACGCTGTTGCTTCAGCCGTATTATTTTCTATGACAATTTCAGCATTGTTATTTTGCAGCTGCTCCATAACTTCGCGTAACCAGGATTTAAATTCAAATTGTTGATAGAACTCTCGGAGTAATTCGTAATCAGGAGGATTCATCTTTAGGTCATCCAGGCTGACCTCTAATTCAACATCGCATTTGATTGTCGCTAACTGGTAAGAGAGTGGGAGTTGTTCTAGGCTGTTGCGTAGGTTTTCCCCTACCTTGCCTTTAATCTCATCCGCATGTTTCATGATCTCTTCGAGTGAGCCGTATGTGGTCAACCACTTCACGGCTGTTTTTGGACCGACTTTAGGGACGCCTGGGATATTGTCGACTGTGTCACCAATTAGCGCTAGGTAATCAATAATTAATTGCGACGGAATCCCAAACTTTTCAACAACTCCCTTTTCATCCATAGCAGTATCTGTCATGGTGTTTATTAGTGAGACATGAGCATCAACCAATTGCGCCATATCTTTATCCCCGGTAGATATTACCGTTTTAATATTTTGTTCGGTTGCATGCTTTGCCAGAGTGCCAATGACATCATCTGCTTCTACCCCAGGGACTATAACTAACGGAAAGCCCATAGCTTCAAGTGTTTGATGCAGCGGCATAATCTGTGCAGCTAGATCTTCAGGCATTGGTGGACGGTTGGCTTTATATTCAGCAAACATTTCATTTCTAAATGTTTTGCCCTTTGCATCAAACACAACAACGATTTCATCCCCGGCGTAATCTTGTTGCAGACGTCTCATCATATTGATCACACCATAGATTGCGCCGGTTGGTTCTCCGTTTGATGTAGTTAGACCGCCTGTTCTACTATTATTCATCGCGTGATATGCTCGAAATAAGTAGGATGACCCATCGACTAGTATCAATTGTTGATCTTTTTTCATATGTTCTTTGTATTTGTATTTAGAAGTATTTCGAGGATTATATAATGACAGAAAAATTCAAAATCTCTCATCCCGGTTTAAGCCCCATCAACGATTCCATGCTAACCAGAGAATCGTGGAAAATTTTTCAAATCATGGCTGAATTTGTTGAAGGCTTTGAGAGGCTGGCTAAAATTCGACCGTCTGTCAGTATTTTTGGCTCAGCACGCACACCTGTTGATCACCCGTATTATAAACTAACTGAAGAGATTGCTAAGGAATTATCTGATGCTGGTTTTAGTGTTGTCACCGGTGGCGGCCCCGGAATCATGGAGGCGGGAAATAAAGGCGGATATGAAGGAAAATCTCCAAGTATCGGCTTAAATATAGAACTCCCATTTGAACAATCAGGAAATGAGTATCAAGACATCTCCTTAAGCTTTCGTCATTTCTTTTCCCGTAAAGTCATGTTCGTTAAGTATGCAACTGCTTACGTTGTAATGCCCGGCGGCTTTGGAACACTTGACGAGCTTGCTGAAATACTCACCCTTGTGCAAACGAAAAAAACCCGCAAGATTCCGATTATTTTAGTTCATCGCCCCTTTTGGGAAGGCCTCATAGAATGGTTTAAAACAACACTGGCAAATGAGCACATGATTGATGTAGAAGATTTGGATTTAATGCAAATCATCGATACACCCAAGGAGATCGCTGAAGCAATTTTTACACATTATGAAAAACATGGATTTGAACCTTCGGCGGAAGAGAAGGAGGCTATGCTGGACCTATAGAAACTTTATTCAGAATTTTCCATTCGTAGATTTACCTCTCAAGTATCGAGATAAAATGCGTGTACTTTGAGGGGAAAACTGTTTGCGATCGGTATATAATATGGCTATGAAAAAATTATTATTAGCTTTTATCATCGTGTATGGAATTTCAACACCTTGTGTCGCAGAAAGCGAACTGGCAGGTGATGATGTTACTATTTCGCCAGGGCAGCAGAAAAAATCTGCTGAGCATACAATAATCGAAGAATTTGAGGACGGGGGAGTTCGTTATATTAAAGTCACGCCTAAAAAGGGACCTTCTTACTATTTAATTGATAGTGATGGCGATGGGGATATGGATACTCATAGATACGAACTTTCACCTAATCTCCTGATTCCTTCCTGGACAATTTTTACTTGGTAAAAAAATATATTTTATCAGGACATCTTATGTCTGAAATTATTTTGTGATCACTTAATTTTTATTCATAAAAAAAGCCAGTCATCATGACTGGCTCTTATTTGGGCTTTCACCCATTTCGCATCATTATTGGTTTATAGACCAAGAATGAAAGAGACTAACTCTTCAATGTCAGCATCTTTAACGCGAGGTGAGTATGGAGGCATTGGAACGCCTTTAGTCACTTCAGTCCAAGCACCTTTACCGCCTTTTTTAACTTTAGCAATTAGTGCGTCTTTCGCAGCGCCATCACCTTTATAACGATCAGCAACTGCTTTCCAACCTGGACCAACAACTTTCTTATCGATAGCGTGACAAGCTGTACAACCGCTTTTCTTAGCTAATGGTGGCATGTCAGCAGCATTTGATGCTGTAGATACACCTAGAGCTAATAATGCAGCAGCAGGTAGTACGAATAATTTTTTCATTAATAATCCTCCCAAATAAATATTTATTACCAAAAGTGTCTTTCTCATTCCATCGTGGAATGAGATTAAATCAAACCGTATTGGTTAAGATATAGCACCCAGACCAATTGGACGGATCTTTTATGCCATGACGTAGAAATCATGTCAAGTTTAATCAGGAAAATTAAAAAATAATTAGTAACATTAGTTTACACAATGTTTAATTGTTTCATTCAATAACAATCTCTAAAGTATTGTTAAATAATATTTAAAGATATAAATAAATTATAAAAAGAAAGTTGGAAGAAAACTACGAGACATAATATGTTCAAGGGCAGTTAAAAAAATATACATGGATAGAAGGAAGAACGGATGGCATCAGTCAGTAATAATTTGTGAACAGCTACACTACTATTTAAGATTCTATGAAGCAGGTAGTAAGCTTTATCTTACAGTCAATGTTATGTGTCTTCCTTCTCGGGTACCCAAGTTTTTTGTTCGCCACCTAAATCAAAATTATAAACAGTTTCACCTTTTTCATTTAGCGAAGGTTTTATGATGACGGGTTCAATAACTCCAGCAACTTCAACATTCATTAACATAGTGTATTCATCCAGCTGTTCCCACGTCCCTTGTAATTCATTTTCTCCTTCAAAATCACCATCCACAAAACTAGCATCTATTGTCATTGTTCCACTCGTGGCATCTGGTGTCTCTCCTTGAAACGCTACTCCTACAGTATCTTGTGACTCACCTAGCGAGAGCGTGTTACCAGAAAATCCTTCTGAATTATCTCCAGCAATACCATTATTGTCGTCATTACCTAACAGTTCTGTAAACCCTTTTCTTGAATCAAAGATTGAATCATCTATCACAAAGCTACCATCAATAAATTTTTGTTTCACCAATGCTATGTCAACTTTAGGGCTGCGCAAGTTTTGTAAATATGTGTTTCCGTTTGTAGCCGATGATGCATCAGTCGTTGCACTTATTGCCATTTGTGCAGCTGCCGTCTGTTTTTCACGAATTAAAGATGCAACAATACTCACAGCACGTAATCTTGCTTTCACATCTCCATCTAAATCTGTTGTATCCAAATTATCTTGAAACACAGTATTACTGAGTGTGATAAACGGCATAAGATTGTTCGCAATGTCATTCACTGAAATTGAGCCTGGAATGAGATAAGCATCTTTGACATTCGATTGCTGAGAATTATATTTTTCTACAACTTCACTCATTAATTCGAACGCACGTTGCACTACACTTTCCAGCTTGGATATATCATTTAAAATTGTTGATAGCGCAATTGGCGATGATGATTCATCTCTATCAATAATTTCATCAACCATCGCTTTATAAACATACACGGATGCGTCAACTGGCAATCCTTTTTCGACGCCAAAAAAACCATCACTATCACCATTACTTGCTGCAAAGTCTTTATCAAGTAAAGAAGCGATTACGTCTGCCACTTTATGTGTATTTATCGAAAGTTTTATAATTTCATTTCGTTCGGCATTGGCGCCTTCTAAATCATTACCAACACTAAAATCCAAATAATCTTTATCAACTAAATTTTCTTCAATTGACGTTTCTAATTCAAAAAAATTCTTTTTTTCTTCTACAGACATTTCTGAAAGCAGCGCATTTAATGGAGACCCTATGGCAGATATTTCAAGTACCGACGATGTAACATTAATTCTAATTGATAGAGTTCCCGTGAATGGCTCTACTGTCGCTAGATCATATCCACGTGTCATTCTAATAATGACTTCATCGTATCCTATAGGTGCATTTAGACAATGGACTTTTTTAGCATCTGTTTCTGGAAGTAAACAATAATTAGTTTTTGTGTTTGGGTTGTAAGTGAAGTAACCTTCCGAATCAGTTAATGCTCGTTTTTCCCATACATCAAGTTTATTATTTTCATTAACATCAGCATACACAACAGCTCTTGCAATGTAGCCATCAATAGCAACTCCGCTCAACGACTTATCTTCCGCGTCACCCAATCCTTGATCTTGAGTAGAAACACTGCATGCGGTTAATAGAATTAATACACTACTCATTGATAGAGATAACAAATATTTTTCTGGCATCACATTAATTCCTCAATGAGTTAAAATAAAAAATCCACACCAATGTTCGCTTGCAACATTCTAGGTGCGGAAGTTCCATCAATATCAATCTGCTCCAATCCATAGGCACCATCGATATGAAGCACTTTAAATAGAGTCACACCTGCCGTTACAGCATCCAGTTGGCTTCCCACAAGATTTCTTCTATAGCCGATTCTGACACCTGGAATAATCCAGCGACGTGTAGCATAGGCAGCGCTTGTTGTTAACCATTGCAATTGATTTGCGACAGGATCATTTACTGGTGAAGTATCAGCTGCTACAGACATCACCCAATTTCGGCTGTTGCTATACAACGAAGCAGCAAGAGTCACTTGAGCATCCATGACGTATGTTTCTTCAAGATCAACTTCGTTTGCAAAAGAGTTCGCAATGAAACAACTATCTTTTAGCGCTCCGTCGTCCAAACTACTACAACCCACACCAATAGCATCATATTTAAACACTGGAGAATTAATATTTTTAAATGTCGCACCAAATCTGAAATTTTCACCGGCCCACATTAAACCGAGATCCAGCCCCGCACCAGATTGAAGAGCTACGTCACGAGTCAGCTCATCTTCCACCGTTTGAGTAGAATCTTCTAATTGAGAAATACCTATTAAAGTTTTACGTAAACCTACTTGGTAATACTTTGCTCTAATCCCGCCAAAAAAAGCACCTGACGCAGTTTCAAATAGAGGTCGGCTATACCCAACAGAAAATTCAGCTATTGCACCGAATTTTAAATACGCTGCTGTATTGGTTTCTAACTGATCCGCACCCTGTTCTAGTTGATTGAACACGATCGGTCGGTCAAGAATGCTCAATTTGGCTTGAAATGCTGCATTAGCATCCAAAACCAAACTTCCCCCCAGAGTGTCATATGAAGACCATACAATCGGAAAAAAAGGCACGCTCATCGCCGAATGCAACTGAAAATAACCATTTTCACCTGCGTCAATAAGAAACTGGTCAAAATTTTCCTTTATCTCAGTAACCTGTGGAATCGACGGTGGCGCATCATCACTAAATGCATTCAGTTGTTCAGATAGTGCATCTACGTTCTTGGTTAAATCATCCACTGGGCCAACTTCCAAACCAAGACCAAACGAGCTCAATCCTCCAAAACCAATATTCCACCCCATGACTCCTAAAGAGCTGGCGCCAACAGCAGGATTGTTTGTGAATGCCGTAAGACTTTGATGATGGGCAGTTTCACCATAGGTTAACGACTCACCCATTGGGTGAAAGGCAGCTCCAGAAAATACAGAAAAGCTTAGACTTAACAATGTCACAGCTGACGCCAGGCGTTTCATAGGCAAGCCTCTAGTGTTAAAAACAAATTTTGTTGTGAATAAGATAAAAACAGGAAATTCACTATCTAACCGAAGCTGAAGGGATAAGATTAGATTGCTAAATAAGTCGTCATCCCAAAGAGAGACCTTTAACTTATATCTGTAAGCTGCATCGAAGTTTCAAAAAGCGAAGATATTAGGTAAAAAATACGTTATGCTCTTGTTGGAATTAACATCAACAAGCAGAAATCCAAGAACATAAAATATTACAATAATTCGTAAGGTTAAATCATGAGTCGAATAGAGTGCCCAGCTTGTAACAAAGAGACAATTACATTTAAACAAAAATTATTAGCCGGAAAATGGGTAGATATATATTGTTCAAATTGCGGTGCCCGTTTTTGTGATCTACCCATCGCTTTAGCATTAATGCACTTTGCCATTACATGGGATATATTATTTTTCGGCTATATGGCAGTACGTGAATCAAGCATTGCTTATGCTATCGCAATGATAGTTGGCTGGCTTTTGTTGGAATTCTTTATCTATTACTTGCCTTTGACGAGGCTTCGCTTAAAACAGCCCCCCGCCGAAAAAAGCACCGATTAATAGAAATATATTCAACAACTAAAATGGCATCTGTTTTTGGCGTAGGAATAGCGACGGTAGATATCATCAATAGTGTCGAAGGTTATCCAGATGAAGATGCCGAAGTTAGAGCAAGCACGCAGCACGTTAGCCGTGGCGGCAATGTGTGCAATACTTTAACAGTACTTTCGCAATTCAAACATAAATGTTATTGGAGCGGGATCACTTGCACAGATAGTGATACTCACTTTATCCTGGATGATTTGCAAAAAAATCAGATCGATTACAGTTATGCTCAACACCTGAATAGCGGCAAGGTCCCTACCTCCTATATAACGCTTAATCGCTTAAGTGGATCTCGGACAATCGTTCACTACCGCAATCTGCCCGAACTTTCCTATCAATTTTTTAGAACACTAAAAATACCAAAATGCGATTGGTTTCATTTTGAAGCACGAGAAATCAATGAGACTCGCCGAATGATTGAACATGTCCAGCACATCTACCCTGAAGCAACGATATCAGTTGAGATAGAAAAAGAGAGAAAAGGGTTGGAAGGTATTTTTGGACTCGCAGATTTATATTTTTTCTCTAAAGCATTTGCATTACATTCAGGTTTTGATAATCCACTTGAATTTTTAGCTCATCAAAAAATCAATTCTCCGCACGCAGATTTGACATGTACTTGGGGCGAAAAGGGAGCAACCGCATTATTAGCTGATGGTTCTATTATTGAATCAACTGCATTTCCACCAACACAGATTGTGGATACTTTAGGCGCAGGGGATACATTTAACGCGGGAATAATACACGCGAGATTAAGTGATTTAGATTGGCAACAAGCGCTATCTTTTGCTTGCCAGTTAGCAGGAAAAAAATGTGGACAAATGGGATTTCAAAATCTAACCTAATAATTCAATGTGCTCTAACACGTCATCTAATCGCTCTAATCGAAGCAGTGGATCATCCAACTCAAGAAAGTATTGTTTTTGCGCTAAACGCAGTGGTAGTAATTCAGCTAATCGAAACCCAACCCAGCTCGCATCGTCAAACCTAAGCTCAGAATCTTCATACTTTTTAGATGAGTGATTCATTCTATCTTTTAGTAAGTCTACCAGATGTTTTAACTCATCAGGAATAGCAGTACTTTGTTCAGGTTTCAGTATTTCTATATCAGCAGACAACAATTGATTTGCCGCCACAGTTTGATGATTAATCTTAAACCGATCATTACCTAATACAACCACGCCAAGAATGTCATCTTTACGCATATGCCAATCGACGACATTTGCCAACGTTCCAACCTCATGAGACATTGCCGCCAATCCTACCTCGTTGCCTTCAGTAATTAAACAAATTCCAAACCCTGTGTTATTTTTTACGCATTGGCTAATCATATCCGTATAACGCGGCTCAAAAATTCGCAGAGATAAAGTAGCTCCGGGAAATAGCACCGAATGCACGGGAAATAGTGGAACGTTAGCGGTTGTCACAAGTTTATATTCCAGCGTACTAACGGGAGCAAATTAATGCACCCGCTAAATTTAGCCAAAAGTGTAACCAATACTCAGAACAGGAGCTGAAGTATTATTCCCCCCAACGCGGGACAAGAGTTTGATCTACACCAAGATGATCCAAAATTCTTGCAACGATAAAGTCTACTAAATCTGATATGTTTTTAGGCTGATGATAGAAAGCAGGGCTAGCAGGTAAAATAGTCACACCTATACGCGATAGCTTTAACATGTTTTCTAAATGAATTGCTGAAAGAGGTGCTTCTCGTGTGACAAGAATTAATTTCTTCTGTTCTTTCAACATTACATCAGCCGAACGCTCAATGAGACTTCGGCTTGCACCATTGGAAATAGCAGAAAGTGTGCCGGTAGAACAAGGGCAAATAACCATAGCATCTGGCGCGTTTGAACCACTTGCTACCGGGGCCATCCATTGATCTTTATTAAACACGCTTAGCAAGCTTTGATCTACACCAAAACTATTGGAAAAATACTTTTCGATCTCATTAGATCGACCAGGGAGTTTCAGCTTAGTTTCTGTGGCGATAACTACTTTGGCCGGTGCAGAAATCATGAGATATACCTGAATGTCTGACTTTAATAGCAGCTCTAATAAACGAAGACCATAGAGTGAACCGGATGCACCGGTAATGGCTAACGAGATAGTTTTAGTTGTCATTGAGTTGATTTAATAAACGCTCATGAATATTTTCAAAACCACCATTACTCATAATAACGATATGGTCTTCTGGTTTAGCAATTGAACTAATTTCAGACACAATATCTTCTACAGTCTTAAAGACGTGTACTTTATCGGCAATAGGTGCCAGCGAGTCTGAAACGCTCCAAGCTACATCATTATTTTGATAAATATAGATAATATCCGCTTCAGCAAGTGAAGCTGCCATTTTATCTTTATGAAATCCAAGTTTCATGGTATTTGAACGTGGCTCAAGAATCGCTATAATTCTTTTATCTGCAACTTTCGCACGCAGACCTTTCAACGTTAATTGAATGGCTGTGGGATGGTGAGCAAAGTCATCGTAGACAGTAATCTTGTTAACAATTCCCCTTACCTCTAAACGTCGCTTGGTATTTATATATTGTGCAAGCGCATCAATCGAGTGCTTGGGAGGAACCCCTACATGACGAGCTGCAGCTATTGCGGCTAATCCATTATTCACATTATGATCGCCAATCAATTCCCATTGAACATCGCCATAACTTTCATTTTTAAATCCAACTTCAAACTGACTGCCATCTTCACTTAATAAATTCGCCCACCAACCATTTTTGTCCTTCGAGTTTATTTTTTCGTTTTCAGACCACAAGCCCATACCAAGCACTTCCTCTAGATTTGCATCATCTGCAAAATTGATAACCCGACCGGTAGAGGGAACAATTCTCATAAGATGATGGAACTGGCGTTTGATGTCATCAATATTGCTAAAAATGTCTGCATGATCAAACTCTAGATTGTTTAGCACTAAGGTGCGAGGATGGTAATGAACGAATTTAGATCTTTTATCAAAAAAGGCCGTATCATATTCATCCGCTTCGATGACGAAAAAAGGCTCGCCACCCAATCTGGCGGAAACTCCAAAATTCTGAGGAATACCACCAATTAAAAATCCGGGGTTCAAATTAGCATACTCTAAAATCCAGGCAAGCATACTTGAGGTCGTTGTTTTTCCGTGAGTGCCTGCAACTGCTAAAACCCATCGATTTTTTAAAATATAACGAAATACAAATTCGGGGCCTGAGCAATAATCAATTCCACTATTTAAAATGTACTCAACGCTATCGTTACCTCTGGACAATGCATTACCAATCACCACAAGGTCTGGGGAATTATGCTTAATAAAATCTGCGTCAAACCCCTGGACTAAATCGATTCCTTGAGATTCTAATTGAGTGCTCATCGGTGGGTAGACACCAGAATCTGCGCCGGTCACTTTCATTCCAAGTTCACGAGCAAGTAATGCAACACCACCCATAAAAGTGCCACAAATCCCTAAGATATGAATATGCATTTGTAATTAACCTTAAACCTAAAAAAAGCAGTTGATCCACGAAATATAACACAGGCTCTTGTTTCGCCTAGCTATATGAAAAAAGCTTGCTTCACCAATCAGGTGAAGGCAACGTTTTTCATTACGCTATTCAAAACAATATCCTGCATTCTATTTGCGCGTCCAACCGCTGTTTCTAGGTTGAAAATAGCGATTTGAAGAATAAATCTGAAAAAATAACGGTGTGCTATTCGTTCTAACGTTAGTTAACTCATCCTAAAGAATATGACATAACCTTTAATATTCTGATAGTCACTGTGAAAGAGAGATACATATAAATTAGAGCAGCACCATAAGCAGCAAATCTAGGAATCACCATTGCGTGGTGAAGAATATGCGCGATAACCACTGTTTCCCATACGATTAGGACAACAGAAAGCATCCATAAAAATGAAATAGGCGACTGTGTTTCAACTCCCTCCGCTGAAGATGTGCCTAAAGCAACAATGGGTATGGCTAAAATGGCAATAAAAACACCGGTGCCCAACAATGCAGTCACTGTTTGCATAAACCGTTCAGGTGTTTTTTTAATCCACATGATCAGGTTTGTAATAAAAACAAAAAGGGCGGTTTGCAATAACGCAACGATTATTGAAGGCAGCAAGTCTTGATTAAATGACGTAAGAAACGTGCCTATAACAATGTAAGAAAATATCGAGGTATAGAATGCGCTTTTAGATGCAGGCGCATCCTGAGGTGCAGCTTTTAACAGACAGAGGTCGAAATAAAATCGTAACCATTGAGTCATAAGCTTTACGGCTCCACTAGCACACAAAGAATTGGAAGGGTAACTTCGTCATCATACCCGATGATGCGGACGCTTAAAACATAATAAAACTAATTGAGAAAACCACACGTCTTTAATGACTAAAGACGTGCTGAATTTATATACGCTTATTCTACCGTTACAGATTTAGCAAGATTTCTTGGTTGGTCTACGTCTGTTCCTTTAATAACCGCTACATGATAGGAGAGTAATTGCAGCGGAATACTAAAAATAATTGGTGCGACTAACTCGTTAGCTGACACTATATCAATAACATCCATCCCTTCAGATGCTTCAACATTAGAGGTAGGATCTGCAAAAACGATAAGCTGCCCACCACGCGCAAAAACTTCGTGCATATTAGATTTTAATTTTTCTAATAATTCGTCATTTGGGGCAACAACGACGACAGGCATCTCATTATCAACCAATGCCAATGGTCCATGTTTCAATTCACCAGCAGGATAAGCCTCTGCATGAATATAGGAAATCTCCTTTAGCTTCAAAGCTCCTTCCATCGCTATAGGATACATGGAACCACGACCGAGAAATAAGGAGTGAAACTTCTCTGTAAATTTCTCAGAGAGTTTGATTATTTTTTCATCAACTTCAGAAAGCATGTGCTCAATCTTGTTTGGAAGTTTAATCAGCTCGCTAATAATTGTGCTTTCTTCATCTTCACTAAGCGTTCTTCTACGTCCAAGTGCAACAACTAATAACATCAATGCCACTAATTGAGTGGTAAAAGCTTTGGTCGAAGCGACCCCAATCTCTGGACCTGCTCGAGTCATTAAACACAAATCTGAAGCCCTGACTAATGAACTCTCTGGCACATTACAAATTGCTAACGAATGACCAAAACCTAGACGTTTTGCCTCTTCCAATGCAGCCAAAGTATCAGCTGTTTCACCCGATTGTGACAACGTTAAAACCAGGCTGTTTTTTCGAACCATAGGTTTTCGATATCGAAATTCACTCGCAATCTCGACGCTGCAAGGAATTTTTGCAATAGATTCAAGCCAGTATTTAGCCACTAAACCGGCATGATAACTGGTACCACAAGCAAGTATGTGAACGCCGTCTACAGAATCAAAAATTTCTTTGGCATTTATGCCAAAGGATTCTTCAATTAATTTTTTATCTGATATACGACCTTCAAGTGTATTTGCTATGGCTACGGGTTGCTCATAAATCTCTTTTAGCATGTAGTGGCGATATTGACCTTTATCAGTCGAGTCAGCACTTATGTTAGAGACCTTTATTTCTCGCTCTATCGCATTGCCATTTTCATCAAATATTTCCAACGAGGTACGAGTAATGTTTGCTATATCGCCATCTTCTAAGAATATAAAACGGTTAGTGACAGGAAGTAGGGCGGCAACATCGGAAGCGATGAAATATTCACCGATACCAACACCTATCACTAAAGGGCTACCACGGCGAGCAACCACCATGTTGTTTACGTCTTTTTTACTAACGACGGCAATGGCGAACGCACCCTCTAAAAATGTTAGCGTCTTCTTTACTGCATTAAAAAGTGAGCCTTCTGTTTCTAAATGGTGGAATACTTCATGAACAATGGTTTCGGAGTCGGTTTCAGACGTAAATGCGTAACCTTGATTTATCTGCTTGGCTCGCAATTCATCATGATTTTCGATAATCCCATTGTGAACCAGTGATACAGAATTATTGCAAATATGAGGATGTGCATTGGATTCGCTGGGTTTACCATGGGTTGCCCAACGAGTATGAGCTATTCCCAATCCACCGTGGAGACCTGTTGATTCGAGTTGTGGCTCAAGTTCACGAACTTTACCGAGCGCTCTTACTCTCGCCAATTCGTGATCACGATTGACAACAGCAATCCCTGACGAATCATAACCTCGATATTCCAAACGACGAAGCCCTTCTAATAGAATGGGGACAACATCACGTTCAGCTACAGCGCCAACAATTCCACACATATGACTTCCTTTGTAGTTTCTTTAAATGTAACAAATCTTTCCAATTACATTCATTTCTTATTTTTAGTAGGCCTCTTCCAGCCTGGGGTAGATATTTGTTTACTACGACTTAATGCAAGTTCTGAAGCAGGTACTTCTTTGGTTATTGTCGAACCGGCACCAATAGTTGCTCCATTGCCTATTTTGACGGGAGCGACCAGTTGGGTGGAGGATCCAACAAAAACATCATTACCAATCTCGGTTAGATGTTTGTTTGCACCATCGTAATTACATGTAATAGTGCCCGCACCAATATTAACATTACTACCCATATTAGTATCACCAATATAACTTAAGTGATTAACTTTTGAATGGTTAGCTATATTGGCTTTTTTAATTTCAACAAAATTACCGATCTTAACGTTAGACGATAATACAGACTCTGGCCTAATTCTCGCGAAAGGCCCAATCTCACAGGCTTTGCCGATGATAGAATTCTCGACCAGTGAATTTGGATGAATTATTGTATTATCTGCGATGCTTGAATTTTTAATAATACAATTTGCACCAATGCTTACACTGTCGCCAAGCGTTACATTACCTTCAAATATCGTATTAATATCTATTTCTACATCTGTGCCTACGGTTAAAGAACCTCTTACATCAATGCGGGCAGGGTCTTTTAAAGTAACGCCTTGAGTGAGTAAACTATCGGCAATATTTAATTGGTGTTTTCTTTCAAGCATTGCTAGTTGAATTTTACTGTTTACACCTTCAACTTCCCAAAGATTCGAGACCGTATGAGTTTGAACTTCGACTCCGTCATTAACTGCCATTTCGATAATGTCTGTTAGATAATATTCACCTTGGGAATTATTATTCTCCAGACTATCTAGCCATTTTGTAAGCTGTTTAGACTCAGCACATAATATACCGGTGTTCACTTCATCAATTTTTAGTTCGTCGTTGGATGCATCTTTCTGCTCCACAATTTTTTGCACTGAATTATCTGGAGATCTAACTATACGTCCATACCCAGTAGGGTCATCTAAAATCGCTGTTAACAAGCCCATAGAATTCGGTTTTCGAGATAACTCTATCAGAGCTTTTAATGTTGATGCAGTGATTAGTGGAACATCACCATAAAGAACCAAAACTAAACCTTCGTCAATTAAGTGCGACGCTTGATCTACTGCATGGCCTGTACCAAGCTGTTCTTCTTGCTCAACCCACGTTATATCCAATTGAGACAGTGTTTTAGGCACAAGCTTGCCACCGTGGCCAAAAATACCGATTATTTTTTCAGGTTCTAACGAAAGTGCAGTATCGATGACATGCTCAACCAGTGGTTTATCTGCCAGTTTGTGTAAAACTTTTGGAAGAGACGAACGCATACGAGTACCTTTACCCGCTGCTAAAATTACGACATTAAGTTTCATGATAGAGTTTCCATACTTATTACGACTGAGACTGGCTTGTTGTCCGCCAATCGCATACGAACACATTATTATACTTATTTTATTGGAAAGTTTTATTTCACTATATATAAAACACAAAAAGGGCTAAAAAGCCCTTTTTGTGTAATTAATAAAGACAGACTGGAATTAATGCCTTCCAGAACTTTTCATCTTCTTAATCAATTGCAATTGCGCAACTGCTTCAGCCAATTGAGCTTCAGCCAATGCATAATCCATCTCTGCACCTTTCTCTTGAAGCAACTTCTCAGCGGCTTCTTTCGCTTCTAGTGCTGCAGCTTCATCAATGTCTTTTGCTCTTACCGCAGTATCAGAAAGAACAGTAACAACATGAGGCTGAACCTCTAGCATTCCACCAGAAACATAGATGTGCTGTTCTTCACCGTCACCCAATTGAATTCTTAATTCACCGGGTTTTAATGAAGTTAACAAGGGCGTATGTTGAGCCATAATACCCAACTCACCCATAACACCTGGAGCAAAGAGCATTTCTGCAGTGCCGGAGAAAATCGCTTCTTCAGCACTAACCACGTCTACATGAAATGTCATAGCCATAATAGTAGTCCTAACTCTGGATTAGTTCATTTTTGAAGCTTTTTCAATCGCTTCATCCATAGTACCAACCATATAGAATG
>Ga0316204_10000570_pt1 | contig 131865 bp, 124 predicted proteins | sample 6monrhotite_MG_2_FD_205661 | JGI IMG/M metagenome (GOLD analysis project Ga0316204, IMG submission 205661) | Microbial mat bacterial communities from mineral coupon in-situ incubated in ocean water Damariscotta River, Maine, United States -... | ecosystem: Environmental > Aquatic > Marine >...
CAACTGGGGCCGTGCCAGCTGTAGTCGTGGCTGCTGGGGCCGTATCGGCTGTAGCTGTGGTAGCTGGTGGAGCCGCCTCTACTGGAGCCGTGGCAGCTGGAGCCGCCTCAACTGGAGCCGTGGCAGCCGTAGCCGTGCCAGCTGTAGTTGTGGCTGCTGGAGCCGTGGCAGCTGGAGCCGCCTCAACTGGGGCCGTGGCAGCTGGAGCCGCCTCAACTGGAGCCGTGGCAACTGGGGCCGTATCGGCTGGAGCTGCGCTGCCTATATTAACATTTGTTGTATTATTGGGGACAGTATTTATTGGATTTTCGATAACAGGTGTCACATCAATCACCGCTGTACCAGAAGAAGAGGCAACACCGTCGGATACTGTGAATGAAAATGGCACATTATTGCCCTGATAATTCTCAGCGGGATTAAACGTATAGGTGCCATCTCCATGATCTATGATCGCACCAAAGTTAGAGTCAACGCTCACATTTGTCACGCTGAGACTATCCCCGTCAACGTCACTAGAATTAGCTAATAGATCCGCCTCCGTGAAGGTCAACGCCGTCGCCTCCGCCGTCACGCCAAGGTCAATATTTCCGACGACGGGGCCATCATTACTTCCCGTAATTGTCAGGCTCACTGTTGCAGTATCGGTTCCGCCCTGGCCATCAGAAATAGAATAGGTAATGGTGGCTGTATCTGTTTGCCCGACAGCTAAATTATCATAGGCACTTCCAGGATTGAAAATAATACTTTTTCCATTATGAGTTACGGCACCAAGGCCATCACTCACAGACGCATCAGTTATAAAAAGGCTATCCTTATTTGCATCAGTATCATTGCCGAGAACGTTTAAAGAAATAGTGTCATTCTCATTCAAGGCCAACGCATCATTTTCTGCCACAGGAGCCTCATTCGGCAAATTTACCAGTCCTGCCGTGGACTCAATAACCGGACTTGCGACAGACTCAGCGACTGGAGGCGCAACCGGGTCAGGGGCCGTAGGTGCGACTGGCTCAGGAGTCGTAGCAGCAACCGGGTCAGGGGTCGTGCTTGCGACAGGATCAGCGACTGGAGGCGCGACTGGCTCAGGAGCCGTAGCAGCAACCGGGTCAGGGGTCGTGCTTGCGACAGGATCAGCGACTGGAGGTGCGACTGGCTCAGGAGTCGTAGCGGCAACCGGGTCAGGGGTCGTGCTTGCGACAGGATCAGCGACTGGAGGTGCGACTGGCTCAGCGACTGGAGGCGCAACCGGGTCAGGGGCCGTAGGTGCGACTGGCTCAGAAGTCGTAGCAGCAACCGGGTCAGGGGTCGTGCTTGCGACAGGATCAGCGACTGGAGGTGCGACTGGCTCAGAAGTCGTAGCGGCAACCGGGTCAGGGGTCGTGCTTGCGACAGACTCAGTGACTGGAGGTGCGACTGGCTCAGAAGTCGTAGTGGCAACCGGGTCAGGGGTCGTGCTTGCGACAGACTCAGTGACTGGAGGTGCGACTGGCTCAGGAGCCGTAGGTGCGACTGGCTCAGGAGCCGTAGGTGCGACTGGGTCAGGGGCCGTGCTTGCAACAGGATCAGCGACTGGAGGTGCGACTGGCTCAGGGGCCGTAGGTGCGACTGGCTCAGGAGTCGTAGCGGCAACCGGGTCAGGGGTCGTGCTTGCGACAGGATCAGCGACTGGAGGTGCGACTGGCTCAGGAGTCGTAGCAGCAACCGGGTCAGGGGCCGTGCTTGCGACTGGCTCAGCGACCGGACTAGCGACGGGGTCAGGGGCCGTAGCGGCAACAGGATCAGTCGCGGGCCCAGCAACAGGATCGGGCTCTACATAGGTTTGTCTGCCGATATTTTGTGCGGACTGCTCTCCTGTTGCCTCATTCGGTATTTTTATTCCCTGGCCTACAGTTGGTAAGACTATGTTATCAAATTTGAGTTCAGAGGTAGCGATCCCCGCACTTGAAAGAGGCGTGTCCCTATTGTCAATATCTTCAGGGCGCACATCTTCCCTTATGGGTGTATCCTGATAACCGCTTGTGTTCTGTGTCGTTACGAAAGATGATGAACTGATATCTTCAACATGATCAATCACAGGGTTTGAGGCCCCCTGACCATGCCCCTCAACAAAGCCTTGTCCCTGCGAATTCTTGCTGCCTATATGGATATTAGCCCGAGTCTGCGTATCTTCCGTACTATCCACGCGAGAAGACTCAACGCGAGCATTTTCCACTTGCGTCTCCTTGACCCTGTCGGCACCCTGTACGATGGGATCTAACTCAATATCAGAATCATTGTCTGTTGTGCCGTTCTGATTGTTGTCAGCCATGCAAATATCTCCAGAAAATATAAAAAAAACCTGCAAACACCAGGCAAATAATACTTAATTAATAGCTTACGTCAGTTTATAGCAGCTAAAAATAAACAAACGGTTTCTGCTTATGGTTAATATGTATTAATTTTTTATATAAAAGATATATATATTTCAGATAGTTATATCATAAATGTCATATATAATTTTCATAAAATTTGAGATAAATGTTGCTCTTTACCGAAAGCCACGACCTTGCATCTGGCTTATTTGGCCAAAATCAACCATATATGCTATATTTGTAACGATAAATTAAGTATTACATTACTATGACTATTTTATAAATCTCTATATATTAGTGTAGTTTTTAGAACAAAGCTTTGAAAAGGAATGGTTATTTCATACGTCACAGACATATTGCAAAAATTTAATCACGGCCCTCATCAAAATTCTGGGGCAGGCTTTATGCCCATATTAAGGCCTGATATTATACTTGCCTCATTATTTCTAAATAGCTTATCCTTGGCCTTACCCATGGTTCTATTACAGGTATATGATAGAATTATTCCGAATGTCGCGCTGCAAACACTGAGTTTTTTGATCATCGGCCTGCTCATTGTCTTAATTTTAGATGTTATGCTGAGAACCGCGCGATCGTATCTTTCAGGTTGGGTTGGGGCAAAATATGAACATGATATGGGCTGTTACGCCGTAGAAAAACTATTACGCGCAGACTTAGAAGAATTGGAAAAACATTCTCCTGGCGTTCACCTTGACCGGCTATCGTCCATTGATTCTGTTCGGGATTTTTATTCTAGTCAGGCCGGGCTTACCCTTGTTGATTTGCCCTTTGTCTTCCTGTTTTTAGGGCTCTTGGGCTATATCGGCGGCGCGTTGCTTATTGTGCCTGTCATGTTACTTATTATATTGGGCGGCGTCGCCTTCATTCTCGGGGTACGCTTAAAAGAAGCGCTCAACAACGACACGCTTTGGGAAGACCGTCGCTATAGTTTTATCATACAAGTTCTAACCGGGATACATTCCATCAAAGGCATGGCAATGGAAAGTCTGATGGGCAGACGTTATGAAAAATTATTGGAAAACTGTTCCAAGGCCTCTTATGACGTGATTTTTCTCAGCGGTCTATCGCAAAGCATTGGCACCATTTTCTCTCAAATTACAATGATTTCGGTCGCCAGTGTGGGCAGTATCCTTGTGATTAACAACGATATTACAGTAGGCGCGCTGGCGGCGAGCACCCTTCTTGCGGGCCGAACTGTTCAACCCCTGTTGCGGGCCCTTGGAATTTGGACCCGTTTTCAACATATCCAGATTGCCAATGAAAAACTGAAACACATCGATAACATCCCTAAAGAGCGCACAGGAGAAACCACCGATCTTGACAGCATCGACACCATTGAGCTCAAAAATTTCTGTTTTCGCTACAAAGAAAACGACCGGGAAATATTAAGCAATATTAATCTGAAGCTTAATCACGGCGATATCATTGGCATAAAAGGCGGCAACGGTTCAGGCAAATCGACCCTACTATGGGCACTTATGGGGGGGTTAAAACCCACATCGGGCGAAATACGCATAAACGGCAAAAAACCAGAATGTTTCTCGACCGATAGCTTACGCAAAAACATCGCCTATCTGCCCCAAAAGCCCATCATGTTTCGGGGCACTATTTTGGACAATCTGACCATGTTCAAGGGGGACGATCATATTGATGATGCGCTCGAGATCGCAGACATGCTCGAGCTTAACCGAATATTAGCCCGTATGCCTGATGGCTATGAAACCATGATAGGGGACGGCGCCCAAAGCGAAATCCCCACAGGCATCGCCCAAAGAATTACCATTGCCCGATCCTTGGGCTGCAAACCGGATGTCATTTTATTCGATGAGGCAAATTCGGGGCTAGATACACAATCCGACAATGACTTACAAAAATTAATTGAAAAACTTAAAAATACAGCAACGATTGTACTGGTCAGTTATCGTCCCTCTTTGCTGCGCTTGGCAAATAAGCAATATGACTTAAAAGACGGACATTTAATTCTTCAGGAAAAACCAAAAATAAAAGACACTGCTAAATCAACAAAGAAAAGCGGGGGCAAATAATGGCTGACCAAGCCACCTCAGAAAAGAGTGTCGCCAAAGAGTCAAACGGTCCCGCAAGGGAATTAATCGACAGCCTGGAGAGCCGCATTCAAGACGGTATCACAATTTCTTCCTCCAGTATGAAACAAATGGAAGCGGCGGCAAAGACAGGAAAAATTGGCTCTTTCAACGCGGAATCTCCTTTTGCATCATGCCTGATACCACTGCTTGTCGCCCTTGGCTGGCGAGGAAACATAAGAGGCTTGTTTGAGGCCTTACCCCATTTTGCCGACGGCCTTGATTTAACAGAATTCAGAAATACGCTGGCAAATTTACAGTATAAAACAGTGAGGTCTTCGGCCTGTGTGTCGCAAATAGATGAGCGATTATTTCCCTGCATATTCACGGAAAAAATAGATCACCCCATCATTTTACTGGCCAAAGAAGAGGACGCTATTCGGATTTATGACAGTGCCGATCGCAAAGAAAAATTTCTTGAAGATCACAGCATAGTAGGCACGGCCTATTTTATATCGTCTGAATATACGACACAGACCAACAAGACAAAACAAACAAAAATGGAAAAAAATTGGATTAGCGGCCTGTTTCTACGATTTAGAAGCACCATAAAACAACTTTTTGCCATGACCTTGATATTAAATATTTTAACGCTTCTGGTGCCGCTTTTTATCATGGCAATTTATGACCAGGTCATTCCCTCAAAATCCGGACTGACCCTGGCGTATTTAACGAGCGGGATCGCCTTCGCCATTTTGTGCGAAATTTTACTGCGTCTCGTTCGGGCAAAATTTATTGCTTACCTTGGGGCCCGTGTGGAAAATATCGTCACAAACAGCACCTTTCAAAAACTGTTATCCCTCCCCCCTTCCATGACAGAATCCTCTCCCATTGGGGCTCAAATTTCACGCCTGAGGGAATTTGATTCAATCAAAGGCCTTTTTTCCGGCACCTTGGTCAATATTGTCCTAGAACTACCCTTTGTTGTAATTTTTCTGACGATCATTGCCATATTAGGCGGCCCATTGGCCTATATTCCGCTTGCCATGATGGGCGTTTTTGGCCTCATCGCCTTTCTCATGCTGCCGTCCATGAAGCGAAATATCGTCAAGTCGAGTAACCGAAAGTCCGAAAGACATGCCTTTCTTGTGGAGACGATGTCAAACCTGCGAACCATTAAGCAGACCGCGTCTGAGAAATCCTGGATTGAACGCTTTCGCAATTTATCATCAGAAGCCGCCTATGCGCATTTTCGAACCTCTCAAGTATCGCTTTTAATGCAAAGCCTTGCCCAAGCGATCATGATGGCGGCCGGCGTGGCAACCATTGGCTTTGGTGTCTTAAGAATTCTTGACGGCATCATGTCCATCGGCGCCTTAATCGCCTGCATGGCTTTAGTCTGGCGCGTGCTATCTCCCTTGCAAAGTCTGTTTTTGACCTTAACGCGGCTTGAACAGACCATTAACAGCGTGAAACAAATCAACCTTCTTATGAAAATAGCCTCGGAAGATGACCCAAGCCCGTCAAACCTCTCTCAACGGGAATTTAGAGGACATATTGTTGCAGATAGGGTGAGTTTTCGCTATCGGCCAAACGCCGAGCCTGCCCTTCTTGGTGTCTCATTCGAGATTTTGCCTGGGGAAATGTTGTCTATTTCCGGGCCCAATGCCTCGGGGAAATCAACGGCTATTAAACTGTTGCTCGCCATGACCCGCCCGCAAGCAGGCCAAATTATCATAGATGGCATGGACATTCGCCAGATAAATCCGATCACGCTACGCAGGTCTATTGCCTACGTCCCCCAGGAATCGCATTTTTTCCATGGCACCCTTTCTCAGAACTTAAGGCTTTCTCAACCGATGGCCTCTGATGAAGATTTGGTGAAAGCCTGCAAGAAGGCCAATGTTATGGATGATATTGAGGCTTTAGAATATAAAATGGACACGCGCATTGGCGATCAATCTATTCAAAGCCTGCCGTCAAGCTTTAAACAACGCCTGTCTCTAGCCCGCGCTTACCTAAAAAAATCACCCATTTTACTTCTTGATGAACCGGCTAAAACACTCGATTTTGAAGGGGATACTGCCTTTATGAAATCACTTGAATCCATAAAGGGCGAAGTGACAATTTTGATGATATCACACCGTCCCAGCCATATAAAGATGGCAGATAAAATATTGCTTTTAGAAAATGGTATGGTGAAGAAATTTGGCCCCCCCGCCGTCGTATTTCCAGACCTATAGAGAAAAAAAATGACCGATAATGACGAAAATAAACAGACAAATAACGCCAGGGAAACACGGGATGAAAGCCATTCTATAAAGGGGCCGCGTACAAATAAATTAGAAGTTTTCTTTGAAAAAGCAACGGAACTTGCCCGTCAGAAAAACCAAAAACCAACAAGATATTACACGCGCTTCCTCTCCCGCGCTATTTTACTTGAGGAGTCTGGCCCGCCGCGCGCGATCGTGACGACCGTAGGTATTATTTCTTTATTCCTGTTTGGGGTCATTACCTGGGCGGCCATCACCACATTGAATGAAACCAGCATGGCACGCGGTCAGATCATGCCAGCCTCCAGCGTCCAGCCAGTCCAGCATCTTGAAGGCGGCATAGTATCACAGGTTTTAGTCCAAGAAGGTGATCAGGTAAAAAAAGGCCAATCCATCCTGATCATGGCCCCTACGGCAGCGCTCGCTGACCTTGACCGCATTAAAGCACGTCATATCGCGCTCGTTCTGCAAATAGCTCGCCTAAAGGCTTTCGCGGAGGAAAAACCGGAAGAATTTTCCGCCTATAAAAAAAATTATCCTCTTCTCGTGAAAGATCAAAGCGATGTTCTTAATCAACAAAATAAATCACGCAAAGCGCAACAAGCAGTAGCGTTATCCCTTATTGCGGAAAAGAATAACGAACTTGTGCTCTTAAGCAGAAAAACGGCAACAGAAAAAAAGAATTTAGCCCTCATTTCTGAAGAAATGGTCATGCGGCAAGAATTGACGAGGAAGGGGTTAGGATCAAAAATAACGCTTTTGGAAATACAGCGCGCCTACAATAAAGCGGAAGGCGAGCTCAATAACACGCTGTTAACGAAGGCCAGCATCAATGCCAACATCGCTCAAGTTAAAGGCAGCCTTGTTGCTTTGAACGAAAAATTTCGTAATGATGCCCTTATTCAAGTGGATAGTTTAAGTAGTGAACGGGCCCAACTGTCAGCGCAGATAACGCGATTACAGGATCGGGTAAAAAGACTTTCTGTTCTCGCGCCCGCTGATGGTATTATTAAAGGATTGAAGTATCGATCCGCAGGCAGCGTCATTCCCCCGGGTGATATCGTCGCTGAAATTGTCCCCGTATCAGACGATCTGGTTGCCGAGGTCAGAATTTCACCGCGTGATATTGGTCATGTCAAAGTGGGCTCAAAGGTCATTATCAAAATTGATACCTACAATTATTCCCGATATGGCAGCATCTCCTGCAGACTAAGTCAAATTTCGGCGTCCTCCTTCATGGATAACAAGGGACATACATATTTTAAAGGCGTGATTAATCTGCCCCAAAATTACATCGGCGCGGATCCACAATCCAATCGCATAACGCCGGGCATGACCGTTGTCGCTGATATCCAAACAGGCAAAAAAACCCTGTTACAATATCTCGCCAAACCGATCAACAACGCTTTGGATACCTCTTTTAGGGAAAGATAACGTCAAGATATGCCGCACGAATAATAAGTTGACCGAGCCTAATAATGACTTTTAACCGCGACAAACTCTTTGAATAGAATCTTACTAAATCCGAGCGGCGACATCGTTTGCTACTTTAAGGACATTGTATATGAATAATATATTCAATCCTGCTATTCGCATCATGAATAAACTCAAATATTCACAAAAAATTGTCCTTTTAGGCACGATAACAATGCTGACAATTCTTCTTTTATATATTCCTTTATATATCCAGATGAATCAAACAATCCTTAAATCCAAACTTCAGATTAAAGGCATTGAAAGGGTTATGGCGGTTCATCATGTCATACAGATTTTTCAACAATATCGTGCGTTGTCTTCATCTATGCATGGTGACAACACGATGCTCCAAGAGGAATATCTTGTAAAAGAACAAGTGGCTGCCATCGCCATGGAAGAATTTTTAAAATCTATGGGTGAGAATATCCTTCTAAACTCTAACACACGCGACCTGAGAGAAATATTGAAAAAATATAAGCCCAATCATAATGAGCATACCATAGAAGAAGACTTCGAGGAACATTCCGGCATTATATCTCAGCTACATTTGTTATCAAAATCAATGGGGGATCATTATCACCTCATCACAGATGGCAACCTTTATTCTTATTACTTAATCGATAGTATATTGAATTATATCCCTAGTATTTCTGAAAATATGGATCAATTAAGAGGGCTCGTTCTCGGCGTTCTCTCCAGTGGGAAATTATCAAATAAACAAAAAATACTTCTCATAAGGTTAGAATCGCAAATTGAGACAGCCTATGATAATTTACAGAATAATACCGATAAAATGTTGAAATATGCGCCTGACCTATCAAGTAAAGCCATATACGCTCTACAGATATTGCGCCTCGCAAAAGATGATATTTTAAATATCGTTCAGAATGATATTATGAATGAAAAACTGGCCACTGATCCCGTTTTATTTTATAGGTCAGCAACCCTAGATATCGACCGCATATATGAATTGATGTCTCACATCTATGAGCCAAACCTGATAAAATATATTGAACACCGCATAGATAAAGCTTATTACACTCTCATAATAACTATTGGCGTGACGGGGATTTTATTGGCGCTCACCCTTTATTTTCTCATTGGTCTATATCTTTCTTTAGTGCGTAATATTCGACATGTAGAACAGACTATCTTTAGCTATTCACAAGGCCGTCTGGAGAAAAGAGTTTTTCTAGACACGCAAGATGAAATGAGGACGATCAGCCAATCTTTTAATAAAATGGCTGATAAGCTCAATCAGGTCATGATCGAAAAAGAGGCGGAAAAAAAGAAGGCCGAAAAAGCCAATAAAGCCAAGTCTGATTTTCTCTCTTCCATGAGCCACGAATTAAGAACGCCCCTGAATGCCATCATCGGTTTTTCTCAAATGTTGGAAATGGATCGAAAAACCATTTTAACAGATCGGCAAAAAGAATGGGTCAAATACATCACATCTGGCGGACATCATTTATTAAAACTTATCAATAATATATTAGAATTATCTGCCATTGAGGCTGGGGAAATTGAATTATCTATTGAATCCCTTAATTTATTAGACCTCGTAGAGGATCTCGTCAATTTAACAACGCCCCTCAGCACGAAAACCCAAATTGAAGTTAAGGTTTTATCTCATTCAAATATTAGGGTAAGGGCGGATTATACCAAGTTAACCCAAGTGATTCTCAATCTGATCAGCAATGCCCTTAAGTATAATCGAGCCGGCGGAACGGTCAGTATCACATGGCAGACCACAGACAAAAACACCGCCGTCATAAGTGTTATCGACACCGGACTTGGTATATCACAAACCAACCAGAAGAAATTATTTAGCGCATTTAACAGACTGGGACAAGAATCCTCAAATATCGAAGGAACAGGCATAGGACTTGTCGTTACCAAAGATATGATTGAAAGAATGGGCGGAAAAATAGGCTTTGAAAGCCGTGAGCATAAAGGCAGCACATTCTGGTTTGAACTCCCCCTGGCAGAACCGGTCAACACGTCTGACTTACCGGAAACATCGGGCCTATCGGACGTTTCCACTTCAGGCAATACAGAAAATATTTCTGGAAATATTACGGGAAATACAAAAACAGAAAGACTCTAGGCTATTCGTGATCGAAAGAAAATCTGATCTAAAATATCCTAACGTCGCGCTTCAATGGCGTCCCATAAAAGGGCGGCGATGTCTGTCCCGTCAAAACGCTGAATTTCCTGTATGCCGGTCGGGGATGTAACGTTAATTTCAGTCAGGAAATCACCGATAACATCAATGCCAACAAAGAGCATGCCTTGCGCGCGAAGTGTGGGGCCAATGGCCTCACAAATATATTTTTCCCGCGCGGTAAGCTCTGTTTTCCTGGCTTCCCCGCCCACATGCATATTTGACCGGACTTCCCCTTCTTGAGGAACGCGGTTAATCGCCCCCACGGCCACCCCGTCGACCAGTATGATGCGTTTATCGCCTTGCATAACCTCAGGCAAAAATCTCTGAATGATAAAAGGCTCAGGATAGAATTCCTGAAACATTTCAATGAGGCTATTCAGATTTTGATCATTCTGCCGAATTCGAAAAACCCCCGCGCCGCCATTACCGTAGAGCGGCTTGATGATGATATCCTTATGTTCCGCGCGAAATAAGTCGACATCCCGCTTATTGGTAGTAATCAATGTCGGCGGCATAAGGTCAGGAAACCGATTGAGAAATATTTTCTCGGGCGCATTTCGCACAGAGACAGGGTCATTAACCACAAGGGTTTTGGGATGGATATGCTCCAAAATATGCGTGGCCGTGATATAGCCCATATGAAAGGGCGGATCTTGCCGCATAAGGATCACATCCACCTGCGCACCAAGGTCTAGCTTTCTTTCTTCCCCGACGGAAAAATGATTGCCCTTTTCGCGCCGCAAGGTCAAAGGCCGTGCGTAAGCCGTGACCTTTCCGTCCTGATAGGAAAGATCCCTCACGTCATAATGATAAAGTTTATACCCGCGTTTTTGTGCTTCCAGCCCAAGTGCAAAACTGCTGTCACCATTGATATCAACAGCGGCAAGGGGATCCATTTGCAAGGCGACGATAAGGCTCATTTTTGGTCTTCCTGTCATATTAGTTAAAAAATTTATCTATCAATTTCTGGTAACTTCAGAATATTATTTTTCTGACTTTCCGCTTCCTGTTTATCCAAATCAAGCAACGTATTGATGACCTGCTGTTCAACGAGATCATTCTGCTTAAATTCATCAATATGAGCCAGACAATAGGTAAGGCTTTCATAAGCCAAGTCATTTTGCTTGACATGGGCCCATAACATGCCCAGTTCATAATGATGTTGGGCTTGGTGAGGGTCAATCATGACCAGGCGTTCTAAAATATTTATGGCCTGCCCCAAATCACTCACTTTCAAACAGCGGATTTTAATATTATTGAGCAAGCGCACCAATATTTCCCGGTCGGGGATCGCCTCATAATAAGCGGGCCGGAGTTCGGCGCCCTCCTCTGAATATTTATGAAGCAATGCCCGCAGGTCACGCGCCTCTAATATTTTTCCGCCGTTGAACGGATCCATAATCACTTGCCCGTCACTGCTCAAATCTTTGCCACTCAGTCTGATGAGGAAATGAAAGGGAAAGTGAAGACCTTCCACATGCCAGCCCTGACTTCGCGCCGCATGCATATATAAGATACCCAAAGAGACCGGCAGCCCTTTTCGCGTATCAATCACGGACATGAGATTAGCATTTTGCAAATCTTCGTAATAATCTTCATTTCCCGCATATTCATGGTGATCATGCAGCACCGAGATCAATAATTTTGCCCGATCAACCGCCGAATTTGATGCCAGTTTTGCCCCGCCGACATCAAGCGTCAGAATTTTTAAATGATGTTGATATTTCTGAAATAAGATACCGGGGCGATCCAATGATGCCAAGATAAGGGCACTATAAGCAATATCCGCAAGGGAGCCATCACCTTGGCCCACAGTCCGTAATTCTTTGAGGTATTTTTCGCTTATTTCAATCAATATGTCATGTCCATTTGCCAGGCGTCTTTTACATGGGTAGGTATCGTCCAGGGTTCAACCGCCATCACATCAAAACGACAAAAAATATCTGTCTGACCATATCTGTTTTTTGCCAGATACCAATCTGCCGCCTTTGCTATACGCTGCCTTTGGTGCGAGGAGATAGCATATAAGGCATCTTCCGTCTTTTTACGGGCTTTGACCTCGACAAAACATATGACGCCGTTTTTTTGTACGATAATATCTATTTCGCCAACTTTGCACTTAAAACGGTGAGCCAAAATCTGATAGCCTTTCAGCCATAAAATCACCATACAAAACCATTCCGCGCCCTGCCCCCAAAGATAGGCTTTTTTCCTATTCGTTTTTTTGTTTCTTTTCTTATTTTGGAACATATCATTTATTTTCCAGATAACGCCAAGGCCCGCGCATAAACCTGATTTCGTTTTAATCCCAAGGTATAAGTGACCGATGCCACCGCCTCTTTCACGCTCAGGCTTGCCAAGGCTTTTTTTAAGGCTTCATCAAGGATATCTTCGCTAATCTCACTCTCTTCCGGCGGGCCAACAACAATAACAATTTCACCCTTTGGCCGATCTGCCTGGGCATAATGAGCGGCAAGATCCGAAAGGCTGCCCTTGCGAACCTCTTCAAACAACTTGGTCAATTCTCGGCAGACAGCCGCGTCTCGATTGCCTAAAATCTCAAAAATATCCTTTAAGCTTTCTTTCAGGCGTTTTGGTGATTCGTAAAATACTAACGTGGCCTTTAAGCTCAAAAGCGCTGTCAGGGCTTTCCGCCGGGCCTGTGTCTTGCTGGACAGAAAACCCGCGAACATAAAGCGATCCGTCGCAAGCCCCGCGCTGGCCAAGGCCGCTAACAGGGCGCTGGCCCCGGGAATACTGCTCACGAAATGGCCTGCCTCCCGCGCGTCTTTAACCAGCCTATATCCCGGGTCGGAGATGAGCGGCGTACCGGCATCGCTGACCAAGGCCACAATTTGCCCCTCGTCCAGGCGGGCTAATATCTGAGGCAGTACCTTTTGTTCATTATGATCATGGTAAGAAATCGTCGGGGTTTTAACATCAAAATAGGCCAGAAGTTTCCCCGTAACCCGCGTGTCTTCGCAGGCAATAATGTCTGCCTTTTGCAATATCTCCTGCGCCCGAAAGGTCATATCACCAAGATTACCAATAGGCGTGGAGGTGATATAGAGTCCCGGCTGTATTTTTTTATCTTTTTTCTTCAACTCTGGTGGCCTATCCATCGCGTTATTTCATACCTTCGCCATATTTATTATGTAAAATCAGATAATAGCTTATTATTGTTATAAAGAGTAAGTAAGATAAAAAGCAAAGAAAACTGGAAACTGTTTGAATGCCGCCTTTTGTAAAAAATATTGGACTAATTATTTTCGTTTCGCTGGCCCTATCCTCATGCGGCGGCGATACCGACCCTATGGTGCAAGATATCTCATCTCTTCCCCCAGCCCCCATAGCAGACATCGCGCGGGCGGATAAGGCAGAAGTGGCCTCAAAAGAGCGTCAGGAAATCAGGCTTGGGATCCTCCTTCCCCTGAGCGGCGCAGATGCGGCCCTTGGCGAAGCCCTTTTAAATGCCGCAGCACTCTCAATTTTTGATTCTCAAGATAACCGTTTGGTTCTCCTGCCCCATGACACCCAAGGCACCCCAGAAGGTGCGGTGCAGGCCATGACAGCTCTTATGAGCCAAGCGCCTGACCTCATTATTGGGCCACTCTTTTCCCATTCCATAACAGCGATTAAGCCCTTGGCGAAACAATTGGGCGTTAATGTCATTGGTTTTTCCAGCGACCATACCGTTGCGGGGGATGGTATTTTCCTGATGAATTTCCAAATAGAAGAACAGATCGAGCGGGTGATCCGCTATGCGTCGGAACAAGGCTACGCCAGTTATAGCGCCCTTATACCCGAAACGGCCTACGGCACCCGCGCCTTAGAGGTATTTAGCAAAACAGTAACAGAATTGAACCGCAGCCTGACATCCGTAGAATTTTATCCTGCCGACAGCAGCAAGCTTGTGGATCCCGTCAAAAATATTGCCCGTTATGAGGAAAGACGCAAAAGATATTCCCGTGAGGTGAGATTCTTGAAGACTCTGGGGGAAAAAGACGACTTTGCACAGGAAATGCTCGCCGAGATAAAAAATATCGAAACCCTCGGCAAGGTTGATTTTGATGCTATCCTCTTGCCCGAAGGCGGTACCATGCTGACCACGCTTGCCGCATGGGTCTCTTACTATGAAATTGATCCTACAGAGATAAAGATTCTTGGCACAGGCCTTTGGGAAGATAAGATGCTGTTTCTTGAGCCTCAGCTTTATGGCGGCTGGTTTTCTGCACCGGATAATACAGCGAGCCAGCGTTTTCTCGACCGTTACAAGGCAATGAATGATCAGGATGCGCCGCGCATAACTACCCTTGCTTATGATGCCGTTTCCTTGGCAGCGACCCTTGTCCGTCACGCCAAGATACCGGATTTTTCGGTGGAAGAAATCACCAATGATAACGGCTTTATGGGCATTGAAGGACTCTTCCGTTTTTCACCTCAAGGGATTATTGAACGTGGCCTTGCGATCTATGAGGTTGGGCCTGATAGCTTCACCGTTATCGACCCCGCCCCAAAAAATTTTATGGCGGGCGACAAGCAAAAGCTTCTTCAATTTAATGACAGAGAATCCGCCTCAGAAGATCATTCAGCAGCGGCAAGCCTTGATCAGTTGCCTTTAAATGATGGGCGTCCCTTTCCATATAACCCAGTTCTAAAAGACGCTGCAGGTAAGACTGATCAATGAAACCTTCGATTTTCTGCCCGACCCGCGTTTCAAAATCCTTGAGATTGAGTCCTTGGGTAAGCCGAAGGCCCATCATGATCATTTCTTCAGCCCGCATTTGCGCTGTCAGAACCTCTTTTTGAGCCGTTGCATGTCCAAAGGCCGCGACCTGAGAAAGCCATTTTTCCGGACTTCTCTCTTGAGACAGCGCGTAAATTTCGCCGTCAATGGATAACCGCCCATGCGCCCCCGGCCCCACGCCCAGATAATCCGCATATTTCCAATAGGTCAGATTATGGCGGCTTTCTTCCCCGCGCTTGGCATGATTGGAAATTTCATAAGCCGGTAAATGATGCGCGTTGCATATTTGCTGGGTAAGCTCATACATATCTGCGGCCATATCGTCACTAGGTAAGATGATTTGGCCTTTGTTATGGGCCTGATAAAAAGCCGTTCCGCGCTCAATCGTCAATTGATAGAGCGACAAATGCGCCGCCGCCATATGAACCGCCTCGCTCAATTCCGCCGCCCATTGATCAGGGGTCTGTCCCATGCGGGCATAAATCAAATCAAAATTTGCCCGTTTGAAGTATTTTTGCGATAAATCAATGGCATTTCGGGCTTCCTTGGCATTATGTTCCCGGCCCAACGCTTTTAAATCCGCATCATTGAGCGCTTGTATCCCCAAGGAAACCCGATTGATGCCCGCCGCAGAAAAATCCTTGAACTTACCCGCCTCAACACTTGTCGGGTTAGCCTCCAAGCTAATCTCAACTTCAGGGGACATGGCCCAAAGATTCGCAATATGCGACAATAGTTTTTCAACGGTCGATCCCGACATTAAGGACGGCGTCCCACCACCAAAAAAAATACTCGTGATTGTTCGGGGGCCAGATAATGTGCGATAATGGTCCAATTCTTGGACGAGAGCATGGCCCCATGCCGCTTCATCGATTGTCTCACGAACATGGCTGTTAAAATCACAATAGGGACATTTGGCAAGGCAGAATGGCCAGTGAATATAAATGGCCAAATTATTTGCCAAATTATTTGCCAAATTATGAATGGTAAAACGCTTACTCAAAACAGGCCTTAATCAGTTTATGAAACGCATCCGCACGATGACTGATGTCATGCTTTTTCGCTGCATCCATCTCCCCGAACGTCATGTCATAGCCATCGGCCACAAACATGGGATCATAACCAAACCCATTCTTTCCCCGTATGGGCCAAACCAGCCTGCCATAAACCCGGCCCTCAAAAGTCTCCACATGGCCCTCGGGGTAATCATCTGATGGTGGCCAAGCAAGGGACAAGGCACAGGCAAAATAAGCTTTGCGATCGCCGTTACCCTTCGCTAATTCTTCTTCTAATTTGGCCATGCCATAGGTAAAATCACGCTGATCCGTGGCGGGATTTATGGCCCAGCGCGCGGAATGAATGCCCGGCCTGCCGTCCAAAGATGGCACCACAAGGCCGCTATCATCGGCAAGCGCCACCATACCAGAGATAGTGGCAGCACTTCGCGCCTTCAATTGCGCGTTGGCCGCAAAACTCGCGCCGTCTTCTATCGGTTCGGGCAGATCAAGTTCCGCAGCGGACAGGGTTTCAACACCGAAAGGGGCCATCAGCGCCCCAATTTCACGCACTTTTCCCGCATTATGGCTGGCGACCACAAGTTTAGCCTCTTTACATTTCCGTGCCTGATCTGCCACCATTTAAAGCCTACTAATATTTAAAGCCCTGCCAACCTTTAAAGCCCTAAGGCTTTATTCTGCAATTTTACCAGCTGATCCACACCAATGCGGGCCAGGCGCATCAGGCGCATGAATTCTTCTTCTGTGAAGGGATGCTCTTCTGCTGTTCCCTGAATTTCAACGATTTTATTATCGCCCGTCAGTACAAAATTTGCATCCGTTTGCGCCGCGCTATCTTCATCATAATCAAGATCGAGCACCGGCATTCCCTGATAAATACCGCAAGATACCGCCGCGACCGGTGCCGTAATAGGAAGGCTTGCAAGTTTGCCATCCGCCATCATTTTTTGGAAACATTGCACCATGGCCACATAAGCCCCCGTAATGGAGGCCGTACGGGTTCCGCCGTCCGCTTGCAACACATCACAATCAAGGCGGATTTGCCGCTCGCCCAAGGCCTTCATATCGACCACCGCACGAAGAGACCGGCCGATGAGCCGTTGAATTTCTTGGGTCCGGCCAGATTGTTTGCCCCGCGCCGCTTCGCGGCCCATACGGCTATGGGTTGAACGGGGCAGCATGCCATATTCGGCCGTGACCCATCCCTTGCCGGTATCACGCAAGAAAGGGGGGGCTTTATCCTCCAATGTGGCGGTACATAACACATGGGTATCGCCACATTTGATCAAGCATGACCCTTCGGCATGTTTTGAAAATCCCATTTCCAGAGTTACCTCGCGAAGTTGGTCTGCTGTACGGCCTGAAGGGCGCATATATAGTCTCCTGATAAGTAAATAAAATATTGCTTATCTTCTAACCTGCCCGATCACTTAAGGAAAGAAAATTTCCTCGATCTTTTTGTCAAACAGGCCCGCCATGCGAAAAGCCAGCGGTAAACTGGGGTCATATTTGCCATTTTCAATGGTATTTATGGTTTGCCGGGATACGCCGAGCGCCTCGGCAAGATCCGCCTGTGATATCTTGCGTTCGGCGCGCAGAACACGTAATCTATTTTCCATATCAGCAGCCGTCCATGCCATAGTTGCGCCGTAAAAATGCCAACACAATAAAATATAGGGGACATATCAATGACGCGGCCCAGAAAATATCTGGTTGCGGCAGGCCAACTTTGATCAAAAGCCCATAAGTAAAGCCCGCGAATATGACAAGTAACAGTGTAATTATCGCGCTATCACCATGTAATTTCTGAATCAGTTCATCGGATCGCCTTACAAAATTTACCATAGAGTAGATAATGCAACAAACTGGAATCAATGGGCTGAGTGCTATGGGATAGGCCCAAATTGTATCCGTCATATCTTTCAGGAAATACTGAGACCCCACGATCATCACCAAATATATTGCCGTTGCAAGAATAATTTCTCTCAGGTAACGCTTGCTGCTCTGTCTTTCTTTTTCTGTTATATCAGCCATGACAATTCTCCTTACGTACGAAATTTATAATTGGAAATAAGCCAGCAAACAAAAAGCACGCCATTAATGGCCGCCGCCCAAACCCAGCCTGGCTGTGCAGGCAAATCAAATCTATATTCCAGCATGGCGTAAAGATATGAACTCCCAATAATGATGCTTACGGCCCAAAAGCCCATAAGCTGGCTTTTTTTGGCTTCAAATTCATCAAAATAACAGGTGAAATAACGCCAGCTGAACGTCGCCATTGTAAAGATAAATAAAAGGACAAGCCCATCAAGAGCCATCCCCCGATTGGGATATTGATCCCAGAACAACGGATTATCCCTGATATGTTCCCAGTTAAACCAAAAGATCACAGCAAAAATACTACTGGTCAACGTGGCTATGATAATCAAAATCTGGATAAATTTATCGCCTAAAAAAGGAAATAAATATAAAAGTTTTTCAGGTCTCATTTTCTTCTCCTAAGTCGCTAATTCTTCTCCTAAAGTGCCTTGTATTCTGCACCGCTTTACAGAATGTTTCGCGTTTCTCTTTTCACACGCTATAAATCTATTCATCATAATTTTCACTCTCTCATGTATTTCGACTCACTCACTGTCAATGTTCCTTTACATTAAGGGATTTCCCTAATTTGTCAAGTTATCTTTACTTAATAGCATATAAACCTTACATTTAGACAGTATTGCTTTACATATGTTTATTTACGCCCCCTCATTGAAATTCGTTTCCTGAAAGCCTACATTTAGAGGTGAAAATGTTGATAGAAGATTTAAACCAGCGGTCACGGGCCATATTCCGTCAGATTGTGGACACCTATATTTTAACGGGTGAGCCAGTGGGATCGCGCACGCTTAGCCAAACCCTGAGCAACCCCTTGTCTCCGGCAAGTATCCGTAATGTTATGGCCGACCTAGAGGATAGCGGTTTGATCTTCTCGCCCCATAAATCCGCTGGCAGAATTCCAACCAATATCGGCTTAAGGTTATTTGTGGATGGTATGCTCGAAATGGGGAATCTGTCCAAAATAGAACGGACGAATATTCGCCTGCAATGTCAGGAAAGCGGCAATAATGTTGAAGAGATACTCACCCGCGCCACAAGTATGCTGTCTGGCCTGTCAAAATGTGCCAGCCTGGTTATTGCGCCAAAAAATGATTTGCCCCTAAAACATATTGAGTTTGTGTTTTTAAATCCGGGACAGGCCCTTCTCGTGATTGTGTCTGAGGGGGATGATGTGGAAAACCGCCTGATTAAGATTCCCCTCGGCCTGACGCCCAACGCCCTCGCCCAAGCCGGAAATTACCTCAATGCACGGCTTGTGGGCCGAACCTTTGTTGAAGCAAAATCACAGATTGAACAGGAATTAGAAAATCAACAGGCCGAGTTGGACACGCTGACCCAGTCCATCGTGGAACAGGGACTAGCCGTATGGTCTGGCCATCACACCAATGGCGGAAGGGGTGCCCAAAGTAATCTCATCGTTCGGGGACAGTCAAAACTGCTGGACAATATCGAGGCCGTAAATGACCTTGAGCGTATTCGCCGCTTGTTCAGTGATCTTGAAAGCAAAAAGGACTTGATTGGCCTTCTGGAGAACGCCAAAGAGGCGGAAGGGGTCAGAATTTTTATCGGTTCTGAAAATAATCTCTTTTCCCTGTCCGATTCTTCTGTTATCGCTTCCCCTTATATGGATGATAAAAATAATATCCTTGGCGTGATCGGGGTTATTGGCCCGACGAGACTGGATTACGCCCGTATTATTCCGCTGGTGGACTATACCGCCAAGGTAATTGGCAAAATATTATAACCGCCAAGGTAATTGGCAAAATATTATAGAGCCAAGGTAATTGGCAAAATATTATAAACTTTTGAGAAATAAAATATGACTGATAATAGTGAAAATAAAGATGACGCGCCTGAGGGTGAAAATCCAGAATTGGAAAATCCAGAGCTGGAAAATATGGCAGAGGATAGTCCCGCAGAAGAACGTCCGGATGAAAAACTCGTCCTCGCCGTCGCAGAAATCGCTGACCTTAAAGACAGATTATTACGCGCTGTTGCCGAAACAGAAAATCTGCGCCGTCGTTCAGACCGGGAAAAGGCAGATGCCGCAAATTATGCCATGACAGCCTTTGCCCGCGATTTGCTGAGCGTTGGTGATAATCTGCGCCGCGCCTTGGATAGTGTGCCAGAGGATGCGGATCTGGGTGATAATGCCAAAACGTTAATTGAAGGCATTGATTTGACCGAACGGGAGCTGCTTAATATGCTCGAGCGTCATAACATCAAAAAAATCGACCCCTTGGGGGAAAAATTCAGCTACGACCTGCATCAGGCCCTTTTTGAAGTGCCTGATACTGGCGAAGAGGACGGCACCATCGTGCAAGTCATGCAAGTCGGCTACGTCATCAAAGACCGCCTGCTGCGTCCGGCGATGGTTGGCGTCGCCAAAGGCCCCGCTCCAGCGCCTCATGTGGATACCAAGGCTTAAAAATAACGTTTCAGCGTGCAGACAAAAATGGATTTTTTATCTGCACGCTAACTATAATAGAGTTAAATCAACCATTGCCCAACCCCTTTCGTCATTCCGGCCCCCGAGCCGGAATCCATTATTGTGGCAGATGGGGCAATCTGAAAAATGGACCCTGAACCAAGTTCAGGGTGACGGTTTAGGGGCTGGGAAACGATGATGCTTTAAAGGTTATGGCGCTTTTCTCATGACCTTGGCAAGGACAGCCACTTTTCCCGCATGTGTGAAGGTTAAGGTTAAGGGAAACTCGTCCCCAGCGGCAAGCTTCTTACGTAACCCAAAGACCATAAGATGATAGCCGCCGGGAGCCACTTTAACGGTGCCATGCGCCGCAAGGGGAATTGCCGCCACCTGCATCATCCTCATCACACCGTCCTCATGCTTATGCACGTGAAGCTCGATATGTTCCGCAAGTGATGATTGGGCCTTGATTAATGTGTCCGCCTCATTTGTATCATTGCGTAGGGTAAAATACACGGCAGAGGGCCGGCCTTCAATGATAACAGGACGGGTCCAGACCTCGCTTACCGTTACCCCGCCGTCCGCTGAATAAGAAAAAATGGCCGCAGATAAAACCATGAGGCCGGATAAGCTTGCTAAACGTAAAAATTTCACTGTTTTTTCCTTAAAGTTTCAAATGACATAAACAGTAAATATTTTTTTGACCCCAAGGAAGACAAAAATGCATAAAACTTACATTTGGCCCTTGCAGTGCTCGAAAATGGCCTTATATAAGCACCATGAAGACTTGTTAGTAATATAGGATCACAGAGCCAGGCCATAACGGCTGGTCATGTATCCCTCAAAAGATAAGAGGATAGTATGGGTAAAGTAATCGGAATTGACTTAGGTACGACGAATTCGTGTATCTCAATCATGGACGGCGGAAAGCCAAAAGTTATCGAAAATGCAGAAGGCGGCAGAACAACCCCTTCTATGGTCGCTTTCACAGCGGACGGTGAAAAGCTGGTTGGACAACCCGCAAAACGTCAGGCCGTGACCAATGCAGAAAATACCTTATTTGCCATCAAACGACTTATTGGTCGGACATTTGACGATAAGGCCACCCAAAAAGACATTGAAATGGTGCCTTACAAAATCATTAAAGCCGATGGCGGCGATGCCTGGGTCGAAGCACAGGGCGTAGAATATAGCCCGAGCCAAATTTCAGCTTTTATATTGCAAAAAATGAAAGAAACAGCCGAGGAATATCTTGGCGAGACTGTAACGCAGGCTGTTATTACCGTTCCGGCCTATTTTAATGATGCGCAACGCCAGGCCACAAAAGATGCCGGTAAGATTGCCGGCCTCGAAGTTCTGCGGATCATTAACGAGCCAACTGCTGCGGCGCTGGCTTACGGGATGGACAAAGAAGACGGCAAGACAATCGCTGTATATGACCTTGGCGGCGGAACATTCGACGTTTCCATTCTTGAAATTGGTGATGGCGTTTTCGAAGTAAAATCCACAAATGGGGATACTTTCCTCGGCGGCGAAGATTTTGATATGCGCTTGGTGGAATATCTTGCCGCTGAATTCAAGAAAGAAAACGGCATTGACCTTAAGTCCGATAACATGGCCCTTCAACGGCTTAAAGAAGCCGCTGAAAAAGCCAAGATCGAGCTTTCCAGTGCCCAGCAAACCGAAATCAACCTGCCCTTCATTACCGCCGATGCCTCAGGCCCGAAACATTTGGCGCTGAAACTCACGCGCGCTAAATTCGAAGAACTGGTTAAAGATTTTGTACAGCGTACCATTGCCCCCTGTAAAGCGGCCCTCAAAGATGCCGGCTTAACCGCCAGTGACATTGACGAAGTGGTTATGGTTGGCGGCATGACCCGTATGCCTAAAATCATGGAAGTGGTTAAAGAATTCTTTGGCCGCGAACCTCATAAGGGCGTTAACCCAGACGAAGTTGTGGCCATGGGCGCGGCTATTCAGGCCGGCGTCCTTCAAGGCGATGTCAAAGACGTCTTGCTCCTTGATGTGACACCTCTCTCCCTTGGCATTGAGACTTTGGGCGGCGTTTTCACCCGGCTTATTGACCGTAATACAACGATCCCGACCAAGAAATCTCAGACCTTCTCGACAGCAGAGGATAATCAATCCGCCGTCACTATTCGGGTATTCCAAGGCGAACGGGAAATGGCCGCCGATAATAAAATGCTCGGACAGTTTGATCTGATGGGCATTCCCGCAGCCCCGCGCGGCGTCCCCCAAGTTGAGGTCACTTTCGACATTGATGCCAACGGTATCGTGAATGTGTCGGCCAAAGATAAAGGCACCGGCAAAGAACAGCAGATCCGCATTCAAGCGTCTGGTGGTCTGACCGATGACGATATTGAAAAAATGGTCAAGGATGCCGAAGCCAACGCCGAAGACGATAAAAAACGCCGGGCATTGGTTGAAGTACGCAATCAAGCTGAAAGTGCGGCTCATTCCGCAGAAAGCCAATTGAAAGAGCATGGCGACAAAATTGACGCCGGCGATAAAAAAGCCATCGAAGATGCTGTCAAAACCGTAAGAACGGCGGCGGAAGGCGAAGATGTCGACGCGACGAAAGCCGCAGTGGATGCCTTGCAGCAAGCCGCCATGAAGCTCGGTGAGGCCATCTACAAGGATCAAGCCGGTGCGGAAGGTGCCGCTGAAGGACAGTCTGATGAAGCCGCCAGCGCAGCGGACGATGTTGTGGATGCCGACTTTGAAGAAGTTGATGACGAGAAAAAATAAAGTGACTCTCTATCTCTTATTATATTCACCTTATTTAAATTCATCTTACGTCTAAGTGATTACTGCCGTTCTGCTTCATCGCAGGACGGCAGGCCATTACAAGGGTAGAAAACCGGAATTATCATGGCGAAAATTTGTTTTTATGACATACTTGAAGTAGACCGTGGTGCATCTGCGGAAGAGCTAAAAAAAACATACCGCAAGAAAGCGATGCAATATCACCCGGATCGAAATCCCGGTAATGCCGAAGCAGAAGCCAAATTTAAGGAAGTCAGCGAAGCATACGATATCCTTAAGGATGACCAAAAACGCGCAGCCTATGATCAATATGGCCATGCAGCCTTTGAAAATGGCGGCATGGGCGGCGGCAGAGGCAGCAGTGGTTTTGATGGGGCCTTCTCTGATATTTTTGAAGATCTCTTCGGTATGGGCGGCGGACGCTCTCGGCGCAGCAATGCCCCAAGCAGAGGCGCTGACCTGCGTTACAATCTGACTATTACCCTTGAAGATGCTTTCACAGGCAAAGAAGAAAAAATTACAATTCCGTCCGCTATCCCCTGCGGCGGATGTGAGGGAACCGGGGCGGCCGCTGGCTCAAAACCTGAAACTTGCGGAGGCTGTAATGGTCTTGGCAAGATCCGAACTCAGCAGGGATTTTTCACGGTTGAGCGCACCTGCCCTCGCTGTCAGGGACAAGGTAAAGTCATTTCCAGTCCCTGCGGCGAATGCCACGGGGCGGGCAATAAACAGAAAAACAAATCACTCTCTGTCAAAATTCCGGCAGGCGTTGAGGATGGAACAAGAATTCGTCTTCAGGGCGAAGGCGAATCAGGGCCGAAAAATGGCCCAAGCGGCGACCTCTATATCTTCATTTCTATCGAATATCATCCCATATTTCAGAGAGAAGGCGAACATATCTTCTGCAGTGTCCCCATCGCCCTAACCACTGCGGCCTTAGGGGGAGAAATTAATGTCCCCACCGTCAATGGCGGTAAAACCAAACTTAAAATCAATGCCGGCAATCAAACAGGCAAGCAATACCGCCTGCGCGGCAAGGGCATGCCTATTCTGCATTCGACACAATTTGGTGATATGGTCATCCAGACTTCCGTCGAAACACCCGTTAACATGACCAAAAAACAAAAAGAATTACTACGGGCATTTGCGGACGAATGCGGTGATGAAGTGAGTCCCGAATCCTCTGGCTTTATAGATAAAGTCAAAGAGTTATGGGACGATCTTACCGATAAATAACCCGACCTGATTTACGTCCCGCGCTTAATCTTCAATTTGCGCCAGGTCTTTTTTGAAGCTGCTGAACATATCAATAAGCTCATCCTTTTTAGTCTCATCAATGTTGCCTAAGAGCTCATCTACCCAACCTTTATGAATTGCGATAGCCTGTTTCAGGGTCTTGCGGCCCTCGCTGCTCATCGCCACGCTATAGACCCGTCTGTCTGTCGGCAATGCCCATTTCTCAACAAAGCCGTCTTTCATCAAACGGCCCACCATTCCCGTTGTATTTGCATTGGATACCAAGAGCATCCGTGACAGCTCGCTCATGGTGATAACGCCGCCCGGCGCCCTGTCAATGGCCACCAGCACATCAAATTTTGCCAAGGTAAGCGGTGTATTTTTCTTCATACGTTTATTCAATATCTGAACCACACGCGTGGAACTCGCCAACATCCTCACCCAAAGTCTAAGATTTTTTTGATCACCAGAATTTTTATTTTTTTTATCCATTCTCTCTGCCTTCTCCTCTAAAGCCCATAAACAATATTCACAGAAACTCTTTCCAATGGCATGAAATATAATCTTTTACCCCTAAAATAAATTGTCATACATCAAGTTATTGTACAAATTTCATATAATTATGCCATTTTTACGATCCCTTAAGCCCCGCTGACGGCTTTTTACTTTACATATTTATTAATTTCTTTTAAGCTTAAAACATATTCGCTAAGATACCTGTGGAATTAATCATGTATACGCATCTACTGGAACCTATTACGATTAATGGCATGCTTGTTCCCAATAGGATAGTTGTTCCCGCAATGGTCACGCGCTTATGCGGCGAAGACGGCTATGTCAATCAGAAGATCATTGATCGCTACGTTCGTTATGCCGAGGGAAATGTGGGCCTCATTGTTGTGGAGGCCATGGCGATCCATCATTCAAAATCTGGCCCCCTGTTGCGCCTTTCTGATGATGACTTCATTGCTGGCCACCGAAATCTTACCAAGGCCATCCATGGGACAAGCGATTCAAAAATCGTTCCCCAACTTATTCATTTTATGAAGGTCGCCCGATCAGGCTGGCGTCAGACCATTGACATGCTGTCTGAAGGCGATATTAAAAATATCATTTGCGATTTTGGCAAGGCCGCCTTGCGGGCAAGGGAAGCGGGTTATGATGGCATAGAGCTGCATGCTGCCCATGCCTATACCCTCGCCTCCTTCCTGTCCCGCCACAATAAACGCCGGGACCGTTATGATGGGCGAAGCCTCGAAGGGCGGCTTAGAATGTTCGGCGATGTCATGGCCGAAGTTCGTTCGAAAGTGGGCCATGATTTCCCTGTTGGCGTACGGTTTCTTGCTGATGAGATGATCAAGGGGGGCTATACCATTGAAGACAGCCGTCTCATCGCCCTGCGAATGGCTCAGCTAGGCGTTGATTATATATCGCTATCTGTTGGCGGAAAATTTGAAGATGTCCTCCAACAAGACGGGCAACCTCCCTATCCCTATACAGGATATTCTGGCGAACGCTGCATGCCGGGGGCGTCATTTCCCAAAATGCCCCATGTTCATTATGCCGCCGCCATAAAGAAAAAACTGAAAAGCAAAGGCTTTAACATCCCTATTATTTCAGCTGGAAAAATCAATGATCCTGATGATGCTGAACAGCTTTTGAAAGACGGCAAAGCCGATATGATTGGCATGGCGCGGCAACTTCTTGTAGACCCGAGCTGGCCCAAAAAAGTTGCCTTAGGGCGGCAAGATGATATTGTTCGCTGCGTTTATTGTAATGTCTGCAAGCAGCTTGATGAAAAATTCAGGGAAGTGACCTGCTTTCTCTGGCCCAAGCAACATGTACAAGCCCCACAATATGATCCTCAAAGCGCCGCACCAACTTGGGAGACGGATAACCCCTTAGCTGCGGAATATGTGGATGGCGTTGTAAGGCTTAAATGGCAACGCGCGACGGGCGACGTCTCAGGCTATGACCTTTACCGGGCCGAAGATGGCGGCGAACAAACAATTATCGAGGCCAAAAAAGGCGGAAAATTTAACGATAAAACCACCTTAGGCGGCCTGAAATACAGCTATTACATTCGCGCCTATACAAAATCCGGTCAAACAAGCGCTCCCTCAAATGTCATCGAACTCGACCTGCCCATAGAAGAATACACCCCGCAAAACACCGTCGTCTGATTTTTCCCATATGTTAAATTTTAAAGTTTGAAACAGCATAATTTTAGGCTAATAATTCTGCAAGAACGATATGTAAGAACAATCAGATCAAAGAGACTGAAACAAATGATGGATAATGAAAATTTTCTCGCTGATGCTGATATGGTCAGCAAGGCATTGAATGACTATATTGAACAATCCCGACAAAAAAAAGCCGCCGTCATCCACCAAAAACCTTGCGAACATATCGCCGACCTCCTAGACCTACAGAATTTGATCACGGACGGCGGGCTCACGGGCGAAACCCTTAAATGTTTTTTATCCCGTTATCTGGCCAATACAACGCGGTTGCATCATCCGGGTTATCTGGCCCATCAAGTGGCCACCTCTCACCCCACTGGTGCACTTGGTGCCTTTATTGATGCCACCACCAACAATCCCATGGCGATTAATGAAATGGGCCCCGCAGCGACAAGTATTGAATATTTCATGATCAACTGGATGCTTCAAAAAATTGGTTGGACAACAGCCCCAAGCCAAGACCAGCTCGACCCCGCTTTGACCCATGGGGCGGGCGTCTTGACCCACGGCGGATCTCTGGCTAACCTGACGGCCCTTCTTGCGGCGCGATCGGCGATGGTTCCTGATTTTTGGACTGAGGGCAATCCTGGCAGTCTCGTTGTTTTAGTCCCTGAACAATCTCATTACTCTATGAAGCGCTCCGTCGCCATATTAGGATTGGGCGAAAAAAATTGCCTCACCCTGCCTGCCGATCAGGACGGCAGAGTATTACCCGCAGAAATACCTGCCTTGATTGATCACTTGAAACAGGACGGCAAAAGGGTCATGGCAATCGTTGCCAATGCCTGCGGGACGGCGGCGGGGCTTTATGATCCCTTGGCTGATATTGCCCATATTTGCCGCGAACAGAATATCTGGCTTCATGTGGATGCGGCCCATGGTGGCGGGGCGCTGGTTTCAAAGAAATACCGCGATCTGATGGCAGGAATAGAGCTGGCCGACTCCGTCATATGGGACGCCCATAAAATGCTTAGAACACCAAGCGTCTGCGCGGCTGTTTTGGTGCGCCAACATCAACATCTTGACCATGCCTTCTCCCAAGAGGCCAGTTATCTGCTTCATAAAAAAGATCAACCCGGATTTGATTTCATGACGCGCACCGTTGAATGTACCAAGGCGGGCCTGGGACTGCGCCTGTTTATGACACTGGCCGCCATGGGAGAGAAGGGGCTTGAGGATCATGTGAATTTTATGGTTGATATGGCAAAGAATGCCGCCGCCTATATCACCGCACAGGAAAATTTTGAGGTCGCCATAACGCCCGAAACAAATATCCTCTGTTTTCGAACCGGCACTGATGATGAGCAACAATTAGAAATCCGCCGCCACTTGCTTGAGAGGGGGAATTTCTTCATTTCCACAACTCTCTATCGCGGCCATCGCTGGCTAAGGCTTGTTTTTATGAATCCCGCCGTTACATTGGCTGATATCAAGGGCCTCATCACAGAAATAAAAGACATCAGAGCGCAGCTGCCTTAGGCCTAAACAACGGCCGTTGCTTCAATTTCCACCTTCGCGCCGTCTTCTATTAAACCCGCGATATGAATCAGCGACATGACCGGATACACATCGCCCATGACTTCTCGATAAACCGCACCTATTTCTTTCTGCTTCTCAAGATATTCCTGTTTATGGGTCACGAACCATGTCATCCGAACCACATGTTCTGGCCCCGCTTCACATTGTTTTAAAACGGCAAGAATATTCTTTAAAGCTTGCCTGACCTGATCTTCAAGAGCATCGGACTCAACAATTTCCTGTTCATTCCAGCCCACTTGACCCGCGACAAAGACCATATCACCTTTGGCTTTAAGGCCATTAGAATAGCCTTTTGGCCGGGGCCAGTTTGGCGGTTGTAAAATTTCCATCGTCTTTACTCCCTATTATGAAGGATTAAACCTCAAATTGTTTTTGAATTTCTGTGATATCACCCTTTTCATCACCACATGAGAAGCGGTATGGCATCCGATGTCCCCGATAGAGAACGCCCGTATTAAAGCCATCATCAGACATCAACCGCCGTGCGGCCCGCGCAGGATCAGTGGTTTCTTCGACGACAGCCTTATGAACCTTTTCTTTCCAGACTTTTTGATCCGGACGAAACGTCACGCAAGGGCTTAATATCTGAACAAAAGAAAAACCGGGATGCGCAATAGCATCGGCAATAATGCTCGCCGTGCCCTTCACGTCCCCAGAATAGGTTCTCGCAATAAAATTAGCCCCAGAGGCAAGAGCAATAACCAACGGATGAAAGGGCGACAGGCCCGTTCCCCCAGGAGAGAGCGCACTGTCCCAGCTCGGATCTGTTGTCGGGGATGGCTGTCCCTTCGTCATGCCATAAACCTCGTTATCCATCACGATATAGGTCATGTCTGTATTGCGGCGACAGGCATGTAAAAAATGATTGCCGCCAATGGAAAAGCCATCACCGTCGCCGCCTGCGGCGATAACCGTTAAGTCGGGACGCGCCACCTTTACGCCTGTCGCCACCGCAAGGCCGCGTCCGTGAATGGTATGAAAACCGTATGTATTAGTATAGGCCGGAATGCGGGATGAGCAACCAATGCCCGATATTACCGCAATATTTTCAGGCTTCAGCTTTAATTTGGCCAAGGCCTGCGTGACCGACAATAGCACGTGATAATCACCGCATCCCGGGCACCATACAGGTTTCAGGCTTGATTTATAATCACTGGCTTTTAATTTTTGGGGGGTTAATTCGTTCATTGGACGTCCCATCCTTTAATGGCATCAACAATTTCGCCGGGCCGAATAATCAAGGGCCCCGCGCGCTTAAAAGACCGCACTTCGCCGGGCATATCATAATTCGCCCGAAGTAATTTATGGAATTGGCCAGAATGAGTCTGTTCCACAATGAGTACGCGTTTTGACCCCTTTAACGCCGCATCAAATTTTGCGGGCAAAGCGGGGGATAATAACCGCATGGCAATCAATTTGCATTTGATACCTTCTGCGTTCAGCCGTTCCACGCCCTCTCGGACGGCATTTGTCGTTGACCCCCATGTGATGACCGTGACCGTACAAGTGTCATCCCCTTCAATATCAGCCCAATGGTCACCGTAATTAAATTCGGCCACCTTACGGTCCCGCTTATCCATCTGATCCCGATGATCTTCCATTAAAGTAGACGGCAGGCCTTTGGGGTTATGTTCAAGCCCATCCGCCGTATATTGTCCGCCGACAGTGCCGGGCAGTGTCATAGGGGATATTCCGCTTCCCGTTACCGCATAACGCACGTAATCCTCTGCAGGCGCCGTTTCCACAAGACGTTTCGCCATAAAGGCAATATCTGCCGGTGGATCAATGATCGCACTGGCTTGCCCCATGAATTGATCGGACAGAACGATCGTCGCCGTTTGCATAGCCTCGGCAAGATAAACGCTCCATTGCGTGGTAAAGATGCAATCTTCAACAGATGTGGGCGCTGTCACAATATGCGGGGCGTCCCCATGGAGACCATAAACGGCAATATTTAAATCAGTCTGTTCCGACTTGGTGGGAATCCCTGTGGATGGCCCCCCGCGCATAACATTGACCACAACCACCGGCGTTTCAGAGGCCACCGCAAGACCGATACCTTCCATCATCAGAGACAACCCCGGGCCAGATGTTGCCGTCAAAGAGGGCTTGCCACTATAAGAAGCACCAATAGCCATATTTATGGAGGCCAGCTCATCCTCTGCCTGAACCAATGTTCCCCCAACTTTTGGCAAGTTGGGCGACATCCATTCCAAGACTTCCGTGGCGGGCGTGATGGGATAGGCGGCGACGAATCGGATCCCGCCGCGCAATGCACCAAGGCCAGCGGCTTGATTTCCGCTAATCAACCAGCGACCTTTACTATCGCTTTCCGATGCGGCGACCTTCACCGGGGATGTGACGTCTTTTGCCGCCTGATATCCCGCCTGCACTGCGCCTAAACTTGACGTTACGGCGTCATCACCTTTCTTGCTGATTTTCTTGGCAATGATCTTATTTATGGGGTCTTGGTCCAGACCAATTAAGGCCGCGACCACCCCAAGGATGACCATATTCGGACGTCCGCCTTCGATGGCTCCAGATAATGCGCCGATAGGAATTTCAACAACCCGCGCGCCAGAAGCCAATAAAATTTCCGGAATAGCCCCGGCCGCTGGGTCCGTAACAATCAAGCTCTTCGGGCCAAGGGGAACTTCTGCGGCAAAGCGCTCAGCCCCTTTCCAGTCTACGGCCACAAGAATATCAAACCTATCATTAATACAATGAACAGGCTTATTTGCCAATCTTAGTAAGGCAGCCGCCTCGCCGCCCCGAATTTGCGGGCCAACCGTACGGGTCATAAGGCCATAAAGCCCGGCCTTAGTCGCGGCTTCTAACATCATAGCGCCGGATGTCATCACCCCTGCCCCGCCGCTGCCGACCATGGCTAATGAAACTGAGGTATTTTTATCGCCTTCACTCATTTTACATTCCTTATGTTTTTATATATCTGGCCTTATGTTTTTATATATCTGGCCTTATGTTTTTATAAATCTGGCCTTATGTTTTTCACGTCATCTATGTCTCGTCTGGCTCAGACCATTATTCCGCCAAATGTTCTTTTTTATAAATCAGGCCTTGACCTTTAATTCGGTATTGTGGTACTTAATTACTACTTTAATAAAAAATTACCGCCTCGTCAACAGATGAAATTGAGAAAAACAATAAAGGAGCCTTTAGTTATGTCATCCACCCCTCTCGTAAATCACAATTTGGTACGCGAAATTAAAGAACAGGGCGTCATTACAGAAAAGCGTCCCGCGAAAACCCCTGATGGCACGATAGCTGAGGGCCTCTATAATTATTGGATTATCTTAAACAACCCTGCGCAATATAATTCCTATACTACCGAAATGGTTAAGGCCGTCATCCTGGCCTTCCGCGAGGCAAGCAATGCCCGCGATGTGGTATCAGTCGTCTTTACGGGTGTCGGGGACAAAGCCTTTTGCACGGGCGGCAACACCAAAGAATATGCGGAATATTACGCCGGAAACCCGCAAGAGTACCGCCAATATATGCGGCTATTCAATGATATGGTCTCCGCCATCCTTGGCTGTGACAAGCCGGTCATTTGCCGCGTCAATGGTATGCGTATTGGCGGCGGTCAAGAAATTGGTATGGCCTGCGATTTTTCCATCACACATGACTTGGCAAAATTCGGACAAGCTGGCCCGAAACATGGCTCAGCCCCCATCGGCGGCGCGACTGACTTCCTGCCAATTATGATTGGTTGTGAACAAGCCATGGTGTCCGGAACATTATGCGAACCTTGGTCTGCCCATAAGTCATACCGTATGGGAATTGTGGCTGATATTGTCCCTGCTTTGAGGGTGGACGGCGAATTTGTGGCGAATCCTCTTGTGGTTACGGATCAGTATTTAGACACCTATGGCCGGATCATTCTCGGCGAATCTAAATCTGGCGAGGCCCTTTCTAAAGGCAAGGAAGTCTTAAAATCAGGCGAGGTTGATTTAAGTCTTTTAGACGCGAAGGTCGAAGAATTTTGCGCCAAATTTGTTAATAGCTTCCCAGATTGCATGACCAAGACTTTGGAAGAATTGCGCAAACCTAAAATAAACGCATGGAACGCCAACAAGGAAAATTCTCGGGCCTGGCTTGCCCTTAATATGATGACAGAAGCAAGAGCAGGTTTCCGTGCCTTTAATGAGCCCGCAGGCCGTGACCGTGAAATCGATTTTATTGCCTTAAGGCAAGCGTTAGCTGCCGGACAGCCTTGGACAGACCCGTTCACAGAAAGTCTTATGCCTGCGTCAAAAACCAATAAGGAGAGTTGAGAAATGGCCACCAGAGAAGAAATTATTGACCGCTGTCAGGCCTATTATGACGATCTTGATTTTACAGCGGCGCGAAACTGGAAAGCGGCGAAGGCCGGACGTCATGTTATAGGTTTCATGCCCATGTATGTTCCGCGCGAAATTATCCACGCGGCTGGCATGATGCCTCTTGGGGTTTTAGGCGGCGGAGATCAGCTCGAAGTGATCCAAGGAGATGCCTACTATCAAAGCTATATCTGCCGCATTCCGCGTTCCACGGTTGAGCTGCTTCTGACCAATCGCCTGGATTTTGTCGATGGCATGCTGTTCCCCAGTATTTGTGATGTGATCCGTAATTTATCTGGCATGTGGAAACTCCTGCGTCCTGACATTTATTCCCATTATTTTGATGTTCCTCAAAATTATCTGCGGGATGTTGGCGGCGAATTTTACATCCACGAACTGAATGTTTTAAAAGAAGATTTAGAAAAAATCAGTGGCACTAAAGTTACTGATGACGCCTTAAAAAATTCCATCGCCCTTTACAATGAAAACCGCAGATTAACCCGGTCTTTATATCAATTCAGGACAGATAAGCCCTGGCTTGCGCCCTCATCAGAAGTTTACCTGATTAACCGGGCGGGCATGCTCATTCCCGTGGAAGATCACAATGCTCTGATCACAGACTATATGGCGGCCGCCACCCAAGAAGATCGCCCAAAACGGGATAATAGCCGCGTCATTATTTCAGGCTCCTTCTGCGAACAGCCGCCGCTTAACCTGATTAAATCCATTGAAATGTCAGGCTGTTATGTGGTCGATGACGATTATATGCTGGTCAACAGATGGTTCACAAAAGACGTGCCGACCGATGGCGAGCCCATGCAAGCCCTGTCTTATACCTTCCTTGAGGCTTCGGTCAAAATGCCATCCTGTTTTGAGCCTAACGAAGATATCAAAGGACAATTTCTGGTGGATACCGTTCGGCAGAATAATGCCGAGGGCGTGATATTTGCGGCGGCAAGCTTTTGTGACCCCGCCCTTTTGGAACGGCCTATTCTTCAGGATGTCCTGAATGATGCTGAGATCCCCCATATCAGTTTCAAATATTCCGAAAACACCGGGCAGATGCAGCCCATTCGAGAACAGGCAGGAACATTTGCCGATTCAATCAAATTATGGAGTTAAGATGATGAGCGCACCCTTAAGAAAACCGTCTACTGACGTCCAAAAAGATGCTTCCATGGCCAAGCAAAAATCCATGATTGATGGCAATTTCGATCGGCTTGGCAATGTGAAAAAAACCGGCGAAAAAGTCTCCTATACCTTTGTCCCGGGGAACTTGAATGAACTGATCATGTGCTTCGACATGGTGGGTAATTATCCCGAAATCAACGCTATTCAAAACGGCCTACGCAAAAAATCCGGCGGCATGATTATGGAGGCCGAAAAATGGGGCCATTCCGAAGATGTCTGCACCTACGTAAAATCAGATATCGGCATGATGCGTAAAGGAAATATTGGCCCCACGGGACAGCCTATTCCAGAACCGGATATTTTAATGCTCAGCTATACGGGCTGCTATACCTTCCTGAAATGGTTTGAGCTTTTACGGCACGATTATAAATGTGAAACAGCCATGCTTCATGTGCCCTATACCGGCGATGGTGTCATTACCAAAGCCATGACCGACTATGTGGTCAAGCAGTTAAAAGAAGAAGTCATCCCGAAATATGAAAAAGTGAGCGGCGTTAAATTTGACATTGACCGTTTGCGCGAAAATCTTGCCCACTCTGCCAAGGCCGAAGATGATTTTGTTTGGGTTCTCGAATCCGCCAAAAACAAACCCTCGCCCATTGATGCCTATTTTGGCGGGATTTATTATATCGGCCCCATCTTTACGGCTTTCAGAGGCACCGAGCTTGCCGTGGATTATTACAAAACCCTGCGTTCCGAAATTGAAGAACGCATCCGTAAAGGCCAAGGCCCCATCACCCCGGAAGGGGAAATGAAGACCGAAAAATACCGTATCGTCACCGAAGGGCCGCCCAATTACACCAGTATGCGGGAATTTTGGAAGATGTTCTATGACGAAGGCGCGGTGGTTGTGGCCAGTACCTATACCAAAGTGGGCGGCACATATGATTTTGGTTTTCGCCATGATCCCTCTCGCCCCCTCGAAAGCTTGGCGGAATATTGTATGCATTGTTACACCAACCGCAACTTGCCAGAGCGCACGCGCATGCTGGAAAGCTACATCAATGACTTTGAAGCCGATGGCCTGCTGATCAATTCCATTAAAAGCTGCAACAGCTTTGCAGCGGGTGAGTTGATGATGATGCGCGAAGTGGAAAAAAGAACAGGGAAACCCGCCGCTTTTGTTGAAACAGACCTTGTTGACCCTCGGTATTTTTCTGCGGCAAATGTCAAAAACCGCCTGGAAAGTTATTTCCAGATGATTGATCAAAAACGTCGCGCGGGCGCATAGAGAGAAAGGACAGACACATGAAATGTTTTATTGGAATTGATCTCGGCTCGACAACGACAAAAGCGGTTGTCATGAATGAGGCAAGGGAAATCATCGGGCGGGGCATCACCAATTCCCGCTCAAACTACGACACCGCCAGCGCGGTGGCAAAACAGGAAGCCATGATTGATTGCCGCTTCACCCTGCTTCGCAATGACCTTGATGGCATTGATAAGCTCAGTGAGAACCAAGACGTGTTTCTCAATGATTTAGAGCGAAATTTCCGCCGCGAGCAGTTTGTCGAACAGCTGGACGATCTTCAAAATACTTGCCTACGAAATGCGGAAGGCGAAAGATTCAATGAGGTGAGATCAATCTTGACCGAGGTTCTTAGTGATGTTTTCACAAAGCTTCGCCACGAATCACTGGCCTTATATGCCAAAGGGGCCACGCGAAAATCAGACTTTTTCCGTGATATAGCGGGCGGGCGTTTTCTGTCGCTGTCAGAAGAAACTTCGAAAGAAGCCGGCATCAAATATGATTTTGCCCTGAATGTCTATGATAAATCCATCATTGAGGTGGAGAACCGGCCCCCAGCGGGAAATCTTGAAGGAAAATTCCTTAATGGGCTTCGTAACCTGACGGCGGAATCTCCCGAGCTGGGCATTACTTATGATGATGTCCAAGATTCCGTAAAAAATGCCCTTGCCGTCGAATTGGAAGAGACCTTTGTGGTCGGCACAGGTTATGGCCGTGTGCGCCTGCCCTTCCCCAAAGAGCATATTCGCTCTGAAATTCTCTGCCACGGTCTTGGTGCTCATATGATGTATGCTGGCACCCGTACGGTTCTCGATATTGGCGGGCAAGATACGAAATCCATTCAAGTCGACCGTAATGGCGTGGTCGATAATTTCCAGATGAATGACCGCTGCGCGGCCGGTTGCGGCCGGTATCTTGGCTATATTGCGGATGAAATGAATATGGGCCTGCATGAGCTTGGCCCCATTGCCATGAAATCCACCAAGGCGGTCAAAATCAACTCTACCTGCACGGTGTTTGCTGGTGCTGAATTGCGCGACAGGCTGGCGTTTGGGGAAAAACGCGAAGATATTCTTGCCGGACTTCATCGGTCAATCATCTTACGCGCCATGTCCATCATCGCACGGTCTGGCGGCATATCTGATCAATTCACCTTCACTGGCGGCGTGGCCAAGAACGAGGCCGCTGTTAAGGCGCTCCGTGAATTGGTGAAAGAAAATTATGGTGATGTCACCATCAATATTGACCCTGATTCAATTTACACGGGCGCACTAGGCGGTTCTGAATTTGCCCGCCGCGCTGTAATGGAGGCTTAAAATGGCAGTAACAGTTGGAATCGACGTAGGAACAGGCGCTGTTAAGACAGCCTTGTTTGACATAAAAGGTGATGAGATCACTTGGATTGACAAACAAACAGATCGCATCAGAAACCGGGAGCCTTTTGTGCTCGCCGAGGCGGCCTTTGACTATCTTCTGGAGAAACATGGCTTGACCAGAGATGACATTGATTATGTGGCAACAACAGGCGATGCGGAAAATATTCCCTATTCCACAGGGCATTTTTATTCCATGACCACCCATGCGCGCGGCGCCCTCTATCTTAATCCAGAGGCCCGTTCTTTAATGGATATTGGGGCCTTGAACGGCAAGGCCATCAGTATGAATGACAAAGGAAAAGTCCTGAAATATAAAATGACCAGCCAATGCGCCTCAGGTTCTGGACAGTTTTTAGAAAATATTGCCCGCTATCTTGGTATCGGTCAGGATGAAATTGGGGCTTTAAGTGAACAGGCCGATGATCCGGAAATCGTATCAGGAATTTGTGCTGTGCTGGCCGAAACCGACGTGATCAATATGGTATCCCGCAGTATTTCAGCGTCAAACATATTGAAAGGCATTCATATCTCCATGGCAGGAAGGCTGATTAAGCTATTGAAATCACTGAAAGTCACGCAAGGTGTCGTCATGTGTACGGGCGGCCTTGCCCTGGACAGCGGTCTTGTCCTGGCGCTCAATGAAGCCATGGCGTTAAATAAAATGGATATGCCCGTTGTATCCCATGAGGACTCCATTTATGCGGGCGCCATCGGCGCGGCCATATGGGGGGCCTTTCGGCATGAAAAATTAGCAGAACTTGAAAAAATGGCAAAAGCGTCCTGAAGGACGCGTAACGTAACGATGAAAGGAAATTATCATGGCTTTAATGATTATAGAGGCTTGCACAGCCTGTGATGCGTGCGAGCCGGTATGTCCCAATGAGGCAATAACTGAAGGCGAGTCAATCTACAGTATCGATCCCTTTAAATGCACGGAATGTGTCGGGGCCGATGATGAACCACAATGTCTCCTTGTCTGCCCCGAAGAAAGCATTATACCCAATCCAGACTTTGTGGAGAGCGAAGATGAGCTTCAAGCCAAATATGATGCGATGAATTAATAGCCCATAATAAAAAGTTACTAAATATAAACCTTTTTAGACGATCCTAATATAAATGCAATGTTAGGAGAGTGATATATGGAATATATTATATTGGATGACTTCGAAATTGATAGTCTGCAGGAAAAGGTGAATTCTTACATCAAAGAGGGATGGCGTCCCCTTGGCGGCGTGAGTACCGCCCCACAAAAAGATGGCTTTATTGAGTATATTCAGGGCATGATAAAAGAAAGCGATTAACTTATTGACCTAGGATATAGCAAAATTTTTAGATTTCGCATAAAAGGCCCTTGGATAAAAAATCTCGTGATGACCGTCATCGTCGCCTCGGTAACGGGTGCCGCCATTGGCGTTATTTCACAGAGCCAGCCCGCAACAAAAGTTAAAATGTCGGCCTTTTCAAAGGACGCCAAGCGCGTCATCGCGGCCAGCGGTATATCCGGAAAAGCCACGATCATTGATGGCGATAGCCTTACAATAAAAGGCACCTCTATCCGGCTTCACGGCATTGATGCGCCTGAATTCAACCAACCTTGTTGGAATAACGATGTTAAATATAACTGTGGTCATACCGCAACGGCATATTTACAAAGGCTCATCAATGGTCAAACCGTGACATGTACCATCCTTGATCAAGATGCCTATGGGCGGGAAATTGCCAAATGTTTCACCAACAAGAATATCAATATTAACGCCCAAATGGTTTTAAGCGGAAATGCCATCGCCTATCTTTATTTCTCTTACGATTATGAACAGGAACAAGCCGAGGCCAAAGCCCACAAAAGAGGGTTATGGGCAGGCCGTTTTATGGAACCCTATAAATTTAGGAAGGGTTAAATTTCTTTCAGAAGGGAAAGGCTTTGCGCGGTGGAAAAACCACTCTTCTGCAAAAATCCCTGCAAACCCAATTGGCGAGCGCCCACTTCTGTTCGAACGTAATCCGCCCGTAAGACCGCAAGATTAGCCAGTAGCTGTGACAGCAAAGCACTACCAACGTGCCTATGAGCATAGCCTGGGTCCACGCCTAAGGTATCGATAACGGCGGCAGGCTCGGTTTTGCCAAATTCTCCAAAATCAACACGTGCCATCACAAAACCAACCACATGATCGTCACATTCGGCAACCAGGGACACCCGAATAGCGGAGTCTTGAAAAACCTCCTCTATGATGCGATTAAAATAGCGCGACCTGTCATATCCTACGATCTTACGATCAATTTTTATAACCGCCGCGCCGTCTTCTTTCTTCAAACTCCGGCAGGGCACTTTATCCCGCGATAAAGCCGCACGATCGTCGCCCGAGGGATCACTGAAATCTCTTTCCAAGGGCTCATCGTCACTTTCCGTAATATCCCTATCCAGATAACCCGTTTCCCGTTCATAAATATACCGAGGGGCCAATTTAAAACCTGCGGCAGCGAAAAAACGTAACATACTCTGGTCTGCCCAGTCAGCCTGACTTCGGATCTCCTGAATGTTTCTTTTCTGAATGATACGGGTTAATTCTTCCATAAGAAGCCGGCCGATAGCCTTTCCCTGCAGCTCATGACGCACCCCAATATCATCAATGACCGCAATTATTTTGTCGCCGCCAAATTCTCCCTCTTGCAAACGCGCGAGGAGATACCCCTGAATGCCGTCGTCATTCTCAAAAGCACTATAAACATATTGCTTTGGGTCTTTTAAGGCCGCTGCCAGGCGTTTTTCGAAAAAATCCTTTCGAGACCGGCCCGTATTACTTTCATCAATCTCAATGACCTGAGATAGATCATCAGCCGTCAAAGGTCTAAGCTTTCCTACAAAATCAATCATTACTCTCTCCGTCTTTTTATAGTCATGACATCTGCAAATAATCCATCAAGAGGGCCGCATCATCATCCTCTTCAACGATATCTTCTAACATGGGCAGCAGGGCCATTTCTTCCTTTTGAATATGGGAAATCATGCGTTCAATCAACGCGGCCCCAGACTGGCGAAACTGAAGCCATGATGCCTCATTAAAGCCATCCGTTTTGGCGATTTTAGCCAATTCGGACAGCAAATTTCCCAGGGGCAAAATCACATTATGCTCTCCGGTCAATATCTGACTGATCGGGCTATCTCCCAGAGCCGCCAAAAGAGGGAAAAGTCTTCCTTCCTCAAAGGCAAAATGATTTTTCACGTCGCATTCCACAAGATGACTAATATCGCCTAAAAGTGACGTTATCTCAGGGTTATCTCCCCCTGGCACTTTCTTTGGTCCATATTTTTGAAAGACAGCTTCCAGTCTTTCCAAGACGGAAATTGTGACGAGATGTTCGTCATGCAGGGTACGGGTAATTTGACGGTCATATTCGAACATAAGGGGCCTCTATGATTAAATCTGTATTTTAGTACTGTAATACGTATTAATGTCAAAATCAACCATATAAATATCGCGAATTAGCCTAATCGTAAGATTATGACCTTATTTACGGATCATATGGCGCATAACGGCCATGAGATACGTCAACAAACAAACCGCCCCGACAAACCCAAAGACGGCCCCTATCTTTAAAAGAAAGCCACTATCAAGTGAAACGCCTAAAATCATAATCAAAAGTCCGGCCAAATGACCTGTGGTGTGAATTTTTAACAGTCTTTCGTCTGCCATTGACGAGGTAAGTTTGGGAATTTTGTTTGTGCCAGAGGTATGCATGCTGCTCAAAAAAGGAATAATCCTTTGCAATATGCCCACGAGAAAAGTCAAGAGCCAACCGACAATAGCCAAAACCGCAAAGAGCACATGGCCGTTTTCCGGCCAATAACCGGCAAGCCCGACACCGCCCCAAACAAGGGTCAGGCACAGCATGACCCATCCGGCCCTCAGAAGAAGGAACGGCGTGCCAAGCCGCTTTCTCATACGCGCTTTATATACGCGTATCATATTATACAGATATAAACCCACCCCGAACGCGGCTAGTAAAAACCCGGCCGCAGAAAATCCATATATAGGTGTATTTAGACCGACCAAGAAAAATACAATAGCCATAAAATTACACAGGATAGACAGACGCCCAAGCTTTTCTGAGGGAGCCGGTGCCAAGGCAAACATTGGCACTAGAATGTAAGAAAAACCCATGGCAAGCAGGCTCATAAACCCAAATACGGCGAGGATAAAATGACTTGAGGCCATTGATATGTGATCTGCCATAAAGCCTTGTTCCATATCAAGGATTAACAATATACCCACTATTATGAGTCCCAGCATACACAACATCGCCGCCCAGCAATGAGCCATGATCGCCGCCATACCCACCACCCCGCGAATATTATTGATAATCAGATAGAAAAACAGCAATAGCCCTAAAGCTGTAAGGCCTGCCCCGACAAGCATTCCCATATGCCAGCTTATCTGCATGCCATAAGCCAACAGTATGAACCCGGGGATATATATCCAGGAAAGCAGACGCAGAACGAAAAAATTCTGGAAAGATTTTCGCGTAGCAACCGATAAAAGCTGCAAGGAGGCCCCCATTACGGTCATGGTCAGAACCCCTAATGTCGCCATATGTATCATACTCAAAATAGGGCCGCCGCCTATCCTGTAGCTGGTGATATCTTCGGCATTTAAGAAAACAGAAACCCAGAATAAGACATAAAATATCATCGCCGCGACAAAGAAACGAAAAGGTATAGAGAAGGGCAGAAGACGGCTATTGGCCCCAGATAAAAAATTGGCCCCAATCACTGGTCTTCCCCCCTTTTATCCTTGACAATATCCACCAACAAACCCGCTTTCCCTTCCTCAATCACGTCGGCGTGCCAACCCCGCAGGGCAAGTTCCGGAAAAAGATAAACAGGGTCGCGATTAAGACGGACTTGGAAGCCATCGCCGCCCTCGCCTGTTTCAATGATTTTAAGAACCGCAATCATAGGATTAGGCGGCGTAAGCCCACGAAGATCCATCCCTAACCGCCCGTCTTTCCAAGAACTAGGGAAAGGCGGCAGATCAGGCAAAAGAGGCAATGGGCGCATTTTCCTTGTCTTTGGCAGCTTTTTGAAGAAAATTTTCCAATATCCCTCTTCCACTTCAGAAACAAAACTATCATAGCCCTTTCCCGCCATCACGTGACGCAAAGGGACGGGATCAAAGGGGGCCACGATCAATAAGATGTCTTTTGGCGACAATTCTTTGGTTTTTTGTAATATTTTCTCTAAAGGGTCAGTTCCTTGTGCTAAGATTGGCCGCACATCAAACGGCACACAATCATCGTCCTTAAGGTCAAGAGTCCAGTCAGATATTTTATCCATTTTCTAATCTACGCTTTCCATGACGCTCCCATAACAATATCTTGAACCTAACACAAGAAATTGGTATTGTAATGCGTAATTGGGAAAATAAAAATAACAATAGTGACAAACCATAAGGGTATATCGAATAAATAATGACAAAAATTAATGATTTTCATGAGGATAGCGGCCTGACCATACGCAGCGCGGTAAAGGGTGATCTCGCCCAAATTATTACGCTGGACAAGCAGATTAGTGGCCTTAACAAGCCTGATTATTGGCGAGAATCCTTCCTCCGCTTCGGAAGCAAGAAAGAGGGTCGCCATTTTCTCGTCGCAGAGAAAGACCATAAAATTGCCGGCTTTATCGTCGGAGAAATTCGCGCCTGGGAATTTGGTTCTCCGCCAGGGGGCTGGGTATTTTCCCTCACCGTTGACCCTGATACGCGCCTTGGCGGGGTCGCGACGTTAATGTTTAGCACCATTTGTCACTGCTTCAAAAAGGCCGGCGTCGAGAAAGTCCATACCATGATTGACCGCGACAATATCACCGTCATGTCCTTTTTCCGCAGCCAAGGCATGATGGCGGGCAGCAGCATCCCCCTTCAGATGTCGCTATCCGATCTGACCCTGGTGGGGGAAAAACCGTGAAATTACAAAGATCAAGCCGCCTTGCGCTCTATTCCGTTCTTGAACTGGCTTCGCGCCCCGATGAACAGCTCTCCGCCTCTGACATAGCGGAAAAATTTGATGTGTCGCTGAACCATTTAGCAAAAGTCCTTCGTGATTTAGGCCGGGCGAGAATGGTTGAGGCTGTACGCGGTGCCGGTGGCGGATACCGTTTTTGCGGCAATGCCAAAAGAACGACTCTGAAGGATGTCGTGGAAATATTTGAGCCCATTACCCTTCACGACACAGACGGCTATGAACCCGGTGACAAAACTCAATTCGGCACATCTTTAGCTGTCGTTCTGGGTGAGATTGATGATATTGCCTTGGTAACATTGGATTCTATAACATTAGAAACCATGTTAAAATTAACAAACCGCCTTCATCATGAGACACAGCCCACTTAAGGGGTACCAACAACAATGGTCAGGGTGGGGCGCCTAACGTCACCACGTAGCGTAACAAGCCTTATATGATGTTTATTTTCTTGGCAATGCTGACGGCTTGCGTTCTGTTTTTAGCTTTCAAGGCTTTTAATATTCCCGCCACATGGACTTTGACCGTCCCTGTGGCAATATTCAGATCTCGCGCGATGACTTTATTTGACGAGCCTTGTTCCAGAATCCTCAAGACTTCCATTTGTCTGGCTGATAAGCGCACCAGATTATCCGTGCGTCGGTCTTTTGGATCTTCTCTATTATTAGCCTGTTCGACAATATTATGATAATCTATTTCTGAATTTTTATACATAATTTCCGTATCGCTATAGATCATTTCTGGATCACTATAGATCATTTCCGGCGAGAAATATCGTCCTCCCGCCAATACAATTTGAATAATAGAAGAAATAATTTTTTTGCTGAATTGCCGGCCAATGAAGGCACAAATGCCCATATCCTCTGCCCGACAAACAACCGAACGCTCTTCACGTGTGGATAATAGAACAACCTTTTCCTTCAAGCCTGACTTTTCTATTTCATCCAAAACCCATATGCTGTTGCCATTTGGCATAGCCATGTCAATGATGATCAGGTCTGGCTTGTTACTCTTTGCAATAATAGCCCCTTCAACGATGGTATCCGCCTCCAGAATTTCACAATCAGGATTCATGCTGAGCAGGATATTTTTCATCCCTTCTCGGCAGATATCATACTGGTCTATTACGAGCACTAACATACTTTATTCCCTCTTATATCGTATATAGCAGACTATCATTATTTCTAGGCAAGGGTAGAGAAATCAAAAAGTCAGGTCAAGATGACATATGGTATAACCCGACAATCTAGGCCATCTGGCCTATTCTTACGGCCGAATAATTTTCCATCTTTTCTTGTGGAAAAGAAATGGAAAAACAACTGCCTTGACCTTCATTGTTTGTGACGTGAATTTTACCGCCTTGAAGATCTACTAATTTTTTAACGATGGTCAAGCCAAGTCCGGTTCCGCCATATAATTTATTGATCGTCATGTCTTTTTGAACAAAAAGATCAAAAATAGTGTCAAGATCAGTATCATCAAGTCCGATACCATTATCCATCACATCCAGTTTAACTTCATCATTTTCAAAATATAAAGCAACCTTGATCACGCTATCATTCAAAGAGAATTTAACGGCGTTATCCATAAGGTGGCCTAATATTTTCTTCATATGGCGCAGATCAAGGAATAACTCTGGCATATTATCACTAATGGTTATCTCGATCGTGATATTTTTACGGCCCGCCCTATTATACAACAGCGGCATGGTTTTTTCAAAAAGTTCCTGAGCCGTGAAATAATCAGGTTGAAATTTCACGGAACCCAGTTCACAGTTTGTAACATGCAGAAGACTTTTGATTAATTCCATAAGATCGTTCCCGCTTCGATGAATATTAACGGCATAGTCTTTATAGAATTGATTATTAATTTTTCCCAATTGCTCCTCAGCGATCATGCTGCTAAATCCTAGAATAGCGTTCAGCGGGGTTCTGAGCTCATGGCTCATTGCTGATAAAAATTGTACTTTCGCAATATTGCCTTCTTCTGCCCTTAATTTTTCTCTCAGTAAGTCCTGCTCTCTTGTCCAGCTTTCTGTAATATCCTGAACAGTCCCATCCAATCTGATGGGCGCCCCTTCCTTTGTCCTGATGATCTCCCCTAACATTTCCACCACTTTTTTTGTTCCATCAGGAAGTATGATACGGTGAGAAATTTGATAATAGGCGTTATTCGTCAGCCCCTCAACGATAGAAAGCTCCACATGCGCCCTATCATCGGGATGTATGGCGTCTAGAAAGAAATCATAATTAAGGATTTTCTTGTCTTTCGGTATCTGAAAAATATTATAAATTTCATCAGAACAAATCACTTCATTTGTCCTGAGATTCCAATCCCAATTGCCAAGGCGGGCTATTCTCTGCGCCCTCGAAAGCCGCGCCTGACTTTCAGAAAGCGCTCTATTGGCATGCACAACCTCTGTAATATCCCGACCTTCAAGAATGATAAGAGACGATTTTTTATATTCGATCCGGGTGGCTTTAAGGGTAATATCAAGAATTATCTGGCCAAGCTTATCATTCCTCGCATTGGCAATTAACGTGATGTTTTGTCCCGGTTTTACTGTGGATACGGCCTCTTCTATAAGCGAGAAATCCGTTTCACTCGCCCAAAAATCGCAATCCCAAACCTGTTGCCCAATATGTTTGTCTGTATGACGATTGAGAAGTTGAATCGCGGCATTATTAAACTCGACCACTTGTCCGGAACCATTCATTAATATGGTAAAATCATGAGACGCATCAAAGAGCGTTTTAAATTTTTCCTCTTCTTCTTTTACCCGACTTTCCCTTTCCAGTCTGTGGCTTATATCCCGGCAAATGACTGTAAACAGGCAAGAACTTCCTTCAGCATGCTTTTGTAGGGATATATCAAGCGGGATTTTCTGACCTGTTTTAGATAACCCGTAGAGATCAGACCGCTGACCCATTTGGCGCGTTTTTTCTTCGCAGGCTGCATATGACGTAAAATATTTTTTAAGTTTTTTATGGATGTTCTTTGGTAAGAGGAGCGTGATAGATTTTCCTATAATTTCCTCTTGTGTATACCCAAATATATATTCAAAAGAAGCATTGACCAACATTATATTCTGATGTGCGTCCAGCGATATAATCGCATCAGTTGTATGATTAATAATGTCTGCTAACACGTCCGAATATGGCGTGTTTTCGTATAAGCGATTACTCATATTATACCCTAAATATTATACCATGGCCTTTGCATTTTTCATTTTTATCTCTCGAAATAATGCTTATGCTAAAATCTTTAGCAACAAGATATTATCCGGTTCTTAACAAAAAACCGTAATGATATTTTAGCAAACATGGCTTTGTTTATTTTTTATGTCCCTGCCTAAAAGACCGACCGTATTGTTCTTTTTTATTAAATGCCTAAAAGATAAAACACGGTGATATTGGTAACCATAATAATACATAGAACCTTACAAAAAAGTTAAATTCATAAGACGTAGGCCATTTTAAAACAAGTGATACAGCAACCTGTTTGAGAAATACGCCAAACGGCCTAGTAACCAATCTTAAATAATATCCCTTAATTCTTATGATCTAACTTATTGTTCTTATTAAATAACTTCTCTCGTGCCTCACTGGACAAAAAGCTATAAAACAGACCATCTTTTCCGTTAATATGCCGAATATTTATACTATCTGCTCCCTTATATCCGGCATATATGACTGTTAGCCTATATCCTTAATAAATATATTTATTTGGAGCATCAAGATGACAAACACCATCTGGCTAAGACAGGAGAGTCGCGCGACCGAAAGGCGTACGCCATTACTCCCGAAAGGTGCTAAGGCCCTCCTTAATATGGGGTATTATGTCATTGTCGAGCGATCAAAGAAACGTATCATGTCAGATCACGAATATGAGGCCATAGGCTGTCATATGAGTGAGGCCGGATCATGGGGAAATGCCCCCAAGGGATCGATCATCCTCGGCTTAAAAGAATTGCCGGCCAAACCGGCTCTCCTGAGAAACACGCATATTTATTTTGCCCATGCCTTTAAAGAACAAAATAACTGGCAGAGCCTAATATCCCGTTTTACCAAGGGCGGCGGGCAGCTTCTTGACCTTGAATATATGGTCAACCAGGACGGGAAACGTGTCGCGGCCTTTGGCTTCTGGGCAGGCTATATAGGGGCGGCCCTTGCCTTAATACATTGGAACGACCAGCAATCTGGAAAAATCCGATATCTTGACAATGAGCTGCGCCCCTATGATAATGCCCCTCACTTGAACAAAACGCTGAAAAGCACAAAGCTTTCTCATAAAAATCCCAAAGTTTTGATCATAGGTGCGGGGGGGAAGAGCGGAAAAGGCGCCTTGAATCTCCTGAACCAGCACGGCGCTGACATAACCTGCTGGGGCCGCGATAAAACCGCCCAAATAGAGAGAGACGCGCTTCTGAACCATGATATCTTAATCAACTGCGCTTTTATTACGGAAAAAGTCCCCGCTTTTTTGCGCAGAGAAGATCTGTCACAGAATGCCCGCCTATCGGTCATTTCCGACGTCTCCTGCGATCCCTTTAGTGACTATAATCCCCTGCCTTTATATAAGGCCCCCACCACATGGGAAAAGCCTTACGTTACCGTGCGCGGATTAAGAGATGACAAAACCGTTGATATTATCGCCATTGATAACTTGCCCTCGCTGCTTCCCTATGAGTCGAGCGAAGAATTTTCTGCATTATTGCTGCCCCACCTCATGACTTTAAAAAACAAAGAAACAGATCCCGTCTGGGTCACCGCCAGAAAAAGCTTCGACATTGCCGTCCGCCATATGGCCCACCAACAAAGGCAATTTGATAAAATTCCTCACAGATCAACAAGATAGACTATTAGGCAACATGATAGCCCATTTTACACCATATAGAAAGTCACCATATGACCATCACCCCCAACATACACTGGATCGGCGCGGGCCTGGCCTCTGGCCCCGGCATAGTTTCTCTCGCCAATAAATGGGGGGCCATCACCGTATGGGATCGGGTTCATGACCGTGCAGCGGCCCTTAAAAGCCATATTAAAAAAGAATCCCATTGCCATATCCGTTCTTTGAACCTTGACGATGACGCTTCCTGCGCGACGTTCCTTGCAGCGCTGAAGCCTCATGATATTATCGTCTCCATGTTGCCGGCTGCCTGTCACTTAACCATGGCAAAAATCGCCTTATCCGCAAAATGTCACATGGTGACGTCGAGCTATCTGACTGATGAGATGATGGCCCTTAACGCAGAAGCCACAGAAAAGGGCCTATCGTTGGTCAATGAAGTCGGCCTTGATCCGGGTATTGATCATCTGTTCGCCCATATATTAGTGGATGCGGCCCGTAAAGCAGGCATGCTGGGTCAGGGTCACGACATAGACTTCATATCCTATTGCGGCGGTTTCCCCGCCCTTGAAACAGCCTTCACCTATAAATTCAGCTGGACACCGCTCGGCGTGCTTACGGCCCTCAAGAACCCCGCGCAAATGATCAAAGATGGCGGCGCACATACCGTGGAAAAGGCATGGGACAATATTACGGAACTATCCCTACTTGAGGAAGATTTCGAAGGCTATGCAAATCGCAACAGCCTGCCCTATATCACGGAATATGGCTTGGGCGGCGAAACATCGCTGCGCCGTTTTGTGCGCGGCACTTTACGGCTCAAAGGATGGCAAAAGGCGTGGAAAGATATTTTCGCCGCCGTTGAACAGGCCAGTCCCAAAGACCTCAAAGAGCTGTCCGATGACTTATGGCAGAAGCACCCCTATAAAGTGGGCGAAGAAGACCGTGTCGTGCTTCATGTGGCGCTGATGATAACGCCGAAGAAGGGTAAAGAATGGAAAGCCTCCCTCTCACTGGATATGATCGGCTCCGGATGGCAATCCGCCATGGCGTCTACGGTTTCCCTTACGGTAAGCGAGGCCGTCTCTGCCCTGATGAAGGGCCGCCTTCCCGCCGGCGTCCAAGCCGCGCCTCATGATATTTCTGAGGCACGCCTGTGGGTGAAAGGCCTAAAAGAAGACGGCCTTAAAATCAGATCAGTGAATGTTCAAATGGCCCCGTGACCATACCCTATCCTTAAAATATTCACGCATATTATAAACGTCCTTGTTTCTGTCAATATATTATGTGTATTGTTATCCTGTCGTTGCTGAGCTTTTCAAAAGCATCAGTGGTAAATTCAAGTTGCAACTGCACCGGCGTGATGACCGGGAAAAAAGGGGCCAAAATGATGTTAGCTGAAGGGGAGTCATAGCATGACAAATATTTTATCCGGCATAGACGTACTTCAAGCAGATATGATGGCCTGGCGCCGTGATATTCATGCCCATCCTGAAACCGCTTATGAAGAAGTGCGTACGGCCCGTCTTGTTGCGGATCTCTTGCTTTCTTTCGGCCTTGAGGTGCACGAGGGATTAGCCAAAACAGGCGTCGTTGGCATACTTAAAAAAGGCGATGGCCCGGCATTCGGCTTACGCGCCGATATGGATGCCTTATATATTCAAGAAGAAACCAACCTGCCCTATATGTCCGTGCATGACGGAAAAATGCACGCCTGTGGTCATGACGGTCATACGGCGATGCTCTTGGGCGCGGCAAAATATCTTGCCCAGAATGCTGACTTTAATGGAACGCTCTATTTTGTTTTTCAGCCCGCAGAAGAAAATGAGGGCGGCGCGAAAAGGATGATCGAAGAGGGCCTTTTTGATCACTTTCCCATGGAGGCTATCTTCGGCCTTCATAATTACCCCGGATTACCCACAGGGCATTTTGCCATCCGCTCTGGTGGATTTCTTGCCGCCTGCGACTCTTTTCATATTCGCGTCATCGGCCAAGGATGCCATGCCGCCATGCCCGATCAAGGGATAGATTCCATTCTCATCGGGGCAGAAATCGTACAAGCTATCCAAAAAATTGTCGCCCGTGAGATTCCCCCTGTGGAACCCGTTGTGATCAGCACAACGAAATTTCATGGGGGCGAGGCCATTAATGTTTGTCCAGATGACGTCATGATCGAAGGCTCATGCCGGTATTTCTTACCAGAAGTCGGCGATAAAATAGAACAGCGACTTGGCGAAATTGCCCGCTCAATTTGCGCGGCTCATGGCGCCCAAGCTGACGTCACCTATAAACGACTTTACCCGCCCCTGATAAATTGGGAAGAACAAACAAAATTAGCCATCGCGGCGGCCACTTCTGTCAGCGGGGCAGAAAATGTAACAACAGCCGTTGATCGGGTTATGGGGTCGGAGGATTTCGCTTATTATTTGCGTGATAAGCCGGGCTGTTACATCGTTCTAGGCACCGGGACGGGCGCGCCTGGTGAGGGGCCACCTTGCCAATTACACAACCCACATTATGACTTTAATGATGATATATTAACAACAGGGGCGCGCTATTGGATACAGCTTGTCAGGCAATTGTTTCATCATACCTAAAATAAACTGCCAAAATAGCCCCTCATTTGGCTTCATAGACACCCCACTGTAAGCCATTCTTATTGCTCGTGCCCGATACCGCCACCATGGCTGCCTTTAAGTATTTAAAGGCAACTTCCGATGGCGTATCCCCGTTGCCGCAAACAGAGCATTCGCAAGGGCCGGAAGAATCGGCGGCAAGGCCGGCTCGCCCAAGCCCGTGCTTTTATGATCGGTAAGATGAAAATGAACATCAATTTCTTTTGGGGCCATCGGCATACGCAACAAAGGGTAATCATGGAAATTAGATTGCACAGCGCGGCCCTTCTCGAAGGTCACTTGCAGTCCCAAAGCCTGACTAATGCCATCAATAATGGCCCCCTGAACTTGATTGATAGCATTCAACGGATTGACAATGATACGTCCGACATCACCCACCGCCCAAACTTTTTCAATGGTAAAGTGACCGTCTTCCTGAACATCTATTTCCACCACCTCTGCAAAATAACCAAAATGGCTGAAATAACAGCCAACGCCCATGGCGCGGCGCGCGCCCTTTACCGGCAACTCCGGCGCACGGTAAATATCCCGCTTGTGCCAGTCGGAACGTTGCGCCACAAGCTCAAGCACATCACGCATACGGTGAGGGTTAAATCCCTTAAGAGGGGTTCCATCCAGATACGTCCCCCATGACGGCACGGCGACGGCGGGGTCAATGATCTCTAGGCGAAAGGCAATGGGGTCTTTGCCTGCGGCCTGCGCCAATTCGTCTATAAAGCATTCCCGAACAAATCCGTGGGCGTTGCTGACCGGCGCGCGCAAGGCACCGGTGGGAATACGAAGGGGAACCTTGGAGACTTTATAACGCAAGTTCGGAATATAGCCCTTGGTATATTCCGTTCCCCCAAGACCGGCACTATTTGAAAAAGCCTTGTCGCTGCCGTAACTGATGAAATGATCATCAAGGGCCATCAATTTACCCTGCTTATCCAGGCCGCCTCGCATATGATGAACGCCGCCAGGGCGATAAAAATCATGGCGGGTATCATCTTCTCTGCTCCAAAGCAATTTAATGGGCACCCCAGCTTGTTTGGAGATCTGCACCGCCTCCAACAAGGAATCATTCAGCAACCGGCGGCCAAACCCGCCCCCTGCCCGCACCATATTTATTTTGACCTTGTCACGCGCTATGCCTAGCATATTGGCCACGCTCGCTTGCCCTATGGCAGGCATTTGCCCGCCAAACCAGGCTTCTACGCCGCCCTTCGTGACATGGGCCGTGCAATTTTGTGGCTCCATTGTGGCATGGGCCAGAAAAGGAAAGGAATATTCCGCGTCCACAAGCCGCTCTGCTTTCTTGAGCGCCCCCTCAACATCACCAACCGCATGGAGGTCTTCTTTGGGCGGATGTTTAATAAATTCTTGTGCCTGACGCGCAAAATCATCACTGCTATATTCCGCCGCCCCCTCCGTATCCCACACAACATGGAGTTTCTCCCGGGCCTTATTTGCCTGCCACCATTGATCAGCAACAATCGCCACGCCGCTCATCACATAATCTGGCCAAGCCCCCTCTTGCCACCATTCGTGGGGCGCCCGGCCTTCGCCTGCGAGCCACCAATTTTTTCCGCTTTCAGAACGACTATCATTTTCCGCCACGATAAAGGCATCCCGAATCCCCGCAAGGGCCTTGATCTCAGAAAGATTAGCTTCCGTAGCTTTGCCGCCGCGCACAGGACATTTCACGTAAACCGCATAGCGCATCCCCGGAACCGTGACATCAATGCCATAAATCGGCGCCCCTGTAACAATTTTTTCGTTGTCAACGCCGCGTATCTTTTGTCCAACGATTTTAAAGTCTTTGACGTCTTTAAGAGGAACAGATTCAAGGGCCGGAACCGCTAACTTTGATGCCGGTGCCGCAAGGCGGCCATAATCAAGGCTGCGCCCAGAAGTTTTGTGATGAACAAAGCCACTCTCCGTCGTACAGTCAAGGGCCGGAACCGCCCAAATTTCCGCTGCTGCCGTTATCAACATTTGCCGTGCCGCCGCCCCCACTTGCCGCATAATCGGGCCGGCAAAAGGCGTTGTCAAGCTGCCCCCAGCCACTTGAAAGCTATAATTCTTGGTGTCTAAATTACCCTGTTCCACCGTAACCTTGGCCCAGTCCGCGTCCAATTCTTCGGCTATATACATGGGCAATATTGTTTTGACGCCTTGCCCGACTTCGGGATTTTGCGCTATGAGCGTTATCGCCCCATCCCCTGAAATACGCACATAGCTTCCCACGGGATATTCTTGCGGGTCTGCTTCTTTAGATGACGTCTCTAAAAGATTACAGGCATTAAGGCTAAGCAGCATTCCCCCGCCGGCAACCGCGCTCGCGGTAAGAAAAAATCGCCGTGACATGGGGGCCGTACCAAGACCTGAAGCCCCGTTCTTTTTCAATGTTTTTTTCATGACAAACCTCCTGTTGATTTCGCATCTCTCAAGACAGCAGCGGCTCGTTTGATGGCCGCCCGAATACGCGTATAGGTGCCGCAGCGGCATATATTTCCCGCCATATGATCGTTTATATCTTCCTCACTTGGGGTTGCATTATCGGTCAAAAGTGTCGCCGCAGACATCAACTGTCCCGCCTGGCAATATCCACATTGGATAACATCCTCCTCTAACCAGGCTTTTTGCAAGGCGGCGCCAACGACATCCTGTGATAAATGCTCAATGGTCGTAACTTCTGCTCCAGCCGCTTCTGCAATCGTGGTCGAACATGACCGAACGGCCGCGCCGTCCAGATGCACGGTACAGGCCCCGCACTGGCCCATGCCGCAGCCAAATTTTGTGCCCACCAGACCAATATAATCCCGAAGCACCCATAACAAGGGTGTCTCAGATTCCATTTCAATATTATGTTTTACCCCATTTATAGAAAGCATGGTCATGGATTTTTTCCTTTGACAATCACGTGCAGATAATTTGATAAACAGATAACCCTGAGTGTAACACCCTCGCCTCTCCTGAAAAAGGTTAAAAAGGAGTCAGGCCTAAATTATCCCTTCTCCACATATTTTTGTGAATGATTTGACCCTACCGCTTTTGCGCCTATACTCACGTTATGGCTTACATTATCACCCAAAGATTTAAGTTAAATACACCTTATTGATATGGGTCAATTTCCCCAAACCAGAAAAAATCTATGTATTTAATATATCGACAAATAACGCTCCGTAAACGAATAGAAATTTAAACAAAATGCGCTCAAAATTTACCTCTTTTATATATTTTTTCCTGACGGTATTCGTCATATGTTTCTCAGGGATGGCCTCTTTTGCCTTTGCGGCGAAAGGAGATTTGGAAAAATATTTGGCCAAAGTTCCTGCTCATGAGCTGTTTGACGGCGCAGACAGTTACGGCGCGGTGATGGAAAATTCCCCCATATCCCCTGTATTAAAAAACGATGAAACCATTGGCTATGCCTTTTTAAATTCTGATTTTGTCGGGGCCATTGGTTATTCCGGAAAGCCCATTAAAATATTGATTGGTATAGATAAAACAGGAAAAATAGCCAACGCCCGTCTTGTTAAACATTCAGAGCCGATAATTCTTGCGGGAATCCCTGAAGAGAAAATTACCCATTTTATTAACGGGTATAAAACGGTGGATATCCTCAAGCTCGCAAAGGAAAAGGGCGGTGAGCCGCCGCCTGTGGATATTGTCTCTGGGGCGACGGTCACCATTATGGTGATTGACGACACCATTAAACGCGCCTCTGTGCGGGCGGCGCGTATTTTGGGACTTGGCGGATTAAGAGCAGAGGCCCATGCGGCCAAAGCCACAAAAACCGTCATCCCGGGAGACATGCAGGACTTAGATTGGCCGACATTACTAGGCAATGGGGCCGTCCGTCAATTGCTTTTGACCAATGATCAGATAAACAAACGGTTCATTGAACAAGGAAATCCCAAAGCGATCGCCCGTCCTGAAAAAGGCGCGGACGATGATGTCTATATCAATTTGTATATGGCGTCTCTTGCGGTTCCCTCCGTTGCCAAAAGTTTGTTGGGCAAGTGGGAGTATATCAATTACAAAAAGCGTATAAAAGACGGTCAGCAGGCCTTTATTGTAATGGCGAACGGGCATTATTCCTTTCGGGGGTCGGGCTATGTTCGGGGCGGAATTTTCGACAGGATACAGGTCGTTCAGGGCGAAGAAGCCTTTCGCTTTACAGATCATGGCTATAAAAATCTTGGTGAGGTTGCCGCGAAGGGCGCACCCAATTTCAGGGAAGTTGCACTTTTTTTCACGCCTAAAGCGGCGGTCTTTAATCCCGCAGAGAAATGGCAACTTCAATTGTTGGTGCAGCGGGCTATCGGGCCATTGGAAAAAGTTTTCGTCGCCTACGATTTAAGTTATCAGCTCCCCTCTATTTATGTGAAAACGACACAGCCCTCAGCCTCGGGGGCAAACCAGACTGCCGCAGATGAAGAAACCCAGGCCGTAAATGCCCTATGGATGAAAATGTGGAAGAACAAGATCGGGGAAGTCGCCATCCTATTATTGGCTATTTTTCTGCTCACCATCTTATTTTTTATGCAAAATCAGGTGGTAAAATATCGGGCGCTTACCGATAGAATTCGCCTAGGGTTTTTGATCTTTACGCTTTTTTATATTGGCTATTACGCGCAGGCCCAATTATCGGTCGTCAATATTTTTGTCTTTGCAAATGCCCTTTTGTCAGGCTTTCGCTGGGAATTTTTCCTGATGGAACCGATGATATTCATTTTATGGTGTTCCGTCGCGGTATCCCTTTTATTTTGGGGTCGCGGAGCCTATTGCGGCTGGTTATGCCCCTTCGGCGCCTTACAGGAATTGACCAACAAAATCGCAAAATATTTTAAGGTGCCGCAAATAACCGTCCCCTGGTGGTTGCATCAGCGGCTATGGCCCTTAAAATATATGATCTTCCTCGGGCTATTGGGAATATCCCTCTATTCTTTAAATATGGCGGAACATCTGGCGGAAGTAGAACCCTTTAAAACCGCCATCGTCCTAAAATTTATGCGCGGCTGGCCCTATGTTTTATTTGCGGTGGTTTTACTGGGAGCGGGCCTGTTTATTGAACGGTTTTATTGCCGCTATCTCTGCCCGCTTGGCGCTGCGTTAGCTATTCCAGGGAAGATGGCCATGTTCAACTGGCTGGAACGCTACCGCAATTGCGGCGACCCTTGCCATATATGCGCCCAGGATTGCATGGTTCAGGCCATTGAACCAAGCGGCGATATTAATTCCAACGAATGCCTGCATTGTTTGGCCTGCCAGCAGACATATTTCGATGAAAATATCTGTCCCGTGGTGATCCATAAGCTGTCAAAAGACAAAAAAAAATCTGTGCCAAAGGATAACTCAGAAAATTTATTGCGTAAATCGCGTAAATTAAACCGCGCAAGGGAAATTGAAGACTAAGGTATGCCCCTTTCAGGGCAAGTGTATTGTGTAAACGTAAAGAGATCTGGCTTATTGTGTAACGAGATCTTTAATAACCAAGGCGAACAGAAACGAGATTGTAACAAGTCCCATTTCTAAAACTATAAACAGGAGAAAACGATGACTGAAGAAATTAAAAAAGAAGGTTTTTCAAGACGTTCTATACTAGGGGGGTCAGCCCTTGCCGCTGGAATTGGCATGATTGGCGTTGGCGGAATGTTACCGCAAACGGCAAATGCAAAAAGCAAAAACGAAGTTGCCCCAGGAGATCTCGACGAATATTATGGTTTCTGGAGCGGCGGACAATCTGGAGAGGTTCGCATCATAGGCGTGCCTTCCATGCGGGAGATGATGCGGATCCCCGTCTTTAACCGCTGTAGTGCAACGGGTTGGGGCCGGACTAATGAAAGCCGTAAGATTATCATGGAAAATATGTTGCCCAAGGAAAAAGAATTCTGGGCAGATAAAGGCGAATTTCCCATGAATGGCGACCTTCATCACCCTCATATGTCGTTCACGGATGGCGTTTATGATGGCCGTTACCTTTTTGTAAATGATAAGGCCAACACCCGTGTCGCGCGGATCCGCTGTGATATTATGAAAGTGGATAAAATAATTTCTATTCCCAATGCCGCTGATATTCATGGCTTGCGTCCCCAAAAATATCCGCGCACGGGCTATATATTTGCCAATACCGAACATCGGGTTCCGATGCCTAATGATGGTTCCGTACTTGACGATCCCACGAAATATCATGCAGTATTCACCGCCATTGATGGCGATGACATGAAAGTGGCCTGGCAGGTTATGGTCGATGGTAATCTGGACAATGTGGATGCGGATTATCAAGGTAAATATGCTGTTGCCAGCTGTTATAATTCCGAAGAAGGTACAAATCTCGCGGAAATGACCTCTTCTGAACAGGATTGGGCTGTCGTCTTTGACCTTAAAGCCATTGAGGCTGGCGTCAAGGCAGGTGACTTTAAAATATTTGAAGGTGATGTGCCGGTTTTAGACGGCCGTAAGGGCTCTAAATACACCCGTTACATCCCCATTTCCAACAGTCCTCATGGGGTAAATGCCTCACCGGATGGTCATTATATGATGATTAATGGTAAATTGTCGCCAACTGTTTCCGTGATTGACATGCGCAAGATACCCGACGTTTTTAGCGACAAAATCAAACCACGGGATGCCGTCGTTGCCGAACCTGAACTGGGTCTTGGGCCTCTTCATACGGCATTTGATGGCCGGGGTAATGCTTATACGACCCTGTTCCTTGATAGCCAAATTTGTAAGTGGGATATTGAAAAGGCCATACAGAAATATGCCGGCAAAAAAGTTGATCCCATCATCCAAAAACTGGATGTCCATTATCAACCCGGGCATAATCATACAACCATGGGAGAAACCAAAAGCGCCGATGGTAAATGGCTGATCTCTCTCAATAAATTCTCCAAGGATCGTTATATCAATGCGGGGCCTCTGAAACCGGAAAATGATCAATTAATTGATATTTCCGGTGATGTGATGAAGCTTGTTCATGACAGCCCCGCCTTCGCAGAACCCCATGACTGTATGATGGTTCATCGTTCTATGGTAAATCCGAAGAATGCCTATGGTTTTGATGATCCTAGTTTTGCAGACTTAAGGGCACAGGCCAAGAAGGACGGCTTTGAAAGTCTTGATGAAGCCGACGGCATGATCCGTGACGGGAATAAGGTGCGTGTTTATATGTATTCGCAGGCACCAATCTTTTCTATGGAGAAATTCACCGTCAAGCAAGGCGATGAGGTTACAGTGATCATCAGCAATATTGATGATGTGGATGATTTAACCCACGGCTTTACCCTGTCCAACTACGGCATTGCCATGGAAGTGCCGCCCCAAGGCAGCGCCTCTGTGACATTCAAAGCCGATGCTGCAGGTGTTCATTGGTTCTATTGCCAGTGGTTTTGTCATGCGCTTCATATGGAAATGCGTGGTCGTATGCTTGTTGAACCCGCATAAGGCGGTTATACATGCGCTCTGAATTAGCATATAAATTTTGGCATGCGGCGGGCATTATGCTCGCCGCATCATTTTTCCTATGCTCGCCTATGGAGGCTTCGGCTAAAGACATCAAGATTCTGAACAACCTGCAACAGGCCATAAATCAGGCGGCCTCAGGCGACAGAATTTTTCTTGCCCCCGGGACTTATGCTGGCCCACTCTTGCTGACAAAATCCCTGGACATCATTGGCGGAACTGGCGTGATTATTAAAGGACAGGGGCAGGGGAATGTCATCACTGTAAAATCTGCCGACGTAAGCCTGTCAGGATTGACCATAACGGGATCGGGCCTTCTTCTGGAAACGCAGGATTCAGGGATATTTTTGTCAAAAGAAGCCACCGGAGCCATTGTCGAAAATAATATCATAACAAATAATTTAATTGGGGTTTATATTTGGGGGGCGAAAAAAGCGCTGGTTAAGGATAATATCATCCGGGGCCGCCGCGATATGCACGTCAATGAGCGGGGTAACGGGGTGCAAATCTGGAATGCCCCAGGGGCCATTGTTGATGGCAATGATATACAATATGGCCGAGACGGTATCTTTGTCACCACAAGCCGTGACAATATATTCCAAAATAATAACATCCACGGCGTGCGCTTTGCCGTTCATTATATGTATACCAATAACAGCAAGGTGATAAACAACATCTCGAGGGGGAATAAAATTGGCTACGCTATTATGTTCTCAACCCACGTGGACGTCTTGGGCAATGAGTCGATCGGGGATAGCGATCGCGGCATCTTATTTAATTACGCCAACCACACCAACGTATGGGGAAATAGGGTTACGGGTGGATCGGAAAAATGTATATTCATCTATAATTCCAACAAGAATATAATTCGAGATAACCTATTGGCAAACTGTGCGATTGGCGTCCAATTTACGGCAGGTTCCGAAAGGAATGACATTTACGGCAATGCTTTTGTCGATAATAAAACCCAAGTGAAATATGTCGGCACCCGTTGGCTTGAATGGTCAAAAGATGGTCGGGGTAATTACTGGAGCGATAATGCGGCTTTTGATCTGGACGAAAATGGGATAGCTGATAATGTGTATCGACCCAATGATTTGACCGACCAAATTTTATGGCGTTACCCCTCGGCAAAACTCTTAATCAATAGCCCCGCCGTTCAAATATTGAAATGGGCGCAATCTGCCTTCCCCGCCTTGCATCCCGGCGGCGTCATTGATAGTGCCCCCTTAATGAAAATACCGAAAAGTATGACCCATGAATAACATCGAACTGACATCTATTACCAAAGAATATGGTAAAACCAAAGCTGTGAACCAGGTCGATCTTGCCGTCATCCCTGGGGAGTGCCTGGCCCTTGTCGGCCATAACGGGGCGGGGAAAAGCACCTTGATTAAGCTGGTTCTCGGATTGGTTAAACCGACAAGTGGCACAGTACGGGTGATGGGACTAAATCCTTTAGATTCCGCCTTTAATGCCCAGCGCCGGAACATCGGCTTCTTGCCAGAACAGGTTTTATTTCAAAATAACATGACAGGCCGCGAGACACTGGCCTTTTACGCCAGCTTAAAAGGAGCCTCAAAAAAGGGCTTAAGTGATTTATTTTACCGTACTGATCTTTTTTGGGCGGCAGACCACCGTATTGCCACCTATTCCAAAGGGATGAGACAACGGCTGGGCTTGGCACAGGCCTTAATTGGCACCCCCAAATTATTAATTCTGGATGAGCCGACATCAGGACTTGACCCTGCCTCGCGCCAGAATGTCTATGGCATTATTAACGAAATGAAGCTTGCCGGTGCGACCATCTTGATTTCATCCCATGCCTTGACCGAGCTTGACCACCGCATTGACCGCGTGGCCATATTGAACAAAGGACGGCTAGCAGCGCTGGGCACGAGCCGTGACTTGCGGCGTCATATTGGGCTTCCCTCAGAAATTAAAATTCAGGCCCCGGCAGACTCTATCAAGGCCTTAGCCCAGCATTTCGCCTCAAAATATCAAGATAAAGGCTTCCTCAATGGAGCAGCATATTTCACATGCCCCACCGAAGGAAAAGCGGCCTTTCTTAAAGAGCTTATGGCGCTGGACATCCCCATTACAGATGTCGAGGTAAATGATCCGAGCCTGGAACAGGTTTTTCTCGCCTACACACAGCAGGAGGCCCCGGAAAATGGATAAAATATGGACTCTCATCCTTAAGGAAGCCAGAGACGGTTTTAGAAACCGCTGGGTCATTATGATGACCCTGATCATGACAGGCCTTGCCCTTACCTTAAGCCTATTGGGCAGTGCGCCCACAGGAACCACGAGCGTTGAGCCTTTGGCGGTGATTGTGGTGAGCCTTTCTTCTTTAAGTATATTTTTCATCCCATTGATCGCATTACTCCTCTCCTATGATAGTGTGGTTGGCGAAGCGGAGCGGGGCACCTTAACCCTATTGCTCACCCACCCCATAAGCCGAACACAAGTGATTATTGGTAAATTTATAGGTCATTTATTTCTTTTAGCCGTCGCTATTATCATCGGCTATGGGGTCGCGGGGGTGACTGTTTCTGTCTCGGGTTCCTTAACGGGAGGGACGGGATTTGCGGGTCAAGAATGGCAAAGTTTTCTCAAGCTGCTCCTCTCCTCCGTTATCCTCGGCGCGGTTTTTTTAAGTATCGGTTACGTTATCAGTGCAGGGGCACGGGAGAGAGGCACGGCAGCGGCTCTTGCAATCGGAATTTGGCTTTTGTTCGTCCTGCTATATGACATGGCCCTACTCGCCCTACTGGCGTCCAACAGCGGCGGGGCCATTGATGGCAGTTTTGTCAAATGGCTCTTGTTGCTTAATCCGGCAGACAGCTACCGAATGTTTAACCTGACGTCTAGTAACGCCACCGCACTTTTGTCCGGCATGGCCGGTTTAAGTGCGGATAATCGTGCGCCCGATGCCAGCCTGATCTCGATCATGCTGTTATGGATTATAATACCCCTGATAACGGCCTGCGCCATTTTCAAAAGGAGGCAACTGTGAGACTTATTTTGTGCCTATTGGTATTTTTTGTAGCCGCCTGCCAAAAAGACGTCACGGTGCCAACCCCCGTTAAGCTCACCCGCGCGGCAGAAGGCCATTACTGCAATATGATCGTCATTGATCACCCCGGGCCGAAGGCACAGGTTTTTGAAAAGAACCAACCACAGGCGATATGGTTTAGCTCTGTGCGGGATGCGCTGGCCTATAAAATCTTGCCTGGTGAGGCACAACATGTTTTAGCCATTTATGTTCATGACATGGGGCGGGCCAAAAGCTGGAACAAGCCCCAGGATGACGGTATTTGGATCAAGGCTGAAGAGGCCTTCTATGTGATAGGAAGCACAAAACGCGGGGGCATGGGGGCCAAAGAGACCATTCCTTTCCGTGATAAAGATAAAGCCGATCAATTCGCTCATGATTTTGGCGGCAAGATTGTCGCCTATCGTGATATTCCGCCGGCGTATATTTTGGGGGATGAGGACGAGTATGATGCGGCAAAAAATTAACAGGCGACGTTTTATCACCATAAGTGCCGCCGCCGCAGGCGCTCTGATGTCGGGCCAAACGAAGGCAGCGGCGCAGGGGGCGGCACTTGTCCAGTGGCACGGGGCGGCACTGGGCGCAGAGGCACAGATTAACCTCTATACAAAACATCCCGCACAGGCGCAGGAGATATTCGCCATGTGCCAACTGGAAATCAGCCGATTAGAGAATATTTTCAGTCTTTACCGCAAAAATTCCGCCATAAACAGCCTGAATAAGCAGGGATATCTCGATGACCCTGATTTTGAATTCCTTGATTTATTGTCACGCTGCCTTTCTTGTTATCACCTCACGGGCGGGGCATTTGATGTGACAATACAGCCCCTCTGGACACTTTACGCCGATCATTTTTCACGGCCAAATGCCGATCCCGCCGGCCCTAGTCAAGACAGCATTAAGCAGACGTTAAAACTGGTCGGCTCTGATAAAATCCGCCTTGACCCTCGCCGCATTTCATTTGCCCAAAAAGGCATGGGAATTTCCCTCAACGGGGTGGCCCAAGGCTATATTACTGATCAGGTCACGAAACGGCTAAAGGCGGCTGGTTTTGAAAATATTCTGGTCTATATGGGGGAGACATACGCCATGGGTCATCATGACGATGGCCGGCCTTGGACTGCCGGCATATCATCACCGTTAAAAGACCATAAAATCATGATGACCATTCCCTTAGCCAACCAGGCCCTTGCCACATCAGGCGGCTATGGCAGTCCTTTTTCCAGCCAAAGTCACCTACACCATATTCTTGATCCTAAAACCGGGACGAGCGCATATCAGCATGGATCGGTGTCTGTGGTGGCAAAAGATACGACAACGGCGGATATGCTTTCAACGGCCTTTTATGTCCTACCTTTTGATAAAATATTAGGCCTATGGCCAAAATATCCTCAGCTTGAACGCGCCATATTCATCAGCTCTACAGGAAAAATACAAGAAATTTCCAAATCAGAACAAGGGATTTTATCTCTAAGATAGGGCCTTTAATTGTTGGTCATCTCTTGACTAATTATCCGCAAAATACTTTAAATCGCCATCACGGTCTTAACGTTTTGGTACGGACTTTATCGGGAAATTTAAAATGCATAACAAACATTAATATATTAACATTCTCATCATCGTCAGACATGGGCAACCCAATCACGCTATATTCTACATATGATTTCTGCGCCCACATTAATTTTCCGATATACCAATAGGGACGTTTTTCACTTACCAGCCAGTCATATCTATCCTTCAAATAAAACTCGCCTTTATAGATTTCACTCAAATATTTTCCTGTGATTTCCTGGCCCATTGCCTTCACAGTTTCGGTGCCGACTAATCTCATTTTATATCTTCTGGGATCATTCTCCACATCCACAAGCGTCAAACATGATAACAGATCGACAATATCAGCCGGATTCAAATTGGCCCGGGAGGGCATAAGCCGGTCTCCCTTAATATCAAGCCAATATTGATAGGCCTTCCGTAACGAAATATGTGGAAGTTCCTCTATGCTAGAAATTACATTAAACATCTACCCCTCCTGAATCCCTTCTAAACATAACGTCAACAGCCATAATAGCACACGACAAATCATGAAAAGTTAATAAATAATAAGAGCTTTAATATCAGCTAGGGTCTGCCTATATTAAATGCTCTTTTGTCTTCAAAAATCGAATATCAGCATTGTCTTCCTTCGCTTTATCTAACCGCCATGAATTGCGCGCGAGAAACACGGGAGAGCCGCTATGATCTTCGGCCATATTGGCTTTATTGCTTTCAATGAAGGCCTTCAATTTAATTTTGTCATCGCTTTCAACCCAAACAGCGGTATAAAGCGAGCTGCTTTCAAAACGGCAGGGCACATCATATTCCGTACGAATGCGATCGCCCATGACGTCAAACTGCAACATCCCCACAACCCCCACATACCATTCGGAGCCAATGAAAGGCTTGATTACGCGCGCGGCTCCTTCCTCGGCAAGCTGTTGTAAGGCACGGCCCAAATGTTTTGCCTTCATAGGATCATCCGGGCGCACGGTCTGAATATATTCTGGGGCAAAGCTTGGAATCCCTGTGAAGCGCAGGTCTTCCCCTTCGGTTAGGCTGTCGCCAATACGCAGATTTCCATGGTTGGGAATGCCAAAAATATCCCCAGGCCAGGCAACTTCTGCCAATTCCCGGTCTTGTGCCAAAAACATCACAGGATTATGTAAATTTACTATTTTTCCGTCACGAACCTGTTTTAACTTCATCCCGCGCGTGAACTTACCCGAGACCAAACGGAAAAAGGCAATACGGTCGCGATGTTTGGGATCCATATTGGCCTGAATCTTAAAAACAAAGCCGGAAACCTTATCCTCGTGTGGGTCAACGGCGCGGGTTGTTGTTTTAAATGTCCCTGGAAGAGGCGATCTCTTGCCAATGCCGTCCAAAAGCTCTCTGACGCCAAAATTATTAATGGCGCTGCCAAAATATACCGGCGTCAAGGTACCATCCAGATAAGCTTGCGCCTCAAAAGCCGGGCAAAGCTCCCTCACCATAGCAATATCTTCCCGGAGTTGAGCGAGCTGATCCGCCGGCAAAAGGCTATCCATTTTTGGATCATTAATACCCTCACAAACAATGCCTTCATCTGGACGGTCATTTTTGCTTTTTTCGATCAAGATAAGGCGATCGTTAATCAGGTCGTAACAGCCTTTGAAATCCCGCCCCATACCAATGGGCCAAGTCGCTGGTGTCACATCAAGGGCCAACTGTTGCTCGATAATATCCAAAAGTTCGAACGGATCCATGGATTCTCGGTCAAATTTATTGATAAATGTCGTTACAGGCATATCCCGAAGCCGGCAAACCTCAAATAATTTTCGGGTTTGCCCCTCGATACCTTTTGCGCCGTCTAAAACCATAATAGCACTATCCACGGCGGTTAAGACGCGGTAGGTATCTTCAGAAAAATCCTCATGGCCGGGCGTATCAAGCAGGTTAAACATATAGCCGTCATATTCGAATGACATCACGGAAGAAGCGACCGAAATGCCGCGCTCTTGCTCGACCTTCATCCAGTCGGATCTCGCCCGCCGACGCGCCCCGCGCGCCTTGACCTCCCCCGCCATCTGAATAGCGCCGCCAAATAAAAGCAGTTTTTCCGTCAGGGTGGTTTTGCCCGCATCCGGATGGGCAATGATGGCAAATGTCCGACGCCTGTCGACTTCGGTCTGTAAAATACTCATGGATTAGCCCATATCTTCAATTTATCTCTATAGCGCGGAATTTAAGGTCTTGCACATAAGAAGTACAGGATAATCGTTCCCGTGATAAAAAAGCAGAGGCAAATGCCCCTGCTTTCCTCTATCGCACCAGATATCATCTGGTCACTTCATTTAATGATACGCGAATGGTTTTTTATGTAACCCCAAATAACGATCCCGCAACATGGTACGCCGAGAAACCAAAGGATAATTTACGCCGGCCACGATCACAAAAGATGTATGAGAGCTGACCTCAAGGGGATCACCGTCCCAAATGACCAAATTAGCCCGTTTGCCTTTTTCAAGTGATCCAAAAGACTTATCAATCCCAAAAATTTGAGCCGGGCTAATGGTAATGGCTTCCAAGGCCCGTTCCCAGCTTAAGCCATGGGCCACGGCAAGGCCGGCCATTTGATAAAGCGCGGCGGCATTATGATTGACCGCCATACCACCGGGCGAAATGGCAAATTTTACGCCCGCCTCTTCCAAAAAAGCCGCGTTATGTAAAGTCGCGCCCATTTCGCCGAAACTACCTGGCAAATCATCCCGGGGATTTATAATCACGGGAATGTTCGATTTGGCCAATTCCCGCGCCACCTTCCATGATTCAACGGCCCCGCTCAAAATAAGATCGAGGTCATAGTCTTTTTTAAGGGCGATTGCTTGACGAATATCATCCTCACTATTGACCATTAAGACCAATTTCTGTTTGCCCTTGAGAACCGGCACCAAGGCTTCCATATTATAACCGGAAAGTAAAAAGTCCCTTGGCCCCTCCCCCTTCATAATACGGGCGCGGTTCTGATCATAATAGTTGACCTGATCAAGAATAAGCCGAATTTTACCCCAGGCCACGCTGCGGTTCCCGCCGTTAGCCGGATTGGCGATCATTGGCCCCTTGGCAAACACCATATCAGCCTTGCCCGTTAAGGAAATCACCACAGAAGAGCCGTAAAAAATCCCATCTGATTCCGAGGGCTGCGTAAGGGCATGGGTCACGCCCAGGCGCCGATTATCCGCCACAACGACAGAATTTGACTTAAGCCCATAACGCACATCAAAAGCCGCACCCAAGGGTGATTTTTTACCACTATGATCATTGGAATCCTCCGTCAGGGAAATTTCCGACAATGCCAGCCTGCTGCCGCTATGCATAGCGCCGGGTATAATAATTTTCCCCGTGGCATCGATCACTTTCGCCCCTTTTGGAATGGTAATATTCTTACCGATCGCCTTAATCAAACCATTCTCAATCAAGATGATGGCATTCTTCAAGGTGCCTTTTTTGCCTAGCGTATGAACGGTTCCGCCTTTGATCGCCAATATTTCTGCCCGTGCCATACCTGCCGCATATGATAGGATAACCACCGCAGCGATAAGTTTTTTCAAAAGAGAATATCTCATTGGTGCGCCCCTTTTTTATTTTGTCCCAATTCAAAATCACTTTGCCAATAGGTTTTCGGATCGTTACGATCATACATCAAGGCCCCATCGATAAAAACTTTTTCAGAAAGGCTATAGACGCTGAAAGGGTCCCCAGACCAGATGACCACATCGGCCATTTTACCCTTTTCCAGCGAGCCCGTTTTATCGGATATCCCCAAGGCTTTCGCCGCATTTAGGGTCAACCAGGTAAAAGCCTGTCCCTTGGTAAAATCAAGTCCAACACGCCTACCGGCGGCCCAGGCCTTGGCCGCTTCCTGATTTAAGCGTTGTATACCATTTGGATCATCAGAATGGACAATGGCACAGGCCTTGGCCGCAGCAACCATGGGAATATTTTCATCAATTCCATCAAAGGCTTCCAATTTAAAGCCCCACCAATCCGCCCACATGGCCGAACAGATATTTTCCTTTGCCAGGATGTCTGCAATTTTATAGCTTTCCACCGCATGATGGAATGCGGAAATATGATAGTGAAATTCATGGGCCATATTGATCATGGACACCATTTCATCGGCGCGGTAACAATGGTTATGAACCAAAATCTCGCCATTCAAAACGCCCATAAGCGTATCAAGCTCCAAATCTTGCATCGGGGCTATCACATCTTTTCCCGCTTTATAATCGCGATTGTAAGCCTCCCACTTATCCTTATACTCTTTTGCTTTGATCCAGGCCTTCCGATAACCCGCCATATTGGCCATTCGGGTCGCAGGCCCGCCCTTTTCACCGTAAACCCGTTTTGGATTTTCGCCGCAGGCCATTTTAAGGCTATAGGGCGCGCCTGGAAATTTCATGCCCTCCGCTGTCAGGCTTGGGACATTTTTTATGGTCACGCCGCGCCCGCCGATCAGGTTGGCTGACCCTGGTAAAATCTGTATGGTCGTCACGCCGCCCGCAATGGCCCGTGAAAAACCGGGATCTTGCGGCCAAAGAGAATGTTCCGCCCAGACGTCGGCCGTTACCGGCCGTGTTGCCTCATTGCCATCTGATAATGATTTCTGGTGCGGCGAGGCATAAACGCCAAGATGAGAATGAACATCAATGATCCCCGGCGTCACCCATTTTCCCGTGCCATCAATGATCTGCGCGCCGTAAGGGGTTTTTATTTCTGTTCCGACCGCCACGATCTTTCCGTGAGACATCAAGACCGAGGCATGATTAAGCTGTTCCCCGGTTCCGGTGAGAACGGTGGCATTTTTAATCATGACCGTAACAGATGGAAAGGGCTTATAAGTGCTGGGATAAGGGTTTTTATCAATGACAACCATGGGCAATCTTGCTTCAGCCGGCTTGCCTTTTTCATCTTGGGCTACTTTATCATCTTGGGTTACTTTATCTTGAGCGGCAGCCCCCATGGTCATGGCGGCGATGATACCCCCGCAAACTAACGTCGTAATTTTTTGCTGTACTATATTCATGATTATCCCGTTGTTATTATCCCGTTGTTGAAATTGTCATGATGACATTTATTATACTTTCATGACAGACGTTAGCAGACTATCATTGATGGATCAAATAACAAAATAATGAGGAATATGACATGAAAAGAAGAAAATTTTTCAACGTAATTGGTCTTGGTGCTTTTTTAGCGACATCTTTGGGCATAACAAAGACGGTTGCCGCAGCGACGCCTGATACCGTCAGCGGAAAAATAGACCGCCGTTTGAAGGAACTCGGCATAAGTTTGCCAGATGCCCCAAACCCAATGGCCGCCTATACGTCTTTTCGCATTAGCGGAAATCATCTTTATATCGCTGGGCAAGGCCCTATTCATACTGCCGAGAACCCCGGCCTCGGGCGAGTTGGGGACAGCCTTACCACCGAACAGGGCTATCACGCGGCACGAACGACGGGGTTAAATATTCTTGCCCAACTTAAAAAGGCCTGTCATGGTGATCTGGATCGCGTTGTCCAATGCCTTCAAATTCAAGGCGTTGTAAAATGCACCGATGACTATAAAGACTCCCCAAAAGTCATTAACGGCGCATCTGAGTTATTTAGGGACGTCTTTGGCGAAAAAGGCCTTGGGGCGCGGGCAGCCTTAGGGACGAACGCACTGCCCATGGATATTGCCTGTGAAATCATATCCATATGGGAAATCAGGCTATAAGCAATAATACCCTTACAGAATCTGTTACCTTACTGGCGTAGCAGAAATGCGGCCTCTGTTTGCCCGGCGATCGCGGCGGGGCTGTTGCACCTGATAGGCTTGGGCGCAATGTTCTGGGCAATAAGGAAAAGTGGGATTAGATTCTTTGCCGCAGAAATGAAAATTAGCTTCTCCGGGATGACCGATGGGCCATTTGCACATTCTTTCTCTCAATTCTAAAAGAGAGACTTTGCCAGTAGACATTTTGGTTTTTACGGGTGCGTCTTTCTTTTCAACCGCCTTCTTAACCTTCTTTTTCGCGTCGCTTTTGACAGGTGATGGGCGTGAGGCAAGATTCATCCGGTGCGCTTTGCCAATAACGGCATTACGTGTCACGCCCTCGGCAAGGGCCGTTGCAATCTGGCTCGCACTTAAGCCCTTGTCCCAAAGTTCGCGTAACTTCGCGACCCGTTCATCTGTCCATGCCATAATTCAAAATCCTTTACGTCATCCTGTTCTCAGCATCATAATAGCGCATAGAGAAGTCCGTTGTCTATTCTTCTGTTTAAGAAAGGTCAAGTTCCGAATGCTTGCAGTAGATGATTTTCTACTGTAAAAGCAGTCCAATCAACAGATAAAAGAACGATACGAGTAAAAATCATGGAAACCAAGGCAACAATTGGCCAAAATCTGCCCCCTTACGGCGTAAAAAGAATCGGCCGAATAAATTGGCTTGGGGTTTGGACACTTTATACTAAAGAAGTGCGCCGTTTTCTTAAGGTTGTTGGGCAAACAGTCTTCTCCCCCGTGATCACAACGGCACTTTTCATGACGATCTTTACCATTGCTCTTGGCGGGGGACGCCCGCCCACGGGTGATATCCCTTTTGCGCTTTTTCTTGCCCCCGGGCTTGTGATTATGGCGATTTTACAAAATTCTTTCGCTAATACGATCTCCAGCCTGATGACCTCCAAAATGCAAGGGAATATTATTGACCTCCTTCTTGCCCCCATTGGGCCAGCCGAAATGACATTGGCCATTACTTTGGCCGCCGTGACCCGTGCCGCCCTTGTGGGAATTTCTGTTACACTCTCCATGTTTTTCTTTGTGGATATAACTTTTTCCCATATTTGGGCGTTACTCTATTTTGGGTTTTCTGCGGCGATTATGCTTGCTTTGCTCGGCCTTATCGCCGGTATATGGGCAGAAAAATGGGAACAAAGCGCGAGCATTACAAATTTTGTCATCGTGCCATTGTCCTTCTTGTCCGGCACCTTTTACTCCATCGACCGCTTGCCTGGCATATGGCATCATATAAGTCAAATTAATCCCTTTTTTTATCTGATCGATGGGTTTAGATATGGCATAATCAATCATGCAGATGGCAATCTTATGGTCGGCATCATATATTGTGCTCTGCTGAATATTTTGTTGGGGCTAACCTGTTACCGTATGTTCCATTCAGGTTATAAATTACGACCATAAGTCCCTTGACGCCCGTTGTTATATTGACAGCTCAGGTTAGAATAGAGATATTCTGCCGTAAAAGTAATGATAAAGAATAGTAAAATAGAGAATAAAATGAAAAACAGCCGCAACGACAATAAGGAAGAACATATCATTCCGCCCGTCTTGCCAACCTATGCGAGAGCAGATATCGCCATTGAATATGGTAAAGGCGTTTATGCCTATGATCAAAATGATAAAGAATATCTGGATTTTGGGAGTGGTGTTGGTGTCAATAGCCTTGGTTTTTGTCACCCAGAATTAGTTAAGACCATAACAGAACAAGCGAATAAAGTGTGGCATACGTCCAATCTTTACCGCATCCCCGGTCAGGAAAAACTGGCAAAGCGACTTGCTGACAACAGTTTTGCCGACACCATGTTTTTCACAAATTCAGGGGCAGAGGCCGTTGAATGTGCCATAAAAATGGCCCGAAAATATCATTTCGAAAAAGGCCATCCTGAGCGTTATCGGATCATAACTTTTGAGGGATGCTTCCACGGCAGGACACTCGCCACCATATCAGCCTCTGGTCAGGAAAAAATGATCACAGGATTTGGCCCTCTGCTTGAAGGCTTTGATCGCGTGCCTTTCTATCGCAATATGATCAAAGTTGAGAAGGCCATCACCCATAACACCGCCGCCATTATGATTGAACCTGTCTTGGGCGAAGGCGGCATTAAGCAAGTGTCACGGGATAATATGCACGTCCTCAGAGAATTATGCGACAAGCACGGCATTCTGCTGATTCTCGATGAAGTTCAGTGCGGTATGGGCCGTACCGACAAGCTTTTTGCCTATCAACATAGTAAAATTACGCCGGATATTCTCTGCACCGCAAAGGGTATCGGCGGCGGGTTTCCCTTGGGCGCTTGTCTTGCCACCGAAGACGTGGGCCATGCCATGACCGTTGGCAGCCACGGGTCGACTTACGGCGGCAATCCTATGGCCATGGCAATCGGCAATAAAGTGCTGGATATTTTGCTGGCCGACGGCTTTCTGGAACAAGTCGAAAAAATGTCATATGACCTTAGAAAAAAATTGATGACACTACGCAATAAACATCCCAAAGTTATTGAGCTTGTCAGAGGTGTTGGCCTGATGCTTGGCCTTAAGATTACCGTGGAGCCGTCTCTCTTTGTCGCAAAGGCATTGGCCCAAGGCTTGCTCGTTATTGCGGCCTCGGATAATGTGGTTCGGCTTTTGCCCCCATTGATTATCGAAACGAAACATATTGACGAAGCGTGCCAAAAAATAGATCTCATATGTCAAGAGATAGAGAAAGACTTGCCGTCCCCGCAACCCGAAGAAGAATGATCGACTTAAAACTAGTGATATAATCATGAGAAGCTTTAAATTAAAAGATCCTTATCGGCATTTTCTGGACCTTGCTGCCCTCGAGCCTGCTGACGCGCGAGACATCATTGAAAAAGCCAAGGCCCTTAAAACCATAACCACGGAAGAAGGTCATGGAAAGGGCTATGTCCATCCTGACCGACCTTTGGCGGATAAAAGCCTTGCTATGGTGTTTGAAAAGCCCTCGACCAGAACGCGCGTTTCTTTTGAAATGTCCATGCATCAATTGGGCGGAACAGCCATTGTCCTGCAGGGCAACGATATGCAGCTTGGTCGCGGCGAACCCCTGTCCGATACGGCGCAAGTGCTGTCCGGATTTGTCGATGCGGTCATGCTGCGGGCGGACAGTCATGAATCGCTCTTGGAAATGGCTGCGTTTGCCACCGTTCCGGTGATTAATGCACTGACCGATTTTTCACACCCCTGTCAAGTCATGGCAGATGTGCTCACCTATGAAGAGCATCGCGGGCCGATCAAGGGGAAAAAAATAGCCTGGTCTGGTGATGGAAATAACGTCGCCGTCTCATGGATACATGCCGCCATATTATTTGACTGTGAACTTGTCCTTGCCTGCCCAGCGGAATTCAGCCCGCCGACACAAGTCTTACAATGGGCCAAAAATAACGGCGGAAAAGTAACGTTAACCCATGACCCAAAAGAGGCTGCAAAAGACGCCGACTGTATCATCACCGATACCTGGGTATCCATGGGGGATAAGAATGTCGAGGAACGTATCACCATATTAACCCCTTATCAGGTCAATAAAAACCTTGTTCGCTTGTCTCATAAAGAGAGCATTTTTATGCATTGCCTGCCGGCACATCGGGGCGAAGAAGTCACAGATGAGGTGATTGACGGGCCGCGATCGGTCATTTGGGACGAGGCAGAAAATCGCCTGCATATACAAAAAAGCATTCTCATGTGGTGTTTTGGGAAATAATAATGAAACCGCTATATCGCGACCAATGTCTCGCCTTTCAAATTGAGAAACAAGATATCAAAGGCCGCATTATTCGGCTGGACAAGCCCCTTAATGATCTCTTCAAAAGCCTTGATTATGCTGATTATGTCAAGAAGGAACTGGGCCAAGCCATGGCACTGACCGCTATGCTGGGTAGCCTGATGAAATTTGAAGGCATCCTGACATTACAGATAAAAACAGACGGTTTGATACGTGGTTTAGTCAGCGATTTTTCGACCGATGGCAACGGCTCTGGCGTCGTGCGCGGTTATGTGGGGCTGGAAGAAGATTTGCCGGCAAATACGCCAGTTCTGGGCAAGGGCCAAATGATGGTCACGATGGATCAAGGCAAATATATGGCCCGATACCAAGGCATCGTAAAACTTGAACAAAATAGTTTAAAAAAATCCGCGCAGGAATATTTCCTCACCTCCGAACAACTGCCGACCTGCCTTATGATAACTTGTGATAAAAACCACCAAGGTGACTGGACAGCAGCAGCCATTATGATCCAACATCTGGCCCGAAATTCCAAAGAGTCCCCCCTTACCGAGGCGGAAGAGAAAGACCATTGGAATACCGCGACTATTTTACTCTCTAGCGTAAAAAAGGAAGAACTACTCGACAAGACATTGTCTTATCAGGATCTTTTAATCCGGCTCTATCATGAAAGCGGGGTTCGCCTCTTTACTGCCACAGAAATCAATGGGGGCTGCCGATGTTCCGATGAAAAGCTCCGTCAGGTTCTCGCCAACTTTCATACCAAGGAGCTGGAAGATATGGCAAAGGACGGCGTTATTACGATGACCTGCGAATTTTGCCATACAGCCCATAAATTTGCGCTCAAAAAACTCATCAACTAAATGTCAAACTAGCCTCAAATTTTCCTAAATCCCTTTCAGGATAGCCCCATCACAAGCAATGGCCTGCCCCGTGATATAGGCGGCGCGATCAGAACAGAGAAAGGACACCAGATCCCCCAATTCTTCGGGCCGTCCCAACCGGTTTGCGGGTATCATTGCCGCAACTTTGTCCAAGTCAAGGCCCATTTCCGTCAGGCGGTCTGTTAAAATAAAACCAGGCATAACAGCATTAATCGTTACGCCATATTGAGCAACCTCGTTGGCCACACTATTAATCAAACCATGTATTCCCGCCCGTAGAGCATTGGAATATAATAGGTCGGCTACTGGTTCTTTCGCTGCGAAGGATGTTATAACGACCACCCTGCCCCATCCCTTTTTTTTCATAGGCTCCAGAAATGCCGTCAGCATCTCTATGGTAAAATGAAAGAGCTGATCTGTTGCCTCCCGCCAACCATCTGGTGTTGTTTCCGCGAATATCGCGGGCTTTGGCCCTCCTGTATTTATCACCAAGATATCTGGGTTCCCAATGGTATCTCGCGTCTTTTCAATACAGCTTAGAACCTCCGTTCGGTCCGACAAATCCGCGATGATCGGCACCGCCCCTATTGCTTGTGCAGCCTTGATCACGGTGGCTTCTGTTCGCGCCGCAATGGCAAGCTTTACCCCTTCTCGGCTCAAAGATTCTGCGCTGGCAAAACCCAACCCCTTTGAGCCACCAGTAACAAGAGCTGTCCGTCCTTTAAGTGCTAAATCCATAAAAAATTCTCCTATTCCGTCATCCAGCGCGTGAATATTTCTGAGGTTTCTCTGACCTTGGGCCGCACGGCTTTTATGGGATGGCCAAGATAAATAAAACCCACCAATTCTGACCCTGTATCAAAGCCCAAAGCCTCAACCGTTTTCGGGTCATAGGTTAGGCCGCCCGTACGCCATATGGCACTTAATCCCAGTTCCGAGGCGGCCAGTAATATATTCTGGCAGGCCGCAGATACCGATGCCACATTCTCCTTCATGAGGGCTTTTGGCACATGGGGCTTCGCCGCCGCAGCAGCGATGATAGCAGGCGCCCGAAAGGGCTTCTCACGGATTTTTTTAAGGAGCTGTATATTCTTCTCGTCAAGGGGGTTTTCTTTATTCTGGATCATGTCTGTCTTTAAACGTTCCGCCATAATATCCCCCAGCTTATGACGCCCCGCGCCCTGTATCACAAGAAAACGCCAAGGGTTTGTCGCCCGATGAACCGGCGTACATACGGCGGCATCAAGAATTTTCCTGATATGCTCCTGCGCCACATCCCTATCGGACATGATCGCACAACTGCTTCTTGTTTTAATGGCTTCGATCACAGACATTAAATCCCTTTCAACTTTCCATGACGGTCAACAACCGCCCCAAAAATTCATCACAGGACGCCATTTCAGATTGGGCAATATATTCATCAGCCCGATGGGCCTGAAGAATGCTGCCCGGCCCGCAAACCACTGTAGGAACCCCGCCCGTGGCCTGAAACAAGCCCGCCTCCGTCCCGTAAGAAACAACGCTGACCTTATTCTGATTGGCCAGGGAAAGCACCAAGGTTTCTGCTGAAGACCCCGTTTCTGGCAACAAGGGCGGCACTTGTGATAAGATATCCGTTTCTACCCGCGCCTTCTCTTTATTTATTTTTTTCATAGCTGGCAAAATATGGGCCTGCACGTGGGTGGTAAAACGTTTGAGAACTTCATCAGCCTCCGGACCAGGTATCGGCCTGAAATCCCACTCAAATTCACAATAGGACGGCGTAATATTAGAGGCCGTCCCGCCCTTGATCCGGCCCACATGAATGGTCGTATAGGGTGGATCGAACCCCTCAACCAAAGGCCTGCGCCCTTTCATTTCCTGGCCTAAGTCAGTCAAAAATTTGATCATTTCCGCCGCAAAGGCAATGGCATTCAGCCCCCTATCCGTGCTGGAATGCGCTTCTTGTCCATAAATTCTGGTGAGAAGACAAAAGATACCTTTATGGGAATTGACCACCTTCATGTTGGTTGGCTCGCCCACGATGCAGGCCCGTGGCCGAGCCGGCATGGCCTTCACATGTTCAATAAGGCTCATCACGCCCGTACAGCCAACTTCTTCGTCATAGGACAAGGCAAGATGCAGCGGCTCTCTTAACTCACTTTGGACAAATTTTGGGACGGCGGCAAGAGCGCAGGCAATGAAGCCCTTCATATCGCAGGCCCCCCGGCCATATAATTTTCCGCCACTTTCCACCAGATCAAAAGGGTCATGAGACCAATTTTGATCTGTCACAGGAACCACATCCGTATGGCCAGATAACATAATGCCGGAAATATCTTCCGGGCCAATTGTCGCCAGCAAATTCGCCTTGGTTTTCTCTGAATTATAAAAAACTGTGCTGGGGACGCCCTGCCCCTTCAAATATTCTGTTACAAATTCTATTAAGGCGAGATTGGATTTCCAGCTGGTCGTATCAAACGAGATAAGCTTTGCCAGCATATGACGTGAATTATCGTCTTTCATAAATCCATGCCTTCCAACATTGAGAGGAGAAAAAGCCCAAATACCGACCGAAAACAAACCAATTCCAGGTCATCCCTTATGGGGGTCAAAGGTTCCCACAACGGCCAAAAATTCACGCCGCGTTTTGTCATCATCCCGAAAGGCACCCACCATACGGCTTGTCACCATAGAAACCCCATGAGCATGCACCCCGCGCGTCGACATACATTGATGGGTTGCCTGAATAATAACGCCAACCCCCAGGGGTTCTAAAACATCATGAATACAATCCGCGACTTGAGCCGTCATTTTTTCCTGTACCTGAAGCCGTTTTGCATATGTTTCCACGATGCGGGCAAGCTTGCTGATCCCGACAACTTTTTTATTGGGCAAATAGCCCACATGGGCCCGGCCAATGATCGGGGCCATATGGTGTTCACAGTGAGATTCAAACGGAATATCCCGCAAAACGATCATCTCATCATAGCCGCAGACTTCTTCGAACGTCCGCGATAGAATTTTCTGGGGATCTTCCCCATAACCCCGAAAAAATTCACCATAAGCCTTCACAACCCGCGACGGCGTATCACGAAGGCCTTCGCGCGTGGGATCATCCCCCGCCCAGCGAAGCAACGTACGAACCGCCTCCTCTGCGTCTTGTTGTGTCGGCTTCTTTATACCCATATTCTGCGTTTTTTCTGTCACAAGATTAATTTCCTAAAAAATTAGTTTCCAAAAGCTTAGTTTAATGTATGAGACCCATAGGGGCTATCCAATGAGAAAGCCGGAATGTCCACATCAAATGATTTGCCATCCTTTTGATGCATTCTATAATAGCCCACCATAAATCCGGATGACGTCCCAAGGGGCGCACCGCTCGTATATTCAAAAACAAAACCCGGTTCTATGACCGGCTGTTCGCCGACAACGCCGTCCCCCCGCACCTCTTCTGTTCGCCCGAGGGAGTCGGTAATGCGCCAATAACGGGTTTTAAGCTGAATTGTCGCATCCCCGAGATTTTCAATCCGAACCTGATACGCCCAGAAATAACGATTTTCTTCTGGCTCTGATTCTTCTTCCAGATAAAAAGGTTGCACAGATACCCTGACATCATGCGTGATTGCCTCATATGCCTTGTCACTCATCTTAATGAAATCTATATTATCATCCGTCATCTGTCTCGTCCTAGGCCTTTATGCCTGCCATATGGGCGGCCTTCTTCAGGTCTTCAATCAAATCGTCCGGATGCTCTAGCCCCACGGACAAGCGCAGCAAACCTTCTGTTATACCATTCTCTAATCTAACGGCCTCAGGAACACTCGCGTGCGTTGTACTGGCCGGATGGGTCATTAAGCTTTTTGCATCTCCGATATTATTAGATATATCAATAATTTCCAAGGCATTAAGGAATTTAAAGGCCATATCGCGCCCGCCAGGTACCTGCAGCGCAATAATACTGCCGCCCATGGTCATTTGCTTCATGGCAAGGTCATGTTGGGCAAAATCTGCGCGCCCCGGGTATTTCACAAAATCAAAGTCTGTAATGTCTGACAAAGAATCCGCCAGCTTAGCCGCATTTGTGCACATACGTTCCACGCGCAAATCAAGGGTTTCCAACCCTTTCAGCATCACCCAAGCATTGAATGGACTGATATTCGGCCCCGTATTCCGCAAAAAGGGCAAAATGGTTTCCTGCATAAGCGCCTCATTGGTCAGGATACAGCCGCCAAGGCAGCGGCCCTGCCCATCAATATGTTTGGTCGCGGAATAGATCACCACATCGGCCCCCATGTGCAATGGTTTTTGCAAAACAGGCGTGGCAAAGACATTATCCACCACCAGCTTCGCGCCATTTTCATGAGACAGCGCGGCGACAAAAGCGATGTCAACCACATCTAAGGTGGGATTCGCCGGCGTTTCGATAAATACCGCCGCCGTATTTGGGCGGAAGGCCGCCTTCCACGCAGTATGATCTGAGCCATCCACAAGGGTAAAATCCACACCGAATTTAGGCATCAGCGTCTCAATAACATAGCGGCAAGAGCCAAAGAGCGCGCGGCTCGCCACCACATGGTCGCCAACCTTGACTAGGGACAACATGGCCGCCGTAACCGCCGCCATACCCGTGGCCGTAGAGCGTGCCACCTCCGCTCCTTCAATCAGAGCCATTTTATCCTCAAACATGGCCGCCGTGGGATTCCGGAGCCGTGAATAGGTATAGCCCTCTTGATCACCGGTAAAGCGGGCCGCCGCATCCTCTGCGCAGTCATAGGCATAACCAGATGTCATGAAAATGGCCTCAGAGGTTTCCCCCATCTCGCTCCGCCATGTGCCGCCCCTGACCAATTGAGTCTGTAGCCGCCATTTGGACGTCAGGTCACGGTTTTGTCCGCTATCTCTTTTCATACTCTCACACTTCCTTTATATACTTAAAATATATAGTGACTTGGTACCGAGTAATGACGCTATCGTCAAGAAAAGCCATCACTATTTGTAATTATAACGTTTAATGTTAATATAAAATAAGTCTTTTTTGCGTTTAATGCGAACAAGAAAAATAATAAAGAGAGCACTATGATTCCTGTTATCCTTTCCGGCGGGTCCGGTTCGCGGCTTTGGCCCTTATCGCGGTCCATGTATCCCAAACAATTTTTGGCCATGAATAGCGAATTTTCCATGTTTCAGGAGACGTTGCGGCGCTTGAGCGGCCTTGAGTATAAGCCCCCAATTGTAATCTGCAATGCCGATCATCGGTTTCTGGCAGCGGAAAAATTACGCGAAATGGCTGTCACGCCCCAATCGATCATTCTGGAACCTATGGGACGCAATACCGCGCCAGCCATTGCCGTGACCGCACTCTGCGCCCTTGAAAAAGAAGAAGACCCCCTACTTCTTGTCCTGCCAGCTGACCATGTCATAAGTGAAAAGGCCCATTTTCATGCCGCCATCGCCTGCGCAGAAAAATTGGCCGAGGCCGGCGCACTGGTGACGTTTGGCATCGTGCCGAACCAGCCGCATACAGGATATGGTTATATCAAACGGGGCGGCCATGAAACGAACGGCGGCTATAATGTGGAAGAATTTGTTGAAAAACCGGATGAGGAAAAAGCCGCCAAGCTCTTGCAAAGCGGTGATTACCTCTGGAACAGTGGCATGTTCATGTTTCGCGCCAGTCGTTTCTTAGAAGAATTGGAAAAATTTGCTCCAGACGTCTTGCGCCACGCTCAATTGGCTTATGAAGCGGCGGCAGAAGATTTTGATTTCACGCGTCTTGACGCGGAAAAATTCGCAAAATGCCCTGGCATCTCCATCGACTATGCGGTTATGGAACATACGCGGGATGCTCGGGTTGTGCCCCTTGATGCGGGTTGGAGCGATATTGGCTCTTGGGCATCTCTCTGGGATGTCTGTGACAAGGACGACAATGGGAACAGCCTGAAGGGTGATATCATGACAACCGACACAAGCGACAGCTATATCATATCGGAAAATAAGTTGGTAACGACGGTCGGCGTAGATAACCTTATTATTGTCGATACCAAAGATGCGCTCTTGGTGGCGCGTAAAGACAGATCAGAAGACGTGAAAAAAATCGTCGAAGAGCTTAAAGCACAGAACCGGCCCGAAACGGCCCTCCACCGCGAAGTTTACCGCCCTTGGGGGAAATATGACAGTATCGGATTTGGCGACCGCGATCAGGTCAAACGGATCACGGTCAATCCCGGCGCAAAATTATCCCTACAAATGCACCACCACCGCGCCGAACATTGGATTGTGGTCAAGGGCAGCGCACGGGTGACAAAGGGCGAGGAGACCTTCATGATCAATGAAAATGAGTCCACCTTCATCCCTATAGGCACCATCCACGCCCTCGAGAACCCCGGCGTCATTCCACTCGAAATGATCGAAGTCCAATCAGGAAGTTACCTCGGCGAGGATGACATCGTCCGATTTGAGGATAAATACGGACGGGCTTAGGCTATTGAGGAAGGCAGAAAAAAATTCAAAATAATTTATGGGCCCGAATCATTTATGTGCAATAATTTTTTCGGTGAAGAGATAGTCCTTTAATTCCTTGTCAAAGGCAAAATCTTTGCGCCTGATCCATTCGAGAACCATGGCGGCATGTTCTTTTTCTTCGTCACGGTTATGGGCCAGGATCGCTTTAAGGTCAGGATCTTTACAGGCATCAACGCGCTGATTATACCAATCGACGGCCTCCAATTCCTCCATCAATGACACAATAGCCCGATGCATGTCTCTCGTTTCATCAGAAAGTTCTTCAATAGGTTCGTGATAACCTTCGTTCGCCATGGCGCAATCCTTTATATTAATTGTTTTAAAGTTTATAGAAATAAAGATACCGGATTTTTTTATAGTATCTAGTGTCCTTTACCCATGATCATTTTCTCGCCTTTTTCTGTGGCGTAGAGGGCGTAGACTTCTTTTTGTTTGAGGGGCCTTTTCCAGTTGGTGTCTTCGCTCAAAATGGTGATGGCTTTTTCTTTGGTGATTGTTTTAACATTCTCACTTTCCAGGTTTCCGTAGATCAATTCAATGAGGCCACTTGTCAATAATTTCTGGGCCGCTTTTTTAATGGCCTTGGGGTCATGGCCGATGCCTGTCTCTATAAGATAATCGTCATAGGCGATAACTTCCCAAAGGCAATAATAATCGTCGGAAACCATATCGACAATATATTTATCCAAATCTGATAATTTCATAGCTTAGCCCCGTAATAATACCAATATCGCGTCGGTTTTTTCTTGCATCAAGGCCATGTCGCCCCGTGATTCTACATTGAGGCGCACCACGGGCTCGGTGTTGGAACTGCGCAAATTAAAACGCCAATCCTCATATTCTACGCTGATGCCATCCGTATAATCGATGTTTTTTGCCCCGTCCTGATAGGCCGATAACACGCGGGCGATGGCGGCTTTTGGGTCGCCCAGCTTGCTATTGATTTCGCCCGAAGCGGGGAACTTGGCGATACGTTCTTTGACCATCTGTGACAAAGGCATTTTCTTAACGCAAAGCATCTCGGCGATCAGCATCCACGGAATCATACCGCTGTCGCAATAGAAAAAGTCGCGGAAATAATGGTGGGCGCTCATTTCCCCGCCGTAAATGGCGTCAACCTTGCGCATTTTTTCCTTCATAAAGGCATGGCCTGTCTTGGACAAAACGGGCGTGCCGCCGGCTTCCGTCACCAGATCAATGGTATTCCATGTCATGCGGGGATCATGGATAATTTTCGCCCCTTTATGTTTTTGCAAGAAGGCCTCGCCCAGCAAACCCACAATATAATATCCCTCAATAAAGTCGCCATTTTCATCAAACAGGAAACAACGATCAAAATCACCGTCCCACGCAATGCCCATATCAGCGCCATGTTTTAAGACAGCGTCCCGGGTATCCTGCCGATTTTCCACAAGCAGAGGGTTTGGGATACCATGGGGGAAATTGCCGTCCGCCTCATGATGCACCTTGATAAAGTCAATGGGGATTTTTTTTCCCGCAAAGGCCTTCTCAAGGGCGTCAACCACATGCCCCGCCGACCCATTGCCCGAATTCACTACTAATTTAAGCGGCGTGATATTCGCCGGGTCAATATAGGTCATCAGATGATCCACATAGGCGCCGAGAACAGACGCGATCGTTAAGCTGCCCCGCGTCCCAATCGGCGGAAAATTATTTTCTTCGGCTAGTCGTTGAATATCGAACAGGCCCGTATCGCCGCTGATGGGTTTTGATCCCTCCCGCACCAGTTTTAAACCATTATAATCCATCGGGTTATGGCTCGCCGTGACCTCTACGCCGCCATCCATTTTTAAGTAAGAAGTGGCGAAATAAATTTCCTCAGTCCCTGTCATGCCAATATCGGTAACATGAACGCCAGAATCGCGCAAACCTTCGCTCAAGGCATTTTTCAAGCCTTCAGAAGTGAGGCGAATATCCCCGCCGACCACGATGTTTTTCGGCTCTAAAAACTGACCAAAAGCGCGGCCAATGCGGTAGACAATATCTTCGTTAAGTTCCGTGCCCAATTGGCCCCGAATATCGTAGGCTTTGAAACAGGTAAGCTTCGTCATCATTTTGGCTCCATAATTTTCTGGTTATAAGCCTCTTCAATAACCTAATTATGGGCGCGAATAAACTCTTTTACCTTCGGCGCGATGAGATTGCGCCATTTACTGCCGTTAAAGATACCAAAATGACCGACGTTTTTCTGCTCATAATGCAGCTTCATATGGCTGGGGATATTGGAGCAAATCTCATGGGCCGCTTTTGTCTGACCAATACCTGAGATGTCATCAAGCTCACCCTCAACAGTCATCAGGGCCGTTTTTGTAATGGCGTGGGTATCCACCGCGCGGCCTTGAGAGACCATTTCACCCTTAGGCAGCAAATGTTTCTGAAACACCACATCAACTGTTTGCAGGAAATATTCCGCAGGCAAATCCATGACCGCCAGATATTCCTCGTAAAATACCCGGTGCTTATCTACGCTTTCGTCATCCCCCTGCACCAGATGGTCGAACATTTTCCGGTGAGCTTCCACATGGTCTTCCATGTTCATATTCAGGAAGGCAGACAATTGAAGGAAGCCAGGATATACGATCCTCATGCAGCCTTTGTTGGGCCAGGGCACATGGTAGGTCACATTCTTTTTGAACCACTCCAGGCTACGTTCCGCACTCAATTGATTGACCTCTGTCGGGCATTTTCTGGTATCAATAGGCCCGCCCATCAATGTCATAGAGGCTGGCACCGCCGGGTTATCTTCTGCAGACATAAGGGATACGGCAGCAAGCACGGGAACTGACGGTTGGCAAACCGCCAAAACATGGGTATTTGGCCCTAAAAGCTCTATCATCTCGATAAGATATTCAATATAATCATCAAGGTCGAATTTACCCTTAAAAAGCGGCACATCGCGGGCATCATTCCAGTCGGTTATATAAACCTTATGATCTGGCAACAGGGTCTCCACCGTGCCGCGTAGCAGGGTCGCATAATGACCCGACAGCGGGGCAACGATAAGAAGCTTTGGATCATCATTTTCGATGGCCCGCTTAAAATGCTTCAAATTACAGAAAGGCTTTACAAGAATATTATGTTCTTGGATTGCCACCACTTCCCCGTCAATGAGGGTCTCTGTCAGGCCGAATTTCGGCTTGCCATACCGCCTTGTCACAAGCTCCATGACATCACAAGCCGAAGATATTTGCTTTGCCCCCGGCAGATATGACAGGGGATTATATGGGTTGGTCAACGCCTGCTGCGTCATATCGACGGCATATCTTGCAGGTGCGAATAAACTGTGCTGAAACTCGTACATATGATACAGCATAAAAATGTCCTTTTTGCCCTAAAATCATTATTATCCTACATTCTTATTAACATAAGAATAAGATTATTATCCACGATACTAGACATAAGCGTAGTTGCGCCGCAACATAAAACATGCAAAACTATTTTTATAATGACAGAACGCCGCCATAAAGAAGAGGTATAAAATGGAAAAACGTCACCTAATTGGCCGCACAGCCCTCATCTCAGGCTCCACCAGCGGCATAGGCTTAGGCATTGCCGAGTCCATGGCAGCTGCCGGGGCTAATATTATTTTAAACGGGCTGGGCAATTTGGATCACATTGAAGCCACCCGCGCTAAGATAGCCGCTCAATACGGCGTTGACGTGATCTATGACGGGGCCAATATGTTAAGGGCCGATGAAATCTCCGCGATGATCAGGGCGGCTGGCGCAAAATTTGGCGCGGTGGATATTCTGGTGAATAATGCGGGCATTCAACATGTGGCGGCCATTGATGATTTTCCCGATGACAAATGGCAGGCCATCATAAATATTAATCTTGTGTCCAACTTTCACACCATTAAAGCCGCCCTGCCCGCCATGAAAAAACAAAATTGGGGGAGAATCATTAATCTGGCCTCGGCGCATGGTTTGGTGGCCTCCCCCTATAAAAGTGCCTATGTGGCGGCAAAACATGGGGTCGTTGGCCTGACAAAAACCGTGGCCCTTGAAATAGCGGAGCAGCAGATCACCTGCAATGCCATTTGCCCAGGATATGTGCGTACGCCCCTTGTGGAGGGCCAGATAGAGGATCAGATGAAGGCCCATAATATGTCACGGGAACAAGTCATAAATGACATTTTTTTAATCGCACAGCCCAGCAAAAGATTCGTAGAGGTTGAAGAGTTGGGCCAAGTTGCCCTATTCTTATGTTCATCCGCCGCCAGTTCCATCAATGGCGTAAGCCTTCCGGTAGAAGGTGGCTGGACCGCAAAATGATTTGACCATAAAGGGGCCAATGAGCAAATTTCAGTAGAGGTGAGGGAATCAAATGAGCAAATTTCACAGAAACAAAAAGAAACGATCCGCTGGACAAGACAAACGCGCGCTCTGGCTTTTAGGCGGCGCAATTATCATTGTCATCATCCTGTTTTCCTTTCTATAGGATCAAGCAATATATACCATACGTAGCGAAAGTAATGTGACACGCTGATCATAATCCAATATAGTATAATAAAAATTGGAGATGTATCGGCTAATCAGTCCCTAAATTTATTGATTTTCTCCAAATTTATGAATCACCTCTTCAGATAAATCCGTTGACCCCATCTCAAGAGACCAAGATTAACGGGATTAAAACAGACATGACGGCAGGGCACTGACATAACGGGAGAATTTCTATGAAGAATTCTGACTATAACGAAGGCTCGCTCAGTCTGGCAGCAACGGTGGCCATGGGAACCGGAGTTATGATCGGGGCGGGGATCTTTGCGCTGACCGGCCAGATTGCCGAATTTTCAGGCCCCTATTTCCCCGCTGCTTTTTTGCTGGCCGCCATTATAAGTGGTTTCAGTGCCTATAGTTATATTAAAATGTCCAATAAATACCCGTCGGCGGGCGGCATCGCCATGATCCTTCAAAAAGCTTATGGCCATTCCACCATAACAGGGGCAGCGGCCCTTCTAATGGCCTTTTCCATGATCATCAATGAAAGCCTTGTTGCCCGTACTTTCGGCACTTATAGCCTTCAATTATTTGACGTGGATCGCCATAGCCTGTGGGTTCCAATCTTGGCTGTTGGCCTCATTGTCTTTGCCTTCATTGTCAATGTGGCCGGCAATAAAATGATCGGCGGCATTTCCAAAGTAACGGCCATCCTCAAAATTGGCGGTATTTTGAGTTTTGCCGTGATTGTCATCTGGGCGTCAGATCTATCATTTATCGCTGACATCAGTCAGCAAACAGCACCAACTACAATAGGGAAATTTCTGGCCGGTGTTGCGCTGGCCATCTTAGCCTTTAAAGGCTTTACCACCATAACCAATTCCGGCGGCGAAGTAAAAGACCCGACGCGAAATGTCGGACGCAGCATCATGATTTCTCTTGCGATTTGCCTTGTGGTTTATCTGGCCGTGGCTCTGGCGGTCAGTAGCGCTCTTTCTATTGAACAAATTATCGCCGCAAAGGACTTTTCTTTGGCAGAAGCCGCGCGGCCAACCTTTGGCGAATATGGTGTTGTCTTTACCGTTATTATTGCGATCATTGCCACCTCCTCGGGCCTTTTGGCCAGCGTTTTTGCGGTGTCCCGGATGCTGACCATGTTGACCCGTATGACGCTCATTCCGCACCGTCATTTCGGGTTGCCCGGCAATCTGCAAACTCATCTGCTGATTTACACTGTCGTATTTGCAGGCTTGCTCGCCACCTTCTTTGATTTGAGCCGAATTGCTTCTCTTGGGGCAATATTTTATCTCTTGATGGATATGATTATTCAGTGGGGCGTTTACGCGAACCTTCGTAAGGAAATTGGGGCAAATGGCGGCATCATGATTGCGGCCATTATTCTTGACGCCTTTGCTCTCTTGGCTTTCCTGATAATCAAAGGCTCATCTGACCCCTTAATATTGATCATTTCTGCCGTGGCCATCACAACCATTTTTGTCCTAGAGAAATTTTATCTGCAGCGGCACCGCAATAACGAGGGCAGCCATCAGCATAATATGAAGATGAAACCATAAATCTTCAGGTTAAAGTTTAAGCCGTTACGTCAGCCAATTTTTTTCGCGCCCGGTAAATTCTGGTCTCTACGGTTTTTTGAGAAACGCCAAGTATGACAGCACATTCTTCCTGAGACATATCCTCCAAAACGCACATAATGAGGGGGGTTTTAAGTTTCTCGGGTAAATCTGCCACGGCTTTGGCAAGGACGTCCAGGTCATGTCTTCCCATAAGAATATGTTCCGGGGTGCCTCTATCATCCACAATATTTTCGATAAAATCCATTTGACCATCCGCTTTATCAAGCGCGGAAAACGGCAGAATGCGCGTTAAAGATTTTTTCCTGCCCCAGTCCCGGCATTTATTCAGGGCAACCTGAAACGCCCAAGTGGAAAATTTCCGGTCTGGATCATATAAATGAATTTTCTGATATATCGTGATGAAGCTTTCTTGCAAAAGGTCATAGGCTTCATCCCCGTCCGCCACATAGCGGCAAATGAACCCGTAAAGCCGCCCCTTATAGCGTGACATGATGTCATCAAATGCGCCATGAGAGCCTTCTTGCAGCAAACGGGCAAGCTTTTCATCACTTGCCGTCTGGTCAATGCTCATGCATCGCATCCGTAACATAATCATCGAGAATCTGCCTCTGTCTGTCATCAAGCAGAACCCTCATATCAAAAAAATGGACGAGCGTTATTTCCTGAAGATGTCCCATGGCAATATGTATTTTTTTTACAGCAGCCTGAACTTTCGGCGTATATGTTTTTTCTTTTTTCATAATTTCGCCAAGTTCCCTATTGGCCTGACGGATCTGGTTTTCATATAAAGCTTTTTGGTCAGCGTATTTTTTTTCGATCGGTATCAGCTTGTCCCGCTGGTCCGGCGTAAAATTTAACATATCATGAAAATGCTGATGAGACGCGGCCATATTTTTCGCATCATTCTTTGAAAAATATTCCCCAATTCCAAAACCTATGGCAATGATCAAAAGGAGAAACAGTGAGAAAAAAATAATCCGCTTAAAGACAGTCATAACTTTGGGGCCAATAACTTTGGGGCCAATAACTTTGGGGCCAATAATTTTGGGGTCAATGATTTTGGGGTCAATGATTTTGGGGTCAATAATGAGGAGGGCAATTTCGTATTGTCTGCCCTAAAGACGTCAAAGCCAAGGACATCATGCTCTCTCAAGCTATGTCCGGTCTGAATCTGCATTCCCAGTACCATCCCCAAAATCAATGTAGAGGCCATAATACTGGCCCCCAGGGGAGCCGGCAAGCCAAACCAATTCTCTAAAATATTTTTCCATTCATTTAGGCCAGACGGCTTCTGACCTATCCGCCTATAGACATCTTTTTCCAGATGTTTCAGGTCTTTCTGAAACGTAACCCTTGAATAATGCTCTAAGGCACGGTCTATATTTTTGTTCATATCTTTCCCAATAACACCCAAAATAATGTTTATACCCATTCCAGAGTCATATTCTAAATTGGCTTACCCATGTCTATATGCATTATGACCCGCGAATTCTCATAATATTACGTTAAAACAATCAAAATTTAAAGGCGATAAACCTTCTAATGATCATGGTCATGGCCATCATCAGTTTTGGGTGCGGCTTGTGCAGCGTGGTCATGGTCTGCCCCGTTTTCGTGGCTATGGCTATGGTTATGGCCTTCACCTTCCGCTTTTGGCAATGACATCACACCAAGGCCATAACGGTAAACAACGTCACCACCCTTAAATCCTGTGACGCCCAGCAAACCCGCGCCAATCAGCAGAGCAACCACAAAAAACAAGCCAACGGCTTTGCCTGCGCGATAACGGAAGGCTGACCAGACTGCCAAACCCCAAAAGAATGCCGCTGTGGCCAACGCCCAGTTGCGGTGATCTGTCATGGCAAGATGGGACGGGGCATCATGAGCCACCGTATTATAGGCATAAATACCGGCAGCAACCGTAAGCACGGTAATGACGGCCCCGAGCCAAAGATTGATATAGGCGGCCCCGGTGATTTTCGCCTTCCAGCGATTTTCTGCACCAAAATAACCTAACGTAAAAAGCAATGCTGATGTCGCATATAAAGCTATTGTGAAATGAACCAGCAAAGGATGCCAGTTAGGAATAATCTCCATGATCAATTTCCTCTATATTAAAATAATGGGGCTTTTATCCTTTTAATACGTTACAAACAATTTTATCCCTCAAATTTAATTGTCCTCTCCTGTATTTTTCCGTATTCCACCCCAAAGCAATATAGGCTTAATAAAAATATTTTTATTTTTGAGGGATATTTCATGTAAAATCGTATAAGCTTTAAAGTAAGGGTAATGAAAGATTGGTCATAAGCGTGTTCTTAATTAAAAACAAAATTCTGGCGATTATGTTCATGCTAATGGTCTTTATTGGTCAGTCAGCTGCCGCGACAAATGATTCTTGCCATATGAGCGCTATGGATCAAAATAATCATCTCAGTAGCCATACAACCCGCCACATGACGCAAAATATAGCCCCTCATAACCGGTTATCTGATTCTGCAACGCCATCATCTCTGGATGACTGTTGCGCGCCGGATTGTAATTGCCCTATGGGGGGATGTACATTTGCCCTGTTGCTCGCCTCCCCTCATCATGTTTGGGAAGTGATTGGCCTTCAAAAAATGGGGGATCGTCCCTTTCTGGTGACACGGCAGTCCCCCACCACTCTTTATCGCCCACCCATTTCCCTGTAGTATAGGGCAAGTCCGCCTGCTGTCCAATAATGATGTCATATACTAGTTTGGTCACGCGGGAAAACTGCCCTCTATTTTTTGTTGCTGTTTTTTTAAGAAACGAAATAATCTGCTCATCACATTTGAGGCGGACAACCCCTACAAGGAATATAATATGCTTTTTTCTCAACCGAAGGCGATCCGGTTACTGACCGTTTTTATGGCACTATTTCTGACGGCATGTTCTGAAGAAAATTCAGGGCGTGGCTCAGAACAAAATACCATACAGCAATCACATTTACCTGTCTTGGAGGTATATAAAAAACCAACTTGCCGCTGCTGTAGCACATGGATGGTGCATTTAGAAGATCAGGGCATTGAAACAAATGCACATCATATTAAGTATTTATCAGCCTTCAAAGCCGAAAAATCTATACCACCCCGCTTTCAATCCTGCCACACAGCCGTCTCACAAGATGGTTATGTCTTTGAAGGCCATATCCCGGCAAAATATATTCATCAGTTTTTACAGGAGAAACCTGATGGCGCGATCGGCCTAGCTGTCCCTGCCATGCCCGTTGGCAGCCCCGGCATGGAAGCTGGTCGTCACTTCAGGCCCTACGCTGTTCTACTCCTGAAAGGTGATGGCTCCGCTGAAATTTATGCCCAAATTAAAACCCAGGAGGAACAATATCAATGAGAAAATTTATGACACCGTTGAAGCCCGTATTTGCTCTCCAGTTACTGTTATATCCGGCCATTTTTCTTATGGACGTCCTGCCTGGACAAGCCGCCGAGACAATACAAGACATTAATAAGATTATAACCATGAAAATGGCCATCCAAGCGGCCAAATTAAAAGATCCGTGGCTTGTGGGAAATCAACATTCCCAGGATTCTATTGAATCTTTAAGCATCGCGGCCGGCGCCCTGCCGGACCCGAATATATCCCTCGGCATCAATAATCTGGCCGCTGATAGCCTTAATTTTGGTCAGGAGCCGATGACCAATGCCAAGATTGGCATATCACAAATGTTTCCCGCAGGGGATAGTCTGGCCCTAAGGCAAAAACAACTTAACCTTAAAGGAAGCCAGTTTCCCTTCCAGCGGGAAGATCGCCGGGCAAAAATCACGGTCACAGTGGGCGGGCTTTGGCTCAATGCCTACGACGCGCAGGAAAGCATTAAAATAATTGAAAAGAACATCCCTTTGTTTGAGCAGTTGGTAGATATTGCCCAATCCGGTTACGCGACAGCACTGGGGAATAGCCGACAACAGGATGTTATTCGCGCCCAATTAGAATTGACACAATTGGACGATCGTTTGACAATTTTGCATCAAAGGCAGGAAATGTTTCAGCAACAGCTTTCAGAATGGCTCAATGGATATTTTCTGGATAACTATTTGAAAAATAAAGAAAATAAAAATCAGGAACAGGCATCAGGCTTCTTGCTGGCCCGAGAATTGCCTGACATCAAACTTCTTAATTCACAGCTCTATATGTCCCCCTCCCTGACCAATCAGGCCGAACTGTTCGAGAAAATATCCGGCCATCCTGCGCTGCGGGCCGTTGAGCAGAAAATTAAAACCAGTCAAGCGGGTATCGATCTTGCCAAACAAAAATACAAACCCGCGTGGGGCGTTAATGCCGGATACGGCTATCGTTCCAGCGACAGACTGGGCATTAACCGGTCTGACCTCTTCTCCATCGGGGTGACTTTTAGCGTCCCTCTTTTCACCGCCAGACGTCAGGATAAGGAAGTTTTATCGGCCATGTCAGAGGCATCAGCGGTAAAGACCGAAAAATGGCAAATTCTCCGAAAATTCATGGCTTCTTTTGAAACCGCAAAAGCCCAACTGTTGCGGTTGAATGAGCGTCAGGAAATTTTCCAAACCCGTTTGCTGCCGCAAATGTCCGAACAGGCCGAAGCTTCCCTGACGGCCTATACCAATGACGATGGTGATTTTGCCGAAGTAATGCGGGCGCGTATTGCGGAAATGAACGCTGAAGTTAATGCGTTGAGCATTGATGTGGAACGCCAAAAAACAATACTTCAACTCAATTATTTATTTATGACGAATGCTGATGACATCATAAGTGCACGTCACTCAGGAGAAATGAAATGACACAAAATTTAAAAAAAATAGGCTCATTGACCGCCAGCGCCCTATTTGGTGCGGCCTTAACCGTGATCATTTACAACGGTTTTTTTCAACCCGGCGGGCCGTCTGAGAGCAAAGATTCAACAGATATTGACAAGAAACCTTTATATTGGGTCGCCCCCATGGATCCAAATTATAAGCGGGATAAACCGGGAAAATCCCCGATGGGTATGGAGATGATTCCGGTTTATGAGGAGAGCGGGACTGGGTCAGATTCTGGGTCAGATACTGGGCCAGGTACCATTAGAATTTCTCCGGATGTGGTGAATAATTTAGGGGTCAGAACCGCCCTTGTCACGCGCGAACCCTTACATTCGGAAATAAAAACGGTGGGATATGTCACATATGATGAAGATCACCTGGTTCATATTCATCCCCGCGTCGAAGGCTGGATCGAAAAACTTTATGTCAAAACTGCCGGTGATCCGGTCAAGGCAGGCCAGCCACTGTATGAAATATATTCTCCTGAGTTGGTTAACGCTCAGGAAGAACTGGTCATTGCCCTTGGCCGAAATAATGCCCGCTTAATACAAGCTGCGGAAGACAGGTTGAAAGCCTTACGCCTGTCAGAAAATTCCATCAAGGCCTTAAAGAAAACCAAAAAAGTAAAACAGAATATTACCCTCTATGCGCCCCAGAGCGGCGTTATCGACAATCTCAATATCAGTGAAGGCTCTTTTGTTAAGCCCGGAAAAACGCTCATGTCTATTGGCGCCCTTGATCAGGTATGGGTTGAAGCGGAAATATTTGAACGTCAGGCGTTTCAGGTCTCAAACGGCCTGCCTGTAACCATGACCCTCGATTATTTACCCGGAAAAGAATGGACGGGCAAAGTGGATTATATTTATCCCACCTTGAATGCCAAAACGCGGACGGTCAAGGTTCGGTTGCGCTTTGATAACAAAAATGAAGACTTAAAGCCCAACATGTTTGCCCAAGTCATTATCCACGCCAAGAGCACAGAAGACAGCCTTCTCGTCCCCAAAGAAGCCATTATTCGGACAGGGTCATTTGATCGGGTCGTCCTTGCCTTGGGCGAAGGCCGATTTAAGTCTGTAAAGGTTAAAATTGGCCGTGGGAATGAGCAATTTACGGAAATTCTATCCGGCGTAAAAGCGGGAGAACGCATCGTGACATCTGCGCAATTTTTACTTGATTCTGAATCGAGCAAGACATCAGATTTTAAACGAATGGACCATGGCAACATGGATCATCGTAATCATAACCAATAGAGGGGATAGAACATGATTGAATCCATTATTCGCTGGTCGATCGGCAACCGTTTTTTTGTTTTACTTGCGACCTTCATACTGGTTGGTGTCGGCCTGGTATCGCTGAAAAACACGCCGGTTGATGCCCTGCCCGACTTGTCAGATGTTCAGGTGATTATTAAAACGACTTTTCCGGGCCAGGCCCCGCAAGTGGTCGAAGATCAAGTCACCTATCCCCTGACGACAGCCATGTTGTCTGTGCCCGGTGCGGTCACGGTAAGAGGCTATTCCTTTTTCGGAGATAGTTATGTTTATGTCATCTTTGATGAAAAAACCGACCTTTATTGGGCGCGCAGCCGGGTTTTGGAATATCTCAGTCAAGTTGCCCCGTCCCTGCCGGCCAACGCCCGGCCGCAATTGGGCCCGGACGCCACGGGGGTGGGCTGGGTTTATCTCTACGCCCTCGAAGATAAAAGCGGGAAACACGACATAAGCCAATTGCGTAGTCTTCAAGACTGGTTTTTAAAGTATGAATTACAAACGGTTCCCGGCGTCTCTGAAGTCAGCGCCCTGGGGGGTATGGTCAAGCAATATCAGGTAAAAGTTGATCCGGATAAATTGCGCGCCTTTGGTATTCCACTGTCTCATATTCAAACGGCGATCCGGCGGGGCAATCAAGAAATTGGGGCTTCCGTGGTGGAAATGGCCGAAGCCGAATATATGGTTCGGGCAACGGGATACATACAGAATGAACAGGACTTAGGAAATATCCCCCTCGGCGTCAATCAGAATGGCACCCCCTTGCTGCTGAAAGATGTCGCGGACATTGGGGTCGGCCCGCAAATGCGCCGAGGTATTGCCGAACTGAACGGCAAAGGCGAAGTCGTCGGCGGCATTATCGTGATGCGCTTCGGCGAAAATGCGCAAAATGTCATCAACGGCGTTAAAGCCAAGCTGGAACAATTGAAAAAAGGCCTGCCCGAAGGCGTTGAAGTTGTCACGGTTTATGACCGAAGTGGCCTGATTGAACGTGCCGTTGAAAACCTGTGGCATAAATTGTTGGAAGAATTCGGGGTTGTCGCCCTGGTTTGCATCATATTTTTATTCCATGTGCGCTCTTCACTGGTGGCCATTGTCAGCTTACCTGTCGGTATCTTGACCGCTTTCATCATCATGCATTTTCAAGGATTGAATGCCAATATTATGTCTCTGGGCGGTATTGCCATTGCCATCGGGGCCATGATTGATGGCGCCATCGTGATGATAGAAAATATGCATAAACATATGGAAAAAACGCCAATAACCAACGAGAACCGTTGGCAAATTGTAACAAAATCCGCCGTTGAGGTGGGGCCGGCGTTATTTTTTAGTCTGTTAATCATTACAGTCAGCTTTGTGCCGGTCTTTACGCTGGAAGCGCAGGAAGGCCGCATGTTTTCGCCCTTGGCTTTTACCAAGACCTATGCCATGGCGGCTTCGGCGGCGCTGGCCATTACGCTTGTGCCGGTCTTGATGGGATATTTTATCCGTGGAAAAATTCTCCCCGAGCATAAAAATCCCGTCAACCGCATATTGACGGCAGCCTACATGCCTGTTCTGAAAAGAGTGCTCCGGTTTCCCAAAATAACGCTTCTTGGCGCCTTGATGGTTCTCATCATCGGCATATGGCCTCTGGATAAAATTGGCAGCGAATTCATCCCGCCCTTGGATGAAGGCGACCTGATGTATATGCCAACAACTTACCCCGGCATTTCCATCGGCAAAGCCCGGGAATTACTCCAGCAGACCGATAAGTTAATCTATACCGTCCCCGAAGTCTTGACTGTCTTTGGCAAGGTAGGGCGCGCGGAAACGGCGACGGATCCCGCCCCGCTGACCATGGTTGAAACCTTTATTCAGCTTAAACCACGCGATCAATGGCGCGCAGGGGTCACCACGGAAAGTCTCAAAAAAGAACTGAATAGTCTGGTTAAACTGCCCGGCGTGACGAACGCCTGGGTCATGCCCATCAAAACCCGCATCGATATGCTGGCGACAGGCATCAAAACCCCCGTCGGCATAAAAATTTCTGGGCCTAAATTATCAGAAATTCAAAAAATAGGCCAGCAGTTGGAGGTTATCCTTAAGGACGTGCCCGGCACCGCCTCGGTTTATTCTGAACGTGTAGCGGGGGGGCGGTATATCAAAGTGGATATCCAGCGGGAAAAAGCCGCAAGATATGGCCTTAATATTGCGGATATTCAACAAGTTGTCGCGACGGCAATTGGCGGCATGAATGTCACACAAACCGTCGAAGGATTGGAACGTTACCCGGTCAATATCCGTTATCCGCAAGATTACCGGAATTCGCCGGAACAGTTGTCTTTGCTGCCGATCGTCACCCCCAGCGGCCAACGTATTGCCCTGGCCGATGTGGCCCATATTCTCATTGAAGACGGCCCTCCGGCTATCAAAAGCGAAAATGCGCGCCTGAATGGCTGGGCCTTCATTGATATTGAAGGCATTGACGTGGGAAGCTATGTTCCGGCCGCGCAAAAGGTCGTTGATGAGAAACTTGTTCTTCCGACGGGCTATGCCATTCAATGGTCGGGACAATATGAATATATGCTCCGCGCCAAGGAAAAACTGACCTATGTTGTCCCTGTAACCTTGGGGATCATAATCATTCTGCTCTTTATCAACTTCCGGAACTTCGTCGAGGTGGCCATCATCATGGGAACCCTGCCACTGGCCATGGTCGGCAGTATCTGGCTAATGTATTTGGAAGGCTTTAACTTCTCTATCGCGGTTGGCGTTGGTTTTATCGCGCTGGCCGGTGTCGCGGTAGAAATCGGCGTGATTATGCTGGTCTATCTTAATCAGGCCTATAAAGCCATGCTGGATGATTGCGCCAAGGCCGGAAAAATTCCCCATCAGGAAGATTTGGCCCGTGCTATTCTGCAAGGTGCCGTGATGCGTGTGCGGCCCGTTATGATGACGGCTGCGGCAATTGTTGCGGGCTTGCTGCCCATTTTATACGGCACGGGAACCGGGTCAGAGGTCATGAGCCGTATTGCCGCCCCTATGGTAGGCGGCATGGTCAGCGCGGTTCTCCTCACCCTGCTTGTGGTGCCGGCCGTATATTACCTCTGGCGCAAAACTGCCCTGAAACATACAGGTGAGGCAGCTTTGCCCCCAGTAGTGGACAGCATATAGAAAAATAATCTCTTTAATCTCAATGGCCATGGTGAAAATGTAAATTCATCACCATGGCCTTTATCACCATGGCCAATGAGTTCTTATCAGTGACAACAAGACACTTCGTGACCGTCAAACAATCCCTTGAAATCAGTCTTGCCGGCCAATCGGGTAAGGTAATAATCTGGATCCTCTTTAAAAGTCTCCATACAAAATGGGCACCGGCAAAAATGAATCTGCTGACCCTCATGGTTCAAAAACACCGTATAGGCCGCTGGCTTTTCGGCCAAACACACGGGACAAACATGCATATCCGCAACCTCTTTGACAAATGGCTCTGGGTCTTTCAGAAAAATGTCCTTACAGCCCTGGCAACAAAAAAAATATTTTTTATCCCGAAAGATCAGTTGCTCAGATTTCTGGTCAGTAATGCCTAGTCGCACCAGTGAACAACCACATGTGGGACAGATTTTAGTGCGCATTGCCTCACCCCGCACAACATGATAATTTAGTAACGTCTTTTCCAAAACTTTGCGCGGCCAGTTTCAAGCCCTCAACCGTTGTCAGATACGGAAATATTGTTTCTCCGAGCGCCTTGGCCGTCATGCCGAACTTCAGCGCCATCACCAATGTCTGGATCGAATCGGACCCTTCCGGCGCGATGATCTGGCCACCAAGAAGACGATCTGTTTTAGCGTCCGCTACAAGCTTGATCAAACCACGGGTGTCACGCGCCGCCAGCGCACGCGGTATCTGGTCCAGCGGCACGACTGAGGTTTTCACGTCATACCCGGCATCCTTCGCCTGCGCTTCACTAAGCCCAACACCGGCCACCTGCGGGTCTGTGAAGACCACCCAGGGCATCGCCGCGTTGTCATATCGCGCATCGCCGTCCAACACCGCGTTTTGTGCGGCTAGCTTGGCACCATAGGCTGCCATATATACGAATTGGTCATGATCCGTAACGTCGCCAGCGGCAAAGATTCCGGGGGCCGTGGTCTGCATGTCGTCGCCGATGACAATCGCGCCGCGCTTGTCCAAAGTGACACCGGCCTCTTCCAGACCCATACCCTCAGTATTTGCACGCCGTCCGGCAGTCACCACCAAGCGCTCCGCCGTGATCTCAACGACCTCGGCATCAACGCCGTTGTTTTTGCCCACACAGACGGTTACTCCATCTTCATCCTCGCGGCAGGTGTCGTAGGTGATACCACAATACATTTTGATCCCTTCAGCCTGGAAGGCCTCCGTCAACGCATCGGAGACTTCAGGCTCAACTCCCGGCAACAGATGCGAGCGACAAATTACCGACACTTCAACACCAAGACGCACCATCATGAGTGCCAGTTCCGAGCCAATATAGCCGCCTCCAATGAAAATCAGGCTCTTCGGCTTGGTTTCCATCGCCAGCAGGCCTGTGCTGTCGTAGGTGGTGACGTGCTCGATTCCTTTGATAGGCGGCAAAACGGGACGCCCGCCAGTGGCAACGATGACTTTCGGGGCCTTGATCAATCTCTCGCCCACTTGCACACCACCCTGGACGAGACGCGCTGCACCTTCCTCAATATAATCAACGTTCTCATAAGTTGGCAGCAGATCGGCATATTTTTTCTGGCGCAATATATTGACTAGGTCGTCTTTAGCGGCCACAAGCTCGGGCCAGTCAATGCTGTGCTCACACGGTCCAATTCCGGGGAACCGTGCGGCCGATGTACCGCCGTGCACGGCCTCGGCAGCGCGGATCATCGCTTTGGACGGCACGCATCCTACATTGACACATGTGCCACCGATCATGCCATGGCCAATAAGGGCCACTTTCGCGCCTTCACCCGCCGCGGTGATCGCTGCCGAAAAACCGGCTGAACCGGCTCCAATAACAGCCACGTCATATTGTCCGCTTTCATCTTTTGATACATAGTAATCTGACATTATGATCTCCTTTTCTTATTTCGCGAAACAGCATATATGGTTAAGCCAATAAAAAAGATGAGCGCAGGCAGCAGGACGTAATCCAGATATCCTGTAAGCGCAGACAGGCCAACAATACCTAACAACACAACAAGTAAGGGCGTAAAACAGCATAACGCAACAAACGCTGACCAGTAATTCAGGCCATAACCCGTTATCTTTGTTCCTTAATTTTCACGCATAATATGAGCGGGATAACCTGCATTGGTTGAGGCCGCCGCAATGGCTTCTGACGTCGCACGCGCCGGATCAAAAATAACGGTTGCTGTCTTTGCTTTCAAATCGACCTTAACCTCAGTAACGCCGCTCACTTGCTCCATAGCCTTACGCACGGTAATCGGACACATGGCACAAGTCATATTTTCAATAGCAAAGCTGAGCGTTTGAGTCTCTTGTGTTATCCGCGCAATGGAGCTTTTCGCTACCGCCGTGGCCATCGTTGCGCCGCTTATAACGGCCAGGCCTAACGTCAAAGCTGCTGCTGTGGTTTTAAGGCTATGTTTCATCGTTATTCTCCTAATAAAAAAATGGGGCCCAAAAGTCGATCGTGGCGGCTAAGAGAACAAGGCCCGTTGCTAACCACAGGGCTATTTTGGTCATTCGGCCTGAATTCGGGCGAGCGCAATAAGACCCTTCTTCGCAGTCTTTCTTTGGTTTAAAATAAACCAGCCAAAAGCCGAGCGATAGAAAGACCAGGGTTACGGCGACAAAATATGGTTTATAAGGCTCAAGGGCCGTCAGATTACCAATCCATGCCCCGCTCACCCCGAGCGTCAGTAAAACGAGGGGCGCAATACAGCAGGAAGAAGCCAAAAAAGCCCCAACCACACTGCCTGCCGCCACCAAACGCGTCTTGGTTTGTGATATGCGCTGTGTTTCTTCGATAGTCAACGGGACGATCTCCTGAATATTCTCTTCCTTTGTCTACATTCAAAAATAAATTTCTTAACTTGCCGACAACAAAGATAAACCCTGTAGTTACTATAGATTCAAGTGGTTTCTTATGCGCTCACAAAAACGTGACTATAACATCGGCATTTTGTCAAAATATTCCGGCGTGAATATTGAAACAATCCGTAATTATGAGAAGATCAAAATTATGCCATCACTACGCTGGATCGCCTATTCTTTAAGCCCCTTTTACAAAGTGAAAAAATGAAAATTTCTGCTTCTTGCTTGCCGCTTTTCCCCTTGGCGTCATCTGGCGGTATTATCGTAGGATAATGGGGGTATTTCTGAAAACTTCAGGCCAATAAATTTCTGAAAATAGCGGGTAAGGCGGCGGGAAGATTTTCTATATGGCGTATAATGGCGCCGCCGCCCGGGCCAAAAAGATAGGGAAAATAATCCTGCGCCTTTTCATCTATAGTAACGCCAAAAACCGATACCCCTTGTTTTCGAGCTTCTCGAATAGCCATTCTGGTATCCTCAATCCCATAGCGCCCCTCATAATGATCCATATCATTGGGCTTGCCGTCACTTAACAGTAATAAAAGCCGATGATGATTAGGCCGTTTTTGAAGTTCTTTTGTGACATGGCGAATGGCAGCGCCCATACGGGTGTAATATCCGGGTTTTAAGGCGGCAATTCTATTTTGCACATGAACGGACATTTCTTCGTCAAATTCTTTTAAGCAATCCACCCTAACGTTATGCCGTTTTTGAGAAGAAAAACAATAAATAGCATGATCGTCGCCGCTGGCTTTCAGGCCCAAGGCTAAGGTCATCAAGGCCTCTTTTTCCACATCAAGCACCCGCCTGCCGTCAATCCATGCATCGGTGGACAGGGAAACATCGGCAAGGATCGTCGCGGCAAGGTCACGGGTCTGATTGCGGTAATCCGTATAAATTTGATCACTGCCCTCGCCCATGGCTTTTAAGTCGCAGCAAGAACGGATCATAGCATCGATGTCCAGTTCCTTGCCATCCTGCTGCCGATGCACCGTTTCCCTTCTTGGCCGCAGGGCTTCAAACTGTCTTTGAATACGTTTTATCCGCCGCTGCATGGCCGCATCTAGCTGCCAATTTTGCGCCTCTTCCTCCTCTGCTTTTGCAGAAAAAACAGCGCAGAAATTTTGGCGGTAACCTTGCACGCGATAATCCCATTCGGGATAACTATGTTCCGAGGCCACAGGCGACGTATCCATGCCCTGCCCTGCGACTGATATATCTATTTTAATGGTAGACGCCACGGATTTTTTATTACGTGTTAAGGACATTTCATCCAAATCATCAATCGCCGACTGAACGTCTTCGTCCTCGTCATCATCCACCCCGCGATTGACATTAACCATTTCCGCGAGTGATATGACTTTTTCAAACCTGTTCAGGGCGAGGGGATCCTGTTTATCGACCTGGTCATTTTCTTCCCGAACGCCGGTATGCTTCCGGCCATCCCGAAGGTCTTTAAAGGTGTTTTTCCCGCTCTCGTCCTCTTCATTGAATTCCGCCCCATCTATAACCTCACTATGCGCGGTATCGACCTCTCCCCAAAGCGGAACAGAAAGAAACCCCTTATATTTTCGAGGAATTTTAGGGAAATCAGGTAAATCTCCGCCTTTCAGGATCATTTGCAACAGATTTTCAGTCTCTTCTTTTTCAGTAGCTGCCCCGAAAAGCAAGTCGCAAATCACTTTCTCCAATCGCGCCTCATAGGTTGGCAGCCGGCGTTTCGGCCTGATCGCCTCCAACGCGCGGCAAAGCATCGCATACTTCTTTCCCAAACCCGGGTATTGATCAAGCACAAAATTGGTGGTCTCCCAAGCCTGCGCCATGAAGATCAAATCCCCATGCAGAGGGTTTTTCGGCGTGATGAAGGGCTTATCTTGTTCGTGGGCTAAAAAAGCGGCCAACCAGATGTAAAGTGCTCTATTCATTTCCTTTTCAGGAAAATAATCGATCTCGGCAGGCAAAAGCAGACTGTCATTATCACGCCTTGCTATGGCGATACGCTCCTTATCCAGGCCAAGCCGCATCCGCCATGACAAACGGTGACTTTGTGACTTTGCACTAACGCTGGCCACATCAACGCCGGGATCGCCGCCAATCCCCCGAAAGAAAATAGCGATCATACCCTTAACATCATTCAAATGGATCGCCGCATCGCTGTAATGAGGATAGCTTGATTGGTCACGAACCAACATGTGCCATTTTTTACCGACCAATTCTTCTGGTTCAAATAATTCTAACACGGTTTCTCCTATGCGAAAGTTGCTTGTACGACTTCCATCAGTCCCTCTTTTGCACTTTCATCATCGCTTAAAGGCTCGATCAAGGTGGCGACAGCGGCGTCTAAAGGTGAAATTCCCGCCATCATCAAGGTCGCGCAATAAACCAGAAGCCGCGTGGAAGCCCCCTCTTCCAAATCCAGGTCTTTAAGGTTTCTTATGCTGCGGGCCAAATTAACCAGCGGCACACAACGTGCGCGGTCAAGGCCTGTTTCCTGACAAATAATATCGACTTCCTGCTCTGCGGGGGGGTAATCAAAATGAATGCCGATGAAACGTTGCCGCGTACTGGGTTTGAGGGATTTTAATATATTTTGATATCCGGGGTTATAGGAAATTACCATCATGAAATCATCCGGTGCCTGTAAAAGCTCTCCGGTGCGTTCCAAGGGTAAGAAACGCCTGTCATCGGTTAAAGGATGAAGGACAACTGTCACATCTTTGCGGGCCTCAACCACTTCATCTAGGTAACATATACCGCCGTCTCGCACGGACTGGGTCAGGGGGCCATCCACCCAATGAGTCTCTCCACCCTTAAGCAGGTAACGGCCCGTAAGATCCGCCGCCGTAAGGTCATCATGGCAGGCAACCGTATTGAGCCGAAGGCCCAATCGCGCCGCCATATGGGCCACAAAACGGGTTTTACCGCAGCCCGTTGGGCCTTTTAACATGACGGGCAGGCCTTTTTTAAAGGCCGTTTCGAAAAGCTCACATTCATTTGCCGAGGCCATATAAAAGGGAATTTCTTCTTTTTCCATTACGTGCATATCCATCATTTTACATCCTAAAAAAAGACGGCGACAGATAAAACTGCCACCGCCTTTGATAAAGGTCAATACCTCATATTTATCCGGCTTTTGCCTGTTGATCCCTATCCTTGCTGAAGGTGGCATAAACGAAAAGCAGAACCCCCAACACGACTATGACACCAGCCCCAAGCCGCATCCAATAGAAGAGAGCGATCTGTTCCTGAACCACCATATAATTCATGCCCAATACCCGCTCCAGATGTGTTTGCAGAACACCTGCCGCCGTCAGGGTAAATGTCATAAAGCACATGCCTGAACTGGTAATCCAGAAGCTCCACATATTCAGTGTCTGATTATAAGGCTGCTGTCCCCGCAAGTGAGGCATCGCATAGGTAATGATCGCCAGATTAATCATCACATAAGCCCCGTAAAACGCCAAATGTCCATGAGATGCCGTGATCTGAGTTCCATGGGTATAGTAGTTTATGGGTGCCAAGGTATGCATGAATCCCCAAACTCCAGCTCCAAAGAAAGACAATACGGTACAACCCAGAACCCAAAGCATAGCGGCTTTGTTGGGATGATTACGCGTGCTTTTCTTCACAATATAGAAAGAGAAAATCACCATTGCCAAAAAGGGAAAGACTTCCAAAGCCGAGAAAATACTGCCCAGCCATTGCCAATAGCCCGGGGTACCAATCCAGTAATAATGATGCCCTGTTCCAAGCAAACCAGAGAAGAGCGCAAGTCCCACAATCACATAAAGCCATTTTTCAATGATCTCGCGATCAACACCAGTCATTTTGATCAGCAGGAAGCCCAGAATAGCCGCCAAGATCAATTCCCAGACACCTTCCACCCAAAGATGGACAACATACCACCAGAACATTTTATCCAGTGCCAGATTAGCCGGATTGTAAAAGGCAAACAGGAAGAATAACGCCAGGCCCCATAACCCCATGGTCAAGATCATGGCGACCACGGTTCTCTTGCCCCGCCGCAACGTCATGGAGATATTGAACAGGAACATCAGGGCGACCACAACGATAATCCCCTTAATCCATGTGGGTTGCTCCAGAAATTCACGGCCTTCGTGAATATGGAACAGATAACCGACAACGGCAGCCACCGCCGCGAACAGGAAAAGCCAGAATTGTATCCAGGCAATCTTCGGGCTATAAATTTCGGTTTCCGTTTCTTCCGGCAACAGATAATATGCCGCCCCGAAAAAACCCATCAACAGCCAAATAATCAAGGCATTGGTATGTATCATACGAATGATGTTAAAGGGCAAGACTTCCGACAGAAAATTTGGAAAGACATATATCGTGCCGGCAATAAGGCCGCCCAGCACTTGTGCCACGAACAGGCCCATCGCGCCTACGAAATAGGGGTATGCCAATTTTTGTGTTTGATATTTCATAATATTACTCCGCTCCCTTATTCTATTGGTTTTGGTGGCCAGTTCTGGGTATCAACCCGACTGATCCATTCAAAAAATGCCGCAAGATCATCATATTCCTGATCCGTCAGATTGAACTGCGGCATCTGCCGGCGAGCTGCAATACCGGTCGGCATGGCATCCATCCACGCCTGCAAAGCCTCACGGCCCGCAACCGGATCTTCATCACCACCAAATTTTATCCAGACCTTGCCCAGTTCCGGCGCGAAATAAGCGCCCTCTCCAAATAACGTATGACAATCAATACAGGCGTTCTTCTCCCATACACGTTTGCCCCGTTCCACAGATTTTGTTAGCGTACTAACATCGGTGCTCTTATTCACAATATAAAAATAGCTCTGAACCGTCAGAGCCACAAATATCACGAAAAAGAAAATCGTCCCGCCAAAAAAGATATTGCGGGCCGCCGTCTTTGTCATTCCTTCCGACATAATAGATTTCTCCTGCACTATTAGTGTTTTAGAAAGAGGGTGATACCCCTGTGCGGCCTTTTAAAGTGAACCTTAAAAAGCTGACATACCTCTTTATATAAAGATATATAGTTTATACATCTTATTAGTCCTTGATCTAAATCAATTAAGTGCAACAGAGGGGTTGGAATATTATACGAAAAGCAATGGTAAATTCACATCGTCAAAAGTCACCAGCCAGTGAAAATCTGTTGCATATAGGCCATCCATACGTAACCATTGCAGGGTAAATAAGTCAAGAAGATTAACAACTTATCTGCCAAGAGAGGTATGGACGGCGGATAATTTCTCTTTAGCCTCTGCGACCATACCGAGAAGCAATACTGACATGGTTGGGACGTCATCAATCAGGCCAATAGACTGGACCACAGTGAATAAACCATTTTGCGCACCACCCGTGACATAAGCCTCTTTTGTCCATTTGCCGCTCATTAAAGGCAGCATTTCTTTATAGCTACCGCCGGCTGCTTCTGTTTCTGCAATTTTATGGAGGGGGTTATTTTTCAATCCGCTACATTGAAGATGCAATGTTTTCCCAACTAGGGTGTGAACCCATTTTAACCTATTGATATAATTTACGTAGTGTGATTCAATGCCTGCAAAGGGGCTTTGATCATGCGTTTTGACTTATCGGATAGTGAATGGGGTATCATTAAACCCCTGTTACCAGCAAACAAGAAGGGGCCTCGTCGAGTTGATGATCGTCGGGTTTTAAACGGAATTTACTACATTCTGAGGACTGGCTCTCCCTGGCACGACTTGCCGGAGCGCTATGGTCCTCGTACCACGGTTTACAATCGATATGCCCGCTGGGCAAGGCGCGGGGTCTGGCAAGCGATGTTTGAAGCGCTTGCCCACTCATCAGAGGACAGCCTCTTTTTTATCGACAGCAGCATCGTCAAGGCCCATCGCGCGGCCACTGGCGCAAAAGGGGGGAACTGGCGCAGGATATCGGCCGCTCACACGGAGGTCGCTCAAGCAAGGCTCAGGCTGTAGTTGATGAGCAAGGACGCCTGATCAAAGCCACGATAACGGGGGCGCAGGTTCATGACAGCAAGGAAATGGCCACGCTGCTTGATGGTCATGAGGTAAACCCTAAAGCCGTTGTTGCCGATAAAGCATATGGCAGCAAGGATATTCGCCAACGCATCGCTGATCTTGGGGCCATTGCGGTGATCCCGGCAAAATCAAATGCCAAAAACCCAATCCCTCATGACACAGCACTTTATGCCATGCGGAATATCGTTGAACGTTTCTTCTGCACCATGAAAGACATGCGAAGACTAGCAATAAGATATGAAAAACTCAGCCAGAACTTCCTCGCCATGGTCCATTTATTCGCTATAAGATGTTGGTGTAATTGAGTCCACACCCTAGGCTCAGGACTCATTAAATCCACCATATAACGATTGCCGCGATGCAGATTGCGGAGAAGAAAGTGCGAGAACAGCGGTCATAACGGGTTGCGATCCTCCGCCAGTCTTTCAGTCTGCCGAACATATTTTCGACCTTATGCCGTTGTTTATACAAGTCTTTGTCATAGATGATCTGCCGCTTCCGATTTTTCCTTGGTGGGATGCAGGGCGTAATGCCCCGGGCACGCAGGCCGTCCCTGAACCAGTCGGCGTCATAACCCCGATCCGCCAACAGATCTTTGGCGGCGGGCAGAGCATTCCATAATTTTTCAGCGCCCTTGTCGTCACTCACCTGACCCGCCGTCAGGCACATGAGCACAGGCCTGCCCTGGCCATCGCAAACCCCATGGCGTTTAGAGTTTAATCCGCCTTTTGTCCGGCCAATGTCACGGGGCTTCAGGAAATAGGGTGAATACAATCAAATTGATTTTCTGACAGATAAAAATGATCACTCATGGGCAAACTCCTTTCACCATGAGTGAATCAAAATTACAACAAATGTGAATCCCTTAAATTAAGAGGCTCTGAGCCTAAAAGGATTCAAGAAAATTCACCTCGCCGTAGGAAAGCGCAAGAAAGTTTTGTTTAAAATAAGGGCCAAAGATCTTTCGTTTTACCGAAAGGACATGTCTTTTGGTTTTGAGGCAGGGGATTTCAAGTTATTTATCGGCACAAATTCTCGGGATGTGAAAGCGGCAAAATTTACCCTGACGCATATTATGCGTGAAAATTAAGGAACAAAGATAACGGGTTATGGCCTGAATTACTGGTCAGCGTTTGTAGCATCACCGCGTCAGGGGTCTCGCTTTGTATCACCGCGTATATTTCTGACTTTTAAGGCAAGCTTAATTTCATAACAGCGGTTCTCTGTCAGAGGGTATCGTGCTGCAAAGAAAATGGAAATTATACTCAGGAGAAGAGGAAGGCCGATCTCAACCGCCCGCATCCAGAAGAGGGTATATGGTGCCTGCAACTTGAGCCGCAAGGCCGCTTTTTTTACAGTTTGAATGTCCGTGTAAAAAGACTCCGGGATTCCGCTTGATTGTGTTAGCTGCGCCCTTAATTTGGATATTCCATTTTTAATTTTGATGGTTCTTATGATGAGTTTTTCATAGTGCTCGGCGCTTTTGATTGTTTCTCTGGATTTTATTTTAAGATGTGACAAGAGTTCAAATGACTTGAGTTCAGATCTTTCAAAAGAAATTTCCAACAGTAACGGTAGTGTTTTTGTGAGAGTAGTTTTCATCATGATTTCTGACGATTGCGTATTAAGACCGTCCAGTTGTGGCTGAAATTTCTCCAACTTAAGAATATTCTGCTTAACGCGTTCAGACATTTGTTGAAGGAGAAACAGTCTTGTGCTTTGCGATGAGATGGGGTCTTGTTCATGAACGCCCCTTGATTTCAGCAGTTCCCTTGCCAGGTAGGTTAGGAAAGCGCGGGCCTCCTGAAGGGTGTTACTATATTTCATTGCAACATTTCTGAGGTGCTCCTCTCTGGAGATAGGGGTGTTTTCTAGGGCGTGCCAGTTTTCTATTTTATGCTGAATGTGGATGATGCTTCCCTCCAGTATTTTCCCTTGTATTATAGTCAGTAAGCTATCACGGTAGCAGTCCTCCACAATCTCCACGTAGACCTTGCCGTCCCGTTTCAGAAGCCCGAATACAGGTGTCTTGCCAGCGTCACCGCGTCCCCTTTTGCCGCGAACCCGGCGCGCACCAAAGTAACTCTCGTCCAGCTAGAAGGCCCCGGTATTGGCAAGATGATCACTGTCAATTCGGGCCATATAAAGCCGTAATTTCCCATATATAATTTTACAAGACCGATGGGAGATATGACTGATCTGGTGGGCTTCATAAGCGTTCAAATCCATTGCAAAGCATCTTAAAAGATGCCTGAATTTGGCCTCCGAAATATGAGAGCGGTCGTAATACTTGTTTTTATGTGTCGTCATAATGCTTTAGCCTAACATATCACGAGCTAAAGTTCACCAGACCCTAAAATTATTCTACACCGTTCAATATGTGGTGGAGAGAAAATACCGTAGTTAACAAATTTTGTGCCAATTTTGAGACATACAGATTTACATTGTTTTACACAACCCGCAGAAATCCTTACTTTTTGAGACACCGCAAAATGTCTCAAAAACAGCATTTTTTGACATTTTGCATAAGTTTAAAAATAATAAGTCATTATTTTTATTGAGTTTTTCTTGGTGCGCCCGAATGGATTCGAACCATTGGCCTACGGATTAGAAGTCTGCTTAAACCTCAATCATTACAACAGATTTTCTGACATTACCCTTATGTGGCACCTTGTTATAAATCAATGGGTTACAGGGATTGTCAGAAAAAATATAACCTCAATTAGCAAACATAAATCATCTAATTATTATGAAATTTTTGATTAGTATATTGGAGGTTTTCTTGGAAATAAATATGCGTAATTGCCAGTGCATAATAAGCCTGTTACTTTCAACATTGTTAGATAGAAAGAATACAAATGATTATATTTACAGCTACAGAATATTGGGAGGCATGTCAGGAATACCATAAAAATGGTTCTAAGGTTCTTCTCGGTACTTTGCAATTTTTAGAAAAGAATGAAATCATCAAAAAAAGACTGGATGTTATTTTCACCTCTCTTGACAAGGAAAATAAAATTGAGGCAAATTGAAGTATCCTATTATGGCGTTCACTGGGATGAAGGGCCTTTGGCTTTTTTAGAGCAAGGAAATAATATTGGATCATTTAATACTCTCCGCGGCAGAATTAAGTCACCATTCCATGTGATAAACTCAAGACCTTGTAACCACATCGTTCCACCTACCAACCCCAAAGCACATGAAATTCATCAAAGATATTTCGAAAACCTAAAAAAAGATCCCTTAGTTAAAGCTATGCTCCCCGTTGAGCGTGCTATGGGCAGCAATATATTTCATATAAATTGTGACAATTTTTCAAATGACTTCTTTATTCGACTAACCCTATTGTCAAAGATGTCTAGCCCAATAATATCTCCCGTTATTTCATTTTTAGACACCACAGAACTAGGTATCATCGAAGAATTAGGCATTACAAATATCCAGCCGCTCATCGTAACCAATATTTCCTTAGAAGATTCACTATCTGTTGAGAGAATATGTAAAATTGCCGGATCAAGTCCTAGAACATTAATCCTAATTGGCAATATCGAGAAGGCTCACCTTGTTAAGATCCAGCAGATCACAACGAACATCTGTGAAGAGGATCTGTCCCAGTTAATTTCCCTTCCTTGGGAATCGTTGGGGGCCTCGGAGGTTAAATATTATATGCAGTCCCGCCGAGCATCTCAGTCCTTTATGGATGACCTTAAACGCAAACCTTAATTACAGGATATTTCCATGGGAAACGAACTTGAACTCTGGGACTCACAAGTCTCGGACTTAGCCTATTATATGGCTAATCCAAAATGCTTTAATCTATCAGATCCAGGAACAGGGAAAACGCCTTCTGTTTGTGTCTACGCCTATTATAAATGGAGTTATGACCAAGAAAAAACCGTGTGGATCATGCCAAAATCCCTCCTACAGAAGAACAAGAACGAGCTCCACGCCTTCACCCCTTTCAAGGATGATGAAGTGATCATTGTTGATGGCACTCCTAAACAGCGTACAAAGCAGATGTCTGGGCCCGCCGGGAAAGTTTTCCTCATGGGGTTTGATGCCTTCAGAAGAAACTGGGAAGCTCTGCTCGTCCTACAGCCCACCATAAACCTCGCTTTGGTGGATGAATGGCATATGGGGTATAAATCCAACACTTCAAAACGCACCCAAGGCCTTTATGTCGCAATGCGGAGAATAAAGAGCCTTGTCGGGATGACGGGAACCTTAATCGATGGGAGGCTAGACAGCGTTTACCCCGCCATCCACATTGTTCAGCCCTTATATTACCCCAATTACAATGCTTTCCTCAATTTTCATGCGGACATGATCGATGACTATGGCACTGTCCTCCAGTGGAAAAATACCAAGAAAGTTTCCAAAATCCTCAAAGAGATCAGTGTCAAGCACACCTTTGAAGAGATCCATGGACCCGAATCCAAAATCACCAATGTTGAAAAAGTCCCAATGGGTAAAGAAGCTCGGAAGGCCTATAATGAATTTCACAATGAGGCGATGCTTGAATTAGAAGACCGGTTCCTCGATGGTTCCCTCCCTGGGGTAGCTGTAATTCGAGCCCGGCAGATCATGGCCCACCCTGAGACCTTTGGCATCACCAAGGAGAAGTCCGGCAAAGATGATCGCTTGGAGATCCACCTAACCGACGCCCAGACTGCTGGGGAGGCTGTGATCATATATTCCGTCCATGTCCCAGAAATGGAACGTATCCGGGACCTGTGCCTGGAGATGGGCCTCGCCACGAGCTTTATCAACGGAAATATAACCGGCGCCAAGCGTCTCAAAGCGGCCAATGATTTCGAGGAACAACGCAGCCAAGTAATGGTGGGATCTCCAGAAACAGCCGCTGTGGGGTTCAACTGGGGGCATGCGGCCCACGTAATATTCGCCACGATGGATTACAAGGACACCTCGTTCTTCCAAGCCTACCGAAGGGCAATGCGCGGGAAAAGAAAGACACCCCTCCGCATAACAATCCTTCAATATGAAGACAGCGTGGATCAGAGGGTATTCAGTATCGTAAAAGAAAAAGCAAAACTAGCCAATGAAGTTGACCCCACCAGACAGCAACTGGTCGTGTAGAAGGAAAATATTAATTTGCACTTTTAATCAATACAATGTTTATTTTTTACACCTTATAAGAGATTCAACATATGCAGAAAATTCCCCGGGAAATAGCTTCTTAAATTTGCCGTGAAGGATTAATTTTTTAAGCGTTGCCAAATACTTGATCCACTTTTTTAAAGTAATAAGTGAATAATGTACCAGTACAGTTCTAATTATCAAGGGTTGCAGATGGTGGAAATTGGTGTATATCTGAAGTGAAAGGAGAATGTTATGAGATTAAAGATGCTATTAATGTCTGGGGTAATTGGTTTAGGGGGGTGTACTAGTATGCCCACCGCCTCTGAATTAGCTAACGCCGACTATGGTCAACACATGTATCAGTCGGAATGTGAGGGCCTCGCTAGAGATATTTTATCTAACTCTCTGAAAGACCCGTATAGTGCCCAGTATAGTTTTGGCAGTTGCCAGACTATGGGAGGGAACTCTGTACCATTACTAGGCGTCCCAAAACAGTTTGGCTATGGTATGACTGTTCAGGTCAATGCCAAAAACAGTTTTGGGGGGTACACGGGGGACGTCACATACATTTTTATATTTAAAAACGGGCAGGTGATAAGGAGGGGTAGGGAGGATAAAGACTTAGGGACAATTCTTCCCTTCTGATTTAGGTTCAAAAGGGGTAGTCCTGATCTCCACAATAAGTCCATTCTCTGCTACTTTGTATGCCTTGAGGCCGTCAAGGCCTACAACGACGTGGGTTAATTCGGGCCACTGGCGGAATCCCATGTAATCTGCCATGGATAACTGAGCCGATGCTTGTGGGTGCGTGTGCCAGATGGCCGTTTAGGCCACACTTAAAACTATATAACTTAGACGACCCTGCCCCTCACCTTTTGGTGTGGGGCTTTTTTTATACCTGCGCCTATCAAAGGATTACCCAACCCTAAACCCAAAAAGGAATATTGTTATGAATAACAAAATTGATACTGCACTTGCTGCCGCAATAGATCGGGCAAATATAATGCATATTGCCGCAAATGACCCCAAGCCTACCCCGAGACTTGTTTCATCCCTGACCATGGATGAAGTTGCTTTGGGCTCTATGATTAATGATGAATGGCTTAAGGTTAAACCATTTGGATTATTAATTGGATCTAGTGCCAACCTGATCACTGATGGCATTATTGTTGAGATGAACTTTGCCCGCAACACCGCTTGCTTTTCTATAAAAGCTGGAAACCCAGCCATTTATAAAAAGACCTATGGGGGCGGCCTATGTGTTGATGGAAATTCTTGGGAAGATACTATTCAACAGTTAAGGGTAATTGACTCCAAGGCACGCCCCTATCGATCAGCCGATATCCTATTCACCGTTCTGAAAACCAATGGAGAGGCTCAGAAGGGCATGATCCTCGGGCACTCCCAGTCCACGACAAACTGGAAATCTTATTTAAATTTTCACAACGAATGTAAGGAAAAAGATTTGATTAATCAAAATATCACCATCAGGATTAGCCATACGCTTCAATCAAACAAAGCGGGGAATGAATGGGGGACGCTAAATTTTGAGTTAATGGAAACATGACCCACAACAAAGCATCATTCACCATATCATCCCATTATAAAGGTGGGATAATCTTTATACAAAGGCCCAAATCTAATGCTTAAAATAATCAACGGATTAGAAATAAAATTGCTAGGCGATCCTCACCTAGGACGTAAATTTGTCCATGGGGTTTCCATAGATCGAAAAGGTGATCGTGAGCGCACCCAGTGGTCTAAATTTGAAACCTCCCTCTTTGACTGTGATATTGTCGATGTCCACGTTTGTATGGGGGATATATTCGACAAAGCCATAATTCCTGCTGAGGTTCTGTTTAGAACTGCTCAAGTATATAAAATGGCAGCTAAAATGCACCCTAATGTTGAGTATGTTCTCATCCGAGGCAATCACGATGGTTTCAAGGACATTGACCGTATTTCCTCATTTGACATTCTCGCAGAACTATTGGCTTCTTGTGATAATATCTCGGTTTATAAGGATCCAGAACTTGTGGAGATCTCTGGGGTACATCTTGGGTTCTGCCCATGGAGTCCCGTTGTGCCGGCTTCAGAGCTGATGCAAAAAATAAAATACCCTGTTGCTTGTGTTTTCGGCCACTGGGATACGATCTCCTACGGGGGCTCAGAACATAATCTGATCCCTACTGCAGAGATGGCCTCACTCGGCATCACTGAGGCAGTGACAGGGCATATCCACCTTCCAGACACATTTGAACGTGATGGCGTTACCGTCACTGTAACAGGCTCTATGGTGCCCTACAGTCACGCAGAAGATCCAGATGCAGAACTTTACCAGACTGTGACGCTTGAAGAATACCTGAGGGCTCCTGAAGGAGCGTACACCGCAATGTGCCTCAGAATAGACTTGCAGCCCGGGGAGAAGATCGATTTTGCCATTGATTGCCTCCAACTGACCACTCGCCGTGTGGATGATGACGGCGCCGTGGAAGACATAGATGTCAACTTCGGGGACTTTGATTTTGAGAAGCTCTTTGTCGAAGCCTTCCAAGAAGAAGATGTCCCCACCGACATCATCGAGATTATTAAACATAAATATGATGAAATGAGGTCCGAAGATGCTTAAGAAACTAAAATACTCAGTCACCTTCCCCTCCACTGGTCGGGAATTTAAAAATGATATTGATTTTGAAACAGGCCTAACCGCCATCACCGGCGCCAATGAGGGCGGAAAGTCTCTTATAATGGAGATGGTTCGCTACTCCCTATTTGGTGCCCCTGCCCTTCGAGGATCTGCCGCAGATTATAAAACCCTTCAGATTGAATTTATATTCAACGTGGGTGATCAAGATTATCGTGTTGTTCGTAACAAGAAGGATCAACATTTATATCGGGGCGAGGATCTGATCGCCACGAGCACCAGTATGTTGAACAGTAAAATCCCATCCATTCTAGGATTTGGTATCAAAGTATTCGATATTGCCTGTTCCTGTAATCAGGGAGACATTGAAGCCCTCGGTAACATGAAGCCCACCGAACGCAAACGGATGGTGGATACTGTTATTGGTCTCGATGCTATTGAAGAAATAGAAAAGTGGGCCAGATCTGAATCTCGGAATTTCCAGAATACCGCCGCCGCCCTGAAAAGTTCGGCCGATTATTTGCAGCCAGTAAAACCAGTGAAGCCCAAACCTTACGTCGAGGCTGAGAAAGGGGTAAAGGATCTCGAGAAGTTACAAGAACAAGTTCGCCGCCAAAGTGAAATCAAAGGCCTCCTTCAAAATGTCGTTGCCTCCCCAGGGGCGTTACCTCCTAAACCTGATACAGATCTGGATCTGGTTCAGGCTCGTGAAATGACAGAGAGGCAACAAGGCCTGAAAGTGCACCAAAATACGCTCATGCAGAGGTTTACGAATATCCCCAATGTCACCCACACCCTTGAAATCCTTGAGGCCGAGGCCAAGAAGCATACTGATATGGATAAGTGGTTTAAATCAGAGCGAGAGTTCAAAACCCGTGGGCCTCAGCCTACTATAGAATATCCCGACCTTAAACAAGCCTCCAAGGACCTTGAACTATATGAGAAGGTATTAGACAAACTACGCCTCCTTGAGAAGGGCCATAATAAATGTCCTGAGTGCGAACATACGTGGCCAATTGCCGATATGTCTGCGTTCGAAAACATCCCTGACGAGATGAATAAGCCAACTATGGATCGGGCGAAAATTACAAAACAGGAAAGTTATTGGGCAGCATGGGTCAACTGGGAACGTAAGCTCCCTGCCCGCCCTGAAGAGCCTACATTGTCCCAAATGGATATTGCCTTTGGCCGCCAATCCTTGGAAAAGGCCAAGGAAAAGGCCGCCATCCAGAAGGGACTTCAGGAGGTTCAAGCTGAAATCGATACCATCCCCGTCAAGATATATGACGTAATGATGTCATTAGCAAAGTGGGATGCTGATGTTACCGCACATGCTGCAGCCGATGAGACCTTCAAAAAGTGGCAGAAGGATGAGCAGAAACTTCAGAAAGAAATGGTTAAATATGAAGGCGTGATCGAGAAGCATACGACCCTTCAATCTATAATCCATTCTTCACAAATTTACGACAGTAGCCTTGAGGCTTTTACCGTTGCAGAAGCCAAGTATAACGAGGCCTGTAAAGAGGTGAATGACCTTCTTGAGAAAGCCGATCACTATCAAAGGGCGGGCAAGGCACTGACCAACTTGCGGGTCCGTGTGAAACAGCATCTTGTCCCTTCCTTAAACAAAGTGGCTTCCCTCCTTCTCAGTCAAATGACTGGAGGACAGCGTAACGTCGTTGAGGTTGACGAGAATTTCAACGTACAGATTGATAATCAGGCGTTAAATACCTTGTCTGGGTCGGGCAAGTCCGTAGCCAACCTCGCCATTCGTCTTGGCCTGGGTCAGGTTCTGACGGGCAAGATCTTCTCCGTCTTTATGGGAGACGAAATTGACTCTGCTATGGATAAGGATCGAGCGGGCTTCACCTCAGACTGCCTTCGGGGCCTTACCCAGATGATTACCCAAGTGGTCTTGGTAACCCATAAGGAAATTGAGGCTGATAATGTGGTGTGGATAATTTGATTATATGTTATATTATACCTTAACTTCGCTGCCAAACTGTCCAAACAAACAGGACCACCTCACAACCCGTAAGGATGCTAGGCAAGATGTGTTTGACTACATCGAATTTTTCTACAACCCAAAAAGAAAACATGGTAACAACGGATTGTTGTCGCCAATAGATTTTGAAAAACAAACAATAGTGAAGATGCAAGGTGTCTAACAAACTAGCAACTGTATTTCAATTTTCCCTCCAGAGCTCATTTTTAGCCACAAGAGCATTCGCGGTGACTAGCAATTTTCTTGCAACGGCAATGAGAACGACTTTATGAGGTTTACCTTTACCTTTCAGACGATTTGCAAAATTTTTAAGGGGCTGGTTGTGCTGAGACGCGACCAACGCGGCCTGATACAGAAGGCTTCGGATGTTGTATCTCCCTCCTTTTATTGACCGTTTTCCGTCCATTCGGCCACTATCCTTATTAATAGGCGCAACGCCAGCAAGTGCTGAGACTTGTTTGTCGTTCATAGATCCCAACTCTGGCATTTCACCCATCAGGGCGGCACAGAGCACAGGGCCAATACCAGGAATTGATCGCAGGATTTTGGCTTGTTGTTTTAACTCCGGATCAGCTTTAATCTGAGCCTGTATTTCATCTTCCAATCTAGATATCTGTCGTGTCAGCAATGTGTGTAATTCAGCATCCATCTCGCTCAGGAAGTTGCCGACACGCTGTTTTTCTTGGCACATAAGGCGTTTTCTCATATTTACTAACTGTCGCCGTTTAGAGCTTATAGCATTGATTTTACGCAATTTTTCTGTTGGCAATCTTCTGCCAGATTCAGGGCGGAACGCAATGAACTCTGCAACCAAACGTGCATCAATTGGATCCGTCTTTGCTAAAGCACCAGTAGCTCTTGCAAAAGAACGTACATGTGCAGCTGAGACCTGTCGCACATCATAACCAGCTGTATCTAGCTCTTCCCAGACTGCCTATTCATATCCACCAGTGGGCTCCAAAGCTATAACCTGGTCGTGTGGTGCGCCTATTTTAGCCTTTAAGATCAGGTGGCCAGATGGCGTATTAGGCACCATAAATGCGGCGGTATTGGCGCTGCAGAATACAAATATTTCAAATTTTCCGACATCAAGGCCGATAAAATCTATTTTATGTGTCATAATCTAAATCTCTTTCTTATGCTCCGGGGTCTAGGCCCCATTCAACTGTTCGAGTTTAAAGAAGGAGAAGGGTCGCCACTCTAGATTACGTGGTCAAACCACAAGGGGCATACGGCGAACACCTTCCCAACCTAGACTGTTGCAACAGTCTAGGTTGTACCCAGGTTAACATTTGTTGGATACATAAGGGGCATCTCACAGAATGGTTTTTAGACTAAGTATTCGTCAAGGTTGGCGGTAAACCCATGTATCTCTGGCGCGCCGTTGACGGAGAAGGTGAAGTTCTTGATGTCTTGGTACAAAAGCGCAGAAACAAAAGGGCCGCGCTGAAACTTCTCAGAAAATCACTGCAAACCCAAGGCATTACACCTACAAAGATCGTTACCGATAAATTGAGATCATACGGCGCAGCACTCAGAGATTTAGAAATAGAGCAGAAAGTTCCCATGTTCCCATTCGGCGACGGGAACGAAAGATGCAAAGATTTAAGTTTCATAAATCTGCTCAGGTTTTTCTTTCAAGTTACGGTCCCATTTATAATCTCTTCAACACACAAAGACATCTCATTTCAAGACAGACACTACGAACATTACGGTCAATTGCAATGACTGAATGGAATCTTGTAACCAATGCTGCTTGATCCAAACCTCCTATGAAATTACTGCGCCTTGAGAAAGTTTATGTGACAGAGCCCTTTTGCAAGATCAATTCTGGATCTCTAATTAATTTTCCTCATGCAGCGATTAAAAAGGATCATTTGTTGTTCGCTAGTTCGTTCTTTAACTCTCTATATGAAGACTACATTTTTAGGAAAGAAAATTTTATGACGCGTTTGTCAGGTGCCGATGCCATATTACAGTCCTTAATTATCAACGGTGTTGATACAATATTTGGCTTGCCCGGTGGCCAGCTCGATCATTTCTTTGATGCCATGTATCATGAAAAGGACCAGATCAACCTGATCGGTACCCGCCATGAGCAGGGGGCGGCTTATATGGCTTTCGGTTATGCCCGATCCACCGGCAAGGTTGGCACCTATACCGTTGTCCCTGGCCCCGGCGTCCTGAATAGTACTGCCGCGATATGTTCCGCCTATGCCACGGATACGCCAGTATTATGCCTTACCGGTCAAATCCCGTCTAAATCCATAGGCAAGGGCTACGGCGAACTTCATGAACTACCCGATCAGTTGGCAACCATGAAAACACTGACCAAATACGCCGCCCGTATTGACCATCACAGCCAGGCTCCGAACATTGTGAATGAGGCATTTAAAGCCCTGAAATCAGGACGCCCTCGTCCAGTATCTCTGGAAATGCCCATGGATATCATGGGAATGCAAAGTGACGTCGCCTTACAAGAAGCCTTTGAAAACATCCCTACTGCCCCAGATATGGACAGGGTCAAGGCAGCGGCAAAAATTCTCGGCAATGCCAAACGACCCATGATCGTGGTCGGCGGCGGTGCCAATAACGCCTCAGCCGAAGTGCTCGAAATTGCCGAAATGCTCCAGGCGCCCGTCACCTCCTTCCGCAGTGGCCGGGGTATCATAAGTGATGCCCATTACCTGGGACAGAATTATCCCGCCGGTCACCAGCTGTGGGCCGAAGCCGACGTGATCCTCGCCATCGGTACCCGCCTACAACTACAGCAGCAGTACTGGGGCACTGATGAGGATATGAAAATCATCCGCATCGACATTGACCCAGTCGAAATTGACCGTATCAATGTGCCAGAAGTAGGTATCGTCGGCGATTCAAAAGTCTCACTGCAGCATCTCATTCCAGAAGTCTCTACTCATAATATCAAGCGCGCCAGCCGTAAAGACGAGCTAGATGGCCTAAAAAAAAATATGCTCCAGCGGATCAGCAAGGTCCAGCCACAGATGTCGTACTTGGAGGTCATCCGTCAGGAACTACCCGACGACGGTTATTTCTGTGATGAGATCACACAGGTCGGCTTCACCTCATGGTATGGTTTCCCTGTATATGAACCCCGTCACCTAATCACCTGTGGTTATCAGGGCACTCTGGGCTATGGCTATGCCACGGCGCTTGGGGTCAAGGTGGCCCACCCAGACAAGGCGGTCATCTCCATCACTGGCGACGGCGGCTTCCTGTTCACGGCCACCGAACTGGCCACTGCTGTGCAATATGGCATAAACCTAGTGACCATCATCTTTAACAACAATAAATTTGGTAATGTCCAACGCCAACAGCAGGAATGGTTCGGCGGTCGTCTCATCGCCTCTGACCTGCATAACCCAGATTTTGTTAAATTTGCTGAAAGTTTTGGTGCCGCCGCTTACCGGACTAACAGCCCTGAAGGCCTGCGTCAGCTGATCCGCAAGGGTCTGGACCATAAAGGGCCAACTATCATTGAAGTGGAAATCACCGAAGACATGGCCTCCCCCTGGGAATTTATCCTGACCCCACCCGTGCGTGGCAACAAGTAATAAGAGCATAATATTATGACACAATTAACCGCACGACCGGGAATTCTTGAAATTGGTGCCTATAAACAAGGCCAGAGCGATCTGGTCGGCATCAAAAACCCGATCAAGCTATCGTCTAATGAATCGCCCTTGGGTCCTAGTCCTCGCGCCATTGCCGCTTATGAAGAAGCCGCAGGGGAATTGTTTCGTTACCCAGACGGCTCACAACATGACCTGATTGGAGCCATTGCAAAACGGTTTGCGTTAGAGGAAAGTAAAATCATCTGTGGCAACGGCTCCGATGAGCTGATTCAGATGCTGATCCGGGCCTATGTGGGACCAGATGATGAAATTATCATCAGTGAACAGGCCTTTGCCATGTGCCGGATTCATTCCATGGCCCAATGCGCCACTATCATCACCGCACTCGAACCCGACCTAGTGCCAGACGTGGATCATATTCTGGCCTGCGTTACCAACAAGACCCGCATGGTCACCATCGCTACGCCTAATAACCCAGCTGGCCGCTATATGCCAAAAGACGAGTTGAAAAGACTGCATGACAATTTGCCAGAGAATGTTCTGTTGCTGGTCGACAGTGCCTATGCCGACTATGTGGAAGCAGAGGATTATGATTCTGGGTTAGAGCTTGCCAAAAGCACAAAAAATGTCGTTATGACCCGAACCTTCTCTAAATTATATGGCCTGTCTGCCTTGCGTATCGGCTGGGCTTACTGTGATGAGAGTATCATTGATATTCTGCAACGTATCCGTACACCCTTTAATACCAACGCCCCGGCCTTGGCCGCAGCAAAGGAAGCCGTTCTGGATACGGGTTATGAAGCCATGATCCGAAAGCACAATAATAGCTGGCTTGTTAAAATGTCCAAAACCCTGACCGACCTTGGCATTGAAGTTATCCCAAGCGTAGCAAACTTTATTTTAATGCGTTTTTCCGATGATCCCCGTTATAATGCCCAGAATGCCGGTGACTATCTGTTGTCACAGGGCATTATTCCGCGACCCGTGGGCGCCGGAGGTCCCGCCAACTGCTTGCGGATTACCATAGGTCTCGACAATGAAAATGAAGCCGTGATCACAGCACTAACTGATTTTATGAAAAAGAAATAACATACCATGCAGCCGTCCCAAACAGCCCAAGACCAAGTCCAGTATCTTCTGTCCAAGCCCCTAAAGATGCTTATCAACGGCGCGTGGGTTTCCTCTGAAGGTGGCGAGACACATGACGTAATCAATCCGTCAACGGGGGAGGTCATAGGATCCTTTTATACGGGGAGTGTACCTGAGGCGGAAAAAGCCATTACCGCCGCGAACCAGGCATTCACTGACAAACGCTGGCGCGGCAAGGCGGTGACGGAAAAAGCGCGCATCCTATGGCATCTCGCGGACCTGATCGAGGAACACGGCGATATTCTAGCCCTTCTGGAAACGCTGGACGGCGGCAAGCCTTACGTCGCGGCCCGACAGGGTGAAATTCCCATGGCGGCGGAAAGTTTCCGCTATTATGCCGGCTGGTGCACCAAGCTTGCCGGTAAAAATATTGATATACTGACTCCCGGTGATTTCCACGCCTATACCAAGCGCGAACCAGTTGGCGTCGTCGGCCTGATCACCCCGTGGAACGGACCATTAGTTCAAGCTGCCTGGAAAATGGCCCCGGCCCTAACCGCTGGTTGCACCCTGATCATCAAGCCATCTGAAGTTACCTCCCTGTCGACGCTTTATTTAGGTAAATTACTGGCTAAGGCTGGTGTTCCGGACGGAGTGGTCAATATTGTCCCTGGAACCGGCACCACCGTCGGTGCGGCTCTGGTGGAAAGTCCGAGGGTCAAAAAGGTAAGCTTCACCGGCTCGACCCAAACTGGCAAAAACCTGATTCAGGCCTCCACGCAAAATCTCAAGAAACTTACTCTTGAGCTTGGCGGAAAATCTCCGGTGATTGTTTATGAAGATGCTGACCTCAGCAAAGCCATTCCCGGCATTGCCGGCGGCATTTTCGGCAATGCCGGACAGGTTTGTGTCGCAGGGTCACGGCTATTTGCCGCCCCGAAAATATATGACGAGCTGCTGGCGGGCTTGATAGACTATGCCAAAAAAATCACGGTCGGCAACGGTTTTGACTCGGAAACTACCATGGGGCCACTGATTTCACAGCAGCATCTGGACCGGGTTCTGGGATATGTGAACAAAGGGGTCGCCGAAGGCGCCACCCTAGTCACCGGCGGCAAGAGAACCGGCGAGAAGGGCTTTTTCATGGAGCCAACCATCCTGACCAATGTCGATGCGGGTAACTGTATCGCGCGAGAAGAAATCTTTGGCCCGGTACTGTCTGTACTGAAAGTCGATAATATGGATAGGGTGATTGAACAGGCTAACGCATCAGACTTTGGTCTCGCAGGCAGTGTCTGGACCCAAGACATCAGTAAAGCCCATAAAATTGCAGGCGAGATTAATGCAGGAATTTTCTGGATAAACTGCCACGGCCTACCCGATATGGCGATGCCTTTTGGTGGGTATAATCAATCTGGTTGGGGCCGCGAAGGCGGGCTAGAAGGGCTGGAATATTACACCGAACTAAAATCTGTCATCGCTGCTTTATAGGCTCAATCCTTCTTCATGCTGTCCTTCATATCGATAAATTTCCCAGCTTCCATCATCAACCATGCTGTGAAGGCCCGGATTTTGGGCTGATCAGAGGCCGTTTTAGTGCTGACCAGATAATATTCATAATCACAGGACAGCTTGACCTCAAACGGCGCCACTAGGTCGCCCTTAATTAGGGCGTCCACCACCAGAGCCCCGCGCCCTAGAGCGACACCTTCGCCGCAGATCGCCGCCTGCATCACCAGATGGGAATGAGTGAATCCCGGCCCCCGGCTTGACTCAACATTTGTCACACCGGCCTCTTCCAGCCAGTCCTTCCAGCCTATAACTCCCACATCATGGAGCAGAGTGTGACCATCAAGATCTTCAAGATATTCCAAAGGCTTGCCTTCTTTCAAATAGTCGGGGCTACAGACCGGATAAATATGTTCGGTGAGGAATTTTTTGGCATACACATGCTGCCACTTGCCGTCTCCGTAACGAATATCCAGGTCCACTTCACCCTTGCTCAGAAGGTCTTCTTCCTGATCAATGGTAATAATCCGCACATCAAGATCGGGATACTGATCGCGAAAACTTTTCAGCCGCGGCACCAGCCAGATCGAGGCAAAAGAACTGAGCGTCGAGATGCTCAGCGTTTTGATACCTTCACGGTTGATCAGATGACTGGTGGCATCGGCCATGGTATCCAGAGCGTGGGTCATGGGACCAAGATAATTTTCCCCCTCCTCCGTCAATTTCAGGCCGTTCTTCAGGCGCTGGAACAGCAATACTCCCAGCCATTCCTCCAGAACTCTAATCTGGTGACTGACTGCAGCCTGAGTCACATGCAGCTCTTCACCTGCTTGGGTGAAGCTCAGATGACGGGCGGCAGCTTCAAAAACACGCATGGAATTAAGTGGCGGTAATCTTCTACCCATTGGTCAGTCCCTTGTAAAAATATAACACATTAATAATTCTAATCCACAGTATGACAAAGAATCGTTTGCCCGCAAGCTACAAAATACATTATTTTAAGGAGAAAATGAAATTTAACATCGAAAATTACCATTGGAAATACGCCCCATGAAAATTACTGACGCAACAGTCATCGTCACCTGCCCCGGCCGGAACTTTGTCACCCTGAAAATATATACTGACCAAGGGCTGTACGGCATTGGCGATGCCACCCTTAATGGCCGGGAGAAAGCCGTGGTGTCCTATCTGGAAGACCATGTCATTCCCTGCATCATCGGCATGGACGCCAGCCGCATTGAAGATATCTGGCAATATCTTTACCGCGGGTGTTATTGGCGCAAAGGACCCGTGACCATGTCTGCTATTTCCGCAGTGGATACCGCGCTCTGGGACATTAAGGGCAAGGCTGCCAATATGCCACTCTATCAATTACTCGGCGGGGCCAGCCGTGCCGGGGTCATGGTTTATGGCCATGCCAACGGCGGAGACATCGAAGAAACCAAGGACGAAGTCGGCAAATATATCGACATGGGTTATAAAGCAATCCGCGCCCAGACCGGCATTCCAGGCCTGCCGTCTACTTACGGTGTCTCCAAAGACAAAATGTATTATGAGCCGGCAGACGGGGCTCTGCCCTCAGAAAATGTCTGGTCGACGTCCAAATATCTCGATCATACCCCTAAACTGTTTGAAGAACTACGCAAGACCTATGGTTTTGATCCCCACCTACTCCATGATGTGCATCACCGCCTGACACCGATCGAGGCCGCTCGGCTTGGCAAATCTCTGGAACCTTACCGCCTGTTCTGGCTGGAAGATTGTGTCGCGGTTGATAATCAGGAAGCCCTGAAGCGGGTCCGTGAGCATACGGTGACGCCATTGGCCATTGGCGAAATTTTCAACAGCATATGGGACTGCAAGACCTTGATCGAGCAGGAACTGATTGATTATATCCGCACCACCGTTGTACATGCGGGCGGCATTACCCACCTGCGCCAGATCGCCGGCCTCGCCGCCCTACATCATGTGCGTACCGGTTGTCACGGGGCCACTGATCTGTCGCCGGTCTGCATGGGGGCGAGCTTAAACTTTAACCTGTGGGTGCCCAACTTCGGTATTCAGGAATATATGCTCCATACCGAAGAGACAGACGCGGTCTTCCCCCATGCCTACAGCTTCAAGGATGGTTACCTACACCCAGGAGACAAGCCTGGTCACGGCGTCGACATCGACGAGAAACTCGCCGCTAAATATCCCTACCAGCGGGCCTTTCTGCCAGTCAACCGACTTGAAGACGGCACCATGTGGAATTGGTAATCCCAACCTAAACTCATTTTAGTCCAAACTTAACCCGCTTAGGAGAAATCCTGAGCGGGCTTTTTTTAGATAAAAATATGAGAATTAGACTCTTATCGGCTGACCTGACCGATAAAACTACCGCCGAGCAGGGCGACTATTTCCTCGCGGCTGACCCGGTTGATATCGCCGGGGATTGAATGCTTCAGGCAGAAGGCCGCCGTGGCAAAATCGAGCGCTTTCTGCCCCCCCTGATTTTTCATCAGGCCGTAAATCAACCCAGCTGCAAAAGCGTCCCCCGCCCCAATACGATCAACAATATTACGCATAGTGAAATTACGGCTAACATAATAACCGCTGCGATCCCGTAATCCAGCACTCAGGTTATGATAGTCGGCACTGACCACATCTCGGAAGGTTCCGGTCATGACTTTCAGGTTTGGATAGACAGCAAACATCTTTTCGGTCAGGTTATAATTACGCCCAAGGCCATCCTGAGAGGTATTGCCAACCTCAATACCTAAACAAATATTGCAGTCCCGTTCGCTAGCCATCAGCACATCCACATGCTGGACAATTTTACCCAAAACCTCATCTGCCTTCAATTCATTCTGCTGCCACAGGCTGTCCCGATAGTTAAAATCAAAAGCTACCGTCAGGCCTTTGGCCTTGGCCACCCGCACCGCTTCCAGCGTCCCTTCGGCCAAATCCGGGCTCAGAGCAGGAGTGATTCCGGACACCAATAACCACTGGCTGTCATCCAGAATCTGTTCCCAATTGAGGGCACTTTTCTGAAGCCGGGCAAAAGCAGAATTCTCCCGGTCATATATCACCTTGCCCGAACGTTGGTTGGAGCCGGCCTCTAGGTAATATTGTCCCATGCGGGCCTCTGTCCGAGAAATCTGCTCAACCTCAATGCCGTATGAGCGAACCTCGCGCAAGCAGGCCTCGCCAATGTCATTGTCCGGTAGCTGGCTGATCATAGCGGTCCTAAGACCAAACTGGGCCAGTGACGCCAGCACGTTATATTCTGAGCCACCATAGGTCGCCTCTAGAGATGCGCTCTGCATCAGACGCTCATAGCCCGGTGATTTCAACCGCAGCATGATCTCGCCAAAGGCCGAGATCTTGATGCCCTGATCATAATCCATCAGATATTTCATCTTACATTGTCTCCCTGATTTCTTTCACTCTGGCTACCGTCGTCGCCGCATTTTCCCTGATCTGGTCAAAATTCTGAGCCGCAATAACTTTTACTGGCGCGATCCAACTGCCCCCGCAGCAGATCACATTCGACGTCTTGAGGTAGCTCGCCAGATTATCCGGACTAATACCACCCGTAGGCATATAACTCATATGAGCGTAAGGACCGTTAAAGGCTTTTATCACCGCCCGGGCATTGCTGGCCTCTGCCGGGAAAAACTTGACCAGTTCCAGATCAAGCGCCATGGCCTGCTCAATCTCTGAGGCGGTTACACAGCCTGGTATGAACGGAATATTCTTATCCCGCGCCTTTTGCACCAGTGCACCGTTTAGGCCCGGTGCCACCATGAAGTCCGCGCCGGCCACCAGAGCTTGGTCCAGTTGCGCTTCTGTCACTATGGTCCCAGCCCCAACCAGCATCTCTGGCAGGGCCTGTTTAATAAGTTTTATGGCCTCTGCCGCCGCACCCGTGCGGAAGGTGATTTCCGCCACCGCCAACCCGCCATCCATCAAGGCCCGGGCCAGGGGGACCGCATCCTCGGCCCGGGCCAGCATGATCACCGGGATCACGCCAAAGGCCCGGAGCTGTGCCTGCAACGTTACAGCCATGGGTTATTCATCGATTTAGGAGTTACCTGTTCATCCTTGTCGTTCTTGCCCTTGATGTAAAAATAGGGAAAGAACAGGATGAAAGAGATCGCCGACAGACTTTTGAAGAAAGCCCCCATGACCCCAACTACATCGCTAGGACGAACATAGACCTTGGTCGGGATGCCCTCACCGCCTTCGTTGGTGATCACCAGCCGACTACCTTCCCGGTACATGCGCCCGACGGTCAGATTCATATTGGCGAGTTTGCTGACAACTTTCATGTTTAGTCCTCTCTTAACAGGCCAACTTTCTGGGCCGCACGGATACGTTTCTCATGAAGGTCCCCCATGTCTTCGACCGTCATCCCTGCGGGCGGTGTGAACTGGCCCCGGCCATAGATGTCGAGGAAGACTTCCTTCAGCGGCTTCATCTTGTCGGCCAGATTCTGCGGCGGTTTGCCGGACGGGAACTGGTTCGCCGGATAGATCGGGTTTTCATAGATCTGGCGGAACCCTTCGGTGCGCAGGTCAACCCAAGTATTATGATTGCAGCGAGAGCGATGTTCACGTAAGGATTCAATATCGATTGGGCAGCTGATCACCTGTTCTTCCGGATAGTCGGCGCGGCGCAACACCATGCCGGTATAATCCATGATGAAACTGTGACCGGGACAGAAGGCTTTCGGGTAAAATTCATGGTCGACCTTGCCCCAGTTGGAGCCCAGCAGATAACACATATTATCATGGGCCCTGGTCCGCCGGGTGAATATCCAGAAGTCCCAGGGATCATTAACCCCTTCCACTTCCTGAATAGCCCCCGGGTGGAGGATAACTTCGGCGCCGTTATAACCCAGCGCTCTGGAGACTTCTGGTGTGCAGCCATCATGACAGGTCATGACGCCCAACTTACCGATGTCCGTATCCACCACCGGGAACAGATCTTTGATATCCCCGCCAAAGACCTCTCTGTATTCATCCAAAATATCATGGGGACTGGTACCCAAACCGAGGGAAGCATTGATATGCCATTTATGATATTTCAGGATTACATCGCCGTTCGGCCCGATAATAAAGGCGGTATTGAACCAGCGATCGGGGAATTCGGGCACCCGCTCAATGATCCCGCCGCCAGAAATATAGATATTATATTCTTTCGCTTTTTCACACAGACGGCCAATTTCCGGCCCGTCAAAGGTCACGGCCTTTTTCATAAAGCCTTCAAGGCCGTCTTCACCTTTGCCCGGTGTGGTCACACCCTGCATGAAATATTCCGGCAGTACCACGAGGCGTGCCGGCAGTTCCCAGTGATATCCGACACTGAAATCAATCAAATTACATATCCGGTCAAGATTCTTTTTAACTGCGGAATGGTCATCAGAAATGGTCACATGGGGCTGGATCACCAGAGCCGTGTATTTTTCTATCTTCTTGGATGGTTGAGACATAATATCCTCGTCTGTTATCATTAATAATCGTTGTTTTTGAGGCCAAAATCCTCAAGCATAATATTGGCTGTGATCGTACCCATGGCGGAAATCGCTCCGCCTGGATGGCAATGCGGTCCGGTCATATAAAGGTTTTTGATAGGCGAGCGATAATGGGCATAGCCGGGGAATGGACGAAAATAGCCCAGCTGCGCCTGTATCCGTTCGCCGCCGGTGGTCACCCCATTAACGAAGCTAGGGTTTGCAGCTTCCAGACTCTCCCGAGTTTCGATATATTCGCCCAGAATCGTATCTTCATTGATATTAGGCGCATATTGCTGCAGCTTTTTCAGCAGCACATTATGGGCGTAATCTTCCTTGATATCCTCCCAGGTCTGACCATCGGCCAGCCAGTTGGGTACAAAGGTGTCAAAGATCAGGGTATGCTGGCCTTCCGGTGCGCGGGTCGGGTCAACCACGGTCCAGCAGGCACTCCACAGAAACGGGTCGCTGGGCGGGATACCCTGAGCAATTTCGGCATATTGCTTGATCAGCTGTTGGTCGGTATCGACGATCCGGTGGAAGGCACAGCTGCTCATCAGGTCGCCGTTGTTGAATTTCGGCGCTTCCTTTAGGGCCAAATGGACCCGACAGATGGTGATCTTGCCAAAGCTGTATCGATCAACCATGCCCAAGAACTCATCGGTCAGATTGCCAGGCTCGACAAATTTGTGGAAGGTCTGTTTCGGCTCCAGCGAGCTGACCACGGCTTTCCGAGCGCGGATTTCCGTGCCATCCTCCAGCAGGCAACCCTGGGCTTCACCATCCTCGACGATGAACCTTTTGATCGGTGCTTCGGTGATCACTTCGCCACCATTGTCATTGATGTAATTCATCATGGCATTGGGCAGCATCATGCTGCCGCCTTCGGGGATCGACTGACCAAAGACGTGGATGGCCGGTATCATAATATAACACGACTGACCGGCACCTTCCTGCTCGGGTAGGATCTGTGGAGCCATGGCCCAGTTGAGCATGGTTGCCCGGACAAATTCATTCTCAAAATTCTGCTCGACCCACGCCGTCGCACTAAGGGAAAACTCCCGCATGCGCTTCAGGCCTTCCTTGCTGGTTTCCATAGCCTGGGCCATATAGCTAGGCGGTGATGGCGGCGAGAAAAATGCCTTGAGGAAACCTTCACGGATCAGCTCAAAATCCTCGTATACTTCCCGATAGCGGGCGGCATCTTTTTCGGAATATTGCGCGAAGCTCTCGACAGTCTTATCGATGCTGCGGTAGATCACAATGCCTGGGCCGCCGTTCTGGTCGGGATGGCCAGTGATCTGCTCATCGGACCAGATATATTTCAGGCCATATTGCTCAAGCTCTTTCTTGATCTCCTGAAAGTCGGGGTTACAGTGAATCCAGACATGGGACGAACCGAACAGGTCATGCTTGAACCCGGGCAAGGTCACTTCCCGCGTCACTGCCCCGCCACCAACCCAGGGGTTGCGCTCCAGCACACAAACCGATAAACCATATTTGGTTAAGAGGCTTGCGCAGGCCAACCCATTCACCCCGCCGCCGGCGATGACAACATCGAACTCTTTCATACCTGCTCCACTTTAATTTGAAATTTCTCGCCATTGTAGAATACAGGAGCCGCGCGGGGCCAACAAATGATAGATTCTCATCCGAGCATTAGAAATATCAATGAAGGGAATGCTGTTACTTGGTCTATAGTCCAGAGATACATTGATCACAAAGCATAACATATTGATATGGCAGTAGTTTTAATAACAGGCGCTGGAAAAGGCATTGGCCTCGCCACCGCGTTGGCATTTGCTGGACGCGGCGACCGGGTCTATGCTGGCCTGCGATCTCTGAACAATTTTCCGCCGGAGCTTGACCATCCCGCCATACACCCGCTTAAACTGGAGGTCACCTCTGAGTCCAACATCTCTACCGCCATGGAGGAGATGACAGCAACATTTGGACTGCCGGACATCCTGATCAACAATGCCGGAATTAACAGACCGGGCACTGTTGAAGAAACCAGCCAAGATATCTGGCAACAAGTTTTTCAGATCAATTTTTTCGCACCCGTTAGGCTGTGCCAGAAGCTGCTACCCGCCATGCGGCAGTCGGGCAATGGCTGCATCATCATGCTGTCGTCTCTGTCCGCCGAAATCGGCCTACCCTATGATGGCCCCTATGCCGCCAGCAAAGCTGCTCTCAATCGGGCCGCAGAATGTCTCGCCGCAGAAGTGAAGCCTTTTGGCATTCGGATCATCGTCGTCGAACCCGGCGCGGTAAAAACCAGCCTCAACAACCATCCGCAGGACATAAAAAATCCCCTGCCCGATTACCGCCTATTAAATGACCATATGCAAGACAAGATCAGTCAGCCGCCCCGGGGGGACGATCCCCGGCTCATCGCCACAGAAATCCTGCAGATCGCCGATAATAAAAACGCCCCCCTGATCTATCCTATCGGACAGCAGGCACGTGACATTACCGGCATTATCAAACAGGCATCCGCGATGGAACGAGAGGAGATCATCCGTGACGCCTCTGGCCTCAGCTGGTGGATAAATCAGGAACACAAGATAAAACAATAAAGGGAAAATATCATGCCGCTCATCTCAGGGGACAATATTCTGGCTTCGTTAGCCATCGTTTTGACGCTCACTTGGTTCGGTTTTTGGGTCGACAAAACCAAGCTGGGCAAGGTGACCTCGGGCGTGGTCTGGATCATTTGCATTGGCATTTTGCTGTCGAACCTGAAGGTCACCAGTTTCGACTCCCCCGTCTATGGTTTTATAGGTCAATATATGGTCACGGCCGCCATTCCGCTGTTATTACTAAAAGCAGACCTACGCAAGATCTTCCGCGACAGTGGCCGAGTCATGCTGCCGCTTTGCATTGCGGCCATGGGGGTCATTAGCGGCGTGTTAATTGGTTTTTACATCCTTGATCTGGGTGAGATTGGCCCGAAGGTCGCTGGGGTTTATACCGCCGGATATATTGGCGGTGCCATGAATATGGTCGCGGTCGCCAAGTCGGTCAATATGAGCCCATCTGAATTCAGTGCCGCCATTGGCGCGGGCAGTATCGTCAGCGTTATCGGCCTGATGGTACTAGTGGCGATCCCGTCCATGAAATTTATCCAGCGCCATATCCCCTCTGCGATTATGAAAGATGCGGATGAGCTAAAGGGCAGTGTAGAAGAAAACAACGATGATACAATTGAAACAAAACTCTCCCACCTTACCGGCGCACTGGCGCTCAGTTTTGCCATTTGTCTGGCCTCTGATGCCCTGTCGAAAGCCATTGGCCTCAACCAGTATAACATCCTCTTTGTCACCCTGATCACCATCACCGTAGCCAATATATTTCCGGCCCGCCTCCAGCATCTGAAGGGTGAATTTGAGCTCGGCATGCTGTTCATGTATGTCTTCTTTGCCATGATCGGGCTCAGCACCAACCTGATGACCTTCATTGACAATGCCGTGATACTCCTCGTCTATGGTCTGCTGATGATCACTATCCAATTCGTGGTGGTACTTGGGCTGGCCAAGCTGCTGAAAATTGACTTGGCCGAAGCGATCACTGGCTGTGGGGCGGCCATTGTTGGCCCGGCGGTAACCGCAGCAGTGGTCTCGTCCAAAGGCTGGACCACGATGATCACCCCAGCGATCATGACAGGCATTTTCGGCTATGTAGTGGCCAATTTTATTGGCGTGGTGCTTACCAGTATTTTAAGTTAGGTAAAAAAATAAACCTATTTTACCTTCCAGAAATTATAATTTTTTCAGGCCCCTGATCCGGCGCGGACATCCTATGCCCCTAACATCATTATCATCTTGGCTGATGATATGGCGAATTTTTACGCTTTATAGCGGGCGAAAAAGAAATAAGCAGCCGGTTACCGGATACCGATGGTGGCTCATTGGCCAGCGGGCATCGCGAAGAATATTCAGACCGATGCCATCACCATGAATATTGATCTTCTGCCCACGGTAGCAGAGGTCATCAATATCACTCCAGCCGCAAAAGCCATAGATGGCCGCAGCCTGTTGCCTCTGTTACAAGGCGCGAATCAAAGCCCATATAATTATCTCTATTATTTCAATAATGAGGATATTGTCGGTATCCCCTGCTCACGCACACCCCAGATAAAACTTTTCCCGAATAATAAACCCCCTCCGAAGAGGGGGTATAAAAGACTATTGCTTGTAAATTATTTTATTTACCGGACTTTATTGTCAGACGAACCCCCCAAATGCGCGGATGAGGCCGAATTCTGATGCCGCCAAGCCCGAAATTATCCGATGTGCCGGTATAGTAATTCTCTTCAAAAAGATTTTCCACATACCCGCTAATAGAGAAGTTATCACCATTCACACCCAGACGAATGTTAACCACATTAAAGGACGGAATAACATAAGGGAAGCTCGGCAATCCAAGCTGGGCAGCCGCCACCCCTTCCAAATCGCCCGCCGTGGAACTACGGGATGACCATTCAGCCCGCGCAAACCCTTCGAGCGTATCGCTAATCTCATGGGTATAATCCACTGCCGCACTCAAGGTCCAGTCCGGTGTATTAGGGATATTCAGGTCAGTCAGATTGGCTATATTCCCCCCGGCCAGAATGGCTTCGGGAAAATTATCAAAGCTGCTGTCGCTATAGCCAGCACCCATCGTCAGTTCAAAATTATCACTGAGCAATGCTCTCAGATCAATTTCGAAACCCTTGCTGGAAGCCTTGGCCGCGTTCAGTGTTTTCTGCACGGCGGAACTGATGTCACCGGGTATGGCCAGAAAATTAGATTGAACCTGCAGATCCTTCCAGTTCAGATAATAGACGGCCCCGTTCAGTTGCACCCTACCTTCTGCTAGGCGTGATTTAAAGCCCACTTCGTAATTCCACAAATTTTCCGCTGCAAAATCCGTTATGCTGCCTCTGTTGATATCAACCCCACCAGCCTTATAGCCTTTGGAAACCGTTGCATAGGTTGCAACCTCATCATTCACATGATAATTGAGGGAAATTTTAGGGGAAAAATCGCTAAAACTGCGGCTGCCCATAGCATCCGGTACCGCCCCTTCAAAAGCCACCACCCCGAATGAGCTGCTGGTTACCTTGTCATGAGTAAATCTGGCACCAACCGCTATATCAAGTGCTTCGCTCACATGATATACACCTTCACCGAAGAACGCATAACTTTCCACATCAAAGGCAAAATTATTTTCGTTAATCCGAAAGCCCGCAGGAATTGGGGGTAACAGACCTATCACATCGCCGGTTACCGGATCAGTATATGATCCTTCCGATCCGGCTACAATTGAATTAAACTGGTTGATTTTATCCTTGGAATATAATGCCCCGATAATCCAGTCCAGATCATTTTCACCGTTGGATTGCAAGCGGAATTCCTGGCTGAATGAGCTGCCGGAATATTCGTTATTGCGAATAATGGTATCTGTACTTATATTATCCTGATCAAACCGTCGGTCACTGTTGCTCTTGATATATCCGGTAACGGACTTGAAACTCACCCCATCACCATCCCAGCTTATGCGACCATTGACAATCCAGAAATCATTATTGTTAAATTCCAGCGTGTTATGATTCACTGTATCTGTATTTTGGGGAAAAAAACCTAACTGGTCATCAATGGGAACAAAAGCCCCACCGAAAATACTCTTGGTATCCAGATCAAGCACGCCGGAAGCCACAGATGCATCATGGCCTTCGTCTTCCTTGGTATAGGTGACTGACAGATCAAGGGTCAACTGGTCAGTGGGCAATGCTCGGGCTGAAACACGTAATGTCTGATACTCATAGCCGCTATTTGGCGCCCCATTTGGATTAACATTCTTTACTATTCCGTTACTTTCCTCATAGGCCCCAACTGCACGCAGCATCAGTTTTTCACTAACAGGCACATTAATAATACCTTCCAATCCCCATGTGCTAAAGCGGCCAAATTTTACACTGGCCTCACCATATAGGTTTTCATCGGGCTTTTTGGTGGTGATGTTTATGGCTCCGCCCAGAGAATTACGTCCAAAATAGGTGCCCTGTGGCCCCCGAAGAATCTCAATACGTTCCATATCCTGAAGCTGTGGATTGATAACACCATTGGCCACCGTACCCACATTGAATTCATCAATATAATAGCCGATTGACTGGGCAACATTCACTTCACCCAAATCCACATTACTGACCCCGCGGATACTTATGCTGATACTTCTATTGCCACTTTCACCATCTTCGGAAAAGGATACATTGGGGGTAAAGGTTAAATAATCTTTGGCTTCTGTAATATTGGCTTTTTCCAATACCCTTGCCGTAAAAGCTGTGACACTGATCGGAACATCTTGCAAAGATTGTTCCCGACGCTGGGAAGTGACAACAATTTCCTCCAGTGTAACTTTTGCATCATTATCCTGTGCAATTGAAAACGAGCCAGGCACAAGTACCAGTGCCGCCGTTGAATATAATAATATATGCTTCACTTAATTTCTCCCTAAATTGATGTTTCAAAGCATAATTAGCTGCTGAATAAAAGGGCTCTTGCAATCATGCGACATCACTCATATAAATTTTTGCCCGCCGGCATTAAACCTAATGAGCGGGGCGCATCACAAACGATAGTTTCTCATGTTGAGATAAATAAAACTAATGACCTTTTAAGCAAGCTGAAATTATGGATTTTTCTCAACTATCCCTTAAAAAACTAATGAGGGGATAAGGAAAAGTCATTTCTAAACACTATTCTCGGGGCTGTCATGTATGGTCACCTCCTGATTTGCAAGGTTTATTTGTCGTTGATAGCATTTTAGGTTTGCAGTCATGTATCCGGCCTGTTTATGCGATAACCTGTATCGCTGGCCTTGATGGAATCCGCCTATAACAGGTCGGGGGATAGACTCCCAGTCACATTATCGAGCTTTAAGCTCGGACAAACCCTCGGGTTTAATCTATCCGGGTAACCCTTTTTCGCCATCACGTCATTTGGTAATACCCCCATTTTTAAGGGGGATGGATTCAACGGGTCACTGCAACATACGATATTAATCTTAAAACAAAGAAGGATTACAGCGTATGTACAAGTCAGCGGCTATGGATGAGCGTAAGAGAGTTATAATTTGGGATAAATGGGGAAGT